>BNJT01000690.1_pt1 | contig 767177 bp, 972 predicted proteins | sample 8540491 | NCBI WGS metagenome assembly BNJT01 (sample SAMD00202455, study PRJDB9452) | human saliva metagenome | host: Homo sapiens | reverse complement strand
AGTGTTAACTTAGGTGTTATCTTGAGTGTAGCATGATATCGCATAGTTGTAAATATAAAAACCCGCACCACTGCACCTTCAGCCATGCGGGTTTTACAATCACATTACACCTTTTAATCAAATCTATTTAACGAGTTCTGAAACCATAGTCGGAATCTTTGCGAAGTCCTCTTCATCTGGGTTCCAACAGGAACGAACATTTCCTTCAACAACCTCAAAGCCAGCCTCAGCGAGTTTAGCCTGCAGAATCTTAACCGACTCACCGCTCCAGCCGTAGCATCCGAATGCAGCAGCCTTTTTATTTTTGAACTTAAGCGTCTTGAGGAACGATAGCCACCCCGCAACGCTTGTCAAAACATCATTCACACAGGTCGGAGAACCCACAACAATAGCCTTGGATTTAAATACCTCAGTCATGATTTCGTTCTTATCCGCCTTGGCGATGTTATAGACCTTCACAACAGTATCTGGTGCCTGCTTATGAATTTCATCAGCGATTGCGTGTGCTAACTTAGTCGTGCCCTCCCACATAGTATCATAGGCAACAGTAATCTGATTCTCCTGATATGCATCTGCCCAAACTGCGTATTTCTCAACTATCTGACCAGGATTATCACGCCATACCACACCATGCGACGGAGCGATTATGTCAATCGGCAAGTTCAGCTTAGCGATTTCCTCAAGCTTCTTGGTTACGAACGGAGCGAAAGGATTAAGGATATTTGCAAAATACTTCATCGCTTCCTTATCAAGCAGAGCCTGATCCGCAAGGTCATTGAACATCTCCTCAACTGCAAAGTGTTGTCCGAATGCATCCATCGAGAACAGGATGTTATCACCAGTCATATATGTAGCCATGGAGTCTGGCCAGTGAAGCATCTTCATCTCCACGAAGATAAGCTGCTTGCCGTTTCCAATATCGAGACTGTCACCAGTCTTTACCACATTGAAGTTCCATCCCTGCTGTCCGTACTGGCCCTCAAGGCTCTTTACACATGCCGCAGTGCAGTATAGCGGTGTGTCTGGAATCTCCTTGAGCAGCGCTGGCAGCGAACCTGAGTGATCCTGTTCGCCGTGATTAACGATAATCGCATCAATCTTATCTAGCACTCCTTCAGCCCTCAAGTTCTCTATGAACTCATCTCTGTGCGGAAGCCACACGGTATCTACCAGAATCGTTTTCTCTTCTTCAATCAAAAATGCATTTTGGCTAGACCCATTCAAAATAGAATACTCATCACCATGGAACATCTCGAGTTCCCAGTCCATGTATCCGACCCAACTCACGTTACTCTTTACAAGCTTTCTCATAGTAGACTCCTTATAATCATTCTGCTCTTGGTATCAACCATTCATCTGAGCTTTATTATATCATTTTTATACGGATTTCTCCGCTTTATGCTTTTCAGGTACTTTCTCTTTATCCTGCTCGTTCTATCTCTTTATAGTTTTCTTCTTTAAACGCCTTCTCTCTTTCAAATTCCTCATATAAAAGAACCCTATCGAGTGAACTGCGATCGCTACGATTGCCGCCGTCGTTATATGGAGAACTGCCGCGTCATTATGTGCAAGATTATAACTAGCAAAACCACCGACGAGGATTATCCACAGCTGAATAACGTAATACTTTGCATCAAAGCTAAGGTGAGGCTTGCTGTACATATTATTTGCAATAACCGCCCACTGGAACATGAAAATTCCCGCGTACATGAAAAGTGTGACAAAATGCACGTTTGCGTTGTTGTGACTGATAAAACTCATCGATACAGTAATCATGATTAGTCCGATATAAATCGGATAATGACTGTACATGAGGAACATTCCGCTCGTATCCGTGTGCTCGTCAATGCTGTGGTTGAGCACGCTGAAATAATACATGAATAGACATGCGACTATTGTGAAATACAGGCTTGAACCGAGCGTAAAAAGTCTTGGGTGTGAAAAATGGAGCGATTCCCATAATCATCTCTCCAAGATTTATAATTGTAAGTAGGGAGATTCTCTCAACGAGGTGCACGAAATTAATATCGGCACGCTCAAACCTCCTTCTGAAATAAATCGGCATAAGGAACGTCACGATAATCGTCGCGAGATATATGTATATTCCTGTCGCTATTGGAAAGTGGCTTGCCGCAAGCATACCGAACACTCTTACCCCCGTCACCCCGAGGAAGCCACGGATTGAAATGCGCTCTGCTCTTGACTGATCCTCGCTGTAATACTGTACAAAATACTGCACGAAAAGTATGAAAGATAGCAATGCGATAGTCCAGCACAGGTAGTTAAAGTGATCGTGCCAATCCTCGACAATCATGCCCGCAAACACTAGCAAAATCATCATCTTAATGAACATTATCGACAGGTTAAGGAATGAATTTTTACCGTACTGATTAGTGAACACAGTCTGAAGCATCCACGCGTCAACCAGCACGAAGGTCGTGATAATAAAGGCAAAGAACGCCTCACCGCCCACAACACCATCATGCAGATGATGAATCAGCTCAGTTGTCTTCGAAATAGCATATACGAACACTAGGTCATAAAAATAGCTCTGTAAATTCGACATTTTTGTGCTTGATAGTGGATTTAAGCATATTACTCCTTATAAAACAAAAACCGTATAGCCTGTTTCTTAACTATACGGGTATTCCGACGTGCCGTCAATGTGCGGGGACTAGAACATTAGTGTTATCCAAAATATCAATATTGATATTGATAGAGATTCTTTGTACTACCTTGTATTTTTCCTATTAAATTGCTTTTTATTAAATTTTTTTAACTGATATTATGAGCTTAAGAAGTATTTACATCAATTATTGAAACGGAGGTGTCTCTATGTCGTCAAAAATAACCGTCGTTATCGTAAGCCACTCATCTTTTCCTTCATCTTTGTTGGTATGTTGCTTCTTATATTTGCTATCTTGCATATTGCATCTAGACCAACAGCAGATAAGGATCGAGTAACAAATGCGACCGACATCAAAGTTATGGTGAAAACAGCTGACGATTCTAGATCAGCTATCGTCAAGACTTATGAATTGGATAAATTTTCGAAGCTATCAAAAATCAAAAGCAGATGAAGATATTGGACACAACTTGCGGTAAGGTTGAAGGAGATGTTCCTAATGTATCCCTTAAGAACAAAGACGCTTCATATATCAAGATCCATTTTCAAGATAAGAAGTCTAAGGCGAAAACACCTGAGATTGACAGCATAACTCTCTACACAGCAGCAGGTATGCCTGTAAGTCCAAAAAAGAGACAGGATATCGGGGTTCTCTACAATTACGACCATAAGACTGACGAACTGAGCATGTATCTGTCAGAATTTATACCAGCAGATAAACTGACATTCCGCGATTCAGATAGCAACAGTGCAGATGATACTGCTAGTGAAAGCAGTGATGATTCAGCTAGTGAGGATGATGACATCTGGTTCTGCATATTTGAAATCAAGTATGCAATAGGTAGTAAAAAAAGTACGTGACATATACTGCGGTTTCAGTTGGAAAATAGACAGTTAAAAAAGCGCCATTTGGCGCTTTTTCTCTCATCTATAGATTTGAGGGCTTATCGATTACCGTCGTTTTAATTGCATGTGTGTTTATTGTACTATACCGTAAATGCATGGTGGCATAAAATTAGCATCATACGATATATCAATACAAATCGTCAAATTCAACCATTTTTAAAAAACTAGATAGATTTTCATTTGCTGTATTACAAAATATTTCATCACATGTTCCGTCTTCTTCAATAATACCATTATTCAAAAAAAGCACTCTTGTCGCAAAGTGACTAATTGCATTTATTTGATGTGTAACAATTAGCATTGTTTGTCCTTCTAAAGCAAGCTCATTAATCGTACTAAACACTTCATGTGCTAATTCAGGATCCAATGACGATGTTGGTTCATCAAAAATAACGATTTTGGGATCCATTGCAAGGGTTCTTGCAATAGCAAGTCTTTGCTTTTGTCCACCAGAAAGTGTAGATGGATACTGATTTTTATAATCTATTAGTCTTACCCTTTCTAAAAAGCATTTTTTTGCCTTTTTTTCTGCATCAGTAACTGAGTACTTCATAACAACCTGAAGAGGTTGAGTTATATTTTCTAAAACAGTGTAGTGTGGAAACAGATTGTAATTTTGAAAAACCATTCCCAATATCCCATTTAAAGATTTATAATCACTATTCTTTTTTACATTTATAGTTATTGAACCATTTTTGATATTGTTCAAGGTTTGCAATGCATCTTACTAAAGTGCTTTTTCCCAGAACCACTAGCACCGATAATTGCAATTATTTCACCCCTGTCAACAGTTAGATTGACTCCTTTTAAAACAGCATTTTCACTGTATGATTTTCTTAATCCGTTTATATCAATTAAAGTTCCCATCTTGATGATCTCCTCTCAATCCATTTTCGCAAGGAAGGTAACAGTATAGGTTAATACAAAAATATATAAGGCCGAGCATTATATATATTTCGAATGGATGATATGTTCTAGCATAAATCTGGTTGCCTAGTTTCGTAATTTCTACGACTGGCAAAACTGACACTAGTGATGTTTCCTTTACTATTGCTGAAAATCCATTCATAAGAGAGGGAACTGCAATTCTTATTGCTTGTGGTAGGATTATATGAAACGTTCTTTGTATTGGGGTATATCCTAGTATGTATGCTGCCTCATATTGACCTCTATCTACAGCTAGTATAGATGCTCGAATATTCTCCGATAAATACGAACCACTATTGAGTCCCATTGTTATGATTGCTGCTTTAATAGGTCCAATGTGAAATCCTAATCCAGGCAGACCATAGTATACAAAAAATAATTGAACTAGCAATGGAGTCCCACGAAAAACTTCTACGTAAGTAGAGAGTATTACAGAAATTATCTTTGGTAGCTTTCTACTTCTTAAACTACCAACTATTATTGCTATAGCCAGAGCTAAAATAAAACCTGCCAGGCCAATCCCGATAGTAAGTCCGAGAGCGGCTGGCAGTAGTTTTCTAAATGGCCATAGTACCGAAAAATCTAACTTCGTCACTATTTTCGCCTTTCTTTATTATCTATTCAGCAGCAAACCACTTGTTATAGATTTTTATCGTATGTACCGTTTTCCTTTATTGTCTTTAATGCTTTGTTAAACTCTTTTGTTAGGGAATCATTTCCTTTTGGAAATACTGCAGCAATTTTAATAGTTTGAACTGGATCATCAACAATAATTAACTTTGCATTAGCCTTTGCTTTTTCTTTTGCCCATGATTTTTCAACAACCATTGCATCTATATTTCCATTTAACATATCTGCTAGAGCTTCAGAATGTCTATTATATGTAGCAGATTTTTTTATTTTTATTTTCTGCTCTTCTAGGCTTTTTACTGCATTTTCAGAAGCACTACCCGCATGGCTTCCAACAATTTTTCCAGCTAAATCTTTTTTGGACTTAATATCCTTGTTAGTTGTGAGAATAACTTCATCAAGATTAAAATATGAATTTGATACATTAACCTTGCCTCCAGACTCCTTTGCTTCTTCAGGAGACATGCCCGACATAATAATATCAAAAATCCCCGCTTGATAGACCAGAAATCAGTCCCTCCCATGGAGTGTTCACTAATTCAACTTTTACCCCCATCTCTTTACCAATTGCTTCAGCCAGATCGGCGTCAAACCCCTCAATTGCACCTGAGTTATTAATACTCTCGAACGGAGGGTATTCCGGACACATTCCAACTTTTAATACCCCTGCCTTTTTTATGTTCTTTAGAGATGAGTCTTCTGTGGTTTTTTTATTTCCACACGACGTCATAAAAAGCATTACGACCATAATTACTGCGATAGTTATAAACGTTTTCTTTTTCATTGCTTTTCCTTTCATTAATTATTTTCTTGTTTCTGATTTAACATCTGTATTAGTTCTTCATACATAGTTTCTCTTTCATCAATTCCATAAAAACAATGTGGAAATTCCATTCTCTTTTAACATATTCTCAAGCACCTCCATCATTACACCTTTTCCTTTAGCAATATGAAGTGTGTCAATTTTAGCTTGATAATTATTTTCAGAATTGAATTCACCAAACCAGTTTCCTTTAGATACGAAATTAATGCCGCAAGTAGGGACTACCATCTGCCCCAATAACCATCTCTATTGAATATCCATGCTCTTTGTAATCCTTTAACTGCTGTACAATGGGATGAAGTAATTTTTGACACTGTTCGCGAAATGCTGGAAAGTTACATTGTTCATATACAATCCCCCATCTTTTAGATCCAAACATAGCCATTTCTATGCAGGGGTAGCTGGATAATCCCATATCCTAATTCAATAAGTTTGCAGATGATAGATGATCCTCCCATCTCTTTTGCAAGAGGCTCTACCTTTGCATTTACATTTAATAAACAGTGTGCAATTATCACAATCCTTCTTGTACGCTTCATTACTTACCCTTACGTTCCGCGGAATTTGCATATTTTGAGACACCTAGAAATAATTATGTTAAGTCAATTCTATCAATGATAATAATTAAACAGAAATTGTTATGGTCAATATGTCACATCTTAATATAGTTTTTTTGTATATTTCTTTATAAAAAATGACTAGGTATATACCTAGTCTTACAGCTTTACGCAACTAACAAATTCTATAAATTCAATTTGGCAATTTCCATTTTCTTATTTTCTAAATACATCTGATATACTGTACACGCCGGCAGTAATCGTATGCTAATATCCCCTAAGCCCATCCGTTTCAAAAATCCAACCATTACATATCCAGTTTCAATTATCTCATCCCCTTCAGTTGGCATAAGAAAGCAATTATTTATATTTTCTTGTTTCATGCCATGATAATCGAGAAAATCTTTATATGCTAGTTGATATAGGTATTGTTTTGTAACCGATTCTATCCCCGGTTGGCCTCTCAATGGTTTATTTTTTTCTAATTGCAAATTGTAGTACTTTGCATCAAATATGATGCACTTATGTTTGTCATTTTCTTTATAGATACTGATTATATCTGGAATCAGAGTATCTTGTGCTTTTTGTTCAAAGTATTCTCTTTCTGATTTGCCAAACCATATAGGATGCTCAATAACATCTATAAGCTTTGTCCTCGGATTAAACTCATTTCCAAGTGGAACTGGTAATGCAATCAATCCAATAGGCCTATCTAGTTGATTGTCTAAGATTTCAGAACATGCTTTTTCCCAAATTAAGTTGAAGCTATTTGTGCCAAACATGCTAAAACAATCCATATCATCAATATGTGTGCTACTATTAGCAATATACGAGTATATTGTTTTAAGAACCATCTGCTTTCTAGTTCCAAACTGTATATTCAGCTCTTTGTAAATTCGATCAAGAATATAATCATTCTCTCCAAAGTCACAGATTTCTTCATCAGATAAATCGACTCCAAGAATATCAAAAAGATTGAGCAAATCCGCACTAGCTAATTCTTTTGAGCACTTTGTAAGCACACACTCATGAAGTCTTTTAAAATAGTCTTGGTCATCATTTACTCTTTTTCGGGTATACATGTCTTGGTAGTATGGACGATTATCGTTTATAATAGCAAATGTTTCATTTATCGTTTTATCCCACAGTATTTCCCCTGTACCATTAATCTCAATTATATCCTGTAAGCTAGAATAACTACCATTTTCAAAGTAATCCTGAAGCATCCAAAGCATTACAGCTAACATATTAAAAGCGGCACTATCAGTTGTGTCATTAACCATCCTAATAATTTGTTCTTTTCCGTTATACTTTTCTATTACTTTAATAATCTGTTTCATTTCTGAAACTGGTTCTTCTGTATGCAGTAAATATTTGGGATAGCATTTTATAATTCGTCCTGCAACTGTAATCACTCCAACAAAGGTAAATATATATAGATACTCATTCTCACCAGCTTCAACATCCGCAACCTCAATGTCCTCTTCAATCAAATCTGTGAGTGTTTTTTGTTCATCAGATGCCTTTACAACTTTTAACACCCCATATTCCTTAAGGCGCTTAAGTATTCTGATTATCTCGCTTTCATCGCCCACAAAGAGTTTAACGAGTTCTCCTTGAGTGTATCTTTTCTGCTCTCGGATATAGGCTGATTTCAAACTCATTATTCTTCTACTCCATCTACTGAATTCAAGAAAGCATTCCTTATAGACTCGTTAAATATGTCTACACCTTTTTCATCAAACGCATCACAAATTGCTGAATATATATTCTTTATGTCACAACCACTGAAAAGTGTAGGACGCTTCTGCTTTGCGGCATCATCAAATAGGTACATAATAACTTTATTCTTAAATATTCTACTAAAAATTTTTCTTCGTCCATCTCTTCACCTTCTGGAAGATTCTTTATAGAAAGGAAAAAAAGGTCCCATCAGCTTATCTTCGTTAACTTTACAGTCATTAAGAAGAACATTATTTATTTCTTTTCTTAATATATTCCATTCGACTTTTTTTCTATGCTCTCCTTCTCCAAGTATAACGAATTTTCCTGAAATTTCGACCTCTCCATTATTTATGCCAAGATAGTTAAAGTCCCATCTGCGTTTAAAAGCAGTATCCATTGGAAACACTCCTTGATCTGCGCTGTTCATAGTTGCCCAAATCAGCATATTATCTGGAATCTTTATTTCTGTATAGTCTTCTGGATTGCCGCCAAGCTGGACTGCAAGATAAGTTCTAACATCCTCTGTTGCGTGTATCGGATATTCACTTACATTGAAGCTATCACGGTCAAGAAGCTGAAAAACATCTCCAAATACAGCTGCCACATTTGCTCGGTTAATTTCTTCTATGATAAGAATATATGGCTCAGGATTTCCACTTCTTCCATTTTTAAGCGCCTCAACATACACTCTCATAAAAGGGCCTGGAACAAATTGATAACTAATCGTACCTGATCTATCTGTCACGGGCTTATATGTACCAACAAACTGAGAGTATGTATAATCTGGATGAAAAGTAACACGTTCATATCCACCAATTGTCTCATTTTGTAGCGTAATTTTTCGTTCCTGCTCGAGGGTATAACTTTTTCCTGTTCCAGGTGCTCCAAATATGATTCTATTTGCAGGAAAATTTGTCTTAAGTCCCGTATTATATTTTAGTTCGTTGCCTATTTTAGTCATCCCTTTTCCATCTAGGTCATAGTAATATTTTCTATATAAGAACTGAAGATTTTCAGGTTCTTTTAATTCATAGCATGTTGTTAGTTTTCCCTCTGACTTCTTTGGTAGAAACTCGTCCTCAAGAAAGCTCATGTGCCAAGCTCCTTTTTTTACAGTGCACCCATGGGATTATTGTTCGAATCAAAGTAGTACTCTCCAAGCTCATCAACAAGCGCTATTAATTCTTCTCCATTCATGATAGTAAAAACTGTATCTTTATTAGTATTAAAGAATTTTATTATTTCCCCAGCCTTCCTCGAAGATGTTGAAGAATCATCTGAGTAGTATTCCTCCTTAAGCATGTGTACTAGTTTTTCTCTATTTAGAGAATTGCCTTTTGCAAAATGCTTAAGTGAACCAATTTTAGGCCACCCAATCGCAACAATCCCATTTTCACGCCATTCACCAGCGATGCTGCGCCCATTATCAATCGAGCTGCCTAGCCTTATAAATTTTTTGGGTTGCTTAAAACAATCAAATAGCGCATCAGAAAACTCATTATCTTCAAGTCCTGACAATCTTTTTACAATAGCGAGCTGTCCTTTTTTACCATAAAACTTTTCACTTGGTTCTATGTCTAAGGCATATAGATAATGATTTAACCATTCCTCTGTATAGAAACTTACAAACTTTTCTGGATATAGTATTTGATAATATTTTTTTGCACCCATACTTTTTTTGCCGTGTCCTTGATTTTTCGATTAAGCAGCGTGTCTAAAGATTCATAGTCTTCTTTAGTGTTCAGTTTTGCCTTCGCTATAAGTGTAGCTCCTTCAATTATCTCATCTCGTATTCCCTTGCCTAGTTCAAGAGCCTCATTCTCTGTCAGTACTGTGGGTTTATTACCACTTCCTGTAACCCACATACCATCCTCATTACGCTGAAATAAGCCAAATTTATATGTACTGCCTCCAGCTATCCCTCCAAACATGTTTTTTTTATTTTTTTTCTTGATTTTTCAAGGACGTAGCTTAAGCTGCTCCCGTTTCCATCTTTTGAGTAAAATAATGATTTTAAGAGCTTCTCATCAGGAATAGCTGCTAGCTTTTCTGGGGCAAACTTATCCAGAAATTCATTGCGCACTGCTTCAACTTCCTCATTGCTATATCTAAAATTAACCCTATTTGTCGAAATATGATTTTTTTAACAACTTCTGCTGCTTTTTCTATACTCTTCTAAACTTTCAGCATTCTCTGTATCAAACCCCAAATTATGTTGTATATATATATCATTGTTGGTTGTATTTCCATTCAATAACCCTTTTACGTATTTATCCAGGTCAAGATCACTCATCTTTGAGAATTTATCAAATACTTCCTGGCGTGAAGCACTAAGATCTCTTTGATGCCATCCTTTTTCTTTCGTTAGGAAAAAAAGTGGATCAAAGTCATCCTTCATGTTTTTCAAATTATTCGGGTTTTCCCCAATTATTTCCCCTATTTCTTTAAAAAGCTTTTAGAGAATGTATTATATCCCAAAACATTTAAACCTTCTTTGTCCCTTCTAGAAAGATAGTATGCAATAACTATGCTTTTATTAAGTTCCTGCTCCATTATCGACCTCATATCTTTTGATAAATTAGTGTACGCTATAGCTAGGTATATAAACATATACCTAGTCCTAGATTACACCTCATATTATCTCTTATCAAGATAGTACTGCACTTAACAGATATTCAAGCATTCATTATAAATATTAAAAATATTGCAAAAAAATAAATGTTAATTGTAAAATGAACTTGAACAACTGAATATAGAAAGACCCACGATGGATCTTTTGGTAGAGCTGAGATTGCTGCATCGCGAGAAGAAATTGATCACTGGGAAATCGACACAGTCGTCTGAAAGAAGTCCGGTAGCGAATCTGTAGTCCTTACCATCGTCGAAAAGGTCACAGACTTCTGTATAGCGATGAAGATTCCCGATAAAGATCCTTTATCCGTTATGACGGCAATGGAAGTCCTGAGAGAGGAACATGGAGAAATATTTTCCTCTGTATTCAAGCCCATTACAGCTGATAACAGAACAGAATTCTCCGAGCTCAGCAACCTTGAAAAGTATGGGGTTCTTGTGTATTTTGCACATCCTTATTCATCTTGGGAACGCCCTCAAAATGAAAGGCATAACCGCATTTTCAGACGCTTTGTACCTAAGGGAATATCTATTGATAGATATTCTGCCAAGCAGAGCCTCGAATATGCTGACAGCATGAACTCTCTTCCTCGTAAGATGCTTGGGTATATGACACCGGAAGAACTGTTTGAAGCTTTTTCTTGAGCAATTGTATTCAGTTACCCATGTTCAGAATGTTAGTTAGTGTTCAATTTGCAATTGCAATTTATGAATGTTTTTTTCAGTATTTGTGCGTTTATTCAATACTTTCATCATTCTATCTGCTCATTTGTTCAGTTTTTCATTGGTAAATCATATTTTTAAAGTCATTCCCTCTAACTTAAGTTCCGGACACAAAAATCCATACATTATCAACCACGCTCACTTTTTTTGACTGTTTTCAGTATAAAGTGTCAAGCCATAGGTCAGAAATTTTGTGGTTTTTGAACGCGGTCTGAATATGTTTGAAATTGGTATAACGAAGAATTCCAAAATCCTGTTCCTGCAAGCAAAATGCCAGAAATCTTTACAAACAAAGGGCCCTGGCCAATCATGACCAGAGCCCATATTGGTGGAGGCGGTGGGATTTGAACCCACGTCCAAGAGCATTTCCGAAAGACTTTCTCCGAGCGCAGCTGATACTTTAGAATTAGCTCATGTGGCGTCACGTCAGCAGACTACACAATCACTATCCCGTTGTTCCCTTACGCTACCGAGAGCTCACGCAAGGTTTTCCTGCATAATCGACGCCAGATCCGTTACCTGCAGGTGAATACCGGTTGACGCGCGGTGCTGAACTAAGCAGCTAGTGCGAAATTGTTATTCTGTTTAGCGTTTGAATTTAACCGCCGCTTTTTACGTGGCTCGGCTCCACGGCTCGCTTATCCTTGTTCCACACTCCTGTCGAAACCTGACGCCCCCATGGCTTATACAGATTCCAAGTATGGCATTTGTATTGTATTTATTTGATTTTAGATTAGCATTTTGTTATAACCATAATCTCACTACTTGCGAAGGCTATCCTTGATAGCCCTATCCATCTTGCGATTAGCCTCCTTCTTGGCGATAGACTCACGCTTGTCGTAATTCTTCTTGCCTCGGCAGAGACCGATCTCTACTTTGCAGTAACCTGCTTCATTTATATATACATTGAGAGGAATGAGTGTCAGACCGTCAGTCTTAATCTGGCCTGCCAGCTTGAAAATCTCACGCTTATGCATCAGCAGCTTGCGTTCGCGAAGTGGCTCTACATTGAAGCGGTTGCCCTGCTCATACGGTGAGATATGCATGCCTAGGATGGTGATTTCGCCGTTATAGATGTGCGCATAGCTCTCCTTGATGCTAACGCGACCAGCACGAACAGACTTAATCTCGGTTCCCGTGAGAGCGATGCCCGCCTCGTAGGTCTCCTCGACAAAGTAATCGTGTCTCGCCTTTTTATTATTAGCTACTACCTTCCTGCTTCTTGCCATGCCTTCCTCTTATAGTTTTTTATTATAGTTTCTTTATCTTGGTAAATGGGAATAGTCTCAAAACAGCCCGTCCCTTAATCGCATCCTTCTTGACGCAGCCAACCTCGCTATATCTGCTATCTATACTGACTACCCTGTTGTCACCCATCACGAAATACTCGCCTTTTGGCACCTTGAAGTTGTTCACAGAACCCGTTGTATAGCCGTCCTTGAGGTAATTTTCATCGTATTCCTTGTCATTTATATAGACCTTACCATCGTTTATAGTTATCTTATCACCTGGGAGTCCAATTACACGCTTGATTAGGAGCTTATCCTTACCATTTTCATCCTGAAGTTCAGACTTGAAGATAATGATGTCGCCACGCTTTGGCTCCTTGTCACCTGAGTAGGCCCTCCTATACATGATGATGTAATCATTTGGATTAAGCGTATCCTGCATCGAGGTCTGCTTCACTATTGTCGGTCTGACGAACGATATAACGACTGCCGCAAGTATAGCAGCTAAAAGAATATCCTTGATTAAACTCTTTGTAAAATCACTCATTGTTACCACCCTTCCTTCTCGCCACTAGCTCCAGTCCGTTTATTATCCTCTCAAATTCCTCTGGCAAATCCACATTGATTGACTGCCACGTAAGCCTCTCCAACGGTCCTATGCCTTCCCTGAAAGTTATACGGCAGCTGTGTAGAAGCTGGGTATTGAGTCCGAACTTCTGCTTCAGTCTACGGTTTACATCTGCAGCCCTACCTCTAGCATACTTGACATCTCCTATTACAGGGTGTCCAACTGATGCCATGTGAGCTCTAATCTGATGTGTTCTACCAGTCACAAGTCTAATCTCAACTAGCGTAAAGTCACCAATCTTGCGCACAGGTCTTGCTATAGTCTCAATTTCGCGGCCTCTCGAATCGCTACTATCTAAGACCTTAACAGTATTTATATTCTGATCCTTGATGAGTCTACCCTTAAGGTCAATCTCTTTGTCTAGGTGTCCATACACTATGGTCATGTAGTATTTGTCCACCTTGTCCTCGCGAATCATCTCCCCGAGAGCCTTCAGCGAAGCACTATTCTTGCCGAACAGCACCGCACCTGTCGTGTTTCGATCGAGGCGATTTGCAGGGGCTGGTGTAAACACCCGTTCCCTCGGATTATAAGCACCTGTTTCTATCAGGTAGTCCTTAACCTGGTTAGCCAGATGGTTTTTCTTTTCGTTGCTGTCACCGTGAGTCAGTAGTCCAAACGGCTTGTCGGCAATCAGAATATCATCATCCTCGTAGACGATCTTGAAATTTCGTCTAACCCTTGGCCTCTTATCATTCCTTGTCGGTGCAATCCATTCCGCAATTAGACCATCGCTGACATAGATAGTCAGAACATCCCCCTCGGCAAGCATATAATTATTGCCCTCGCGCTTACCATTAACCTTTACATCCTTGCGAATGATTTTGTAAATGGTGCTGAGAGTCGCCTTCGGAAGGTATCTGCGCATGAATTTGTCGAGGCGTCTACCCGCGTCGTTGGAATTTATCTCAATTTGCTTCATTTATATCTGCTTTCTATCTAAATCGTACCGTATATTGTACCATGCAAACGGCTTATTAACAAGATATCGAAGCTCTTCTATTGTTTGCAATCGTTAGCAAAAAAATGTATAATTTTCTGTAAAGTTGCGTCTGGTGGCGCAGCATGAAGGAGAATTTAGAATGAAAAATTTCAAGGATTTATTTCATAACACTAATGACATTGTAATTGCACTTATAATCGTCATGATGGCAGCAGGAGTTATAGTGTGGCGCTTCAATGTAATTATGAAATACCCACAGGTTCTTGCAAGCCAGTCAAACCGCAAGCAGTCCGAGGAAACCTTGAACTCCGCTTCTACTCTCAAGTATGGAAGTGCGTTTAAGAATGGTGCTCTCAAAAAGGACGTGAGTGTCACGGTAAACGGCGGTGGTGAGGCTGATGTATCCGATCTCATCGACAAGAATCTTTTCACCGATTACAAGCAGTTTACTGCGGATGTGAAGGCTCAGGGACACGATGTGTCAGAAATCGATGCGGGTACTTATTCATTTAAGAAAGGAGCGTCTGTTGAGTCGATAATTTCAGACTTGGTAGGCTAATGTATGGGAGAAAAATCAATGCTTGATAATTACAACTAACGATGCTGACTGATTTCTACGAAATCACTATGGCCAACGGTTATTTCCATTCTGATGTTCGCGATTACGAAGCTTGCTTCGACATGTTCTTCCGCAGAGTTCCTGACCAAGGCGGATATGCGATTATGGCGGGGCTTGAGCAGGTCATCGAGTATCTCAAGAATCTGCATTTTACAGAGGAAGATATTGAGTATCTGCGTTCAAAGAGGATTTTCAGCGAAGAGTTTCTAGACTACCTGCGCGACTTCAAATTCACTTGTGATGTTTGGGCTGTTCCCGAAGGTACTCCGATATTCCCTCACGAACCGATTATCACGGTAACTGGTCCGCTGATTCAGGCGCAGTTCGTTGAGACATTTATACTTCTAACTATCAACCACCAGAGTCTAGTTGCCACCAAGGCAAGCAGAGTCGTAAGAGCGGCTCAGGGTAGACCTGTTATGGAGTTCGGTTCCAGAAGAGCTCAGGGTGCGTCTGGTGCGATATACGGCGCGAGAGCTGCCTATATCGGAGGCTGCGCTGGTACCGCTTGCGCAATTGCAGATAGAGACTACGGAGTTTTGGCGCTCGGAACTATGGCTCATAGCTGGGTGCAGACATTTGACAGCGAGTACGAAGCATTTAAGGAATATGCGAGGATTTATCCTGACAATGCAGTTCTGCTGATAGATACATACAACGTTCTAAAAATCAGGTCTTCCTAATGCCATCAAGGTGTTTAAAGAGATGAAGCCTGCCAAGATGGGTGTTAGAATCGACAGCGGTGATATCTCATACCTCACTAAGAAGACGAGAGAAATACTCGATGCTAACGGTCTCGAAGATTGTGCAATTGTAGTTTCCAATTCTCTTGACGAGTGGCTGATAAGAGATATCATCCTCGAGGGTGCGAAGGTTAATTCGTTCGGAGTTGGGGAGCGTCTCATCACTGCTAAGTCTGAACCTGTATTTGGCGGAGTGTACAAGCTCGCTGCCATTGAGCATAACGGCGTGATGGTTCCTAAGATGAAGATCTCAGAGAACGTTGAGAAGATTACTAATCCAGGATTTAAGAAGGTTTACAGATTCTTTTGATAAGGATACTGGCAAAGTCATGGGAGACTTAATTGCACTTCATGAAGAGGGAAGCCCCAACTAGAGACGGTGTTGAGATTTTCGACCCGAATGCTATCTGGAAGCGCAAGAGGCTGACTAACTTCACGGTCAAGGAACTGATGGTAAAGGTATTCGACAAGGGCGAGTACGTATATGAGTCACCTGATCTTGAGACTATCCGTGCATATTGTCTAGAGCAAATTGAAACACTTTGGAGCGAGATGCTGAGATTTGAAAATCCTCAGACATACTACGTTGACTTATCCAACAAACTATGGACTATGAAGCACGAGCTACTAAACAAGTACAACGAGATACCCTACGGATAAGTAGGATTTAAAAACTTTATGATTTGAATCAATGAAGAGGCTGAACCTAAGTTAAATTAACTGGTTCAGCCTCTTTTTTATCTCTAAATAGATTTGGTAACGCATCGCACGCCACTTATAAAACCTATCACTATCTTTGATACACTATCAGCTAATAGATATACTCTTCTGTTAACTGTGATTTTCTAACCATATCGCCATAAAGCTTCGAACTCTTCATTAGTTCGTCGTGCTTACCAGCACTAACTACTTTACCGTCATCCATTACCACAATCTTGTCAGCATTCTCAATCGATTTCATCCTGTGGGATATTATGATTACGGTCTTGTTTTCAATGAGCTTGTTGATGCTTTTTGAATGTCCATCTCATTTTTCGACATCGAGCGATGCTGATATCTCATCCAGCAGTATTATAGGTGCATCCTTTAGAAATGCCCTCGCTATAGATATACGCTGTCTCTCCCCACCCGAAAGCTTGGATCCATTTTCGCCGATTAGTGTTTCGTAACCATCTGGCATTTTCGCTACTATCTCATCGACATTAGCAAGCTTCGCAGCTGCCAAAACCTCTTCATCTGTAGCATCCTTACGCCCTAGCCTGATATTCTCCATTACACTCGTATTAAAGAGCTCAACGTTCTGAAATACGATAGATATCTTGCTGAACAGCGATGCTGTACTGATAGATTTTATATCCTCTCCGCCGACAGTGACTTCACCTTTATCGTAATCATATAGACGCGAGAGCAACCTAAGCACGGTAGTCTTACCGCACCCTGAAGGACCTACTATAGCCGTAACAGCATTCTGATTTGCTGTAAAGCTAACCCCATTTATAACCTTATTATCTCCATATTGAAACTCCACATCATTAAAGCAGATATCGTACTTCTGTACTTCCTTATCTATACCAGGCTGCACTTCCTCATCCATAAGGTCACGGATTCTGTCATAGCTATCCTCAAAGAAAAATATCGCTGCGATGAACTCGGAGAGTGACGCATATTGATGAGATATAGTGGTTACCGCCATGAGATAGCCCACGTAGTACAAGAGGCTTATTTCGCCTTTTGCATAAAGAGTTGCTCCAAGCACAGCTACTAGCACTGGTCCAAGCAGTGGAACTACACGCAAAACTGTAGCACTTATTGCCATTGTAAATTCTGCGGCAGTATGTATTTTCTCAGTGCTTTCTATCTTAGAACTTACATCGCGTCTCACTTCATCCTGCATGGAATAGCTCTTAATTTCCTGCTGCATTTCGAATGCATCTTGGAACGCATTGGCATTGTCGAGAAGTTGCTTGTAATATACCTTGACTTTCCTGGTCTGGAAATTCTTGAATACAAACATAAGTGCTATCCCCATCCAGATAGGCATGACCACTGCAAGCCCTAAAGCAAGATTCCCGATACACATCATGATGCTTATAATCGCAAAGAACACCACGAATCCTATAAATTCCGGCACAGCATGAGATATAGCCATCTCTATATTGCTTACATCCATCATAATCGTCTGCGAGAGATCGGACAAGTTATGTGTTGAGAAGTACGAGAGCGGCAGCTCCTTGATTTTCTTCGCGAGCTCGATTCGGAGATTTACGCTCTCTTCGTAAGTGACATCGTAAGTGAGCTTGTATTCCCTAGCTGTTGCAAGGTACATAAGGATAGCTATGATAACTATGATCCCGATATAGTGCGCTATTGGTTTTAGGGTTGCTATTTATCATATCATTCAGAAAAATGAACACAATCATAGGTGGAAGCATAAAGGTCACATACTTGAAAAACGATGAAACCGATGCTCTCATCATGTTGTCAATCCCTTTGTCTGTAAGCGAAAAATGTCTCTGTAATTTTCGTTTCATTATGATAGCCTCCATTCGTTAGCCTGGTTGTATAGATTCTGTAGATTCTTGTACTTGCTATCCTTTGCGATAAGTTCATCATGGGAACCACGTTCAGTGACTTTTCCGTCCTCTACAACCAATATCTCATCTACATTCCTGATACTTGAAAGCCTGTGCGCTATCATGATTACTGTCTTGCCTTCCATTAACTTCGAAAAGGCCTGCTGCATCTCATACTCATTTTCCGGGTCGCTGGCAGCACTCGCCTCATCGAGGATTATTATCGGAGCATCTTTGAGGATTGCCCTTGCTATTGCTATTCTCTGTGTCTCACCGCCAGATAGGTGAACGCCTTTTTGCTCCTATTATCGTATCCTCGCGCGTTTCAAACTTATCGAGAATACTTCCGCACATCGCAAGGTCAAGTGCTTTTATCACCTCTTCGCGCGATGCATCAGGTCTTCCAATTTTTACATTTTCATAGATGCTGGTTTTTAAATAGCTTGGCGTTTTGGAATACGAAGGCAATTTCATGCTCCAGCGTCTCTCTTTTTATACTTTGAGATGTCCACTCCACCGATTTTTTTAGTTCCCCGCTCGATACTGGGTAGAATCCAGAGATTAGCTTGGCAATAGTGGATTTTCCACTGCCCGATGATCCCACAAGGGCGTATTTCTTGCCGCTCTCAAGTTTAAGACTGAAGTCTGTTAGAACATCTACCCCCTCTTCATATCTAAAATGTAACTCCTGAAAAATCTATATCATGACTAGTCATATCTGAGACATCCCCATGTGCTAGCTTGTTCTTGTCCATCTCGTCAAACAGCGACTCCAGCTTGCTGATCGCATCGTTAGCCATCTCAAAATTCTTACTGAAAAACATGACCTTCATAAACGCACTCATCAGAAGCCCCGAAAAAGCTGCGAAGAACACAACAAGGCTGATAGTCTCACTAGCTTGTGGTGATTTTGGCATCGCGATATATGCAACCGGTACAATTAGTGCTGATAGAGAAAGCATACACACCTGAAATATAACGTATGGTCTTCTACACATCTGGCATTCCTTGTTAACAACCTCAGAGTATCTGATAATTGACTTATACAGACGCTCAAATGATTCAACCACCATATTAAATATCTTGATCACCTGTATCCCTCGCACATACTCGACCGTTTCCGAGTTAATGTCGTCTAGTGCGCTCATGTACTCTTTCATCATATCTGAGTCAGAATACATGAATTTAAAACAGATGCTCGCCGCAATTACCGCCGCAACAATCAGGACACCTACGTACTTACTCACCATGAACGAGAGTACCAGCAGGCATATCGGGAACAGCACTGCATTTACGGAATCAGGCAGTATATGCGCTACTATTGTGTGCGTATTCCCTGAATTGTCGTCTATAATTTTTCTAGTCTTTCCAGATGAGTTCATGTCGAAGAACGAAAAACGATCCGTCGAGAAGAGCATTTAGCCCCTTCTTCTTCATGTTCGTTTCCAGTCTGAAAGCAAATAGATGGCTACACATGAGTGCTGCGATATACGTGAACATGTATATAATTGTCGTTGCAAATATCAGATACGACAGCTTGCTAATCCTCGAGTAGTCTGCATCTCCTGTTATCTCATGGAGCATTTTCCATAGATAATAATACGGAACGAACGACAGAATCGTCGCTACGGCAGATAGCAGCATGGCCGCTACCATGCATCCCTTTACGGTCTTCCGCATAGCTAAATAGTTTTTTAAATACACCCATTCTAAGCCTCCTTGAAGTGCTTTCTGAGTATTAGATATCCGAGGTAAGCACCGGCCACTGCCATCACGAATACAATGGCTGTCGATATCACGCCCCACGTGCCTGCGGTATACTTGATGTAGTTGTTCATCTCAGCTTCAGTTTGCCCTTTCTGCATCCAATAGCTTTTGTATCGGCTGACAAAGAAGCTTGCAGGAATAATTGCACCCCAAGCCTGTCCTACGTGCAGAACTCCAGATGCGATAGCAACCCTACAAGTACTAACTTCTTTACCTTTCCTTGAAGCGATAAAATCGGCAATTAGAGCCATACCAATTGATGTTATATACCACGGTATATAACCGCCACCCATAAGCGTAAAGCACGCCATAACGAGCACTGTCATAATCGTGTACTGCCACATCTTACCGAGCTTCTTTGCCATAAAATATATGACGGTTCCAGAGAAAATAGCGCATATCCCCGGGCTTACCGAGTGTCCGAGTGCCCCAAGCGGAGTGATTACGAGCATAGACACCATGTAGATGATCATGTACACGGCTGTCAGCAGCGCAATGAGTATAAAATCCTTGGTCTTAAGCTTGTTATTCATAAAAAGCCTCCATTTCTTCAAAAGTTTTATTTAACTGGCTTACGTTATCCTCGTCCAAATAAAAGTTTTCCCTTATACGCCCATCCTCGAGATAGAAAATTCTATCTGCAACGTTCCTTATAAACTCATAATCATGAGAGATGATTATGATAGTGTGGTTTCGCTTCATAGATTCAAGTTGTTTTACGACACGATGCATCGACCTTTTGTCGAGTCCGCTAGTCGGTTCGTCCAATATTATTACCTTGTTCTGGCTCACCCTGCTTATCGCCATCTGTAACCGCTGCTTCTGACCACCGCTAAGGCTGTGCGGATGGGCATCTCTAAATTCATATAGATTTAGATCTTTAAGTGCTTCAGTATTGAGTTCTTCATCCATGCTGCTGATCTCAAGCTCCTTCATGCAAGATGCTCCAAATAGCTGATAATCTGCATCCTGCATTATGTACAGAGCCTGACCTTCAATCTCTACGCTGCCGTTATCTGGGTTGATAACGCCAGAGATGAGTCTCGCCAGTGTGGTCTTACCTGCACCATTTACCCCTATGATGGTTGAGATTTCACCGCGCCTAAACTCAGCACTCACCCCTTGCAGGATTCCCTTGTAAGAAACGTTCTCTATTCTTACATCTACAGGACCTGCCCTTGCGATTAGTTTGCTTTCATATTTCTCGTCAAAGAGATTTACAGCTCTCGCCGCGTAATCACTACTGAAGTAAGCCTCTTCACTTTCATACTCCGTTACCGTATTATCGTTAAGAAGCAGCACCTTGTCTATAAGCCCACGCAGATAGAAACATCGATGGTCTGCTAATAGCACGGTAACCCCCTCGCTCTTCAATTCTTCAATCTGCCTTCTTAACCTCATAGCGTTTCCGTAGTCAAGGTTTGCAGACGGTTCATCGAATATTACTATACGAGGATTCATAATCAGAGCTGACATCAGTGCAATCATCTGCCTTTCTCCAGAGGAGAGTTCATAGATGTCTCTATCGAGAAGGTACTCTAGCTTATATTTCTTAACCAAAAGCCTTAAGCCGTCGCTCCATCTCCGGTTTCGATACGCCGAAATTCTCCATCGCAAATACGAGCTCCGCAGTCGTATTAGTTGTAAAGAATTGACTCCTCGGATTTTGAAATACATTTCCGATAAGCACGCTTCTCTCAGTCATCGTCACTCTACTTTTCCCGCCTATAAGCAGTTCTCCGCATAGCTTCCCGTCTATAACCTCTGGGATCAGGCCGTTTATTACATTAAGGAGTGTAGATTTTCCAGAGCCACTAAGTCCGGATATAAATACTATGCTACCTTCTGCAATTGAAAAGTTAACATCTTCAAGTACGGGAGTATGCTCACCTTCATAAGCGAATGTCAGATTTCTCGCCTCCATGACATCCTTCATATTAAACCCCCGATGATTAAGACCATTCCTGCTCCTCCGATTGCAAACATCACGTAATCCACTCCATGAAACCGATTATTAAAATAGCTCGTCCTCTTCTCCTCTGTAGCAATCCCCTTCGTGAGTCCTGCTGCTGTCAGCTCTGCGCTTAAGCTCACGCATCTAAAAAGCTGTGGTACGAGCAAGTACTCAAAGGTTCTCAGCGGATGCTTCACTGAAAACTCGACACCCCTAATGTGCATAGCCTGCTTGATTATGCGAAACTCTCTTCTAAATGTCGGGATGTATCTGATAGTGATGGTGAGTCCGATGATAAATATCTTTGGCAGATGTAGTCTCTGTAGAGCAGACAGTATTTCTGACGAATTGTAATCGGTGACTATCAACACCGCGATTAGTATGCACGGCGTAAAGTAGACTGTCATATTGATCATCATTCCCAAGACGCTACTCTTAATATAGAAGCTATTCAAAAGGATAAACATTATCCCCACAGCTACCCATATAAGAGTCTTAAGAGCAGTCTTATATCTGCGAGCGATGAGTAACGCCGTATACCCTAGACATAGTCCGATGATTATGCTTTTATCAGTTGGGAAGAACATAGTTACAACTGGAAGAACCGCATTGATGATAATTAATGTAAGCGGGTTAATCTTTCTTCGGTTAAGATGTCTCACATCCTCATTATTCACCTGTTCTGATAAAGTAAGCTCAGCCATCATTATCTCCTGAAACATTAATATTCTCTTTCATGCTATATATAGTAGGAAAGAATACTGTAGGAATTTAGTTAGTATATTCTAACTCAAATGCATGTGGGTACTGAAACAAAAGTAACATGCACGAGTTTTGATTTGCAGTAAGTTAGATAAAACTAACTACAGTATAAGTATATTCTTGTTAGGATAATAATGCAATATTATCCGAATCAAGTTTACCATTTAGATTTATAATCAAACAATATCAATCTATCTTATATCGTTTAATTGTTTGCTAGCTAATTTCGAAAAATTTGTACACTCGCTATAAACGTTTAATTTTCAATGTATCCGAGCTTTTTTAACTATATTTTTGTATTGTTTAAATTTTAAAAAAATACCAAAAAAATATGTTGTGATTTTTTTAATAAAACATGCTATGCTCTTTTATTAAATTTATACAAATTATTTGAAAAGGGGACACAAAATGGATAAGAAATTCACTATGAAGGAATACGTAGTTCTAGCCTCCCTCCTCTTCGGACTATTCTTCGGAGCAGGTAATCTGATTTTCCCAGCACTCATGGGGCAGATGGCAGGCAGTCACACAGCATCGGCTACTTTGGGCTTTATTATTACAGGCGTTGGATTGCCTTTGCTCGGTATTATTGCGATTTCCTTATCACGTAGTGAGGGTCTCTATGACCTAGGATGCAAGGTGTCGAGACCGTACAGCTTGTTCTTTACGTGTCTACTATACCTTACTATAGGACCGTTCTTCGCACTTCCTAGAACCGCAACTGTACCTTACTCTGTAGGAGTAGTTCCTGCAGTTGGTAAGGACTCTCCAGTTGTACTTGGAGTTTTCTCCCTGTGCTTCTTTGCAGCAGTTCTGTTCTTTGCGCTAAGACCGTCCAACATCCTTACTAACGTTGGTAAGATCATCAACCCGCTATTCCTTGCATTCCTTGCAGTTCTAGTCGTTATGTGCTTCGTTAAGCCAATGGGTTCCGTTTCAAGTGCTGCTCCAACAGGAGAGTACGTAGCTCACCCATTCTTCAGAGGCTTCCTCGAGGGATATAACACAATGGATGCTCTCGCATCACTTGCATTTGGAATCATCATCATCAACGCAGTTAGAAACCTGGGTGTTAAAGAACCTAAGAACGTTGCTAAGTCCACAGCACTTGCTGGTGTAGGATGTGCACTGCTTATGGCTGTTATCTACCTAGCTCTAGTAGTTGCAGGTGCTCAGTCAAGAGGAATCTTCGAAGTACAGCCAGATGGCGGAACACTTCTCAACAAGCTAGCTAGCCACTACTTTGGTAGCGTAGGCGGTGTATTCCTAGCACTAATGATCACTCTAGCTTGTCTCAAGACAGCTATCGGACTTGTAACTGCATGCGCAGAGACATTTGGCGAGATGTTCCCTAACAAGCTTTCATACAAGGCTTGGGCGGTAGTATTCACACTCATCTCGTTCACATTTGCAAACTTCGGACTAGTTAAGATCATCGCTTACTCAATACCAGTACTGATGTTCTTATATCCGCTAACTATCGTTATCATACTAGTCAGCCTCATCGGCGGCCTGTTCAACTACCACACTACGGTTTACAGATGGTCAATCGGATTCACTATGGTGCCTGCTCTATTTGATGGTCTAAAGAGTCTTCCTCCAGCGACTATCTCAGCACTACACCTAGAAGGATTCATCAAGGCTGTAGGCGGATTCCTACCACTATCCGGTATCGGAATGGACTGGGTTGTACCAGCAGTAGTTGGATTTGTAATCGGACTTGTGCTATATGCACTAAAGTCCGACAAGGGTCAGGCAGTAGCTTAACTAATTCAGATAAACTTAATAGCAAAACAAAACTCCCTTTGAGGTTTTCCTTCAAAGGGAGTTTTTATATCTAGTTCACTTAACTAAATTGTTTTATTGCCAGAGACTTACTTATCGCACTTTCTCTTTAGATGCATCTCATATAATTTGTATATAATTCCGTAAATCACTCCTGCAACTGGCCATATAACCCATGTCTTGTTCCAATAACCTAGCAAAAATCCTGGTATTAGGTATATGAATGCTACAGCAATCCAGTAAATGCCAGCAAATGGCTCCATCTTCTTCTCAACACGCTTGTGCTCCGGTGTATAATCACCTTCTTGGAAAAAGCTTACTATAGCCACTGCTTATTATTCCCACTTTTACGAACATATATACTGCAGCTGCAACCATAACCAGCATAATCGGTGCCGAAATTTTCGCTAGACCAGAAGCATATTTATCGCTATCATCAAAGAGAATACCTGGTAGAGCTCCAACGATACAAAGGAATACGCCTCCTGCTATTCGCTGTCCCATAAACTGTCTAAACGGTTCATATTTACGCTTAAACGCTGCCTCAACTCCGTATCCAAGCTTTATCTGTTCTTTTGATAGATATTCATATTTAGATATGGCAAAACCTGATATCACGCATAGCGCAACCCCTGCTCCAATCATCAGAAGCAGTATAGCGATTGATAGTCGCTCAAATACATCACCATCATTTGCTCTTCCCATTGCCTCAGCTATTAGGGTTTGATACTGGCGATAGAATAAATAGCGCCACAGCACCGGCAATCTTATTCGCATGCTTTTCTATAGCATCCATATACTCGCTAGCTTCTTCAAGCGATACAGTTCTGGCCGAGCTGTCATTCTCCACCCCTATATCCGCAGTGCTAGCGACCTTAGTACTCTCTGGCAAATCCATCTCATCTTTGAGCAGATAGTCCACCGACACCCCAAATACTTCGCTCAGCTTGATTATCTTCTGTATATCTGGCATCGATGCTGCCGACTCCCATTTAGATACTGACTGCCTCGATACGCCTACTAAATCAGCCAGTTCCTCCTGACTCCATCCATACTGCTTGCGCAGGCTCATTATCTTTTCTGAAATTATCATAATACCCTCCTGATTATCACTTCATTTCATATTGTATATATGAAGCTTTTTAAGTTTCCAAATCCATTAGAACTCCTTTTGAATTTCTTTCTCATTTTTCGTTTTCTTTTTATAGAGCAGCTGCGTTCTATGGTTTTATTTTATGGTAGCAACGTCCCTTTCACTACCAACTTAACTTGGAAATTTGTCAACCCATGGTTGCAACTAGCAGTTGCATATTAATATTATACACTAAAAATATCTCTTTTTAACGATTTGACGAGAGTATCATACTTTACTGACTCTGTGCACTCCTGTATGTATATTCAAGCTATAACCGATTATATCTTAATTAAAAAAAGACTCCCGCCCTTTCGGATGAGAGTCCCAATCGTGATTCTATATTTAGAGCAAATAATTCCTATTTTAAGGGCTTTTCTTCGTTAAAATACTCTCTTGTCAGCCTGATAACTGTTCTTGATAACAAGAACACTGCAAGTAAGTTAGGTATTATCATCAGTCCATTAAATGTATCAGCAATATCCCAGATTAGCCCTAAATCCATAGTAGCACCTATAATAGCTACAAATGAATAAACGACTATGAATGGCTTTATCGCAGCCTTACCAAATAAGAATTCTATGCATCTTGAGCCGTACAGCCCCCATCCTAGGATAGTCGAGAAGGCGAAGCAGCAAAGTGCCACAGCCAGCATTACCGATACCCAACTGCCAAAAGTAGCTGTAAAGCCCGAGATTGTAAGCTCTGCACCTGCAGTCTTACCGTACTTAATATCAACGCCGCTACAGAGAATTACGAGTGCAGTAATCGTACAGATTACGATTGTATCCGCAAATACTTCAAAGATTCCCCATATTCCCTGCTGAACTGGGTGACTTACATCAGCTGATGAGTGTGCAATTGAGCCAGTACCTAGACCTGCTTCGTTAGAGAAAATACCTCTCGACACACCTCGTCTCATTGCTATAACCATCGAACCTACAACACCGCCAGTGATAGCTCTAGGAGCAAATGCGCCTTCAAATATGTCTCTAAATACTCCAGGAACGTTCTTGTAGTTCAAGATAACTACAAGAAGTCCAAAGATTATGTAGTATAGAGCCATGAACGGAACCAGCTTCTCTGCTACACTTCCGATGCGTTTGATTCCCCCCGATGAGGATCACTAGCACGAGTATCGTGATCACTATTCCGATACCGAGATTTACACCTGAAGGCAGACCATTTTTGAATACACCTGTCGACACGAGGGCTGAATCAATAGCCGTAGTAATAGTATTTACCTGCGTAGCATTTCCTGTACCAAATACAGTAAGAACTCCAAATACAGAATACAGTACTGCAAGCCAGCCCCACCAGCTACTGAGACCGTTCTTGATATAGTACATCGGTCCGCCAACCCAGTCGCCTTCTTCATTACGCTCTCTAAAGTGCACTGCTAAAGTAACTTCAGCGAATTTTGTGCACATACCGAGAAATGCAGAAACCCACATCCAGAACACAGCTCCCGGTCCGCCTAGAGCAATAGCGCCGGCTACACCAGCAATATTTCCGGTTCCTACGGTTCCCGCAAGCGCGGTACATACAGATTGGAACGAAGTAAGCGCTCCGTCTCCCGCTTCCTTTTTTATCAAACATCGCACCGAAGGTGTGCTTCAGTGTATATCCGAATTTTCTAAACTGAATAAAGCGCGTGAAAAGCGAAAGCCAAATTCCAACAAACATAATACACAGCATCGCAGGTGCGCCCCAGATCCAACCACCTACCCATGTGTTCCACTCTCTAATAAAATTAAGCATATATGACTCCTTGTAATAATGTGAAATCCATGTTCTGATTCTAATACATTATTGTCAATTCCGCAATACTCTTTAGTAAAGTTAATAAATTGCTTTTTTTATTTTGTTGTGAAATAAAACAAATTAATGAACAACATAATTATTTTTTTATTAATTATTATCTTTATGATAACTTTTACAGATTAACTTTTGGTTACCTTCTACTATGTATTAGATTAACAATTCGCTAGTTTATTCGATTTTTGCACACTATAAATTTTCATATAGGAATAATTGTAATATTGATTTTTATTTGCACCTTAAACGCATTGACTTTTTGTATATATGGCTCCTATTATGATGTTAACAATATGAACTAGCTATTAGTCTAGTAAGGAGGTTCACTATGTTTTTTGCAATTCCTTTCTTAATACTACTATTAGTATTATTTTTCTCCTGTATCAAAATCGTTCCACAGGAGCATGCATATGTAATCGAAAGACTTGGAAAGTATCTCTGCACGTGGCACGCAGGACTTCACTTTAAAGTTCCGATTATCGACAATGTAATCAACAGGATTTCACTCAAGGAGCAGGTTCTCGACTTCCCTCCTCAACCCGTAATCACCAAGGATAACGTATCCGTTCGTGTGGACTCAGTTGTATTTGCAAAGGTATTTGACCCTAAACTTTATACATACGGAGTGGAGAATCCAATCGCCGGTCTACAGAACCTGTCTGCAACTTCACTCAGAAGCATCATCGGCGGAATGGAGCTCGACACCACCCTATCCTCTAGAGAGCAGATTAACGAGGACATGGAGTTAATACTTGATAAGGCAACTGATGCTTGGGGATTAAAGGTTAACCGCGTAGAGCTCAAGAATATCATCCCACCAGAAGAAATTGAAGAAGTTATGACCAAGCAGATGAGAGCGGAGCGTGAGAGACGTCAGACTGTACTCGAAGCTCAGGCTCACAAGGAATCTGTAGTATCTCGTGCAGAGGGAGACAAGGAAGCAAAGGTTCTCGCTGCCGAAGCTGAGAAAGAAGCTAGAATCGCTCTCGCTGCCGGCGAAGCTGAATCAATCAGGCTCGTCTACGAAGCACAGGCTCAAGGTCTTGAGAAGCTCAAGGAAGCTAATATCAACGAGGGAGTTCTAAAGCTAAAAGGACTCGAAGCTCTGAGGGATATCTCAGATGGTCGTGCAACCAAGATATTCATGCCTACAGATTTGGCAAGTATCGTATCAAATCTCGGCGTAGCTTCTGAAGCTTTAGGAATAGGAGACTACACGGAGATTGATAAGTCACCTATCCCTGACAAAGGAAGCTACAATGATAGCTGCCTTAAGAACACCTCTTCCAAGGTTACCAAGGAAGTAGCAGGAACTAATGCAAGCATTCAGGTTGATCTGGAAAACAGAAGAGAGGATATTATATAGCTCTATAGTCTTAGTATTATCTTATACCATACAGACTTTGATTACTCTCTAGGGCTATAAGCCATTAAGCACACAACATAAAAGGACGAAGCATACGGTCTTCGTCCTTTTTATTAGCTTCTTATTCTACCTAAGCATCTTTTTTAGATACTGTCCAGTAAATGACTTCTCGCACTTAGCAACCTCTTCAGGTGTTCCAGTTGCTACGATAGTTCCGCCGCCACTACCTCCTTCTGGGCCCAGGTCGATGATGTGATCGGCACATTTGATTACATCGAGATTATGCTCAATTACCACCACGGTGTTACCTTCATCTGCAAGTCTATTTAGCACATACATAAGCTTCTCGACATCAGCAAAATGAAGTCCAGTTGTCGGCTCATCTAGAATATAGAGAGTCTTCCCTGTGCTCTTCTTGGATAGCTCTGTCGCCAGCTTGATTCTCTGCGCCTCTCCGCCAGATAGTTGTGTTGAAGGCTGACCAAGCTTGATATATCCGAGCCCTACATCGTCTAGCGTACGCAAGTATTTCTCGATAGATCTATGGTTTTCAAAGAACGGAAGTGCTTCCGTAACACTCATCTCGAGAACCTCAGAGATGTTTTTACCCTTGTATTTAACCTCTAGAGTTTCATGGTTATATCTTGCACCACCGCATACTTCACATGGAACATATACGTCTGGAAGGAAGTGCATCTCCACCTTGGTGATTCCATCTCCGCGGCAAGCCTCACATCTTCCGCCTTTTACATTGAAGCTAAAGCGACCCTTCTGGTAACCACGCATCTTCGCCTCTGGCATCTGCGCAAATAGATCTCTGATAGGATCGAACATCCCCGTATATGTTGCAGGATTTGACCTAGGAGTACGTCCAATCGGAGACTGGTCGATATCGATAACCTTGTCGAAGTTTTCTATACCGCGAATCTCTTTGTGTTCACCAGGTTTTTCCTGCACTTTGTTGGTGATGCTTGCAACCCCCTTGTAAAGTATTTCATTTATCAGCGAGGACTTGCCCGATCCCGACACACCCGTTACACATACGAGCTTTCCGACTGGAATCTTAACATCAATGTCTCTCAGGTTGTTCTGCTTTGCTCCTATTATCTCTAAGTATGTGCCTGTTCCAGGTCTTCTAATCTTAGGCACCTCGATTTTGCGCTCACCAGACAGGAACTGTCCAGTTATAGAGTCCTTGCAGGCCTTGATATCGTCGACAGTTCCCTGAGCCACCAGCTCGCCACCGTAAATTCCAGCCCCAGGTCCGATATCCACGATATGGTCAGCCGCATACATCGTATCCTCATCATGCTCAACAATGACCAGCGTGTTGCCCATATCAGTCAGGTTCCTGAGAGCCCCTAGCAGCTTGTCGTTGTCTCGCTGGTGGAGCCCAATGGAAGGCTCGTCCAGTATGTACAGAACGCCGACGAGCCCCGATCCTATCTGCGTAGCTAACCTGATACGCTGTGATTCTCCACCTGAGAGCGTGCCTGCGGCACGAGACAGAGTCAGGTATCCGAGACCAACCTGTTTGAGGAATCTGAGCCTATCTTTGATTTCCTTAGTGATAAGCCTCGATATCTGCTGCTCCCTCGGAGTCAGCTCCAACTTCTCAAAGAACATAATAGCCTGTTCAACTGACAGATCCGTGAGCTCAATAATATTCTTGTCACCAACAGTGACAGCAAGCACAGTATCCTTTAGCTTCTTACCATGACAAGTAGGGCAGAGAGCCTCCGTCATCATGCCAGCGATTTTTTCTTTAATGTAGTCAGAATTAGTCTCTCCGTATCTTCTCTCAAGGCTAGGAATTACACCCTCAAATGTGTGATTCATGTGTGACACACGGCCAGACTTACTGGTGTATGTGTACTTGAGTTTACGGATTCCAGTTCCGTGTAGCAGCTCGTTTCTGAATTCTATAGGCAGATCTTTGTAAGGAACACTGAGGTCCGTTTGATGATCTACCGCCAGCTGATTAAGCATCTGTCTATAGAACCCCATCGCATCCATCGTCGAGAACACTTGTCCCATAGCACCATCGAGGATGCTCTTATCCGGCTCAGTAACAACGTTGTCGTCATCAATCTTTAGCGTAAATCCAAGCCCTGTGCAAGTTTCACAAGAGCCATACGGAGCATTAAACGAGAACATTCTCGGTTCCATCTCGTCGATTCCGACGCCATGCTCTGGGCAAGCAAGCTGTGTACTGAAGGTTTCCTCTACATCTTGAGTCGTGCCGTCCTCGTTCTTGTGTTGGAACAGCACATTTGTCGCACCTTCACCCTCTCTTACAGCCAGCTCTACCGCCTCCGCGATACGACTCCTATTCTCAGGCCTCAGAACTATTCTATCGATCACTATATCGATGTTGTGCTTAACATTCTTGTTGAGGTCAAACTCCTCCTGCTCATCAACTCGAATCATCTCGCCATCGAGTCTAATTCTGATAAATCCATCCCTCTTTATACGCGATATTACGTTCTTATGCTCACCCTTGCGCCCCTTGATAATCGGAGCCATGACAGTAAGTCTGGTACCCTCCTCGTGTGCCATAATATGATCCACAATAGTGTCGACAGACTGACTAGATATCTCCCTGCCGCAGACTGGGCAGTGCGGGATGCCAACTCTGGCATACAGTAGCCTCAGATAGTCATATATCTCCGTAACAGTTCCGACAGTGGATCTCGGATTCTTGTTAGTAGTCTTCTGGTCTATCGAAATTGCCGGCGAAAGTCCCTCTATAAGCTGAACATCTGGTTTCTTCATCAACCCGAGGAATTGCCTCGCATATGACGACAGTGATTCCACATATTTCTTCTGCCCCTCAGCATATATAGTATCGAAAGCAAGAGAAGACTTGCCTGAGCCCGAAAGTCCTGTAAAAACAATCATCTTGTCGCGCGGAATCGTAAGATCTACGCTCTTGAGATTGTTCTCTTTTGCCCCTTTAATTACTATGTTTTTCTCCATAGGTATTCCCTTTCAAATCTTTATGCTCGTTTACTGCTTCTAAGATCAAATAGCAAGTCTCTGAGTTCTGCTGCTCTCTCGAACTGAAGGTCCTTGGCAGCCTGCTTCATCTCTTTCTCGAGATTCTTAATCGTGCGCTGTAGTTCCTTAGTCGTCATCTCCTTAGGATTCTTGAGCTCCGTATCTCCAGTGTACGCCTTAGTAGCCTCTATTACATCACGGACAGGTTTGATAATAGTCTGTGGCGTAATGCCATGCTCCTTGTTATATGCTTCCTGCAGCTCACGCCTTCTGGCAGTCTCATCGATAGTGTATCTCATCGCTTTACTGATACGGTCAGCATACATGATAACTCTACCATTCTGGTTACGAGCAGCTCTGCCGACAGTCTGAACAAGAGAAGTTTCAGTACGTAGAAAACCTTCCTTATCCGCATCTAGAATGGCAACAACCGATACCTCAGGCAGGTCAAGTCCCTCTCTCAGTAGATTGATGCCTACTAGCACATCAAACTTTCCTAATCTGAGATCCCTGATTATCTCCAGCCTCTCGAAATTATCTATATCAGAATGCAGATATCTGACCTTGATTCCTTCATTTCTGAGGAAGCCGGTTAGATCTTCTGCCATTCGTTTAGTGAGTGTCGTGATGAGCACTCGTTCGCCCTTGTCTACGGTCTTGTATATCTCTCCGATGATATCGTCAATCTGACCTTCAATCGGTCTCACCTCAATAATCGGATCAAGCAATCCCGTCGGTCTAATTACCTGTTCAGCCGTGACACCGTTCGAGTTTCAATCTCGTATTTGCCTGGTGTCGCACTTACGAATAGCAGGTCATTTGTCACTTCATTGAATTCTTCAAACTTCAGAGGCCTGTTATCCAGTGCCGAAGGAAGTCTGAATCCGAAGTCTACCAGAGAGCTCTTTCTGGCTCTGTCACCGTTGTACATCGCTCTAAGCTGTGGAAGCATTACGTGCGACTCATCGATTATAGTCAGGAAGTCATCTGGAAAATAATCGAGAAGAACATAAGGTCTCTCTCCAGGCTTCAGAAAATTCAGATGCCTTGAGTAGTTCTCGACTCCCTTGCATGTTCCGACTTCCATCATCATCTCCATATCGTAGTTGGTACGCTGAGAGATCTCGCTCGGCTTCGAGCAGCTTGCCGTTTTCCTTAAACCACTTTACTCTTTCATCTAATTCTTCCTTAATCGTGCCGACCGCGAGCTGCATATCCTCTTTGCTCGTCACGTAATGAGATGCTGGGAATATAGAAATGTGGTTTCGCACACCGGTAATCTCCCCAGTCAGCGCATTCATCTCCTTGATTTCCTCTATCTCATCTCCGAACATCTCAACACGAACAGCCTCTTCACCACCTGCAGGATAGATGTCGATAATGTCACCACGTACGCGGAAAGTGCCGTGGTGGAAGTCAATATCGTTTCTCTCATACTGCATATCAATGAGCTTTCGCATCATCATCGTTCTATCCATTTCCATTCCTGGTCTAAGCGATAAAAGCTGATTTCTATAAGAATCAGGGCTACCGAGACCATATATGCAGGAAACACTGGCAACGATAATAACATCCCTTCTCTCGAGGACTGCCGCAGTCGCGGAGTGTCTGAGCTTATCTATTTCATCATTTATATCGGCGTCTTTTTCAATATAGGTGTCAGTCGAAGCGACGTAAGCCTCTGGCTGATAGAAGTCGTAATATGATACGAAGTATTCGACAGAGTTTTCAGGAAAAAAACTCTTTCATCTCCCCGTGAAGCTGCGCCGCCAAAGTCTTGTTGTGCGAAATTATCAGCGTTGGCTTCTGAACCTTCTCGATTATCTTCGCCATAGTGTATGTCTTACCAGATCCAGTAACGCCAAGTAGAGTCTGGAAACGGTTTCCAGACTCTATACTCTCAGCGATTTTTTCAACAGCCTGCGGCTGATCACCCATCATTTCAAATTCAGAATGAACTTTGAATTCAGGCATATTAACCTCGACTTTCTCGTCATGTGAGGACATTCAGCTCACTGACGTTTACCCAATTATTTGCTTTCTATATCCAGAAGCTTCTCATCTTCGTAGAGCATCGGGCAATCATGCGCGATCTGCTCGATCGTAGTTCTAACTCGCTCCATCTCTTCCGAGAATTCTTCAAAGGCAGCGGTAGGGACCTTTCTATTGAGAAATAGTTGCTCTATTTCTCTATTAAACTGCGTGAGGTTATCTGCTAGTTCAAGGAACTTGCTAAACTTATCTGTCTTGCTAGCATTCTGAAACTTTGATATGTCACGCTTTATAAACTCTACAACATCTGTTTCACCATAGAACTTGCCGAGAAGCATCGGATACGGATTTACCCTGCGCAGGTACATAGCGTGATCACGTCTAAGGTCGAGCATGTATTTGATAGTGAGCTCATCATTGATTGCGAACTCATATATGTTGATATGTGCTGGCATGTTCTTGACATTAGTTGCCCCAAGCTGCTTGACCATCATGTTGATCATATCACTTGTAACTCTGTCTGTAGTAAGTGTATTAGCCATATTTCTACCTCCATTCTACCCTACATTGCGTACTTAACTAGCAGGAATACCATTGATATAAACACAGAACCTAGCATGAATGGCATTCCGACACGCATGTAGCTCTTAAATGTGATTGGATAACCGTGCTTCGTACTGATATCTGATAGAACTACGTTTGCCGAAGCTCCTATCATCGTTCCGTTTCCGCCTAGACAAGCTCCAAGCGAAATCGCCCACCATAGTGGCTCTACATCCATGCCGTCTGCCTTGAGTGCAAGCACAAGTGGAATTAGTGTCGCTACGAACGGTATGTTGTCGAGGAATGAAGACAGAATTGCAGAAGCCCACAGTAGAATGAGCATCATCATAACCGGGTGTCCTGCAGTCTTGTCGATTACGACTGCCGCCATTTGTTTGATGACTCCAGTTTCAGTAAGTCCTCCAACTACCACGAACAGCGACATGAAGAATACAATCGTAGTCCATTCAACATCCTGAATTGCATTTTTCAACACTAGTTCCCCCTATTACTAGCATGAGTGCCGCAGCAGCAAGTGCGATAACAGATGATTCTACCCCGAGTTTGTCATGGAATATGAATCCTATGATTACAAGCCCAATAACTGTCACGCCCTTGATAAGTAGCGGTTTATTGGTAATTGATTTATTTGGATCAAGATTCATAATCTTGGAAGTATCTAATCCTTCAATTTCAATCTGCTTCTTATATTCGAAGCGCATCATGATAATCATAAACAATAATACGAGAGCTACAGCAAGTCCCGTGTTATCGAGGAAGTCAATAAAAGATAGATTAGCGGCACTTCCAATCATGATATTTGGCGGGTCACCGATAAGTGTTGCCGTACCCCCGGCATTAGATGCGAGAATCTGCGTCATCAGAAATGGCACTGGATTTATTTCGAGCATCTTCGCAATGGCGATAGTCATCGGTCCGACGAGCAGTACAGTCGTTACGTTATCGAGTATTCCAGACAGTGCCGCAGTGATTAAGATAAAAAGCAATCATTATCTTCCACGGATCTCCATGAGCTATCTTTGCCGCCTTAATTGCAACATACTCGAACAGTCCAGACTGCCTTATTACAGCGACCAATATCATCATTCCTACTAGAACTCCGATGGTATTAAAGTCAATATACGATAGAGCCTTCTGCCCGTTCATGACACCTGCGATTACGAGTACCACAGCACCAGCAAGAGCAGCCGCTGCCCTATGAACCTTCTCGCTCATGATCAATCCGATGACGACCACGAACACTACAATAGCAATAACTTCCATTTCCCATCCCCCTTAAGTTTTGATCAATCGCTGACATCCAAATCGAGTGTAATCCTCACCTCATAATCTGGGTATCTGTCCTTGATCTTTTTTATTAAATTATCATGCACAACAGTCCTGTCTGGGGCCTTAAAGTCCACGATTATATCAAATATCATAAGCGCCTTCTCTTCATCAAGGTAAAAGCCATGCATCTGCAGCACAAAATCTTCCGACATCACTAGCCTTGTGATATCACTCTTAATCTCTAGCGCCTTATCATCAGACGTATTCATCGAGTATATGCCAACCGTCGCAATGGCAACACCGAATTTACTGTATACATTTTCCTGAATCTGTCTAGTCAGGTCGTCTATCATGGCTGCCGTATAAGTATCTGGCACTTCGATGTGAACCTCTCCTATCAATGTATTAGGTCCATAGCTATGAAGTAGCAGATCATATGCTCCATATACTCCATCAATCTCTGATATTGTTTCTTTTATCTCATTAGTAAGAGCGCTGTCAGCTCGTTCTCCCAGAATCTTACTGATAGTCTCTCGAAGCATGTCTATACCCGCTTTAATGATAACCACAGATATAAGCGCTCCTAGATATGCTTCGAGACTAATACCGAAACCAATGTAAACACCAGCCGCTACTAATGTCGAAATCGAGATAATGGAATCAAAGAGTGCGTCACTTCCCGAAGCCACAAGAGAGTCCGAGTTCACTTTTTCACCTACAGATTTTACATATCTGCCAAGCAAAAGTTTAACCGCGACTGCCGCCCCGATTATCACCAGCGAGACCGTCGTATAGGAAGGAGTCTCTGGGTGCAAAATATTCTTTACCGACTCCTGAAGTGCCGTTATACCAGCATAGAGTACAATTATCGATATGACCATTGCTGTGAGATCCTCGTACCTGCCATGCCCAAGCGGATGATCCCTGTCTGGTGCCTTGCCAGCAAGTCTCGTTCCCACGATTGTTATAATCGATGAAAGCGCATCACTAAGGTTATTTACAGCGTCCATAACGATGGCAATAGAATTCGTAGCTGTTCCTATAACCGCTTTGAAACCAGCCAAAAGCACATTGGCAAATATACCGATTATACTCGTTCTGATTATTATTCCGTCTCTGCAATTCTGCTCGCGCATCTCTTTTTCCTTCTCAATATCACAATTTCAATATCAGGTAATCACACCCTTAGCCAAGCTTACTATTTGTCTTATTCTGAAACTTATCGTTCGATATTATAAATCTCTCGTGAGTTCCCTCGCCAATCTTATCCTTATCATCGAATGCCTCGATTTTGAAACAAGCCTGCGACCATCAACATCAACTAGTTCAGTCTCACATCTCACACGCATACCAACTGGTGTGGCTGCCAAGTGCTTAATAGCTATGCTAGTACCGACAGAGCCCTGTCCTTCTTCAAGCTCAGATTTGACCGATTCAGAAGCCGTTCCTTCCATGAGTGCAATCATCGCTGGTGTCGCATACACCTCGAGATCACCACTTCCCACGCTTATAGCCGTGAGCTCCTTCGTCACGGTAATTTCTTTAAAAACCTTTGATTCCTGTATTCATATCTGTTCTCCAAAAATTAATTATATGCCTGTATTTGGCACCGTTCAAACGTATTATAAAATTATATACAGATGTGGTCTGAGGTAAAAAATTACCCTACACATACAACCTAGAGCGCCCATCCTGCAAGCATTTCACCACTCGGCTCACAATATCCGTACCGTCACCACAAGGCAGCACCAGCGACTGACTACTGAACTCGTTATTGAGGATTCTAACATCATGCTCACGCTTCCCCTTGAGCCGAGCCATCGAAAATCTATGCTCTGTCTGCATCAGTGGGTAGTTACCTTCTGATTTATTCGCTAGTTCCAAACTCCAGCGGACTTCTTTTGCCCCGAGCTTCCTTAGAACTGAAATGCTCTGATGATTATATGCATTTAGTCCAGAATCGGCTATGACATCAGCACCTACTGCTATCATCCTGTTCAGCCAACCTAGATGTGATACGTAGATTCCTCGTGCAAGTGCCAGCGCAGAGACTGTTTCAAAAATTCTCCTGCAAAATCTGTTCCTCACGCCCTTTCGTCACGCTTCCGATATAAGGAACGATTTCTGGTGCTAGAACCTCATCATATGTGCTAGTAGCAGTGCCGCTTGCTTGCTTCTCGTAGACCTCTGTCAGAATCCCTGCCATTGGCAGCAGCACCTTATATGACAGACCATCCGTTTCTCCGATTTTCTCCTTCAGTCCCTCGACTCCACCGGAAGCTTCGAAGTCTCGCCAATCATCAATACTGCTGAAATAAAGTTCGAACGAACTATCACCTTGCTGTGTATCCTGCCTGTTACATGAGTCATGTAACAGAGACACAGTTTCTTCTATATTCCTACTCTCTCTTCTGAACTCGAGCGCCTTGCCTAGTTCAGCTAGGCAGCTCCTGCGGAGCGAATTAAGCTCCGATGCCTTGACCCTGATGAGTGGATCGCCGATAATCCTTAGCTCATTTAGCTCAAATGGTGTAGTCCCAGTCTTGGCAAGTGCAGATTCGTATCTCTCAATAGGTGTTGGGCTTTCGTAATCATAATCAAAAGGTCCAGCATCTACAGATACAGTCTGCTGCTTGCAGCTCGGCCACCTAGAGTCGTCTTGAAGCTTAACAGTATTAGCCTTGAGAACTAGTGAATTGCCTTCTATCTGAAGCGTCATATCGATCTTGCGGCGGCGTTTAACCTTTCTAGTATCTTCTTCATCCAGAAACGCCGCACCCTTTGAAGGTCTGCCTAGCCGCTTCGAGCTGAGACTTTCTAGAGGTTCTGCGAACAGTATCCCCTGTCGATACTTCACCTCTAAAATCACCAATTCTATACTTGTTATTGCCTAACTCTTTGACATAGCTAAGTACTGTGCTGGCTGTAGGCACATCCCCTCTGCCATATATCTCTACGCCATCTCCAATTGCTGGCTCTCTATTAGCCTCTATGTCTACTAGCGTTGATCCTTTTTTTGTAGAGACTACCCTGCCTATCTCAAGGCCTTGATTCTTAACTATATCGCCAGACATGAGGGAGTCTCCACTTTCGCCTTTGAGATAGGCATCTGTAAATTCTCCTCTATTGAATATCTGAAGCAGCGCATCTCTATCGTCACCTCAAAAACTTCTATATATCCTTCCTCCAGATACATATCTATGTATTTGCGATATATAGAAGTCACGATTGCTACGTATTCAGCTGATTTCAGCCTACCCTCGATTTTGAAGGAAGCCGCGCCAGCGTCGATGAGCCCGCCGAGCTCATCTAGCAGGCACATGTCACGCGGGCTCATCGGGTGGCTCGCCCCGGCGAGCCGCCTGCCGTCCTCGCCGTAGCTCGTGTAGGCGAGGCGGCAGGGCTGCGCGCAGCTTCCCCGATTGCCACTCCGGCCGCCATAGTATCTGCTGTATTGGCACTGGCCGGAGTAGCATATGCAGATGGCGCCGTGTACGAATACCTCGACCTCAAAATCTGAGGCGCCATCTGATCCGGCCCTGCATATGTCAGCAATTTCAGGCAGGGCCAGCTCACGAGCTACCACTATGCGTCTATAACCGAGCTCGTGAGCTACCCTAGCGCTCTCGGCATCAGTGATAGTCGCCTGCGTAGACATATGCAGTTCAAGTTCTGGTAGTGCCTTATGCACCAGTTTACCAAACCCAATATCCTGAACGATAATTGCATCGACTCCTGAATCATGTAGGAAAGATGCGTACCTTAAAGCAGGCTCTAATTCATCATCGCTGAGCAAGGTATTCATAGTTACATATACCTTTACACCTCGCTTGTGCGCATAATCAAGAGCTAGCACTAGCTCTTCGTCCTTAAAGTTCTGTGCTCCAGCACGAGCATTAAAAAGCTGCCCACCAACATATATCGCATCAGCTCCATTTTCAACAGCTGCAAGAAATTGTTCCATTCCTCCAGCTGGCACTAGTAGCTCAATTTTATTCTTCTTTCTTATTCTGCTTTTCTTTCCTTTTGCCATCTTTCCACTCTGAGTTTAGCTCTGTACTTAAATCGATTCTAAATGCTATTCATTGTTCGCATCATTATATTATACACTTTTTAAACGGCTTTTTATATCATTAACATCATATAAAAACCGCCCCCTTTAAGGAAGCGGTCTTGGCTGAATTGTATATATGACAATCTAGCATATATATTGTTTTGTTTGCTTAGACTAAGCCTTCTTAGCCTTGTATGCTTCGAGACCGGTACGAATTAGTTGACATGCTCTCTTGATATAGCTGCTTTCAAGTACATAAGCAATTCTGATTTCACTCTTGCCCTTACCAGGTGTACCATAGAATCCACCTGCAGGAGCAAACATAACTGTCTCGTTGTTATCTCTATACTCTGTAAGCAGGAACATGAGGAAGTCTTCTGCATCTTCAATCGGAAGATCAATCATCATGTAGAATGCTCCGCCTGGTTTATGGCAGATAACGTCAGGAATCTGCATGATTTCCTCATATGCTGCATCTCTTCTGCTGCAATATTCCTTATTCATCTCTTCATAATATGAGCTCGGTAGATTGAAGAGCTCTGTAGATCCTACCTGCTCAAGTGTTGAAACGCATAGTCTTGACTGCGCTAGCTTGATGATTCCAGTCATGAACTCTTCGTTCTTGGATACCACAAAACCTATTCTAGCTCCACATGCAGAAAATCTCTTTGATACGGAATCTATTACAATCAAGTTTTCCTTGAGCCTATCAACATTAGCAAAGCTACGTGGCTTCCTACCATCATATACGTATTCTCTATATGCCTCATCTGCAATAAGCCAAAGGTCGTTTTCAATAGCGAAGTCTGCAACGACATCCATCTCTTCAGCAGTTAGAGCAAGTCCAGTTGGATTTCCAGGGTTAATACAGACGATAGCCTTTGTCTTCTCAGTGAGAACCGACTCTAATTTCTCCTTGGAAGCATAACGATATCCATCCTTCGAACTAGTCGAAATCGGCTTGATAACACCACCACTCATAAGAACGAACGTCTGGTAGTTGCTGTAGAAAGGTTCAGCAATAAGTATCTCATCGCCAGGATCGAGTATCGTTGTAAATGTCATAGTGAGAGCTTCAGAAGCACCCATTGTAACTACTATATCTGTAGGCTTGTAATCTACATCGTACTCCCTCTTATAGTAGCCGCATATCGACTCTAGAGTTCAATGTCTCCTTGAGACTGCTGGTACTTGAGAACATCCGCATCAAATGCACGAACCGCATCCATAAAACATTCAGGAGTCTTAACATCAGGCTGTCCGATATTGAGGTGATAAACCTTCACACCGGACTTCTTAACTTCAGTTGCAATAGGGCTGAACTTTCTGATTGGAGAGAACTCCATCGCCTGTGAATTTCTGCTTATTTTCATACTTCGCATCTCTTTCTGTAAAAATAAATAATTATTTTTTAGATTATTTATATTGTAGCACAATTTATCATCCTTGTACTGATTTCCGTGCAAATTATAGTTTTAATTTACTAATCATACTGATTAAAAAAATTCAAATACATATCTAGTACTGAGAATACCTCGCTTCTGCCTTGCTAAGTCCGAGAGTCATAATGAATGTAAATACTAAATAGATCCCAGCTGCTAGCACATATGGCATCAATGTGCCATCACGGTTCACCATTCCTTGAGACACCTTCATCATCTCTGCTAAAGTTATCGTTGACGCTAGAGCGGTATCCTTGATAAGTGTAATTATCTCGTTGGAAATAGGCGGAATGACTATACGGAACATCTGAGGGATTACCACCTTAGAGAGCGTCTGCTTGTGAGTAAACCCGAGTGAGTAAGCTGCTTCATATTGACCTTTATCTATACTGTTAAATCCACCTCTGTAAATCTCTGCGAAATATGCCGCATAGTTGATAGCAAACGTAAGCACAGCTGTTGGAAATGCTTCCATACGAATTCCAAGCTGAATAGGGAAGAAGAAATAGAAGAAGAATAGCTGCAGCATCAGCGGCGTACCTCTAAATACAAATACGAAAGTCTTGCACAGCCATCTTATCGGCGCTATCTTGCTCTGTTCACCCAGACATACGGGGAGTCCAAGTGGCAGCGACAGAATCAAAAGTCAGCGCAAATAGCTTGAGCGAAATTATCGCCCCTTTCATCATAATTGGTAAAATCTCACTGATGTAAGCCATTACATCCTCCTTTAAATTCGGTAGCCAATGCCGTTTGACATTGGCTACCTGGACCATATACTAAATACTAGTTTTTTTATTTGTCATATCCTTCAAATACGACCATGTTCTTGCCGAACCACTTTTTCACTGATTTTCTGAGCTTCTCCGCTATCAATTACTTCCTTGAAAGCTTTATTGAACGCCTTGGTAAGTTTCTTATCTCCCTTTCGGAACCCTACTGCATAATAATCAGCACCGAAATTAAATGGTGATTCATAGAGTGTATCTTTATTTTCATTGTTGTAGATCGCATATACTTCGTCAATCGCAACAGCTTGTACACGCCCAGCCTTCATATCGAGTATAGCCTCATCGTATGTCTTATACTCAGAGATGTTGTCTTTAAAGTCCTCATAGTTGTCGCTCTTCTTAATGGCTTCAAGTGCTGCTGAGTCAGCCTGTGTTCCTATCTTAATGTTCTTAAAAATCCTCTGCACTATTTACCTTTACATTAGGGTCTAGCGACATAATCAAAATTCTGTTCTTCAAATACTTATTCGACAAGGACATACTCTTCTGTCTATCAGAAGTTGCTGACATACCGTTCCATATGCAGTCGATATTCTTGGACTTTAGTTCACCTTCTTTGGCTGCCCAATCTATTGGTTGGAATTTAACCTTTAGCCCCATCTTCTTGGCTATAGCCTTTGCGAGATCTATATCAAAACCAACTAGGTTATCATCCTTATCTCTAAACCCCATAGGTGCAAAAGTATCATCAAGACCAACCACGAGCGTACCTTTATCCTTAACGTACTCTAAATCAGACTTGGAGTTCGCCCCACAGCCTGCAAAGGTTATTGTAGTAATAACTGACAATGTCAGTGCAATAAATTTAGTAAATCTCTTTCTCGTTATTTTACCTTTCATTGTTCCTCTCCATTAATCCTTAACTCTTTTAAAAATACTTCTTAAATACTGCATTTAATGTGCTACACTTCCTGCCATTCATCGTCATCCACACTTGTCATCTTTCTACTATATATATGTAGAGAACATAACCTCGCTTTGTTTGATACTTTACTTTGCGGCTTCGCTTTTGTAATTTAGCACAGTGAAGTACTGCTGTGATGATGTAATATTAGCACCCCAAGTCCTTGGTGTCAACTATTAATTTCTATTTATTTCCGCGTATATTTTTTTATTGCTGATAATATTTTTTTATAAAATTAGAAATCCAAATTTGTATTTAAATCAATAATTTAAGTTTATTTTTTTGTTTTTTTATTGACAAGGTAAATAATTTTCTTGTATAATACCAACATTCGAAAAAGAGAAATTTAATTGGAGGAACAAAAATGCCTAAAAAAAGAATGTTAAAAGAGAATCTTGGGGTAGCTCGATGGGCTTTATGCTCGCTGCTATAGGTTCTGCCGTTGGCCTCGGCAATATGTGGGGATTCCCGTATAAGCTGGGAATGAATGGAGGCTTCGCCTTCTTACTACTTTATTTATTACTAGCAGTATTTGCTGGATACGTACTGATTATGACCGAGCTCTCTCTAGGAAGAAAGACTCACAGTTCAATCATTCTTGCGTATAGAGAAATTAGCAAGAAGTACACAATCGTCGGGTGGTTCGGTGCTCTCGCTCCATTCTTTATCCTCGGATTCTATTCATACCTTGGTGGATATTGCCTGAAGTACACAGTAGCTAACTTCGGTGATATCTTTGGAGCTAGCTGGGGTGTAAATGGAGTATCTGGTCCTGAATACTTTACAAAACTAACAGCAGACCAGACACAGTCAGCAATCTATACGGCAATATTCCTCATATTGACCATAGTAGTCGTTGCGCGTGGCCTATCTGAAGGAATCGAGAAATTCAACAAAGTAGCTATGCCTGCACTATTCGTAATGCTCCTCGTAATCATCATCAGAAGTGTTACACTTCCTGGAGCTTCAGAAGGACTCGCATTCCTATTCAAGCCTAACTTTGAAGTATTCAAGGGAACAGGCTGGATAACAGTTCTTGCTTCAGCAGGCGGTCAGGTATTCTTCTCACTATCTCTCGGGATGGGAATCCTAGTAACTTATGGTTCATATATGAAGAAGGATCAGAACATCGAGAAGAGCAGCTTGATCATACCTTTTGCAGATACAGTCATTGCACTTATGGCTGGTCTAGCAATCATGCCTGCAGTATTTGCAAGTGGACAGAATCCACAGGGCGGTGCTGGACTTCTATATATGACTCTACAGACTGTATTTAACGGCATGGGTAAGCTAGGTCCAATATTCGGAGTTCTATTCTATGGACTCGTTGTAATAGCAGCTATCACATCCTCAATGTCAGTACTTGAAGCGATTATAGGTTCATTTATCGACTACGGTATCAAGAAGGGTTATGGAAATCAGCGTAAGAAGTTAGCTTGGGGATTTGGACTAGTTTGTCTCTGCATGGGTCTACTCAGTTGCGTTCGACGGACTTGGAAAGTATCTTCCACCAATGTTTGGAAAGTTCAGCTGGCTAGACGGTTTCGACCTCTTGGCAGAAGGACTATTGATGCCTCTCGGTGCATTCATCACGACAATCATCTTCGGATGGATCCACCCTGACATACTTCCTGAGGAAATTCACGTTGGTTCTGAATTCAAGTCTGAGAAGTTCTACAGATTCTGCCTCAAGTGGGTTGCTCCTGTATTCACCTTCTTCATCCTTGTAGGTCAGATTAACACATTCTTTGGACTTAAATTGTTCTAAGCCTTAAAGAGCTATATGCAAATCTTAATTAAGATAGCAGTTTCAGCAATTAATATAAAGGAAAACGACTCTCAGCTGAGAGTCGTTTTCTTTGCATCTATCTGCCAATTCCATATATATCTCTATCCACTATTTCGCGAATATGCACCTTGTATCGCTTAGCTACGCTTCTTGCAAATCGCCCTAATATCTCGCATATACTGTGACTGTTTCGGACTAGTTTCTTGCTTCTTGCTAAACTTTTTACCATTATCCGCAATCTGCTTTTTCTCCGCCAAATTTAAATTTATTTCTTATCTTGACGTCCGCGACTTCATGATACAGCCGCGCTCTTTCTCTGTATAGAGTATGCACTCCTTTGCTCTGACTCAGCGGCCTATTCTTAGTAGCTAGATCCTTTGTCGGTCTATCTATGTATATGACTATGCTATTCTCTCGAATCAACTCCCTGTTAACTTCACTCAGTATCGAACCTCCGCCAGTAGCAATTACCTGGCAGTTTTTGAGAACAAACTTCTTTGATTTTTCTTACTCTCAAGTTCTCTAAATGCTTCTAATCCCAGCCTACCCATAATCTGTGTAATCGGACAGTCTTCATCAGAAGCAATTGCTCTATCTATGTCGATGAAGTTGCGTTTCATCGCAAGGGCTACTTGCCTTGTGATAGATGATTTACCACTTCCTGGCATACCAACAGTGATGAGATTTAGTTGCTCTCTAAGGAGTCTTTCCATAACAGATGCTGCTAGCGAGTAGTCAGGGATCCATCTCTCGCCCTTCCCATATATCTCTAGCGTGTATTCCCTGCCATATCAGCATGCCAAGACCACCAATCACATCTATTCCTGCCGCCTCAGCATCTTGAATAAACTTGGTTCTACGAGGATTATATATGAGGTCAACTGCCATCTTGGCGCGTCTCAGTTCGCCCCACTCTATCTTGTAAGCATCAAATGGTGATTTCCCATTGTCTGGGAACATTCCAACAGGAGTCGCATTGATTATGATTTCGGCATCACGCCAGCTCTTATCTTCGTATCGACACACAGAACCATTACACTTAGCGCCTCTCGAAACTCTTACGACTTCACGAGCCCCGAGTTTTTTTACGGCATACACGGCAGATAGAGATGCCCCACCTGTCCCCAGTATTGCAACTTTTTTGCCATCGACAGCCCCTGGCGCAAAGACTTTCATTATCCCGAGATAATCAGTATTGTAGCCTTTAAGCTTTCCGTCTGGCATAAGTTTAACTGTGTTTACAGCCTGTATCGCAGCTGCCTCTTCGGAAAGCTCATCTAGATGTTCTATTACAGCTTCCTTATATGGATTAGTTATATTGAAGCCATAGTAACCAGGCATATGCACAACTTCGCTGAGTCTCTTTGCATCACGAAGCTCGATAAGACTATATGCATAGCCACCTATTAGACCATGTAATCTCTTTGATAGGCTGTGACTTACGCTACCGCCAATCAGTCCATATTTCTTTTCTTCTATGAATAACCCCTGACCTTTCCCCTGCCTTTCACCTAGTGCGGATAGCAGATTCATAAGGTCGGATTCAACACTATTTACCATAAGCAATCTTTCTAATCTTATCTGCGGTACTCGCTATGTCGTCAAATTCATCTGGTGTTACAGCCTGAGCCCCATCTGAAAGCGCATCACTCGGACTCTGGTGGACTTCTATAATAAGTCCATCTGCCCCCAGCTGCTGCTGCCGCTAGTGATGCCGCTCTAACGAGTGACGATTTGCCGGTCGAGTGACTTGGGTCGACGATGACGGGGAGATGTGTAAGTTCCTGAAGCGACGGAACAGCATTTATATCTAGCGTGTTTCTCGTATAGTTCTCGAAGCTTCTTATTCCTCGCTCGCAAAGGATTACCTTTTTCATTTCCCTCTGCCAATATATATTCGGCAGCGAGCAGCAAATCCTCGTATGTCGATGCATAACCACGCTTAAGCAGAACGGCTTTATCAGTGCGACCAAGAGCCTTAAGCAGACTAAAAATTCTGCATGTTTCGCGAACCTACCTGCAGAATATCTATATTTCTAAACAGTTCTAAGTCTGCAGCATCAACTATCTCGCTGACTACAGGCATACCTGTAACTTCCTTCGCCTTGACGAGCATCCTTATCCCTTCCTCACCAATACCTTGAAAATCATAAGGTGAAGTTCTTGGTTTAAATGCTCCGCCACGTAGAATCTTCGCGCCAGAAGCTTTTACCATTGTCGCAAGCTCAATAAGTGCAGCCTCTGACTCAACTGCACAAGGACCGGCGATCAGTGTCAATCCTTCTCCGATCGTAACATCGCCGACTTTTATTAATGTATTTGCAGGGTGATTCTCCCTACTCGCCAATTTAAATGGAATATTTGTAATGTATTTCTCCATTGTACCGCCTGAATATGCTATATATAAAAAATGGAAATCTAAACGACTTCCATTTCAATTACCATATTACGTCCAAAAGCTTACGCATCTAGCTCTGCAGCTTCTTCTGCAGGCGCCTCTGCTTCATCCTGAACTTCTTCGGAAGCCTCTGTCTGAGTCACCTCGGAAGTCACAGCAGCCTCGCAATTTAAGTCTAGTTCAAAGTTTTCAAATGTAAGAGCCTCTTCAGGGTGTTCCTCACTTCTCTTATAAGTGATTAGCCCTTCTGCAATCTCGTTAGTTGCAAGGCTCACTGGTCTCTCTGCCGCAACATCTGTAAGAACTGGCTTTCCGTCAATGATATCTCTAGCTCTTTTAGCTGTCAGCACAACAAGTGTGTATCTGCTGTCTGTTAGCTTGTTAAGCTCGTTAATTGCTGGATATAGCATCATAATGATTTTCCTCCTATAATCCCTTCTCGTATTCTCTAACGATCGGCATGATCTTGTCTGGTACACGTCTTCTTTCAGCCATAATTATAGCCTGCAAATCGTATGCCGCATCGTCAAGTTCATCGTTAACCACATAGTAGTCATACTCGCCAATCAGTTTTATCTCATTAAGAGCTTCGTTAAATCTCTTATCGATTACGTCTTCAGTCTCTGTGCCGCGGTTTATAATCCTCTGGCGAAGCGTTGGAAGGTCTGGCGGCAGAACGAATACAAGCACTGCCTGTTCAGGCATCTTCTGCTTAACCTGTAGTCCGCCTTGAACATCAATTTCGAGAATGATATCTCTACCTTTCTCAAGCTGCTTTATGACCATGTCCTTAGGCGTTCCGTAAATATTGTCGAACACCCTCGCATACTCAAGCATCCCGTCATTTTTAATCTTCTCTTCGAACTCTTCAACTGTTACGAAGTAATAATCTTTGCCATCCACTTCACCTGGTCTTGGCGACCTAGTTGTCATTGAAGTTGAAAGTGAGATGTCTACTGACTCAAGCAACTTCTTACAAATCGTACCCTTGCCTGCGCCCGACGGTCCCGAGATAACAAAGAGTTTGCCATCATTACGACTCGACTTTCCCATCACTGTCTCCTGTACTGAATATTTGGATAATATTATACCACAAAAACACTTTTCACTCTAGCAGTATTTGCGCCACGCCTTGCAAAATAAGCTTCACACGCAGCCACTACTCGGCTCACCGCACGATTCCTCCATTCGTATTAGAACGTAAACTCTCTTCTTTCACACAGTATTCTAATCTTACTCATGGTTGCTTTGTATCGAGTTTCTATTTCGCTTACTCGATATTCTGAACCTGCTCACGGATCTTCTCAATCTCAGCTTTGAGTTCGAGCATCCACGAGGTGATATCCATATCATTTGACTTAGAACCTATGGTATTCGCTTCTCTATTCATCTCCTGAACGAGGAAGTCTATCTTCTTGCCCACAGTCTCTTCATCACTATTGATAAATGACCTGAGCTGATCTATATGGCTGCCAAGCCTCACTATTTCTTCAGTGATATTTGCCTTATCTGCGAATATAGCCGCTTCAAGCGCAAGTCTCTCCTCAGGAATTTCTACACTACCATCCAGAAGCTCTATAATTCGTGCCTGCAGGCGTTCCTTATACTCTCTCTCAATCTTGGGAGCTCTCTCAGTAATGAGATTCTTAGTATTTTCAATTATATCGGCTCTCTTGAGTATATCTAGCGCCAGCTTCTCTCCTTCAACAGCTCGCATTGCACTGATTTCCTCGAGCGCTTCCTTAAGGGCTGCGAGCAACTCTCTCTCAAATACTTCTTCATCCTCTGTAGCCGGAGCAGTAGTCAGTACATCTGTCATGCCGGCTAGAAGGCTTAGAGGAACCTGTCCATCTCCAGCGAGATTGAAGTTCTGACCGAGCTCAGTCAGCGCATCATAATATCGTTTTTGCTGCATCGAGGTTGATGTTGACATCAGTTTCACTCTTACCGAAATTATCTATGGACACACCAATTTCAACTTTACCGCGCTTCAGAACTTCCTTAGCAGCTGCCTTGATCTTCTCCTCTGCAAACGAGTACTTCCTTGGCATCTTAACTGTTATATCACAGTATCTGTGGTTTACAGCTTTAACCTCTACAGTTATACTTCTCTGTTCACCGCTGTATATACCTCTGCCGTAGCCTGTCATGCTCTTGACCATGTGTCCACCTCCTTATGTTTAACCAATTAATTATATCCTTTATGCACTTTAAAGTAAACAAATCACCCATATGTTCACCTCTCAGCACAGGCGTTTTAACATCTTATACCGTCGTTTTAACACTTCATACAAAAGCCCCCATCGCTTGAAAAAAATGCACGTCTCCGTGATATGCTATTTAGCATCGTGTTGCGTTATTACATGCACAAAAGCAGCTGCTATGCACTGCGACTTTATACGCCAGAAAGGAATACAAATTGGCATTTGACGGCATAATCACATCTGCGATAGCCACAGAGCTATCTAATAAAGTTACGCTCGGCAAGATTGAGAAAATCTACCAGCCGACTGGAGAAGATTTATTAATACAGATTCATACTAGAGAAGGTAACCTAAAGCTACTCGCATCTTGTGGCAGCCAATCTGCTCGTATCTGCCTCACCGAGGATAAATACAGCAATCCTATGACGCCTCCTAACTTTTGTATGCTACTTCGCAAGCACATACAGGGAGGACGCATCACAGAGGTCAGACAAAAGGGTTCAGAGCGCATCATCGAACTAGATATCGAGGCTCAGACCGAACTGGGCTTCACAACGTCTAAGAGACTAATTGTAGAGATTATGGGTAAGCACAGCAACATCATCTTGATTGATATCGAGTCGGGCAAGATTATCGATGCGATTAAGAGAATATCTATCGACGTCAATAGATACAGGCAGCTACTTCCCGGAGTAATTTACGTGTATCCACCTGAACAGGATAAAACACCGTTTAAGGCTGCATCGATAGATGATTTTATTAATAGTGATGGAGTTACTCTTAGCGAAAAGCTGCTCATGAGCCGCATCTCTGGTATCTCACCGGCCATCGCTAGGGAGCTTCTATCTGCAGTTAACCCTGCATCTCGCCTTGCTGAGATTATAGAATCGGTGGAGAGCGGCTCTTTTAAGCCAGTCATATATTTCGATAACGACAACAATCCTAGAGAGTTTCATATTGCCGAGCTTTCGGAATACAGCGATTTAAGAAAAGAGGATTTTGACAGCCTCAGTAAATGTATAGAATTCTACTATCAACACCGAGCAAGCACTAATATCATCAAGCAGAAGTCTGTTCCGCTTCACAAGATTGTAAAATCAGCGCTGGACAAGGCTTTGCTCAAGAAAAAGCGTCTGTCCGAAGATCTTCTTAAGGCCGAGAACTCTGATAAGTATAGACTTTACGGCGAGCTCTTGACAGCTAACATCCATCTGATTCAGGCTGGCGCCCGCTCTGTAGAGGTTGTAAATTACTACGATGGTTCTAATATAACTATTCCGCTTTCAGAGAAACTTTCTGGAGCTAAGAATGCACAGCAATACTTCAAGAAGTATTCGAAGGCTAGAACAGCCATAAAGGAGAAGGCGGTTCAGCTTGAAGAGGTTGAGGCTGACATAACATATCTTGATAGCGTAATGCAGAGCCTTGAGGCAGCGAGCACTGAAGTCGAGCTTAATCAGATTAAAGAAGAATTAGTAGAGACTGGTTACATCAGGTACCGAAGCAAGCCGGGCCATAAACGAAATAAACAAAAGCAGGCACCACTCGAATATAGACTGTCTGATGGACACCATGTATTTGTCGGTAGGAACAACAAGGAGAATGACCAGTTAACTACAAAAACAGCTAGTCGCACCGACATATGGCTTCATACCAAGGATATTCCAGGCTCACACGTTATACTTGTGACTGAATCCGGAGAATCACTAGAGGATATTTCCGCCGATACCATATATGAAGCTGCATCTATCGCCGCACACCACAGCAAGGGTAAAGACAGCGATAACGTACCGGTCGACTACACGCTAGTAAAGTATGTCAAGAAGCCAAGCGGCGCAAAGCCAGGAATGGTGATTTTCACGCATAATTCTACGGTTTATGTCACGCCGAAGCTGCCTGGTAGTGCCAAGGACTAGCTTTTAATATCTAAATTTTTTTCAATGCAGAAAATACAAAATGCATTATCATCCTGATAATGCATTACAAACAAAAGCTCGAAAAGGAGCTAAGCACTTCATCACAGTGATAGCTCCCTTTTTGTTTATTATTTTTCTTTGTAGCAGATAACATATGCCTTTATGAAGTCGCTTCCTTCAACAATGCTTAGCGGAACACTTGCCACAGCTTCATCTGTATCGCCGTTATAGTACTGTTCCCTCTCTTCAGGAGAATACATATACATAGCTGCCGAATAAGTGCAGCCTCCTCTAAATCAAGTTCAAATTCAACATCATCTGACTTAACATTTATAGTTTTTGTTTAATCTATTATCTGTAGTCTGATATATACCGGAGATTGTGTACCTTCCTGGCTCAAGTGCAACAACTTTTTCAAGATAGTCTCCTGTTATAGGATTATAAGCGGAAATATCCTGTCCATTGATTCTAATCTTCTTGCAGTGCAGATGAACTATAGCCTTATTGCTATTTTTCGCTTACAAAACTTGCATTGTTCTTCTTTTTCTTGCTGTAAAAAAACCATAAATGCAGCAAATAGCACCACCCACAGACCTATAAATACTCCAATAATTAACATAGTCGCCTCCTATAATTACTGTTAAAAAACTACTTTTCTATTTTATCAATAGAATATTAAAAATCTTTTTAAATTTCTTTAAGATTTAATTGGTTTTTATTTTATATTTTTTTCACTGGACTGAGGTTTTTGAATTAAATACTTTCTTGGATTTATCTCTTTCTCTTCGGGTTTTTAAAAGAAGGTGTTCTGTTTAGTAATAGCTATAAGTGATTAAGCTACCATGCTTAATCACTTATAGTTTTTCTTTATATATATCACTAGTAGCTTTGATAGCATTATTATGTTTCTTGCTAGAACCCCTACGCCTTCTTGATTGTTGCCTTCTAATGCCCCTTGCTTCCTTCTCCTTACGGCGCTTAGTCTTCTCCTTCATGACAGAAAAGCCGAATCTCCCCATATCCTGATCATCAAGTCCATAGTAGCCACCATGATTGAAAGCTATAAGATTCATACGTCCGAAGTCATAGCTACCGTTCTCATCCACAAATTCAGCACTTATATGCGCGTCCACGACTTCAGCTATGAACATGTCGTGAGTGGGGTACTCTCTAACTTCCATAACCTTGCACTCAAGGTTAATTGGTGATTCTGCAATCATCGGAGTATCATTGGTCACTCCAGGAATCAGTGTAAGACCGAGTTCGCCTGCCTTGTCGATATTACGTCCAGATCTCACCCCAGCAAAATCAGTTGCTCTTGCGAGTTCCTCAGTGGTAAGGTTTAATACGAACTCTCCATTCTCTGAAATCATCGCATGACTGTACCTTGATTTTCTTACAGAAATGTACAGAATCGCAGGGGTCAGAATTAATAATTCCAGTCCAAGCAATCGTGATGATATTCTTCTTCTCTGCATTACCAGCAGTCACCATAACAGCTGGTAATGGATAAAGCAGGGTTCCTGGCTTTATCTTGATTTTCTCGTTATTGCTCATTTATTCTCCGTCTCATCTAGTTTATCAAGTACTTCTTGAAAATACTCAGGTATCGCACTAGAAAATTCCATGTACTCTCCAGTCCTAGGGTGCACGAACCCAAGCAGTCTAGCGTGAAGGAGCTGCCCATTCAGTCCAAATGGCTGCTTCTTCGGTCCATATAGTGTGTCCCCAACAAGTGGATGCTTGATAGAAGCCATATGAACCCTGATCTGATGCGTACGCCCTGTCTCAAGCCTTGCAGCTACAAGAGTGTATTTACCGTAACGCTTCAATACTCTAATATGCGTGACCGCATCCCTTGAGCCTATTCCATTAACAGCCTTTCTAAGTCTATTGATATCATCACGGCCGATTGGTGCATCTATGGTCAGCTTATCCTTCTTGATATTATCAAATACTAACGCTATGTATTCTCTAGTAACTGAATGCTCCTTGAGCTGCGCGGCGAGCGACTCGTGAGCACTATCATTCTTAGCTATCATCAGAAGCCCGCTCGTATCCTTATCGATTCTGTGGACGATTCCCGGTCTTATTGCTCCATTTATGGACGAGCGAATCTCCACAGTGATACATTATAGCATTGACGAGCGTGCCACTAGGATTTCCGATAGCCGGATGCACAACCATGCCGCGTGGCTTTTCAACCACTATTACATCCTCATCTTCATAAATTATTTCTATTGGAATATCTTCAGGGGCAGCGTCAATTGGCTTCGCCTCTGGAATGGATATCATGATGGTTTCGCCCGCCTTGATTTTTGTACTTCTTGGCTACTTTCCTTCCAGAGACGCTGACCAGACCGTCCTCGATGAGGTTCTGAGCGTAGCTCCTCGAGAGGTCGGTCACTTCGCCTATATAGGCGTCAAGTCTCTTACCCTTGTCGGCTTCTGAAGGGGTAAGAGTCTTGACCTCTGCAGTTCGCACCTCTGGAATTTCACCAGCTTGCGCTCCGAAACCTTCACCTATATCGTCATCGCTTTCGATATCACCATCTTCGGTATAATCCATCTCAGCTTGAGTAAAAGCTTCGGCTTTATCCTCTTTATCTATAAATTTTTCTAGATTATCTTCTCTAGCACGCAGCATATTATCTGATGTGTCCTGTCTTGGCTTAAGCATCTTTTCTGTCTCCAATTATTACCCACAGTATCAAAACTGCACATCCAACCGTCACGCAGATATCAGCAACATTAAACACAGGGAAGCTTCCCACTGAAATCATATCCGTCACAAAACCCATGACGGTTCTATCAATGAGGTTCCCAATACCTCCGGAGATTATCAGAAGCACACCAAGCTCTGCGAGCTTCTCTTTTTTCTTTCTGAGGTGCAATAAGAATATCACCCCTGCTACCATTGTTATTACAGGCAAAATCACTGTGATGAGCTGCGAGTTCTGGAATAAGCTAAAAGCAGCTCCCCGATTCTGGACGTATGTAAAGTCTAATACGCCACGGAAAACGGGGAGCGTTTCTCCAATCTCCATGCGGCTTCTCACAGCGAATTTAGTAATCTGATCTATAATCAGCAGCCCACTCGCTATAATTACCAGCATCATGAATCTTCTCTATTCTACTTAAGGATAATAGTGTCGTCGATTGAACCCTGCTCTTTAGCGAGGTTCTTGAGGCTCTCACTGAGATCTGAAACTGTAGCCTTTTCAGCATTCTCCTCAACCTTCTCCTCTTTCTTCTTAATAACGAGAGTATCCTGAGTGACTGCTGCAGCATCTCCGCCAAATGGAGTCTTAAGCTCCCTTATCGATATCAGGAATATCACTTCTATCAAGGTCAGGAAGAAGACCGTACTCGTCATTTTCTAGCTTTTCCATCTCAAGTTTAAGCATAGCTGCATAGTTGCCTCTAAGTCTTTCAACCTTCTGCTTGAGTACGAGATGCTCGTCGTTGAGCTTCTTAACTGTAGTCTTAGCCTCTAGGAGCATGCTCTCTGCCTCTAGCTCCGCATCTCTCATCATCAGCTCAGCTCTTCTCTCAGCACTTGCAGAGATATCTGCCATAAGTCTCTTAGCTGTCTCAAGTGTATCGAGCATTGCTGTATCAGACTTCTGTGACTCTTCAAGCTGTTTCTCGAGGAACTTGATCTTGTGAGCCATATTCCTGTTGTCATTAAGAACCTTCTCATAATCAACGATGATTAAATCTAGAAACTCATCAACCTCTCTGGAGTTATATCCTTTTTTGTCACGAGTAAAATCTTTCTTATCGATATCTATTGGCATTATCATAGTATCGGTACCTTCCCTTCTATTTCTTTCTTAATCGAGTATGATTGTGGCTTTCGCCTAAAAAACATTTGTTATTATCCTTATTACTAGGACCTGGAAAACGCGGATTAACAGGAACGCAATCATCGGCGCCCAATCAAGTCCCATCTGTACGTGGCCATTCTTATAGAGTAGCTTTCTAATTGGATCTACAAGCGGACTCGTGAGCTGTGTTCCCATCTGATATAAGCCCCTCATGAACTGGCTAGTTCCTGCAAACCAGCTTAACACCGCTGTCACCACAAGCATCATCTGTAGTATCGAGCAAAACCACGTTACGGCTCTTATCAGAACTACATCCATTAATTACCTCCAAGGACTGCTCTTTTCACCTAGCTGACCACCCTCAGCGCTCTCGCGATTAACCTTAGCAGCTATATCAACGTTAGCAGGCGCGAAGATGAATATGTTAGAAGTTACCCTCTGGACATTTCCATTAAGTGCATATGTTGCTCCACTTAGGAAGTCAAACATCTTACGAGCCAGTTCAGTTTCAACATGTTCGAGGTTAATAATCACAGGCTTTCTCGACTTAAGATTGTCAACAAGTTTAGTGCACTCATCGAAATTCTTAGGCTCAATTACAAGCATCTTGAAAGGACCTGAACCATTCATCGAATAAGCCTTATTCTGTGGTCCCTTTGAAATCAGTGGCTCAATCTTATCATACGCCGCATCTGACTTGTGAATACCTGTCTCTGGACGAGACTGGCTCATAGGAGCGACTGGTTTTTCGTCGCCTCTCATCTTTTCCATTTCTTCAGCGATTTCATCTTCCGAAACTTCGATTTCGTCCTCTGTCTCCATTCCGATTGCCGCTTTAAAGGCATCTTTCAAACCCATGACTCTTTCCTCCATTTACGTCAATTTAATATCTATACCATTATATGCTTAATTTTTCATAGTTCAATGAAAATTACGTGAGAATTCTCACCTATACCTTCTTATTTTACCACATTAACGGTAATCGCGCTGTCCAAAAATTGAACTTCCTACCCTAACAATTGTGGAGCCCTCTTCAATCGCAATCTCAAAGTCTGCTGACATCCCCATCGAAAGCGTATCAATGTATGCACGATCATTTGGTAGATCCAATCTTTTGAGCTCATCGAAAATGTTTTTTTGTCTCCTGGAAATACTTTTCGAGAGTCCTCAGGATTATCAACCCTCGGAGGTATGCACATGATGCCGCGAACCCGTACGCACGTGCATTCACTAACTATTTCCTTGATTAGCCCCTGTACATCTCCCTTAGAGATTCCAGTCTTCGACTCCTCTTCAGCGAGATTGATTTCGATAAGGATATCCATCACCAAGCCTGCCGCAGCAGCCCTCTTATCGATTTCCTTTGCAAGCTTGAGCGAATCCACTGAGTGAATCATCGTCACCTTGTCGATAATCTGCCTCACCTTGTTCGTCTGCAGGTGCCCAATCAGGTGCCACCTCTTCGGATGCACTTCATCGTACTTGCTGAGCAGCTCCTGCACTTTGTTCTCACCAAAGTCAGTAGCTCCTGCATCAAGCACCTCTTGAAGCTCGCGTGGCTCATGCTTCTTAGTCACAGCCAGCAGCGTAACATCCTCAGGGTTACGACCAGAGCGCTTTGCCGCCTCATCCTTGCGCTTTAATATCTCTAAATAATTATCCCGAATACTCATTATTTGCTAACGTCCTCTGCTTTTTTTATATCGCCTTTGCTTGGCGATTTCACGACTTCATCGTACGTGCTAATCGTCTTAACGTAATTACCCTTGCTATCCATATAGATATTTTCGTATACAGCAGCCTTCTCTCCGTTGTTAGCTTTGACACTAATCGCTTTGAATCTCAATCTACCAATCTTATCTTTAGTTATGACGCCTTGCTTACCGTTCTTCTTGACAATGCTCTTGGTCAGTATTACTACGCCATCTGAGCTGGACGCAGTAATTTTGGCTTTCTCTTGTCTTCCAGTGGTAAACCCATCAAAGTACTGTCTGCAGCGCAGGATAACACGAGTATCCTTGCCTTTACCCTTGTGTAATCCAACAACAACCGCATTCATGTTCTTATCTCCAACAGCAATTTTTAACGTTTTGGCCTTTTTGAGTAGTGCTTTACAGTCTCTGAATCTGCATAGAACATGTACCACCAACTGCCATTTTCTATTACCTTAAAAATCGGTTCACCCTTAGCGACTTTTCCGTCCGCCAGTTCACGAAGCTTCGGATTTTCAAGTTTCTCAAACTCAGTCTCTGACATGTTAAATATATTATCCGAATTTAGATATTCAAGCCCATCTAGTTTATATGTTATATAGCCTGGAAGCTCATTGTTACCGTTATCTGTGCTGATAACCGCTTCTTCCTTTTTCATCTTCTTAAGAATTGCGTTGTACTTAGTACTTGCACTGCTTGCACCCTCTCCAGATATCTTAACAACCTTTGTCTTACCCTTGACTAGTTCGCCCTCGGTGACACTTCGCTTTACAGTACCTGATTTACCAGCAGTGTATACAAACTCATTTCTTACTATGTAGCCTTCTGTATCATCCTTAACTTCGACACTTCCGTATTTTGCTACATACGACCTGTCAAAAAGACCTGCAACTGAAGGCAGCACATATACGATCACCATAACGGTGATCAATGCAATTACATATATTGCTCCCCAGAACATAGTCTTTTTCTTCTTCATCATTCACACCTCTACAGAATGATTTTACACGAAACAACGTGTTATAACAATGCTTTATCAGCAGCTAATCATCAATAAGCAACTGAATCAAAGTGCGTTCCTTCTTAGGGTATGCCTTCTCATCAGCTTTAAATTTATCTGTGAATTCCTGCCACATATCAGGCCTTCTCTCTTTGGTCAGCCTCATGGATTGTTCGAATCTCCACAGCTCGATTTTCTTATGATCTCCGCTCAGCAGAACCTCTGGAACTTCACCCTCATCCATGTTTCTAGGCCTTGTATACTGGGGGTACTCAAGGAGCCCTGAATATATTGATTCTTTAAGCACTGACTCTTCCGAAGCCAGCACTCCTGGAACAAATCTCGCAACCGTATCGACCAGGACCATCGCGGGCAGCTCTCCGCCCGTCAGTACATAGTCCCCAATCGAAATCTCCTCGGCGGAGAGCTCGGCGAGAGCACGCTCATCCACCCCCTCATAGTGACCACACAGAATCGTGAGCTCGCCCTCGCCTGCAAGCTCTTCAGCAATTTCCTGGGAGAGTTTGTGCCCGCGTGGCGACATGTAGATAGTTCTGCCTGCGAATTTATTCTGCCTGTAGCAAGAAACAATAGGCTGAACTTGCATAAGCATACCCGCGCCGCCGCCAAAAGGTGTGTCGTCAACGCGGCAATGCTTATCCTCGGTATAGTCTCTAATATTAACAATATTTAGCTCGATAATCCCGTTATCGGCAGCCCTTCCAATCATGCTTGATTTAATCGGCTCAAACATTTCAGGAAACAGGGTCATAATATTAATCTTCATGTAATATAATCTCTATTTACTACTAATCTATTAGCCCTGGAATTAGGGCAATATCAATAGTTCCATCCTCAAGCGACACTTCCTTTACAAAAAGCATCTACATATGGAATCAGAACTTTTCTGCTATCACCTAGCAGAACTACCTCAAGAAGACTCTGTGACGGATTATCAATCATATCGTTTACATCTCCGATAATCTCTCCGCTTTTAGAATCACGAGCACGAAGCCCGATTAAATCACGATAATAATAGTGACCAGGTTCAAGCTCAGCCAGCTCACTCTCAGGAATGAAAAAGCTCTGCACCTGTAAGCTTTTCAGCTGCTGTTCTGTCACCAATTTTGTAGAACTTCACCACGGGTCTACCCTTCTGGTAGCGTATGCTCTTGACTTCTAGTTCAATTGAACCGTCAACTCCATACACCGAGTTATCCGCTCCAAGTTCTGCATATTTCTTCCCATCTACAAGTAGAATCGCTCCCTCATATAGGTTTTCCGATTCTTCTGCATATAGGAGCACCTTGGTCTCCCCCTTTTAGTCCAACTGCGGCTCCAACTTTTCCAACATTAACCATCGTCTTGTCTTTTTGCTAGAGACATAATCCCCTCCTTGGATGCACTCACACCCTTTGTCCACACTAAAATTCTACTTTACTCATTATAGAAAATAAGCATGCGTGAGCCACGCATGCTTTGATAATGATAATTGTCCGAGTCGCGCTATTCTTCCACGATATCAACAGTGACTCTCTTGTTCTGCTTAATAGCAGCAGCCTTTACAACAGTTCTAATTGCTTTGGCAATGCGTCCCTGTTTGCCAATGATCTTACCCATGTCTTCTTTTGCAACGCTGAGTTTAATCACTATCTCATTGCCGTGCACTTCTTCAGTCACGACAACATCGGCAGGCCTTGATACTAGCGCTTTGGCAATTGATTCAACTAAGCCGGCCATTATCTCTTCCTTCCTACTTCAAGCAACCCGACTTCTTGAGCAGCGCTCTAACAGTGTCGGTAGGCTGTGCTCCGTTAGCAAGCCACTTCTGTGCAGCCTCGTTATCGATATTGATCTCTGCTGGATCCTTAAGAGGGTTGTATGTACCAATCTCCTCGATAAATCTTCCGTTTCTTGGAGTTCTTGAATCTGCAACTACTACTCTGTAGAAAGGCTTCTTGTGAGCTCCCATTCTCTTTAATCTGATCTTTACCATTTCTTCCTCCTGATTATCTTAAAAAATTAAAATATATGCTTAACAAATAAATTTGTCACTAGCTAACCCATTAGACCTCTAAAAAAGCTTATTCTTCTTAAGTGCCGCAGGATTATTAAACTTCTTCATCATCGCTTTCATCTCATCAAATTGCTTGATAAGCTGATTGATGCTCTGAACCGTCTGACCGCTTCCAGCCGCGATACGCTTCCTTCTACTTGCATTTAGAATATTTGGATTCTCACGCTCAGCATTGGTCATCGATTGTATAATCGCCTTCATTCTATCAAGGTCCTTCTTGCCCTTCTCGAAGTCTATCTGCTTCTTATCAGCTGCCGAGATTCCTGGGATCATGTCGATAAGCTTTTGCAATTCCGCCCATCTTGTTAATCTGTCCCATCTGCTCGAGGAAGTCATTGAGGTCGAATTGATTCTTCCTGAACTTCGCTTCCATTCTTGCAGCTTCCTCTTCGGTATAAGCGTTTTTCAGCCTGCTCGATGAGGCTCATCACGTCTCCCATACCAAGGATTCTTGAAGCTATACGATCTGGGTGAAATGGCTCGAGAGCATTGTACTTCTCGCCAGTACCCATGAACTTGATTGGCTTGCCAGTAACCATCTTGGTAGAGAGTGCCGCACCTCCGCGGGAGTCTCCGTCCATCTTGGTCATGATAATGCCATCGATTCCGAGTTTCTCATTGAAGCCCTCTGCAATGTTAACTGCATCCTGTCCGGTAAGCGCATCAACTGCGAGTAGAATCTCATGAGGCCTTACGCTCCTCTTCAGCTGAACTAACTCTTCCATCAGTGCTTCATCTATCTGCAAACGTCCTGCTGTATCGACAATCAGAACGTTGCATCCTTTGCGCTGCGCTTCTTCTAAAGCAGCCTTAGCGATAACTAGCGGTTCATTCGACTCCCTCATGGTAAACACAGGAGTATTCACAGCCTTACCAACTACCTCTAGCTGATCTATAGCTGCTGGTCTGTACACGTCGCAGGCACAGAGCATCGGCTTCTTGCCGTTCTGCTTCAGCCACGCTGCCAGCTTTCCGCATGTCGTTGTCTTACCAGTACCCTGGAGACCAACCATCATATAAACCGTAAATCCACTTGGCGAATAGGTGAGCTTGCTGTTCGCACCACCCATCATGTCTACAAGCTCTTCCTTCACGATTTTTGAGCACCTGTTGCCCTGGGGTAAGACTCTTGAGTACATCTGCACCCATCGCCTTCTCTTTAATAGTCGCAACAAACTGCTTTACAACCTTGAAGTTAACATCAGCCTCGAGCAGCGCCAGCTTTACCTCACGCATCGCCGCATCGATGTCCTTTTCGCTTACAACCCCTTTGCCTCGTAGATTTCGAAATGTCTCTTGTAATTTTTCCGATAAACCTTCGAATGCCATGTCTTTTCTTATTTCTCCATATATGCAAGCTCTTATAAATCAAGAGCCTTATGCATAAGCTTATTCATCTTTGAAAGTGCTTCGCGAAGCTCCTCTGCATCGTCCACTGAACTCATGTTATCCAGCAGGCGATCCGCCTCCGCCATTACCATGTTATTGGACTTCCATCCTGCAACTAGTCCCAGTACAGATTCATACTTCTCTAGACTGCCTTCGGCCTTCTTGAGTGCGTAGTGAACGCCCTGTCTAGTCAGCCCAAGCTCTTCTGCAATCTCTGTGAGCGACAGATTATCCTCGTGATATAGATCCATAATCTCACGCTTATTCTCATCTAGCAGACTGCCGTAGAAATCGTACATCAAGCTCGCATATTCAACATTGCTTATATTTTCTTTCATACCGTAAGACTATAACATAACGAAAAACTGCTGTCAAGCATTTCTCTTGACAGCAGCACTTTTATTTATATCTGTGGGATTCCTATATCCCTATTTACGAAACTCTTATTTCGTTGACAGAACGAACCTCGCTGTGTGTTCTAAGCGCTTCTAAATCTTCAACTGAATATTCTACTGCTATATCTAAATGTTTTTCCGAACTGCTCCCCATACTTCTTCTTATTAATTACAAAGAATATCGCACCCATCAGCACCCAACTACCGGCCATGAGCCACTCCTGTACAGCAAGAGTACTGCCTGAACCAGGAATCAAGTACATAGACACCATACCGCCCGACAGCACAGTCGCCATTATCCCGACAAACTTATAGTGCTTAACACGGTATGGCCTTGGCATATCAGGCTCTTTTTCGTCTCAATATGAGGAATGAAATTGATACCATGCAGTATGCAAGGCAGCATCCAAGATTACCTGCATCGCATATCCACACAAGCATCTGTCTTCCTGCAAGCGGTGCAAGCATCGAGATAACTCCGATTAGAAGAAGTGCATTTACAGGAGTCTTGTACTTAGGGTGAAGCTTCGCAAACGCCTTAGGAATCATATTAGAATCAGCCATCGAATACATCGCACGACTACCGCCAATCATGAACGAATTCCAGCTAGTTACGATTCCGCACAGCCCTCCGATGATAACGACATCAGCCATCTTCTTAGTGCCATAAGCCTTCGCCATCGCATCAGCAGTAACGAGGCCAGCACCACTCATAGAAGCTTTAATCTCTGTAGAACTCATCATGTAACCGACTGCGAGTATGACTAGCGAATAAAATGCAACAGCCATGACAATCGACATAATCAAGATTTTTCCAATCTTCTTAAGCGAGCCCTGAATCTCCTCAGCGGCCTGCGGAATAACGTCAAAACCTATAAAGAAGAACGGAGTCATTACCGCTACGTGAAGTACGTGGCTAAGCATCGACTGGTTTCCGTTTCCTGCAAAAAGTTGTGGCATCAAGTTGCCCATTTCTCCCCTAACCGTAGAGGTGCCTATAAGCAGTACTCCTACGCCAAATATGATTGCTGTGAGAATAGTCTGCACTACAGCGGCCGTCTTTGCACCCATTATATTGACAAATGCCATCAATGCAGCTGTCACAGAAGCTAGTGCAAGCCACGAAGCATATACGTCAAATCCTGCAACAGTGTAGAGGTATCCCTTTAGAAATCCAGGAAATATATACGAGATAATCGTCGGAAATGCGCAAGCTTCAAAGCATACGACACCGACATATCCTAGGATGATTCCCCAAGTGCAGACAAATGATCCTGTCGCTCCCATCGCCTTATAGCTGAACACGTGCTCTCCACCACACTGCGGCATAGCAGCCGTAAGCTCCGCATAAGTGAGGCCTACAAAGAATATCATAATACCTCCGAGCACAAATCCAATCGCTGCCCCGAGAGCTCCACCTCTATTGATCCAATCACCAGTCGAGATAACCCATCCCCAACCGATCATTGCACCAAAAAGCTATGACCAATATATCTTTTGAAGACAACACTTTATCAAATTCAGATTGCTTTGTCATTTAAGACACACCCTTTCAAATGTTTATACTCGATGTTGTGTTTATTTCGTTTACTTTGAGATATAATTAAATATATAAGAACATCATTTACTGAAATATCCAAAATATTATATAAGAAGTTTTTAAGTGACAACATCTACTGGCAATACAATTGTAACTCTATGTGGTCACTTTGTCAAAAAGTTTATTGTGTGAATTTTTGTATCTATTACCATCTATACTCATACTTATTATTGCAATCTAAATAGACGACATAATTCGATTCCATATCACCTTGACAAGGCGCTAAAAACTAATAAAATTGTTATAATATACTTTATTAATTTTATAAGGTATTGTTTTTCAATTATAAAAATTGATTTTTAATTACTATGGAGGAAACAATGAAAAAGAAAACTTATTGCATTTTTAATAGTCTGCATCGTTATGCTGACAGGCTGCGGCAGTGGTTCTAGTTCGGATTCTAAGAAGCTTGATAACAACTCAAAGGTTACGAAGAGCAATTTCAAGAAATTCCCTACTACTGATGGCAAACTTTTCGAATACACACTCGCTGACGATGGAGACGTGAGTCACATTAAGGTTACAGGTATTAAGACACCCGAGGATGACAAACTTAAGGTTGTTGTTGTTCCTAAGACTATCACAGTTAAGACAGCTAGCGGCAATGAAAAGAAAACTGTAGTTGCTGTATCAGGTCTTTCTAATCTAAAGAAGGCTGAGGCGATTGTACTTCCTAACACTGTAAAGGAAATCGGAGATAGTGCTTTTGTTAATAACGATAATCTAAGATTCATCCACCTGGGAGACTCAGTAGAAAAAAACAGGCAGTAATTTATTCATAAACTCTCCTATTGAGTTCCTCGAAATCCCTGATAGCATGCAACATATGGGTGACACGCTGAACGATTATACTTTGCTAAATAATCAAATCGCACAGTCAATTGGTAGCAAGCGTCCTCTTAAGTACATAAAAATTCCTGGTACGCTTACAGATTTCAGCAACCTTTACCTACACGCAGATGATACAAAGGGTCCAATAATTAAAACTCCTAAGGGCAGTGAAGGTGAGAAATGGGCTAAATACTGGGGCTTCAAAGTTGAGTACATAAAAGGTGAAGTTGTTACTCCAGAAAGATCTCTTTGGGGAGAACAGCTTGAGAAAAAGCAAGCAGAGAAGAATAACGAATCAGAATAGGTTGCCATACATGGCATCAATATATGCTTTTCAATTATTTTTATTAAGAATAACATCAACAATCCCTTTACTTACTTTAAGGGATTGTTTTTCATTTTAAAAGGGATTCTCAATAATATTGGAGCTCACTAATATGATATAATCTATAATAAAGTTTAACTTTCTAGGAGGCTACTCTATGTCATCAATTGCAGATACAAGCGTATATGAATCAAGATACCAACAGATTGCCGTTGAAATGGCCGAGAAAATCGCTGAGGGTTGGTACGAAGTTGGTGACCGCATCACCTCTCGTTCAACTATTGCGACTACATTTCATGTATCTCCAGAGACCGCAAGAAAAGCGATGCAGGTTCTCGTTGATATGGGAATCGTTACAGTTAGGCACGGAAGCGGAACTTATGTTGCTTCTCGTGAGAAAGCTCAGCTATACTTTGAGAAATTTCACGATACAGTATCTATAGCACAGACTAGAGAGCAAATTGTTGAAGCTATCGCCACGCAGCGTCGTGACCTTGAGAACCTTGCTAGACTCCTAGATGATTTGGTAGCTAGAAATACTAGAGACCACAACACGTCTTACCTCAATCCACATGATATGAAGATTGATTCTAACTGCAATTTTATCGGACAGTCAATCGGAGAACTTGATATATGGCAGCAAACAGGTGCAACAATCGTCGCAATAAAGCGCGGCGAAGAGACTTTTATATCACCTGGCCCTTATGAGAGAGTTCAGTCTGGCGACGTTATATTATTTGTCGGAAGTGATTTATCAAGACAGAAGATGCTCAACCTCTTCAACTCACCTACGCCAGACCCGGCATCGCTTACAGATTAATAAAGCAAAAGGAGAACCCCATGGTTCTCCTTTCTTTATTCTATTTATCCCTTTTTACGAATTTACATTACGCTAGAATCCCTAATGCTAGCGTAATATCCCTATTTCGCGTAGATAATATCTAAATTACCTTCTTATACGTTTATCCGACTTGATAGAAGCTCTTGTTCCTATCGTCTGGAATATTTGCACCATTGCTACAATTAATATAACTGCAATGATCATAACTAGTTCTTCAGAGCGGTAATACCCGTAGTTAATCGCTATCTTACCTAGTCCGCCGCCTCCGATAATACCCGACATTGCAGAGTAGCTGAGTACGGTGGTTAGTGCGATTGTGACGTTCGAAATAAGCGACGGAACACTCTCTGGAATCATCACCCTAGTTATTATCTGAAAAGGACTAGCTCCCATACTAATAGCCGTTTCTATGATATTTCCATCTACCTCACGGAAGCTTCCCTCAACCAGTCTTGCGACAAACGGAAACGACGCTACAACGAGCGGTATAATAGTAGGTGCTGTGCCTACTACCTTTTGCATAATTAGCTCGGTGAGCGGCATTACCATAACCATCAATATCAGAAATGGCACAGATCTCAGTAGATTAATCACTGTGTTTAATGCAGACAGTACTGGCCTCGGTAGTGGTAGTATGCCCCCCTTTTCACCTACAACGAGCAGAACTCCCAAAGGCAAGCCGATTACAAGTGCAAAGAAAGTAGCAATTACTGTCACGTAGAACGTTTCCCATATGGCGAACAGAATGTCATTTTGAAGCACATCAAGTGCGAGTTGTACAGATTCTTGACTAAACATTCGCTTCACCTCCTACTGCAGTATTTCCTGTGCCTTGCCCTGGTCCACCGATAGTCTTTACTCCAACATTGACTGTTACACCATGCGCAGCCCTTAAATACTTAACTGCTTCATCAACAGTCTTCTTTTCCTTAGGCACTTCGAGCACAATTCTTCCAAAAGCCTTTCCATCAACAGCCTTTGTCGATGCATATATAATGCTTGCACATATACCCTTATCCTGCGCAAGTGACGTAATTAGCGGTGCATGGGTTGTCTCTGACTCGTTAAACAGTACCTCAATCGTCTCAGCCCCCTCTGAAGTAGCGAGAGCCTCCGACCTCTCTGGAAATACCAATCGCTTTGCCGCTTCAGACTTCGGACTAGCAAAGATATCCGTTACTTTACCTCGCTCGACAATCTCACCGCTATCTATAATCGCAACCTTGTCGCAGACATTTTTAACGACAGACATCTGGTGCGTGATAATTATTACTGTGATTCCGAGCTTTTTGTTAATATCCTTAATCAGGTCCAGAATCTGTCCTGTAGTCTTCGGATCTAGCGCACTTGTTGCTTCATCACATAGAAGCACCTTCGGGTTCGTAGTAAGCGCCCTTGCAATTGCAACTCTCTGACGCTGACCTCCAGATAGCTGTGCTGGAAAAGCCTCTGCCTTATCTTCTAATCCAACAACCTCAAGAAGTTCATTAGCAACCTTTCTTGCATTCTTCTTATTCACACCAGCAAGCTTTAGCGGCAAACAAATATTATCTCTAACATTTTTTTGCATGAGCAGGTTGAACCCCTGAAAAATCATTGTTACATTACGCCTAATACTCCTTAACTCGTGTTCTTTAAGATTCGTTAGGTCAACTCCATCGATATTAACTTCACCAGCTGTCGGCCTTTCAATCATATTAATACAGCGAACCAGTGTGCTCTTGCCTGCACCACTCATTCCTATAATGCCGTAAATCTCTCCGTCTTCTACTGTGAAATTTATATTCTTTAGCGCTTCGACTGTACCCGACTCAGTCTGAAACGTTTTGTATAAATTTTTAATTTCAATCATACTTTATCAATCCTCTCCAAACTAGGCAATTCGGCAGCCACTTTCGCATCTGCTAGTTGCTAAAAGCACCTTGCTCACCGCTGTGTTGGCCACCGAATTGTAAGTATACTTATTTTTTATTTAAGCTTCTTTATCTTGTCTAGAGAGTCTGACTTTCCAGCATATAGACCCATTGGCTCATTGTGAATTGCTGCTACATTTACTACCTTTGTTCCCTGCTTAGCGTTGAAGTCATCTAGGTATGGTACATGCTGGAAGTAGTTAGCATCAATTTCTCCGCTATCTACCACCTTGTTAGGCTGCACGTAATCAGTGAACTCCTTGATTTCAAGGTTAATTCCCTTCTTTGCTAGAATCTTCTTCGCTTCACCTAGAACCTCAGCGTGTGGTGTAGGTGATGCTGCTACAGTGATTGTAGTTCCCTTTAGTGCTTCGTAATTTACACTTGAATCATATCCATCAGTTGGCTTTTCAACAACACTTACAACAGCACCCTTGTATTTATTCTTGATGAAGTTTGCTACATCCTTGCTCTCTAAAGCTGCTTTAAGAGCTTTAATCTTATCGCTGCTCTGATTTCCATCCTTAACAGCTAGAATATTAGCATATTCAGCTCCGTTACCTTCCTTAATTAGTGAATCCTTTACTGGATTTAAATCAGCTTCGATAGCATAGTTTGAGTTGATGATTCCAAAGTCAACATCCTTTAATGTCTTAGGTACCTGAGCTGCCTCAACTTCCTTGAACTCAATTCCGTTTGCATTCTCAACATCCTTAATTGTAGCTGTGATTCCTGCACCCTTCTTGAGCTTGATGTATCCGTTCTTCTCTAGAAGGAGAAGTGCTCTTGCTTCGTTTGTAGCATCATTAGGTATAGCAATTGTTACCTTTTCTGACTTGCTTCCACATCCAGTTAATACACCTACTGACGCCAGTATTACCACTAGCAGTGCTACTGCCGTAATTCTAATCTTTGATTTTTCCCTTAATGTTCATGTTCGTATAATCCTTTCTTATTACGTTTTAATACTTGTCTTTCTTAATCTTACTTTAACTTACTAGCTTTGCTTCTAGGCAATAAAAAACTGCCCACAGTTTCATGCAGACAGCCATGCCCTTTTAGATTTGAGAATCTTCTTACCAGCAAATCCTCGCCACGTTTAAATGCTACGCTTCTCTGTAGCATACGAAGGCTTTTAGGCTTTATCTCTTTGCTGATGAAACATCGCAAATGGCATTCTGCTTTTTAAAAATATTCTGTTGTACACATGCACATTCGCATCGTAACATTCGCTACACTGGTTGTCATTGCGATCTCTCCTTTCTCTGTGATGTCCTAATGATACAATGAATAATGTCCCTCGTCCAATTCATATATATTATTCCCAGCTATAGGTTTAACCTATAGCAACAAATAAATAGTGATTAGCTTTATCAATTGGATGTATTAGTTAGTACCACTATATAAAAAGCCTGAAAGAAAATAGAATTTATTCTATTTCCCTTCAGAGCTAAATTCAACAAGATATGTTTTACGAAAAAAATGCAAATGATTTATGAACTATATTTCTCCATCATGCTTTCAAACCCACAGCCAAGCACATTATTATAAAACTCAGCAAGATTCCACATTACATCTGTCTTTAAATCCGGATAGTTATGTATTTCATGACGATATCCAGAATATAGTTGCGTCTTAACATCATGTCCAGATTCAATCAGCCAGTTGCTAACCTCATAGACACCTCTGCCATACTGTCCAACAGGATCCTGATCACCAGCAATGTTATAAATCTTTAAATCAGTTGGAACCTTTGAAGCCCATTCAGGTCCAGTTATGTACTCAATCATCTGACAGAAATAGAGAAATGCCTGGTTAGTAGTAGGCTTAGTAAATGCATCAAAAGGATCCTCAGCGTGGTCTATCTGTACAAATTTATCCTTGCAAATCCATTCGTTACCGATTGTAACTTCTTCATCACAGCGAGCAAACATCCATCCAAGAAGAGAACTTGCAACAGATGGATCAGACTCTTTGCCTTTACCTTCAGCAACAAGCTGTTTTAGTTTATCAATGCTATCCTCAAGATCAGGCCATACTCCAGAGGTGCCACACAATGTAACAGCAGTAAGTTCATCACCATAATTTGCCATAAAATCCCTAGCAATAAATGACCCCATGCTATGACCGAAAAGCATGTATGGAAGATTAGGGTACTTATCTTTAACAATCTGCATAAGTCTATGTTCGTCTTCCATCATAGTATGAAATCCTTCATCACCCCAATCACCCCAATTATCGTTTATAATGGCAGTCTTTCCGTGTCCAACATGGTCATCTGCGGCAACAATATAACCTTCATCCATAAGACCAGTTATCATATGTAAATATCTTCGAGAATGTTCGCCAAACCCGTGAATTATTTGAACTATCCCCTTAGGTTCACAAGCTGGAACATATATCCACGCCTGTACATCATCTATCTTGTTGTAGGAATTAAAAGTAAATTCATGTAACATAATAAACCTCCTATCATATATGGCTAGTAAATTACTTAAGTTCAATGTAGCACAGATGAAAATATAAGTCGAGTAAGGATAATAAAACAATAAAATTTACTATAGCATCAATACTCGAGTAACAATAAAAAAGCCTGCCAATAGAAGGCAGACTAATTTAAGAAATAAAAAAACCGGCGACGTCCCTAATTTCCCAGGCAGCTTCCCACCAAGTATCTTTCAGCGCTAAAGAGCTTAACTTCTGTGTTCGGGATGGGAACAGGTGTAACCTCTTTGCTATTGTCACCGGATTTGTAAATCGCTTTTTGCAATCTACTCATATGTTGTAGTAAGATGTGTTTCCATCATCTTCTACGCTTTTTAAAGAGCTGTGCCCTCAAAAATTGAATAACCACCTTGTGCTTTAAAACCATTTGGTCAAGTGTTCGACCTATTAGTATCAGTCAGCTGAATACGTTACCGTACTTACACCTCTGACCTATCAACGTGATAGTCTCTCACGGGTCTTACCTTTCGGAGGAAATCTTATCTTGAGGTGGGCTTCGCACTTAGATGCTTTCAGCGCTTATCCCTTCCATACGTAGCTACCCGGCTATGCCCTTGGCAGAACAACCGGTACACCAGAGGTATGTCCATCCCGGTCCTCTCGTACTAAGGATAGCTCCTCTCAAATTTCCAACGCCCACAGCGGATAGGGACCGAACTGTCTCACGACGTTCTGAACCCAGCTCGCGTACCTCTTTAATGGGCGAACAGCCCAACCCTTGGGACCTACTTCAGCCCCAGGATGAGACGAGCCGACATCGAGGTGCCAAACACCCCCGTCGATGTGAACTCTTGGGGGGTATAAGCCTGTTATCCCCGGGGTAGCTTTTATCCGTTGAGCGATGGCCCTTCCACTCGGAACCACCGGATCACTAAGCCCGACTTTCGTCCCTGCTCGACCTGTATGTCTCGCAGTCAAGCTCCCTTTTGCCTTTGCACTCTTCGCGCGATTTCCGTCCGCGCTGAGGGAACCTTTGGGCGCCTCCGTTACTCTTTAGGAGGCGACCGCCCCAGTCAAACTGCCCACCTGACACTGTCCCTGTACCGGATCACGGTACTAGGTTAGATTTCCAACATTACAAGGGTGGTATCCCAACGGTGACTCCTCCAACACTGGCGTGCTGATCTCTTAGTCTCCCACCTATCCTGTACATGCAATGCCGAAAATCAATATCAAGCTACAGTGAAGCTCCACGGGGTCTTTCCGTCCTGCTGCGGGTAACCGGCATCTTTACCGGTACTACAATTTCACCGAGCCTATTGTTGAGACAGCGTCCAGATCATTACGCCTTTCGTGCGGGTCGGAACTTACCCGACAAGGAATTTCGCTACCTTAGGACCGTTATAGTTACGGCCGCCGTTTACTGGGGCTTAAGTTCTGTGCTTCGGTTGCCCTAACACTTCCCCTTAACCTTCCAGCACCGGGCAGGCGTCAGCCCCTATACATCAGCTTTCGCTTTAGCAGAGACCTGTGTTTTTGGTAAACAGTTGCCTGGACCTCTTCACTGCGGCCTGCCGAAGCAGGCACCCCTTCTCCCGAAGTTACGGGGTTATTTTTGCCGAGTTCCTAACAATAGTTCGCCTCGCTCACCTTAGGATTCTCTCCTCATCTACCTGTGTCGGTTTGCGGTACGGGCACCTTAGATCTCATTAGCGGCTTTTTCTTGACAGCGTGAAATCGATTGCTACCGGTCATTTGACCACCCCATCACAGTTCAACCTTATAGAAAGCGGATTTGCCTACTTTCAAGCCTCACTGCTTGGACACGCTCAACCAACGGCGTGCTCAATCTATCCTTCTGTGTCCCCACTTCATTCAAACAATCTTTGGTGGTACAGGAATATCAACCTGTTGTCCATCGCCTCACAGCGTTCGCTCTCGGCTTAGGTCCCGACTTACCCTGAGAGGACGAACCTTCCTCAGGAAACCTTAGATTTTTCGGCGGACGGGATTCTCACCCGCCTTACGCTACTCATGCCAACATTCTCTCTTCTATACTGTCCAGATTTGCTTACGCGCCTCCTTCTGCCTGTATAGAATGCTCCTCTACCAATTAGTTATACTAATTCCAAAGCTTCGGTGGTAAGTTTGAGCCCCGTTTATCTTCGGCGCAGGATCACTCGACTAGTGAGCTATTACGCACTCTTTAAATGTATGGCTGCTTCTAAGCCAACATCCTAGCTGTTTGTGCAATCCCACATCCTTTTCCACTTAACTTACTCTTTGGGACCTTAGCTGTTGATCTGGGCTGTTTCCCTTTCGACCATGGAACTTATCTCTCATAGTCTGACTCCCAAGTATGATAGCACGGTATTCGGAGTTTGATAGTTGTTGGTAACCGGTGAAGGCCCCATGAACAGTCAGTGCTCTACCCCCGTGTATCTTTACCTTGAGGCTAGCCCTAAAAGCTATTTCGAGGAGAACCAGCTATATCCGAGTTCGATTGGAATTTCACCGCTATCCACAAGTCATCCTAACCTTTTTCAACAGATATAGGTTCGGTCCTCCATAACCTTTTACGGTTACTTCAACCTGCTCATGGATAGGTCACCCGGTTTCGGGTCTACAGCATGTAACTCTCGCCCTATTCAGACTCGATTTCTCTACGGCTCCGTTGCTCCAGCAACTTAACCTCGCTACATACCATAACTCGTTGGCCCGTTCTACAAAAAGTACTAGGTCACTTGCGCTCCCTATGCTTGTAAGCATCAGGTTTCAGATTCTATTTCACTCCCCTCCCGGGGTTCTTTTCACCTTTCCCTCACGGTACTATTCGCTATCGGTCACTGGGTAGTATTTAGGCTTGGAGGGTGGTCCCTCCTGCTTCAGACCGGGTTACACGTGTCCGGTCCTACTCTGGTGCCACCCTATGCGCTTTCTGCTTCCGCCTACAGGAGTATTACCTTCTTTGCTTGAGCTTTCCAACTCTATTCGGCTTGCATAACTTCGTCAATATTGGTGGACCACAACCCCAGACTGTAAACAGTCTGGTTTGGCCTCTTTCCCTTTCGCTCGCCGCTACTCAGGAAATCGATTTTTCTTTCTCTTCCTAGGGCTACTTAGATGTTTCAGTTCACCCCGTTCCCTTCATTAAGCTATGTATTCACTTAATGATACATACGCATTACCGTATGTGGGTTCCCCCATTCGGAAATCTGCGGGTATATCGGATATGTGCTCCTTACCGCAGCTTATCGCAGCTTATCACGTCCTTCATCGGCTCCCAGTGCCAAGGCATCCACCCTGATGCTCTTTTGTACTTGACCAATCATTTCTTTCGAAATGTTCTCTCGCCCTAGACTAGCGTTGTCTAGGGTCTTATTCACTATTGTAATTCTCTCAGTGAATTCTGGTTTCTCTCAACAAATAGTCTGTCTGAAATCGTTACCCAATTTGAATCTCCTTCAAGAAGATTCGGCTTGTATCTCGATTCGTTGTCTATTTGTCTTCATTTTACACTTGGTGTGTTATTCAATTTTCAAGGTACATCCTGTCACTTGTGCGACATTTGCCTTTCGGCTGGTGGAGAATAAGGGATCGAACCCTTGACCCCCTGCGTGCAAGGCAGGTGCTCTCCCAGCTGAGCTAATTCCCCATAAACTTTCATAGTGTAGAGACTAGGTCTCCTTAGAAAGGAGGTGATCCAGCCGCTCGTTCTCGAACGGCTACCTTGTTACGACTTCACCCCAGTCATTGGTTTTGCCTTAGGCGACAGATTAATTAGCCGACTTTGGGCACCCCCAACTTCCATGGTGTGACGGGCGGTGTGTACAAGACCCGGGAACGCATTCACCGCAGCATTCTGATCTGCGATTACTAGCAACTCCAACTTCATGTAGGCGAGTTGCAGCCTACAATCCGAACTGGGATCGGTTTTGGTGATTTGCTCCACTTCGCAGTATTGCCTCTCATTGTACCGACCATTGTAGCACGTGTGTAGCCCAGAACATAAGGGGCATGATGATTTGACGTCATCCCCACCTTCCTCCGAGTTGACCTCGGCAGTCTCGCTAGAGTCCTCAACTGAATGTTAGTAACTAGCGACAAGGGTTGCGCTCGTTGCGGGACTTAACCCAACATCTCACGACACGAGCTGACGACAACCATGCACCACCTGTCTCTGCTGTCCGAAGAAGGGACCGGTTAAGGTCCTGTCAGCAGGATGTCAAGCCCTGGTAAGGTTCTTCGCGTTGCTTCGAATTAAACCACATGCTCCGCTGCTTGTGCGGGTCCCCGTCAATTCCTTTGAGTTTTACTCTTGCGAGCGTACTCCCCAGGCGGAGCACTTATTGCGTTAACTGCGGCACTGAGCCCTAACGGGCCCAACACCTAGTGCTCATCGTTTACGGCGTGGACTACCAGGGTATCTAATCCTGTTTGCTACCCACGCTTTCGTGCCTCAGTGTCAGTTACAGTCCAGAAAGCCGCCTTCGCCGCTGGTGTTCCTCCTAATATCTACGCATTTCACCGCTACACTAGGAATTCCGCTTTCCCCTCCTGCACTCAAGTAGCCCAGTTCGCAAGGCAAGTAGAGGTTGAGCCTCTAAATTAAACCTTGCGCTTAGGTAACCACCTACGCACTCTTTACGCCCAATAATTCCGGATAACGCTTGCCCCCTACGTATTACCGCGGCTGCTGGCACGTAGTTAGCCGGGGCTTGCTCCTAAGGTACCGTCATTTGTTTCTTCCCTTAGAACAGAAGTTTACAACCCGAAGGCCTTCATCCTTCACGCGGCGTTGCTGCATCAGGCTTTCGCCCATTGTGCAAGATTCCCTACTGCTGCCTTCCGTAGAAGTTTGGACCGTGTCTCAGTTCCAATGTGGCCGATCACCCTCTCAGGTCGGCTACTGATCGTCACCTTGGTGAGCCGTTACCTCACCAACTAGTTAATCAGACGCAGGCCCATCCCTGACCGATAAATCTTTGACCGATGAAGCATGTGCTTCTACGGTGTTATGAGGTTTTAATCATCGTTTCCAATGGCTATCCCTCTGTCAGGGGCAGGTTGCCTACGCGTTACTCACCCGTCCGCCGCTGTCCGTTAGCATAATCCCCCCGAAGGTTCATGCACTAACATCTCGCTCGACTTGCATGTATTAGGCACGCCGCCAGCGTTCATCCTGAGCCAGGATCAAACTCTTAATAAATGTTATCTGAAGAATCTTTCGATTCGTCCAAATCCTGTTAATGGATGACGCTTATCGCGTCTCGACTCGTTATTTCCGAATCATTGTTGTTTGTGTTTGAATTGTACAGGGACATACGACATATTTGTACATCGTTTGTCTCTTATACGATCTTGAGATCTGATCTCCAGTTTACACTGTGTCGATCTCTTGACCAGTTTCTACACTATGAAGTTGTCATGGTTCTGCTGACTGCGTTTGAGCGTTTTAAAGCTAACAGCTCTCTCGCGACAGCTTAATCATTATAGCGCACCATTTTTTTGACTCGTCAAGCACTTTTTTTATCTTTTTTTGTAAGTTTTAGTACTCGCCTTGTCCCGGCTCGCTTACTCGTCACCGATTTAGTAACAAGTGTTTTAATTATAGGTAATTTAAACCTCGTGGTCAATAGCTTTTAGTACTTTAAATTACAACACTCGTTATTATTACTCTTTTGCTATCATTTCTTCTACATATATGTATCTCTTACTATATTCCCCTATATATATTTGTTGATATCTCCCTTGATATGTTGATTTTACTCTGCTTCCTTCTATATGTACTCCCTTCTTATTATCTATATTACTATATATATGTATTTTCTCGGTTTTTATGCTTTATACGACTAAAAAATAACGCGGAGTTTCTCCGCGTCTTAGCTTCTTGCTTGATTTTATAGGTTTTTCTACTCTTTTACTATAGCAACACGATGTATCTATTTACATTTTTGCATGGTTATATACGTGTGCGCTTGTATATATGTTTCTATTTCTTGCTTCTTCTCGCTCCTGCTGCGCTTTCACGTCTTGCTCTTTCTTTTTGAGATTTCCTCTTCAAGCTGCTTTTATTTTATTACGCTGCTCTCTGGATCTACGTGTAGCCTCAATAGCGATTCTTGTATTTCGCTTTTTCTTCTCTCTTGGCCCTCTCAAGCTTCTCCTCATTCTTGCTCAGGAATTCCGGCTTGTTGTAATCTAGGCTCATGCTGATTCTAAATCTGTCAACTCCAATCAATATTGCTGCGACTCCAATGAGAAGCATGACATGAATATCTAGAACACTCTTATTAAAGAACATATAGGCGCCGAGAAGTGTCATAGCAGTTCCAAGAATGAAGGTTCTTTTTTTCACTTAGCGAATTTGTTCTTATATCAATATTGATGCTAAAGTCAGCTGCCAGCCCACTCGTCATAAGCATCATCGCAAAGATTGCACTTACAGAGACATCCTCGCTTACTTGCCCCGATAAAAAACATTACTCCTAGGAATGTGGATATTACCGCCTGAACAACGTAAGTCTTTGTTATCATATTGTCCCCGTATCCGACATTTCTGAACACTATAAGCTCTAACGCTCCCATGACAAGTAGTGCTCCGCCGATAACGAACACAACCGAAGTGAACGCCGCTGTTGAGTTTGCCACGCAGAATGTTCCTACTATTACCATTAACGCACTAGAAATCATAGATAATATTCTCATCTAGCACCTCCTAATTGTTTTTTAACTTATTAATATTATCACATCGTGTATTTTGCCGCAACGAACCTTTATATTGTCGCTGCCTTTTAAATATGTACATATAATATAGGTGCTCATTATCTTATATTTTAGTGCTGTTAGTTCAACTACTTCTTTTAAACCCGCTATAACAAGGCTCGCGAGCAACTTCGCCCTGACTGTTTTATATAACAAAATATTTGTCAATAAATTGTTTTAATTGCACCTTTTGACTATTTGTAGTATAAATATCGTTACGAAATATATTATTTAATTGAGGGGGTTCTATATGAAATCCATTTTTAGAGCTTGGAATAAGCTAAGCTTAATCGTTCAGATCATCATTGGTCTTATTATCGGTATTTCACTTGCGGTTATTGCACCTAAGCAGCTCGCATTCCTCACACTGTTTGGTGACCTGTTCGTAGGAGCTCTTAAGGCGATTGCACCACTCATGGTATTTATCCTTGTAATGGCTGCTATTGCTCAGCATAAGTCGGGAACTAAGACCAACATGTCGACAGTTATCGTGCTATACATTGTAGGCACACTGTCTGCAGGACTTTGCGCTGTTGTTGCAAGTTTCTTATTCCCACAGACTCTTATTCTTGTAAAATCCACTGAAAAGATTGCCGCACCAGACAATATCATTTCCGTGCTTAAGACAGTTCTGCTCAATGTAATCGATAACCCAATAAATGCGATTGTTAGCACCAACTTCCTCGGTGTACTCGCTTGGGCAATTATTATAGGCATTGCACTTAGAGCCTCTTCAGATTCTACAAAGGGTCTACTTTCTGACCTTTCCGACGCAATCACTAAGTGTGTTCGTTGGATCATCATGTTTGCACTATAGGTGTTATGGGCCTTGTGTTTAACTCCATCTCTACTAGCGGAATCGGTGCTCTCGCAAAGTATGCATCGCTCATATTGCTACTAGTTGGAACTATGGTTTTTATAGCACTCGTTGTAAATCCACTAATCGTATTCCTGGCTTCGCACCAGAACCCTTACCCGCTAGTATTCAAGTGCCTTAGCAACAGTGGTATCACAGCATTCTTTACACGTAGCTCAGCTGCAAACATTCCAGTTAACCTCGAGCTTTGTGAGGATCTAGGGCTCGATGTAAACACATACCCGATTTCAATTCCTCTTGGAGCAACTATCAATATGGCTGGTGCCGCTGTTACTATCGCAGTCATGTCGCTTGCAGCTTGTAACACAATGGGTGTAAAGGTTGATATTCCTTCCGCTATCCTTCTCGTATTCCTGACCGCTGTCAGCGCTGCTGGAGCTTCCGGAGTTGCAGGAGGGTCACTACTGCTAATCCCACTCGCATGCTCGCTGTTTGGTCTACCAGCCGACATCTCAATGCAGGTTGTTGGAGTTGGGTTTATCTGCGGAGTTATTCAGGATTCTTGCGAGACTGCACTCAACTCTTCGACAGATGTTCTACTAACAGCAACTGCTGAGCTTCACGAATACAGAAAAAGAGGCGAGAAGAGGATTCTCAACATAAAGTAGTTTTTATATGGATTAGAACTTGTATTTAAACTTTAGCATTAAATTGAAACATAAAAGCTTGGGGTAAACCCCAAGCTTTTTTTCTATCTTGTCACTATTCAGCATTAGTAAATAGTTCGTATCAAGGCGCTACTTCAGCATAAGTACTGCCATCTGACCGCCACGCTTCAGTCCATCTCTTCTATGCGAGAAATACTTGTCCTTCTCAGCAAAAAGTGCAAGCACCATCGATCTCAATATGAGATTCAGGAATGCCTACGCTCATGAGCACGGCCTTATTAATCGCTGGAAGCGATACATTGAATTTTCCTCGTTCTGGGTTAAAAGTATACGCTCCTGGAATATCCTTTACGGTCATGTTTGAAATTGCATCGATAACATCTTTGCCACACTCAAAATGCTCTATAGATATACAAGGTCCAATTGCAGTATATAAGTTAGAAGGATTTGAGTTAAATTCCGACTTCATCTTCTCGACTGTCTTGCGTGCAATTTCAAGCGTTGTACCTCTCCAGCCTGCGTGACTTAGTCCAATCGCCTCATTTACAGGATCGTAGATATAGATTGGCGTACAGTCTGCATGAGAAGTGATTAGCGCAACCCCTCTGACATTAGTCACCATACCATCAATTCCTCGCCTTCTCGGCAAATAGAGTCCTTCGCCGCAGTTTTCCTCGTCTACGCATATCACCTCATTACCATGCGTCTGATGAAGCATGACAAGCTGCTTCGGATCAATTCCGAGCGAGGCGCACCATAATTTGTAGTTTTCGAGGATATTTGCAAGAGCATCGTCTGTAGTAAGGCTAAGGTTCAATGAGTCGTAGCAACCCTTGCTAACACCACCGTTTCGCGTGCTATAATCGCAGATTAACTTGTCCTTAAACTGTTCGAACATCTAACCGGGCCTTTACTTCGATGCTGCAGCAGCAAATACGATTGAGTAGAACTTCTCGTCTGCACCAGAACCACGGGATGTGAGTACGATTGGAGCCTTTGCACCAACTACAAGACCTGTCATTCTGCCGCCGCCCTGGATTACCCAAGACTTTCCAATGAAGTTACCAGCAGCCATGTTTGGAACGAGCAGAACGTCTGCGTCTCCAGCTACTGGGCTCTCAAATCCCTTAAAATCAGCAATTTCCTTACTGAGCGCGATATCGTAGGAGATAGGTCCCTCTACTAGACAATCCTTGAGTTCACCCTTCTCGTTCATCTCCTTGAGAGCCGCTGCATCTACAGACTCAGGAGCCTTTTCGTTAAGCTTTTCAGCTGCACAAAGTGCTGCAACCTTAGGATTCTCATATCCCATGTTGCGCAGAGAATCTACTGCATTCTCAACGATCTGAACCTTCTGCTCTAGTGTTGGGTGAAGGAGCATTCCTCCATCTGTAAGAACTACTAGCTTGTGGTAGTTTGGAACTTCAAATAGGCCAACGTGAGACATTACCTTGCCCATGTTGAGACCTGTTTCTTTATTTACAACCTGCTTGAGAAGATCCGATGTCTGCATCTTACCCTTCATGAGGAAGTCGCCCTTGCCTTCGTTGATGAGTCTTACAGCTGTCTTTGCTGCCTCAACATCATCAGTTTCGTTGTAAATAGTTGCATTCTCTAGAGCAAAGCCATGCTCCTTGATAAGAGCCTTGATTTCTTCTTCTTTACCTACGAGAACAGCCTCAACGATGCCTTCCTTTACTGCACCATTTACAGCCTCTAGGGAATGCTCATCGTGAGCACAAGCTAGAACGATTCTCTTCTTGACAGGATTGCTTCTAACCATTTCTGCCATTTCTGCAAAATTCTTAAACATACATTACCTCCTTAAATAACATAACAATTCCTTTGTATGTCTGCCGTGGATTGGTTATTTCCTTAAGCCCTTTTTATTATAGCATAAAGGAAGCTTTATACATTATATATATGCGTTATAACTGACATAAAAAAGGAGAGGGTTTCCCCTCTCCTTTTTAGCTTTATTCAGCTTGCGCTAATACTCCTAGTTTCTAAAAACTTATAGGTCGTATCCAGCCTTGAATGCCTTCTTGTTGAGCTCAACGAACTTAGGCTTTACGTTCTTCTCAATCTGAGCATCCCAATCTACATCGTCTAGAGTGCCGATAGCCTTAACGAGTGCTCCGAGAAGTACAACGTTCATAGCCTTTGCATTTCCAAGCTCTGTAGCAATCTCGCCTGCCTTAACGTCAGTTACAGGGCACTTTGCCTTGAGATCTTCAAGGATTGCTTCTGGGTACTCTGCCTTACCTAGGTTAACTGGAGCAGGATTGATCTTAAAGTTATTAATTACCATCTTGCCGCCAACCTTGAGGTACTCGAGCCATCTTAGCGCTTCCATTCTCTCAAATGCTACGATTACGTCTGCAGAACCCTTTCCTACGATCGGGGAAAGAACTTCTTTTCCGTATCTAACCTGAGTGCTTACACTTCCGCCACGCTGTGACATTCCGTGAATCTCACTCATCTTAACGTCATAACCAGCTTCCATTAGGCCGCTCGTAAGAATCTTACTTGCAAGGATTGTTCCCTGTCCACCTACTCCTACGAGGAGAATATTTTTTACGTCACTCATTATCTCTGCACCTCCTCAATAGCATCAAATGGGCATACCTGCTTGCAGACTGTACAGCCTACGCAGTTATTAACATCGATAACAACATCATCCTTTGAAGACATGAGAGCTGGACAGCCTGTTCTTACGCAAGCCTTACAGTTTCTGCACTTGTCCTGAATGATGTGGCACTGAGTCTTGTGTAGTCCCTTGAACTCATCAAGATCCTGCTGGCTAAACTTCTTGAGTACGCATGGCCATCTTGTAATGATAACTGTTGGCTCTTCGCTAGCGATGCAAGCGTCTAGAACCTTATCTACTTCGTCAAGGTGTAGAGGATTTACAGTGTAAATATTCTCTTCCTTGATTCCTACGGCCTTAACTAGTGAAGGAATATCAACTTCTGGAGCTGGCTTGCCCATCAGAGTGAATCCTGTTCCAGGGTTCTCCTGGTGACCAGTCATACCTGTAATTCTGTTGTCGAGGATAACGCTGATGCTATCACTCTGGTTGTATACAGCATCCATCAAACTTGTGATACCGCTGTGGAAGAATGTGGAGTCTCCGAGAACACCTACAGCCTTAGTCTTTGCTCCTGCAACCTTGTAAGCCTGAGCAGCACCGTGAGCCATTGAGAGGGAAGCTCCCATACAAATAGCTGTATCAAGTGCGCTTAGAGGCGCGTTAGCTCCGAGTGTATAGCAACCGATGTCTCCATTGATCATGAGACCCTTCTTCTTCTTGATTGCCTGGAAGAATCCTCTGTGAGGACATCCTGCACATAGCGTTGGAGGACGTACAACAGATTCAAGCTCTGAATCATAAGACTCTGGCTTAACTCCTGTAAGTGCCTCTCTAACGATATCTGTGTTGAGCTCGTCAAACTTTGGAATCTGCTGATTTCCAATGCACTCAATTCCGTGAATCTCGAGGAACTCCTGTAGGTATGGATCCATCTCTTCGATTACGTATACCTTATCTACCTTGCTGCAGAAATCCTTGATTAGGTCTGTAGGTAGCGGGAATGTCATTCCGAGGTTGAGGTACGAAGCGTCCTCACCGAATGTTTCCTTAGCATACTGATAAGAAATACCAGATGTAACAACACCGATCTTAGTAGAGTGCCACTCAGGCTGGTTGATTTCTGCTACGTTTGCATAAGCTTCCATCTCAGCTAGCTTCTTCTCGAGGTTAACTCTCATCTTCTTAGCGTTAGCTGGTGCGGAAACGTACTTTTCAATCTGCTTCTTGTAAGGAACGTACTCATGCTCTTCTCTATCGCCGAGCTCTACAATTCCCTTTGAGTGACAGACTCTTGTTGTTACATGTAAAAGAACTGGAGCATCGAATCTCTCGGAGAGACCGAACGCCATCTTCATGTAATCCTTACACTCCTGCGAGTCGGATGGCTCTAGCATGAGCAGTCTTGCTGCCTTTGCGTAGTTTCTGTTGTCCTGCTCGTTCTGGGAGCTGTGCTGACCTGGGTCGTCAGCGGATACGATAACAAATCCACCTGTAACTCCAGTGTATGCGATTGTGAAGATAGGGTCTGCAGCAACGTTAACACCTACGTGCTTCATTGCGCAGAATGATCTAACACCTGCAATGGATGCACCGATAGCAGCTTCTGCAGCTACCTTCTCGTTAGGAGCCCACTCTGAGTACACATCATCCTTGTACTGAGGCATATTCTCTAGGATCTCGGTGCTTGGAGTACCGGGATAGGCCGAAGCAAACTGGCAGCCACCTTCATATGCGCCGCGAGCAATAGCTTCGTTGCCCGACATAATTACTTTCATCTACTTACCTCCTTAAGTTTAACCGTATTAAACTTGTCATAAATATAATTGAATTATACAAATGAATATATTCTTCGTCAAACAATGTCTTTTGTGTGCTTTTTGTACTTTTTATAACATTCCGACAATATTTTTATATAGCTCTGCTCTATTTTTTTGTTTGTTTTGCCTTTGTTTTTGCAAGTATAATTTTATCACTATAAAAAAATTTTTATATTTTAGCTGAAAAATAATTTACCCCCCAAATATCCGTATACACACTATACAGTCTGGTACGCTATGCACTGCTCCCTTTCCATAAAAAAATGTATTCCGCGCGATGAATCTTTCCATCGATCCGGCTCAAATCCGTTAGACGGCTCTACCCATTTTCCGCGTTCATAGTAGAAGTCTGGATCAACTGTCGACTGGGCCCAATCATAGCTGATTGTCTCATCGATGCTCTTGATCGATAGGACTTTTTGCTTTATCACACCTGCAGGTTTCCCTCGTCGCAGAAACCCTCCGAGCTTCTGCTGGCACTAGCAGCTGCACTACTCTGAGCTCCGAGCAGCACTTCCATGCTATGAATGGACCTGTTTCCGGTGGCACCTGTTTGTACCACTTGGTATGTTCATCTACGATGAGGCCATCGAGATTGGCGTCCTCGAGGACTGCGGCATATAAATCTGCTCCGCGCAGGTCGCTGTCCGAGAGGTCGATATCGCGGAAGATGGCTTCGGTCATATCGGTATTGACGAAGCGGCAGGCATGCATCGGGCACTCTCGGAAGAGTGTGCCTGATATGCTGGAGCCGCTGAAGTTAGCGCCAGCGAGGTTGCAGTTCTCGAAGCTGCATAACCTGAAAGTGATGTTAGTCAAATCTGAGTCTTCGAGGTCTGTGTCCTTGATGGCACTCTCTTCTACTATAAGGCGTTCGGATTTATCTCTGTTAGCTATTAGCATTCTAATCTCATCTGATGTATATTTCTTATTCATAAACCTTCACCTCAACCGCATTTATGTAATCGAAAAACTATAACTACATGATGCTTTATTTTCAGGGAGTCACTCTAAAATCAATATATTAAATGCGCTTAAGCAAGTCAATATAGCCACGCTTGTTGAATTTACTTATATCGCACACTATTTGCCTATCTGCGCTCATTGCGGTATACTTTGAAAAATTACAGATTTAGCCAGAAATAGAGGTATAGTTATGAAAACAGTAAGTGTTAGGAATGTAGAAATCGGTTCTGGTATTCCGAAAATCTGTGTACCCATCATAGGAATTTCAGAAGAAGATATATTTGATGAAGTAAAACGTCTTGATGGCATTCCTGTTGATATAGTTGAGTGGCGTATAGACTATTTTGAAAATGCTTTTGATCATGTCAAAGTTGAAGAAATCTTAAAAAAGCTGAGAGAAGCTCTCGGCGATACACCTATACTCATGACATTTCGAACTTCAAAGGAAGGTGGAGAAAAAGTCTATTGAGCCTGATGATTATGTTGCGATTAATATTAAAGCTGCCGAAACTGGCTATATAGACATTGTAGATGTAGAAGCCTTTGCCGGAGATGACGTTGTAAAGGAGATTATCACTGGCGCTCATAATGCAGGTATAAAAGTTATTGCTTCGAACCATGATTTCGATAAGACACCAGACAAGAACGATATAATTTCAAGGCTTTTGCAAAATGCAGAGCTTAGGCGCTGATATATCTAAGATTGCTGTAATGCCAACAAACAAATATGATGTTCTCACCCTCTTAACTGCGACAGAAGAGATGTATAGAGATTATGCGGATCGCCCTATTGTCACAGTATCGATGGGAAAGCTCGGAGCAATTTCTAGGCTTTGTGGCGAAGCATTTGGTTCAGCTATCACTTTTTGGAGCTGTAGAAAAAGCATCAGCCCCTGGCCAATTAGAGGCAAGAGACCTAAGTTCCATTCTTACACTTTTTGCATAATGAATTGTAAATGCTACAAAAATGGGCAAAGAAACATCTTGCTCTGAAATTTTCTTTGTGAATATTCACAAAGAAAAATTATATTTTTAGATTTTTTTACTTGACTTATTACTAAACAAGGGATTAATATATAATCAGCTTTTGAATAAGACTGACTCGATAGAGGTCGCGGAGCTCAAGAGTACTCAGTAGCCACAGCTTGGGAAGCTGCTACTAAGGAAAGGGAAATCCGCCGAAGGGAATATCGCCCCAACGATATTTTTCTGGGTCGGCGCAGAATATGCGCCGAACTGTCACATCGTAAAATGTGGAGCGCTATCAATGGTATATAGCTAATGTGTATTTTGCATTACTTACGTACGAACCATGGATACGTTTCAGACGTTATTCATGGCTATTTTATTTATACGGAGGTTTAAAATGATACGCATTAACAGAAGCAGAATTTTATACGTGTTCGGACTTGCCGCACTATTTATCGCCACTATGCCGCTCGTGGCTATGGCCGCTGACAGAAGGCCTGCTATGTATGCAACAGTATGGGCAGTTCTACCACCTATCGTTGCTATCGGGCTCGCCCTCATCACTAAGGAGGTTTACAGCTCTCTGTTCATCGGAATACTTGCCGGCGGACTAATTTACTCGGGAATGAATTTCTCTAAATTCATGAATCATGTAATGATTGATGGTTTTGTCACATCGCTGTCCTCATCTGGAAACGTTGGAATCCTAGTGTTCCTCGTTATCCTAGGTATGCTCGTAGCTATGATGAACCTCTCAGGAGGTTCCGCAGCGTTTGGCAACTGGGCTGCACAGAAAATTAAAACTCGCCGCGGTGCTCAGTACTCAACTGTAGCTCTTGGTATACTTATCTTCGTAGATGATTATTTCAACTGTTTGACAGTTGGCAGCGTTATGAAGCCGCTCACTGACAAATACAACATTTCAAGAGCTAAGCTCGCGTACATAATCGACGCAACTGCTGCTCCAGTCTGCATTTTAGCACCAATTTCATCCTGGGCTGCTGCTGTTAGTGGATTCGTACAGGGTAAAAATGGTCTTAGCATATTCATTCAGGCTATCCCTTACAACTTCTACGCACTGCTAACTATCGCTATGATGTTCATGATTATCACCATGAACTTCGATTATGGAAAAATGGCGACTTATGAGCGAAACGCTGTAGAGAATGGAGATATTTTTTTACGGTACAGGATACAGCTGCACTAAAGAACGATGGCGCTGCTGATACGGTTCACCAAGGTTCAGTTATGGATCTAATGTTCCCTGTAATAGTCCTAATCATCTCTTGTATCACAGGAATGCTATACACTGGTGGTTTCTGGAAAGGCAACTCGTTCGTAACTGCATTTGCAGGATGTGACGCTTCGACTTCCCTAGTACTAGGAAGTGTTGTTGCACTAGTTATCACTATCGTGTACTACATGATAAGAAGAGTCGTTCCATTTTCAGAGCTTATGGAATGCGTACCAGAAGGTTTCAAATCCATGGTTTCACCAATCCTCGTTCTAACAATGGCGTGGACTCTAAAGACTATGACTGACTCTCTCGGTCTCGCTCAGTTCGTTGCAAATATGATGGATAAAGTTCCTGGCGGATTCATTGTTGTAATCCCTGCTCTATTCTTCCTTGTATCATGTGCTCTCGGCTTCGCATCTGGCACATCTTGGGGAACTTTCGGAATCCTCATACCTATCGCTCTTGCGGTAACTGCAAATAGGCCTGATATGATGATTGTACTCATCTCTTCCTGCATGGCTGGCGGAGTTTGCGGTGATCACTGCTCACCAATTTCAGATACAACTATCATGTCTTCCGCTGGCGCAGCTGTTAGACATATCAGCCACGTTGAGACTCAGCTGCCTTACGCTGTAACTGTTCTCTCGGTATCGGCTGTATGCTATGTAATTGCTGGCATCATGGAATCACCATGGGTTGCACTCGCTGTAGGTCTAGTGCTTCTATATGTGGTTCTACGCTTCTTCAAGAGAAGGGAAGGTTCGTACGTGGTGAACGAAGCTCCGGCTATTGAAACCGCAACTGCTCAGGGCTAAAGCGAAATGAATCCTCATACCTACGCTTTGCACATGTTGTTAGATTGACCTTAATACAATAATCATGACCACCGGCTCAGCCGGTGGTTTTACTTATACAAAAAAGGAACCATCACTGCTGTGTGTTGGCTCCATTCTGTATATATCAATCAGAGGTACATAAAAGGGATTATATGTAGTGCAGCCGCTACGATAAATAATCCTAGTTATTCTCTACTAGTGTAAGTAATGTCTTATAAGCCACCGGTCCTGCAACCTTATAGCCTGTTCCACCATTTTTAACCCATGCCACGAATGCGTACGGATGGTCAGAATCATCTATGAACCCAACGAACCACGCATCCGGCGTTCCACTACCAGTCTCGGCGGTTCCTGATTTTGCATAGATATCGAGCCCCTTAAAGTTGCTCTCTCCATAGGTGACCTTGACATCATTTTTCATCATGGCCTTCATCTTCTCAGCTGTTCCACTGCTCAGATATTTACCGAGCGAGTCACCACCTGTTACCTTCCTTAGGAAGTTCGATGAACCTATGATGTAAGGATTTATAGCCTTGCCGTCATTTGCAATAGCTCCAATGTAAACCATCATCGACGCAGGATTTACGAGATCCTCCGCCTGCCCGATTCCCGCCCAGCTAAGCTTGATAGGATCGTCCTTTGGGAAGTTAAATGTACCCTTCGCGGTCTTGATTCCGTTTATATCGAGTGAGTTGGTCAGCCCAACCTTCTTGACGTAATCCCTCATGGTACTTGCACCAACCTTGCGAGTAATCTCGCCAAATGCACCGTTGCACGACTTGGCAAGCGCCATCTCGAAGTCAACATGTCCGTGCGCCTGCGTGCACTTTATTGGCGAGCCGTTTACATACGTAACACCAGAGCAGTTGAACTCGAAGCTATCGATATCGTCAACGTTGTCGATTGCAGCTGCTGCCGTTACCGTCTTAAATGTCGAACCCGGCGTGAGCCTTCCCGAGAGGAAAGTATTGAAGTATTCAGATGAGTTTGAGTTTGTCGGTAGCGTTCCCTGCGGATCTACCGTCGGTGTGCACACCATAGCCATTATCTCACCTGTCTTGTAATTATAAACTGCCACCATTCCTTGTCGGTTTCCGAGCGCCTTGTATGCGGCAAGGTTAGCCTTGGAATCTATGGTCAGGTTAATCTTGCTTCCATCCTTCGTTGTATCGTAAGTACCATTTAGCAAATCATATCCGATTAGCTGTGGTCTAAACATATTGATAGCGCCTGTCGCTATATTACCCTTCGGATCTCCAACTGCATGGACTGTCGCCCTTCTAAGCGATGCGTCTGAAGGGTACACTAGCCCATCCTTAGTGCAATTGAGCAACATCACACCATTTCTATCGTAGATAGTGCCTCGGTTTATTTCTCCATTTGTGTATATCTGTCTATTGCCATAGAAGCTCGCCCAATCTTGCCCTTTTAGTTACGAATCTCCATGTAAAAAAATCAATATTCCTATGAATAGCGACGCGGCCAGCAGCAGGCAGATATTCGCTCTACGCTCTAGTTTCCGCATTTGCTACCTCCTTAATCTCATTATGCATGCTAAGGCCTCCTCTTAATTGCAAGACTGGCATCTTTACGCATATCCGCAGCTTTAAAGTAGGCTAGCATCGCCCATGAACACATCGCACTCGTACCTCCAGTAGAGACGAACGGGAATGTAACTCCAGTCAGTGGGAATAAATCTACTGCACCAAATATATTTAGCATGGTCTGGAAAATCATCATCGTCGCTGCTCCGCACGCTGCTATCGTGTAGAACGCCGATCTACCGGCTACGATGGAGTTTACAGCAAATAAAGAAAGTGTAATGATGCAGAGAACAAGCAGTATCGCTATGATTAACCCCCACTCCTCTGTTACAAAACCGAACACAAGGTCTGTGTTAGATGCCGCAACGGTTTTGAGAGAACCATTTCCAGCACCGAGACCAAACATGCCGCCGCCAGAGGCATATGACATAGTTCTAGTCTGCTGGTAACCCATTCCGTTGATAAAGTCAGGCTCCCATACGTGACCCCACGCTTTAAATCGGCTTAGTATATACGGTCTAAACCTTAGAACCAAAATGCCCATGATCCCGGCCGCACCGATAGTCAAAATTAACCTTGAGAAATCTCCACTTCGCATGAATGAAATTACGAGATAAGTCACAAAGAATATGAGTGCGCCTCCGAAGTCTCCCATCTTGGCGAGGCAAGCGAGGCAGAATAGCGAGAACAGCATAAATCCGTAGAGATTCTTCTTGTTGAAGAGATTCTCCATAGTTGCCGCACCTATGCAAATGAATGCGAGCTTGACGATTTCGGATGGCTGAATCGAAATACCTCCAATAGTCACCCAGTTCGCAGCTCCAAATTTTGTCGTACCGAATATTATGTTGAATAGCAGCAGTCCGATGGCAAGCCCTGCAAGAACCGGTTTTATCTTCTCCGTTCTCTTGAGGTCACGCATATAAATACACATAAATATGAATATGAATATTCCGACAAGAGTAGCAATGTACTGCTTCATGGTGAGTGCAGGATTAGCAGATGTCGTAACCGCAAGCCCTATCGTAGACATGAAGAATGCTATCATCTCCATCTCAAAACCTTTGCTACCCATGGCTCTAAATAGAATCACGTAAATCCACATGGTTGCAGAAAGTAGCGGAATTGAAAAGAAGCGCCCCCGGAGTCAGATTCGTTCCCATGCCAATTATCAGCTGTATCATCGTCAGAAATTGAAATGCGGTGATAGCAACCATAAGCGGCCATGGCGAAACGGGTTTCTTATCCATCGAGCGCATAGCATCGTTATTCTTCTCCTCTTCGACGCTTATCGCAGCGAGTGTACATCTCGCACCGCCCATGATAATTTCGTCACCAGGATTTATTATGTATTTCTTACGAGGAATGAGCTGGATTCCGTTGATGACAGTTCCATTCTTGGAATTCAAATCCTTGAACATCCATTTTCCGTCTTTACGGCGAATTAAAAGCGCCTGCGTATTAGAAATCGTATCGAGCTCAATACGTAGGTCAACAGATGAAGATTTGCCGATTATATTCTCCCAATGAGTTATCGGAAGCGCAACGCCATCTTCAACCGAGAGATACCCCCAAACCTCTGGAGTTACTCTCGTTGAGAGCAGCGACATGATGGATTTCATAAGTATGTATACTGCTAAAATTACGAAAAATCCATCTCGATATCGTCGTTATGTATTTTTGCGAAAAATAGGATTATTCTCGACAAAAGCAAGTACGGATGTAAATAAACTATCTATGGTTACCACCCCATTTACAATAATCTCTATTTCTTCCAGGAACTCTTAAGACTTACGATGCTATTAAACACCTTCTCATCGTCAGTTGTTAGCTCGCTATCCGCAATATAATACCCCTTGCGGAAGAACTGAAATCTCTCGCCAGCCTTGATATCAGCTACAGCTGGCTCCGCATAGCCCCAAGTTTCATGCAGCGAATCAGGATTGAGCTCTAGGGCTTCCCTCTTCATTCTCGAGCATGAGCGTTTGATACTCGCGAATCTTAATCTTAACCGCTGTCGAAGCTTCTACGAAATGAATTGTACCCTTTACCTTGCGATTTCCACCTTCAGTACCGCTCTTTGTCTCAGGATCGTAAGTGCAGAGCAGCTCCTTGATAGTGCCATCCCCGTTCTTAACAACTTCATTGCAGGTGATGAAATAACCTCCCTTGAGTCTTACCTCGTTGCCAGAGAAAAAGTCTAAAGTACTTCTTAACAGGCTCTTCCATGAAATCCTCTCCGTCAATCCAAAGTTCACGGCCGAACGGAATTTCTCTCTCCAAGTTCTGGAGCGTTTCTGTTATTTTCAACTGCACAAGTCTCAATCTGACCTTCAGGATAATTCGTAATCACTACCTTGATAGGATCCATTACGACGTTACGTGCAGCAACCTTGAACTGAAGGTCATCACGCACGCTGGTCTCCAGCTGTGCAAAATCTACTGTCGAATTAGACTTTGCAACTCCGATATCATCACAGAAGTTTCTGATAGCTTCAGGTGTATATCCTCTTCTTCTAATACCAGCAATTGTAGGCATACGAGGGTCATCCCAGCCAGAAACTGTGCCCTCATCGACGAGTTTCTTAAGATATCTCTTGCTCATCAGCATATTAGTTATATTGAGTCTTGCGAACTCAATCTGCCTTGGCTGAGGATTCCAGAATCCCACTTCATTGAGTACCCAGTCGTACAGAGGTCTGTGGTCCTCGAACTCCAGTGTACATATAGAGTGAGAGATTCCCTCAATCGCATCCTCAATTGGATGAGCAAAGTCATACATAGGGTAGATGCACCACTTGTCACCTGTGTTGTGATGTGTCGCATGTGCAACTCTATAGATAATTGGATCTCTCATGTTGATATTAGGCGAACTCATATCAATCTTGGCACGAAGCACGACCTCTCCATCCTTATACTTGCCCGCTCTCATATCTTCAAATAGAGAGAGATTTTCCTCCACAGTTCTATTTCTATATGGGCTCTCTTTGCCAGGCTCAGTAAGTGTTCCTCTGTATTCCTTCATCTGCTCTGCCGTTAGCTCGCAGACATAAGCCTTACCCTTCTTGATAAGCTCAATCGCTGCATCATACATAGTATCGAAATAGTCGGAAGCCCATCTCTTCTCGTCCCACTCAAAGCCAAGCCAGCGAACATCGTCTTCGATGGATTTTACATACTCCATATCTTCCTTTACAGGATTGGTATCGTCGTATCTGAGGTTGCACTTTCCGCCGTATTCTTAGCTGTTCCGAAGTTCAGGCAAATAGACTTAGCGTGTCCAATGTGCAGATATCCGTTAGGCTCCGGTGGAAACCTCGTGTATACCTCTTGGTACTTACCCTCCGCTAGGTCATCATCGATCATGTTATGAATGAAATTACTTCTCATAGTAGTTTCTAGTGAATGCTCTTTATCGATAGCCATCGTTTGCCCTCCTCGGCTTAATTTATCGCATGTTCGCCAAGTCACAAACGCGAACCACACTGTGGCTTACCAATGCGTCCATAACTTGGCGAATGCACTTAATTTCTTAAAATTATATCATAATCATGCAGTTTTCAAAAGGTAGAGCCACATCCATGACCTAAAAATCCTCTGCAGATTATGTGCCGTATACTGCTTAAATATCCACTCTTGCAAGTATCGCGGCTGGCGTCTTTCTCATAGTCTGAATTACCGGAATTAAGCCAACAATCAAGTTGAAGCCTAATATAACTAGGAACGACATAACTGCAAACCCATGGCGCAATGAAGAATTTGGCTCCAAATAGTGCAGTCGTATGACTAAGCACGTAGTACGCTGCGGCGATGCCAGGAACTGCCGTGATAGTCGTGATAACCGCAATCTCTCCGATGAACATTTTTGTATACATCGCGTTTCTTGAGACCGATTGCACGCATAGTTCCAACTTCCTTAATTCTGGATAGGAACGATGATCTGAGCATCAAGAATAGTTCGATCAAGGAGATGAGAATGAGTATTCCAGCGGCCGTTAGTGTGCTTCTGAAGTTCTGTGATTCGGATGCAACATACTTCTCTCTATCACGGTCGTAGTTAATCTGCACAGAATATCCTTGCTCCATCAGCTTATCGGCTAACGCACCCGGTTCTTCTGAATACACCGATACACTTCTCTGCTTAGCTATATATCCAAGCAGCAATGTGTGGTTCGTCGTATAGTATGCGTCATCCTCCTGCGAATCTGTTGTGTAATATCCAACAACCTTGAGTTTGTGTTTATTTACCTTGGCACTGATTTCTTTGTTGAGAGGCATTTCCTCTTCATGTGTATCACGAACTACAACCTCATAGTCATTCGCTGGAGCCTTACCCTTCTTAATCTTGAGTGAAGAAGGCGCATAGGCATAGTCTGAAATTGGATTATCGCTTTCTTGTCCTTCACCTTCAAGATCCGAAGGCATACTCGTTGGTCCGTCTAGCGTTGAACCGCTCTCGCTATACATGAGAATGTCCTGACAATATGCATCTGCAAAATATGCCGAAGGAGAGTTAACATTTGAGATGCCCGTGATAGTGAACTCTCCAAGGTTCTTGATGCTAATCTTGCGGCCGATGAGGTCAGATGTCTTGATTACTCCAACTTCCTGCACGAGCCTCGCCTTGAATAACTTGTCTACTAGTAGCTTGTCAATTACAACACCTCTATCGTCTGTCGGCAAATCTCCCTTGTACAGGTCTGACTTCTTGAGCGTACTTATCGGTGTAATCGATGCATTAAACTGAAGCACATAATTTGAGCTCTGCAGATATTCAGTCAGCGGCATACCTAAAGTAACTTGAGTATTTCCGAAAAATGCAGCTTTCGTCCCATCAATGTTCCGCAGTGTATCGACTAGTGCCGTATCCTTCTGGGAGTTATTTACAGTGATGTAGTTAGCGTTCGTAGTGAGGAAGTCTTTTTTTCTTTAATGTCGAGAACTCCAAACACATTACTTATAGCTACGAATGTAAATATCGATGCGAACACAAATCCGATGAGCAGCAGCTTCTTGATTCTGTTGAACTTAGTGAGCGTCTTGAAACCATTCGTAAACATCCTGATTGGCGAATACAGCGAAGTGTATTTCGCTTTGTACCCTTCAGGCAGGTACTTATCGTACTCGAAGCGGTTATTTTCGTATATGCTAGAATCCATCGCCGAGTAGTTATCATCTATAAGCTCGATATTAGAATTCTCATCTACCACGTTGTATTTGCCGCCTGTATCTACATAGAGATTCCCTGCTCTCAGAACAATCTTGATTCCTGCCTTCGAGAGCCCATCGCTGTATACATCGACTTTGATGTCCTGGTTGCCATATGTGTCATGCGTTGGCATATCCTTGAGGTAAATCTTGTTCTCTAGCTGATAGTCGAGGTAATTTTCCGTATCATTTTCTCTATCACCAACTACTTTTCCATCCTTCATATCTATGATTCTTGAAGAATAGAACTCAGCTATCTTCTTCTCGTGCGTTACGAGCAGAACGAGTCTGTCCTTGGATATGGTCTTGATGATATTCATGACCTCGATTGTGTTCGCACTATCGAGGTTTCCGGTCGGCTCATCGGCTATGATGATGCGCGGGTTCTTGACAATGGCACGCGCGATGGCAACGCGCTGTCTTTGTCCGCCAGAGAGCGCATCGGTCGTCTTATTTCTGTACTGATAGATACCTACCGCCTTTAAGCAGTAGTGTACACGCTCTTTGATGACATTCTTATCTTTGATTCCTATCATTCGCAGCGCTATTGCTACGTTTTCAAACACCGTCATCCTGTCGAGCAGATTGAAGTTCTGGAAAATATATCCTATCTTCGCGTTACGAATCGAATCCACCTTGGATGATCTCATCTTGGATATACACGCATCGTCGACAAATATCTTTCCCGAATTAACCTTATCTAGTCCGCCAATAGCATTTAACAGCGTTGTCTTACCGCATCCAGATGGACCGAGTAACGCTACTATGCCACTCTCTGGAAGCTCTAGGGAGGTATTATTGATTACATGTATTTCGTTAGCTCTTCGCTTATTGAAATACTTATTTACATTTTGTAATTTAATCATTTCTAGTCCTCCTCCCTATATATGTTCATCGCCGATTTCTTGAATATCTTGCGAGAGTATCTATTCGCAATGAGTAGCGACATCAGCATCAGTGTTAATGTAAGTATTACGTAATCTTTCATATCTAGGTACATTAACGCTGCCTTGAGTGGTTTGAGGCTTATCACACCTTTTGACATCAGATAAATTCCGACAAAATCCACCGCCAATGCGATAGCCATCATTACAAGCAGCTCTACACGCAGTATTGTGCTCGTATTCTTTCTCGTTCCACCGAGGATTCTAAGTGTAGCGTAATATGAATTTCTCGATCTCATAATAAGCCTGATTATCATGTAGGATATGAAGAAAAGCACCACAAAGCCAACTGCTGTAAATACTATCTGTATGGTCTTTGTTAGGAACAGCATCGGTGTAGGTTCCTTGGAGATCATCTTCTTCATCGCAAATACCTTGTAATCCCCAATCTTTTCGATTGATGATGTCAGTGCATTTACATTCAAATCATTATCCACAAATACACTTATCTGATAAGTCCCTTTGTCATAGAGTGCTGCAGCATCCTCCGGATTAATGTAAATCCTTGCGTTCTTGGTATCGTATTCATCCTTAGAGAATCCGAGTAGCTTATGCACATTGTTCTTGGTTACACTCTTCGTTGTCTTGAGAGATATATCCGCTGAATAGTATATGTTAGATATCGATATATTAAGCGGTTTATTCTGCCACTTTTCATCTTTGTAGTTCTTGTTCTGGTCTTCGTATATGTACGCCTCACCCTTTTGGAACATTTGTATTAGCCTCGATGAACATTCTGGCATTTGATTTCTTAATCTTCTGTCCATTGAAATCAACTACTGCCTTGGATTTCTGGCTCAGCGTATTAGTAACAACTTTTCTTGCAAGCGCATCGCTACAGTAATACTTGACAGTTCCATCATTAGGCTTAATTCCCGACTCAGTTGAGCTCTCGTAGATGATAATGCCAGTAACTCTAGCTTTTCCTACTGGAATAGTTTCTCCATCGCTATCATCCATAAAATCGAACTCATTCCCCAATATCTCATCTTTATTTGCCTTGATATCATCGTACGATGCCGACATCTTGTCAGTAACAAGCACGATATCGTTGTCCTGCTCTGGAAGAGTTCCGTATGTTAGGTCTTTGGCCTTTAACTTCTGTCCTGGGTAAAGTAGCCCTGTCACAAAGACATTAGAATTGATTGAAATCCTTGTATCGACAACAAGATCTTCCTTGATGATTGTCTTTACGTGCTTAAGCTTCTCTAGCTTAGTGTAGTCCTCATCTGTAAAAGCAGAGTTGTCTGCTTTCTTGACTATGATTCTTTCAGCACTTGTATTATTAAAGTACTGATTAGCAAGGCTATTTATCTCCTGTCTGTGAAGTGCATCTTTCGTAGTTGCATACTGTCCCAGAACAGAAGTCGCTACAAATAGATAGATAATGAAGAGCAGCATGAACTTTGTAGGAAGGTTAAAAGTATTTCTTAGCCCTAGCCTTAACTCGTTTGTAACTCCCATTTCATCATGGCGTGTTACAGCTCTCTTATTACGCTTAGCATTCTCAGCACGAACCTCAACTTTCTTGGACTCTGAAACCTTGTTAGACTCCGTTTTAACATGTTTCTTAAGCATGGCTGCTTCTTCTGCTTCTCTCTCAGCATTTCTAGCAGCTCTACCCCTTCGCATCGGAACTGGTGCTATTTCTTCGTCTTGAAGTTCTTCCTGGCGGATTCTATTTGCGACATCTGAATATCTTGAATCTTCTGACACATCAAATTCATTTGAGTCAGCTGCCTCAAATTCGCCGTCTTCTACACCCGGAAGTATCAGCTCAGTTTCAAATGGATTGCTCTCTACAGATGCAGCCTCAGTAATCTCCGGAGCTTGCTGCGCCTCTGCTCTCTGCTGTTCAGTTTCCTGATATTCTTCATCTGAACGGTATTCTACAACCTGATGCCCTCTAACTTCTTTGTCTTCTATTATCTTTCCGTCGTGAACTGTGATTTTGCGAGTAACGTATTTTTCAACTTGTTCATAGTTGTGAGTTACGATTACTACAAGTTTTTCCTTGGAAATATTGTGCAGTGTCTCTAGAACCTTAGCAGCCGAAACTGTGTCGAGGTTACCTGTCGGTTCGTCTGCAACGATTATCGGAGCATCCTTAGCAAACGCACGAGCAATAGCAACTCTCTGCTTCTGTCCTCCGGAAAGTCTCGATGCCTTTGTTCTCTTGTATTCACCGAGATCTACGAGTTCAATAAGCTCATTTACACGGTCCTTACACTCGCCATGCTTCATACCGCACATGAGCATCGATAGCTCGATGTTCTGGTACACGGAATAGCTGTTAACTAAGTTGAAGTCTTGAAAAAAATATTTCCTATAAAAGTCTTTCTATATTTCTCATAGTCTTCGGTCTTGAAGGCACTGGTATCCTGCCCACCAACAAACATCTCACCTTCTTCGTACGTGTCGAGTCCAGAGATAACGTTGAGCAGTGTAGATTTACCACTTCCGCTCTCTCCGGTAATCGCAACGAACTCACCCATGTCTAGAGTGAGGTCTATTCTTGATAATCCTGTGCTGACGGTATCCTTGTTGGTGTAGTATTTGGACACCTTATGCAGCTCAATCATGTGTGACATATGTTCCTCCTGTGTTCATGGTCTAAAAATAAGAGCACTCTTTTGTATAATCAGATTGTAAAGGTACTTGAACTGCTTTTCAATAAGATTTGATTTCATTAATATATTGCTAATAGATAATTAATAATTGGGCTAACTTCTTAAATTCTGCGGTAGAAAAATAATGTATGTGGCTTTAATATTTGACCGTGCTGTCTCCGAGCAGTATAATTATTTCAGCTAAGCAAATATTGTTTTGCAGGTGTAGTTTAATGGTAAAATTCGAGCTTCCCAAGCTTGCGTCGAGGGTTCAATTCCCTTCACCTGCTCCATATAAAAACAGACGGTTCATCCGTCTGTTTTTGTATACCTTTATTAACTACTTAGGCTGAAAATCTCTACGAAGATCTCCGTGTACTCGCTTTACTATCTCACCATACGGATTTAAGATATCATCGATATCGAATTCGTCGTACGGAAGCAAGCAGTAATAATCAGTTGCAGAAGTAGGCTTAGTCACACCTTTTCGAGTCTCAGCAGAAACCTCTCCTTTGCCTACTATATGCAGAACTTGAAATTCATCATCATATATAATTTCCTCGATATCATCGTCAGCGATAAAGAACGTATATACCGTCAGTTTCTCCTGATATATATAATAGATTCCCTCATCGCTCATCTCATATCTGACATTGAGCAGACCCTTGAAAGGCGGATTACAAATGCTATTCCTCTGTCTTCCAGCCACAAAGACTATGAGCGCTGCCACCCAAATCGACACATGCAGGTACCACTGCGGCACACTTGTATGCTTAATCGTGTAATACAGCATTGATAGAATTATTCCGAGCCCGATTATAAGCGTCGCACCAACAACAGCGTTTTGCTTCTTACGTGTCGGATGTGCCTCCGCCCATCTGTTACAGAGCATCTTGACTAGCGGTAACTGGCAATAATATATATCTCGTTCGTTGTTATCCATATCGACCTTTCTCTATATCTACATCTTGGTAAATCCCGAGTATCCTCTAAATACTCTTAGACTTACCCCCTGAATTCCTTACTTTTGTGCCCCAGCCATCGCCATGAGATCTATCCATGCAGTGTATTCTTCGGTGGTAAATAGACCGAGCGAAACACCCGCTTCACATAGCGTCGAATTATCCGCATGAGCTTTCTTAGCAACCTTTGCAGCATTCTCGTATCCAATGTGCAGATTTAGAGCAGCTGCTACCATAAGCGAGCGGTGGGCATTCTCGTCCATCTTATCTGCGTTTACCGTGATGCCTCTTACGCACTTTTCCTCAAGAGAAATTAGTGAATCAGCTAACAGGTTTGCAGACTCAATAAATGCATCTATAAGCACTGGCATGAACACGTTGAGCTCAAAGTTACCCTGCGAGGCCGCCATTCCGACTACAGTGTCATTTCCCATTACCCTTACAGCTACCATAGTCGCCGACTCCGTCTGCGTTGGGTTAACCTTGCCCGGCATGATTGAGCTTCCAGGTTCATTTTCAGGAATCTGAATCTCACCGAGCCCGCATCTTGGACCACTAGATAGCCATCTGATATCATTAGCCATCTTCATTACGTCTGCCGCAAGTGCCTTGAGCGCACCGTGGGCAAATACATACGCATCCTTGGAGCTCAATGAGTGGAACTTGTTAGGTGCACTGATAAATTCTTTTTAGTCAGACTCGAAAGTGCTTCGGCAGCTCGCTCAGCAAAACCTTCCGGCGCATTTAGCCCCGTCCCCACTGCAGTTCCACCAAGTGCTATTTCCCTTAGTCCGCCTAGCGATTTCTCGATATTGTCATAGTCATGTTCAAGCATCGAACGCCATCCGCTGATTTCCTGTCCAAAAGTCATAGGCACAGCATCCTGCAGATGAGTCCTTCCAGTCTTGATGACATTCATGTATTTCTGCTCGAGGGATTTGAGCGTTTCTATCATGGTAGTGAGTGCTGGTAACACTCTGTCTTCGAGTGCAAATACCGAGGCTATACTCATAGCAGTCGGAAACGTATCGTTGGAGCTCTGCGACATGTTGACATCATCATTTGGATGAAGCACTGCTACACCAGCCATCTCCTTTGCACGTCCAGCAATGACCTCATTTACATTCATGTTGGTTTGAGTGCCGCTACCAGTCTGGTACACGACGAGCGGGAAGTGGTCATCTAGCTCACCGTTCAGAATCTGGTCGCAAACTATCATTATATAAGAAGCCTTCTCAGGTGCCAGCCTGCCGAGGTCCATGTTGGCACAAGCCGCCGTTGTTTTTGAGATAAGCAAAGGCACGAATAACCTCAATCGGCATACGCTTTCCAACTCTAAAGTTCATCGAGCTACGCTGTGTCTGAGCACCCCACAACTTATCTGCAGGTACATTTACTTCACCCATCGTATCGTGTTCAATCCTGTATTCCATATAGGCCTCTTTTCGATTTATTATCAACAAAATAAAGGATAGGCTCAGTCACTCGACCTGGTCTTTGACCCCACACTTGCCTTGATCCGAGTTTCCCGGAGGACTTACTTCTAAGCTACGCCATGATCACTACCGTCTCCGCAGCAGCTTACGTGGATCCCTTTGCCCGTAGCTGGCTTGGACTTTCAACCACAAACATGACCTTGCCATATCCTACATGCTAGAATACCATGTTAAACACCTCTTTACAAACAGCATTTATATTGCCTCCTTAACCACATCCGCTCCTGCCGCAAATGTTACAATGTCAGCACGACTAACACCCTCCGCCTTGAGTATCCTAGCGATTGAGTCAACTGTCGCTCCAGTCGTGTAAATATCATCGACTATGAATATATTTTTCCCGAAAATTTTCCGCCTCATACCTTCATACACCTCAAACGCCGACCTCACATTGTTAAGTCTTTCCTCTGGCGAAAGCCTCTTCATAACCCCAGTGCTCTTGCACCGCATCACAACATCAGCTCTATACTCTATCCCCATAAGCCTTGCCAGCTCTTTGGCAATAAGTGCCGCTTGATTAAACCCTCGTTTTCGCTCCTTTATCACATACATGGGAACCGGAATTATGATATCCGGATATTCCTCTATACCTGTAGCTTCAAGTCTATCGTACATAATCTCTGCTATTATCGGTGCGATATAAGTCTTCCTCTTATACTTTAGACTGAAGATAATCTCCTTCTCGTACAATCCGTACTCGGTGCACGTGTAGCCTCGATCAAATGAATGTCCGTGTTCTCTGCAGTTATAACAAGTAGAGAGAGGATTATGTTCTCCGAGCAACTTGCCACATTTATCGCAGGTACGCACATTCGCCCAACATATATTATCTGAACAAAATTTGCACAGACTATATGGAACTGATGCGTCGATTAGCCTTCCACAGCAAATGCAATATAGTGAGCGCGGATATATGAGTCCCAACAAAGTATCTATCAATTAAAAACCTCCTGTGATATATGAATCAAGTTCATGATATCGCAGGAGATATTCCCTTCAACACAGATTTATATATGTGGCAATCAGAGTTTTACTTTCCAAGTGCTTGTACAACCTCTTCAATCGTTGCATCATTGTTACAAAATACAACAGCCTTATCTGTAAGTAATATATAGTAGTTCTCATACTGATAGGTTCTATATCCTTCTCTTAAAGTCTCTAATCCGCCGTCAGTCAGCATATCAACAGTTACCCAGCTTTGCTCATAATACTCTTTAGCAGTGATTTTTTTAGCACTAAATGTCTGATAGGACATTTCGCTAATTCCATACTTATAAACGTTCTTTCCCTCAACCTTTCCGACCAATTCCAAAGACCTTTCCTTTGTAAAGTCTAAATTTGGCATATTACTAACTCCATGCATGTTCCATTGATCAAGATAGAACATCACTCCCGTACCAACTACTATAATAGCCAGTATTGTTCCTAAAATAATTGATAGTTTTTTGTAAAAATTAACTTCATTTCTTCTATCGTAATTCATATCCCTTGTCTCCTTGTAAGTAACTAGCTGGATATAACGACTTAAGTGAAAGCACGCACTTATGGCGTATATGCACAGTATAGCACAGTATAAATACCATTTCATATACCTATTTGGCATAAATATTCAATTATTTATTCTGATTTCGTTTTACAGAAGCCCTCCCATATCGACTTCTCTAAGCCTCGCCTCAAGCCCTGTGTAGCGCTCATCTATTCTGTTATTGTCGATCATTCTATGCATGCGCTCCTCTGAACCAACTAGTATTACCAGTTTCTTACCCCTAGTAATTGCTGTGTATAAAAGGTTTCTCGTCGCAAGCATCGGAGGAAATCCTGAAATCGGCATAATTACCACAGGAAATTCGCACCCCTGACTCTTATGCACAGTTACCGCATAAGCTAGTTCAAGCTCGTCGAGCTCCTCGATATCGTAGGTCACAAATCTACCGTCAAAATCCACCACCATCTTGGCATTATCGTTGTCTATGGTGTTGATTACGCCCATGTCACCGTTGAATATACCGCGTCCACTCTGTCTTCCGAGCTGTTGCCATTCCATCTGGTAGTTGTTTCTGATTTGCATGACCTTGTCACCCTCACGGAAAACCTTGGAGCCAAACTTCCTTTCATTTAGCTCTTCCGAGGCAGGATTAATTATGCTCTGAAGCATCTCGTTAAGACTCGCAGTTCCAAGCCCACCTTTTCTGGTCGGCGTAAGCACCTGAATGTCCCCATTCCCCTTCACGAAGTCGTAGTAGCTTTCAAGTCTTCCAGTCACAAGCTCTTCAATCGTCTCTCTGATTTCTTCTTCACCTCTTCTGTGCATAAAGAAGAAATCGCTATCTCTACCTCCAGATTCAGGGTATTCGCCACTATTAATAGAGTGGGCATTAACAACTATTCGGCTCTCACTCGCCTGCCTAAATATCTCCCCCAGCCTAATAGTTGGAACGTAGTCGCTATTAATCATATCTAGGAGCACGTTACCTGCCCCAACAGAAGGAAGCTGGTCAGCATCTCCAACTATTATCAGCCTACTATCGTCCTCAAGGGCATTTAGGAAGCCGTCCATCAGCATGAGGTCAATCATCGATGCCTCATCCACTATGAAGGAATCCTCTTCGAGTGGGTTTTCTGCATTTCTGCCAAATTCCATCTCGTTCTCATCCTCCGAGTACACGTACTCAAGAAGCCTATGTATAGTCATCGCCTCAACGCCAGCGGTCTCGGTTATACGCTTAGCCGCACGACCTGTCGGAGCAGCAAGTGCTACCGAAATACCCATAAGCTTGAAAATTTTTACGATGAAATTGATAATCGTCGTCTTACCAGTTCCAGGCCCTCCAGTGATAATCGTAATCTTGTTGGTAAGCGCAGCGCGAATCGCCCTTCTCTGATCACCAGATAACTGAATTCTCTCATCTGCTTCTACGGCATTAATGAGGTTGTCCGGGTCGGCAGCAAGCGGCGGCATATATCCGTTCATGATTCTCTTGATATGGTAAGTTACGCTCTGCTCTGCCTGATAGAAGAAGTGCTGGTACACCACAGGCACACCATCGAGCGAATCTAGCTCAATTTCTCCCGCAAAGGCAAGCGTTGTAAGGTTTTCCTCGATTAACTCACTCGAGATATCGAGTAGCTTGATTGCACTCTCGAGCAATATATCCTTAGGCACATAGGTACTGCCACTATTTGAAAATACCGACAGTGCATACTTGATGCCGCTCTTGATTCGGAACTCGCTCTCCGCCTCTATTCCGATTCTGCTCGCAATCTCATCCGCCTTATTAAAACTGATGCCGTAAATATCTTCGACTAGCGTGTAGGGATTTTCTGTTACAACCTCGAGCGACTTATCTCCATATAGCTTGTATATCTTAACTGCCTGCGCCGGCTGAATTCCATACTCTCCGAGACCAAGTGAAATTTTGGTAAATTCGCGCGACTCCTTGTATGACTTTGCGATTTTCTCGACTGTCTTAGGTCCTAGACCATTTATGGATAGCAGTGCCTCTGGATTCTCCTCGATTACATCAAGAGCGTCTTTGCCGAACTTATCGACAATTCTCTTAGCCATATTGGGGCCTATACCTCTGATGGCGCCAGATGCGAGGAACACTCTTATCCCTTCCGCATCGTCAGGCATCTGCTCCTCATACGCGAACACGTTAAACTGCTCACCGTATCGCGGGTGAATCTTGAAGCTACCCTCTAGTTTATACGTTATCTCGGGATTAATCGCATGGAACATCCCTGAGATTTTGAACTGCTCGTCCTCCGTCTCAAAGAGGCATATCGCAAAACCGTTGGATTCATTATTGTAGATTACTTGCGTGATCTTACCGATCTTGGTTTCTGTCATTGCCATTAGTTGTTACTATGCCCCAATTTGTGCAGTCTGTGGTTTCAGCAGCATGCATCATTTATCTTGGTTCTCCACTAGAACGTACGCTTATACAGCCTTCTGTTGTCTAGCGGCCACACGCGGTCACCGAACTCACCGTCTGAAACTCCCCTGAGACCTTCCTCCATATCGAACATCCTCGCGTCAACAATATCAAGATAGTGCAGCATCTCTGCCTCCGGAAACAAGGGCTTCTTAGGGCTTCCAAACTCAGGTTCATAGTGATGAGATAGTATCATGTGCTCGAGCAGTACCGCCTTCTCCTCGCTAATGCCGAACTCCCTACAAAGGTCATTTACAAGAGTAATTCCCTGCACGATATGTCCGAGCATCTGCCCTTGAATGAATAACCCGGCGATATCCCGTTCTTATCAGACAGAATCTCGTTAAGCTTCTCTATGTCATGAATCGCAACACCAGCAATCAGAAGGTCTCTGGAAAGATTCGTATATACCTCACATAGCTTGTTGGCACTCATCATCATGCGCTTGATGTGATATAGGAGGCCACCATACTCAGCATGATGATTGGACATCGCTGCCGGATAATACATGAGCTTCTCTTTGTTGCCTTCATAGAGATACAAGCATAGCTTCTTGAAATCCTCATCCTGCATGGCCTTGATCTCACCGATGATGTACTCATACATATCGACAGGTTTCTCAGGTGCAGACTTCACAAAATCGTTCATCTCAAGCTCGTCTTCTTCAGTTGCCAGCCTAATCTGGTTAATACGCAGCTGCGTCTGTCCCTTCCAATCAGTAACGGCACCTCTCACCTTGACAATGTCGCCAACCTTAAGCGATTTCAGAAACTCGACGTTGTTCTCATCCACATCCCATTTCTTAGCGGACAGGTCGCCAGTAGCATCAGTCAGCACCACATCCTGATATTCCTTACCGTTAGAACCGACTTTAATTGAGGTCGCTTTAATCATAAAGAAGTCAGTTATATTAGTGTTAGGTTTTATATCTATTACGTTCACATTTTTCATGTGTCTACCTCCTAAATTCACCTTTTGATTATACAACACTTTTCTAGGTGCTGCCACACCGCACCCTCTCCATTGAGAGCAGTTTGGACATGTGGTAGAATTATAGAAATAATGTAGAAAGGGCTTGAAAATGGGATTAAATGACACTCCTTCGGGAAATAGATATACAATCGGACTATTTGGACCGCGTAATGTCGGTAAATCTTCGCTCATAAATAAGCTTCTCGGGCAGGATTTAGTGCTTACCTCGGATGTTGCGGGGACTACGACAGACCCCGTATCTAAGAGCATGGAGCTACTGCCTCTCGGCCCCGTCTTGTTCGTAGATACGGCAGGGCTTGACGATGTGGGAGAACTCGGTCTGAAGCGTGTAGATAAATCGTATGAAGCCCTTAGAAAGTGTGACCTTGCTCTGTTCGTACTCGATGCGAGTAGACGTGATGATGATTTTGGCAATATGGCGCACGATTTTCTAAATGATGCTCGTAATAGACACTTGCCGGCGATAGTCGTCATCAATAAGTGCGAAAGTGTTAATGCTCCAGCTTCTTATAGAGAGTGTTTCGACCTGCCAGCAGACGCTCCTATTGTCTGTACTGATGCCCTTAGCGGCTCAGGAATCGAAGATCTCAAGAAGGCGATTATACAATATGCAAAGCAGGATGATAAACCTATAGGTTTGACTGACGGGATTGTTAGTGCTGGCGATATCGTACTGCTCGTTACGCCAATTGATTCAGCTGCACCTAAGGGTAGGCTGATTCTACCACAGCAGCAGGTAATTAGAGACATATTGGATAAAGGGGCAATGGCGCTCGTAGTCAAAGAGACTGAGGTAAAAGATGCAGTCGCTTCTCTCGGCAAAGCTCCGGATATCGTAATTACCGACTCACAGGCATTCAAGTCGGTAGCAAACGACATACCTGCCGACATGCCGCTTACGTCTTTCTCGATTATATTTGCAAGGCAAAAAGGAGACCTAGCTCAGCAGCTTCAAGGTGCACGTGCGCTCGCTATGCTAGAGGCAGGAGATAAAGTTCTCATCAGCGAAGGCTGCACACATCACCGCCAGTGCAACGATATCGGTACTGTCAAGATTCCTAAACTAGTGCGCAAGATTCAGCCCGATGTACAATTCGACTGGACTTCAGGCGGCGAATATCCGAGTGACCTCAGTGGCTATAAGCTCATAATTCACTGCGGTGCATGCATGCTTAATAGGCGCGAGATGCAGTATAGACTCGGAGCGGCAGACACACAAGGCGTTCCAATCGCTAACTACGGAATGGTAATCGCATACTGCAACGGAATACTTGAGAGGGCTATTCGCCCATTTGGAATATAGGAGGATACTATGGGTTTTGATGCAAAAAAAGCTGTCGATGCAACCGTAAAATGGATTAGAGATTGGTTTCAGGTGAACGGCCCCGGCTGTAACGCAATAATCGGTATCAGCGGTGGTAAGGACAGCTCTATAACTGCTGCACTTCTGGTTCAAGCTCTCGGCAAGGAAAGAGTGCTCGGAATCATGATGCCTAATGGTGAACAGAGCGATATGGATATGGCGCTGCTCCTGATTAACCACCTCGGCATAGAGAGTCACGTAATCAATATAGAAACGGCGTACAATGGTGCAGTTAAGGATATTGAGGGAGCTATTGGAGAATTAAGCAAAGACTCACTAATCAATCTAGCACCCCGCCTTAGAATGGCGACACTATACGCTGTCGGTCAGTCGAGAAATGGTAGGGTTGCTAACACCTGCAACCTTTCCGAGGACTGGGTGGGATACTCCACTAGATACGGAGATGCGGCAGGTGACTTTAGCCCGATTTCATCTTTTACAACAGCTGAAATACGCGCAATGGGCCGAGTGCTCGGACTGCCTGAAGTCCTGATTGAGAAGGTTCCTTCTGACGGACTAAGCGGCATGACAGACGAAGATAAGCTCGGTTTTACTTACGAAGTTCTCGACCGCTATATCAGAACTGGTGAAATCGAGGATCCTAAGACTAAGGAGCGAATTGACATGCTTCACGAGCGTAACCTGTTCAAGCTGCGCTATATGGATAGTTTTAAGTATGAGGGGTAGTTGAAGTCCCCGTTCAGAAGCAATAACTATGGTAAACTACAAGAGCTAGGTCACCAGACCTAGCTCTTTCTTATCCTATAATTTGTTAATTATATCGGAATCCCGCGTGTTATCTATACGCCAAAACTCCCTTTATAACCTCGACAAGCTCATCCATCTGCTCCTTGGTTCCTATCGTCACCCTGATATAGTCATCTATCCTAGGTTTGGCAAAGTGGCGCACAAGTACTCCACGTTCCTTGAGCTTCTCGTATAACTCTCGGCCGCCGAAGCCATCTATCTTCATATAAAGGAAATTTGCCTGGGACGGCAGTACATCGAAGCCTAGATTTTTTTCAGCTTATCCGCCGCATAGTCTCTCGCCTCAATTATGCGCTGCAGGTTCTCCTGATAGTAATCATCCGCATCAACTGCAGCTTCTGCCAGAATCAGCGACATCGCATTGACCGCATAAGGATTCGTCGAATACTGCATCTTGATCAGATCCTCGATAAGAGCAGCATCTCCTATCGCAAATCCAAGTCTTCCTCCCGCGAAGCTCCTCGACTTCGAGAAAGTCTGCACGACAAGCAGATTGTCGTACTCACGGGTGAGAGGAATTGCCGATTCAGCACCGAAGCCTGCATACGCTTCGTCTATGATTACCACATTATCTGGATTTGAGCTCACTAGCTCTTCAACCTGTGTGCGGCTGAGTGCGATTCCAGTCGGAGCATTTGGATTAGGCAAAACTATATTCTTACCTATTCCTATGTACCCTTTCAAGTCGACGGTCAAGTCGTCACGAAGTGGTTTAATCTCGTATTTAATCTCGTGTAGGCGAGCTACAACCTCATAGAAGCTGTAAGTAACATCGGGAATAACAATGCTGTCGGTCGTGTCGTTCCAAGCCATGAAAGCGAAGTTTAGAATGTCATCTGAGCCATTTGACAGAAACACATTCTCTGGCTGCACCCCATAGAGCTCAGCCATCTTGATCTTGAGCTTTCTCCCTGTCGGATCCGGATAGAGGCGCATCTCTTCCATGTCAGCATCACGCATCGCTTGATATACAGCAGGCGCAGGCGGAAACGGGGACTCGTTAGTGTTAAGCTTGAGATACTTCCTGTCCTTGGGCTGCTCGCCCGGTGTGTATGACTTAAAGTCCTTGTATAATTCTCTGATAAATCTGCTCATAGCTATTTCTATTCTTCTGTATCCCCGTTTTCTGCAAAATTATTATTTTTGTCCAGTACAGATTTGTACCCACCCTCTCCGTACATAAGGCATTTATTGACCCTCGTAATAGTGGCGGAGCTTGCACCAGTAAGCTTGCTGATTTCATTAAAAACCTTTCCATCTGTAAGGAGTCTCGCTACCTCGAGTCTATGCGCTAAGTCCTGAAATTCTTTAATCGTACAAATGTCCTCAAAGAACTTTATGCATTCCTCCTCAGTCTCTAGCGATAGAATCGCATTGACAAAATTCTGTAGCCACCTTGATTCAACTTTATTCATGTTCGATACCTCGATTGTGTTCAGTGTAAGATATGAATACATATTATCACTTTAGCACGCTAAATTCAAACAGCAGAGTGCACCTATATTAATAGTATTTGCATACCGGTAGTTGGGTCAAAATCTCGTAAAATAAAAAAATGCGGCGAATATGTCGCCGCACATTAGTGGTTAAATGTTTATTTTGAATATTTAATTATTCGTCTGACTCTGAAAACATATCCTTGCTAACGTCGCAAAGTGGGCATGCCCAATCATCTGGAATATCCTCAAAAGCAGTTCCTGGCTCAATTCCGTTATCTGGATCACCAACTGCTGGGTCATAAACGTATCCACAAACGTCACATACATACTTCTGCATATCAATATCCTCCTCTAAAAATTAAATCTAATTTTGTAATCAATTGTTTATAAATTGATTGTATCACATTTAATTTAATTGTAAAGTAATTTTGTGTTTTATATATAAAAACATTTTTTTAAATAACTTCGCTTCTATAACTATGTCTCATCTCACTTGTGAAATTCTCCCTGTAATGATAGATTAGTCTCTATAGAAAGGTGTATCAGAATTGAAGATTAAAATCATAGCAATTATATGCGTACTGAGCTTCATGGTATCTGCAATGCTGACAGCAACTGATATGACTATGTATCATATCCCAGGATATTATCGATATCAGTTTGAAAGTCACGAAGTTCTAGGTGACTTGAATCGCAATATGGATATGAAAAATGTCCTATGCGCTTTTGACGAAATGATGGAGTACCTGCACGGCAATCGGGATAATCTAAATATAGAGGTAACTGCCGATGGGGCTCGGCAGGAGTTTTATAATGCGCGTGAAAAAGGCTCATCTTAAGGATGTGCGAAACATCGTTCTTAAAGCTTACCGCTTGAGGCTTATCGCCGCTTTAATATATTTGATATCTCTTATCTATATTATTATCCACTGTAAACGTCATCATTCTGCATGGTTTTCTATACGCAAAATATTTGTAGCAACATGCATAATCACAAATACCGCCTTCCTGCTGATAATCGGAATAGCGGCGGTAAATTTTGATAAAGTATTTATGATATTTCATAAGGTTCTATTTGCCAATAATTACTGGCGACTTAATCCGAGCGAAAGTGATCTCATCAACTTGCTGCCACAGTCGTTTTTCGAGCAAACAGCGCTCGTAATATGTGGCATCTACTTTGTTATAGTTTCTGTTGCTGTGGCTATGGCGTTGAAACTGCGACCTCGAAGCTAATTGAACCGTTTGTAGTACTTCTTGTTGAACTGCCTCTGCAAATTGATTCGTGGTTTGCGATTGACGTTGGCTTCGACGAGAAATCCGAAATTCTTGTATATGTCTTTGTAAAGAGTGTCCTGATCTACCGCCTTTGTATCTATTTCATCATGCCCTGTTGAGCTATCATACCCATATTCTAATCTGAAGGCTTCATCAAAATAATAGTCTTTATTCATATCTTCATAAAATATATATCTACTTTTTTTCTCTTCAATATCATGAGTTATAATAACTTGTTCACCATTTGCAAAATTATTGTAAATAGCAAACCCGCCGTCGTCCCTATACCGTATATTCTTCTTGTTAGGCTTATAGATAACGCCCATATTTTCTAATGCCATTGCCAGCTCCGGATGTGTTCCATTCTTATGCTCCATGTTGTGGGCATAGTAAACGGAGTATTTTCTGAGGTTGTAGTCGATGTATAGGTCGGCGCATATGAAAATAATACACATATATATGCCTAGTATTATTGTAATAGTGGCTATTAATATTTTCTTCATTGAATTTCACAACTTCTCATTAGTTGAATCGCTTATAGTATTTCTTATTGAACTGTTTCTGCATATTGATCAGCGGCTTGCGATTGACGTTGGCTTCGACGAGGAAGCCGAAGTTCTTGTATATATCTTCATAAAGAGTGTCTTGATCTACTGTCTTGATATCTATTTCATCATGTCCAACCGAGGAGTCATAGGCAAGGGTTAGATTAAATGCTTCATTGAAATAGTAGTTTTTATCCGTGACATCATAATAACCATATCGAAGATCCCTTTCTCCTGGATTGCAAATTATGATAGTTTGATCACTATCTATCGATTTATTGTAAATAGCAAAACCGCCATCGTCCCTATACCGTACATTTTTCTTGTTGGGCTTATAGATAACATCCATATTTTCTAATGCCATTGCCATCTCTGGATGCGTGCCCTCTTTATGTGCCATATTGTGGGCATAGTAAACGGAGTATTTTCTGAGGTTATAGTCGATGTATAGGTCGGCGCATATGAAAATAATACACTATATATGCCTAGTAATATTGTAATAGTGGCTATTAGTATTTTTCTTCATTGAAATTCACACCTTACCATTAGTTGAATCGCTTGTAGTACTTCTTGTTGAACTGCTTCTGTAAATTGATTCGTGGTTTGCGATTGACGTTGGCTTCGACGAGGAAGCCGAAGTTATTGTATATGTATTTGTACAGAGCTTCCTGATCTACCGTCTTTGCCTCTATTTTATCATTCCCTGTTGAGCTATCATACCCATATTCTAATCTGAAGGCTTCATCAAAAAAAGTAATTTCTATCCACAATGTCATAAAAATATATATCTACTTTTTTTCTTCTGCAACACCGTACTTTATTATAACTCGTTCACCATCTGTAAATGTATTATAAATGATAAAACCGCCATCGTCCCTATACCGTATATTCTTCTTGTTAGGCTTATAGATAACGTCCATATTTTTCTAATGCCATTGCCATCTCTGGATGCGTGCCCTCTTTATGTGCCATGTTGTGGGCATAGTAAACGGAGTATTTTCTGAGATTGTAGTCTATGTATAGGTTGGCAACTATGAAAATAATACACATATATATGCCTAGTATTATTGTAATAGTGGCTATTAATATTTTCTTCATTGAATTTCACACCTTACCATTAGTTGAATCGCTTATAGTACTTCTTGTTGAACTGCTTCTGCAGATTGATCAGTGGTTTGCGATTGACGTTAGCTTCGACTAGGAAACCGAAGTTTTTGTATATGTCTTTGTAAAGAGCATTTTGATCAATTGTCCTAATATTTATTTCATCTACTTCAGTTGATCCATCATAGGCAAGAGTTAGGTTAAATGCATCGTTGAAATAGTAGCTTCTTTTGAAATAATCGTAATAAGTATAGCGATATCTTATTTCTTTAGTTCTGCAATATAGATACACGCTTTTATCACCATTTAAGTCATTGTATACAGTATACCCTGCCTTGTCTCTGTACCGTATATTCTTCTTATTTGGTTTATATATAACTCTCATATTCTCTAATGCCATTGCCATCTCTGGATGCGTGCCCTCTTTATGTGCCATATTATGGGCATAGTAAACGGAGTATTTTCTGAGGTTATAATCTATGTATAGGTTGGCAACTATTAATAGTATCCCTATAATTAGCGTTACTATACTTATACCTATTATCCTGTTTTTCTTCATGCTTAATCTACTTCCTTCTAAATATTGTTTTCAGCTTCTTTGTCAGTTTAGATACAACTTTCTTTTTGTCCTATAATCCCAGCTTTCATATAATTCGTCAAGCAAATGAGACTCTTTGCCGAGGCTCGCTACATTTTTAGACAATCATCACAGTTCAAATATCTCTAATAAAATAGCAGAAGTGCGAGGTTATGGCAGTATCCGCGGTTTACGCCGATTCAGATTAACAAAGTCGAGAATTGTTATATCACCTCAAGTCTCGCAGACTTTGTATAATCTGCCAAGTAAACGCAGTCTGCTGCCAGCTGCTCGCACTTTCTGTTATTATTCTTGCAACATCATGGCTAGCGAATCATCCGCAAAGAACGTATTCGCATTATAAAGGAACAGCACATCAGTTATCCCCTCCGATGCAATCAGGTCATCGACATTATCAAAGTAATATCTCGGATCCACAACCACAATCTCGCGGTAATGCTGCGCCAGCATAGGAATTACACTGTTTGCATAGGAGTCCTTAATCAGGAGCAACCTCTTGTTAGACTCTGTCGGAGTCTTGACCGTGTACATCGGATGATTACTGCCTCCGAATACCGTGTACGCATCCTTCTTATCCAGGTTCTTAAGCTGATAGAACTTAGTAGTCTTCTTCTTAGTATCACCATAGTAGATGACCGAAGGTTTGGCTGCCTTCTTATTCTTAGGCAGATTAATCTTGATACTATCGTACCTTCCGCCTGTAAATCCACTCTTCGAGTACATGGTTCCCGCGAAGTCATTCTTCACAACCTTACCCTCAAACTCCATTGGCATACCTGCACCCAGTGCTGGAACGATTGCCTTATATGCGATGTATGCTCCGTCGCTCGTCCAGTGGTGGTCAGTTCTATAGTATAGCTGTACATCTTCTTTCTTCTTGTTGAAAGGCTTCCTTACATCTATAGTTTTAATTCCTGAATCCTTGATATTCTGGTAAAAATCATCCATGCTCTTGTTCTGATCCGCAAGTCTGACAGTTATCGGTAGCTTGTCAGACATGATATTTCCTGCATTTGGTGCAAGAAGGAATGTCATGTTTAGATTAGGGTACTTCGCCTTAAACCCTTTGAGCGAATTCTCCACCGCACTCAGTTTCTTCTGATCTGGTGCCACTATGTCTTCAATTAGATAGCCATCGCGTGCTCTATACACGCCATTAGCCTTGAGCTTGCCCGAGGTAACGTCGACTGCAGACTTAACCTTGATAAATGAACCACGCATCAAGAACTGGTCATTGACATAGCTCTCCATCTTGGATTCTAACCTGCCGCCGAAATAGTTAGACACCGATATGCTCGGGAACTCCTGCAGCATACGGTTTTCAGAAGCTGAGAATGACTTATCTGGAACTATGAGATTTATAAGGAATACAGCCGCAAGAATAAACACAAAAAAATGACACCGGTATACGCTGCCATTTTGTTCTCCGAACTTTTGAGCTCGGCATTTATTTCATTTCTAAAACGGTTAATCTTCTTCAAAACTTACTCCTCTACGCTAGAACCTGAAGTACAGGAACGGATTATACGAACCATATACCAGGTATGCGACAGAAACTATGAGTACTGCGAATACCAGCGCAGTTCCTACCGCTGGCTTCTTCTTATATAGCTCTCTGAATTTCTCAATTGGATATGGTGTTGCCACGCAAGCACCAATCGCCAGAATGATGAAATTCGTTCTTATGTAGTAAAGCGTCGTAACATTTATGAACGCCACCTTGCCGAGCCCGAACATAACAGCGAGATACGAAAGTGCCTTGCTGATATCTGTGATGCTAAAGAGCACCCAGCTTATCATAACTATGACTATCGCATATACGTGTCTAAACCAGTTTGGGGCCTTCTCTAGATATTTGCCATATACATACTTCTCAAGTATCAGCAGCACTCCAAAGTATGCACCCCAGAGCACGAAATTCCAGCTTGCGCCATGCCATAGACCAGTCAGTGACCATACTATGAGCAGGTTGAGAATGTGTCTGTGCACCTTTACTCTGTTTCCGCCGAGTGGAATATACACGTACTCACGGAACCAAGTAGAGAGCGACATGTGCCACCTGCGCCAGAAATCCGTGATAGTCGAAGCAATATACGGATAGTTAAAGTTCTCGTCAAACACGAAACCGAACATCTTGCCGAGGCCTATCGCCATGTCGGAATATCCGCTAAAGTCGAAATATATTTGCAGCGTATAAGCCGCAATTCCAATCCAGTATAGAATTACCGACACTTGCCCATGCGGCAGGCTGGATATCTCTGTGTATAGCGAGCCAAGTGCATTTGCAAGAATAACCTTCTTGCCTAGTCCGAGAATAAATCTCGACGAACCCTCACCAAACTTAACAAGGCTAGTCTCACGGTTATCTATCTGAAGTTCAACATCCCTGTACTTAACGATTGGTCCAGCGATGAGCTGTGGGAAAAACGATAGGTATAGCGAGAACTTGAGCAAGCTATACTGCGGTGCAACCTTTCCCTTGTACACGTCAAATACATACGACATCGCCTGGAAAGTGTAGAACGAAATTCCGATAGGCAGTGCGAGTGACGTGTAGTGAATGTGCCATCCTGTAATCGATGTTATGGTATCCATAAGGAACCCGAAATACTTGAAGAATCCGAGTATCAACAGGTCTACTACCACTGTAAACAGTAGGTTTCTCCTGCCAGTTCCTCCATACTTCTGTTCATTGTGAATCTGAATGGCCATGAAGTAGTTGAAGAATGCGCTGTACAGCATCAGGAATAGATAGACTGGTTCTCCCCAGCTATAAAAGAATAAGCTGGCAACGAGCAGCACTATGTTACGCTTTCCTGTCTGCTCCTTTGGAATCAGATAGTATACGAGCATCGTAATCGGCAGGAAATAGAATATGAAGATAATACTGCTAAATAACACTTAATAGTACCTCCTCATACTTATCTGGATCCTTGGCAACTCCATAGAATACATACTTGCCCCTCGAAGTCACGATTGCGTTCTTAAGTTCCTTTACCTGCTCTGGCCCGTAGTTGTCAAATGCCTCTATCTGGCTGGTGATGCGCTGCTCCACGGCATCTTTGACAGCCTTAACATCAGACTTGTTCTTGACCTTGACGACGAGAACCTCGTCAACAGACAGAGCTTCCTTGCTCTTGTAATACAGAACAGCCTCATAATTGTTAGCATCTAGCCCGATAAACTGCACGAGATCACGCGACTTCTGCTTCTGTAGCTTCTCTATATTAGTCTTCTTGATAAGATGTGCCTCAATCTTATCCATCGAAACATCCTTAGCATTTTCACGACTATACACGATGGCAAGGAAGGCAAACAGTATAATAAGAAGAACGCACTTTAGGATTCTTCCATACCTTATAGCATCTCTACGCGATTTAGTATTCATCTACAGTTCTGCCTCCTCAATCATCCTATCCAGCCAGTACGGATAATACGTTGCCTGAGCATGGATACCGTCACCAGCATAAAAGCTCTGGATGTTTCTGCAGAATATCCGCAGTTGGAATATATACGTACTTATTCTTAGCACACATCTTCTTGATGGCACTGTTGAATTTCTTGTAGTAGCTAATCGATTTATTCTTTGCCATCGCCGCATCGGTAGGTGCCGATATACCGCAAACGCAAATCTTCGTCTTAGGCGAAGCCTTGTGGAATGCCTTTAGCCTTGCCTCATACTTCTTAATAAATGCCTTTTCGTCGCCTCTGTAATTTCCCATGTCGTTCATTCCAAATGCAAAGAACGCTGTACTTGGATATGTTCCCGCGGCACTTGAGAATAAATCGTCACCAGTCATTACGCTTGAACCAATCTTGCTAAATACCTGATCATCACTAAGCCAACCATATACGCTTAGCCCCTCTGTAACCGAGTCGCCGACAACGATACTGCCCTTGAACTTGCTCATGTATCTAGCCTTGTTGCTCTTTCCATTCGCAGAAACTTCTCCGCCTAGTGCCGAAACAGCCTCTTCAACGCTAGTTACCGAGCTCTTCTGTAATGCCTCAACGCTCTTCTTGTTCTTGACAATCTCCTCCTTAGCTATAGGAGCCTTGCGGTTGAACTTCAGTAGGTTGAATAAAAAAACAACAAGAAAAAGCAGCAAGATGATACTTGCTACTTTATTCTTATCCATATCTTTGATATATTCTCTTGCTACATTTGCAGCCTGCTTATGATTTTTAACTCTAGCCATGTTTCCCCTTCTAGGTAATTTCTTTAGACTATATAGTACCACCTATACAACCTTTTTGTGGCTATTTTTTTAATCTAATTCATGAAAAAAATTTTTAAGCCTTTTTGAGCATTCGATAGAATATGGTTCCGTACTTATTTACGATCTCTATTACCATGAATCCCATCGCAATTCCAAGGCAGTTCAGAACTAGCTGCTTACCTTCGCTCGCCGTCTCCTTAGGCATATCCATTACCATCGCATACATTACGAAGTAGAGGTTATTTCCCGGTACCAGGAAATGCGCACACGCTCTGGAAGATAGTAGCAGGAGCTTTGTTGACTCTCGCCATAACCTGCGCATAGCCCGCTACAAATATAGCACTGATAAGAGTTGCCAAGAAGTAGTTATGGAGAATTCCATCTGTGATTACGTACATTCCCCATGTGCAAAATGCACCTATTCCGCAGAACATAACCTGCTTCCCTTTAACATTGAACCATAGACCGAAGCCCACGCAGGCAGCGGTACATGAAATAAACTGTATTATAAGGCTTGGATTTAATTCGGTCATCTTAGAATACCCCTTGAATAGTAGAATTGCTGAAGCTATACCGAAGGCAATTCCAGCTGCTCCGATTATAGAATTCGAAATATTAAGTATTCCGGCAAGCGTATCCTTGTGCAGTAGATCGCTGATTCCGTTAGTAAAAACCGAGCGCGCTGACGAGGAGCATTACTACACCAACGGTGATGTTACCTGACTTCTCTGCAAATCCAACATGCACAGAGAGGATGATAAATACTTCTGTAATAAAGGACTGAATAAAGTTGGAAATCAGAGGATTGTTCTCTGTAGATGCCAATCTTCTACCAAGGAAAACGATAATGATAGCTGAGAATACAGCGATGATTGAGTCTTTAATACCACAGTTGAAGAATACACCGAAGCCCGCTCCGCCGAGGATTCCTGCGAGGTATTCCAGGTATGCTGGCTGCGGTGTTCTGTTCAGAACTTCTTGCAACATCTCCTCAATTTTGTCCGGTTCTGGCTTCTGGTGACATACTCGTCTCGACAAGTTGTTAAGATAGTCGAGCTTATCGAAGTTAACTGAAGTCGAAGGGATATGTCTAATCTGAGTTATGATATTTCCATCAGCTGTCTCAACAGTTGCCTGAATATTGCTGTAGATAACCCAGATATCTGCGTGCGTGAAGCCGTAACTCTTGCACATTCTGTACATGCTGTCCTCAACTCTACTAACATCGGCACCTGCACGAAGCATCTCTCTGCCGATGTTAAGAATTTCTTTTAAAATCCTCTTGTAATCCATTTCTGTCCTTCCTTAATAAAATAAATATTATTTAAACGCCTTGAATCGCGTCCATAAACGCCGGAATTAGCTGTTTCTTGCGTGATAGCAGCCCTTCGATCCTGAAGCCACCCTCTGTAGGTGTCGCTTCCTCAAATGCATTCATTATCATCTCTCGTGCATGCTCGCCGGCATACAGCATCTCTGATGATGAATGTTTGATGTCTGTTAACAAGAAGAATACCATCGAAACCTTATTCTTACCGCACTCGTGCTCCATTAATGGAAGCAGCATCTCCTTGATATTACTAAGCTCGCCCTCATTCATCGAACTGATCTGTCCAACTCCGAAGCTTGAGTTTCCGAAAGTGAACTTCTTATAATCCTGATAGAAAATCTCTTCAGCTGACTTATCCTTGAGGTCTGATCCAGCCTCGAACATCTCTGCTGCAAAAGACTCTATGTCTATACCCGCAATTAACGCGAGCGCACCAGCCGCCATCTTGTCCTGTGTCGTACATGTCGGCGATCTGAACATCAGTGTGTCAGAGACTATTGCTGCACAGAGTAGCCCTGCGATATGCTTAGGCAGTTCAATCCCTCGCTCTATGTACATCTGATATAAAATAGTAGCGGTACAACCAACAGGCTGCAGGTTGAAAAATATCGGCTGCAGAGTCTGAATAGTTCCTAATCTGTGGTGATCTACAATCTCGATAATATCCGCATCGTCGATATTATCTACCGCTTGTGATTTCTCGTTATGATCTACGAGAATTACCTGCTTCCTCCTTATGTTGAGGAGGTTCCGCCTCGAAACTGTTCCCACGTAGCGCCCTTTGCTGTCTGTAACAGGGAAGGCTCTATGTCTCGTAGCACCCATCTCTGCCTTTACGCTGTCCGTATAATCATCTAGCTTAAAGCCCTCGATTCCATCAGAAGTCATAAATGCCTCTAGCGGTACACTCTTGTTTATCTCTCTCGATACCGAGAAAGTATCGAGCTCCGTCTCAATGACTACGGCACCTTTCTCATTGGCGAGTTCGGAAACTTCCTTAGATGCCTTTGCCCCAAGGCACAGTATTATACATCCTGCCCAGCTTCGAGCGCTCCAATCTGGTTTTCCTTACGGTCTACCAAGATTACTAAGTCATGCTCCTGAACGACGCCCTGCATCCTCTCTACGAGGGCTGCTCCAACTAGTACCTTTCCTTGATCAAATGCCTGCTACCATCCCCCACAGTAATCTGTCCATCTATAGTTGCTGCAATGTCGCTAAATCTAGGTGACGTGCTAGAAAGGAATCCGCTGCTCTCCGCATCCATGAATGTACGGGCGATATCACCCTTCGTGATAAGTCCAATGACTTTGTTGTTCTCAGTAATCGGCTGAGTGACAGCTTCGCTCTTACCCATGATACCCCAAGCTTCCTTAATAGTCATCTCTTTGGGTACACCTGGCGTATGACGAATCTCCATGTCTCTAACCTGTGTAGCAACATTGTCTACGTATTCGGGCACATCTATCCCGAACTTCTCAAGGACAAACTGCGTCTCGCCATTAATTTCTCCAGCTCGACGCGCCACATAGTTATTGGTGTTCGTAATTCGATTTTTGATCTCAGCATAGGCAATCGCTGAGCATATTGAATCTGTATCTGGATTCTTATGTCCAATTATTATAATCTTTTTATCAGATTTCACGGTTACCTCCTGACATCTTATAAATAGGCAACGCCACACTCATATGAGTGCGGCGAATCTTCACATATAACTGCACACAGCCGCTAAAGCAACTGCTTAGTAGTCATTACTACTTAATGGTAATAGTCTTGATTACCTGATCCTCGTTAGGCTTATCCATCATGTTGCGTGGAACTGAAACGATGCGGTCTGCCTCATCCATCCCCTCTGTAACCTTACCGAATGCAGCATACTGACCGTCGAGGTGTGGTGCATCTTCAACCATGATGAAGAACTGGGAGCCAGCCGAGTTAGGATTCATAGATCTAGCCATAGAGAGAACACCTCTCGAGTGCTTAAGATCGTTCTTGAATCCATTTGCTGAGAACTCACCAGGAATGCTGTATCCAGGACCACCCATGCCTGTTCCATCTGGGCATCCACCCTGGATCATAAACCCTGGAATAACTCTGTGGAAAAATCAGCCCATCATAGAAGCCCTTCTCGCAGAGTTCTACAAAAATTCTCAACTGATTTAGGTGCGATATCCTCGTAGAGCTCACCGCTCATCGTCGCACCGTTTTTCCATCTCGATTACGAAATTCTTCATCTATATCTCCCTTGTTTCTATACAAAAATTTAATTGCTAATTTGTTCAACTTTATTAATTTTACATCATGCATTTGCTTGCCGCAAGGTACAACAGGCTTTGTTTATAATTAGTCATTCTTTGGCGTATTTTCAGTAATTTTTAGCCCAGTTTCAGCTACAAAAGCAGATTAATAAGCCCCAGCACAAACCCAATTAGTGCACCGAGATTGACAATAGTGTTGAGTTCCTTTGCCATGACCTCCATAACCATATCTTCAAGCTGCTCGACTTCCATATCTTCGATTTTCTGCCTGACCATACCTGCTATATCCATTTTTGCAATTAGTACTGGGATAGCAGCCTTGACTGTATTCCTATAAATCTCTCGCACCTTATCCTGAAGCTCATCGTCGCTCACGCCATTGCTTGTTATCATGTCGTAGAAGTTCTCACCGCGCAGTTTATCCATGCTGCGGCTAACCTCTGGGGCCAAGAAGTTATAGCAGTGCTCATCGACGTATCTTCCGATATTATCTGCAATCGCACCAAGTATTCCATCTACCATCTCGGGGTTTATAAACATGCCTATCATAGAGCCGCCTAGCTGCTCACCGATTATCTGGCCGCCCTTGACCTTGATAATATCTGCAAAATTGATGCTCTTAACCGCATCCGCCATTCGTTCTGTAACCGCATAGTCGAGATTTGTCGTAATAGCCTCATACTCCTCTTCAGAAGATGAAATCGCTCTGAATCCATCGTCAATGTCTGACTTCAGAATATTCATAACTCGTATGACAACAGCGTTCTCAGCTTCGCTGTCAAGTGCCTTGCTCTCGATATCTTCGCTCGTGACGAGGTGGTTCGAGATAACGTCTCCAACGGACTTTGCAAGTCTAGACTTGCCCTTCGGTATAGCTCCAGGTGTCAGAGGAACCTTGTGGCCGAAGATGTATTTCTCACGGCGCGGTCTAAACAGCATCTTGACCGCAATATAATTGGTACAATATCCTATAAGCGCTCCGATTAACGGGGCAGCAATATATTTAAACATCGTTAAAAACCTCCAGTGCATACGAACGAAATTATATCACTAACTAGACGTTATTTGCATAATAATGTAAGATATTTCAGTAATTTATTGTAGTATTTATTAATGATTTGTGCTTGCAATTTACGGTGCAAAACACGGGGGTTCGAGTCCCCTGCGAGTATATGATTAATCAATTTTCAAGAAGTGAATTAATATATGGAAAAGATGCAATTGAGCGACTGAAAGGCTGCCGAGTTGCGATTTTTGGCGTCGGCGGTGTAGGTGGCTACGTAGTGGAGGCTCTTGCTAGAGCTGGGATCGGTGCTCTTGACATAATCGATAACGACGATGTTAGCCTGACAAATATAAACAGGCAGATAATCGCCACTCATGACACTATCGGCAAAAAGCAAGTTAGCCGTATGTGAGGCTCGAATTAAAATTCTGAATCCAGACTGTAAAGTGCGTGGACACCAGATGTTCTACTTACCGGAGACTGCTGGGCATTTTGACTTCACGGAGTATGACTACGTTGTGGATGCCGTAGACACTGTGTCGGCAAAGCTCGACATCATAGAAAGATGCAAAAAGCGTGGGAATTCCAATAATTTCCTGTATGGGCTGCGGTAACCGCATTGATCCTACAAAGCTACATATCATGGATATAGCAAAGACATCGATGGATCCGCTGGCTAAGGTTATACGAAAAGGACTCAAAGATAGGCGAATTAAAGGCGTAAAAGTTCTCTGCTCCACTGAGGAGCCTATCGTGCCGATTATTCCAGAGGGCGGAGAGGCTGAGTACAAAGGAACTGCAGGCAGAGTAGCTCCTGGCTCAACTCCATTTGTCCCTGCTGCTGCAGGGCTTGCAATAGCTAGTGAAGTCGTTAAGGATCTCACTGGCTTTGATTCCCGAGAACGAACAAAAGGTGGACGCTAGGTCCACCTTTTTCTATACACAGTTTTATTTACCATATCACCAAAATTACTTCTGGCAATGAGGGCAGTACACACTGCTCCTTCCAGCAACAACAGTTCTCTCAAGTTCACTTCCACACTTAGGGCAAACCTCTCCTGCATGGTTATAGACCTGTAGAAATGGGGTGTTTCTATAATCTGTCCCCTTCCCAGCCAGGTAATCCTCTTCAGAAATCTGATTCTTGTCTATCATGAACTCCATCATCTTCGGAATCTCGCTAGCCAGCACCTGCCACTCTCTATTGGTTAACGAACTACAAGCTCTAGTCGGTATAATGCCGCATCTGTATAGGACTTCGTCGGTGTAGATATTTCCAAGTCCTGCGATAACGCTTTGGTCGAGAAGCCCCATCTTAATGGCTGATTTTCTTCGCTGCAGATGCTCCTTCAGATACTCTCCAGTAAGAGTTTCGTCTGTCGCCTCTGCTCCAAGTTGCCCGATGCCTGTTTCTCTAAATTCGGCACCCGTCGTTATGGCCCACATACCTCCAAACTGCCTCTGGTCGATATAACGGAGCTCCTTCTCGGCACCATTTTCATCTCTGAGCTTAAAAAAACGATATGTGTATGCTTCAAATCCTCATAATCTGATGGTGTAACGAGCAGAACACCCGTCATGCGGTAGTGAGCCACGAGCTTAAGCTCCTCTGGTGCATCTACGCTCTTCGGTGTAATCATGTTGAAAATAAGGAATTTGCCGCGGCGGAGTATGGTGCTGAACTTACTGCCAATTACGAGTTTCTTGAACTCTTCGGAGCTGTAATTCTTGATACTCTTCGCCAGTCTCACCTCGATATCTTCAATTGTGCAGCCCCTTAGCTGTGGAGCGAGAACCCTTCTCGCGGTTTCAACCTCTACTAGTTCAGGCATCCTTTCCTCCTTGATTGTTTTATAGCTCGAATTGCTACCTGTACTCAAAAACAACAGTTAATGTACGAGTATTGAAAAATACTCAAATGTATCGAAGATTTACTCTATGTTTTCATATAATAAAAATAGTCGGTGCAGATTGGCAACCTGCCTCATGCACCAACTAGTTTTAGTTATATCTCGCGCCTTCCTTCCATGGCCTTGAGCAGAGTCACTTCGTCGGCATACTCGAGGTCACCGCCAACAGGAATACCATGTGCGATTCTCGTCACCTTGATTCCAGACGGCTTTAGCAGTCTAGCGATATACATAGCGGTTGCTTCTCCCTCGATATTAGGATTGGTAGCCACGATTATCTCGTCTATCTCATCGTGCTGCTGGAGCCTTGTGATTAGGGATTTGAGATTTATCTCGTTAGGTCCGATACCCTCTACAGGCGAAATAGCACCGTGAAGGACATGGTACAGCCCTTTAAATTCCCTGATTCGCTCCATAGCTATCACATCCTGCGGCGTTTCGACTACGCAGACCTTAGTCCTATTTCGCGACTCATCACTACAAATCTCGCATGGATCGGTATCTGTCAAATTGCCGCACACCGAACAGTAGTGAAGGCTTCTCTTGGCATTCACGATTGAATTTGCAAGGGAAGTAGCCTCGCTCTCCTCTAGTGCTAGAATGTGGAATGCTAAACGCTGTGCAGTCTTGCCCCCAATTCCCGGCAGCTTAGACAACTCATTTATTAACTTGTTCAGTGGCTTTGGATACTGCCTCATCTGAACGCCTTTCTATATTCCAAACCCAGGGATGTTAAGTCCACCTGTCACTTTGCCCATCTCGTTCTCAGCGATTGCATCAATCTGGCGCATGCCCTCATTTACAGCTGCCATGATGAGATCCTGAAGCATTTCTACATCGTCTGGATCTACAACGTCTCTATCGATTACGAGCTTTGTAATCTCCTTGTTGCCGTTAACAGTAACCTCAACTGCACCGCCGCCAGCAGTTGCAGTTGTCTCCTGCTCAGCAATAGAAGCCTGTGCAGCCTCCATATCGCGCTGCATAGCCTGAAGCTGCTTCATCTGCTGCTGCATGTTACCAGCACCACCGCCGCCAACCTTCTTTTTTTCTTACCTGCTCTCATACCTTTGCCCATGATTTTTCTCCTCCAATATTTGTTACTTTATATCTATCTTATCTACGCCAAAAAAAGTCAGCTACATCCTTCGCCACTTCCTTGGCTATCTCGTCTTTTTCCTCTGCCGCCTCGATTATCTCATCATCGAATCTCGGAAGGTTAGGTTCATCCGCCTGACTAAGAGCTCGCGCATCTGCAGGATTGTACTCTACCACTCGCAGAGTAATATAGAACTTATCTCCATATAAGGCCTTGGTTATCCTGTTCAGTTCATTTAGAGCATCATCAGCCATAAGGCTCTTAGTCTTCTTAACTTCCACAGTTAGCTCGCTACCATGCAAATCGACTAGCCTCGTGTACTTTGCAACCATCGCCATAAACATGGCATCCGCTCTAGCCATCTGGTCACAGATTCTATCCCACATCTCATCAAGATTGTGATTTGCTTCAAACTCTACGATGTGCCTATCTGGTGGTGCCCCCTCGAGCGGGTTGAATTTCTGTTCGAATAGAGGCTGCGGTTCCTCGGCCTCTTGCGCACTCTGAATGGTAGCGTTTGTCTGGTGCTGATCTTGAAGCCCATCGGCATCAGCAGCTTGTATTCCCACCTTCTGAACGTCCCTTTGCGAAACTTCCGTGCTCCCTACTGCCGGTCTCTTCATCTCTCGTGCTTCACTCGGCCCTGGTACAGTTCCTGACTGTGGCCTTGTAGTCCTTGTGCTTACCGAAATATTTGAGTTTATCCGAGCTGGCTCTACTTTGACCTCAGTTCCCTCGCCTACAATTAGTTTAATCACAGATGTCTCCAGCAAAATCCTCGGCATAGTCGAAAACTTCGCCTTATTGACGGTGTCCGAAAGAAGGCGAATACCATAGTTTATCGCTTCATCGCTAAGTGCTTTTGCCTGCTCGGCGATTCTCTCAGTGTTCTCCAGAGAAGCATTTACAAGCTCTGACGGATCCTGCACGTACTTGCAAATCATCAGATTTCTATAATGCAGTAGCCAATCCGCAAGCAGCTGCTTGGCATCCTTGCCTATCCTAACCATGGCATCTATATCAGATAGCGCAGTTCCCGCATCACCAGTTCTAATCGCATCAGTGAGCTGCAGGTAAAATTCATCTCCCGCGCCACCCGTGTACTCCAGAACCAGCTCTCTGGTTATCAGTTCATCACCTGCATTGATACACTGCTCGAGCAGGCTGAGCGCATCTCTCACAGAACCATCTGCCTTGCGGGCAATTACTGATAATGCATCCTCTGCTATGTTGATCGACTTCTTCTGGCAAATCCTTCTCATGCCGTCCAGCAGATCATTTTCCGAGACATGCCTGAAGTTAAGCGTTAGACACCTTGATTTTATCGTCGCTTTGATCTTCTCCGGGTTGGTTGTCGCCAGTATGAATATTACGTGTGCCGGCGGTTCTTCGAGCGTCTTGAGAAACGCATTCTCCGCCGAATCGGTGAGCATGTGCGCCTCGTCTATGATGTAGACCTTGTACTTTCCAACGGTTGGCGGATATTGCACAGATTCGGTAATCTGTCTTAGGCTCTCAACGCCATTATTGGATGCCGCGTCCAGCTCTACTACGTCGAGAAATCTGCCTTCTGTAATCGCCCTGCAATTTACACACTCGCCACAAGGTAGGTCTACGCCGGGATTACTGCATGTGCAGTTAACTGCTTTTGCAAGAATTCTAGCTGTCGTCGTCTTACCTGTACCGCGAGTTCCCGCAAACAGATACGACTGGCTCACAGTCCCCTTCCTAATCTGGTTGCGAAGTATCTTCACAATATGCTTCTGTCCAATTATCTCTTCAAAGCGTTCAGGCCTCTCGGACCTATACAGTGCCAGATGCATATCGTTACCTCCTTCTCGATAGTTGGATTCGCCCATGGCTTGGGTCCAAATAGAAATTTAGCTCTTAGACACCTTGCGGCCGGTAGGAGGCGAATCTGCGGCACATGAGATATCCCGCTTAATGCTGCTTCCTCTCGGACCTGACATGGTTCACAGTATCCCATTGCGCAGGACCCCCTACAAACCGCAAGCTGCCTAAGAGCACCTAAATATTATATTATCTATATTAACTAGTGTCAATCAATCAGGGGTTGGAATTGTCTATTTTGAAATGAATTTTAAGGTTAGTTTGTAAGCAAATTAACCTTTAATTTAGCTCGTACAAAAACCTTGCCGGAGTTGTTGATGTATGTACCCTTTAGAGATCCATCATCAGCAGCATCTTCGTATGAATCGCCATCCCATTCTTCTATGAGCAGGTTATTACCTATTGCTGCGGATACCTTTATATTCTCTCTTCTACTCACATATATTTCTCGCTTATTACCTGTTTGGGTGTCATACATTATAACTTTTGTTTTGTCAGCTGATAAATAGTATATCTTGTTTTTTTCCATAACAGTGTTACCTGAAAAATCTACTTTTTGAGTTTTATCGACTACAATTTTTGTTTTCCATTCATCATCCTTTTTTTCTGCTTTGCATAATGAATGTCCATCATTACCGAGAAACCAAATGTTACCTTGAGTCATCCCTAAGACACCTGCGGTATCTTTTGCTGGTCCTTTGAAGTCGCCTATATAAATTCCATAGGTTAAACAAGACAATCCATAATACATCTTCATCTTGTTTATTTTTTTACCTCTAGCAACGACTTATTCGTGGCAAATAACACAGTTTTATTCTGATCATTAATTCCAACAAAGTATGTAAAATTATCGAAACATACTTCACTCACCTTGTTGTTTTTAAGTGAAACTTTATTTAGGTGATCTTTTCCGCGTGAAAAATACAAATCCTCATCTATAACCATATGAGGCACTCCACAATCATTTTTTATAAGCTTTTCATTTTTGCCATCAAAGTCACATGTATATACATCAACTACAGGCTTGTTATTTAACCCATCAGAAGAATCTTCATCTACCGTAATTGTCTTAAAAGTGGCTGCCAATATAATCGCCTTTTAACTCTTGTATAAACAATTGAGTTGTTATAAAAAAATAACCCTGAAGTTAAATAGTTCCCTATATTATACTTAATCAGCTTACTTTCCCCGGTTTTCTTATCTATCCGAAACAATGCGCCATCAACACTTAAACGCTTACTGTAAAATATATACTTTTCATTTTCTGCAATTGAGTATGCGCCTTCTTGACTATTATTCAACCCCGCACTGACACTGTTACCTAATTTTTGTGGTACGTAATCATCTCTCCATATCCTCACAGCCATTACAGTAAGCATTGTCACTATGATAAGTGCCGCTACAAGCACATACTTCGCTCTTCTTTTCTTTTTCCCCATTTTAATCCCCTGTTAGCCTAAATTATAAAGTAGCTTACCAGATTTATTTATATAGTAATAATCTATGTCGCCCTCATGCATAGCATCATCACGACTTTTGTCCGTCATCCACTTTTCAATGAGTATATTATCACCTATTGCAGCATCTACTTTTATATGTGCTCCCGACTCCCCATAGATTTCCTTTTTATTACCTGTATTAATGTCATACATGATAATTTTTCGATTCATCTGAACTTACATAGTAGATCTTATCTTTTTCCAGAATAGCATTATCGTTAAAATGAATTCCTTCGGACATATTAACAACAACTTTAGTTAGCCACTTACCATTCTTTTTTTCCGCCTTGCATATTGATTTTTCCGTAATCGCCGAAGAACCAGATAACGCCATTATATACTCCTAAAAATTCCATGACTATTTTTGCTTCACCAGACCATCCACCTGCGTGCATTTTTTTACTTTGACGAATTAGAAGTGTATTTATACCGCGATTGTTGAGTTCCACCTCAACAATATAAAAATAAATCTGTATCAAAGTAACACTCATTGCTTCGCCCATTAATTCCAACAAACCTATAGCATGGTTGAGAACTGACATATCTTGTGCTTCCGCTTATCAATGAAACACGTGATACAGATCCGTTTCCATTGGCATAATATAGATAATCATCTATAACCATGTGAGGCATACCGCATTTCTTTTTTTATTACCTTTTCATTTTTTTCCCATTAAAAATCACACGAGTAAACATCGTATTCTCCCCAGCTATATCTTAATCTTTTCGCCTTTGTATAAATAATAGAATTTTTTTATATAAAGAGGCATCCAGATGCATCGTCAGCAGCTTCAGTTATTAAAAGCTTCTTTTTCACCTGTTTTTTTTATCTATACGAACGAGTGGATATTCCCCAGTTGTTTTATCAATATAAAATAAATATCTTTGAGTTTCAGCAATCGAATACCCGTCTTTATCTGCACGATTATTAATGCCTGCGCTTACACTATTGCCCAATCTTTGTGGCACATAGTTATCTCGTGAAATCCAAACAGATAAAATGATTATGCTTGCTGCCACAACAGAGAGCACTAATACTGCTATTTTTAATAACTTTTTAGTTTTTTTACCATTTCTTTTTACCTTTGTTAATTTAGCTCGTACAAAAACCTTGCCGGAGTTGTTGATGTAGTAATTTTTTTGCTGATTTATCATCAATAGCTTTATAGTAGTTCACATGTTTATCGTCTTCTTTCCATTCCGAAATAAGAATATTATCCCCTATTGCAGCCAATATCTTTATATTTTTTTATTTGGAGTTGTGTATATTTCTCTATCTTCTCCTGTATTAATATCAAACATAATAAGCTTAGTTTCATCAGGAGAAACATAGTAGATTTTTATCTTTTTCCATGACAGAATTATCTATTAAATTGACACCTGTTTTTTTGAATATACTTTTGGTCCTATATTCCCCCTTATTTTTTTCTACTTTTATATATTGAATCCACATCTAGTCCGTATAACCATATGCTCCCATTTGCTATTCCTAAAATCTTACTTGCTTTTTTCCCTTTCCCATGTATACTTCCAAAACCTATTGCTTCAGTTGGACTCTTTATCCAAAGACTTGCTCTTCTTTTATTTATTTTTACTTTTTACCATTTTTTTAAAGCACCTGTTTCAAAAATAAAGAGTCTTGCCTTTTTTATCAACCCCTGCAAAATTATTGCACTCCTCCTTATTAAGAGTTCTTTTTTGACCGTTTATAAGCGAAAGTCTAGTCAATGCATTATCGAGGTTAGGTATGTATATATAGTCATCAATAACCATATGGGGAATTGGAGATTCCTTTTTTATTAACTTTTCATTTTTCCCATCGAAATCACAGCTATAGATATCATAATACCTGTTTGAATATCCCAAATCTTTTGATTTAGTGTAGATAAGTGTGTTTTTGTATATAAATAATGCTGACCCATCGCTATCCCCAATATTTTTTTTTAGTAGTTTCTTTTCGCCGCTATTTTTATCTATGCGTACCAAGGGGAATGAATCATTTACGCAGTTCACATAGAAGATATACTTATCATTTTCTGCAATAGAGCACGAGCTGCCATATCGATTGTTTAGTGCAGCACTGACGCTGTTGCCGAGCTTTTTAGGCACGTAGTCGTCTCTTGAAATCCAAACAGCTAAAATGAATATGCTTGCCGCCACAATAGAAAACATCACAATTGCTATTTTAAATAACTTCTTAGTTTTTAACATATCTTCAACCCTTGTTAATCTAACTCATATAAAACTTTGCCGGAGTTATTAATGTAGTAGTGCTTACTATTATTGTTGTCAATCAGTTCACCTTTTGAATCTGCACCCCATTCCTTGATAATAAGATTATCTCCAGAGGCACTATATACACCATAACACTTCCCATAATTCTTATATATGGTGACATCTTTTTTTCTGTTCGTGTGTCGTACATGTGAATCTCTGATTTGTCTGATGAAGTGTAATAGACTTTTTCTTTTTCAAAAGCAACACCAAAATCAAATTTAATATATGGATTCCTTATAACCTTAGTAGTTTTCCATTTGCCGTCTTTTTTCATAGCCTTACATATCTCTATATTACCATTTTGCGCATTTATACCATAAAACCAAATATACCCTTTATCTATACCTATAACTTTTGTATATGTGTAGTTATGATCTAGGATACCCTCGTCTATATCACGTTTTAGGGAGTCAAGAAATGAAAAACTCTTTTATAGAACTTCTTAAAAAAATAACGCTAATCTCCTGCTATTAATTTTTTTATCCCTACAAAATTATAGTCATTGATAAAACTATCAAAATATATCTCTCCCTTTTCGGAGTTCATCCCAATATAATCATTGCACAAATATTTATTCACTACCTGTTTCTTACCAGAATTCAGCGAAATACGAATAAGTCCTTTTTCTAAATTAGTGCAATAAAGCCAATCATCTACAATAGTTATGTTTGAATACACATTTTTTTCAATCACCTTTTCTTTCTTACCATCAATGTTGCATGAGTAAATGTCGTATTGCTTTCCGTTTTTTGCAGGCTTTACATAAATTATGGATTTATTATATAAGCAAACTTGGTTATGATCTTTATCCCCGCTTTTTATATAAATGGACCTTTGTCTCATGTTCCGCTTGTTTAAGCAAACAAAAGCTTTCAATCCATCATCACTCTTTTTGCCATAGATAATGTATTGATCATTTTCGGTAAGCACTAGGTCGTATAGTGGATTCCGATTCATTTCAGTAACACTTGCACTATTACCTAGTTTTTTTGAGGCACGTAGTCGTCTCTTGAAATCCAAACAGCTAAAATGATTATGCTTACTATCACAATAGAAAGCGTCACAATTGCTATTTTAAATAACTTCTTAGTTTTTTTACCATTTCTTTTACCTTTGTTAATCTAGTTTGTATAAAGCCTTTCCTGAGTTGTTGATGTAGTAGTGCCTTGGTGATTTATCCTCCACAGACTCATAATAGTTTACATGGTTGTCGTCTTTCTTCCATTCCGAAATAAGAATATTATCACCTATTGCTGCTAATATCTTAATATTTTTTTATTTGTAGTCCTATATATTTCACTGCTCTTTCCCGTGTTGATATCATACATGTAGACCGTTGTCTTATCTGAATTCATAGATATCTCGAGATTCTCCCGTATTTTTATGACTCATCTTAAAAAAACTCTGATTTATGTCTACTACAATTAATCTCATAACCTTTTTTTCATACCTATATGGTTATCTATTGGGATTAATTTTTTTCTAATGTACGCTATTTTTTTCTCCTCATCCTGCTTCATAATCTCTTTAATATCGTAATCTTCTCTTTCATAGAAGATATCAACCTCATCTAGCGGAATCTCCTTAACGTACTCTCCATGCCCTACTTCCATCCCAAGCCTAATTGCTTCTTCTCTTGGTATATCCCCCCAAAGATAGCTAATAGATACCATATTGTTTTTATTTGGTCCCCTTACGCGTCCCTTATAGCCTTCATAGTATGCATATGCTCTTATTAAATAATATTCATCCACCTCAGACAAATTAACAACCTTCACACACACTACTCGTTTAAATCCCATCATGTTAAATGGATCGCATACTTCAAACCCATACTCTTCGATATCTGAAATATCTCCCGAAAGCAATACTATTCCAGCACAATCATCCGCTGTAGCAAATTCTTTTCCCTTATATTTTTGCAAATACTCCGTATCTCATTTGGTCTTCCTATTCCCTTATCCAAGCTATTTGTTTAATTCAGCAATTTCAATTAACATCCCATCAGATTTCAATTTGTAAATCTTTGATCCTTATATCAGTTTTTTTCTATCTCTGATTGATAAAATTCGGGTACAATATGACTTTTTGTTGACTTTTGTAAATCCATTTCCTGTATAAGGAGGAGCTTGTACTAAATCCCTCCTAACTCTGGACTCCGTGCAATCTTTACCTTAATAGAATCTTTTGAAGAATATCGTATAATACAAACAGCATCGTCATCCCCCGAAAAAACTGTACCCTTGTAATCCAATCGTATTGCTTTAAATGCTTCTTCTGGATTTCTAAAAATACCATCTTCTAGACGAGAAACAAACCCCCTTACCTCATATTCACGGCTTAGATATTTTTTTCTAAGCCTTTGATGGGGAAAAACTTTTTGCATTAAAGTATTTTTGTTAGGCATTGGAACAGATTCCCTTACCTGTTTTAGTAGCTTTATTTCCATCAATTGTGCTTATATTATCAAGGAACGAGATATCGGGTAGTTCACCCGCTTTGATATTAGCAATATTAGCTGCATCCCCGCTGTGTAGAAGCTCCCTGCTGTCCGCTTCATTCTGCACCTTGAGGCACAGTTTAAATCTGGAGTTGCTCTATATCTCATAAATAGGCATCTTACCCTTGCGAACACTCGCGGTTTTTATACAAATATAGGCATAGTTATCGTACCGCTTGTAACTATGCCTATATCCTTGTACTGATCATATTTAGCTATATATATTTTTTCGCCTCTTGAATATTCTCTTCTGACTCCCTAATCTTGCTCTGTTTGTCAGTATGAAGATCATCCATAATCTCAAATCGTCGTTGCTTAATGTTCGCTATCACATCAAGACTTTCGCACAGAATCCCCTGCAATCTAGAATCACCATTTGCAGAATCTAACAAGGCTTGTAGCTGATAATATTCTCTCTCTATTTGTGCTTCCTGCTCGGATTCGTATTCCATCTCTTTATGGTATTTATGTTCTATCTCTTCAATATCACTTTCTGCCTTTCGAACAAATGAACGTATCTCATCTTCTTTCATTTCCTTAAAATCAAGCATGATGTCCTCCATCACTTTTCTGTAATATAACTAGTTCTTCCTGCTTTTAAACACATTACTTGCAGCTACATCATACCCTTTAAATGCATATCCAACAGCGCTTATGTTGCGAGAAGTAGATAGCATTGCACTACCGATATTTTTCAAGCTTTCCTTTATCTCATCGTAAGAATTGATACTAGCTTTATTACCATCTATTGTGCTCATATTATCAAGATTTGATATGGATTCAGAACCTAGACCCTGAGTAATATCCATTATTGATGATGCCACGCTATTAATTGCGGCTTCTTTTATTTTAATTTCTTCACTCATTTGTAGCCTCCACTAGTCTAGCTCGTATAAAAACCTTGCCGGAGTTATTTATGTAGTAATTTTTTTGCTAATTTATCATTCACAGCGTCATAGTAGTTAACATGTTCATTGTCTTTTTACCCACTCCGAAATAAGAATATTATCCCCTATTGCAGCCAATATCTTAATATTTTTTTATTTGGGGTTGTGTATATTTCTCTATCTTCTCCTGTATTAATATCAAACATAATAAGCTTTAGTTTTATCAGGAGAAACATAGTAGATTTTTATCTTTTTCCATGACAGAATTATCTATTAAAGTGCTGCCTGTTTTTTTGAATACATTTTTGGTCCTATATTCCCCCCTTATTTCTTCTACTTCATATATTGAATCCACATCTAGTCCGCGTAACCATATGCTCCCATTTGCTATTCCTAAAAATCTTGCTTGCTTTTTCCCTTTCCCATGTATACTTCCAAAACCTATTGCTTCAGTTGGACTCTTTATCCAAAAGGCTTGCTCTTCTTTTTATTTATTTTTTTACTTTTACCATTTTTAAAAGCACCTGTTTCAAAATAAAGAGTCTTGCCTTTTTTATCAACCCCTGCAAAATTATTGCACTCCTCCTTATTAAGAGTTCTTTTTCGACCGTTTATAAGCGAAAGTCTAGTCAATGCATTATCGAGGTTAGGTATGTATATATAGTCATCAATAACCATATGAGGAACTGGTGATTCCTTTTTTTATTAACTTTTTCTTTTTCACCATCGAAATCACAGCTATAGATATCATAATAACTGTTTGAATATCCCAAATCTTTTGATTTAGTGTAGATAAGTGTGTTTTTGTATATAAATAATGCTGAGCCATCGCTATCTCCAATATTTTTTTAGTAGTTTCTTTTCGCCGCTATTTTTTTATCTATGCGGATCAAAGGGAACGAATCTTTTACGCGATTCACATAGAAGATATATTTATCATTTTCTACAATAGAACACGAGCTGCCATATCGATTATTCAGAGCGGCGCTTACGCTATTCCCCAGTTTTTGGGGTACATAGTTATCCAATGAAATCCATGTTGAAGCTATGATTGCCATTATGGCTATTGTGACCACTGCCAGACTCGACATATGTATAATTTTTCTAATTCTAATCTTCATCAACCAGTTTCACTCCTTTTTCAACTATTTCTATTCCATCACTTAACTTTCCCGTTATGGATTTTACAACACTATCTGGTTCTTTATCGCTTATTAATTCTAAATGGGGATAACATTTGGGATTTTCTACAATCATGCCTTTGCAGTTGCCCTCAGGTAAATTTGATAAACTTGCAACAAATCTCGCAGTATTATAATGTGTCTCAGCATTAGCCTTTTCATCGAAGTAGGTACTTACTATACTAAATGGAATTGTCATTCCATATTTAACTGGCAGTTCTCCCACACCCGTCAAAGCCGTTGCAGCAGTGTTTATTTTTTTATTTTTTTCTCTATCTGATCCCCCTTTGCGGTGCTATAGTGTTTTTCTATATCTGCACTCCCTGATTCTTGTTTAATGTTTCTTAATGGAAATATTGTATACTCAAGTTTTTTTCTTTTAGAGTATTGTGGTGAAAAAAATGTTCGCTTATCATATACAGTTACATCTATGCAATCCTTTGCCTTATACTCGTCATACCCAACATCTCGTATCTTAATTCTTGGTATTCCACAAATCGAGCTGGTCTTTTGCAAATACCCCCAGACTATTGAATTTCGTATCTTTGAATCAGGCGAATTAACAGTAAGATTAGAGTAAAGTGCTTTATTTATCCTAGGAATTTTATCATTGAACTCATATTCATCGATTGCAGAATTCGCTAGCCTTCCTTTCTTATATGTACAGTTCTTCAAAACCAAATTTATAAAATCCACCTTCTTCTGGGAATCGATATTGCAATTAACGATGTAATTCTCAATATTTTGCCACTCCATTTTCTCAAGAGTAGTCATATCATCGTAAGGCTTTTTGCATATGCGTGCTATCTCAGCATCGCTTTTCCCCTCTAGTTTACCATTACCGATGGCCATCTTTTGTGCCATGTTTTTCATATCGGAATTTATACCGTTAATCCATTCACTTCCTATACAGCTTTTTGAATGTGCTTCCATCAAATGCACGCCCTAGGGCACTCAATCCGCTTTTAACCTTAGTTTTTAGTGCTTTACTTTTGGTAATTGGGTCTGCGGTCAATGCATTAATTTCAGTAAGTTCCTGTCCTTTTTCTTCCCATACGGCTGCCTGTCTCTTATATACCATTGCAAGATTCTCATAATCTTTTGATTGGTTATAGTATAATGTCATACATGGAGATATTCCATCTTGATATTTTTTCATATAACTTTCAGCTTGTTCCATATTTTCATTATACATATGGGCCGCATATCTATACTTCTCATTTATCTCATCGCCAAGCAGTATCTCAGATTTTACATCTTCTTTAAACTTTCTGTAATCAAAGATGTCACCTTCGCAGGCACTTTTCTGAGCAGTAATCACCAGCTTATATTCGTTAAGGTGTGCTTTTACCGCATCAATAGCTTTGCCTGAATTAGAATTATCAATTGCAAATCTATCGATTGAATCTAAAACCCTATCTAGCTTCTCCATCTCTTTAGTTAATGCATCTTCAGCATCAGAACACTGCATCCTAATTAAGTTAGGATACAGCTTAAGCCTTTCATATACTACTTTTTTATTCTCATTTAATCTGTTCAACACACACCTCCAACTTAGCTTTCTATATGCGGAATTTTGATACTAGTCATTGCCCCACCGCTATATATATATCCTAAATCAACTCCTGTTTTTAGCTTACCTCCACTAACCGTAAAAACTTGCTGACTTTGTGGATTTCCAAGTATTATTCCATCTACAGTATTCTTTATAATCTTAAGGATTGAATTTGTTGTGTAGCCCTGCCTACCATCGATAGTAGCAACAATGTTAATCCCTGTCATTATTGCAGCTTCAAAGATTGAAACGTTTCGAGCAACTTCAATGCCCTTCATTTGAGATAGTCTAGTAACATCATCTATAAGTAGATACGCTGGCTCCAGCTTCGCATAGAAATCTTTAGACTTCATGGTTTTACCACTATTTTCATAAAGTTTCTCTCTCTCCTCTATTAATGCCCCAAGGCTATCCATAAATTCATCTATTTCAGATTCCTTGCTAAGGTATTTATCACATAGTTCACCTGCAACGTCATAGAAATCCTCTGAGCGAGAATCTACGAGGAATACATTTTCTGACTTAACTTGATTATATATCACTTTAAGCATATTGGTCTTACCAGTTCCTGTCGTTCCAACTATTAGGAAAGGTGATGCATCTGGAAGGTATCTCACCGACACATCTTCGTTATCTAGTCCCAGCGCAATGCCTCTATTATTATCCTTTCTCTGGAGTAGGTCATAGAACTCGAGTTTTTCAGGAAGCATTGGTATAGCTTTTGCTCTCTCGGTATATCTTGCAGAGATTGCTGCTACCATTTCATTGATTCTATCCCTATAATTTACAGCATCGGAAATATCTGCTGGCAAAAAACTCCTGCATCAAATACACATTATCCTTGCTCACCAGTGCCCTGCCCTTAATATCCGACAGCTTGTACTCGCTGCGTCCGATGAGCGACACAATCTCGCTGCTATCGGACATGAAGTTGCAGATTCTAGCACCAAAGTTATTTAGCACCGCATACTTCATAGCATTTGCCCTTGTTGCTGTCACAAGTGTGTAGATTCCTACTCCGACTCCATCCCTGGTCAGCTGGGTGAAGTAGTTCTCCAGATCGTAATCAATCTCCTTGATGACGTCGTAATTATCTATAACCACGACAATCGCCGGCATGATTTCACTGCCTGAAGCATTGTACATCTCTAGGGTTGTGACATTATAGCGGGCGAACTTTTTCTTTCTCGCAGATATCTCATCTGAAAGAATATTCCTTAGCTTTCTGAACTTCTCCGTATCGTCAAAGGAGATATAGTCGGCAACCTGTGGCAAATCCTTAAGAGCGAAAAGCGCCGTGTTACCGAAGTCCACGATGTACATATTAAGTGTATTTGGCGAATTCTTAGATGCAAGAGATAGAATCGCATTCGTCGCGGCAGTCGACTTTCCGACCTTGGATGTGCCGAATATCGCCATATTTCCGGACTTCGAGAAGTCATGGGTATAGACTTCCTGCTTCTGCTTGTCAGGCATGTCAATAATGCCGACATCAAATGAAGTATCAGGTAGTTCACCCACTTCGATATTAGTAATATTAGGGTTTATTATCTCCGCAGCTAGCGGTGGCAGCCATGGCTTCTTCACTTCTGTGCATGGTTCTGCTTCGTATATATCCTTGATATGGTCTACAACTGCATCGAGCTGCGTAATCTTGGTTATGTCGTTCGATTCGCCGAGGCTCAGATCTTCATTGATTAGCCTACCCTGACCGAGCTCATTGAGGACGAAAATCCTCTCATCGGCTTCGCTCTGCTCTTTCTCAACGCTGTATGCACCTCCACTATATGCAGACTGGAATAGCTCAAATATCTCGTTGTTTCCTACCTGCAAATACGCACGTCCTGGATTTGTGATATTAGCTGCATCCCCGCTGTGTAGAAGCTCGCGGCTATCCGCCTCGTTTTGCACCTTGAGGCACAGCTTAAATCTGGAGTTGCTCCATATCTGGTCGTCTACTATACCTGTAGGTTTCTGTGTCGCAAGTATGAGATGTACTCCTAGGCTTCGGCCGACTCTCGCTGTCGACACTAGCTCTGCCATGAACTCAGGTTGCTCCTTCTTGAGCTCAGCAAACTCGTCGGAGATTATAAAGAGGTGTGGCATTGGCTCCGTCGCCTGACCTGCTCTGAATTTCTCCGAGTACTTGTTTATGTTATTTACACCATTCCTATTAAATACATCCTGACGCCTCTTGAGCTCACTCTTGATAGATGCGAGCGCTCTCATGCTCTCTGCCCCGTCAAGGTTCGTAATCGTACCGAGCAGATGTGGCAGTTTCCTAAACAGGTTTGCCATTCCTCCGCCCTTATAGTCTATGAGCAGGAATCCAACATCGTGGGGATGGAAGTTGCATGCCAAAAGACAGTATGTATGACTGCAATATCTCCGACTTTCCGGAGCCCGTCGTACCCGCGACAAGTCCGTGTGGTCCATGCGCCTTCTCGTGTAAGTCGAGAGTTACAATATCTCCTTTGCCACGTACACCGAGAGGTACCGATAGCGACCTATGAGTCGCGTTGCTGTTCCATAGATTCCTGACATCGATTTCTGCAGGTGATTTCACGCCGTATAGCTCAAGGAACGAAATATTCTCTGGAATCTGCGTGGTAACTCCTTTGTTATGAATGAGCGGCTTTGGGCGTCTTGCAAATGTCTCATAGTCAATATTTGCCATGTCAAACTCGAGCTTCTTATTGATAAGATGCCCTTCGTCCATGAGAACCTTACCCTCGTTCTTAGCCTCTACTTCTAGTATGGTCTTAACATTCTCAGGTAGATTCTTCTCCGTCTGCGTTATGTATATAAGGGTAAATCCAAGCTCCGAGCCTTCCTCCTTGAGGTGCTCCATGATGCTGTGGTTGATAATAAGCTTTGACTCATCGATGAGAAATACATAATGAGGAGTGAATCTAGTTTCCTTCCTCGACTCATCGCGGGTCAAGCTTCTCGCCTTGAGTTCTCTTGCGATGTGCCCGAGCACCTGATCTCTCTGATTTTCCCCTATGATTACGCCAGAAACATTGATACTTCTAATCTCTGTATGCGGTAACCAGTGCATCCAGTCATATTCTGAGCTATTTGCCTCTCCGACAACAGGCACGATGCATACATCGTGGTAACTCTGAAAGAATGCCGTCTGTGTTACGATATCTCTCAGTCTCGCCCTGCAGTATTCAGGCCTTCCAACGATTCCTAGGTGAGATTTCTTGAGATCAACGACATATGGGATGTCCTGAACATCTTTGAAATTATTATATATATCAAGCATCTCACCATACAGCTTGTCTCCAGCTCTACCGTACCCTTCATCATCACACTCGATTTTGAAGCTAGGCACTCCCGGTGCTGTGCCAAGCGATACGGTTAAGAAGTCCTCATCGTTGAAATTCCTCTCGTAAATCCTATTTGAATAGTGCTTTACCTCGTCCTCGATCTTCACTAGACTTAGTTATGGTACCTCTTTGACTCCTTAAATTCTTCGGTTCTATCATAGAGTTCCTTTCTCTTCTTGAGTAGGTATTCCTCGTATGCCTCGGTACGCTCCTTTTTCTCTGCAGCCTTAGCTTTCTTATCATCAAAATACGTAACAACCGTGATTATCATGGTTGCACCTGTTGCCGCAACCATAACCATCATGAACATGCCACGTCTCATGAACACGCTCATGAGAATCGTAGCTATTATCATCACGCAGCTAGGAAGTATGCGCTTAACGAGTTCGCCTCTCTTCTGACGTTCTTCTTTATCTGGTGTCTTAATCTGAATCTTAGCATAAGGCTCTGTCTTGATTATTCTAGGTGAACGCTTGTATATTGGGAAATCATTGAAACGCTCTGGCTTGCCGATATATGAAATCAGATCTGTTTCGTATGTTTCTCCACAAACTCCGCATATTTCTAGCCACTCTTCGTGGTATATAAATTCAGTTTCGCCAATCAGAATCTTATCTCCTGGAGTAAGATCTGCCACTGCAACTTTTTCTCCATTAACATAGACTTCTCCATGTGATTCGAGGCTTCTGCCTGTTATGACGGTGTAAGGAGTTTCGGAGTTAGGCCGAATTACGCATGACGCCGCATTGCCTATTTTTACAACTTGCTTTCCTCTTATAGAAAGTGCTTCATACTGTTTGGGAAGTACAAGTTCTGTCTCGCCCTCTTCATTAATGGCACGACAAAATGGCGTCACATCACCTAGTGACTTTCCATCTACTACCCTCTCCGTATACTTGCCATCTTCGAATAATAAAAGTCTGTAATCCATATTATCTTCCTACTGCAATATATTTATGATCAATACTTCTAATTAAGAAGCTTCGGTTCGTCGCTTGAATTATCACCACTTGAATTTGCGCTGCTCGCATTAGAACTACTTGCCTCGGTAGTTGATTGCTCCGATGCTCCCGAATCTCCCGATTTGTTAGTCAGACCATACTTGTCTTCTTTTATTGCTTCAAGAAGCTTTTTAATCTCTTCATCTAACTTGTTAATCGTCGCCGTCTTCTTCGCACCTGACATTGATGAATCCTTGCTCACCTGTGCACGCCTCTGAGCAAGTGCAAACACACGATGCTCATTATCTCCAAACTTCTGAGCATAATCGTCAGCAGCGATATAGTCTCCTCTTCCAATCATTACCCAGTAGTTTAGGTAATCCTTGTTCGTCTTGTATCTATTGATAGCCTTTAAAATGTTATCCTTCTGCGCTGCCGTAAGCCCACTACTTCTGACAGCTGAAACTGCTGCCATATATCTTGTGGAATCAGTCATTCTTCCTTCATTAATCGATGTTAGCGTCTTACCAACCGAACCGTAATCTTCAGCAAAATACTGTTCTGTAGCATTCAAGATTTTCTTATTAGTTCTCCCTTTATAGAAATATTCGTATCCGAGGAGCGCAAGTGCGATAATCATAATGGTACATAGCACCGGTAGCAGTACCTTGTGTCTTGCTATATCCTCTTTCTTCACTGTGACGAAATTTTCGTTTAAATTTTTTTCTGCTCAATAGCTGCCGCTTCAGTTACCGCTTTTACTACTCCGTTTACCGAATCTGCAGCTAGTGCCTTGCTTAGCACATCCGTCTGGGAGAATAAATCATTTCCCCCTTTCAAAAATCTTCATACGAATGCGACCCATCGAGCACTGCTCCGGCAAGAGCCTTATACTCGGCTAAGAAAGTACTGTCATTTGTCTGGAACGTTCTATCCAGTACATATGCTCTAAAGCCTATATCAATCATCAAATTGTCTGGATTAAGTGAAAATGAGTATATATCAGTAAGCTCCTCCAGGAAACTCACGTTGATCAAAAACTCATATTTATCAATCAATCTTGCGCTTTTTACCCTATCGAGCGTCTTAAGTCCCTTAGTCTCATAGGAAAAACACATAGTAATCATCCTCACTCGTTATCTTGCACGGAACAAGCCTCTTACTTGTAAGTGCAAGTTGCTTAATTCTATCCTCTCCAACGGGGTAGTCCGTCTTCAGGTGGCGTATAGTATAATTCTTATCGCTGCTAGCTTCTTCTATATTAATAGCTGGACTACTCTCAGCTTTCTTTTTCTTTTTTATTTTAATCATAGTTACTCTATCTCCGTAATTTTATCACCCGAATAAATGCGTTCTTCCTGAAAGGTGTTAATAGTGCTAATTACACGCTCCTGTACAGCCGATCGCATGAAAGCTTTGCAATCTCTTGGTAAATATCCCTGCCGTGTAAGCTCGCTTATAACGTCAGAAATTCTCCTCCTGTCATCTATAATTACGCTAGCTTCAGTATCACCTTGCGCTATTGTTATGGATATTTTCATGTTTCTTCCTTCTCCATCTAATAAATATTACCGAGATAATACACATCATAATTCCTACGATCAATACATCTATAACTCTCATTGTGTCGATACCGATATGCCCCGTCTTCGAAGAGCTCTCTACTCCCGTGTTTACCTTCGTAAATAGCTTCCCTTCATTTATAGTATCTCTAACCTCTTTATCATAGCTTCCTGTCCCTTGCCAATCTACGGCAAACAGATTAGAAACCATCTCCTTCTGATCCGCTTCTTTCTTTTCTTTAATATCCTTCATATTCGCCATACTTTCATCAGTAAAGACAGCGAATCCGTATTGAGATAGGACATTCCCCTCTTTGCCATGCTCTCCACTTATGCTTTCAGGGTCTAGTGATATGCCTGTTCCATCTGCATATGCATATATGGAAGAGAATGCTGTGAACACCAGAAAAAGTATCGTTGTGATCAAAACGATACGATTCACATTACCTCTACCCTTTACTTTATCAGTAATGTTCATTATTCCTTCCTTATAATTCTACTTAGAGATTATATTAACCTCCAAATTAATTCTGATAAGCGGTTATATTAACCCCCTAAACATCAAAAAATCCTTCGGCACCATAAGATGCCGAAGGACAATAATGCTTATATGAACTGTCCTGCGATGTTTGCGTCAAGTTCCTGTGCAGCAGCTAGAGACTGATCAATCTGTCTAGCGATTGTCTCAACTAGCTCTCTAGTCTTGTCTAGTCCTGGCTTTAGTCCGGCAAACTGCTCGACATATGCGTTAGCAGCTGCACCCTCCCAGCTATCAGGTAGAGCGTTAATAACGTTCTGCATCTGTGTAATAAGCCCTTCGAGCTCATTGCCCTGTGATCTGAGAGTTGAAGATGCCTGTGATAGGCCTTCTGCATTTAGTCTAATCTGTGTCATGTCTTCCTCCTTAGTGACTTTACTTTACTTCTTTTCAACCAGCATTGTTGGCTGTATTAAAAACTTTATAACATCACTGCTTACTCTGCCTTCAACCTTAGCATTGGACAGAATTTCGCTAAATGCCTTGAGTCTTGTTTTTGTATCAAGGCTGTTTGCTTCGGCAGTTCTATTGAATGCATTTACCGATGCATCAAGCGCTGCATGGTTCTTAGCATTTGTCTCGTTCATAACTTTTTACAGTATCCATTGTGAATTTGCTATTTTCTGAATATGCCGCAGTTAGCTTCGAAACATTCTCATTCTGAACACTATTAAGCTGCTCTGTTGTGCTATTCAGAATTTGCAGGAAGTCATCCATTCTATACTTTATTGCCTTTTCGTATGTTGCTCCAGATGAGCTTACTCCAGCATTACTATTCCTTGTCATAGTTTCAGGACTGAGCTTTGATGACAGGTCACCCATTGTTCCTTGATAGTTTCTAACGGCGTTTACTAAATCAGTTTTATGATTTTGCTATATTGGATGACGATGGAGCAGAATCCGTAACTATTCTCTCTGCATCATCGACCTTTGTTCTAGCAGCGTCTAAATCAGCACGGTTTGTTCCTGTAGCAAGATATTTATCTACTTCCTCTTTGTACTTTGCTACTGCTTCTTTATATCTATTTACATTGTTGATGTAATTTACAGCAGCATCGATATCAAGCTCTACTAGATCAAGTTTCTCATGTATAGCATTAGACAGTGTTGGCGATAATAGTTCACCACATATTGTATCGTAATTTTTTTAGCATATGCCTCTTTATATAATGCGTTTAAGTCTGCCGCGTATGCCTTTCCGTTTTCAGCAAGTCTACGTGTATCCTGATTATTGTATTTAACATTCTGTTCAGGCATGTTAGGGCATTTTTGAAATCCGCATTATAGTTTCCTGCGGCAAGCTTTTTTTGCAGCTGCCAAGTTGCTACCATCATTATTGAAGATAGCACTTACGTTGTACTGTCCAAGTTCTACCTCGTCAAGTATTGCGTTAACGTACGCATATGCAAGCTTGTCGTTAAATTTCTTATATGTCTCGAACACTCGGTCAGATGTACCATCGTGAGATGCTTTATTAAGCTTGCTACTAATCTTATATTCTAGCTTGATTGGCTGTGGATTCTTATAGTTAATATTTAAAATATTAGCCGACAAGTCAGATGGAAAGAAGATAGCTCCAGCATATGTTCCCTTCTTGATTCCTTCCTCTGCGTCTGCATTGGAAACCACCTTATACTTCTTCTTATCAAGAGTTTTGATAAATTCCTCTGAATAGTTTACGGTCTTACCTTCATTCTCAACACCTATATCCTGGTTAACAATAGCAATGGTACCTGATGTTGAACCTTTTTCTTTGCTCTCGCTCCCTCTCTTGGAACACCCAGTTATCATCAATGATATAACTAGAATGAAAACCAATAGCAACGATATGACTGTTTTCTTCTTCACTTTTAACCTACCTTTTCTGAATAAATACACTATGACACTACTCTTCTACTGAACTAAAATCATTTATGTAAATATTCCAACACAATAACACTATGCATCTTTTATAATTATATTATTACCGATAATTGTTCTTAAGTCAATACTTGTTGATTTTTTTGGGTATTTTCACCTTTATATTTGTGCAGTTTTTTTGTTTGTTAATATAAAAAGAGCCCTCCTAACGGAGAGCCCTTTATTCAAATTATATCGATTAGACGACCGCTCTTATACGAGCTCGAGATATACGACCTCCGCATTATCTCCCTGTCTAGGTCCTAGCTTAAGAACTCTTGTGTATCCACCGTTACGCTCTGCGTACTCTGGTGCGATCTCATCAAAGAGCTTTGTAACTACATCTTCGTCGAAAACGTATGCGAGAACCTGTCTTCTTGCATGAAGATCTCCACGCTTAGCTAGAGTGATTAGCTTCTCAGCTTCACGACCTGCTTCCTTCGCTCTATCTAGAGTTGTAGTAATTCTACCTTCTCTGAATAGATCGGTTACGAGGTTTCTTAGCATGGATTTTCTGTGTGCAGAATTTCTGCCCAGCTTCTTGTAACCATTCATCAGTCTCTACTCCTTTCAGTTAGTTTTCGTCATTAGGCTTAAGGCTCAATCCGAGCTCTGTAAGCTTATTCTTTACTTCTACAAGTGACTTCATTCCGAGGTTTCTAACCTTCATCATGTCTTCTTCAGTGCGCTGTGTTAGCTCTTGAACTGTGTTGATTGAAGCTCTCTTGAGGCAGTTGAATGAACGAACTGAGAGCTCTAACTCTTCAATTGTCATCTCAAGTGCCTTCTCCTTACGAGCTTCGCTCTTCTCAACCATGAAGTCCATCTCGTTCACCTCAGAACCTAGTCCAATGAATAGGTTGAGGTGCTCTAGCATGATCTTTGCGCCGATGGAAACTCCCTCTTCAGGAGTGATAGACCCATCTGTCCAAAGCTCAAGCGTTAGCTTATCGTAATCAGTCACCTGCCCAACTCTTGTATTCTCAACTGTGAAGTTAACCTTCTTAACAGGTGTGAATATTGAGTCTACTGGAATAACTGCTATAGGAGTTGAATCTGTCTTATTCTGCTCTGCAGGCACATATCCTCTTCCCGAAGCGATGTTCATCTCCATTACCAAAGTTGCATTCTCTGCAAGAGTTGCAATGTGTAAATCTGGATTGAAAATCTCTGTATCGGAATCAACGATAATATCCGCTGCTGTTACTTCTCTAGCACCAACAGCATTGATAATAGCTCTCTTCTCCTCGTCACCATTGATTCTTACAGCGAGTCTCTTGAGGTTCAAGATAATCTCTGTAACATCTTCTTTGACACCTGGAATAGTTGAGAACTCATGGAGTACACCGTCAATCTTAACCGAAGTGATAGCTGCTCCTGGTAAAGAGCTGAGAAGAATTCTTCTCATGCAGTTTCCGAGCGTTGTTCCGTATCCTCTCTCGAGAGGTTCTACAACGAACTTTCCGTACTGTCCATTTTCATCGATTTCCTTAGTAATTGTTGGTTTTACTATCTCAATCATTTTGTTCCTCCCATAAATCTACTGACCTGACGATTATTAATTAATGCAATAACTGCAAACTTATTAATTAATCGAGCGATTATCTTGAGTAGAACTCAACGATGCTGTGCTCTGCAATCGGTAGATCAATGTCTTCACGGCTTGGTGCTGTAACGATTTTACCCTCAAGCTTGTTAAGATCAATGCTGATCCACTGTGGAGTTGTAATAACCATATCCTTAAGTTCCTTGAACTTAGGAGATGACTGAGACTTTTCCTTTACAGTGATTACGTCTCCAGCCTTGAGTTCCATTGAAGGGATGTTAGCCTTCTTGCCATTAACTAGGAAGTGTCCGTGGTTAACGAGCTGTCTAGCTTCTCTTCTTGTAGCTGCAAAACCCATTCTGAATACAACGTTGTCGAATCTGCTCTCGAGCATTACGAGAAGGTTTGTACCAACCTGTCCAGGTCTCTTTTCAGCCTTAGCATATAGATTTCTGAACTGCTTCTCCTGAAGTCCGTATACGAACTTAACCTTCTGCTTCTCGTTGAGCTGAAGACCGTACTCGCTCTTCTTTCTTCTGCTCTGCTGAGCCTGTCTCTTAGATTTCTTATTTATACCCATGTACTGTGGCTCGATGCCTAGTGCCTTAGCTCTCTTCAGTACTGGTTCTCTGTTTCTAGCCATGTATTGTTACTCCTCCTTCCGCTTAGACTCTTCTCTTCTTAGGTGGCCTGCATCCATTGTGAGGAATTGGCGTAATGTCCTTAATCATTGTTACATTGAGTCCAGCAGTCTGAAGTGCTCTGATAGCAGCTTCTCTACCGGAACCAGGACCCTTTACGTATACCTCTACTGTCTTTAGACCATGCTCCATAGCTGCCTTTGCTGCAACTTCAGCAGCGCTCTGTGCAGCGAAAGGTGTCGACTTTCTCGAACCTCTGAAGCCATTTGAGCCAGCGCTTGACCATGATAGTGCGTTTCCGTCCATATCTGTTAGAGTAACTAGTGTGTTGTTAAATGTGGACTGGATGTGAGCCTGGCCTCTTTCAACGTTTTTACGTTCTCTTTTCTTCTTTCTAACTGTCTTCTTAACAGCTGCCATATTTCTCTACCTCCTTGTCCTTATTTCTTCTTGCCAGCAAGACGCTTAGGACCCTTACGAGTTCTTGCGTTTGTCTTGGTCTTCTGGCCTCTAACTGGGAGACCTCTTCTGTGTCTGATTCCTCTGTAGCTTCCAATCTCCATCAGTCTCTTGATGTTGAGGGAAACTTCTCTTCTTAGATCACCTTCTACGATATGCTCAGTCTCAATGACCTTTCTAATCTTTCCGGCATCTTCTTCTGTAAGATCTCTTACTCTGATGTCACCATCCACTCCTGCTTTAGCGAGGATGTCCTTGGATGTTACTAGACCGATTCCATAGATATAAGTAAGACCGATTTCGATTCTCTTATCTCTAGGTAGGTCAACTCCGGCAATTCTTGCCATTTCTTCCTCCTTTCCTATCTTCCGTCACCAACCCGGGGGTGATATAGACAGGGGTTACATTTAATAAAGCTGTACTGAGTTCCCGGCAAAACAGCACGTCATAATATTATAACCTATTTTATTAGCCTTGTCTCTGCTTATGCTTAGGATTTTCACAGATTACCATGACTTTTCCATGTCTCTTGATTACCTTGCACTTTTCGCAAATTGGCTTTACTGAAGCTCTAACTTTCATATTAGCTCCTCCTTTAATTAGTTCTTATCACGCCACGTGATCCTCCCACGTGTTAAATCATAAGGTGATAATTCTACCTTTACTTTGTCACCCGGCAGAATTCTGATGTAGTTCATCCTAATCTTGCCGGAAATGTGGGCGAGGACTTCGAAGCCGTTCTCTAGCTTAACCTTGAACATAGCGTTTGGCTGTGCGTCGATGACCGTGCCCATTACTTCTATCGAATTCTTTTTCGACATAAATTCAGTCTCCTTATATCAACGTGAGCAGCTCAGGCTCTCCGTCTGTGATTACTACGGTATTCTCATAGTGAGCCGCCAGTAGTCCATCGTCTGTAACGACTGTCCAGTCATTGCCTAAAACTCTGGTTCCGTAGGAACCCTGTGTAATCATCGGCTCAATTGCCAGAACCATCCCCTCCTTGAGGTGTGGTCCAGTGTGAGCATCCCCATAATTAGGAACTTGTGGATCCTCGTGAAGATCACGTCCAATCCCGTGTCCTAAATACTCTCTAATGACACCGAATCCGTTGGACTCAGCATATTCCTGAATAGCGTGTCCTATGTCGTGTAGTCTATAACCTACCATCGCATATTTTACGCCTTCAAAAAAGCTCTGCTTCGTTACTTCAATCAGTTTACGAGCCTCGTCACTGATTTCGCCTACAGCATATGTTCTAGCTGCATCGCTACAATAGCCCTTGTATGTTGAACCTGTATCAACACTTACAATATCGCCTTCCTTGAGCACTCTATCTCTGGAAGGGATTCCATGTACTACCTCGTCATTAACAGATACGCAAGCCGCACCAGGAAATCCGCCATATCCCTTAAAGGTTGGCTTCATCTTATAGTGAAGAATTCTCTCCTCTACAAAATTATCGATTGCGTGTGTAGTCACGCCAGGCTTGATGAATCCTTCGACATCTCGAAGGATTTCACCTGTAACCTTAGCAGCTTCACGCATGATATCAATTTCTCTTTTCGACTTAATTATTATCATGACTAATTTGCCTCTATTGCCTTTACGACGTCATCAAACACCTCATCGTGTGTCTTCTCTCCGTCGAAGTCGACGAGTACGTTCTGCTTCTCATAGTATCCGATGAGTGGAGCAGTTTCGCTCTCGTACACGTTAATTCTGTTTTCTACAGTTTCGCGATTGTCATCCTTACGCTGGAATAGCTCTCCACCGCAAGTATCGCAAATTCCTTCCTTCTTAGGCGGAACATTCACTACATGGAAGCTTGCACCACAGGATTTGCATACGCGTCTTCCTGCAATACGCTCGACGAGAACGTCCTTTCTAACTTTGAAGTTAAGAACTATATCTAGCTTTTGACCGTTATCAGATAGGAATTTGTCTAGCTGCTCGGCCTGGAAGATAGTTCTTGGGAATCCGTCTAGGAGAAATCCCTCCTTACAGTCATCTTTCTGAAGTCTATCTGTAACAAGATCAACTACTAGTTCATCTGGTACTAACCTTCCTTCGTCCATGTATCCCTTTGCCTTTTTACCAAGCTCTGTCCCTTCCTTGATGTTAGCTCGGAATATATCTCCTGTGGAGATATGCGGAACATTGTACTTTTCAATTACCTTAGCCGCCTGCGTGCCTTTGCCAGCTCCAGGAGGGCCAAGTAAAACAGCTCTTAGCATGTAATGTGCCATCCTTTCCTAAACGATTATTTAAGAAATCCTTGATAATTTCTATTGAGCATTTGATTCTCAATCTGCTGCACTGTATCTAGAGCTACACCTACTGCGATAAGCAGTGATGTTCCACCAAACGAAAGCTGTAATGGTGTGAACTCACTGATAACAGTTGGAATCGTAGCTACACCTGCCAAGAAAATTCCTCCTACGAGGCACAGTCTTGACATGATTCTGGATAAGTACTCCTCAGTTGCTGCACCAGGTCTAATTCCCGGAACGAAACCGCCGCTCTGTCTCATATTATCCGCAACTTCTTCTGGCTTAAAAGTAATAGCCGTATAGAAGTATGTGAAAAACAGTGTCAGTGTGATATTTAATATTGCGTAAATCCAAATTCCTGGATCTCCCGATGGTGATAGGTACTTCGACATCCACTGTGCAAATGAAGACTGTGGAACGAAGTAAGTTATCGTCAGTGGGAACTGAAGTAATGACAGCGAGAAGATAATTGGAATTACCCCTGCCTGGTTAACCTTAATTGGAATATGGGTTGACTGGCCGCCGTACATCTTTCTTCCAACCATACGCTTTGCGTACTGTACTGGAATCTTTCTTGTTCCCTGCTGCATCAGTATGATAACGGCAGTAATTAGAACTGCCACAACTACTAATGCAATAACAGCAACTACACTTAGTGCTCCTTCTTTCACCTGCGTGTGAATTCCTCTAACTGCTGTTGGAATTCTAGCGATAATGCCGCCGAAAATGATCATCGAGATGCCGTTTCCGACACCGTACTCGTTAATCTGTTCTCCTAGCCACATTAGGAACGCTGTTCCTGCTGTCAGGACTGTAATGATTACTATCATAGAGAAGGCATTTTTGGTTGACAATCGCTCTTCTGAAAAGACCAATCGTCAAACCTGTTGCCTGAACCAATCCTAACACTATGGTTAAATATCTCGTAATTGTCGCCATTTTCTTACGGCCTTCGTTTCCTTCCTTCGAAAGTCTCTCAAAGTAAGGAAAGGCTATTGTAAGAAGCTGGACGATAATCGAAGCGGTTACATACGGAGTTATACTCAAAGCAAATATTGTGAAATTGCTGAAAGCTCCTCCGGAAAATAAATCAAACAAGTCGAGAAGCCCTGTCTGACCCTGAAACATCTGAGCAAGATAATCTCTGTTGATTCCAGGAACCGGAATATTTGATCCGATTCTGAAAACAAGTAATATCATGAGCGTAAAAAGAATCTTCGAACGAATTTCTTTTACATGCCATGCATTAGAGAGTGTCTTGAGAAGTCCCATGATTAGATAACCTCTGCCTTTCCGCCTGCCTTTTCAATCTTCTCAGCAGCGCTCTTGCTGAATTTTTCAGCCTTTACAGTTAGCTTCTTCTCTAGTTCGCCGTTTCCTAGAACCTTAACGCCGTCCTTAACCTGCTTAACAAGCCCGGACTGAAGCATTAGATCGAAATCTACGACTGTACCATCTTCAAATCTGTTTTAGATCTGCAATATTAACTTCTGCGTATTCCTTAGCGAAACGATTGTTAAATCCTCTCTTAGGAATTCTTCTGTATAGTGGCATCTGGCCACCCTCGAAGCCTAGACGTACACCGCCACCGCTTCTGGAGTTCTGACCATTCATACCTCTGCCGCCAGTAGTTCCGAGACCAGTACCCTGACCGCGACCTCTTCTCTTGCGAGCCTTGGTTGCACCCTCAGCTGCCTTTAATTCGTGAAGTCTCATTGTCCTGCACCTCCTATAGCTCTTCTACATCTAGAAGATGAGAAACCTTAGCAATTGCACCGCGTGTTGCGGACGAATCAGCTAGCTCAACCGAATGATGTAGCTTCTTGAGGCCAAGAGCTTCTACTGTCTTCTTCTGCTTAGGAGTTGCGCCAATAACACTCTTAACTAAAGTAATCTTTAATGCCTTTGCCATTTGCGTCTTCCTCCTATCCTAAAATTTCTTCAGGTGTCTTACCACGACGCTTAGCAACTTCTTCTACGGTTGTGAGACTTCTTAGTCCCTCTAGAGTTGCAAGTGCCATGTTTCCTGTGTTGCTCGAACCAAGCGATTTAGCTCTAACGTCCTTGAGTCCGCAAGCTTCTAGTACTGTACGTACGGATGAACCTGCGATAACTCCAGTACCTTCAGCTGAAGGCATGATTAAAACTTTGCCTGCTCCGAAAATTCCTACAGTCTGGTGAGGAACTGTTGTTCCTACCATAGGTACGAATATTAGTTTCTTCTTAGCATCTTCAGTTGCTTTTCTTACAGCTTCAGGAATCTCCTGAGCCTTTCCAAGGCCAATACCTACGTGGCCTGCGCCATCTCCAACTACGAGAGTAACGGAGAACTTCATGTTCTTTCCGCCCTTTACAGTCTTCGAAACACGTCTGATGTTAACGATGGTTTCAGTAAGTTCAAGCTTAGATGCATCTATTCTCGTGCGCATTCTGTATCCTCCCTTAGAATTCTAATCCTGCTTCACGTGCACCATCAGCGAGTTCCTTAACTCTGCCATGATAAAGGTATCCGCCTCTATCGAAGCAAACCTCTTTGATGCCCTTAGCTACAGCTTTTTCGCCTACCGCTTTGCCTACCTGCTTAGCTGCGTCTTTATTTCCACCGTTTGCAATAGTTGCCTTAAGGTCCTTATCGAGAGACGATGCGGAAACAAGAGTTGTTCCGTTAACGTCATCGATGACCTGAGCTGAAATATTGCTGTTCGATCTAAATACGCACAGTCTTGGCTTCTCGGGAGTTCCAAAAACGTCTTTTCTGACTCTGGCATGTCTCTTGAGTCTTCTGTCATTTCTGCTTGCTTTTGCCATTTCTCAAATCCTCCCTTCTCTATGCGGAAGCTCCGCTCTTTCCTTCCTTCTTCTGTACAACTTCTCCATCATAGATGATTCCCTTGCCCTTATATGGCTCAGGCTTTCTCCAAGCTCTGATGTTAGCAGCATAGTTTCCTACCTCTGCCTTATCGCAGCCCTTAACGATGATTGTAGCTCCATCAGGAGTCTCAGTTGTGATTCCTGCTGGGTCCTTCATCTCTACTGGGTGCGAGAATCCTAGCTTCATAACGAGTGTATCGCCCTGCTTTGCAACAGTATATCCAACACCGTTAACTGTCATCTTAATTTCGTAACCCTTAGAAACACCCTCAATCATGTTGTTGATTAGTGTTCTTCCGAGTCCGTGCTGAGCCTTGTTATGCTTTGAATCGTTCGGTCTCTTAACTGTTAGAACGTTTTTCTTCGATCTCAACTGTTAGGTTCTCGTCGATTGGCTGGCATAGCTCGCCCTTAGGACCCTTTACCTTAATTACATTATTTTCCTCAACCGTTACTTCTACGCCGGCAGGAATTGTAATTGGTCTAACGCCTATTCTTGACATATTTTATACCTCCTACCAAACGTAACAAATAACTTCGCCACCAACTCCGAGCTTGCGAGCTTCCTTATCGCTGATAACACCCTTTGATGTTGAAACGATAGCGATTCCTAGGCCACCGAGCACCTTAGGTACCTGATCAGCCTTTGCGTAAACTCTGAGACCTGGCTTCGAGATCTTCTTGATCCCGTAGATTGTCTTTTCCTTATTTGGGCCGTACTTTAGCTCTACAGTGATAGTTCCCTGTGCATTGTCCTGAGCTACTGTGAAGTCCTTGATGAATCCCTCATTCTTTAGGATTTCTGCGATAGACTTCTTCATCTTGGACGCTGGGATTTCTACCTTAGCGTGTCCGGCTGTGTTGGCATTTCTAATTCTAGTTAGCATATCTGCTATTGGATCTGTCATTGCCATTACAGTGTTTCTCCTTTCTCCACGTGGTTCCTGCACGCATTATGCGTGACAGGCCTGCGCAAAATAACTTACCAGCTTGCTTTTCTTACGCCTGGGATTTCACCCTTGTAAGCAAGCTCTCTGAAGCAGATACGGCAGATGCCATACTTCTTCAGAACCGAATGTGGTCTTCCACAAATCTTGCATCTTGTATAAGCCCTTGTTGAATACTTAGGCTTTCTGGTCTGCTTAACTTTCAGTGAAGTCTTAGCCATGTTCCCCTCCTAAATTACTTCTCAAAAGGCATTCCGAGGAGCTCAAGTAGTGCCTGTGCTTCCTCATCTGTCTTAGCTGTTGTAGTGAATACAATGTTCATTCCCTTGATGGTCTCTACATCATCGTAAACGATTTCTGGGAAGATTAGCTGTTCTCTAATTCCCATGGAGTAGTTACCTCTTCCATCGAACGAATTCTTGCTTACACCCTTAAAGTCTCTAACTCTAGGAAGAGAAAGATTGAAGAACTTATCTGCAAATGCATACATTCTGTCGCCTCTTAGAGTAACCTTAGCTCCAACTGGCATGCCCTGTCTAACCTTGAAGTTAGCGATGGACTTTCTAGCCTTTGTAACAACTGGTCTCTGTCCGGAGATGAGTGAAAGTTCCTTTACAGCGCTCTCGAGGATCTTTGAATTATCCTTAGCTTCGCCAAGACCCATGTTGATTGTAATCTTCTCCAGCTTTGGTACTTCCATTGCGTTGGAGTAGTTGAACTTTTCCTTAAGTGCTGCAAAAACACTTTCGTCATACTTTGTTCTTAGTCTATTTGCCACTGTCTCTCCTCCTTTCCTAGTCTACTACGGCATTGGTCTTCTTTGAGTATCTAACCTTCTTGCCGTTCTCAATCTTAGTTCCAAGTCTTACACCCTGCTTGCTCTCCTTTTCGTAGAACATAACATTTGATGCATCGATAGGACCTTCTACATGCTTAATCTCGGATGCGGATGTTCTTGTAGCCTTTGCGTGCTTTGTCTGCACGTTAACGCCTTCAACAACAACCTTGTTAGCCTTTGGAATAGCTCTTAGAACTGTTCCTACCTTGCCCTTATCCTTGCCCGAGATAACTACTACTGTATCGCCTTTTCTAATCTGCATTTGTACACCCCCTATAATACTTCCGGTGCCAAAGACACAATCTTCATAAAGCCGTTATCTCTAAGTTCCCTAGCAACAGGTCCGAAGATACGTGTTCCTACAGGGTTCTTATCGCTTCTGTCTTTGATAATTACAGCAGCATTCTGGTCAAATCTTACGTAGCTACCGTCATCTCTTCTAGTGCCACTCTTAGATCTAACAACTACTGCCTTTACAACGTCACCTTTCTTAACAACTCCACCTGGAGCAGCATCCTTAACGGAGCAAACAATGATGTCTCCAATATTCGCATACTTGCGGCCTGTGCCACCAAGGATACGAATGCAAAGGAGCTCCTTCGCTCCGGAATTGTCGGCAACTCTCAATCTTGTTTCTGTCTGTATCATGATTTGTCGCCTCCCTATTTAGCTTTCTCAACGATTTCGACAAGTCTCCATCTCTTATCCTTTGAAAGAGGCTTTGTCTCCATAATTCTTACTCTATCGCCGATGCCACACTCGTTGTTCTCGTCGTGAACCTTGAACTTCTTAGTTCTCTTAACAGCCTTACCGTAAAGAGAATGTCTTACTGAATCCTTTGTAGCAACAACAATTGTCTTGTCCATCTTGTCGCTTACAACTACTCCAGTTCTGGTCTTTCTGCTATTTCTTTCCATTGTACATCCTCCTTCCTTTAAGCTTCAGGCTTTTCCATTTCCCTGATTATGGTCTTAACTCTGGCAATATCTCTTCTGATTTCTCTCATCTTCACAGGATTGTCGAGCTGTCCGGTAACGTGCTGGAATCTCAGATTGAATAGCTCCTGCTTCATTCTTGCGAGCTCGGCGGTTCTCTCCTGATCAGTCATTTTTCTTATTGTATTCAGATCCATTATTCGTCACCACCCTTTGCTTCCTGGTTCTTGACAACGAACTTGCACCTTACTGGTAGCTTGTGAGAAGCAAGTCTCAAAGCCTCCTTAGCCTGTGCTTCAGTTACGCCCTCAAGCTCGAACATTACTCTGCCCGGCTTAACTACTGCCACCCAATACTCAGGTGAACCCTTTCCGGAACCCATTCTAACTTCTGCTGGTTTCTTTGTGATTGGCTTGTGTGGGAAGATTTTGATGTAAACCTTTCCGCCTCTCTTGATGGATCTTGTCATCGCGATTCTGGCAGCCTCGATCTGCTTTGAGTCAATCCATGCTGGCTCTTCAGCAACTAGACCGAACTGACCATATGTAACGGTGTTACCCTTTGTTGCAACACCCTTCATTCTGCCTCTGTGGACTCTTCTGCGTTTAACGCGCTTTGGCATTAACATGGCAAGTCTCTCCTTTCTATGATTATTCTTCTGTTCCCTGTGCAGTTTCAACTACTTCAGGAGCAGGAGCCGCCTCAGTTACCTTTGGTGCCTTTCTAACTCTTGTAGTTGCTGGCTTAACCTCTGGTCTGCTTTCGCGGTTATCATTTCTTCTGTTTCCGAAGCTTCTCTTCTTATCTCTCTTATCGTTTCTTCTCTGCTTACGATCTCTTCTATCGTTCTTGGACTGCTCTGGAATAGCATCCTTGAGACCCTTATCTAGAATCTCACCGTGGTTTAGCCATACCTTAACACCAATCTTTCCGTAAGTAGTGTCAGCCTCTGCAAATCCGTAGTCGATATCAGCTCTGAGAGTGTGTAGAGGAACATTTCCTTCGCTGTACTTCTCGCTTCTAGCGATCTCAGCACTCACCAAGTCTTCCGGAAACAAGAACCTTGATACCCTTAGCTCCAGACTTCATTGTTCTCTGGATAGCGGACTTCATAGCTCTTCTGAAAGAAACTCTTCTCTCAAGTGCCTGTGCAATGCTCTCAGCTGTTAGCTGTGCATCAAGCTCAGCTCTTCTAACCTCTTCGATGGAAATATCTACAGTCTTGCCTGTTAGCTTAACGAGGTTCTTCTTAAGCTCGTCAATTCCATCTCCAGATCTTCCGATTACCATTCCTGGTCTAGCTGTTGCGATGATTACCTTTACCTTGTCAGCTGCAGGTCTCTCAATTACGACACTTGCAACGCCGGCAGCGTAAAGCTTCTTCTTAACGTAATTTCTTACCTTGTTGTCCTCAACTAGGAAATCAGCGAAGTTGCTCTTGTCAGCGAACCACTTTGAGTTCCAATTCTTGTTGACTCCAACTCTGAATCCATGTGGATTAACCTTCTGACCCATCTGGCTGACCTCCTTCTACTGTTTCTACTGCCGAAGCAGCTTCTCTCTCCTTGAGAGTTACGCCAATGTGGCTTGTTCTCTTGAGGATCATGGATGCTCTACCCTGAGCTCCTGCTCTGAATCTCTTCATAGTAGGACCCTGGTTTGCATAAACTTCTGCAATGTATAGTTCATCACGGTTCATGTCAAAGTTGTTTTCAGCGTTTGCTGCTGCGGACTGAACAACCTTCTCTACAAGCTCTGCACCCTTTCCAGGTGTGAACTTGAGGATTGTTAATGCCTCGTTCAAATCTTTTCCTCTTACTAGGTCAGTAACAGGCTTTAGTTTGCTAGGAGACATTCTTACATATTTAGCAAGTGCTTTTGCTTCCATATCAGTTTCTCCTTTCTTTATTTCGCCTTGTCACCAGCGTGACCCTTGTAAGTTCTAGTTGGAGCGAACTCTCCAAGTCTGTGACCTACCATATCTTCTGTGATGTATACAGGAACATGCTTACGACCGTCGTGAACAGCGATCGTATGTCCAACCATCTGAGGAAAAATCGTCGATGGTCTCGACCATGTCTTGATTACACTTTTTTCATTAGACTCGTTCATCGCTTCGATTCTCTTGATGAGTTTCTTTTCGACGAAAGGGCCCTTTTTAAGCGATCTTCCCATTATATGCTCCTTTCTTATTTAGCATTTCTTCTTCTAACGATGTACTTGTTGGAATCCTTGTGCTTGTTACGTGTCTTGTAACCAAGAGTTGGTTTACCCCAAGGTGTAACTGGGCTCTTACGTCCAACAGGTGCTCTACCTTCACCACCGCCGTGTGGGTGATCGTTAGGGTTCATTACGGAACCTCTTACTGTAGGTCTCCATCCCATGTGTCTCTTTCTACCAGCCTTACCAATCTGGATGTTAGCGTGGTCAATGTTACCAACTTCTCCGATTGTAGCTCTGCAGTTGATTCTTACCATTCTAACTTCGCCGGATGGTAGTCTCACCTGAGCATAGTTGCCTTCCTTAGCCATAAGCTGAGCGCCGTTACCAGCTGATCTAACTAGCTGAGCACCCTTTCCAGGCTTTAGCTCGATGTTGTGAATGATTGTACCTACTGGGATATTCGCGATTGGCAGTGCGTTTCCTACCTTGATATCCGAATCTGGACCAGATACAACTACGTCTCCAACGTGTAGCTTGTTAGGAGCAACGATGTATCTCTTTTCTCCGTCTGCGTACACTAGAAGAGCAATGTTTGCTGTTCTGTTTGGATCGTACTCGATAGTCTTAACTGTTGCTGGAATACCGTCCTTAGTTCTCTTAAAGTCGATAATTCTGTACTTAGGTCTGTATCCGCCACCTCTATGTCTAACGGTGATCTTACCTCTTACGTTTCTTCCTGAATGCTTCTTCAGAGTTTTTGTAAGAGATTTTTCTGGCTTGCTAGCTGTTATCTCCTCGAAAGTCGAAACAGTCATGCCTCTCAGACCAGGAGTGGTTGGATTATACTTCTTAATTCCCATTATTTACTCCTCCTATTTACAGTCCCTGGAAGATTTCGATCTCTTTGCTATCTGCAGTGAGAGTAACGATTGCTTTCTTATAAGAAGCTGTTCTTCCTACTGTTCTTCCCATTCTCTTAACTTTTCCATTAACGTTCATGATATTAACCTTAGCAACATCAACTCCGAAGATTTCTTCGATAGCCTGTCTAACTTCGGTCTTGTTAGCTGTATCAGCAACCTTGAAAACATACTTCTTGTCAGCCGACATGTCCATGCTCTGCTCGGTGATGATAGGCTTAAGTATTACGTCGTAACCGCTCTTCATTATGCGTATACCTCCTCAATTCTCTCAGCTGCTGCCTTAGTGAGCACGAGGCTGTAATGATTGATGATCTCATATACATTCATTGTGCTTACAAGTGCAGTTCTCACACCCTGAATGTTAGAAGCAGATCTAACAACGTTCTCGTCCTTCTCATCCATTACGATGAGGGCCTTCTTGTCAGCCTTGATGTTCTCGAGAACCTTAACCATTTCCTTGGTCTTTGGCTCAGCGAACTTTAGCTCGTCGAGTACGATGATTTCCTTGTCAGCAACCTTAGCCGAAAGTGCGGACTTAAGAGCAAGTCTCTTTACCTTCTTAGGAACTGCATATCTGTAGTCTCTTGGCTTTGGTGCGAAAACAATTCCACCACCTACCTGTGTAGGATCTGTTGTGCTTCCCTGTCTGTGACGGCCTGTTCCCTTCTGTCTGAAAGGCTTGCGTCCGCCTCCTCTTACTTCACTTCTTGTCTTGGCAGATTGGGTTCCCTGTCTCTGGTTTGCCAAGTAATTCTTGATTACAGTCTGTACTGCGATTTCGTTTGGTTCGATTCCAAAGATTTCATCATTCAATGTGATCTCGCCAACCTCAGCACCGGCCATATTAAGCATCTTTACTTTTGCCATTAGTGATTCCTCCTTTCTGCCTCTTATTTATCCTGTCCTTTTACCGCTCCCTTAATCTTAAGGAGTCCGCCCTTCTTTCCAGGAACAGCACCCTTAACGAGAAGTAGGTTGCGGTCAGCAATAACCTTTACGAGAACGATGTTCTGTACTGTAACTGTGTCTCTACCCATTCTTCCTGGAGCTTTGTTGCCCTTGAAGACTCTTGATGGATATGTACCAGCAGCAAGAGCACCTGCAAGTCTCTTATGCTTGGAACCGTGAGTCATAGGTCCTCTGCGGTGTCCGTGTCTCTTGATGTTACCCTGTGTTCCCTTACCCTTGGAAACGCCAGTAACATCGAGCTTCATTCCCTCTTCGAAATCAGCAACTGTGATTTCCTGTCCTACCTCGTAAGTTTCGCCATCTTCGATTCTGAACTCAGCGAGGTGCTTCTTAGGAGTTACGCCACACTTCTCAAAGTGACCAGTCTCTGGCTTGTTGAGTCTGTGTGCCTTCTGCTCCTCGTAGCCCACCTGTACAGCATTGTAGCCGTCGGTCTCTACTGTCTTAACCTGTGTTACCACCTCAGGTCCGGCTTCGATTACGGTAACTGGTACTACAGCACCGTTCTCATTGAAGATCTGTGTCATGCCGATCTTCTTGCCTAAAAAGTGTTTTCATAATTCTCCTCCTAGTGTCTTACAGCGGATCGCCCTGGTTTGGCCGGATTGCCCTCTCATGCGATCTTTCTAAAAATCTAGCTTAGAGCTTGATTTCGATGTCGATGCCTGCTGGCATGTCGAGCTTAGCAAGAGCATCTGTTGTCTTAGTCGAAGCATTTGTGATGTCGATAAGACGCTTGTGAGTTCTCTGCTCAAACTGCTCTCTGCTGTCCTTGTCCTTGTGGACAGCCCTGATGATTGTTACGACTTCCTTCTCTGTTGGAAGTGGAATAGGGCCAGATACTGTAGCGCCTGTTCTCTCTGCAGTCTCAACAATCTTTGCTGCTGACTTATCCAATAAAGCATGGTCATAAGCCTTCAGTCTGATTCTGATTTTCTGTAGTTCGCTCATTAGTAGTTCCTCCTGTTTGTTTTGTACTGTTTTCGCTATGCTTGTACAGGACTTCGCCCGTTTTTATTTGCTCCGCCTTCGCTCTTACACTTCTTCGTGCGTTTCCTAAAGGTTTACACAAATCAAAAATGGCGAAACCCCTCGCCCTCGTCTAGCGAGGACAATTCTCCGCAGAAATTACCTGATAGCTCAGCAACTTCCTGCTTCATCGCCTTAAACAAGCTTTTAAATTATACATGGCGCAATTTTGCAATGCAAGGCTTTTTTGCACTTTTTTTCGAAACTGATTACAGTGTTTTTCAAGTGTTACAGCACGTTTCGCTCTAACACGTTTACGTGCGTTTCCTATATATTGTTATTTCACCAAAAATGTGGTCTTTTTTTATGTTTTTTTGAATAATTTACATGGTTTTTCGTAAATTTACGCATATCGAAAACGCCATTTTACCAGCAGCAAATTTATTTGTGTTTTCCCAAAACTACATAAAAAAATACAATTTTTTTCGTCTTTTGACAATGTAAACCCTAAGCTATAAATTCATCTTGGGGCATAATTTACTATTTTATGTTTCTATATGTATTTGATGAGTATCCACATCAAGTGCACTTAAATCTGTGATACAATTCATATATAAGATATTGGGTTGTCAGTATATCTGAAAGGAGAATTAACAAAATGAAGAAGCTTTATAAATGTAATCGTTGTGGCAGCATCGTAGGCAAGTTATATGACGGTGGTGGCACTCTGGCATGTTGCAGAGAAGATATGGAGGAGCTAGTGCCAAAGACTGCTGATTCTGCTACTGAAAAGCACGTACCTGTAGTTGAGTGTAACGGAAACCTCGTTAAGGTTACTGTTGGTAGCACTCTTCACCCAATGACAGAGGAGCATCATATCCAGTTCATAATCCTTGAGACTAATCTTGGATACCAGAGAAAACCTCTCAAAGCAGACGGAGAGCCAGTGGCAACATTTGCTATTCAGGATGGCGAGAAGGTTCTTGCTGCTTATGAGTATTGTAACCTCCACGGCTTCTGGGTTAATGAACTAAACTAACTTTGTTATCACAGGCGAGGATAAACCACCAATAGTCTAATGCAGGAGTACACTACTGATTAAGCAGTAGTGAAGCTATAAAATTCTAATGACAGCAAAAGCGGAAGGCATGAGCCTTCCGCTTTTATGTCTGATTATATGCTTGCTTCTATACAATTTAGCCTGGTGGCCAAGTCATCTTTCTACGTCCGAGAATATGAATGTGCAGGTGATGAACAGTCTGCTGTCCATCCTCTCCGGTATTAATAACAGTTCTAAAACCATTATCCAGACCTTCCTGAGCTGCAATATCCTTAATCTTGAGCATCATATGCCCCATAAGGTCTCGATCCTCATCCACTAAATCATTAAGCGATGCGACGTGTTTCTTAGGAACCATCAGAACATGTACAGGTGCCTCTGGAGCAGCGTCACGGAAAACCGAAATCAGGTCATCCTCGTAAACCATGTCAGTAGGTATCTCACCTTTTGCAAGCTTGCAGAAAATGCAATCTTCCATACGACTTCTCCTTTCTAGACCACTTCAGCCAAGCAGCCTTCCTTATAGTTAGCGACGAGCCTAACCTCCGTGAACTCGCCCGAGGTCAACTTTCGCTCCTTATCCTTAATATACACCTTTATATAGTTGGATGTATATCCTGTAGCATAATCTTCTTCAAAAGTTTCTACGAGCACCCTGTGTACAGTGTCAAAGTTTCGCTTCTGGAATGCTTGAGCGACGCGTTCTGCTCTATCGATTAATTCATTTACACGAATCATCTTATCAGCAGGAGAAACAGTCTCCTTATATTTCGCTGCTGCTGTCCCCTTTCGCGGAGAGAATTTAAAAGCATGAACCCTACCAAATGAAGCTTTATCAACTACATCAAGAGTATCTGCAAAATCTTCCTCTGTCTCGCCAGGAAATCCAACTATTATATCTGTAGTAATTCCGTAAAGAGGATCTACACTGCGTATGGCCTCGACAATTGCCAAATATTCTTCCCTTGTGTATCTTCGCTTCATCCCTTTTAGGATATCGTTACTGCCACTCTGTATCGATAGATGTAGGTGCCTACACAGTCTCTTATACTTGATAATTCGCTCGACATGTTCCTTGTCTACGACATTAGGTTCCAGTGAACTCAGTCTTACTCTGAAGTCGCCATCTACCTCATCTAGCCTCTTCAGCACAGCCTCAATTCCCGAAAGTCCTTCTTCATCAGCATGCCTTTCAAATGTGAAGCCATCTTCAGTCCCATATAGAGCAGTATTAATCCCCGTGAGAACAATTTCTTTGAACCCTCTATCGACCAGTGCCTTTGCTTCTGTGACGATTTCCTCTATTCCTCTACTTCTAACCGCACCTCTCGCATAAGGAATCTTGCAGTAAGAACAGAAACGGTTACACCCCTCTTCAATCTTGATATAAGCCCTTTGCATCTGAGACTCGCTCGATATTACAATCCCTGTCTCCTCGTAGCCAACTAATTCGCTAAAAGGTAGGACTCTGGTCTCCTTCTCAGACTCTTTACCGGCATCCCTAAGCCCTATAGCATTCATAACCTCATCGCAAATAGTCGACTTAAGATTATTTCCGATAACTATATCCACATCAGGCATCGCTTCGAGTTCTTCGCTAGCAGTCTGGGCATCTTACCCCGTGACAACCATCACAGAGTCTGGGCTCAGCTTTTTCATTCGTCTTATATATTTTCTAGACTTGCTATCAGCAACGCTCGTTACTGTGCAAGTATTGATTACATAGGCATCAGCAGCATCATCTTCGCCAACAATTTCAGCGCCACGAGACATGAACTCTTCCTTCATAGCTTCTGTTTCATATTGATTAACCTTGCACCCAAGTGTATGAAAAAGCAACCTTCATATCTGTTACCGTCCTTTACAATGATGGGTTAAAGTCTAACACACCTCTTTATAGTGGTCAACGAAGCCAGAGATAGGAATGACATTATAAACAAACATATGTACATATATAGAAGAGATCCCTCTCCAGTTCTAGGAACCGATGGTGGCGCAACCCTAATAGTTTGGTCACGATTATTTATATCTTCGTGAGTTGCGATTAGCGCCCCCTTATCATCATATACTTTTTCGAATGCGACGAGCTCTTTTCCAGCAATCTTGGATGTATTTAGTTTAAATGATACCGGTGTCACTCCACTTCCTTCACTTTTAAAGGTAGTGCTTCCCGTAATCGCCCTTCCATCTTCCTCGTATGGCTTCCCTGTTTTCTTGTCCATCAATACACCCTTTACTGTGTAGCTGCGTCCCGAAATTAAGTTTTCGTACTTTACAGCATCAATCAGCGAAACACTTTTTTCCTTCGAGACTACTTTAGCTCCTCCCTTACCTGTCATCCTCGTTCCAATGCGAGGATAATAGATAGACTGTGCTGAATCATTAATGTCAGCGTGAACTGCTATAGGCACGTTTTTTTGTATGTTAGAGTTTCAAATACGACTGTTACCTTATCCTGACGTAGACTCGAATCATATTTGAATTCTAGTTCAATTTCTCCATCTGCTTTCTCAGCGACAAATTCCTTTTCAGCACTAATTTCTTTATCTTCTCTATTAAGGATAGGTTTATTCTTCTCCTTGTCCATTAAAACACCTATAACCTTGTACTTTTTACCGATGATAAGGTTCTTGTACTTTACCTTGTCGATGATTTTCTCTTCCTTGCTAGGGGCACCTGTATTTGTGCCAGACTCAACTGAATGTGCCTTAGTTTTTAATCTCCGGATGGCGAAGTGTCTGGTTGTCATCGTTTATATCGCGATGATTCGCAATCTCTTTGCCTTTATACTTTAGTGTCTCAAAGACAACAGTGTCCTTTCCAGCTAGCTTAGTAGTATCAAAGGTGAACTCGAGCCCTACCTCTCCGCTTGCAATACTGTCAGAAATTGTCGAATTCTGCGCAGTAACTGTGAACTCCTTCTGAGCTGTAATCATGCTACCATTCTGTTCAAGAGGCTTTCCTGTGCTCTTATCCATCAGCACGCCTTCAAGCGTGTAGGTTTCACCTTCATACAGATTAGAGAAACTAACTATGTCTTTGACCTTAGTCTTCTTTCCGTACATCGCTAGAGAGTCCTCTGTCGAAACATCCATTGCTTTCGTACCGATTTTAGGAATATCTGGATTATTTACATGAGAAGAGTGGATTCCAGAGTTGAAATATACAGCAGCTCCAGATCCATCGCCATCAATTTTTCTTGGTATATACAGTTTTATCCAAGATATATCCCGCTGGAGCTTTTGTCTCACGGATTGTTACAGTTCCGCGTGGCAGCACAGCATCTCCCTGTTCTGTGATAAAGAGAGGATCGCTACCCGTCACGAGATTCTTATCTCTGAGCTCTGCAGTGTATTTACCAGAAGCATCCTTCGTAGTTCTTAGTTTCCAAGTACGCACGGCTTTAGCATTTGAAACTGGTCCAATAGTGTCATAATACTTGACTTCAAACTCCGCTCCAGTCATATCGCTAGGATTCATGTAGCTATCGCCACTAGACTTCTTCTCTAGAAATATCTTGACTGGTGCAAACACTGGCGAGTCATATGACTGAACTGTGCTCGTAGTTTCCGCCTTGCTCTCTACCTTGTAGACAGTCTTATCAAGTTCATATCCAACAGGCGCTGTAGTCTCTTTGACTGTGTATTTGCCAGGTTTAACTTCCAAAGTTCCAGTTCTCCCCTTATCATCTGTTGTGAGATTTCCGACTACCTTGCCCGATTCATCATAAACCGTATACACTGCACCCGCTAGAGAGTATGTGCCCTTACACTCTCCTGCAATCTTGATGTTATTGCCTATCGACTTAACCACTTCAATCTTTCCATATGGTTTTAAGCCCCATGCAAGCATCATCTGTGAGCCATTCGTAGGATAAGCCAGATATGAATTGAAATTTTCAGGAATATTGCCTTTGAAGCTCTTTGCATCCTGCATCATTCGATTAATCAGAGCTCTTGAATTTACCCTCTCATATGCTGGTCTCCCATTAACTCTTCTAGCTGCACATACGAGCGCAAAGTAATACTCCTGTTCGTTGTAGTTGCTCTTCTGCCACTTGTCTGTGCTAGCAAGATATGCGAATTTTGCAAACAGCGAACCTGATGCCTGCTTAGCAAGCGTCACAGCTTGTCCAGCTTCCGCAGTTCTAAAGTTCTTGCCATCTGCACAAGCAGCATCGTGAATTATTCCTCCTATATCGACTTTAAAGATACTTGCATGATTTCGGTTATTATCCTTGTATTGCTTATGCCATGTCACAGTTCCTTTGGTGTATTCTGATGCTGCATTTGTTGTCACCGCTCTCACTGATGAAGCACTTCGCGGCATAGCTGTACCAACACCCATAGTCATCCTTCTGCTCACATTATCATGCGATGCCGATTCAGGTATACGTTCTAAAGTATGGGTATTGTGAACACTCCCCCTTCTGCTTGCTTCATTATCAAATTCACCTTCCATAACTATATTCGATTCAGCGTTACGCGAGTTACCAGCTGTAACATTCTCGGCATTATCGTTTCTGCTTTCAGTTTCATCCGCCTTTAAAATCTTGAGATCGAAATTAGCATGACCACCTGTTAGCTTAATAGTGAAGCTTCCCTCGCTAGACTTATTCACAAAGCGAGTAGCAGAATTACCCTGCATATCTATTTCACCATATACACTTGCATTTTTACCGCCATCAAGTGCTGCGATTTCGAGCTTCATGCCCTCATTCAATTTGTAGCTAATCTGATACTCGTCTCCTACCCTTGCACTGCGCGCAAACGTCTCTCCTCTAGATATGCTAATGCTTTCTCCCACACCAGCCTTTTGCCACCGAAAGGCTCGCCCCACTTCCCATAACTTTGAGCTGAAGTCGTGCAGCTGTGCTAGGGTGGAATGATATTCACACTGCCATCAGGGGCTTTCCCCGAATTCAATGCAAACACCTGTGATGTTCCTAGCAACATCACTATGCACATCATTGAGATAACGCAATTATAAATACGTTTTAATATTCATTAATCACCTCAAATTCCAGCTTTAATTGCCTTCATCTTCGGAGATCGGCATATCTTCAAATCTATCGCAGAGCAGTTTGGAGAGTTCCCTTGCTTCATCCTCATGTAAAGTAATACCTCTACTCATATGCTCGTACTCGGCATCCCAATCACGAATATCGAACTTTGGTGTTCTGTCATTCCATTGAATTAGATTGAGCTCCTTGCTCCAATTGTTCTTGTAAGTAGCAAGAACCCCGATGTGATCCAAAAATCTTGTAAGTTACACTTCTTTCATTGTTAGTTGCCATTATAAAACTCCTTCCATTAATACACGGTGCGGTGCACCTCACTTGTAGGTAAATTATATGGCTTGCTTAGAGCAGGTAACAATGCAAGAAACGCACTATAAGAAGCATGGTTGTCCTTTTTATAAGATATTTTTTAACGCAAATCGTAGCGATTAAGAAATATAAGTTTTAATGCGAATTTTAACCGTACACTAAAATTTAACACAAAAAATTAAAAAAGGACCTCTGCACGGTTGAGGTCCTTAACGCCCTGTGGCGATTTTTTTATATTTAACACACTTATTGTGACTAAATACTAGCACAAGTATGTCAAATAAAGTTCGTTGATGTAATGAAATGCACTTTTAATGTTCCGAATGACACAAAAGTGTGTTTTTCGAGACATTGACGCACTGTTTCATATCATTTAGAAGCAGTAATTTTAACACTGCGTATCATCTTTATTGTTTAGTTTCCTAATCTCTTCACGAGCTGTTTCAACATATGACAATGCTTCGCCCGCAATTCCCGCTCTTTCTTCTGGGCTCAGCTCTCTCACTACTTTTGCTGGACGACCCATTATGAGAACCCCGTCAGGAAACTCCTTGCCTTGAGTAATAAGCGAGCCTGCTCCTACTATGCATTCACAACCAATCTTGGCATCATCCATTATTATCGACCCCATACCAATCAGTGTTGAATCGCCTATCGTGCATCCGTGAATAAGCGACATATGACCTATCGTCACATCGGAGCCTATATAAGTCCCTCCATTTGTCGCAATGTGTATAACGGATCCATCCTGAATATTGGTCCTAGCACCGATGACAATTTCTTTGCCACTTGAGCGAAGCACGGAATTGTACCAGATATTCACGTTTTCACCTAGCTTTATGTCCTCTGGGCCACTGATTTGAACCCCATCGGCGATAAATACGCTATCATCGTATATTCCAAGTTTTTTTATCTCTATGTTATTCATATATTGTCACCTTTCTGATTCTAAGATTATCTCTCCTCGGGTTATTATTCGTATAAATTATTTCAATATTAAATATACACCTCTTTGTAATAATTTCCAAAGATTGTATTCCAAATGACCCTTGTGGGGTGTACAATTTAGTTAAATAATTAATGTATTGTAAAGCTCTCAAACGGAGCTAGCAACCAACAGTTCACTTTTTAGACGGAGGATAAACCAATGGGATTGATTGCTAACTACCAATATATCGATGACGCAAACCTCGACGTACTTCTGCGCCTTGCGAATCTCGATGATGAAGAAGAAGTTTTTGAAACTATTGAAGATTTAAACGAAGAAGCTGAAATTTTTCTTGATACTGATAAGATGTGGGATGTAATGCACTTCGTTCTAACAGGAGTGAGCACCGATGAGAGGTCTAGTAATAACCCCCTCAGCGTGGCAGTTATTGGCGTGGACTTATTTGAAGATTTAAGCCAATTCGTCGCATGTGTAAAAATGACCGTGTCCCTGAAATCATTTCGGCGCTAGAGGATTTCGATTATGAAAAAGGCTCTTGAAGATTTCAATATGGAAGATTATGCAAATGCTGGCCTGTATCCAAACATATGGGATAAAGATGATGAGGACTTGGTCGATGAGCTAATAGAGGAAATCTCGGATTACATCGAAGGACTTCGAGACTTCTATAAGAAGGTGCTCGAAGCCGGAGGACATGCACTTATTACGATTTATTAAGGTAGATATATGACGATTAATTTAGCGGATGCGATTTTGAAAACAGCGAGGCTTAAATGAAACCTTGATGCGAGAATGCGATATTTTTTTCTGCGATAAGCCTCGAGACACTGAGTATTCGGGGCATGGCGAAGTGCATTCTATCCCTTTTGAAACATTTGCGGTTGATGGAAGCGGCGGCGAATATGTAAAAGCTTGAAGACGGCAGCATCGGATATATTAGCAGCGAAGGGAGCGTCGGAAGAGTTGCTGAAAGCATGGAGGATTTATTTCAATTTCTAATTCACGCGGGATGCATTTCGGATTTTAGCTGTAAATACATCTACAAAAGCGATGAGTTGTTATCTTCATTTTGCAGCAGTTATGTCGAGAAGTCGCGGAAGGCATACGTTGAGAAAGGTGATGATTTCGACGAGATTAGGAGCGAAATTGCAAGGAAGTTATCGCTTGAATATAATCCGGATATGCTCCCCGAATACGCGAATAGATTTTACGAAGCCGCAACCAGAGAGCCGTTATTCACATGCAAGTTCGGAGACGGGGAAGAAGAATTTTTATGTGACGGTATTATTTCGGACATTCTCGGGCTATGGGTATATGAGTTAGTGGGTATGACTAGAGATGAGATTCTAAATTATTAGCAAGTGAAATTATTAGGAGGCGATATTATGAAACCTTTTGAGAACTTTGACTGGAAATCATTTTGGGATAATTCTGATGGCTATACCGATGATTATGCAGGTAAGGCTCCTACAGACCAGGAGATATTGGATATAGAAAAAGAGACTGGATACAAGCTTCCTGAGTCGTATATCGAACTTATTAAACACCAGAACGGAGGTATTCCTGTAAATAATGTCGTAACAACAGACAATGTTTGCATTAACCTAGTTGGAATCTATGGTATCGACAAAGATAAGAAGTATTCCATTTGTGGCGATTCGGGTACTGATTTCTGGCTTAAGGAGTGGGGATATCCTGCGATTGGCCTTACAGTTGCAGATACAATTTCAGGTGGACATGACATGGTATTCCTCGATTACAGCAAATGCGGACCAGAGGGAGAGCCTATGGTTGTATTAGTTGATCAAGAAGATGACTATAGCCAGGAGATATTGGCAGATAATTTTAAGGAGTTCATATGCAAGCTTGAGTCCGACAGGGTGATTACTGATATCGAAGAGTTTAAGCAGCTCGATGCAGAGAAGCAGGTGCTCGCTCTAAATAAGATTCTTATCATGAAGGGAACTAGAGATATGATAGAACTTCTTGAGCAGGCTGAAGCTAGTTCATATAGCGAAGAGGTTCTCGGCATGCTGGCAAGCGCTTACAACAGTGTAGATCAAGAAGATCTTGCACTTCAGACCCTAGACTTAGTATCAGAAGCTAACCGTGATGCGCTTTGGTACTACCGCTATGGCTACGCATATGCAGAAAAATCCAAGACAGCCGACAATGCTCATCACGAGAAGAAGAAAGCCGCTGTAAAGAATCTTGAAAAGGCTATCGAATTAGCAGAAGGCAGCAGTGAAGAAGATGTTATCGATTACTGCATGAAGATTTTTGACAAGATTCTCGAGTTGAAACCTGCGGATTTGCGCAGCGGATATAGGCTAGCTTATACGTACTATAATCACTACTATAGAGAGGATTAATCAGCAACCTGCTTCATTAAATATCGCAGGATAGTCTTAGCCTAACATTAGTAAGAATGGGGGGGTGCCTTTGCACTCCCCCGCCTTTATTTTACATATGATTTAGTTCTTAAATTTAGTCCGCTATTATATGTGACGTGTTCTCAACGCTGATTTCTGCTGAATTTTAGTATCATCTTATCGCCGATGCTACAATGCCTGAATTCTTATCTGCCGGCTCTATTCTTCAGCTTCTCAACCTTCTTATTCTTACGTTCTTCTAGTTCATCAATTTGACCGAGCAAGAAGCTCTCAAAATCACCTTCAACGGCATGCACTTCATATCCATCAAAGACACATATATTTCCATCTCTATCGAAGCAGAATATCTGTTCACCGTCTCCTATCACTGAAAGAACGGAATGTAATCAGATAGCCCATTTTCATGGAAAGCCCTTGTATTTGCACGTAAGTCCAGGTACTCTGGTACTTCACTTGAGATGCCGTAAACCATGATTCCGCGGCAAAATTCCCAGAATGGTGCGACCTCATACTCCTGTGCCATCGGCCAAATTTCTTCTCTCACTTCCATGTATAGACCACCAAGAGGCGACATGGTAAACTCTTTGAAATCATCCGGTAGCTTTATATTGAACTCGCTCTCAAAAGCTTCTATATCTTGTTCTGAAGGCGTGTCATCTCCACATGCGAAAACCTGATAAGTTTCTTTGTCGTAGTTTCTGAAATAATCGTAAATCTTTTCTATAGACATTTTTTTACCTCATTATGCTATAAAAACAGGGGCGCATGCGCCCCTGTCATTAGTTGTCTGGTGGTATTACCTCGTAATCTATGATTACTCAATAATCTCTGTAACTACTCCGGATCCTACTGTTCTTCCACCTTCTCTGATAGCGAAACGCAGTCCCTCTTCGATAGCTACTGGTGTGATGAGCTCGATATCCATTACTACGTTATCTCCAGGCATGCACATCTCTGTACCTGCTGGGAGCTGTAGGTCTCCTGTTACGTCTGTTGTTCTTAGGTAGAACTGTGGTCTGTATCCATTGAAGAATGGTGTGTGTCTTCCACCCTCTTCCTTCTTTAGTACGTATACCTGTCCCTTGAACTTTGTGTGTGGGTGAATTGAACCTGGCTTCGAGAGTACCTGTCCTCTTTCGATTTCGTCTCTCTGTACTCCTCTGAGAAGTGCTCCGATGTTGTCTCCTGTTTCAGCTGCGTCAAGAGTCTTCTTGAACATCTCTACTCCAGTTACAACTACCTTTCTCTTCTCGTCGCTTAGACCTACGAGCTCTACCTCGTCTCCTGTCTTAAGCATTCCTCTCTCAACTCTTCCTGTTGCTACTGTTCCACGTCCTGTGATTGAGAATACGTCCTCGATTGGCATTAGGAATGCCTGGTCGTTTGCTCTCTGTGGCTCTGGAATGTATGTATCTACTGCTTCCATTAGCTCACAAACCTTATCTCCCCACTCGCTGCTTGGATCTTCTAGTGCCTTTAGTGCTGATCCTCTGATGATTGGTGTGTCATCTCCTGGGAACTCATACTCGTCTAGTAGTTCTCTTACTTCCATCTCTACTAGGTCTAGTAGCTCCTCGTCGTCTACCATGTCACACTTGTTTAGGAATACGATGATGTATGGTACGCCTACCTGTCTAGATAGCAGGATGTGCTCTCTTGTCTGAGGCATTGGTCCATCTGTTGCTGCTACTACGAGGATAGCTCCGTCCATCTGAGCTGCTCCTGTAATCATGTTCTTTACATAGTCTGCGTGTCCTGGGCAGTCTACGTGTGCGTAGTGTCTGTTTGGTGTCTCATACTCTACGTGTGCTGAGGAAATCGTGATTCCTCTTGCCTTCTCTTCTGGTGCCTTATCGATCTGGTCGAATGCTACGTCTGCTCCGAGTCCATATCTGTTGTGAAGAGTCTTTGTGATTGCTGCTGTTAGAGTTGTCTTGCCGTGGTCAACGTGGCCGATTGTACCGATGTTGATATGTGGCTTGGTTCTCTCATACTTCTGCTTTGCCATGATGTCCTCCTTAGAATTGTGATTAAATTTAAATTAATTGGAGCTGTTGAGCAGACTCGAACTGCCGAACCTCTTCCTTACCAAGGAAGTGCTCTACCAACTGAGCTACAACAGCACGTATACAAGAATAGTACACGAAATAATACAGACTGTCAATAAACGAAAAGCCACCACCACACTAGGGTGGCAGCTTTGCATTTTAAATAATTTTGCGACTTACTTCGCTGGCGTTGTATAAGGCTCAACACCTTTGCAGATATGGATTCTATCAACTGCCGCAGCCTTGATTTCTCCGAAATTCTGAAGATTCTCTTCGCCCTTTAGAACTCTTAGAGCTCCGCCTGCTAGAGCCTCCATCTCGAACTCTCCTGGCATCATCTCAACTGGTGCAATCCAGCTCACCATTCCCTCGATGATATCTGTTAGGAACTTTGAGTAAGCAACTCCACCTGTGAGGATGATTCTGTCTACCTTTCCAGATACTGGAGCGGATAGCTTAGCGATGTCCTTAGCAATTCCATATGCCATCGCCTCATATACAACCTTAGCATATTCATTTCCTGCTTCAATCATCTTCTCAACCTCAATAGCATCTGTTGTGCCGAGATGAGCCTTAAGTCCGCCTGCACCATGGAACTTCTTCATTACAGCCTTTGCACCTTCTCCTGATGTGAAGCAGTAATTTACAAGGTCCTTGCAACTTACGGAGCCACCGCGTTCTGGCGAGAAGTTTCCTTCATCGTCATTTACACAGTCGATATTTACTCCCTTGTGATAGAGTCTGATTGAGCTTCCACCACCCATGTGAGCGACGATGAATGTACACTCGTCAAAAGGCTTCTTAAGCACCTCGTCTGCGCACTTGATAGCCATAGCTCTTGTGTTTAGAGTGTGACCTACGGTGTAGCGAGGAATCTCTGGAACTCCGGAAACTCTTGCAACTGCCTGCATCTCATCTGTTCCGATAGCATCGTAGATACATGCAGGAATCCCGAACTCTTTCTTGAGGTCAAAAGCAATCATGCTGCCGAGTAGTGACGCGTGCTTCGCTGTATCCTCTGGTCTTGTCAGATAGTCAATCATCTCCTGGTCGATTCCGATTGCCCCGTGTGGGCAAGCGATGATATTTCCACCTCTCGAGCATACCGCTGTGAGTGTGTTAACGCCGATACCGTTGCTCTCAAGAGCCTCTCTCACCTTCTCATTACGGAAGCTAAACTGCTCTAGCACGTCGTCGAACTGAGCCATCTCCTCCTGCGTATGTCTGATGGTTTCCTTAAAAACCTCCTGAGCGTCATCGTATACAGCAATCTTACTTGATGTAGATCCTAGATTAAGTACAAGAATTCTTTTCCTTACTCATTTTTTTCCAGTTTCCCTTTCTGAATAAATTATACATACATTACCTTAGTGTCTGAAAAGTAGTATATCACACTAACCAGCTTCAATGTCAGCTTTCATCTGTGCGTTTTTTGCAGATTTACTATGCAAAATGCACATCGTTTGCTCACATCATAAAATGGGCAGATAGGCTGCAAATGAGGTTCGCCCCACACACAGCCTACCGCCCGAAGTTATATCTTTATTCTTCTCCTCTGAAGTATGAAACAGCTGACTCAAATAGTCCTAGTTCGAACTCTCCAGGCACGTTCTTGTAAAGGCCTTCTCCAATTCTCTCAGAGTGTCCCATCTTGCCGAGGATTCTTCCATCTGGCGAGAGGATTCCCTCAATAGCCATCGATGAGCCGTTAGGATTGAACTGAATATCCATGGTTGGATTTCCTTCAAAATCAACGTACTGCGTTAGAATCTGTCCGTTCTCGAGCATAGTGTCGATATCGTTGCTACTAGCGACAAATCTTCCTTCACCGTGTGAAATCGGCACGGTCAGAATCTGTCCTACACTTACCTTCCTGAGCCATGGTGACCTGGTCGAGCAAAGCTTAGTTCTTACGAGTTTCGACTGGTGTCTACCTATTTTATTGAATGTTATCGTTGGGCTGTTCTCTTCCTGCACACCGATTTCTCCATACGGGAGAAGTCCGAGCTTGATTAGTGCCTGGAAGCCGTTACAGATTCCTGCAACCAGACCATCTCTCTCGCTTAGCAGCTTCATGAGTTCAACAGAGATAGCTTCATTTCTCAGGAACGATGTGATGAACTTACCTGATCCATCTGGCTCATCGGCACCTGAGAAACCTCCTGGGATAAATAGTACATTTGCCTTAGAAAGCGCTGCTGCAAACTCCTTAACCGAACGCTTCAGATGGTCTGCTGTGAGATTATTTACGATAAAAAAATCTCAGCCTCACCGCCTGCTTTCTCAATCGCTCTAGCTGTATCGTATTCGCAGTTAGTACCTGGGAATACAGGAATCAAGAACTTTGGCTTCTCCACAGTCTTGCTTGGTGCCGCATCGCTCCTAGTTCTGTATATCATCTCAGGGATGTTTTCATCTGAAGTCTTGATGTTGCAGCTGTACACAGGTTCAAGCTTGCCCTCATATAGAGCATTTAGCGCGAGAAGTCTTACGCGACCTTTCTTGCTACCGATTGATTCACGAGAAACCGTCTTGCCCAGAAGCTTCATATCTGCAGTCAAATCTATATTCTTGCTAGTTTCTATGATAAAGCTTCCGTATGCGTAGCCAAACATCTCTCTCATGGAGACACCCTCATCGAACTCGAAGCCAACATTGTTACCGATTGCCATCTTGAAAACTGCTTCTGCAGGTCCGCCAAATCCAGGTGTGTAGCAAGCCGCAACTAATCCATTATCGACTAGCTTTCTCACCATTTTGAAGTTCTTGATTAGAGATTCAGCAGTTGGAAGTCCATCCTCACCAATCTCCGGTCTCAGCCATACGACTTCGTGACCTCTGCTCTTGAACTCAGGTGAGATAACCTTGCTTAGTTCATCTGTAGTTACCGCAAACGAAATCAGAGTTGGTGGAACATGTATGTCCTCGAACGTTCCGCTCATGGAATCCTTACCACCGATTGCACCAATGCCTAGCTCCATCTGCGCTCTGAACGCACCGAGAACTGCACTGAATGCCTTGCCCCAAGATTTATCGTTATCACCTAGTTTCTCGAAGTACTCCTGTAGACTCAGGTAGATGCGGTCATAGCTCGCACCTGTTGCGATTAGCTTAGCAACACTCTCAACAATCGCTAGGTATGCTCCATGGTAAGGGCTCTGCTCTAGGATATAAGGATTAAACCCATATGACATCATAGATACAGTGCTGCATTCACCTTCGAGCATTGGGATTTTGTGAACCATCGCTTGAATAGGTGTTCTCTGCTTGATACCACCAAAAGGCATCAGGACAGTGTTGCATCCAATAGTAGAGTCAAAACGCTCTGAAAGGCCTCTCTTGGAGCATACATTAAGGTCAGATACGAGCTCCTTCATACCCTTCTCAAAAATCCTTTGGAATCTCCTTGTCAAATCTACGAGCACTCTCAACTACGACGTCAGCTTCTTTCTCTGCGCCATTAGTATCGAGGAATTCTCTGAAATATTGACAATCTGCTGACCTCTGAAATTCATCGTGAGGTAAGCTTTTTTTCTGTTACTGTCGCAACTGTTGTCGCCTCAAGATTCTCGCTCTCAGCCAGCTTCTTGAACTTATCCGCATCTGCTGCTGCAACGACTACAGCCATTCTCTCCTGAGACTCACTGATTGCAAGCTCAGTTCCGTCTAAGCCGTCGTATTTCTTAGGAACGTTGTCTAGGGTTACCTCGAGTCCATCTGCTAGCTCACCGATAGCAACCGAAACTCCGCCTGCCCCGAAATCGTTGCAACGCTTAATTAACGTGGTTGCCTCTGGATTTCTGAACAGTCTCTGGATCTTTCTCTCCTCTGGGGCGTTACCCTTCTGGACTTCTGCACCGCATGATTCGAGCGATTCCATGCTATGAGACTTCGATGAACCTGTAGCTCCACCGATTCCATCTCTGCCTGTTCTACCACCTAGCAGAATGATAACATCACCTGCTTCTGGTCTCTCTCTACGGATATTTGACGCAGGTGCAGCCGCAACTACTGCTCCAACTTCCATTCTCTTTGCCACGTAGCCTTCGTGATACACCTCATCTACGAGACCAGTCGTAAGTCCAATTTGGTTTCCGTATGAGCTGTATCCTGAAGCGGCAGTCGTTGTAATCTTCTTTTGCGAAAGTTTTCCTGCGCGAGTCTCAGACTCAGGAGTGAGTGGATTGCCTGCTCCGGTTACACGCATTGCAGCATACACATAGCTTCTGCCTGATAGTGGATCTCTGATAGCTCCACCGATACAAGTTGCAGCTCCGCCAAACGGTTCGATCTCCGTAGGGTGATTGTGTGTCTCGTTCTTGAATAGCAGTACCCAATCCTGCTCTTCACCATCGATATTCGCCTTAAAATCAACTGTGCATGCGTTGATTTCTTCCGACTCCACGAGACCTACCATCTTGCCGCTTTCCTTTAGCGCCTTGACTGCGATAGTCGCAACATTCATAAGGCTAATCGGCTTGTGTACTCCAAGCTGCTTACGAAGCTCCTGATACTCGCTAAATGTCTTGTTGATAGTTTCGTCCTTGAACACAACTCCTCTGATAGTCGTGTTGAAAGTCGTATGACGGCAGTGGTCGGACCAATACGTATCGATAACTTTAATCTCAGCGATGCTTGGATCTCTGCCCTCTTCTTTGAAATAATCACGACACATCTTGAGATCCTCGATATCCATCGCAAGGGAATTCGCCGCGAGATATGTCTCGAGGTCTGCATCTGTGTAATTTATAAAGTTCTTGATCGTCGCAACCGGTGCTGGATCAGGATACTTTGCCTTTAGCGTAGCAGGAACACCAAGCGACGCCTCACGCGATTCAACAGGGTTTATCAGATATTCCTTAATCTTCTCAAGCTCTTCGTTTGATAGCTCACCTTCTAGGATATAGATTGCTGCTGACTTTACTGTCGGCTTCTCATCTGGAGCGATAAACTGGAGGCACTCCTCTGCCGAGCTCGCTCTCTGGTCGAATTGACCAGGTAGATATTCTACAGCAATCACAACCTGCTTACGAAAATCCATATCCGTGCAGCTCGTATCTGTAGGCGGTTCAGAGAAAATAGTTCCGCGAGCCTCTTCAAATGCCTTATCTGATAAGTCTTCGATTAGGTATCTATTGATAACTCTGATATTCGTCAAGCTCGCAATCTGCAGGCGCTCCCTGAACTCCTTGATAAGTTCCTTGGCCCTGTTTGCGAATTCCGGCTTCTTCTCTACGTATAAAGCTTTGACCATGCCATTACTCCTGTCTTTAATCAGTCTTGTTGTAAGTATAAATAATAGATTGTATTTGTTCGTTACTTGAGTGCAGCTAGCGCCTTTGCTCCGATATCTCTTCTAAAATACATATTGTCAAAATGCACTTCTCCGAGTTTAGCATAAGCTTTGTCCACAGCCTCTCTTAGAGTCGGTGCTGTCTCAACTACACCGAGAACTCTACCGCCGCTAGTCAATTGCTTGCCATCACCAAGCTTACTACCAGCAACATATATAAGGTCATGTTCCTCTGGAAGATTTATCTCAAATCCCTTCTCGTACGATGCAGGATATCCAGCCGATGCAGCTACTACACAGCATGCTGCTTCATCTCTAAATGAGAATTCCACATCTGCCAGCGTACCATCTGTAGTCGCTCTCATGATCTCGAGTAGATCTCCCTCTAGAAGCGGAAGTACTACCTGCGTCTCTGGATCTCCAAACCTGCTATTGTACTCGATTACTTTAGGCCCATCCTTGGTGAGCATGAGACCGAAGTATAGACAACCTTTGAAGGCTCTCTCTTCCGCCGCCATAGCTTCGATAGTAGGTCTAAAAATCTGCTCCATGCACTGCTCGCTAATCTCATCTGTGTAGTAAGGATTAGGAGCAACGGTGCCCATGCCGCCTGTGTTAAGTCCCTTATCTCCATCTAGCGCTCGCTTGTGATCCATAGATGAAACCATCGGTCTCACTACCTTACCGTCAGTGAAAGACAGCACACTTACCTCTGGACCTTCGAGGAATTCCTCGATAACTACAGTATCCCCGCTCGCACCGAACTTGTGGTCCTCCATGATTGTTCGGAGCCCCTCTCTTGCCTCTTCACGGGTCTCTGCTATGATTACACCCTTGCCGAGCGCTAGTCCATCTGCCTTTATTACTGTCGGAATCGGACAGGTTTCGATATATTCTAGAGCCGCTTCCATATCGCTGAATATCTCATACGAAGCCGTCGGAATCCCGTACTTCTTCATGAGCTGCTTGGAGAACGCCTTGCTACCCTCGATAACCGCTGCTGCTTTGTTCGGACCAAAGCACGGAATACCCTTAGCTTCGAGCATGTCCACAAGTCCGAGAACTAGCGGATCATCGGGAGCAACAACCACATAGTCAAGCTTTTTTTCTACTGCAAAATCAACGATTGCATCAAGGTCCTTCGCGCCAATAGCAATGCATTCCGCATCTTCTGCGATACCGCCATTACCCGGAAGTGCATATATGTGGGATACTCCCTTACTGCGCTTAAGGCTCTTTATTATGGCGTGCTCTCTGCCACCGCCACCAATTACTGCAATATTCATTATCCTCTCCTTGCCACTATATCTGCTGCGACTTCTTCGACTGCCGCTGGCAAAAGCTTCCACTCAGCTTCCTCCATAACTCTTCTCTGGAGGATTTCCGGTGTATCGCCTTCTCTAATATCTACTGCACGCTGGGCAATGATCTTGCCACCATCCGTAACTTCATTTACGAAGTGAACAGTTGCCCCTGTCACCTTGACACCATACTCGAGTGCAGCCTCATGAACGCGAAGTCCATAGAAACCGTCTCCGCAGAACGACGGAATAAGTGACGGATGCACGTTGATTATCCTATCTGGATACTTGCTGACAAAATCACTGCTAAGAATCTTGAGGAATCCTGCAAGCACGACGATGTCAATCTCATGCTCCTCGAGAAGTGCTATGAGCTCCTGCTCAAAATTCTCCTTACCGATATACGCATGATTTATCCCAGCTCTCTCCGCTCTATCCAGTCCGCCAGCATTCTTGCGAGACGATACTACTAGCGCCAGTTCCACATGCGGAAGTTCACCAGCCGTCGACCTATCTATGATGGCCTGAAGGTTTGTACCTCCTCCAGATATTAGAACTGCAACCTTTGCAAAATTGCTCATATTCACTCTCCACCGCACATGCGCATTGACAAATTATCCCTCGATAATTACGCCTTCGTCACCTTTAACGATTTCTCTATTACGTAAGCTCTCTCACCAGCGCCATTGATAATCTCGAGAGCTCTTTCGCTGTCCTCAGGAGGTACAACTACGGTCATGCCCACACCCATGTTGTAAGTGTTGAACATGTCGCGCTCTGGGATATTTCCTGTCTCTGCAAGCACCTTGAAAATCGGAGGAATCTCAAGGCTATTCTTATCAATCTTAGCTGTCATGCCCTCTGGAAGTGCACGAGGGATGTTCTCGTAAAATCCTCCGCCTGTGATGTGCATTACTGCATGCGGAGTCATCTCCTTGAACAGCTCAGTCATCGGCTTCACGTATATCTTGGTTGGCTCGATAAGTGCATCACCTAGGGATTTTCCACCGAGATCATCTCTCTTTGCCGCTAGGTCCACATTCTCAACGTCGAAAACCTTTCTGACTAGCGAATATCCATTGGAGTGAATACCCGACGATGCGATTCCGATAATGACATCACCTTCACTCACCTTCTCTATGTCGATTACTTTACTCTTGTCTACGATTCCTACTGCAAATCCAGCTAGGTCATACTCATCCTCTGGATAGAATCCCGGCATCTCAGCAGTTTCTCCACCGATGAGGCAGCATTCGGACTGGATGCAGCCGTCTGCAACGCCCTTTACGATGGAAGCAATCTTCTCAGGTACGTTCTTGCCGCAAGCTATATAGTCGAGGAAGAACAGCGGCTTAGCACCTACGCAGATGATGTCGTTTACACACATTGCCACGCAGTCGATGCCCACCGTGTCGTGCTTATCCTGCAGGAAAGCAAGCTTAGCTTAGTTCCGACGCCGTCAGTTCCGCTCACTAGAATCGGTTCGCTCATGCCTGTGAGGTCTGGCTGCAGCAATCCTCCGAAGCCGCCTACAGGAGCTGTGTTTCCAAACTGCATAGTTTTGCACACGTGTTCCTTCATGAGTTCTACCGCTCTATATCCGCTGGTGATATCTACTCCCGCTTCTTTGTAGCTCTCGCTCTGGCTCTTCATCTTAATTCTCCTTTTTCTTGGTTTCGCTTAGCTTAGTTTCAAATTTGAATTTACCTGCGGTCGCTCTTCCTGCCGGGTACTCGCCGCCAAAACATGCATCGCAGTATCCAACGTTAGGCGCTGTTCCAATCATCTCGTGAAGCCTTTCCATCTTAAGGAATCCGATTGAGTCGCAGCCGATAAGCGTGCAAATCTCTTCCACAGTATGGTTCGCAGCGATTAGCTGTGACTTGTCCGACACGTCGGTGCCATAGTAACACTCGTCAACGAACGGAGGTGCTGTCAGCATGAGGTGAACTTCCTTTGCGCCTGCATGTCTGAGCTTCTCTACGATATTTCTCGACGTCGTACCTCTAACTATAGAATCGTCAATCATGACTACTCTCTTGCCTCGTACAGTCTCCTCGATTACGTTGAGCTTGATATTTACAAGCTTCTCACGCTGAGCCTGCCCTGGAGCGATAAAGGTGCGGCCGATGTACTTATTCTTTACAAATCCCATGCCGTAAGGGATTCCCGACTCGCGTGCATATCCGACAGCCGCATCGAGTCCTGAGTCAGGAACTCCGATTACGATATCCGCATCGACTGGATAGTCAATGGCAAGTGCTCTACCCGCCTCAACTCTAGCACGATGAACGCTTATGCCGTCAATCGTGGAGTCTGGCCTTGCGAAATAGATATATTCGAATATGCAAATTGACTTAGGATTCTTGTTGCAGTGATCCTTAATGCTACGAATGCCCTCGTGGTTGAAGATCACTATCTCTCCTGGTTCTATATCTCTGACGAACTTCGCGCCAACCGCATCAAGTGCACATGACTCAGAGGCTACGACATATCTGCCGTCTTCAGTGAGTCCATAACATAGTGGTCTAAAACCTCTGTCGTCACGAACTGCAATCAACTTGTTAGGTGACATCACACATAGAGAATAAGCGCCTCTAAGTTTATGCATAGCTGCATTAATTGCATTTTCGATACAGTCTGTACGAAGTCTCTCCTTGGTGATGAGGTACGCGATTACCTCGGTATCACTCGTAGTCTGGAATATTGAACCCTCAAGTTCTAGCTCCCTTCTCAGTTCACTGGAATTTACGATGTTACCGTTATGCGCGACAGCCATACTGCCTTTGATATGATTTACAACTATCGGCTGGGCATTTGCACGCTCATTCTTGCCTGTAGTTCCATATCTAACGTGACCGATAGCTAGACTTCCAACACCTAGCTCATCTAGGGTGTTGTTGTTAAATACTTCGTTTACTAGTCCTATATCCTTGCGGCTTGCAAATACTCCGTCGTCATTTACCACGATTCCGCAGCTCTCCTGTCCACGGTGCTGCAACGAATAGAGGCCGTAATAGACAGTTCTGCCTATTTCATAAGTCTCTCTTGGGGAGAAAACACCTACTACTCCACATTCTTCTCTTAACTCACTCATACTGTTCCTAACCTTATATAATCTGTTAAATCCGTTTTAATTTATATGATAGTTTTTGTTTATCATGTTGCTCATATCTGGACTTTGTTTAGCCCAGAATCAAGTGTCAGTTACTGGTTGAATCTTGCGCTCACTGCCGCATCCTTCTCGATTACCGCATCGTGCGCCTTTCTTCTCTCTTCCCAGAGTCTAGCTCTGAGAGCTTCGTCGGAAACTGCGAGGATCTCTGCTGCAAATATCGCTGCATTCTTCGCTCCATCGATTGCAATGGAAGCAACTGGGATTCCCGGTGGCATCTGAACTGTGGATAGGAGCGCATCCATACCATCTAGTGCGGAAGCCTTGATTGGAATTCCTACTACTGGCAGAACCGTATTAGCCGCTAGTACGCCTCCAAGGTGAGCAGCCTTACCTGCCGCTGAGATAATAACTCCGAAACCATTCTCTTCTGCTGCTTTTGCAAATCCAATGGCTTCGTCTGGGGTTCTATGTGCTGAATACACGTGAACCTCTGTTGGTATCTCGTACTTCTTTAGTTCATCGATACATTTCTCAACTACTGGTAGATCGCTATCGCTTCCCATTACTACTGCTACTTTTTTTCATAATTTCCTCTTGCCTCCATCTTTAATTATCAATGCGAGGACCGTCGCACTCGCCTATAATCGATTTAGTTTTTGCCGCCCGTAACGTCTCATATTCAGAGCGCCGAGCGTGCATAAAATTATCATTAAATATCGTAATTTAAATTTATCACATGCGTTCTCAATGTCAACAATCGAAGCTTTCTAAATCCGTATTTTATGATGGTTTGATGCATATTTTTATGCGGTTTTTAGTTCTTTTTCCGAAGTATAAATGGCGATAACGTAAACAGTGTTCGTATTTTTGTGTATTTTTTTGAAGTTTTTGCATTATAAAAAGGGATTGGTGCAGCCAATCCCTAGTCGATATTAAATATAATTTGCTCTATGCTAGCAGAATAGATATCACTGCAAAAGCCAGTGCCGATGCCCCAAAGCAGTAGAACATGATTGCAAAGGCTACAGAGCATCTACCTCTGACCAACACGCGGAATCAGAACCCTTGCTTTAAACAAGTCTCCGTCGATTCCCAGTCTGATATCGCCGTTCATCATGTGCATTAGGTCTCTAGCGATTGCAAGACCAAGCCCACTGCCTTCAGTATTTCTGGACTTGTCGCCTCTCTTAAATCTCTCCATCAGCTCATCTGGCTCGATATCGAGCGCATCTCTAGACACGTTACTTATCTCGAGCGCCGCGAATTTGCCCATCTCACGAACTTTTACGTATGCCCTTGTTCCAGGCATACTGTATTTACTGGCATTGGTAAGAAGATTCTCGATTACACGCCACAGCATCTTACCGTCGGCGTTTACATATATATGTTCATTTGTATTTTTCGCAGTGAACCTCTATGTCGGCTGCAACGAAGATATCGTTTAGCTCACCAACTGCTTGCTGCGCAACACCATTTAGGTCGATAACCTCGATGTTGATAGGCATTGCTCCACTTGAAGCCTTAGTCGCTTCAAAGAGATCTCCGCTAAGCTTCTGTAGCCTCTTGGTCTTCTGGTCGATAATATCCAGGTAAGCTGCCGCATCAGGGCTATCTAGGCCCTGCATCTTGAGTAGGTCAACGTATGTCACGATAGATGTCAGCGGCGTCTTGAGGTCATGAGATACATTGGAGATCAGTTCGTTACGAAGCCTCTGACTTCGTAGCTCATTCTCAAGCGCGATTTCCTCCGCCTTGGCAATCTCGTTAATATCGTTCGCCAGTCTCTCGAATTCACCTCGGTGCTTTACAACAACCTTCTTTTCGAAATCGCCTTCCTTTATCGCTCTGATACCCTCACGAATCTTTGCATAGTCATTGTAGAACCTGAGGATAAATATTATGATAATTGTCATCGCCACATATATCCAATTCTCAAATAGATACGCAGGGGCGAAAATAACTGCTATAAACAAGCACAACCTCTTCTTGCTAACATCCTTCGAGATGAAAAGGTTGTATAGTCCCATGATAATTTTTCCGATGATTGATCGCTCGAAGAAATCCCTATTCTTGATATTCCTTACAAGTGACGTGAGTAGGATCAACGCTACAAATACACAGATGGTCATGAGAGCTAGGGACCCAAAAACCCTGTACCCACTCAGGTTTAAAGTCCGAGGACTCACGACCAAGCAGCATGTCGCTCTGTTCAGTGAGTTCCTTTACTGAAAGCCCTTCTTTTACAACAGTCTTAAGTATGTGTTCTAGTGATTTCCCTGAGAATATATATACATAAAAAATCTCTTCAGAGATCACCACCCCTACTCCCATAAGGAATATCCCCAGCATACGAATCTCTGGAAATATGCGGTCGAGGAAGTTTAGCTTGACCCTACCTCTACTATCTAACGTTCCGCTAAAGTATATCGCAAATATCACACATGCAAGCGCCAGCGCACCACAGATGATGAGAAGTATAAAATTCGTCGTCAGCATGCTCACAAGTTTATTCTTGTTCACAAAACCGTTAAAGTGCTCACTTGTGTATGCTTCATAGATTATGATTTTATTTGCCGATATAGCAAATAAAAACTGTGCTGACAGTTGCCAGAATTATGGCAACTTTTGATTTCACTCCACGAAACTCGTCTCTTACGACTTGTTCCCTCATTAGTTATCTCCTTCAAGCTTATATCCTGTGCCCCATACAACTTTGATGTATCTAGGGTCCTTAGGATTTATTTCAATCTTCTCTCTGATGTGTCTGATATGTACCGCAACGGTATTCTCCGGATTATATGCAGGTTCATCCCACACCGACTCATATATCTGCTCCATTGAAAAACACGGTTAGGGGCTCTCCGCTAACAGTCTCAGGATTCCAAACTCAGTAGCGGTCAAGGTGACGTTTCTACCATCAACTGTAACCTTCTTGCTGTTGTCATCCACAGTTAGCCCGCCCACTCTGTAGATACCTGCTTCGGATGGCTCATTGGCATTTCCGAACTGCGTATATCTACGAAGCTGCGATTTAACTCTCGCTACTAGTTCCATAGGGTTGAACGGCTTAGTAACGTAATCATCCGCACCGATATTTAGCCCGATAATCTTGTCATAATCCTCTGCCTTAGCAGATAGCATGACAATCGGAATTTCCTTCTCGTTTCGAATCATCTGAGTCGCCTGAATTCCATCGAGTCTCGGCATCATAACATCCATGATAGCGAGCTTAACATCTTCACTCTTTACCGCATTAATGGCCTCGAAGCCATCGTAAGCCTTTACAACCTCAAAGCCTTCGTTATTTAAATATATCTCTATCGCTCTAGCGATTTCCTTATCATCATCGCAAACTAGAATCTTCACGGTGCGTCCTCCTTAATTTCGTATCTATAAGTAGAAGTATATATCATTTGCTATAAGAAATTCGATTGTAATTATTATGATTTCTTTAAAATAAAATAGCAGTGGTTCAAACATTTCGCAAGCAAGAAATACTTAGCAAGCTAAAATGATTCAATTACCACTGCTATTATTAAATTCTAACGTAGTTCGCGACATTCCGAAAGCGCCTTATTGCAAGCGATTCCTGTCTTGCACCTTACTTATATCCCTCGTTGTCGCTCTTCTTACTTGTCACGTTGAGTGCAACCCATAGCACAAATGCAACGAGAGTAAATACGATTAAAGCGTAGAAGTTAGAGTCGTACTTCCCACCTGCAGCCTCAAGCAGCTTAGCCGAGATGATCGGTCCGATGATAGCCGCTGGGATTAGTGAGAAGTTTGCGATACTGAAGTTAGTAGGGAAGTACTTTGCTCCGAATGCTTTATTTATATAAGCGGATGTAAGTGTTGGCGTTCCTCCGTAAGCTAGACCTACGAATATCAGCCCCACAACGATTGCGATGAGCGACTGGCTCATACCACCGATTACAAGGAGAACACCTGCTGTGAACATGAATATGTTATTTACAATAGATGTAGTCTTTCTGCCGAACTTATCGAAGTTGTTGCCTGTAACTATTCTGCCTGCTCCGTTAAATAAAGAAACAATCATACCGAGTACTGCCGACCCGCCGTAAGCTAACGAGATGTTAGCCGCACTGTTGATTACCATGAGACCCGCTGAGTTGAGAGCAACGGCCCAGATAAAAAATACCCAGAATCTCGAGGTCTTCATCATCTCTGCAGTTGTGTAGTGGTGAGTCTTATCATCTGCTACAGCCGCCTTGCTCGCACCTGCTGCTGGCGATTCTGGCGACTTGATGATGATTGCTGCAACTACCAAAACTACGAAAATAGTAATCGCAAGAATCTTAAATGTTGGGAAAAATTCCAATATTTGCGATGAACTTAGTTACGACGGTTCCAAGAGCTAGACCGCCGAGACCGAATCCCATTAGCATGATTCCTGAAGCAAGACCAACCTTATCTGGGAACCATTTAGTAATAGTAGTGATAACAGCGTTATATCCGATACCTACGCCGCCGCCACCGAAGATTCCGTAGAATATGTACAGCTTCATAAGGCTTCCCGATGCATCCGCTGGATTCAGAGTTGAAACCATAAAGAATCCGATGAGAAGCAGCACTGCCGAGATTAGAAGTCTTATCTTAACACCAAACTTCTTACCGAGCTGACCACCGATGAGTCCGCCCAAGCAGAACATAATCATCGAGATTGTGAATGTCATCGACATCTGTGCAACTGTCCATGTCTTGAAAACCTCTGCAAAAGGAGTTCTGAACAAAGACCATGCATAAATAAGTCCTAGAAATAGCGTAGAAATAGTCGCCATTCCGAGATACAACCATCTTTTATTGTTGTTCATTTTTTTAAACCACCTGTCCTTACCTTATTACGCTGCCATTACCTCTCTGCAGCGCGTCACCTCTTTAACGCTCAAGCTCTCTTTTGCTGAGCGCCAATGCAAAAATATAATACCACTTTTCACATTTATTTTCTAGCAAATATTATATATCTTGCACATAACTTTCGATGTTTTCCACACCCATACCCATCTAAGCCTCGAGAACGGTTTTTACCTTTCTATACGAAAAATCTGTTGATCCGCCAATCTCTTCATATACAAAAGACTCGAGCGTTGTTATTGTGCAGCCTATATCCCTAAGCGTCTTCATAGCCTCTTCTAGGTCTTCCTTCTGCTTAGATGCACAGCAGTCCTTGATAATCTGAACGTTGTAGCCCTTCTCAACTAGACTTCTTGCGCTCTGCAGGATTCCAATGTGAGCCTCTAGTCCAGCGAGCACAATGCGATTACCCTTGTGGGACTGAAGTAAGCTCTCCATGTCCGGCGAAGATGTGCAGTCAAACTCAACCTTGTCAAGCTTCTCGAAGCTGCTAAGTTCACTCTTGAGTTCCCCTAAAATCGGTTCTGTATCGTAGCCATACTGCTCCGTCAGAAGCGTCGGTAGCTCAAGTATACTGAGGCATCTTGCTAGTTTTAGCACGTTGCTCATAAACTTCTCACTCTTACGAACCATAGGGATTATATGGTTCTGAACATCCATGATTATACACATCGTGTTATCCGAGCTAAGACCACGGAGCTTCGCAAGCATTCCGTTATCCACACGGTTCACCTTATACGGAGTTATGGTCGCGTACCTATTTGCAAGGCAGTTAAGGTCTGTATTTGCAGGCTGCACACTACCATCGGTTATCTCACCGTTATATTTATATTCTCCGTCTTCAAAAGGTTTGTTCGAAGACTCTTCGTTCTCGCCCTCGTGATTCTCTGCTATAACCCTTTCGAAAGTGTTGTTAAACCCACAGACACCGGCCTCAGCATATCTTACACCCTTAATCTGCCACTTAGGTAAATCAGGAGCATTCACATTGAGAATTATTCCTGGCTGAAGCTTCTTCGCCACATCGATGAGTTCCGGTATCATCTCGCATATGAACTCGAAGTGCGTCGCCTGCCTATTTGTCACGGATAGCGCAATAGCTCTATATCCATTTAGCGCCCCTTCATTTGCAATTGCAAATGTTCCCGAATAGTTGACATCTATTCCCGCATTGCCGCCGTGGTTAATTCCGCCGATAACAAAGTCTGGAGGCGTTCCCGCTTCCCTCATCATATCTATTCCGAACTTCGCACAATCAGCAGGAGTTCCTGATAGAGCCACTGCTTTCACAGCTCCGTCCATCTCTACCGCATGAGCCGTCACTTTCCCGCCAAGCGTAATAGCTTGACCGCTAGCGCTTCTCTCTTTGTCAGGCGCCACGACGTATACCTCAGCCATATGCGAGAGGAAACGTACCAATGTGCGGATTCCAAATGCATCTATTCCATCATCGTTGCTAACTAATATTCTAAGCATTGATATTCCTCATCCCCTTCTTTATATTCCCAACAAACATCTTGATAAGCAATCTCAGGAGTGGCTCCGACACTCTGTAGAAGTAGAAGTACACCACCTGCTCCTCCTCCGTGCATAGGTCAGTAACAGGCTTCATCATGAGACCGACGTCCTTAGCCACCTGGCATAGCTGCTCTGCTGGCACTGGCACCTTGATTCGTAGCATGACTGCGAGTCCTGATTTCGAATCGAGCGCCTCGATTAGACCTTCGCCGTATTCCTTAAACATCTCCATCGTGGTGTTGAGCTTCTCGGAATTCCTCTTCCTGCATTTCTTGATGTGTCTATAGTAATATCCGTCATCCATGTAGAGTGCGAGACAAATCTGCTCCGCCTTGGAGCACGTCTGCGAATACTTGCTTTTTGATTCTGTCAAATACTTCCATGAGCTCCTTAGGCAGCACCATATAGCTTATCTTGATCGATGCAAAAAGCGTCGAAGAGAATGAGCCGAGATACACGACTCTTCCCGACCTATCGAGTCCTTGTAGAGCAGGTATAGGCTTTCCAAAATATCTGAGTTCACTATCGTAATCATCCTCTAGGATGTAGCTGTCGTTATCTTCCGCCCACTTGATAAGCTCATATCTGCGTCCAATCGGCATTACCGCACCTGATGGGAACTGATTTGACGGATTCACATAGACGAGACTTCTCATGTTGACCGGCAGTCTCTCAATCATGATACCGTTATCCTGAACAGGGATATTGGATAGATTTACTCCCTCATCCTTAAATATCTCGCGCACAGGACCGTAGCCGGGGGATTCCATCGCAGCGTTACTGATACCGAGCTCCCTGAGGATACGGATGAGATGCGTTGCAAGCTGCTGGGAGCCAGCACCTATCACAACCTGATCTGGCGAGCATTTTACGCCTCTGCCAGCATAGAGGTACTTCGCTATCTCATAGCGGAGGGCAGCCCTCACCCTGCACGTCAGCTTCAGACTGTAGCGCATAAGCGTACTCGTTAAACACTTTGCTCATGCACTTCTTCCATTTCGAGAATTCAAAACTTTCCTCATCATAGATGAGTGAACGCTCCTTGACCGTCTTGGTGCTCTCTGGTGGCAGAAGCTCGTCGAGTGTTAGCCCTGCTTCTATACTTCCATTACCAACTGCGCCAGAGATATCTTCGCTTACGTAATATCCTGACTTCGGTCTGCTCTCTATATATCCCTCTACGAGCAGCTGATTATATGCTGTCTCAACAGTAGTGACACTGATTCCATTTTTCCTTGGCAAGCTGACGTAGTGACGGAAGCTTCATTCCGAGCTCAAACTCACCTGAAAGGATTTTTGGCCTTTATGTAATCAAAAAAATCTGTATATATAAATTTTTGATTATTATTGTCGGCAAAAATCGAAAATAATGGTTCTCATCGCCTATTTTCCCCTATCTGTATTCCAAAAATTTATCTAAATTGTATATTATAATAACTGCACTATACTGTTATTATAATACTTGTCGGAGGAGTGCACAACGACAAATCGATAATAAAAACAGCATTTATATAAGGAATATAGATGACTATATGGAGGTAATAATTATGATTGAAACTAAGAACCAGACAAGCACAAGTCGTGCTGATAGAGGTGATAAGACTTTGATACTTGTAACCACAGCGATGATGACCGCTATGGTTATGATTGCTACTACATTTTTCAAGATTCCTAACGCTATGGGATACGTTCATCTAGGCGATGGCTTCGTACTACTAGCAGCAATTATCCTTCCTAAGAGATATGCATGCTTCGCTGGAGGCGTTGGTGCAGGACTTGCTGATATATATGGCGGATACGCTGTATGGGCACCTTGGACATTCGTGATCAAGATTGCAATGGTGCTAATAGCTCAGGTCTTCTTTGATATTCTCATCAAGCGTGCTTCTAACGGAAATCATGCGGCTAAGCTAGCGGGAATTCCTTTTGCAGAGCTATTTGCATATGTATTAGCAGTTATGTGGACTGCAGCTGCATACTACGTTGCTCAGGGATTCATCTATGGCAACTGGGCTGCTCCAATCGCAGATGTGCCTGGCAATCTCTTACAAGCATCCGTTGGTGCTGCTGTAGCAATCACAGTATCGGTTGCTCTCGGCAAGACAGCGCTCGGCAAGAACTTCTATTATAAGAGATCAACTATCTAAACTTAATTGAAATGGGTATATAACTAATGGAATACAAGAGAATACTATCAATTCAGGATATATCGTGTGTCGGCCAATGCTCATTGACAGTCGCACTACCTATACTTTCGGCCTGCGGACATGAGACAGCGATCATGCCTACAGCTGTACTTTCAAACCACACAGGTGGCTTCAAAGGTTTCACTTGTAGTGATTTAACTGGTGATATGCCTGATATCATCAAACAGTGGGAAATCGAGGGAATCAACTTCGATGCAGCATACACAGGTTACCTCGGAAGCAGTGATCAGATTGCGTATGTAAAAGACATATTTGCAAGACTCGTTTCGCCTTCGGGACTACGAATAGTCGATCCTGCGATGGCCGATGGAGGCAAGCTCTATCCTGCATTCGACATGGACTTCGTAGAGGTTATGAAGTCATTAGTTGCTGTAGCAGACGTTACCCTTCCTAATATTACGGAAGCCGCACTCCTCACTGGAAGCGAGTACAGAAAGCTACGATAAAGCATACGCAGAGAAGCTTGTAAACGGTCTTCATGAGCTCGGCGCTAAGACTGTCATCATGACCGGTGTCAGCTATGATGACGAAGCGACAGGAATTCTCGTTTCGGACGAAAACGGTCTTAATTATATAAAAACACGAGAAGATGCCAATCACCTGCCACGGAACTGGTGACGTGTTCGCTTCCGCATTTGTAGGCTCTTACCTAGCAGGAAAGGATAAAGCTGAGGCCGCTAGAATTGCAGGCGAATATGTACTCAGCTGTATTAAGAACACTATCGATGACAAGGAGCACTGGTACGGCGTTAAGTTCGAGCCGCTCCTCGGAAATCTAATTTCAGCTATTCGCGGTTAATCCGCTAGCACAGTGTAGCCATATATCTTATATACATGTAGTCGAGAGCGTGAGTTCTCGGCTTATTGTTTTTGTGCTACCGGTTGAATCATTGACTTACTGAATGAAATCAGATATGCTCTGCGAATTATCTAAAAAAATTTAACTAAATATAGTTTTAATGATAATTTGCATGTCAGTGTATGGTAAAAATGTCAGAAGTGATTGTTAATGACAATGTATATAAACGCTTATTAATGAAAAAGCAATTATTATCGGAGGATATAGTGAACGATAAAAATAGCAGGTAAGTTCCGAGGCACCGGGATAAAGGCTGGTCTCATGTATGGAATGGCCGAATTCTACGGAGGCGGAGCTTTTGTAATCATCAATACTTTCTTCTTAGTCTTCCTAACTAAGGCACTTGGCATGCCAGCTGCACTCGCTGGTGCTATCCCGATGGTTGGAAAAGTATGGGATGCTATCACAGACCCGATTATGGGAAACATCACGGATAGAACAACCTCGAAATTCGGTCCTAAAAGACTGTACATATTGATTGGCGGAATATTATCAGCTATCGCATTCATATTGCTCTGGACTACTATCCCGTCACGCAGCACAACAGCTCTCTTCGTATATTACATAGTAATATACTGCCTATTTTCGACCTGCTTTACCATCATCATGGTTCCGTACAACGGACTACTGCCAGACATGGTGGACAGTTACGACGTTAGGTCGAAGTTCTCAAGCCTCAGAATGATATGGTCGACGGTTGGAGCTATTTTGGCCGGACTCATTCCGACGCTCATGATAAAGGATACGCTAAACACTAGCATGTATCTCAAGGTTGCGGTTATATTCGGTGCACTATTTGGAATAGCCGCTTTTGTAACTTTTGCAGGAACATGGGAAAAGGTCAAACCGCCAGTTAAGACTAGACTTCGTGATAGCTTCTCGGAAGCATCATCGGTATTTAAGAGTCGCTCCTTCAAGATATTTATCGGTATCTACCTATCTGGTCAATGCGCTATGGACTTCGTGTCTGGCATGGCGATTTACTATGTAGATGACGTACTGCAAGGATACGATAAGGGATATCTCACGATGCTAATGGGCGTTCTGCTTTCATCGCAGCTTATCGGTATGCTCATATTCACGCCGATAATGACCAGAACATCAAAGCGCACCACCATCCTCATAGGTGCGCCGATAAGAATAGTATCGACACTCGGACTTCTCGCATTCTCCTATGCGGGTGCACCGATAGTTCCTGTACTCCTTCTCTCTGCTGGAGTTGGAATCGGAAATGCGGCTACACTGACGAGTATCTTTGCGATCCTTGCCGATATGGCGGATATAGACGAGCTGATTACTTCAACGAGTCGCCCGGGCATCGTGTAAGGAATGGCGACATTTGCGAGAAAGATTTCTGCAGGTCTCTCAGTTTGGTTTATAGGAATCCTACTTTCACTAGTCGGCTACGATGCTAAGCTAGCACACTCGGGTGTTGGACAGGCTTTGTCAACTCAGCGTGGAATCGCAATGATATTCATAGTTATTCCGGTAATTCTCGTAGTATTGCTGCTGATATTTGGCTATATTTTCCCTATCACCAACAAGGAATTCGATGTGGTTAAGAGGAAATCGCCAGAAGACGAGGCGAAGATAATAGTGTTGCCACAGATGACGAGAAACGCGTCCTCGAGCGTGTAACAGGCTTCAAGTACGAGAATTTGTGGAAGGTTTCAAACGAGCATAAGGTTAAATAATAGAACTTAACATGCAAATTAAGTGGCACAAGTTACAGAGTATAACAGGTAACTTAAACGAAAGCACAAGGTGAAAGCAGATGGCTAACACACAAAGTAATAACAACACAATTCAAAGACGTCCACTCGTATGGGCACATCGAGGCGCAAGTGGATACGCTCCCGAGAACACGCTTCCTGCATTTCAGAAAGCAATTGAGATGGGTGCGAACGGAATCGAATTAGACGTTCAGATGACGAAGGATGGCGAGCTAGTCGTATGCCACGACGAGACAATCGACAGAACTTCGAATGGGAGTGGCTGGATTAAGGATAAAACTTTAGCGGAGCTTAAAGTTCTTGATTTCTCCTGCGGGCAGAAGGATTTCGCAGGAGTCACTATTCCGACCATGCGTGAAGTATTCGAGCTACTAGTTCCAGCCGACATGATTATCAACATTGAGCTTAAGACGGGAATTGTATTCTATCCTGGAATGGCAGAAAAACTTCTGGAGCTGACTTCGGAGTGCGGTTTCTCAGATATGGTAATTTACTCATCGTTTAACCACTACACGGTTAAGCACATCCACGAGGTTACCCCTGAGGCTAAGCTTGGCTTTCTATATGCCGACGGAACGATTGATATGCCTTCATACGCTCTGAAGCACGGTGTGCAGGCACTTCATCCAGCACTTTACAATATTCAGTTCCCAGGCCTTATAGACGAATGTCACCAGAAAGGTCTGTCTGTCAACGTCTGGACAGTTAACGAAGAGGAGCACCTCGAACTGTGCTGTAGAGCTGGCGTTGATGCAATTATTACTAACTATCCTGATCGGGCTTTTGAGGTAATCAGGAGGCAGATATGAAGAGTTATCCTAAAGCGAATCCCATAATTGTGCCCGTTAGTGACCCTAGGCATTCTAGGCATTCTAGACATGCAGCACTTCCAAGCGGAATTACCATCGTTAGCGAAAGCGAATACAATGAACACATGGCTACTGGTAACAAGCAGTGGCGTAGCCAGCATGTAGTGCAGGGAGACTTTGCTGCATATGACGGTCTACCAATAAGGTACTATCACGCTTCACAGCAAGATGCTGCCAAGGGATGCATAGTCATGTTACACGGGTACTGCGGTTTCTGGGGAAAGTTCCACGAGATGGTTGAATATTACTGGTGTGCTGGCTACGAGGTATTCTTTATAGAGCACCGAGGTCACGGCTATTCGGGAAGGCAGATAGACGGAGATGATTTGGTTCACGTAAATAGCTATAACGACTACACTCGTGATATACACCAATTTATGACTGAGATTGTTAAACCTCTTATTGGAGACCTCAAGTGCATCATGTTTGCTCATTCCATGGGCGGCGCAATCGGAGCCCTTTATCTGGAGCAATATCCAGAAGTCTTCGATGCTGCAATTCTAAGCTCTCCAATGTTCGAGATAAGAACAGGCGGCACATCCAAGCTGCTAGTTAAACTGCTATTAGCTAAAAATCAAGCTACTACGCCAAGAGAAGCAGCCTTTCCCTGGCGGAAATGCTTGGGATGGAATTCTAATTATGACAAGAGCAGTGCCATGTCAGAGCCTAGATACATGTACATCTTCAAGCAACGCCTTGAGGACAGTCATTATCATACTAGTAGGATGTCTAACGGCTGGGGCTACGCGAGTTTCCGTACGACTCCAAGGATTCTCAAGGATGCTCATAAAATAGATATTCCTATACTGCTCTTGACCTCTGGAAATGATGCACTTGTTGATCCGGAGGGTCACTACAGATTTGCAAACAGTACACCTACTACTGAATTCGTTATATATGAAGGTGCAAAGCACGAGCTGTATAACGGAACTGACGAGATACTCGAAGACTACTACTCTAGAATCTTTGAGTTTATAGAAAAAGTCAGAAGATAGAATTCTTAACAAGAGCTATCTCCTGCCATAATTGGAAAAACTGTCAAAACGATAGGTTCTCTAAATTATATATAGAAATTATCTTATAATGACAAAAGCCGCCATGCTTGGCGGCTAATTTATATTCTTGCGATCTATATTACCAATTCCCTTGTTATGTGGGTTTTACCGTATATGAGACTTGTCTACATCAAAAATACTCACAGCATTTGCTTCTTCATATCTATATGAGTTGTCTATTCCCTTCATATAAATTTCCCTGCTAGATATATCAGTAGTCAAAGAACTTGAAAGCAAATGTTTTATTTCAAGGCTATTTACCGGAGAACGCTCCATAGCGGATAAATAGCTTTCTTTATCTATTTGCGACCAATCAATACACTTTCCTACAGCTGCCTTGAGCATCTTATCAAGCCATATCCTGCCACTTCTACCGTTACCTTCTCTAAAAGGATGTGCAACATTCATTTCAACATATTTATCTACACATTCCTCAAATGTGTTCTGTGGCATCTTCTCTATCTCTTTGATACTTGCTTCAAGATAAAGTACCGGAGCAAATCTGAAATTCCCTTTTGCAATGTTCACGCTCCTTATTTCCCCTGCAAAACTGTATACATCCTGAAATATATACCTGTGAATTTCAGCAAGCCCCTTAAATGTTCCAGTCTCGATTTTATCTATATCTCCACTATCCCATAGTTCCAGTGCTCTTTGTTTACTTAAAAACTCTTCTTGTTTATAATCCATAATTATTTCTATGCTTTCCCTTAGCTTATTCATATCACAAATAAATCTACAGCGAAGTAATTGCCGCTAAACATCCGAAGATAATTCCCGGCAGATTTGCTACCATAATAGGGTAATCTCTCTTTTCCTTGCATAATCCGTACGAGAACCACAGGATGCAGTTTATCATTGCTGCTAGAGGCTGAATAAAGCTTCCCTTATTTCCATTTAAGTTATTCATAATCTGAGCTACATATGCAACGTACATTACTATCGACATGCAAGTCCCTGCCCATCCCAGTATAGTTACTTTCTTTTCACTCATGGTATATCTCCTTTTTTTCTTTATCTTTATTTTACGAACTGGGGTATTATACAAAAACTATTTGGGCCCGTTCAACATGAAAGTCTTGAAATTTAAGCACATGTTGTATTTTGATTAAACAATTAACTGCTTTTTAAGTCTCCTTCTCCTGAGTTCTGCAACAAGACTTAAATCAGAGTCGTAAACTGTTTTTTTGCTAACACCGAGTTCCCCAATTTCCACGTTCTTGTTCTTGCCGTGAAAGTCACTACCGCCGCTCACGAGCAAGCCCCGACTCTCCGCAACATCTAGGAGCATTGCAGTTTCAGCTTCATCGTATCTAGAATAGAAGCATTCTAGCCCCTCGATACCTATGCTCTGAAGCACGTCTAGCTTCGCCTCGAGTTCGTCTCTGTTCATGTGAGCTTCATTTTCCCCACCGAGAGGGTGTGCCCAGATTGAAACTCCTCCAGAAGCTCTAATCGCCTTAATAGCGAGCTCAGCAGGGATTCTGTTATCCACTCCAAACTCAAGGTATTTATTTATGATTTCGGTTCTCGTACCAGAGATACCCCTGCGCATGAGGATATTTGCTATGTGTGGCTTCCCTGCAGAGGGGATTGATTCTAGCTCCCAAACCTCTTCAGATGTAAGCTCGATACCGTCAACTTCACGCAGATGCTCTATCCTAATAGCGAGCTTATCCTCTCTCTTTGCCTCTGCAGCAGCGAGAGCTTCTTTGAATTCAGGATGTTCGTCATCGTATGAATAGCCGAGGATGTGGCACTTGATATCTCCTATTTCACATGAAAACTCAATTCCCTTGTAGAACTCCATTCCTTCTGGAATTTTGTCCTGAACCTCATTTGCGCCAGCGGTCGTATCGTGGTCAGTTAGCGAGAACACATTGACTCCAGCATCCCTAACCATCTGCACGACTTCCACTGGGTTGTATGAACCATCAGATGCCGTGGTATGCAGGTGCATATCGACCAATATTCTATTGTCATTCATGCTATGCACCAACCTTCTTAATGTTTAATATATACGATTCCAACCACATTCTAGGCATATTATTCTGCTGTAAACTTCATGCCCTTGGTCTTAGCAACTTCCTTACCCTCTGCACTAAATACAGCTTCAACGCCTTTCTGCTTCTTGATGAACGCCTTCCCACCATCAACACCCTTCATCAGGCATATGGTGCTCATAGCGTCGATATCCATCGAGCGTCCCTTCTTCGCAACCAAACTAACAGCTTCAAGCTGCGTTTCAACCGGGTATCCCGTCTTGCTGCTCAGTACATGATGGTAAATCTTGCCGTTCTGCTGGAACTGTCTCTCGTAAATTCCCGAGGTTACAACCGTCTGGTTGTCGGCCGTTGTCGTTCCGATAATTTCAGTTCTATCTGTATACGGCTTCTCGATTCCGATGACGAACGGACTACCGTCAGGCTTACTTCCTATAGTGGAAATATTTCCGCCGAGGTTGATAACTGCCGATGTTACCCCCTCTTTCTCGAGCAGTGTAGTGAGTTCATCTGCAACGTATCCCTTAGCGATTCCACCAAGGTCGAGCTTCGCCTGTGGATCTGCGAGCCTGATTTTGTTTCCGTCAAATTGAATATTCTTGTAGTTGACATGCTTCAGAGCTTCAGTGATCTTGCTCTGCTCTGGAACTACTGGTTTCTCCGCCTGGAAATCCCATAGCCCTGACACCGCACCGATAGTGATATCGAAGTCTCCATCGGATAACTCACCGTATTTATAACCAGCCTTTACAACCTTAAGCGTGTCTTTACCCACAGTCACCCAGTTTCCACCAGCGTTATTAATCTGACTAACTTCACTGGACTCAATAGTGTTGCTGAGCGTATTCTCGAGCTCACGGCAACGCTTATACGCCTTGTCTATTGCAGCCTCAGCCTTTTTCTGGTCGAGGTCTCCATCCATATCATATATCGAGATTTTGCATACTGTATCTAGGTAGAACCCCTCCTTTGAGATTGGTTCAACCTCCTGTGTTTTTTTGCAAGCTGTCTGTGTTATAATAACCGTTGCGATTATTATGAATATTAACGAGAGTTTTATGGTTTGTTTACTAAGTCTAATCAATGTATTACCTCACAATTAAGGGGTTACGGGGAATAACGAATAATGTTAAAAGGATTTGTAAGAAAAGCGGACATTATCCTCTTTATAATCCTCATCTCATTTGGCATCGCCTCCTCGGTATGGCTCGGCATGACGAGTCGTTCGGGAGATAAAGCCACTGTGACAGTCGACGGCAAGACTTACGGAGTGTACAGCTTGTCCGAGGATAAAACGATTGCTGTAAAGCAGGGTAATAAGCTTAATATAATAAGAATTAAACATGGCTTCGTGACGATGTCCGAAGCATCGTGTGACAATCAGGTGTGCGTAAAGCACAAAGCTATAAGCAAGACCGGGGAGAGCATCATCTGCCTTCCTAACAAGGTGGTCGTTTCTATAGGCGGAAAGGGGGCGAACGAGTATGACTCAGTCTCGAACTAAGCGTTCAACTGACCTTAATACCAGAACCCCGCGCGGCCGCAGCAATAGTGTCGCAACCGTTGCGCTACTAGCTTCATTGGCGCTCATTTTATCGTATGTCGAAGCTATTATACCATATACACCAGGTATTCCGGGGATCAAATTAGGGATAGCTAACTTAGTTGCTGTCGTTGCTCTATATAAGCTTTCAGCAAAGTACGCAGTTATGCTAAATGTTATCCGAATCGTCGTTGCAGGTCTCCTCTTTACTGGTGTATTCGGTATGCTCTACTCGCTCGCCGGTGCGACTATCAGTTTGGCGGGTATGATTTTGCTGAAAAAGACCGAGCTGTTCAGTGTTACCGGTGTCAGCATGGCGGGCGGTTTCCTGCACAACATGGGGCAGCTAGCGATTGCGGCTATAATCATCAATGACATCAGAATTTTCTATTACCTGCCTGTGCTTATGATATCTGGAACAATTGCGGGAGTAGCGATTGGTATTGCAGCTGAACTCGTGATTAGAAGGGCGAAGTTTATTAGGTAGAGTTAAGATGATTTCTCATCAATAATCTGTAAACAAAGACTGTGGGATTAATTCTCACAGTCTTTTTGTAATCATATGTCCATATCAAACTCACACTTATTGTGCCTACCATTATGCCCCTTAAAGCTCTGACTATGCGTCGCGCAAACTGTAGATAATCATGCCACCAGTTGGTGTACATCCAGTATTCCATAGCCCTTTTAAATCAAGCCATCGGAAACTGCTATAAGTCACCGCCTTGACTTTGAGCCCTTCCTCAGTCTCGTCATATCCATTTACAAGATACCAATGCCATACGTAGTCATCATATGCCTTATCCTTATGCCTAAGCGTCAAGAATGGGATAGGCAGCCCCGCGTCTATTTGACTCTTTACCTTTTTTGCCGCCTCCTCATAAGTGTTGTCCCCTAAAAATTCACTCACGTCAACACGAGATTCCTCGACATCACGTAGATATTTAACGTATCCATTTACATAGATTGATAATTTGTTGATACCAGTAATCCTAGGCCAAAGGTAATTCTCCATGATGTGTGCAAAGTCCACATACTCCTCTCGTTTTATCTGATTACAGTCGAATGGGTACAGATTCTTGAATCCAAATTCTCGCGCAAAATACAGGCTGCTCTCACAAGCAGTCTCAGCGCCGCAGCCACCGATTCGCATCATAAAGGTGCGAAACCAATTCTGGTTACCTCCGTATGATCCCCCTATGTAATGATGATTGAGTTCTCTTTTCATCTTATCTAAGTCCTTTTTATCCTAATCCCCGTTCAACAAGCTAATATCTCTTTGCTAAAACCTCACGATTTCAGTAAGCACATATATCATAATGAATTAGCCGCCAAATGCAAAAGCAGGGCCAAAGCCCTGCGATTTATCGAAGTCTAAACTCCAGTTTTGAAATCTACTTGCCTATGCCTCAAGAGCAGCGTTAAGCGAGTTGATTAGCTGATCAGCATCAATTCCGTGAACCTGAGCAGCCTGCCCGATTGACTCTCCCTGAGAAGCTGGGCAACCAATGCACATCATTCCGTTCTGGAAGAATACCTGAATTAGATCAGGGTTCTCGTTGATAACATCTCCGATAATCATATCCTCTGTAATCTTAGCCATTTATCTTTCATCCCCTTTCCGAATGTCATTTCTTTTTTTCTATTGCAACAGTAACACTTTGAAGTTATAAAATCAATACTATAAAAGTATATTTTTTTAAATTCCTACTTATTCACTCGGAATTCACTTTACATGTTGGTTTTTAGTGCTATAATGAGATGTTAATTTTTATAAAAATAGAATCGTATAATGTAGTTAAGATATCAAAAAGGGAGAGACTAATGCTAGAATTTAGACCTGTCAAATTAGATGACCAAGACTTCGCCAAGACTGTTATATGTTCGAGCGGATGTCATGGAGCCGACTACAGTTTTGCTAATTTATATATCTGGAGACACGCTTACGAACCAGAAATCGCCTTTATGGGTGAACGTATGGTTATCAGAATGCCAAAAATTCGGATACATATTCGCATACCCTAAGGGAAGTGGCGATGTTGCACCGATTATCGAGGAGCTGCGTAAAGACGCACATTCTCGTGGCCAGAAGCTTATAATGCGTGGTCTCACACCAAAGACTCTGGAGGAATTTGAACCTCTATATGGCGACCAGTTTACAATCGAAGAAAATCGTGAAGACGCAGATTATATCTATACAGTTGAAAAAGCTGCGTGACCTTAGAGGTCGTAAACTTTCATCCAAACGCAATCATATCAAGCATTTTGAACGAAATGGCGACTGGAAATTCAAGCTCATCGAAGGCGGTTCAGATATCGATTCAGCTAGAGCTTTTGTTGATGAATTCTATAAGGAAAAAGGTGACCCAGACCTCGTAAAGGAGGCTGGCGCTATCGAGCAGATGTTTGAGAACTTTGAGGCTCTCGGTTTCTTTGGCGGCCTTCTATACCAAAATGGTAATCCAGTTGCATTTACCGCCGCAACTCAGCTCGATAACCTCACTATGGATGTGCATTTCGAAAAGGCTCTCCCAGGAGTTGAAGGTGCTTACACCATGATTAATCGCGAATTCGTTAGGGCAATCTCTGAGAAATTCCCTGATGTCGAGTACGTTAACCGAGAAGAAGACATGGGGCTCGAGGGTCTTAGAAAAGCAAAAGAAAGCTACCATCCAGATGTCCTGCTAATGAAGTATACAGCTTATGAAAAATAAATACACTATTAGACCTCGTGAGGCTTCCGACTTCGAGGAGTTCGTTTCGCTCCGCCACAAGGTGTTTGGAGATGATGCAGAGTTCATCAAATTTTTTGATGATTGCTTTCGAGATGCTTACCTTGATTTTCTAATTATTGAAGACCAGGACGGCAAGGACGTGCTGCAAGCTGCCCTCACCCAGTTCGAGATGGGAAAGCTGATTGTACCTGGAAATAAGGCTTCTGAAATAGACGGAAGATCAATAGAGATGAGCTACGCAATATGTACTGATCCATCAGCTCGAGGAAATGGATACGGCTCTCATATCACAGTCTACGCTAGGGAGATAGCTGAAAGCAGCCGAAAGCTATCCATGCTCTCACCTGCTGAGCCGAGCTTGGTTAAGTTCTACGAGCCGCTTGAATATAAGGAATTCATGTATGCTGAGCAGGGAACTGTTACATTGGATGAGCAGGCTGATTTTGGCTTATCACAACCAAGCTTCGAAATCATCTCTCCAGAAGAATACAACAATTATAGAGAAGCGATTCTTAAGAATCGCGTTCACATCGAACTATCTGCAGGTGCTCTCCGCTTTGCTGCTGGTTCTGCCGAAGGAGGTGGGCCAGATGATGGCGGGGCTGGGCTGCTTTTGATCAAGGATGGGGTTAGCGCCCTGCCCCTTGCGATCGCAGCGTGTGAGGCCGGCGAGCCGGGCTCTCTCGCTGCGGCCGAGCTCCTCACCTTCAGTGAAGACGGTGGTCACAAGGAGCTCGGGATCGCGATAGCGAAGGCACTCGCGGCTAGATTCGGCGCAGTGAGCTGCCATTATATGATGCCGAGCAGGGCAGGCAGTGATACTGCAGTCGCGCTGGGAATGATTTCCGAGAGCCACGAGGCTCTGGCAGAGATTTACGACTCCGAGCAAGGCGAGTGCCCTCCTTATATGGGGTTCACCTTCGGTTAGAACCCTGATTCAAGGGCAGATTCGCATTCAAACTTCAGAATTATAGAGTTTTAAGCTCTCATAGTAACCTTTGCTTAAGCACCACAAGTTCAAACCTGCGGTTCACCCTTAGGCAAAATAATAGATGCATAATAAAAACATGATTGACGATTAATTCATCAATCATGTTTTCTTTTATTCATATATTTACATCCTATTTCAACTATTCTGCCGCTTTAGAAACGTAATTATAGTCTCCTAAATATTACTGTTCTTTCTTCTTTCTTGCGAAAAGTGCTGCTCCGAGCCCAAGAACACTCATAACTAGTGTCGCAGCATAAGCAAAGATAGTATCTACATCTCCAGTCTTTGGTGCTGTGCTCTTTCTTGCATGAGCAACCTTAGCAGTTGGAGCCTGTGTAGCTGCAGTGCTTGATGCCGCAGGAGTTGTTGTTGATGTAGCTGGTGTTGCCGGTGCCGCTGGTGCCACTGGTGTTGTTGGTGTCGTTGGTGTCGTTGGCACTGGCGGAGTAGTCGGTGTTGTTACAGCCTTATACACGTATACCTTATCTCCATTTGCCTCCTCACGAGTCGATACAAGCTCATATCCAGCGATATTCTCACTGCTATGTATTCCAAACTTTGTAGGCTTTAACTCAGTTCCATCTTCTGTTACATAATGTGTGTAATCTATACCTACGCGGATTATACGGTTTACAGCATTAGAGGTTGTAAGCGATTCAAGAGTACTTGTTCCCCATCCAAATTGATTATCGCTACCAACCTGTGCGCTATCTGTTACAAGCGCCTTAACATCATTATAAATAACATCTGCCGTGTAATCCTTATAATTTGATTCATCCATTCCATTTAAGGAATGAATATCTATGTTGAACTTAGCATCCTTGCTTCCATTTGAACCTACGGAATCAACGATTGTCTGATTTGCCTTTAAGGCAGCATCTATCTTAACAATAGTCTCATATGGAGTCTCCTCCTTCACCTCTGCGGTGATATTCCAGTATCCACTACCCCCAAATAATGCCACTGCCTCCGCATCTCCAATTATCGTCTTAAATCTTGGGTCTGCATCCTCTATAGGAAAATCAAGTGAAATATTAGGGTAGGTCACATACATGCTGTTAGAATCAATAACTATGTTCTTCACAGTATATTCAGTATTGGTAGCCTGATCGATTAGTGTAGCTTCCTTAGCAAAATACATGGGTTCATAATACGTCTGTGGGTCCTGCGGATTTCCTTCTGAAGCGCTGTGTACAACATAAGTATCCAAATTGCTCCAATCCTTAACCTTCACAGTATTTCCAGAGTGCGAATCACCCGAGTCCACAGTTAGCTCATAGTCCTCTGGGAGTTTTTCTTCCTTGCACGCGACTCGAAAACCGATGTGTAGTTATCCTTGCCAGGAAATCTGTATCCGCTAGTAGTATTAGAAACACTTGAATTTCCTAGGCTGGTAGTAGCTCCATCTGCGGGCTGAGTTGCTACGAAGTTGTTTATAGCAGACTGCTCACTTGCTGTAACAGCATCGTCCGCATATACATTGACAGCCACAGAAGGTGCCATCATTAGAGACACACCTACCGCTGTCGCCTTTAACATCTTCCTTCTACGCTTGTTAATTCTCTTAGTCATTTTTATCTCCTTATGCGTCTATTAAATACGCCGTTAGTAGCTTTATGTCATTATACACATTATTGGTACACTTGCATAGCATTAATTTCAATACAATTGTATTTTTATACCATTGTATTTTTGCACTACTAATAATGGTATCCCTCTCGAAGTCACTACATACTGTTATTCTGAACATTATACACTCACACATGTATGTCGCACAATTAAACCTTATCATATAATCTATTGATTACATTTATTATAATCATAACCACCGGCTTAGCCGGTGGTTTGTTTTGGCCCTATAAGGGCCTTTTACCTGCTGCATCTTAAGATGCGTTGAAAAGATTCGCCAACCGCACGTACTTTCCTACAAGTCCTAAAGGACTATTTCATCTTCCTTCCTGTGAATGGATCAATATACTCCTTTAGCGTCATTTGATCATCAACTATGTCACTCTGGAGTTGTGTACGTATGTATTCAGCTATCTTTTTTTCGTTTTTCCCTACTGTATCAACATAGTAACCTCTGCACCAAAAGTGTCTATTTCCGTATCTGTATTTTAAATTTGCAAATTTATCGAATATCATAAGAGAACTTTTCCCTTTCAAATATCCTACTATTTGCGACACAGAATACTTTGGTGGTATTTCTACAAGCATATGTATATGGTCAGGGCATAGCTCAGCCTCAACAATGTTGATTCCTTTTCTTTGGCATAGGATTCTTATCATCTTTCCTATTTCCACTCGGTACTTACCATATATTTCTTTTCTTCTATATTTAGGCGCAAATACTATATGATATTTACATCTCCAGCTTGTGTGTGCTAGAGTATTTTTGTCATCCATGATGGCAACCTCCTTTGTTATTTGATGTGGTTGGCGAACCAACATCATGATAACATTGGAGGTATTTTTCTTGAAGCTAAAGCTATACTAATCACACCGGCATAGCCGGTGGTTTGTTGATTCACCTCACTATCGCTCGGCAAATCCACTGCTAAAGCAGAACCAACTAAACAACCCATTAACTATATCTATAGTCAATGGGTTTGGGTTTAGTTTATGCCTATTTTTAGTTATTAATTATTATCCTGATAGAAGAGCAGCATCCGTCTCTTCGCTTCATCAGATACTGGCAATCTATCTACTAGGTAAAAGTATCCTACAAGTTTTCCAGCAACAACCTGTTTGAGCCTCTTGAGGTACGCATCACCAGCTTCATCCTTAGGTATATATTTAATATTAGAGCTCCAAAACGACTGTATGAACAGCGCTGAAATCAGCAGATTGACTTCCTGATCCATATCGGGTGTGACATTTGCAAAAATATGTGCAAATACCTTGTCTAGAACAAGATGCTTCTCGTTCCTCACCGTCATAATCGAAGACTCGTTCGTCTGGTTATAGTAATATAGCGGATCATCGACGTAATAAATTGAACCAGCTAGGGCAACCAAGACAGGCCATAGCGACAAATCTTCGTAGTACGAATACTCTAGGTAACGTACCTTTTCAAAAAGAGTTCTATCATACATTGAAATCGTTCGACATGGCAGAAGCCACATCGCACTTCTAATGGATACTTCTCTCGAGCTCTGACCTTTGTATGCGGGCTCATTCTTTTTGCCATCATACATGATACAATTTGCCTTGCAAATCCTGTAACCTTTTTCTATACCTGCGTATAACTTGGAAATGTACTCTGGATCCACCCAGTCATCGACATCAACAAAGGAGATATATGCTCCAGTAGTGTTATCAATTCCAAGATTTGAAGCGTGCCCTAGGTCAGCTATATCCGTGACTAACACATTGATGCGTTCATCTCTCTTCATCCAGCTTCTCACCTTTTGTTCCGAATCATCCGTAGTGCCGTTAATAACACACAGGATTTCGAGGTTCGGATAAGTTTGCTTAATAAGAGAATCTAGGCACTTATCGATATATTGCTCTCCGTTATAGATTGGAATTATTACTGAAATTAGCGGTTTGATACTAACACCCCCTCATTCTTATTTCTATATTAGAACTTTGTCATATCTGCAAAATATTATTTACCGTGTATATTCACATATATTCACATATATGCAGGACTATTGCAACACTATTTGTCCAATTGTTTGTCGTTCTTCTAGTCATTTCCTGACAAATAATAAAAACACTGCAACATCCGTTGTTAGAAATTGCAGTGCTTTTTTATACTATTCTCTTATCATAACAGTCCGATAATCGGGATCCATATACTCGTATCCGAATGTTCTAAACACAGATTCGTATTTCTTGTTAGTCATAGCGAGTATTCTGCTATCATTAGGTGCTACCGCAAGGAGAAAGTCATCAATTTCCTTGTACAGCTGCATATCAGCACCACTTCCTTCGTATTCTGGATCTACCATCACATCAGTAATCAGGAAATACATTGCACCATCTCCCGATACTCTGCCAAAGGCAACGAGGTTATCATCGACGTAAAGTCCCACCATAAAGAGACCATCACGTAGTGCTTTAATCACAGTTTTAGGACTACGCTTTCTTTTCCCCCGCACTTATTCATTAATTTAATCAGCTCTGTGGGGAGCGTTCTATTTATACGAGTCTCTGCCTTAATCATAGTACATTCCCAAATTATAGTAACGAAGTATCATCAGAGGGCTATTAATCGGCCCTCAAAAATCTCATTATAAATCATTGATTAGATTGCTCATCTAATACAGTTACTATTTAACCTTAAAAGCGTCTTCAACTACTTCTTCAGCTAATTCTTCAACCTCTTCATCTACTGCTGCTGCTCCAAGCTTCGCTGATTCTACTGCTGACTCAGCCTTTGCAGCTTCCTTAGCAGCCTTCTCTGCTTCCTTCATTGCCTTAACCTCTGCAGCTTTTTGCTGCTTTCTCAGCCTTTGCTGCTGCTAGGGGCCTGCATCTCATCTTCACTAACGTAGTTTTCAGGATTTAGCTTTCTAACCTCAGTTAGGATAACAGATGCTGAGAATATAAGAACAGCGAATACGATGTACGATAAGCTCTGGTTTAGGATGTAAGAGAGCGCATCTCCGAAGTGCTCGCCAATCGACGAACCATAGGTCTTGAAGTAGTTTCTTAGATATGTGATTGAGTTAAAAATCGCATATAGTGCGTACACAGATACTATTCCCGTGCATACGTAAAGTCCAATAGTTACCTTTTGATGTCTTAAGTTTCTTGTTGTTCATGATTCCAACCTTTCCTTAAATATAATTTATAAAATGCTTTCTAATCAATTGAAATATAACATACTCGTTTATATCATATCATGAATTCCGCGTGGTTGTTATGTGAATGCTTAACTTAAACACTTCTCCTAACGCACATCCCAGTTCACTTCGGGTATTCCGTATCTCCTCAGGAATTCATTTGCACGGGAGAAATATTTCCCGCCAAAGAACCCTCTGTATGCTGAGAGAGGACTCGGGTGTACACCAGCAATCACTAGATGATTCTTGTTCGTGATAAGCGGCAGTTTAGACTTGGCATTTGAACCCCATAATATGAAAACCAGAGGTTTCTCACGCTTGTTAAGCTTGCTTATAACCGTATCGGTAAATTGCTCCCAGCCTTTGCCGCGATGTGAATTTGCCTCGTGTTCCCTCACGGTCAGAGCTGTGTTGAGGAGGAGAACGCCCGACTCAGCCCAAGGAATCAGACATCCGTTATCCATCGGCGGCGGAGTAATCCCAAGATCGGAATCTATCTCTTTAAATATGTTTACCAGTGACGGTGGTTGCTTCACGCCTTTCTGAACCGAAAAAGCCATTCCATGAGCTTGGCCGACTTCGTGATACGGGTCCTGACCGAGCAGCAGCACCTTGACATCGTCATACGGAGTGTAACTGAAAGCCGTAAATATCTCATCACGCGAAGGAAAGACCGTATGAGCTTCATATTCTTCATCGAGAAATCTCTCGAGCTCTTTATAGTACGGTTTATCCATCTCTTCAGCAAGGATGCTGTCCCATTCGTTTCCAATTTTAAATTTATCTATGCTCATAACATCTCCTGCGCTTCTTATTACTTCCTCCGGTGCTTTGCCGGATGTAGAGCATCCTGCCTTGCGTCGTATACCTTGTACACTAGCCATGCCATAAGCGAACCGACAACAGCTCCAGCTACTACATCCCCGGGATAATGAACTCCAACATAGAGCCTTGAAAGCGCCATCAATAGTGCTAGCAGCATTGCTGGAATTCCATATTTCTTGGGTGCATTAAGGTATATGCACATAGCCGCAGCAAACGAGCTTGCCGAATGTCCCGAAGGGAACGACGGGTCGCGCTGCTTCTCTATCAGTCTTTGAACCTTGTCAAAAACCTCATACGGACGAGTTCTATCTATTAACTCCTTGAGTAGCAGATTATTTACAAGGTACGTCAGAGCTAGCGATGAGAGAACCAGAAGCCCGTATTTTCGCGTTCGCTTAAATATCAGCAGTATCACTGCAATCGCTATCCACATCATTCCTGCATCTCCGAGATGTGTATACACCTTGACTATGGGTGTTAGTGCCCCATGGATCACAAAGTGCTGAAACTTGATGAGCAGCGAACCGTCTATATTTTGAATGGTCTCTATCATTAAGCCTCCTATGATCGTCTCGAGTTAGCGAATGTATAGCAACCTTCTCGTACAATCTACAGTTTATTGTAACCCTACACTCTATACGAGGTCGTAATCCCCGCGTTCTCTGTCTATATATATCTTATGAAGTCTCATACCGAAATCACATAAAATCTCGTAATTGATAGTTCCAAGCTTACCAGCAAGTTCTTCTGCAGATATCTCATCGTCACCAGATTTTCCCATAATCACAACTTCTTCGCCTTTAACGACTTCGGGCACATCCGTCACGTCAATCATGCACTGATCCATGCAAATATTTCCTACGACAGGAACACGGTACCCATTTACAAGGACCTCTGCCTTGCCTGTAAGTGCTCTCGAATAACCGTCAGCATATCCGAGAGAGATTGTTGCAATCTTGCTCTCCCTCTCTGTTATAAACTTGCGGCCGTAACTGATTGAAGTACCAGCGGGAACTTTCTTGATGTGAACGATATATGCCTTTACAGACATCACTGGCTTGAGGTCAAGTCTCGTCTTATCTACCTCTTCAGATGGATAACAACCGTACATGATGATTCCCGGCCTCACGGCATCAAAATACGTCTTCGGATAGTCCATAATCGCAGCACTGTTAGCAATGCTCAGCATGGGGATGTTGATGCCACAGCCTGCGAGCTCCTCGTAGAAGTCATTGAATAGCGAAAGCTGCTTATTAGTATATGTCGAATCAGCTTCATCGGAAGTCGCAAAGTGAGAAACCATGCCATTTATACGAAGTCCTTCGAGCTCGTCCAGCTCCTCGATTTCAGTTCTCGCAAACTCCTTCTCAAGTGGTGTCTCTATCCTATATCCGATTCTACCCATACCTGAGTCGATGGCGATGAAGCAGTCGATTACTGCCCCGCTCTCAACTGCAATCTCGGCTCTTCTCTTCGCTCTCTCAAGACCGCCTATTACAATTGTGAGGTTATGCTCTATCACAATGTCTGTGCAATCCTCTGGCACGAACCCGAGAATGAGCATACTCTCGTTGAAGCCCGCCTCACGCAGTTCGAGCGCCTCTTCTATTGTGGCAACTGCGAAGCGTTTAACTCCATTTGCACGTAGGACCTTGGCACAGCGAACGCTGCCGTGTCCATACGAATCGGCTTTTACAACGCCTATTATCTCGCTGTTACCGATTACCCTTTTGATTTCCTTGATGTTATGATCTAGCGCCGTAAGATCGATTTCTACCCATGTCTGGCGCATTGATTCCTTGTACATTAGTTACCCCTTTAAGTATTTAGTTCCTGACAGCTAGGCCGTCAGGAACTGTCTCTGTCAGTAGGTTATAGTTTTGTAAATTGCAAAGTTCCCCTTGCAAACTAGCGGATAATCAGCTCGTCACGCGCTGGTCCATTTGAAACCATAGACACGCGAACTCCGATTTCCTCTTCAATTCTCTCGATGTATGCCTTGCATTCACTTGGCAGTTCATCGTAGTTCTTAATTCCTCTTATGTCAGTCTTCCATCCCGGAAGTGTCTCGTACACTGGCTTTGCCTTCTCTAGTAGCGGTGTATTAGGAAAGTCCTTAGTAATCTCTCCGTCGATTTCATAGCCGACACAGATTTTGAGTTCGTCTAGGTATCCCAGCACGTCAACTACTGTTACTGCAACCTCTGTAGCTCCCTGCATCATGCAGCCGTATCTAGTTGCAACTGCATCGAACCATCCGACCCTTCTAGGTCTGCCTGTAGTTACTCCGAATTCTCCACCATCTCCGCCGCGTCTACGAAGCTCGTCAGCCTCGTCTCCGAATAGCTCGCTGACAAAAGCTCCCGCACCAACGGCCGAAGAGTACGCCTTTACAACTGTAACAATTCTCTCAATAGCATATGGCGGTAGTCCAGCACCAGTAGCACCAAACCCTGCGAGTGTCGACGACGATGTTACCATCGGATAAATACCGTGGTCGGTATCCTTGAGTGCTCCGAGCTGCCCCTCCAAGAGAATGCTTTTGCCTGCACGAAGTGCATCATTTAAAACCTGTGAAGTATGAGCGACGTAGGGTCTCAGCATCTCGGCATAATCCATTAGCTCATCATATATATCTTCTGGTTTAATCTGTGGCTTGTGATACAGGTTCTCAAACATTACGTTCTTGATACTGCACACGTTGTTAATCCTCTCCATGAGGACTTCCTTGTCCGCATAGAGATCTGCGACCTGAAAACCAATCTTAGCGTACTTATCTGAGAAGCACGGTGCGATGCCCGCCTTAGTGGAGCCGAACGAATGTCCAGCAAGTCTCTCTTCTTCATACGCATCAAGCGCCATGTGGTACGACATAACTAGCTGCGCCCTATCGGAAATGATAATCTTGCCGTGCGGAACGCCCGCCTCATCGATGGATGCGAGTTCTTCAAAGAACTTCTTGGCGTTGACAGCAACTCCATTTCCCAGAACACTTACAGCATCCTTGTTAAAAATGCCCGATGGCATGAGGTGAAGTCCGAATTTGCCAAACTCGTTCTTGATGGTGTGTCCGGCATTACTTCCGCCCTGGAATCTCACGATATAATCGGACTCCTGTGCGAGTACGTCTGTAATCTTACCCTTACCTTCATCGCCCCAATTGGCACCTACAACTGCTGTGATCATAAAAACCTCCTTGCGCATTGTGCTACCGCGCCTCTGTCACGACTTTATGACCCCGTCAATCCGCCTTGCGAACCAACCTTCTGTAAAGCCAGTTATTAAATTTATTCCTCTGTAATAATAGTGTGCGAGGATTGTTAAATATGAATTAAATATGCCTTAAATATATTCAATCTTACTTGTATTACGCCAAATTCCCATCTTCTCGGCTTCCTGTATGAGCTCTTCTCTAAAATCAGGATGCGCAACGCTGATGAGGCTTTCGGCTCTCTGCCAGGTTGACTTACCCTTGAGATTTACTGCACCATACTCGGTTACGACATAGTGAGTCGCTGTTCGTGGTGTAGTTATAATCGATCCTCTAGGCAGAGTCGGATGAATGAGAGATACGACCTCTCCATTTGGCTTAGTTCTAGTCGAATGCGTACACATGAAGCTCTTACCGTTCTCAGATAAGAACGCTCCGAGTACGAAGTCGAGCTGTCCGCCAGTTCCTGTAAGCTGTCTGAAACCTGCACTCTCCGAACAAACCTGTCCGTAGAGGTCAACTCCAACGCAGCTATTAATCGAGATGAAGTTGTCTATCTGCGAAATAGTGTGGACGCTGTTAACATAGTCAACCGGTGCAGCACAGCAGATAGGATTGTCGTCTATAAAGTCATATAGCGCCTTGCTTCCAACCGCTGCTGTATAAACAGTGAGGCCCTTATCCACCTTCTTGTTGTTGGTCAGCTTACCTGCATAATACAGATTCATAAAGGAATCTACGATTACCTCACTGTGACCACCAAGGTCACGGATGTCGGACTCTGCGAGTAGGCTGCCGATTGCATTTGGCACAGCTCCGATTCCGAGCTGCAGCGTACTTTTATTTCTAATGCGATCTACTATCGACTCAGCAATCCTTCTGTCCTCAGGGCTCGCTGGTGCCGCCTTGAACTCTGCAAGTTCAGGGCTCTCTCCCTCTATGATGTAATTTACATCAGATATATTGATGTGCGACTCGTATCCGAGCGCAATTGGCATCTTCTCATTAACTTCTACGATGACAATCTTGGAATTTCTGATAATACCGAGAAGATCGGCATTAGTTGGTCCAAAATTAAAGTTGCCGTACCTATCCATTGGCGCAACTTGAATGCAGCAGATGTCAAATCCATTGCCTTCCTGTCCCCAATATAGCGGCTCTTCGTTGAATAGAATCGGCACGTACCAACAGTTGCCCGCATCCGCCATCATTCTGTCCATGCCAGTATAATGCGATGAATAAAATCTAACTGTGTCTACGTCCCTCGTCGCCTTGAAAGTCTCCAGAAGATCGTTTCTCACGGCAACTTCAGTCTGAATCTCTAATCCGCGAAGGAGCGTATCGGTCTTGAGGCGTTTTCCAAGAGCTCTGTCCATGTATATGGAGCTCCCAGTTCCCACACCAAAGTGCAGCCTATAGTTACTCTTAACTAGGCTAGCGGCGAAATCTGCGTCGATCAGCTTGGTTTTTGTATTCACTCTGCACTTGACTGATATCGTACATAATCGTCCCTCCGTTTTCCTAAATTGTCACTATTTGCCAAGGTTTTTTTGTGGCAAAAGGACAAAATTCATTTTTAGCCTATTTGTGGCTTTTTTTCAAGCTTTTAAGGTCCTTCAAGCCCTTTCAAATCTTAATATTTGCTTATGTTTAAGTGTTGAAATGGAGAAGTTTATGTAGTCACAGGTACCGTGTACCCACGCATTACAAAAGGACATGGGAAAAATTCCCATGTCCTCCGCTTTTAACTTAGTTAATTTTACCTATTTACCGCTACATACCACGCTTCCTTTATCTACCGAAACGCTGCAACTATAAGCACGAACTAGTCGCGCTTCGATAGGAGATCTCTGATCTCTGTAAGTAGCTCAACCTCTGGTGTTGGTGCTGCTGGCTCTTCTGCTGGCTCCTCTTCTTTCTTTCTCTTAGCCTTGATGAGCGCCTTAATGATGATAAACACAGTTAGCGCGATGAGTAGGAAGTTGATAATCGCCTGGATGAATACACCGTAGTTAATAGCTGCACTTCCAACCGTAACCTTTAGTCCTGAGAAATCAATTCCTCCAATGATAACACCTACGATTGGCATGATGATATCGTTAACAAGTGAAGTTACGATTGCTGTGAATGCAGAACCGATGATGATACCTACTGCCATGTCTAGCACGTTACCGCGAGCGATAAACGCCTTAAACTCTGCTACAAATCCCTTTGTCTCTTTCATTTTACCCTTGTGCTCCTTTCAATATTGAACTTATATAACACTTTTGAGATGTAGTTGCACTTATGTAGCATGCAACTATATTTAGCTACATAATGAATTACACTATAAACTGCTTCAGGTCAAGTGCTTTTGACTAAATTAATTGAAATAAATTTAATTGTGCATATATAAATTGCCGTTTTTTTAAATTTTATTTCTATGCAAATCACTATATTTAGTTAATTTGCTCCAGTCCACCGTACCATTATTTAAACGCACGTGCACTATCTACGGGGAACATATAGATTCCCTTACCGCTTGTACTTCATGCAATTCGGTGATATTATAATTAAGCTTGTGTTTAACGCTGATGATTGTAGTTAATCAGAGATTTATCCGGGATTACGTTCACAGGAGGCGTCATTCGCAAGCGCCCAACCCGTGTCTCGATAGCTCAGGGGACAGAGCACCGCTCTCCTAAAGCGGGTGTCGGAGGTTCGAATCCTCTTCGGGACACCACCTTAAAGCACTGCAATTCTAACGAGTTGCGGTGTTTTTTTATTTTACATCGTAGTATAGTGCTCGAGCACAGCCGCTGCAGCACCCTTCGAACTAGACTCAACTACCGTTCCCAAAAAGCTCTTTAATCACCTTAAAAATTACCCGTGGCATTTCTCTTCCAATCTGCAAACTCAGGACCGAGAATGTAGTCCTGATACTCAAGACTTTCTTCGGGCCTTCCTTCAAGCCTTTCAATAAGCCTTTTTATCTCTCATAACTCTTACGACAGTTTTGACTTCATCATCTGTCGAATAGAATAACTCGGGCACCAGAATCACTTTCTTGCGAATTGCATCTGCAACGAAGAGATACAAACAGAACTCTTTATCTACATATCTCTTGTCAGGGATATAAACAGGCACAGTGTCATCGGATATCTGGAACTGACCTTTGTTCTTCTTGATTCCATAGTAGTCACAGATGCCGTCTACTTCTCTCTTCGTTAAGTTATACTTCAATTGAAATTGTTTCTTTGTAAGCATATTTATCACCTATTTTCTGAAACTTAATCTGTCACTATAATAGCACAGGAACATATACTGACAGACTTGTTTTCCGGTATAATAATCGTCAATTTTTTTCGTTACTACTCGCATCTGGTATAATAGCTAATATATGACATAATTTAAATCTACTAAACTATGTTAAATCGAGGTACCCATGATTGAACTTAGAAATGATTCATCGGTAAAATACAGCTACGACGAGTGGCTGGAATTTTTCCGTGAAAACGACAAACACAGGCTCCAGATAGATTTCTCTCAAGAAGTCAAACTATCTGATGAAACCAAGGCACTGATACTGCCTTCTATTTCTGCGTTTCAAATAGGCGAGCACAGCGACGGACTTCATCTAGTCAAAGCAGCAGAAGTATTCGCAAGCTTGTTCGACGAACCTGCATATCCCAATGTCATGAAGCTTTTTATCAAGGAGGAGAATTTCCATTCTTCTTACCTCGGAGAATTCATGCGCTTTCATAATTTACCGCTACGCAAAAGCAATTTTCTGGATAGGACCTTTAGGCGTATCCGAAGGCGCGGCAACATACTCTCAGAGGTAATAACCCTAATAACAGCTGAAATTATCGCACTCTCATATTATTCAGCACTCAGTGATGCGACGGAATCACCAGCATTAAAGCGTATATGTGCTCAGATGCTTCATGACGAGCTACCTCACGTGATTTTTCAGTCCTATACCATTGGGCATTTTAAGCAGAGCAGATGGCTAAAGTTCAAAAGGCACTTCCTCATGCGAGCGACTACTCGTGCCGTCTGGACTGCATATGAGAACGTGTTTCGTGCGGCAGGCTGGACTTATGATAGATTCAGGCAGGAGAACCTCGGATACCTTAAGCAGTCTGAAGATATAGCAAGCCGTATATCTTCAGACTTAACCTTGGAAGCCTTGTAATAGGCATGGTGAAACTCATTTAAACGAACGACAAGCATGTACTTTTTTAGTACATGCTATTAATTTGGATAAATATTATTGACAATATCGTATTACGATATTATATTTTAGCTAGAAATATCGATTAACGATATTAGGAGGCTTACAGCAAATTTGATTAAAGGGTGGTGCTATATATGGCCAAAAAATCATTGGAACCATTAACCGAGCCGATGTTCTACATACTGCTCTGTTTTCACCGCTCAGATATGTGTGGAACGGAGATATCGAGTTATGTAAACGACCTTACAGATGGTCGGGTCAAGCTCGGACCGGGTACTCTGTATTCACTTCTCTCACTTTTTCAAGCGGAGGATTTAATCAAGAAGTTACCACCAGATGGCAGAAGAATTTCTTACAGCATTACAGAGCGTGGCGAGCAGCTATATCAGGATGAAATACGCAGATTGGAAGCGTGCCTTGGTGATGCACGGAGGTGCAGTTATGAGCGATAAGATTAAACAGAAAAATTTGTTATTTTGATCTTTCTGACATATACCAGGAACAGAATTGGCTCGAGGATATGGCTAAGAAGGGGTTGCTTCTCACATATACCGGATACTTTCTGTACGACTTTGAATATGGCGAACCAACAGAGAGGAGATATCGTATTCTGCCTCAGAAGAGAAAAGAAAAATCGAGCAGGAAGAGCTGGATATATATGAGTCCTGCGGATGGACCTGTGTGCGTGGAACACATGCATCAACTGTGTTCTATACAGATGATCAGAGTACACCCGAACCTTTTACAGATGCCGTTACGGAGAAGAAGTATTATGTGAAGAGACTACTCTTTACATTTATCACTACTATAGTGTCGACGTTTTGCATACTTGTGAATTTAAAGCTCAATACGAATGGCTTTGTCTTTAATCCAATTGAGTTTTATTATCAGCTGGCTGATAAACCATCTCCAATTATTTACCTATACACTGTGATGTACCCAATGCTAGTGTTATTCGGACTGGTATTTATCTTTAAGCACGCTAGGTTAATATGGCAATTTAAAAGGGAAACTTTTAAGAAGTCTCTCGGCTTTAAGGCTATACGTTATGCAAACATGATCTTAACTAATGCGATTATCGTGTTAATGGTGGGGTTGTTTGCGTACGTGGTATTTGCGCCAGATAGACATACCACAACAAGTAGCTTTAAGGAAGCATTGGCCTATAAGGATAATGACCTTGTAAGATTCGCAGAATTTGACCCAGCCACGTGGGATGAAGTTCGAGCGAATATGACCGTAAAAAATGGCAATAAGGATATTGATAATCCCAACATAACATACGAGACAAGTTACGACCGTAATGTCATGATGACGAAGATGTCTTCAGAAGACCTCGAGGTTTATTCCAGAACCGATAAAGATGGTGTATCTGAGCCAAAGCTCATGTATCAGGTTCAGCTTTACAAAGCCAAATCACCAAAGATTGCCGCACGCTTTATGCCATCTAATATGGCAGAAGAGCTAGACTATAAAGGCTTCGACGTATCGGAGAGGCGCATCCAGAATATGCAGTTTAAATACAAGGGACTCGATTACGCGGCATATATCGCAGCTTCTAAAAAAGACGAGGCTCCATTCTATAAGCAGATGCTTTTCCTCAGGAAGGGGAATAAATACATCGTTGTTGCATATAGTGGGCCTATCGATCTGAAGTCAAAGACTGGGCTCTTCGCAGCCAAGATGTAGCTATATATCATTTCACTGTTACCACATAGTACTCAATATGGAGTGTAATCATGGATAAGAAAACGAAATTAAAATTTAATCCTTTCGGCATAGTTGATATGTTCTATAAGCAGAACTGGCTTGAATATCAGGCAAAAAAAGGACTTCTCCTCGCTAACGACAATCTATTTACTTGCAGATTCACCGTTGACGAACCACGAGATAGACGGTATCGCATCTTGCCATACAGGCACAGCGAGATGACAAGAGAGGAGCTTGATCTATATGCTTCTTGTGGTTGGAATCTAATATACGGTTCTGGTTCAGTAATGATATTCTACACGGATGATCCGGGTGCTCCAGAGCCATTTACGGATGTGCAGAGTCAACATAAGTACTACAGGAAGAGTTTGATTACTAATTTTATTATTATGGCAATTATCCTAGTAGATACAATTTTTAATATCAGTCAAAGTTTGCAAGGATTCAATATTTCACTTTCAGCACTTCTCTATAGCAGTGCGGATGAACCGCTTTCCTCTGTTGTTATGAGTCTTGTAGGATTACCATTGGCATTTCTGTACTGGTTTCAATACATGTTCACGTATATAGGCTTACTAAATAGAAGCAGAAAGAAGGATTACTATGGTGCTTCAGGATTTAGATTGAAATATTACACCAATGCGACAATTTTTATAACTTTAATTGTCCTAGTCCTATGGAGTATCATTGATATCCCTAGGACAGTAGATACCTCATCATCAGGGGATTTCACGGAGGCTCTTAAGTATAAGGGTAACGAGATTGTTCGCTTCTCGGAATTTGACCCCGATACATGGAAAACGGCTAAGAAGCAAATTGAGAACTATGATGAAGGAAATAATAAAACAGACATTATTTTCGAAATAGACCAAGATAAAAGCTTCATGATTCCTAGAATGATATCTGAGGAGCTAGAAGTTAGTACGCAAGCAAAAAACGAAGATGATGACTCTGTAATTAATCTCTATTACAATGTTCACCTATACAAGGCAAAGTCTTCTAAAATTGCAGCGGAATTTATGAAATACAATTATAAAAATGTACTTGAGGAAGCTAGCATCAAGGTATCAGATAAGTCTCTGGACAAGTTCCGCTTCGATTACGAAGGTCTCGACTATGCTGCATATGTCGTGGATGATAAGAAAGCGAATGACCCTACCGCAAAGCGTGACCAGCTACTCTTCCTCAGAAAAGGTAGCACATACGTATACATTTCATATTACGGACCTATAGATTTGAAATCGAAGGTTTCGCTGTTCGCAGCGAAGATGTAGCTTTGTAAGCTGTAGATGCACATATGCAAGTTGCAGTAATTATGCTCATATGTTAATAAGAAATGACCAGCCATGCGGCTGGTCATTTCTGTTACTCGTTATTATTTGCTTGAGTTGCCATTTGTGTATCGTTAATATTCCGGTACCTCGAACAGCATCTTGAACTCCGAGCCGTCATTCAGATAAATTCCCTCGATGTCTTCAGGGTGATTTACCAAGAGTTCCGAGATATTGTCCACCTCGAACGACACACAGATTCCGCAGGCCGCACTTAGCGCCCTAGGAACTGGCATCAGTGTTGCGGAAGGGTCTATGCTTTTCTGCTGTTTATGAAAACTGCTGCGCACCAAAATGCGTATGAAATGTTGCGATATACATTACTTTAATGTGATTAGGTAATCGCCTTCTGGCGTTTCACTGTATTCCATAGATAGCTTGTTGTTAGCTGCGTATCTTGAAATGTTCTTAACCGGCGTCATGCTATCTACGAGAACCTCAACAGGTGTTCCATTCTTAACAGCGTTCTGAGTCATAATTACTGGTTCAGGGCACGAGTACCCTCTTGCATCTACCTTAGTCATTTTATGCCTCCTTACCTTTTCTGATGTTCAGCAGACCGATTACTACAGTCACGATGATTCCGAATATAACTGCAACCTTACCATTTGGAGTAGGTCCCATTGCTGAAGATGCTAGTGCAAAGTTGTGACAGAAAGCTGCTCCCACGAACAAGCCGAGAACTGCAACGCCCGAGTCTGCATTTCCAGTACCCGATAGTACCACCTGACGAAGTGGGCAGCCGCCGAGTAGGCAAGAACCTAGTCCAACGAGCGCCATGCCGAGGAAGTTCCAAAGTGCATCGCTTATCGCAATTGGCTGCTGATCAAACCCTGCGTGGAAGAAACCAAGTGCCATGTTTCCAATAAAGGCTGCAACGAATATTGCGATAAATCCAGATAGTAGGTAGAAATCTTTGAATAGTACTGCATCACGAATTCCACCGATCATGCAAAGTCTAGTGCGCTGTGCGAGTACGCCGACAACTAGTCCTGCGATTAGCGAGATTACGAGAGGTGCGTGCATAGCTCCAGGGCCTTCCTTGCTGAATGCTAGAAGTGCTGGGAATGCGCATAGGATAACAAGTAGAACTACTGTTATTGCTGGCAGTGCAACACCTTCTGTTGGCCCTAGTGGAACTGATTTCTTAAGTGTGAAGCCCTTCTTAAGGAACACGATTCCGCCGAGAATTCCAAATACGAATCCAACCAAGCCGATGATTGCGTTCCAGTCTCCACCAGCGATTCTGAGAATCATTCTTAGTGGGCAACCGAGGAACATAAGAGCTCCTACCATTACGAAGAACGAAAGTACAAACCTTGTCATTGGGGACGAACCGCCACGAACCTTGAACTCTCTGCCGCCAAGAGACATGAGAAATGCACCGAGAATAAGTCCGATTATCTCAGGACGAACATACTGCACAACTGGAGCTGAATGAAGTTTAACCGCACCAGCAGTGTCTCTCAGGAAGCAAGCAATACAAAAGCCCATGTTAGCAGGGTTGCCATACTTAACGAGAAGTACTGCAGCCGCGCCAACCACGAGCCCGGTAATGATCATAAGAGTGCTTTTTTTCTTTTTTTCATTATATCCTCCTTGTTTAAATAATATCGATTTATCATTATGAGTATATCAAACAAGGATTTTTGTATTAAAATCAGTAATTTTAATACTTCAAAGTTAATATCAGTATTTTCAATAACACTTTATCATTGCGTTTTCATTTCATATTTTCGGTCAAGAATCATCCTTTTTAGTTACCATTTCCCTGCAAAAGCCTCTTCATCGCCGCCCGATACTTCTCGACTCTTGCATAGTCCTCTTCGACAGGGTGCTCTATGCGATCAATATCCATATTGTGGCTCAGGTCGGCAAGCTTGACAGCGGTCGCGAGCTTATTTTGAGATATTCTATCTATGTACTGCATGTATTCTTCGTCGAGGTCTTTGGTAAGTGTTTTCACAGCATCAACTACTTTATCGCTAAAACCGCACATACGCAAATACACCTCGTCATACTCACCATCCTCGAGCACATCGTGCAAGTAAGCGACAACCTTTTTCCTCTTCCGTTTCACACATATCTGCGACTGCAAATGGATGCAGATAGTAAGGCTTCCCCGCCTTGTCCACCTGCTCGTAGTGTGCCTCCTGACATATCTGTTGTGCTAATTGAATCTGATCCATGTATCTAACCCTCCTCGGGTAATTATAGGTGAGGCCTCTTAATAGAGCAAGCATTTGGGGATATTATCTGCAACCAAAGCAAAAACCGCACGGATTAGTCCGTGCGGTTTTGTATTGAGCTGCTGGCGAGAATCGAACTCGCAACCACTTCATTACGAGTTAATACTGAATCGTGTATTTTTCAATACTTACGTTGATTATTGCAACGCATTTTATCAAAATTACTCTAATTCATAACCTCTCGGTTTTTTCGGCAACATCTCTATCATTATCATTCTTTGCTTGATTCCGTTTTTTTCCGCCTAATCCTTCGTATATTTCAAATCGCGATTTTTAGATTCTCATATTCATCTAGATATACAAAGCCCCGATTTATAACTACATCGCACATTGGTTCTAGGGATATCGTGGAGAATCCACATCATGCCTTCTACAAGACATTCTCTCACGCTGTCTTCCGCTTTTTGTTTCTTTATCAAGTACCTTATGTACCCTCCTAGCATACCGACAATAGCTCCGATAATCAAGTCAATAATTGTACCCATCGCAGAGTTGCATGCTGTTATCATCATTTGATATACACCTTGCTTCCCTGACGAGCGCAAATCCATCCGGACGGAATGCGCATCCAATCTCCTCGCATTTCTAAACAGGTTACCTGAGTACCTGCGCGCAAGCAAGCTAGGGCTTCCAGCGAGTGCGTGTCTCTTGCCGTCTGCGGTCAGCTCAGAATATGCACGCTGTCTATATCCTGTTCCTGGACCGGTTCTTACACGCATATCAGAAATTAATTGATATGTTCTACCTGCAGCGTATGCGCTTGTGCTACTAGGTGTGTATGTAGGCGCTGATGTTGCTCCTGTTTTCGTGAGATAGTCCATACAAACCCAGCCGCCAGCTCCTACAGATCTACCCCAGTTACCGCTCATTTCCACAATTCGAAGCGGCGTTCCATTTGATAACGTGGTTACCCTTGTATAGTTTGTCCCTGGTCCTTTTCTTACATTAAGACCAACAGACGAATTAACATGATATAGTCCGTAATCTCCAGAGTTAGAGCTTGGCGGTGCTGCGCTCACTCCGTCAAAGTTTGGTCTCACAAACCCTCTTATATATCTACCATTGATAGGTACGCTTCTATATCCTACAACAGATGCCGCACTTTTATTACCTTCGATAACAGTGATCAGTCCGCCACCGACAGATACAACCACGCCTACATGGTCGGGTCCACCTACGTTATCACCATATCCGGAATCTTGCCAATCATATAGAATGAGATCTCCAGGGCTTGGTGTGTATGAATCGCTCTCAATCCATATCCCCATCTGTTTAGCCTTAGATATCATCGTACCGCAATTAGCGCTAGCCGGAATCAGGTTACCAATACCTAGTTCGTACGCCCACGCAGATACAGCTGCGGCGCACCAAGGCGCAACATAATTCATCGGCCAACCATCCGGCTTATGCTGATTGAATATGTCTATTAGGCGGCGGTGTTTAGCCGAACCTCTAACTGCTCCGAGGTAACTAACTGCCGTCTGTACAAACTGCTGTCTTGTTGCCATTAACCTTTCGCCTCACTTTCCTCTTCATCCTCATTATCTTCGCTTGTCTTTTCCACATTGCTAACCTCTTCATTTGTGTTCGCCTCTAGAGTAGGCTGTTTATTTACGTAGTTATCAACATGCTGAGCGTATTCATTAATTTTTTTAGCTTCTTTTAGGTAATCTAGCAGCTCTTGCGACTGTTTAGCCTCTTCACTGTAATTGTGATTGAAATAGTGATTTACTGCATACGATATTGCAAATGCAATCACATAGGCTATTTTACCTATATTCGTGTCACTAATCACCGGGACATTGACTCCGAATACCATTAGCACAGCGACTGCACCTGTGATAATCATTGCAATACCATCTCTTAATTTAGTTCTTTTGTTTTTATCCATATGTGCCTCCTACACTTTCTATAAATTCTACTTTAATAATTTTAAAAGAAATGAGGCTGTCATTTCGACAGCCTCACAATTTACCTTCTTTTTCTTCTTCCTCTTGTTTCTAGTAGCGTATTTATAGCTTCTCTTTATAACAGCATCTGCAGTATACTTGCGATCTCCTGGATATAGAGCTTCTATTTTTTGTGCATATACTCTCGCAGTTTCAACATCTCCGCGAGCAAGTGCCTTGTTGATATATGGATAGTAGCTATACCTTATACTTTGTTTTGCACTATATAACACCTCTTCGCGTTGGAAGTCGACATTCGTCGGATCTATACGTTCTATCTTTGCGAGTTGTTTTTCAACCTTTAAGTTGTTCTGGGCTTTAAGTCCATCAATAACCCCTTTGAGATATTCCTTCCGTATCCACTCTTTCGATTTTTCCATTGCTACCTCAGAAGTATAGCGCTCTCCTTGAACTTCGATATTCATCTTGTTGAATTTGTTTGCGAGCTTTTCAGCCTCTTCAGTGTTGCCTTTCATGAGAGCATTCTCAATCTTTTTGAGCTGATCGGTTTTCACCTTATTAATTCTGCTTTGGAAGTATTCCTCTGCATTCAGCATACTATTTCTTGCTGCAAGACTCTTTGCGAGTTTTTCAGCCTCTTCATTCTTTCCTTTCTTGATAAAGTTATCCATTTCATCATTATGATTTCTCTTAATGCGATTAATCGTTTCTTTATCGATTCTCTCTCTTGTGTATTCTTTATCGTTTTCAAGAATGTATTTAGCTGCTTTTTTTCCTAGTATCGCTATCGTACTTTTCAGAGTCGGTCGCAATTTTCTTGAAGGCGCCTTTGTTTCCTTCGTATGTTTTCTCGATTTTTGAGAAGTCCATTAGTAAATCTTGCTTTGTATTTGCACCGGTGAAAAAAAGTCGTGTATCGATGCCAAATATGCAAATGTACCCTTTAAATCCCTATAAACTACATCTACAGGAAGTCCGAAGAATACACCTGCAGCATTAGCGACCTTTTCAAGTTTTGTAACTAAACTATTTTTTTAGGATCTACGCATGCCTTGTATGCGTCGCTAATTTTTACGAACAGAGACATGTCTAATCTTGATGGTGTGTAGCCTTGTAGCGCTGACTGGATATCCTTTCCGACCGGCAGCATAGCTATAGGATTTAGTTCCCCAAACAGATTTCCATCTGTATGGAGTTTGTTTTCCCCTAGAAGCGCATCAAGGAATCGTTCGACAAAATTCTTATCCTTTTTTATCATCGTCTGCAATGTGTCTTATCATAGCGTCATAAACAGATTTCATAACCGCCATTGCTGCCGCCGACGTTACGAACCAACCAAACTGTTTTGCGACTAGCTTTCTAGCTTCTGATACATTGCCCTCATCATACATTTGCTTTGCAATTTGAGTATTAGTAATGAACAGCGACAGCGTTTTAGTTGGCTCGGATAAGAATGCTGTTAGCACTGATGACCCTACATCCTTTTGCCTCATTAGTTCAGATCGTGATAGTACAGAGTCGAATACCTGAGTTCTATACACAACTTCTCTAAACTGTTCATTTACTGCTTGCCAGTATCCTTCGTCTCCTTCATGGATATTCATTGTGTCTTCAACTTTGAGCTTACAAGCACCCCAGATTTTACCCCATGTCATATTATCAAGGAAACCGTACATATCAAGTGTTACTTTCTCTAGTTTATTTTCCTTGTTAATCATAGCGTTGGTAAGACTTGGTCCCACATCCGTCGAATAATAGCCTAGGTCTTTCCACACAGCGACACCTGAGTGTTGTTGCATCTCTTTTACCGCGTCGCGTGAATACTTGCTCCTAGCTAGATATTTTGGATTTATCACGGCGGATGCTCTAACGATTGACATAGGCTGCTGCATGGCTACTCTTCCGTTCGCTGCAATTGCAGCACGCTTTGCTGTTCCTATAATCTTAGTTGTGATAGGCATCTCGCTTTTTGCGATATTGCCGTTTACATCCTTTAAAAATTTCTCTATGTATTCGTTAGCCTCTCTACCATATGCACGCTCAATCGCCTCTCTAACAGAGCCTTTTATTACGCCGTCTTCTCCATAGTCTCTGTAGTTCCACACGTTCTCTAGGTCTTGTAGCGGCATAGATAACGCCTGGTACGCACTCATAGCGCTTATATGGTTTGATGCGACACTTAATACGTTATCTAATACAACCGCATTTTTTGCTGATGGTTTCGTTTTCTTTGCAAATCCTGGATTGATAATTTTAGTTACCGCTGCCTCTTCAACATTAGCATCCACAGTTTCTCTTGCAATTTTGATAGGAAAATAGTTTTCTTCTGTAAACTTGTTATATCCCCACACCTTCATAGATACTTCATTTCCCCAATCAGACACCGCTGTATTAAGGTAGTGCTGAATCATTTTTGCGCATTTTATTTCTTCCGGAGATAAGCTCTTAACGATATTTATAATATCACTATGCGTTATCTTTTCTCTCTGCATGGAGCTTTTTCTAAGTACAGTGTTTTTTTGCCGAGTTTCTTCGGTTTAACTTCTGCAGTCTGAATACCGCCAGCAAGAATGTGTTCTAGCGCCTGCTTTCTTTCGCTGAGAAGGAACAGTGTTACCATCTGCCCATGAGTTAGGTTTAAGGTTTTCCCTGATTCCAGCTTGAAGGATTCTACTTTTGAATCTTCCCAGATAGTATTAAATGCATCTTCTCCTACAGCCTCTTGAATTCTCTGAAATTCATTTTGGGCGCTCTTAACATTCATAGCGTGATCATCAAATCCGATTGTTATCTCTTTAAACAGTTTGTTAAGTGTGCCATCTAGTACAGCAAACCTATCTGCAGGATTAATGTTCCTCGAGAATATGAACTTGGATACAGCACTAGCTCCGCCAGCATAGCGATTCTTTTCTGCCTTTTTACTGAGTTCGTTAATTACTGCGTTTCCTGTTCCACTGATTGTTTTGTACTGGTCATACTTAAGCATATCGTTATGCTTATTTACAATGCTATCTAGACCTCTAATAACATCTCTCACACTTTCGATTGTATCGGCGTCCATATCAACAAGCCTTGATTCTTTTAAAGCCTCAAGAACTGAATCAATTTGATTCATAAAATCTTCGTCCTCAACAAAACTAAACGTACTGTCACCGTCGTTCTTTTCTTCAAGCACCTTGCGATATTCGTTTTTTTAACTCCATGAAGTTTTCATAGGTCTTGTTATATCCGTGCGTTTCATAGAACGCATCGCCACGTTCTGTAGAAAAATCCATTTCATGAAGAACCTTTGCGATAGATTTCCTGAACTCTTCCGGCATAAACTGCGTATTAGTAGGTTTTAACAGCTTGTTTGATAGCTTATTTGAGTACCACTTAATGCTATTAATTGCCTTACTCTTTCTGTTCAGTTCGCTACGTTCTTTTTCTTAGGTCTCGTTTTTAGCTCACTTACTGACTCTCTTTCTTCTTTAATAGCACTTTCGAGTTCTTCTATGGCCTTGTCTTTTTCTGCTATTTCCTCTTCATGTTTCTTTTCTGCTTTTTGTCTCTTTATAGTCTCCCTTTCTTTTATTTTGTTTCTTGCTTCCTTTACAGCAGCTTTAAGCTTCTCCTGCTGTTTATCTGCATAGGTCATTTCTGGTTTCATAGAAATAGCGTTATCTAGTATTAATTCTGTGATGTCGCTAGCAACGTTTTTGTATTCACCGTTAATTAGACCGTCTGTCTCTGCAGATGTTTCAACCATATCTACAGCGTTACATAGATTTTTAACAGCTTCTTCTGCGTCTGCTGCATCCGACGCAAATAGCTCAGGGTATTTCTCACCTAGTTTATTCTGGAAGAAGTCATATACCAGTTCAGCAGGCATTGTGTGCTCGCTATTGATATCTGTTGTAAACCTTAACGCATGGCCGTATCTAGCCTTTAATTCCTGGTAATTTAGTTTCTTTGCTAATTCTGGAGAAATATAAATTTTACCTACGCTGAGTAGATCTATTACTTGCTTCTTTGTTTGTAGGTTTTCCTTTATATTATTCTCGTTCGAATTAAGGAGTGCATTTGATAACCTCGCAGCTGCAGAATATACTGCACTAGCGTTTGGTGTTGCCTGATGTACGGCCGTCCAAACTTCCTCATAGAGCCTCATACCATCTTCTATTGGCATCTTTGAACCAGTGTCATTAATCAGCTTGTTGATAAGCTTCTTTGACTTTGTTTGTTCTGGCTTATTCATAGCACTTCTTTTCATGCTAGCTTTCAGCTTACTGATTCTTGCCTCTTGCTTATCTGCATAAGTAACAATAGACTTAATCTCGCCAAGGCTGGCTTCTAAATTAGCTTTAACATCCTTTATTAGTTCATCTTCGTATTCAGCAATTTCTTTTTCGGTGTACTGAGTTAGATTTACACCGCCATCAAAAAGATAGACTTTATTATCTTTTACCGATGCATACTCAGCAATTGTAGCTAGAGCTGTAACAAAATCTGTAACATCGTCTAGACTTCGTCCGTCAACCTTGATAGTGTCTCCGAACAGCTCGTTCATTTCAGATAGCATGTCATCAACTGGAACAGCGTATTCCATTCTATCGATATTCTTACTAAGTTTTTATTTTTGAAAGCGCCATCGATATAATCTTTAAACTTCCCAAATGTACCGTATTTATTCTTGATTTCTGCTTCTAAATCTTCATCGATAGAGATAGTCATATTTTTTTCAGGTATCTCTGTACATCCCTTATTTCTGGAGATATGCGATTAGTCTCATAGGTATTCTTAACAATCTCTCTTGTTATTTCGTTTAATAATCTCTCCTTTGTTGCATCATCACCTGATTTAGCTGCTTTATAAAGATTGTGATAGTCGATGCGTAAATCTTCCGCTTTAACATCTGAACCGACCTCTGTTATTAGTTCTTTTAGGTAACTAACAACAGATGATCTTTTAGGGATTGTTCCTTTCGTTTTTAGTCTGATTTAGAATCAGTGCATCGATTTTTCTTGTTAAGCTGCCTGATGGTGTTAGAATCAGCTTGCTGATTGTTAGGGATATCGAAAAATGCTGTTTTTTCTCTGGTATTTTTTCTTGACCTCTTCATCGTTTTGTGATAAATTTGCATTATCAATACCAACATGGGCGTTATTTTTACTATCTTCATTGATAGCTTGCCAATGTTGGTCTTTTTTTATTTTTTCGAATTTAATGTTGTAAATAAAATCCCCATCAGTTCGGTTTTTGCACATTAATCAATAATTTATACGGCGTTTCTCCTATTACAATTTCTTTTTTTGTAGTACTCCCATTTGATTACATTTTTGTGTTCCTTCTTTTTCAGGTCCGGATCTTATGTATTCCGAATTCTGTAACAGTTTCGATAAATCTCCTTCATAGAATAGATTTACCTTTTTATTAAATGCATTAATCGATTTTGTTTGTTTGTCACCGTAAAAATTCTTTCCTGCGAAATCCTCATGTGGCTTAGCTGTATACTTTCTACCTTTGCCGTTATCGAATTCAACATTTAATACTTCTCCGTTTTCAAATCTCTCTGTTAATTCTGTTCGCTTTTTCTTTTTTTGTGAGTTTTTTTCGTTTTGCTAGAAATTGAGAATACATCTCTGCCCTCCGAATCCTTACCCTTATACATGAATTTGATTTCATCATCGTTATTAACAGCCTCTTCAAATTTATCTATTTCAGGATTCATTAAAGCTTCTGTCCACATTTCTTGTGCTTTTTCCAGGATTCCTAGTTCTTCAAGCCACTTACCGCGGTATTCCCCTTTTAATGCGTTGATAGCGTTTTTTTACTCAATGTGTTTAACTTATCTACTGTAGACTTAATAGCCTTGAGGATTGTTTCTCCAAGGCTTCTATTTTTTTCTACAAGTGTTTTAACCGCTGCCTCTGCATCGGCATCACCTTTCCAGAATACATCCGTAGCGTCTGCTAGTAATTCGTCTTCTGCTTCGGCACGTGATATGTCCTTGTAGTCATTCATATACTTGTTGAGTTTATTTTCATACTCAGCAAGATTTGAGTTATAGAATTCATCAAGCACGTACTTCTTAAACGCTGCATACTGCCTAGGCGAATTAACCTGGATATGGTGTGTTACCTCGTGCTTTAGAACATCAATAACTGGGCTATCTGATTTCATGGAGATGTGAATAGTTCCGTTTTTGTAATAGCCGTTTACTTCGCTACCTTCTGAATCTTTGATGTTCTCTTCAAGAGATATTTCAACACCAAAAAGACTTGGCGAGTGTTCTGTACGCATTAACCATTGAATTGCTCATACTCACATTCTCACCAAGAGTCACTCTTCCGGCTTTAAATCCTATTGGTAGTTTCGACTTATTTGTAATGATGTTGTTATCTTCTCTTTCAGCTTTTCCTATCTCATATATCTTTTTACGGATATTTGCAGGTACTAAATTGCTTTGAAATATAACCTTGTCGAGGTCCTTGTAATCTAAACCTCTTCTTCCGGAATCGTAGAAGTAATTAAATGCGTTTGCATAGTTTAAAAAATTCCTCGCCTTCCTTCACATCCTTTGCGCCTTCATCGAACAACTTTTCTATCTCAGGATTTGTTTTCATACCAATAGATGCTAGCATTTCTTTTTTTGCTGCATCCTTTGCTTTTGGCAATATTTCTTCAACGTTGCTCTCGTATCTCGCTCCCATAAATGAGTTTAGTTCTTTCTTAAAGTGCTGCGTTTCTCTAGCACCGCCCATTATCATTCCATTGTTCATTCTAGGCAGCATTCCTACGTTTAAATCCTGCGTTGTTTCGTTCTGGATTAATTCAAGAGCTGGATTGTTATCTACTGTGAATAGTACATTTTCAACATCTGCACTACTTCCTGTTCCCTCTAATATCCTGGCTACCGGGAATGATAGTTCATCCACGGTCTTTTTAGGCGTATCTGCTTCATATAGATATTTCCTTACTTCCTTTTCTCTATTCGCAACTTTTTGAGTTAAAAGCACGGATGCCTTTTCTCTATCGTATTCAGTGTTTAGCCCCTCTTCAGATCTGATAATAAAACTACCGGATACATTCTCTGCGCCTCTTATACGCGATTTCTTTGCAGCGCTCAAAAGCACCTGGTCATGTTCTGTTAATTCTCTTCCGGATTCAATTTTGCGTTTTAAATCAAGGATAGCATTATTCAGCACTTTTCCGCCCTTAAGCCTGTTCTTGTCAATCGATCTAGCGAAATTGTTTGCACTGGACTTTTCAGACATAGCAAGACCTGCCTGCAGTATTTTTTCTTTATCTTCTGCAGACAGTTCAATATCCATATTTACTCCGCTAGGTCCACCAACAATACCACCTATCGCTGTACCTACTATCCCCTGGTACACAGCATCCGCAAGGTAGCCTGTAGGATTTTCTGCGATTTTCTTAAACGCATCAGGATCGTAAAATCTATCAGATATAGGCTGCAGAATTGCATTCATGAATTCTTCCACACCTTCGGATGATGCAGCAAGACCAAGCTTAATTGCTTTGTATCTTATCTCGTCAGCAGCGGTTCCCTTTGCAAATCTAGCAGCCATTTTGTTAGCAAACTTTTCCGCGCTGTTATCCAGGAGTCCTCTGCCTGTAGAGTTTCTCATGATATTTGATGTACTCCACATTTTTTCAGTTCCGATATTGATTCCTGCGTTTGTTAATCCTGTGCCCCACTGAGAATATATACCAGCACCTGCAGCTCTTGCATCTCCTGCGCCTTGTCCGAATGCGTTTACGCCCATTACAGGGGAGTACCCCTACTCCTGTAAATTTACCTACAGCTAAATCAGCAAGGAAGCCTAGCGTTCCTTGCGCAATATCTATAGCAAACTTCTGACCAGCGCTAGGCTTTTCAATTACGCCCTCTCTTGGTTCGTTGCCGTTTTTATCTTTTAAATATAACTTCCTCTTAAACTTACCTGCTTTGGTGTCATACTGCAGCTCTGTTTTATAAATACCTGCCTCTTTCGCCATGTAGTTAAGCGCTTCGGCTTTTTGCCTCGTTTTTTCTACGTATTTATAAAATCCACTAAATGCATCTCTAGCATCCTTTGACAGCTTGTCAGCGTCTAGCATTCCGTTCTTGATGTATCCTAGTTCGCTGTACCTCTTTAAATCCTGATGCATACTCTTAGGATCGAGTGTAGGTGTTGAGGTAATCGTCCACGCTGCATTTAGTAAATCTGATTTTTTAGATTCAGCCAGACCTCTAAGAGCGTATTTCATTCTTTCATCGGAATTGTTATTTACGCCTGCCATCTGCGTATTATTGAATATATCATTCGCACGCCTTACAGGATCCTTGCTTACATAATGCTTGTTATCTCCGTAGATAATTTTCTTTACTGCTTTTCTTGCAGCTGCTCTTGCCTCTGCAGGTGTATTTCTTCTAAATGCTATAGGCGCGTACCCCATTCTAGCAGCCTTTTTATACGTTTGAGATTTAACCGACTTACCTTTTTAGCCTTACCTGTTAAAATCCCCTTCACTGCATTCTGGGCAATTTGAGCAGCGACACTAGGAACGTATGATACAACCTGCGTTGACTGTTCTTGGGAACTACGTCCCCTTCCTTTTCTTCCTCTTCGGCCGTGTCTTCCGCCCCCAGAGCGCCGACCTGCTCTAGAGGCTGAGTCTTTTTTTAACTGATACTCTCTTTCCCAGTGTGAGTCGCTCACGCTGTCTCTTCCCTGCTGATAGTTGAAGTTTCTTTCCCAGTGACTGTCTGATACATTATCTCTTTGTTTTTGGTAATCAAAATTTTTATCCCAATGTGAATCAGCAACGCTGTCTCGCAACTTCTGGTAATCAAATGTTTTATCCCAGTGTTGATCAGCGACATTGTCTCTTCCTTGCTGGTAATCAAAGTTTCTCTGATCAGTAAATCTATTGAACGCTGAATCATCTAACGATTTCATAGTTCCAAGGAGATTTAGTCCGTAGTTTCTGTCTGCATTAAATCTGTCATACGCTAAACGCTCAAGCTCTGGTATCTTATCTGTTAAAGCTTGATTATACTGATTTTGTGCCTGTGCCGCTGCACTTACCGCATAAGAACTAGTCCTGCCACCTGTTAGTGCCGCCTGGTTTGCAATTGTATTCTCATTAGCTCTATCTCCAAGTCTTGCATATTCTTTAGCAAGAGCCTGATATGACGCATCTGTCATAGGATCGTACTTAAAATTAGCCGTGTTATCCTGTGCTTTCTGAACAAGTGCTGCAATCTGCTCGCTGTATGCGCTTTTTAAATGGATCTTTATTTGCCATGCCTTCCTCCTGGTTTTTCTTTTTTTATTACATATTACACTTGTATTTATGATTTTTCGCTCTCTTCATAATGCAGAAAACGCCACCAACTTAACAGTTGATGACGTTTCCAGTACATCCTACTACAGCATGGTAGTCGATTAACAAAAATTATGATTCGTATATGAACAAATCGCTTTTGAGCTTGCCAGGACCCTCGCCTAACTTCATACACATGTCCTGCCACTACGGGCACTGTTATCGTGCCGTAGTGTTGATTGCGCTCTATAGTGTGCATTCCGATATATGCATCAATATTTTTGTCTTTGATGAAAATATATGCCGAGTCAGCTTGTGCTCGTCCAGTGCATACAAGCGTTCCATTCTGCGGCGCAGTCCACGTACCGCCTAGTGTAACGCGTTCTTGGGTTTTTGTTCTACCCCCCCCATGTACTATACCTATCATAACTTCCTCCTAGTAATATAAAACATTTACTTCAAATTCTTGTTTCTGCAATCCTGTCAATCTTCCATTTACTGCAATTTCGACACTTCTTTTTTTATCATCCCAAGAATATCCGTAAAATACTGCAGTCCACACATCATCTACATCAGCTCTGTGTTTCGGATGAACTTGCGCAAGTATTACTTTACTATCCGGAGGTATTCCTAGTTCTGATTGTGAGACAGATCTCATTGCTACTCCACCGTTTGTAGCCACAACCACATTTTGGGTTGCGGTTTTTATTTCTTTCATTGCTCCATGTACTGAACCTATACTCATTAATTACCTCCTGCAGCGTTTTGTGCTTCTAAGCTCATAGATTTTGTAAACTTGCAATTGATTCTGATATCTTCTTTAGGCTCTCTCGTTAGGTATACCTTAAGGTAGATATCGTTAGCTGATTGCTCGTACAGTCCCGACTCTGTGTTTGTCTCTAGTGCACATATAGGATATAGTTCTGGGCAAATCTTTTCAGGATATAGCTCTGGGAGCCATTTCTCATCCATTTGTTCTCCTACCATATTTCTAGGTAGTGCTAGCTCAAATATATATTTTGCGCCGGGGAACCTAGTCGAATCCATTAGTACAGAGTTTTTAGCGATTTCGATATCGATAATTACCACTCCGTTTCTATGTCCTCTAGTGGGGCCTCTGAATACTGTTTCTTTTTTTAAATTCTGCGCCTTTCGTTACAACCATGTCTAAGTCGCATTCAAATGCATCTCTTTCGGATGTTTTGCCAAGTGCAAACCCCCTTCCGGTCATTCTGAAATCAAACAGTTTGAAAGCAGATTGAAAAAACATGTGGCTCACTCCGTCACCACCTAGTCCATCTGATGCATACAGTGCAAAACTGTGTGCATACGATTTATTAACTGCCACAGTTACATCATATGTTGATGTAACCCACCCAGATTCATCAGTATCTGTTTTGATTAGTTTTGTGGTGATGTTGGTCGGTTTGTAAGCTGATTCATTCGACCTTTTGATTTTTTTCCGCTTAAGGTTATTTTATCTACTTTCTTTGCAGCGCCACTCACGTTTATAGGGAACCAGCCAACTTGAACCTGTGCAGTTCGATAACTTCCGCCTTTTTTCGCCGTTCCATCTGCGTTTGACTCATAAGGATTCTTAACTACTGTGATTCTCGGTTCGCCATAAAGCGCCAATTTTGTAATACATTTACCACTTTCATTTAATGCATTCTTTTCGTTTGCAGCGCTGATGTATGCTATTAGCGGTTCGTATTCATGATATGCTGGCGAAAAAAATAGTGAGTCGGCACTAACACATCTTGGAGTTCAAATCTATAATTTAATTCGTCTCCGCTTTCAGTTATAGAGTATGAATTTGGACTCTTTAATTCATTCACGTTTACTTTTTTGTTTTCACAAATAGTAACTGTTTTTAGCCTTACCTCTTCATCGTAGGTTGACGCATACAAATAGTAAGGCTTCATTTTATCTATAAGCGTGCCATGAACCACCGGTGTTACCGTTGAGTATCCTGGTATAATGCATCCGTATCCCTCTTCAAGAGAGCTGTATTTTTTTATCTACCGGGATGAATTCATATATGCATGTATTTGCCATTAATCTTCTACCTTTCCAAATGATAAACTGCCTGTTTCGGTATCAGGCATAAACGCAAATTTGCCAAGCTTTTATACTGCTGAGTACCTCCGCATTTTGTATATATAGCTTGTTATCGCTCATATACGCAACTTCTATTCCTTCTTGCATGAACCTTAGTTTGTCATTATCTAGATTCATGGATATTCTGTTACCGCTTTTGCCTATAGATATTCCGTTCTTGTCTAGCCTTATAGTACTTATAATCTCGCTATACTTTTTATCCGAATCAAACTTTAGATCATTTATGTTTTTGAGAGCTTCGCTAAACTTAACATTTACAGCATTATCCGTTTGTGTTATTTGTGATTCGATATTAGCAATCTTATCGTCCATATCGGCTGATGAGTAATATTCTGTCTTAATCTTCCTAGATATGCTGTCCGATGCATCTGCGATTTCTTTTTTTCGTCTGTCTGCTTAAGTCTTCAAGTTGCTTTAGTGTCTTTTGATGATTTTCTAAAGTCTTGTTAAATGCATTTTTAGCGGCAGCATATGAGCTTGATACCTGAACATCTGAGTAGTAAAAGCTTCCATCCGAGAAAATACTCTGGTCAGCATAATATAGATTGTTTGGGCTCCCTTCTATATAGCTAGGTTCTGTTATAGTCCACGGTCTAGGTGGAACTTTAAGTGCTGGCTTCTCTGGAGTTTCTACTGCTAAATAATACCATCTAGTATATGAGCTTACGCTTACGCCATTATCACCTTTGACTTTCGTCCACTTATACGCTTTAGGATCTGTGCTAGCTACATCTTTAAATCTGTGTAGATTCCTATATACGTTCTTCCGGTGCTATCCGTGGTGCTGAATCCCACTGCGCCATCTCCGCTACTTGCATAGGCGATATGGACTCTGGGTGCTTCTTTATTTACCTTGCTTTCAGATGTTTCTTTTTTTCTTGCTTGGTTCTTTTTGATACGTTCATGATTTCCATGAGTACTTCATCTGCGAGTTTTCGCAAGTTTTCATCTATCGTCCTGAGTGCAAGGCTTTCATCTGACATATCTGTTCTATTTGGTACAGTTATCATGGTCTATCACTCCTGCCTCTATAGTATCTTGTAAGCGATTCAATATCTGTCCTTCCCACGCCCTCAATTTTTTTATAGAGAACTTTGCTTGCCTGTTAGGGATAATTGGAACACTAAGTGTTTTCCCTCGCTCTGTTTCGCACTCGTATATTGGCTCCCATTCACCGTTACTACTTTGAGTACTTATCCTTAGTTGTGCTCCCGGCTGCATATCTAGTCTCATATTTATTTTCTTATAAGACTTCATATTCTCTACGAATTCATCAAATGGTCCGAATACAGCAAACCACTTAATATCATCTTCCGGACGTTTTCCTGTAGTGGTCCAGATGTTACCATCTGCTATGTATATAAGCTCATTATTCACGTTGGCAAAGGCTGTTACTTTTGTTTCATCTTCCTTGTGCCATAGTCTGCGAAGTATATCGTAAGTGAATATGTTATATTTATTTTCGCTTTCATTTAGCATCGAAATGTAATATTTCTTACCGTTACTTCCGCCGACAGCTGATTTGAACTGATAATCTCCGAACGCTTCGGATATCATTACCGGATATGTTCCGCCGTCATAAGCCATTACGCCCGTTAATGAATGATAGTACAATACACCATTCACGATTACAGCCGATTTATCAGAGCCTTTTCTTATTCCGAAGCATTCAGTGCTATATAGCTGATATTGACTAGGCATGCTTCCGAAAATTTTATGCATGTGATGCTCTTTAAAGAAGATTAGGTGCGTAGGATATGCAGCACACCCTGTAAATTCACCATCTGAACCAACCTCTAGCGCGTATGAGTCGTTTGCTAGCGACTGGAAGTAATTCCAATTAAGCGGATCACCCAACTTGCTAGCATAGATTGTGTTGTCCTCGCTCCTACAACCCCATAATCTATTGTTGCTTTCCATGACGTAATCAAGGTCCGGGATTTCTCTAGCAAGTTTCACTTCCTCTTCAACGTACGACTCCTTAGTTACATCGTCACTCGGCATTCTGAATGAATTCTCGTAAGTGGTAATTGTGCTACCTTCTATACTCTTAATCACAATCACCGTGTTATTGCCTGGTTGATTTTTGCATCCTGATATTTCAATCGCATCACCAACAGAGAATTCAGATAAATCTGCACCAACTAGATACATGCTGCCTGGCTTAATTGTTGCCGTGGCGCGCACCGATGCATCCATGTGTTTTACAGTGTTATCTGTAATATCTAGATACACCTTGTCTGGCCATATGCAGATTTTGTTATTATGTGCCACCATAGTTTAGGCATAATGTTATTTATTCGCTTTTGGTAGTCTGTGTCACCTTTAGAGTATTTGATAAACGTTCTTATCTCTCCGTCTACCTCATATCTATCTATGATGTATGGCACATTGTTTTTTACAATAATATCCCTTGGATGTTGCACCGGCATATCTATGATATTCCTTGGCGCTCTTTGAGATAACACCGGGTACTTATCAGATGACAAGTTATACATATCTCTCATTTCGCCATCATCTATTACAGCATTTGCGTTATATCCTTTGAACTGTAATACTGACTGCTTGCCATTTATCTTTGGCTGTATTTCCTTGAGTAGCATATTGCCTCCTAGAAGAAGTTTTTAATTCTTAAGTTCTTGTATCTGTTGCTTTTTGTGATGTAATAGTTACGTGCATCTACTGCTCGGCTGTTATATAAGCTCAGCCATGCATTAAATGAATCCCACTCTTCCATTGCTTGGCAAGTCATAGCTGCCACATAGTACACATAAATTAAATCAAATGGCTTTTTCTAGTAGCAGCTCTTCTGTTTGCGTGTCGCTAGTTACCTGCCTCTTCATGTCTTTTTTTCTTCGAGATTTAACAATTCTCTTTGAACTATGTTTTTCAATCTCGTTAACATACGCTATCTTTTTCTTCGTCAGTACACGTATTCGGACAACGATCGTTAACCGTCTTAATTACTTCTGCTGTATTCATATTTAACCCTCATTTACCTTGTTTTTGAGCGATATCCAATCTACGGCTTTAATATCTCCGCTAGAAATCGTGCTTAAAGTTAGTGCCCTTCTTAGTTCATTATGCTTTTCTAAAGTGATAGATTCGCCCTCTCCAACAAACGTTAAGCTGCTACCAACTTTTTTTATTGATAAAGCGTATAAGCCTATTTACCTCAGTACTTGTTAAAGCGATTTCATTTTTGCGCATTAACAATACTGTCATATTCGAAGCGGTAATATGTATACACTGGCACCACTAGAGAATAAGATATCTTTGTTGAATCTGTGGCATATCCTTTTATCCTGATTAGATATTCAGTATTACCGCTAGGCAGAGTTATTGTGAGCTTTGGCTTATATTTAGTTGTTATAAGCCTCGTCCACTCTCTTTCACCAATCTTGTATTCAATGTCATAGCTCATTTCGTCTCTGTCATCGTTTACAAACCAATTGATAACAGCATCTTTAGTTCTGATAACAGATTCAATGCTTTTGATAACAGGAATTGCAACAAACCCCATTTCCCTTGTCTTAACTCTTTCAGTCCAGGACTTTATAATCTGGGAATCTCTATAGATTTCAACCACGACTTCATAATCTGTAAAAGCTTTAAGATTCTTTAGGTTTATAAGTGTGCTTTCATCTCCTGTTGTCACGCTTTCTTCTCTATATTCTGATTCAAACGCAGCTTTATACTTCGCCTTTATAGTGCGTTCCCACCCGGTATTCACCATGCGAGATACGCTTACCTGGATGCTACTATATGTATCTGATTCAGCTTTTATAACTGCACTACTTGGTTTAAGTGAATCAGATACAACGGTTTCTTTTAAAACGGTATCCTTGTGTTTAATGAGCGTTCTAACATCATATCTACAGCCCGTTGTGAGTTTTTCAAACTTCCTCGCCTTTGTGCTTACACCTGCAGGTAGTTCATCTTCTCCCATGTACTGAAAATTTCCTGCACCTGCTGGCCTTATATACCACTCTAGCGTTCTAGCGTATGAAATATTTGAATTAACCTCTTCAACCGCTATTAGTTCGCTTTCTGTAGTAGTTGTGGTCAGTTCTCCTTTTGCACTAGGTAACGTAATTGCTGAATCAAACGAAGTTATCTTGTAGCCATCCACGAATTCTTCTACTGATATCTCGTAGTCAGTATTTGACATGAGGTCATTAAACGCCATGCTACAATCTCTACCGCTGTTAGACACGGTTTTGTTTCCAATGTGTTTCCATGCCTCACCTTTTGCCCTGTGCCAGAAGCGGAGCTCTTTTTCATATCCTGTAGGTAGTCCGCTTATATTAACTATCATTCCGGATTCAGTTATATCTTTTAGCGTTAGTAATCCGGCTGTGCTTAATGGCGGTGCCGGTAAAGCTCCGCCGCTTTCCCACACTCTCTGTCCGTATCTAGGTTTATTCGATGTTAATACAATCTTGATATGGGCATTGCCAGAAACACGCTTAACAGCATAATACGGTGTCGAATTACTAATACCCGACCATCTAATAGGTTTATTCTGTTTTAACCTCGTAGTGCCCATATATTGTCCGTCTATGTACACTGCCATATCTAGGTACCACCCATACCACGACTGGCTATAGTCTAGGTTGTGGATATATGTGTTTATACGGTAATACATATATGCGCCATCACGATAATAATCTGTTGTGGCAGTAAGTCTGATTCTGGGTCCACTATGTATCACCCATTGATTAAATAGAGTTGTTGCCATATCATCACCTACTTATATACTGCAAAGCATTTAGCCTCACTCCATGTACTGCCAGCGTAGTATTTAACCTTACCGCTCACGTTATCTAGCCATAGCAGACTCTTATCTTCTGGTTCAGTTCCTGATATAGCAACTTCCGGCTTATTTAATACCTTAACTTCCGAACCGCCTATGTATAGCAGCCCTTTTGTTTTGTCGAACCCTAGCTGCCCTTCTTCAATTCCTTCTTTACCATCCTTGATTGGATAGATGCCCTTTAATCTGGTTTCAAGGCTAGACGCTGTTATAAGCGATGTAACATCAAAGTTACTACCGGTTATCTCGTTAGCTATCTGTACGAATGCGCTATACAAATCATCTAGATACCCTTGTTTTTCCTGGATGTTCTCTAGAATTTTATTCGCCTGCGCGATGATACCTGCGGTTTCGCTCGCTCTTAACTTCTCTGCTCGCTCCCTTGCTTCTTCTGCCGCCTTGTACGTCGATACCTCTTTTACAAGTGCAAGAAGCACAGGGTAATACTCTTCTTTTTCAATCTCGGTATTATCTATGTTTCCATCTGATACATTGTACGTAAATCTTGATGTAGTCATTTTCTTGCCGTTTGTGTATATGGAAATATCCACGAAGTACAAACCTACAAGTTTTGTGACCTCTGGAACCGTCTTATATGTTAGAAATCCTTGCGCTGCATCTTCAACTGTTAAGTGGTCTCCTATGCAATCAACAAAAGCTTTTCCATCCGGACGGATGATTTCAATTGTTACAGCGGTATACTCCGAGAAATCAAACGAGCTACTACCATTAAGTAGCTTGATGTCTATCGCTGCATCATCATCGAACTGTACTAGTCCATTAACAATGATGGACTTTACTTTGTTTATATCTACCGTTACGCTGATTCTTTTCATACTATCTCCTTAATAAATTAAGCGAGAGCCTCAGCCCTCGCTTTACACAGCGTTATAGCTGCCTTATAGCCTATTCTCAAGTTCCTTGTACTGCTGCTGCGCCTCTTCTTCGTAGTCAGCGGCAAGCCCTGCCTGCTTCATAGAGTCCTCAATTACTAGCTGCACTTTTCTCGGCACCATAACCTTGACGCCTCTCTTAATCTGGTAGTTCTTGCCGTTAAGTGTGACTACTAGATCATCAGAGTATTTATCTGAATCTTTGAACAGCATAATCTCGACAAGTTCTTCTAGGTAATCATCGCTTACCGGAGCAGCGTTTTCAGTAGCCTCTTCATCTGCAGTATTTTCTACTGCCTCAGTAGCCTCTTCATCTGCCATAGTTTCAACAGCTTCTAGCTCTTCGTATTTCTTTGCCATAATTCTTTCTCCTTATATCAATATTGCTAGCCTGCAGAATTACAGGCTAGCTTTATGAATTAGTTTGGATCAGATTCCAGTGTTACGCAGTGCTCGCATCTTACGATGTAAGGGCTAACTAGAAGTTCTGCGGTCTTTGCAGCCTTCCATCCAGCAGTTGCTCTCTGATTGAGTGGATCTGCCGTTCCTGCTGAACCCTTCTGCTTAACAATCATCTCGAGTCCGCCACCTTCAATCTCGGTAGTTCCGTATGCGTTAGCACCTAGGAATAGCGTTCCATAGATTCTAGCTCCGGATGTGCTCTTCTCGTTGAAGATTTTAGCCTCTGTAGACTCGATAAATCTTACTCCCGCAATCTTTCCAACCTCTCCCTCGAAGATCTGAGTTGAACCTGCATACTTTGATGCATCAATCCATGCCGGATCAGACTGTAGGTCGTACGAGGTATCAGGATTGATGATAGCAACGTAGTACTTGTCAATCTTGGGAGCATTAGCATTCTTAAGAATTCTAGCAGCTCTCTTGACTGTATCTACTGTTAGTTTGTCATCCTTGGTTAGTGCCGCCCTTGCCGACTTGCCGCCTGCGTAAAGTACGTTAGTACCTGAGTGCATAACCTCTCTTGTAACTGTATCAAGTGTTCTTCCTGCCTGATCAGATAGCAGCTGCTGTGACTCTAGCAGGTTGTTATCTAGCGCTGTGAGAAGTAGCATATCTGATAGAGTTACGTAATCGCCGTACTGCTTGATTGTTGCAGACACCTCTGTCATCTGAAGCTTTCTTCCATCCGGTGTTACACCCTCTGTAAGTGGTGTTAGTGCCTTTGGGAACGGCTTGTACTGTCTGAATTTAATAACCTTACCGCCATTCTTTGGAATTGGTCTCTTCTGTGCAAACTGGTCGTGAATTAGCTGCGGACCTGTGAGCCTGATAAGATTTTTATCGTAGTACTCCTTCATATCCGGCGTCAGATTGCTATCTGTAGTGATATTTGTGTTTGGATTTCCAAAAAGGAAATAGTCTCTAACGTTCATTGTTTCCCCCTTACTCAGTACTCAGTTAGAAGGTAACGGTTTCACCTCTAGCTACACGCTTATTGATTCTATCCATATCTTCGTTACTGAGATTGCTAATGTTCTTCTTGACCTTTAGTGGAGCTTAGACTGCATGCCGTTTTCACGCGGCCTCAAGCCTCTTGCTCTTACTGTGTCGATAGTGTTCTTCCTAGTTTCCTTGGTAGCCATCTGAATAGCGCCAGAGATTAGCTCCTGTATATGTGCTGCTTCAAAAGCTTTCCTTACACTCATTCCGGATTCAAGGTAGCTCATGAATTCAGGATTCTCACTAGCCTCTTTCTTGAGATTAAAGTGTGGATACACATTCCTTAGTTCAGCGGATTCTGATTCCCACTGCTCGTACAGTGCATCTGCTTGTTCTTTAGCAGCTCTTTTTCTCTGCTCTGCTTCAAGCCTTCTGTTTTCCGCCTCGAGTTTCTTCTGGTACTTGTACTGTTCAACCGATAAGCCTTCTCTTTCTGCTCTTTCTTCTAGCAATTCGCCATCTTTCGCGATTGCCTCTTTGAGTCCATTAAGATTGCCAGGCTCAATATCATACTTGTCATACAGTACAAATAGCGCATCTTCATATTCGCCAAGTTTGTTCCTGTCTGCCTCTGCGTTCTTAAATCTCTTTGAAAGCGTATCCTTAACGCGCGCATCGTATAAGTCTTTATACTTTCCTTTGATTAGTTCTTCGAACTCTGCAGATAGGTCTTTGGGTTCATCGGCGTCTTCACCCTCTGATGGTTCATTGTCTGGTTCCTCGCTATCGTCATAGCTGTTGTCATCAAACAAATCATCATCTTTCTTTTTCTTCAAGGGCTGTGCCCTCTTCACCGCTGGTAGCGACACCAGCATTACCGCTTGTTCCTTCGCCGCCCTCTCCATCGAAGAGGTAAAAATCTCTATATGTCATTGTTCCTCCTGCGGCTTACCCGCGAGCATTTATCTTTACGGATTTATGATATAAAAAAATTATTTATTATTCGACTACGGCATAATCACTTTAATATTTTTTTGGGTATCCCTCTTCAAGAATCGTTAACATTTTGCATGCAAATGTGTATATGATTCTTGCGTATATCATTTCATTTACGTTGTCCGGATGCGATGTAAAACTTATCACTACATCACCAGGATTGATATCGATTGAGCTTTCTAATCTTTCGACCATATCCGACACTGTATGTACTAGCGTGCTAATCGCAAAGCACACATGGCTCTCGCCTGCGTGCTCTTTGATATCTAGCGTATACGTGATTTTGCCTTGTTCATCTCTCTTACTCGTCAGTTTTGCTGATGTCATGACCTTCTCCTACGCTTGCTTGATTGCTTGCTCTATCTCTGATGTTTGCTGCCCTGGTATTAACCGGTCTATCTATACCGCGACGTGCCTCATATACGGCTGCGTTTAACTGCGGTGCTACTTCCATTCCTAGAGCCTGCTGTACCTGCGATGTGAATTCTCCTGCTCCAACAGTCTGGTCTAACATACCTGCCATCTGCATAGCAATGCTAGCTAATTGGTTCAACTTCTCGTTAAGGTTTCCATTTTCTCCCACCTTCCTGCGGAGCTCTTCCACTCCTTCAAAATCCATAGCGTCTAATAGCATTCCAGCCTGTACATAGTTGTTCGGATTGAACACTCCCATACCGTATAGCTCTTTTACTGTCTCATTCTGCGACGCTCTATTAAATGCATTCTTTTTAGCGGCGGAGATTTTAACATCGAATATAGGTTTCTTTACAATCTCTGGTTGTCCTGTTACATCATCGATTGTTGTTTCTTTAAGCAGCGAATTTTCAAAACTGATAAATTCATACGATCCGCCCTCTCCGTCAATTCTGAAACAACGAGGCTCATCATAGAACTGCCTGATTAATTCTATAATCTGCTTAACCAGCCTTACATATGCTCTATATGAACCTCCTATCATGTCACGAGATAGCTTTGAACCTGCCTCTTGCAGTGCTGCAATGGCGCTAGCTGCCGTTACACCTGCGGCCGTACTTCCCTGTGAGAAGTCGCGATTGCCTGAGGTTTCTTTTAGCTCTTCTTTTTTTCATCTCGAGGTAATTCATAACAAGCGACGGAAGCGGCGTTGTCTGAAACTGTTTGATATTCCTTCTTCAATTCTGCCGTTTACCTCAAAGAAGTCTTGTGAATAATCAGCTACTTGCTCTGGGTTTATTCCTGAATTCTTGTTAACAGCCCATCTTGGTTTACCAACAAGAGCAGCATTCTTTGCGACGATCTGATCCATCTTGTTTATAACCATCTGCGGAGACTTCATAACATCGATATATCCGAAGCCTAGCATTTCAGATTCAACCGGGAATAGGTTATCCACAACGAACGGATATTCGCCTGAAATGTAATATCCGCTCTCTAGATACTCTTCGCAGTTCTCAGATGCAAAGAGTACGTGACCGTCGATGAACTTACAGTAATGAACTATCGTCCTTCCTTCAACAGTCTGTTTGTAATACCAGTCATATACGACTGTCCTGTTTGATGCTGAATCGTCACGCTCTGTATCATACTTCACGATTTCAGCACCTGCAGAATTTGATAGCACGCCTTCTAGGTCTGGGTACATTCCTACGAGGATATCGTTATCCACAGCATCTATTAAAAAGATATTCGGCGAATCCTGGATATATTTAATTCCTGGCTCCCATAATAGATTTAGAACATCTATTTGTTTTACAGCGATATCCCCGGCGCCGTTATCTCTTGTGTTATCCCAATATGTAGCATACACGCAAAATCCTTGTTTTAGCTTGTACCACCAAGCGTCACTATATATCTGCTGGAAGTCGCAGTTATCTAGTATGCATGGCACGATCTTTGAGAGCGACAGCGCAGAACCTTTGTCACTCTCTTCACGTGGAAGTAGGTTAGGCATAGGATAGTTATCCATAGCGTCAGCATGTTTGTTAGCAAGCGAATTAAACATCCATGCACTTTCAGGCTTTGGATCGTTTTCCTTTCCTTGTGCATCGCCTATGACTTCCCACTGCTTGAACTGCCACCACTTTTCATTCTCGACAATACGCTTTTTGAACTTCTCAAGATTCTGCTTGTATTTTTCATATGTGTTCTTCGCCTCTCCTATAACCTCTTCATCAATGATTCCTTTTCGGCCATAGTTAGGGTCCCACTCTTTGCCTTCATCTTCATTAAATGCTCCGTAATCCGTTTCTGGCTCTTCCTTTGCATCTAGTGATGTTGGTTCTGGTTCCTGCTCTATATAGTCTGGCTCTTCCTCTTCATCTTCGATAGGTTCTTCGGCTGCTTTCTTTGGGTTTATTCCTAGCCTCTTCATAAGCTGTTTATCTCCCTCAACTTGTGCCGGATCTTCTTCGGGTTCATCATCCTCAATCGGTTCAGGATCTCTTAATAGTTTAGCCTTTTCAACTTCTTTAGCGTTTTGCTCTTTTAGTTTCTTCTTCTTGTCTTTCATATTCGCTCCTTACATGTATTTGAAAAAGTCGTATCTTCCTAGTTGTGCTGGAATCATATTTAACGGGTCGTGCAGTCCATCTGTTCCCTCGTATAGCTTTGCTCTGGCGTCTCGTCGCTCATTTATAGGCGACTCCATACATACATATCTCCATTCGTCGTATATATGGTCTTCCATTTCGGTATTGATATCCTCTACCTTGGTTTCGCTGTATATTAGCTCCGGTACTGTTCTGATGAAGTCTTTGCAATTTGAGAAGCAATAGAACATTGGTATTCCGTTCTCGTCAAAAGCTAATCTATAATGGCACTGCATTTTACCGGGTATTCGTGTATGGTCTCCCTTTTCCCAGTACACACCAGCTTCCATAAAGGAATCGGCTATTGATTTACCGCCATTTTCTTGGAATATTGCAGGGTCTGCAACGGCTGATATTGTTCTGCCCTTTAAATTTGGGTCTGAATCCTCAATTTCTTTTATTGCCTTCGCAATCTTTTCGGTAGTCCACTTGACGCCAGTGTTCGGCTGGTCTGTACAGCCGTATAGTTCGTTGATTCTATATAGCCTATTGTCGTTATCTACAGCGTACCAACCTACACTAAATGGCTTTGAGTAGCCCCAGTCAAAGCCTCTAAATATTCTCCATGTTTCTGGAATCTTGAATGGGCTTATAACATGAGTCCATTTACGGTCTAAATAGTGTTCTATCTCGTCATTCCATTCTGTGAATACTTGTCCGCTAAATGAATTCCAGTCTCCGTACAGCAGTGCTTTTTTGTCTGCCTCCGGAAGCATAGCTAAATTTGCGATATAGTACGGGTCGTTTTCTAACAGCTTTTTGTTATCAAAGACTGTTGATGGCACAAACATACGGCTACGCACACGCTCTATTAACTCGCCTGTTGGTGTAACGATTTTATATACGCCCTTGATACGCGTCATAGGTGGCGCAGGTGTTATAAATCTCTTTTTTACCCAGCCATGACCAACTCCGCCAGGGTTTGCGCTAGCTCTTATATACACCCTCGTTCCCGGTGCTGTCGGTCTATTACGTGACATTAGATACATGTACTGCGTACGCGTAAAATGCGTTAGCTCATCGAATGCGATAAAGTCATATGCCTTACCTTGGTAATTGTATTTATCTATCTCCCTTTGCAGATTTCCAAAATATATTTTTGCTCCACTTCCGAACTTCCAAACGTATTTTGATTCGTTGAATTTTGCGCTCGGAAATGCTTTTGAATATAGATTTATGGATCTCATCCATAAGCTCCGAGAGCTGTGGGAATGTTCTACGAAGTATTAAGCCTTTATAACTTGGTATATGTACTTGCCTTAGTGCTTCGCATAATATAGCGTCACTTTTTCCGCCTCCGGCTGCACCGCCATATAATACTTCGTACTCTGGACGGCTCATAAATACTTTTTGACGTGGCTGCGGCTCCCATGCTATTTTCATTCTTCTACCTCCGCAACCTCTTCATCACTTAAGTTAACAAGTACGATGCTTTCAGCCTCTTCAACGCTGATATTTTTTTATTTTTCCGCCTCGGCTTCAAGCAGCTTGACTTTTCTTTCTTCGAGCCTAATTCTCTTCTTTGCATTCTTGAGTTCTTCCTTTTCCTGGAACGTGAGAATAGTCTCCATTGACCGCCTCATTTTTTCAATTGCCTGCAAAGCATTAGCCGCATCTTTTACCTGCTTAAAATCTACTCTCCTATATTTTTTCTCAACGGTTTTCTTTGATACAGGAAAGCCATCTGAATTATATTCTGTTTCTTCAACCAGATATCTATTAAACTGCTTTTGGATCTAGTAGGGCGTCGCTCATTATATTAGACAAGTTATGCACTATGCTTATTTCTTTAGATAAGTCTATAGATTCTAATTTAGATACGCGCTCCACAGCTTTTCCGACAGTATCTGATACATATTTCCTGCGCTTTTCTTTCCACTCGTGACGGCGTGCGTATTCTGAAACGGTGCGCGCTGATGTACCGTATTTAGCAGCCAGTTTCGCATATGATGTATTCGTTGTTATGTATTCTACTTCGAGCTTGTTCCAATCCATGATTTCCTCCAGCTTTATTATGCCTATCGATATACGTTTTTTTCGTCTGCTTCAAAATTTTTTTAAAAAAGTTTTTGAAAAAGATGTTGACAAGGTGTTAATGCGGTGATATACTTTAGACAAGCTAAGGGAAGAGGTAAGTAAAACATGGATAAACGAACAGCACACATACACTTAAAAACTACCCCGAGAATTAAAGAAGCTGCCACAGAACTAGCAGCAAAGGAAGGTAGAACGCTAAGCAACTTTATAGAATCTCTGTTAGTTGAGCAGATTCAAAAAAACAAAAAATAAAAAATCGAGCCGTTGGAGCGGCTCGAACACCCTAAAAATTACCACCCCTGATAATTAAAAGGAGCTATAATTATGTTAAACGAAATTACAAAGAAAATCAACTGCGAAGAATATTTAAACTCACTAGATTTTTGGTACGGAGTTAGACCAAACGGCGAAGAGCATTACACAGTATATTGCTTTATGAAAGATTCTGACGGAATATCATCTGTTCCATATACAGGAGATTCCAATATCCGCATCGGTGGCTTTGAAACTAAAGAAAACGCAATCGATAAAATAAAGTTATCTGCTGCACCTGACAAGGCAATAGTATTATATGAGCGCGAGAGCTCGGAGGTTGGCAGCGATTTATACTTCTCATTCACACCACAGGAAATTATAAAGGCAGCTTAGCAAAAAAGAGGGGCATCCCCTCTTTTTTCTTGCTTAAAAATAACTCCACCCTGTAGCACCTATCTCTATACCTACTTGGGCATTAAGCATTATAAATATAATACCGTCCATCAATGCGTTCATTTCTTTTCCACCTTTCCGCTTTTTGCATCAAAAATTAATTCGCTATCTCTATACTTATCCACAAGCTCGCCAATATCTGTCATGCTGAGATTATTCTCATGTATTAGCGCTAGAATTGTTTTTTCATTGATTGCCACCTTTTTTCTATCTAGCATTAGCTGCCTAGTGAGTCTGTTTATATCTTTTGTTTTGATTTCAAGAGCATTCTCATAATTTTCTTTAAGTTTCTTTTGGTTATTCTTTTCTCTAGCTAATCTCCACACAAGCGTTGATATTTGATTTCTCATTTCATCGCTATAAACTTCGTGCAATCTTAATTCTAAATCTGGAGAATCTTGATAGATTTCGTAGCACTCAAAAAGCCTTTTGGCGTACCTGCATTCCGTGCCACCTTCTTCACATTTTTCAATCTGTTTTCGGTGTTTTTTCTTTGTGTCAAAAAAATGCATGCAACCTTCACACGTGATCGTGTTTTCTTTATGCGCCATAAAAAAAGGGCATTTAATGTAATAGCTCATCATTCCCTCCTCATTCTGATTAGCACGCTAAATCCGAGGCCGTCCCCTGGATCTTCTGAAAAGAATCCGACCTGCCTGCCGTCGTGTTCAACTATGCAATCTGTGAATACATATTTAGTTTTATTATTTTTATTTATTAACTTTGAAATAAATCTTCCGTCTCCGGGATCGTTTATGATTCTCTCTACTTGCCCCCTTGTAAATGTTCTATCCGAAACAATCGGTTCTGGTTTTTTTAAACCCTAAAGAACCGCCCCAACATCTTTTGCTTTTTCCTTGTCTTGCCATATACAAGGCTTTTCCTGTAATTCCTGTTTCGCTAAATCTAAGTTTATCTGTATTGCAGTATCCGGCTTTCCACTTTTTTTCTAGAACATCTCTATCTGCCCCTTTAAAAATCATGTGGATGTGGCATCTTGCTTTTGAACCTGTATCATCTCCTTTGTGATTTGAAATTACATATACAAATTCAACATCTTCTTTTCCACGCTTTGCCATTTCGTATCTAACGCGGCGCGCATAGTTTCTAATGTCTCTTAATGCCTCATCTCTGTTAGCCGGAAGATGTGCATCATCGTATGTAGCGTCTACGCTGTAATCGCCTTCGCTAAAATTAAGATTGCATAATCTTGCAAAATATCTCTGTGCTCTTTTAGAGTTGAGATTTTTTTGTGCCGGTGTAGATTCTTTCACCTTCCTTGCTCTCTCATATTTTCTTTTTCTTGGCGATACATTAAATATTTCTATTTCTTGATAATTTCCGCAGTTATATTTTTTAGTTCTAATCATATCTATATTTTCGCTAACTTGTTAATACTCAATTGAACTTTTAAACCAGCTCGTGGCTGGTGGTTGTTTTCTCGTTTTTTTATGTTTTTCTTCTTATATATATGAGGCGGCGAATATGACTACTTAATTACGTTGTGCTCTTATATGTATATTTATTTTTAGAAAGGATCTTTATGTTCGCCGCCGTCATAGCAATTTAGTTATATGAATATCCAGTATAGGATCACTAGGCAACCTGCAGAGATAAACAGATCTGCTGCTAGATATAGTTTGTTTGCTTTGTCCATTTTGTTTAGCGCAGTGAATAGCAGCGCATTAACTCCTGCTATAATTCCTAATATCCATAATGTAAGTATTAAGTCGATCATTGTTTACTCCTATATATATGAAGCAGCGGACGTTGGTTTGAGAGATTATCATTTTTACATCTTTATTGTTTGCCTTATAAAAATAACTTATGGTGTCCGCTACTTACATAACGTATTATTAGATTTTGTCTATTCTCACTTATATGGATTTGGCAGTGGCATCCATGCAGTAACTTCATCCACATTTCCGCCCGTGCCGGACAAATAGACTTCCCCACTTATAGCTTCGTCAAATGCATCTATCCACACATCAACTCCATCTGTTACAATTACCTCTTCGTTATATTCTGGTAAGTTTTCGATTATGTACATCCACTGATGTTTGGTGTACTCTTCATCTTCTGGTGTTAGTTCTTTGAATACAATTTCTTTCCATTCTGGGATTTTGTCGTACGCCTTCATGGTCTTGCGCTCCTTTTTTTATATTTCAATGCAAACGTTCTACCACTTTTTTTATAAGCGTCAAGATAACACTCATTCTTATCTCCGTTGTAGGTAACCTCGTAGTACATACCATCTGGCACGTTGGTGCTGAGTAATGCTTTTGAATTCTGCAAGGTTTTACAGAACCAAACAACAAACACATCATCTGTTGTGATTTTTCCGTTTTTGTCTGTTGATTCCACTCTATCGTTGTAATAATTTCTTACAAGTTCTTTACACTTCTTTATAAATTTTCTTTCGTCCACAATCTTTCTCCAATCTCTTTAACAACGTTTATCGTTACGCCGTTTCCAGCTTGCTTGTACAATTGACTATTACTATTTACGAATTCTGCTCTTTCGTAATAATTGTCTGTCCACCCTTGGAGGCGAAAGCTTTCTCTCGGTGTCAGTTTTCTAACCGCCAGATAGCAATTATATTTCTCGCTCCATACCGCCCAAACGTCTTTTTCTTCATTCGCCTTTATCGCAATTCCGTGTTGGTCTTGCGTTGTTAGGGTAAACATATCTTCCCCGGCTTCCTTGCACCTTCTTCCGTTTTGGCGCTTCTCTTTCCTGAACGGTGTTAGTACAGGAATTGCAATTGCTGTTGCCTCGTTTCTTCTATTTGAAACTCCGCGATCTTTCGTCGTAAGACAGTTCGCAATTTGCAGCTCTTGTAATTTGTTTGATGATTTATCAACGCCAAATGCATATAGCCCTGTTTTCGCACCAACTCCACCAGCTTGTGCGTTCTGCGTGCAAGCGATTCCATTGCTGTCATACACTCGATGCGCTTGTGCTCCGCCAATTAATTGCCTTGTACTATTTTCTCCGCCATTTCCCGTGATAGGAAATATTTGTCGTCTACTTCTTCCTCGATAACATCCAACAACGTATATGCGCTCCCTATTTTGTGGAACGAACCATCTTGAATTGACAATTTGCCATTCTGCATCGTACCCGAGTCGGTCCATTTCAGAGAGGATTGACAAAAAGTCGAGTCCTCTGCCAGCAGACAGCATTCCTTTAACATTTTTCATAGATAAGCCATGTGGGTCTATCTTCTTCTTCTGTTTCTTCCAAGATTCTAAAAAAATCTCTCGCACAAGGCTGCTTCTGTCTCCTGCGAGCCCTGCTCTTTTTCCTGCGATTGAAAAATCTTGGCATGGTGCTCGAAAGTCCAGCAGTCGGCTCTTGGAATATTGGTAGAGTTAACTGCTCGAACATCTCTTGCGTACCATTTTCCATTGAGGTATTCACTTTTCAAAATCTCCTTCTGTCTTTTCTTTTTATCTAGTTCGCTAAGGCACGTTCGTTGCTCTTCCGTTATGGTGTGCATAGATCTGTAACTAGCTTCCGCAAATTTGTCGAATTCGCAGTGCCCTATGCATTCATGTCCTGCAAGCTCTAGCCCTCTTGAGAACCCCCCCCACTCCAGAGAAAAAGTCTATAAATTTCATCTTAGTAGTTTCCTATCATAAATTTTTGCTAACTCCTGATACTCATCTTCTGTTAGCATTGCTCTTTTGAGCGGTGTTCCGTCTTTGTCAAAGGTTCTTATTTCATATCCTGGTTCTTTTCCGTACCAGGATATTTTTACAAGCTTCTTTTTTCTGCCCTTACCATCTGTTGATAGCGTGGCTAGTTCTTCTATGATTTTGTAGTCCATTTGCTATTCCTTGTTAACTGTCTCTTTAATGCATCAGCGCACGCCTTGCATAAAACGTGTACTTCCTGGTTTCCATCTGAATTTTCTAGTGTAAGTATTTCTCGCTTCTCTCTTGCGGTACCGCAACCGCAAAAGCTCGCAGTAGTTTATATTCATTGCTTCTCCTATATGTAGTGCACATCAATTCCATACTGTCTAGCTGCTGTTTCTTCAATTCGGCAGCCTCTAGCTACTAGCCAATCATGAGCGAATACCGCCATATCTGCAGTAGATAGCAGTTTTAATGATTCCGCCAGATAGTATAGTGATTCCGATTTCACGTTCTTATCTTTGATTTCTTTTTCAACCTTGTTTTTTTATCTAGTACCGAATCTATAAAGGTTGCCGCAGGATTAATTTCTCTTTTAATTCTTTCTTTAATCATTGTTCTTTCTGCAGCTATCTCTACATCTGTTTTGCCAGCCATTGGCTGTGAGATAAAAAATAGTTTAGGTAGCTTTGTGTTTAATTTTTCTTCAATGTACGCATCCATTGTTATTTCGTCGTTTGTTTCGTAGCTCATGCTTATCTCCTTAAAACATTTCTGGTTCTTCGCCTTCCCTGGCGCGTATTTTTTCATATTCTTTTTCTCTAGCGTTTATCTCCGCTTTTAGGTTTTCGTTAGCTTGTTCAATCATCCTTCTTGTTGTAGCGCTTACTTTTTTTATAATGTCTTTATTTTTTAAGATTCTTCTTTCGGCTTCCCTGTTTGCGTATACCAGCATTCGCATTTTTTCTCTTCCTGCTGGATCATACATACAGTGCCATTCATTACAGCATTCGCATTCATTACAACATTTACCACAGATGGTCCCCTTAATTCGCCTGCACCAGCGAAACGACCTGTTGTCATTTGGTGCTCCGTGTTCGTGTCCGCACCTGTCACACACACATCCCTACGTTTACCATCTTTTCCTATCTACTTCCTCTAAGATTCCTGTTATTTCTTTTCTAACTTCCCCTAGTTCCTCATAGGTCATTCTGAGGTAGCCATTTGACGCACTCAGAATTAAGAATTCTTCCTTATTTGCTACATAGGCAAAGCCTTTTTTTCACAGACTCATATGTTAATGTGTCATCGATAGCATCCGCCTTGTGTAGAATCTGATTTACATTTAAAACTACGCTTGGAATAGTTGTAGTTGCTTTCCATCTACTCATAAATAGTTCCTTCCTATAAGGATCATCCAGTCATTACGTGCTTGTTCTCTGGTCATTCCCTCGTCTATCTTTTCTTCTTCGTATTTCTTTTGATAAAAGCGTCTTAGTTTGATGTTTTCTTGCCGTGCCCATTCGCTGCAGTTCATATGAAGCTCTTCGTGGTGCTCGTGGCATGCATCTACTTGAAAACCTAGATCTATACTTATTTGGCGGTTAGACCCTCCGAAAACCTCATGCCTTTCAGCGTAAGGTTTTCCGCAATACGCGCAGAATCTACTCGCTTTATCCTTATATCCGTTTTGTTTCTTCTTTTTCTTCCTGGTCTGTGGCTTTGGGAAAGCACATGTTTTGTAGTAATCCATCATTTGGCTAGTCTCCTAATCGAATGTAATTGTTTGCAATTCTTCATCGCTCCAAGGTTCTATATTTGACAACACACTATTTTCTTCGCATACTTCTAGTCTAGGTTCTTCATGATCAGTAAACTCTCTAGTAATAGCTGATTCGGATACAATTCCTTTAAAATATTTTCTTCGTCTTTCAATATCCATGTCGCGCCTCTCTTTGTACAGTTACCTTGCCATTCATGCGTTTAAGATTTACATATCCATCTGATGTTGTTATTTTTGCTCCTGCAATCGTACCGCTATCGACCATTTCATGCGCTAGCTTAATCACTTTGATAATGCAAGGTTCAATAGGTTTAAACTTATCCACGTTTAACCTCGCTTTTATCTGCACCCTAGTGCGTATAAGAATATGTGCAGCATAGGAAATAGCAGTGATAAGCAGATGGTTCCAACCAAATTTACTATCTTGAAATTGCCGTCCTCGTCTGAAAATATGGCTTTGAATAACTCTTTATTGCTCATTACATGCTCCTGTTCTTGTAAATTTTGTCTGCTACATCCCCTGCAAAATATTTCTTGCTTCTTCCGTCCGGCAAGCACTCAACGCCATTCATTAGGTCTCTTACACTTGCACGGCTAATTTTTAGATATCTTGATATATCTGATATAGTCGGGAAGCTGCCATATTCTTTTTTAAGATCGTTTAATATTGCTTGCCTATCCATTTCTTTATTCCTCTTCGTGTTTGGATCTTTCTATATCAAAGCCATCTGGGTATCTTAATTTCAATTTTGCTAGATTGAGCTTTGCGACAGATTCCAGCGGTACGCCTGCGTTATATGCGGTTATCGATAAGTACCAGAGAACATCCCCTAATTCATCAATTAATTCTCCAACATCTGCATCATGCCCTCTAAATGTAGCCTTGTTGATTTTGCCAACTACTTCCCCGATCTCTTCGCACATTCCCATTACGGATTCAATTACGCCTACTTCTTTTCCTGTTCGCAGCGTTTCATGCTGATAGTCATTTAGCGTCATTTTCTGTTCATAGTTAATCTTTGCGATTAAGAATCTCGGTAGTTCTTCTTCCGGGATGTCCTGGATATCTACACGCAGCGCTTTATCTCCGTATGATAAGATCACTTCGTCCTTATCTGGCGTAGCGATTATCATATCGAGGTCCTTGCATGTATTCATTGCGTGTAGGGTATCTCTTATTGCTGTACAGATAATTTGTCTTGTGGTGTTTGTATCCATTTTGTTTTTCTCCTTCTACAGATAAACAGTTTTTCTGTAGCCTTGTCAGCGGTATGGCAAGGCTATTTCTCCTTTGAAAATTTAACTATGTAGTCAACCCTTATCCCCATTTTTCTTAATTTCTTAATTTCCCTGAGTAATGGAAATAAGGATTTTCTCATTTCTTTTGTCATTTTTATTCACCTCTGTTGTTAGCTATTTATTTTAGCTTGGCTAATGATTCGACCAGCTGTGCAACTTCTCTTGTACACGCACCCTTTGATAGTTGAGCCTTAATTTCATCAGCTAGTAACTCTTGTATCTCAGTAATAATTTGAGCTTCTTTTTAGTACATAATCTGGAAGAGTTATATTTTTTTCCTACATATCCAGAACGCCTATTAGCCGTTACTTCTTCAATTCTCTTTTTTTGGCATTGTGTAACTCTTCTCTTGTACGAGCTAGTTCAATCTTGGTTTCTTTTTAGTGTTTTTTTCTGTGGCTCTTAATTTGGTAATTGGTGATTCCATTTCATTTTTCCTTTCTGATATAATTTCAGTGTAATTTTTTTGTTTTAAAAAAAGGAGTTTTAACATGTACTTACTAATAGGTATTAGACGAACGATTCTGAATCGCTGCCGAAATAAAAATGCTCATAGTTACAATGACCTCAATGATTTAGTAGAGAAAAAATCTGTAGATAAAGTTGTAAAAGCAGTAATTTCTCTCCATGAGCACAATTATCTTTCTGAACTTAAGATGGATCAGAATGGATTACCTTCTTATTTCGATATTTCTTGCAAAGGTCTTTTTTTATCGAGAGGACCTATTAGCTAAATTTATAGAGTTTATTTTTAAATCGGTAGCAACCCCTATTGTTGTAGCTTTTATAACTTCTCTTATAGCCACCCATTTTTTCGTAAAATGATGAGGGCTAAGAGACTTCCTATTACTGCCGAAATACAGCTGATGCAAAACTCTATTAAGTTTTTGTGCTTTGATTTTTCGAGGCGCATTAGGGGCTCCATCTATCCAAAATGGAATTTCGGATAGAAAATCACCAATGAACCCTATAATTCCCTGGGGTAATTGATTCAATTTTTATATTTCTTACTTTAAGAACTATTTTCTTTTTTTGATTGTTTCATTCTTAAACCTCTTCAGTTTTATCTGTCTACAGATTTAGTTTTCTAAACCTAGTGGCAAAAAATATTTATCTATATCTGTTTCTGGAATATCTAGCAATTTCATAGCTCTGCTCATTTCAGCATGGCTCCATTCCGCATTATTGTTCAACTTAAGCGATAGCGTAGATCTGCCAATTTCTAAAGCATCCGCAAACTTTTTCGAACGTGGTGTACTTGGTTTTTAATGCGTAATTTAAGGTTTGTATAATCGTAATTCATCACTTTCTCCTTTGTTTAGTTTTTCTAAACTATATCGCACATTATTCCGTCTGTCAACACTTTTGTTTGATTTTCTAAAAAATAATGTTTGATTTTCTAAACTGCTTGTGTATAATGGTATCACCTTAAGCAGAAAGGAATTTACGATGGATATAAGAACTAAGAGATTAAATGAAGCTTTTCACGCTTCTGGGCTCTCGCAAAGCGAGCTTTGCGAGAAAGCCAATATAAATAAAGGTGCGTTATCTTCCTATTTGTCTGGAAGGTATTTCCCAAAACAAATCGCATTAGAGAAGTTATCATCTGCATTAAACGTCTCTATTTCTTACTTGATGGGGTTTGACGATAGTTCACAAAAGAAAGTATCCTCTCGACCTCTTCCATCTAACATCATTCTGCCTTCAGCGCACAAGCTCCCCATTATGGGTACTATATGCGCAGGAGATGGTGTTATATGCGAAGATGATTACCAGGGTACGTTTATAGTAGATATAGATGTTAAAGCGGATTACTGCCTGAAGGTACACGGCGACAGTATGATTGGTGCCAATATCTATGATGGAGATATCGTCTTTATTTCAAAGTCTTATGATTTTGTTCAAGATCAAATATATGCGATTGAAAGATTAGATTACAACGAAGCTTCTTTAAAGAGAGTTACGCAGGATGGCGACACGTTGATACTTAACCCTTGCAATCCTGAGTATCATGCGATGGTTACGGACTACGAAGAAGTGAGAATAATCGGGCGATGTGTCGGAGTGCTACATAAATATGTATAGGAGGTTTATATGGAAGGTTTCGGTAACATTATTCTATATGAGATTGAAAATAAGCAAGAGACTGTTTCTGTTACATTTAAAGATGAAACCTTTTGGTTAACTCAAAAGGCTATGTCTGAGTTATTCGGTTGTTCTTCAGATAACATATCTTTGCATTTAAAAAATATATTCTCTGAAGGCGAATTAATAAAGGATTCAGTTACCGAGAAATTCTCGGCAACTGCTTCAGATGGGAAAAATTATTTAACGCAGTTCTATAATCTCGACGCTATTATTGCTGTGGGATACAGGGTTAATTCAAAGCAAGCTACTCGTTTTCGCCAATGGGCAACTGCCACACTTAAAGAATATATTACTAAAGGTTTCGTACTAAACGATGATATGTTGAAGAACGGAAAGCCTTTCGGTAAGGATTATTTTAAAGAGCTTCTCGAAAGAGTTCGTTCCATTCGTGCCAGCGAAAGAAGAATATATCAGCAAATAACTGACATATATGCAGAATGCAGCATAGACTACGATAGGCAGTCCCCTACTACAAATGATTTCTATGCTATGATTCAAAACAAATTCCATTATGCCATTACTGGTAAAACCGCAGCTGAAATCATATATTCAAATGCTGACCATACGAAGGATCATATGGGACTTACTACTTGGAAAAAAACGCTCCGGATGGACGGATATTAAAAAAAGATGTTTCTGTTGCAAAAATTATCTTTCTCAAGAAGAAATACGAAGGTTAGAAAGGACTGTTTCTGGATATTTTTGACTATATAGAAGATTTAATTGAGCGTGAAAATACGTTTACGATGGAAGAGTTCGTAAATAGCGTTAATGCGTTTCTTGCATTTCGCAAGTATGATATTCTGCACGACAAAGGAAGGATTTCAAACAAGGCAGCTGTTAACAAAGCTAATGAAGAATTTGATATATACAATAAAAAAATCAGAAAATCTTTTCGGACTTTGATAAGGAAATAAAAAAACTTAAATAACACTGCGTATTATATTTGCAATTAAACCATCGCGGTAACCTCACCGCATTGGTTATTGCTCGTGATTTGCTCGTGATTTTGTCAATTTGGTATTGTGCTTCGTTGGCTAAATGCTTGAATTTCAATGGATATATTTTTTCTTTATGCTCGTGATTTGAAAAGGTGGTATTAACATGGGTAGCACATCAGAGAAGATTAAATGGGCGTTATTTGATTACATATTCCCTACAGCATTTATGTTCTTGGCTATATGTAAGCCGGAATATTATGTTTTATCGGCTAACTATCTTGTGTTTGCTATGCTCACTGTCGGTTTTTTTAATTCGCAAGGTCCATTTCTTTATATGTTTATATTTCCTGTATGTGGGCTTTTCATAATTCCTGGATATTGGCACTTAATTAATTTTAATTATGAACTTTTTGCAACAGTAGGGGGTCTTGCCTGCTTCCCTGTTGGTTCCTTTTTAATTAATAGTTATGCTGCGAGGGCTTGATGAAAAGATATAAATTTACTAAAACATTTACATATGACGGTAAGCGGTATTACATCCGGGCAAACTCCGAGCTAGAGCTTGGAATGAAATATCAGAAAAGGCTCGAGGATCTAAAAGCTAACCATGTGATTATTAATTCTAATATGACACTTGGGGATTGGGCTAGGAAATGTGTTGAAACTTACAAGACTAGTTCTAGTGAAGATGCTCGTGATAGGTATTTAGATTTTACAGAGAAATATATAGTTAGTGAGATTGGTCATTATAAACTTAAGGATGTACGCCCTATAATGTGCCAATCTCTTATTAATAAGTATGAGGGTATGAGTAAGTACACCATAGGGCAAGTGTATCAAAAGCTTAATTTTATATTTAGAAAAGCCGTAGATAATGGTTTGATTAATTCTAATCCAGCTGCAGACATATCTAAACCTACTGGCACATTAAATAAAAGGCGCTCTCTAACCGCCGAGGAGCAGGAGGTATTTGTTAAGTGTGCTTTAAGGCATCAGTACGCTATATACTTTATGCTAATTTACCTATGTGGCTGCCGCCCTTCCGAGGCAGCAAAGATAAAGTATGAAGATATAGTTGTTAGTAAAGAGCGTAAGTATATTCACGTACGAGGAACCAAGAGTGCAGCGGCCGATAGATATGTGCCTCTTCCGGATATGTTAAGTGATTTACTAACTGGATCTACCGGCTATTTAATTACCACATCTCAGAATAATACGTTATCTCACAAAAAGAGGTTATTTGCTTGGAAAAGTCTTGTACGAGATATAAATATAGAGATGGGCTGCAAGATGTATAGGAATCAGCTTATACCGCCTTATCCTTTCGGTGATGATTTATCCACGTATTCACTCAGGCATACGTATTGTACCAATCTGCAGAAGAAAGGCGTTGATATTCGCACCGCTCAATACTTGATGGGGCACTCTGATATTAAAACGACTGCTAATATCTATACACATACAACATTAGATAGTCTTGATGATAGCTGGGATATGATAAACGCAAAGTAAAAGTACACGCACAGGCGTGTACTTTTTTTGATGTTATTAAGTTTATAGCCTCTTCCGCCTGCTGATCAGTGCAGCGACTACTACTATAAACGCTATATAATAAAGGTGTGCTGTGGGCAACTTCTCGCCCCTAGCTACCGTTATCATCTTGCTACCGCCGTATATGCTAGCTTTTAGGCGGCGCAGAACCACATATCCATTTGTATATGTGGGTAGGGCATCACACTGCCCAGTCCTAAAATTAGACATAGAGCCCAAAGGTCATCTATGTACGTTCGATGGTGATTATATATTATATTTTTTCTTTTTTCAACTACGGCAAAGTATAAGGTACAACACTAGGTGCAACACTTCATATGTCAATTCGTGCCAAATTAGACCATTAGCCATGTTGTTTGTTGTCTTTTACTGAAATACAAAAGCCTTATATATGCTTGGAATTACAGCATTTATAAGGCTTTCACTTTTGGAGCTGCTGGCGAGAATCGAACTCGCAACCACTTCATTACGAGTGAAGTGCTCTACCATTGAGCCACAGCAGCATATTGAAGTTGCCCATAAAGTATATAATAAAATCAATTACTTATCAATGTTGCATTTTCATATTCAAATCCTTGCGTGATATAATCAGTACACGTGCATACCGCTGTTCCCATGGATATGTAATATTAATATAGCAAGCAGTAGAGAACATAGAGGTGTCTTATGACCATAGTAGAGCAAAATAGTAAAATAGATAAAAACACTAGAATAGAAGATAAAAAAATCTGCCTCATTTACACAGGTGGCACAATTGGAATGTCAAGAACTGAGAGCGGATATGCGCCAATAGAAGGCCACCTACAGTTGGAACTAAATCGTATAGATGACCTCAGTGCTGAGGGCATGCCTCACTATGACCTTGTTGAGTTCACGCCACTTCTTGATTCATCTAACATAACTTATCTCCAATGGAACATGATTGCTGAAGCGATTGCTTCTCGCTATGATGATTACGATGGTTTTGTCGTGCTACATGGCACGGATACCATGGCATACAGCACTTCTGCACTTTCATTTATGCTTGAAAACTTAAGTAAACCCGTGATTTTTACAGGGTCACAGATTCCGTTATGTGAGCTCCGAAGCGACGGTAAAGACAATCTAATCACATCTATGCTGATAGCCGCTTCAGGCAAGGTGAGCGAAGTTGCTCTTTACTTCGGGCATAAGCTTCTCCGCGGAAATCGCGCTATGAAAGAATCCGCCGATGGACTTATCGCATTTTCCTCACCTAATTATCCACCTCTTGCAAATGCAGGTATTGATATAAACTACAACACGCCCCGCCTGATGGGGACGCCTAGAGGAGATTTTCTCGTGCAGTCGATTAAGCCTGCGAAAGTCGGAGTAATAAAGCTTTTCCCAGGTATACAGTTCGAGTTATTTGCACCAATCGTAACGCGTGGTCTCGACGCCCTAGTTCTAGAGACATTTGGAACGGGTAATATACCTAATTATGACGAGGCTCTGCCTCCTCTCATCGCACGTGCCATATCAAACGGAACTACGGTAGTAGTATGCACACAGTGCTCGCAAGGAACAGTTAGACTCGGAGCATATGAAACGAGTTCAGAGCTCGCAAAAGCAGGTGCCGTTTCTGGCTCAAATATGACTACCGAAGCGACAGTTGCCAAGCTCTACTACCTATTTAGCCTTGGCATAGAACGTAGTGAGGTTAGCAGGCTTATCGAAGCCGATTTACGCGGGGAGCTTAACCAATGAAATTAGCTCATTTATCAACATTTGCTCATCAAGACTTGCGTGACTACCTTGCAAATGCAGGTTACTCTATCAGAACATTCCCCGAACTCCATACGGTTTCGAGTCTCGTTTCTAATCATCCAGATGTGATGCTTTGTAAGCTTGGCGCTAGGCCAGAATCGCCTATCTACGAAGGTGCTTCGGACGAGCTAAATGCTAGCTATCCACATGACTCAATATATAACGCCGCTTGCACTGGGAATTACTTTATACACAGACTAGATATTACAGCACCAGCTCTAACAGCTGCTGCAAATAAAGTGTGCGGTGATGACCTGAAATTTATAAGCGTAAGACAAGGATACACGAAGTGTAGCACTTTAATCGTGGATGAAAATTCTATAATCACATACGACAGAGGTATATCCAGACCGTGCGAGGATGCTGGTATGAATGTGCTATTAATCGAACCAGGACTCATCAAGCTACGAGGTGCGAAGGATGGATTTATCGGTGGGGCGAGCGGGCTCGTAGGAGATGAAATAGTCTTTAATGGAGACCTTTCAGCACATCCAAGCTTCAGAGAAATTGTCGATTTCATAGAGGCTCGAGGCCTAGGCTGCAAGTGGTTCACATCATATGAGCTCGAGGACATCGGCTCCATAATCACGCTAAATGATTGAGTTAAGGTTCAGATTTAGATGCAGATTTATATTGACATTAAGTTGAGGTTCAGATTCAGATGCAGATTCTGATTTAAATTAAGATTAAGGATAAAGATGAAAAGACACGCTATTATTCCAATATTTATACCGCACCGCGGGTGTCCGAATGACTGTGTTTTCTGTAATCAGCGAAAGATTACAGCGCGCACTTATGCACCGACGATAGACGAGGTGCGAAATACGATTGACACGTGGCTCACGACACTCGGAGAAGTTCCGACGGTTGAGATCGCTTTTTACGGCGGTAGCTTTACAGGTCTTGAACTAGATGAGCAGAGTGCATATCTCGCTATTGCCAAGGAGTACAAGGATAAGCGCAAGATTAAAAAAATTCACCTCTCGACACGTCCCGATTACATAGACCGCGAGATTTTAGATAACCTCAAGACTTACTCGGTTGACACAATTGAGCTTGGTGTTCAGTCTTTTGACGATGACGTTCTGCGTAAATCTAACCGTGGCCACAGCAGTGCCTCGGTGTACGAAGCGGTTATGCTGATTAAGGAGTATGGATTTGAATTTGGTATTCAGCTGATGATAGGACTTCCAGGCGATTCGCTAGAAACGTGCATCTATTCTGCAAATGAGGCTGTTAAGCTAAAGCCTTCACTCACAAGGCTATATCCAACTATTGTAATCGATGATACGGAGCTGCTCGAGATGTATAGGCGCGGCGATTACGAGCCACTTAGCAGAGAAGAAGCTATTTCGAGAACGACTGCGATGTATAAGATTCTTGATGATGCAGGAATCACGATTATGAGGGTTGGTCTTAAGAGCACTGATATTATTGGAGAAGGTGGCTCGATAAATGGTGGAACGTATCATCCTGCTTTCAGGCAGCTCGTCGAGGGACGAATAGCAAGAGATAAAATTGAACCACAGCTGGAGCGAATCGCTAACGAGTGCAGAGGAACTAGGACAAAGGTTGATGTCTTCTCTTCTCCTGAGTGGTTCTCTAATGCTGTCGGTAATAATAGTGAAAAACCGAAAAATACTTTGATGAAAAAAATACCCTGAACTAAGCATAAAGTTCAGAATAGATGAGCATCTTGAATCAGCGGAATTTACGGTGAGTGCAAAATAAAGATATAGCGGCTGTACGCATTGATATTCCAATGCTTGCAGCCGCTTTTACCAACTCGTTTTGTCCTATAACTAATTTTCTAATTCTATTCCTCTACCGATAGTGCTTTACACTTCTCATCGAGGACTGCCTCTGTAGCCGCAATATCTCTGAGGCGGCAAAGTATCTCTAGGTCGTCACCACCATTTAGAACAGTTGCTCCATGAGGGATAATCTCTTTGCCATCCCTCATCACTGAAACTATAAGACTACCCTCTGGAAGCCCAAGCTCCATAACTTTGCGTCCATCCATAATCGAACCGAAGTGAACACTAGAATCGATTACGACCTTGCGCTCACGAATCGAGATGCGTTTCTTGATATATTTCTTATCGGCCTTGCTATAGACATCTGTCAAATACTCATGCTCAGATGTACTATTTCCGTTCTCCGCCTTCCTCTGCTGTCTTCTGTGCATAAGCTGATCGTAAACTGGTTCACCGCCGAGTAGGTCAGCAACGACGTATGCGACGAGTGATGTAGCGACAAGTGATAGCAGTGTCATGAAGTTTCCAGTCATCTCTGTGATGAGTATAACCCCAGTAATTGGAGCTCTCACGATGGCCGAGAAGAATCCAGCCATAGCGATTATTACAAAGCCCTTGATATAGTACTCCTCTATGCCAAATACATTGCTTAAAAATGTTGAATACAGTCCCCCTGTAATCGCTCCGATTACGAGCAGCGGTAAGAATATGCCTCCAGGTGTTCCTGTTCCAAAGCTTCCAGTCGAGAAGAAAAGTTTTGTAGCGAGCAGTAAAAACCAATGCGCCGAGGGCAAATTTACCTTTGCTGATAACTTCGACGAGGTCATTTCCACTGCCGAGAACCGTCGGATAGATGAACATCATCAGGAAAGAAATCATGAGCATAATCCCGATGCTTATAAACTTACTGTCGAACCTTTCAAAGAAATCCTGCATTTTATCGAGCAGCTTATTGTAGATGACGCCGAGGATTCCGAGTATTACGCCTAGTAAAATTACAGCCCAGTAGAGGCGGAGCGGTATTCTGTGCTCGACGTCAAAAATCGAATACAGGCTTGAGCCCAATGATATTGACAGCGATATAGTCCGCGACTGCACTCGCTGCTATCGTGGATACAAGAACTTCTGCCGAAAAGTTCTTGTGTAGTTCCTCAAGTGCAAATAGCACACCAGCCAGCGGAGCCCCGAACGCGGCGGCTAGTCCCGCGCCGGCGCCACAGCTCATCAGCAGCCTCTCCTCAGTCAGCAGCGCATTCTTCCGGCGCGCGAAGCCCTTGCCAATCATACCTCCCAGCTGAATGCTCGGGCCCTCTCTACCGAGAGCCAAGCCGCCGCCAATAGCCAGAACGCATCCCGCAAATTTAGCCGCCAACACCTTTGCGCCAGTTCTGATCTTCAAGACCTTTCAGTTCACCCTCGATTTGCGGGATGCCAGACCCCGAAATATCCGGTTCATATTTAAGCAATTTATCTAGAATCCAGGCGATTAAAATCAGCGCCATCAGAACTGCAAACGCATATATAGGCCTTACCTTAACAAGCTGAACAGCCACCTGGCGAGCCTGATCCGCCTTCACAATCATAATTCTAAATAGCGCAATAACCAGTCCGACTATCGAACCTACAGCTATACCCTCCAGTATGAGTTTATATTTGAATCTCTGCTTCTGTCTGATGTTGCGAACAACATAGCTCTTATCTAAACTGCGTTTTGCAGCCATATTAATTCCTTCCTGTCTATCTAAATTTCAATTTACTGATGAGAGAGCTTAATAATACGCAAATTCTTCATACGTCCTCTATCCCTATCTTCATCAACCTTCTTGCATCTTAAATTGCTAGCTTCACTATGTAGCCAGTTTATATCTCTATTATAGCAGACCTTTCCCTTCTCGCTAGTGGGCTGCTGCCACTAGCACATAAAAATTAAACAAAAAAGCAGCAGCCCTAAATAGAACTGCTGCCCAATATATCTCTTATAATCAATTACTTAGAATACAGATCGCTAGTCGAGAACTCTGGATTAGACGTCACATCTATTCCCAGAGACTTTAGTGTCTGCTCGTCTCTCTCACTCAGAATTGCAGTGCTGTGAGCCCTACATCCGCGAAGCTTGTATAGCTCCTTGAGTGCGTAATCTGCAGTCGGATTTGTCATAGTCGACATAGTCAGCGCCATGATGATCTCCTCGCAGTTAAGAGCGGATTTATCTCCAAAGAACTCCACGTTCATCTTCTGCAGATTCTCCAGCACCTGAGCCGAAATTACAGGAATGTCATCGGCAAGACCAGCCAAGGTCTTTACAGCATTGAGAATCATTGCCGCCGAAGCCGCCATCCCTATGCGAACTTCTACCTGTGACAATTCTGCCATCCGGAAGTTCGATAGCTGCTACGATTACGTTTTCATAGCGCTCATTCTCCGCGCGCTTCATCTCCGCATATTCCTCTGCAGGTGCAACGACTTTTCTGTCGTAGCGAGTAGCTCCAACCTCTTCCATGAGAAGCTTTGTACGCTCTAACACTGATTCGTCAATCTTGCCCTTCTTGTATGCAACCTCTGCGATCAGATACCTTCTGATTATCTCCTGTTTAGCTGCTTCACGGCAAATATCATCATCCATAATTCCGAAGCCCGCACGATTAACGCCCATATCAGTCGGGGACTGGTACACGCTAGCATCACCAGTAATCTTGTCGAGGATTCTCTTAAGAACTGGAAAAGCTTCAATATCACGGTTGTAATTAATCGCCGTCACACCATATGCCTCAAGATGGAACGGATCTATCATGTTCACATCCTTAAGGTCGGCAGTTGCCGCCTCATAAGCGATATTTACAGGGTGCTTTAGTGGGATACTCCAGATTGGGAAAGTCTCGAACTTTGCATATCTAGCCTTAGTTCCACGTCTGTACTCGTGATAAACCTGAGACAGCGCTGTAGCTAGCTTTCCAGATCCACCACCAGGGCCAGTAACCACGATGAGCGGCTTGGTCACCCTCGATGTATGGATTTGCACCATATCCTTCGTCGCTGACAATTGTGTCAACATCTGTCGGATATCCCTTCGTGTAGTTATGCTTGTAAGTGTGAATTCCTCTTCTCTCCAGCTTGTTGATAAACATATTAACCGCCGGATTGTTCTCATATCTAGTTACGACAACTGAATTTATCTCAAGGTCGTAGCTGCGGAATGCGTCGATAAGTCTCAGCACTTCAAGGTCATATGTGATGCCGAAATCCTGTCTCGTCTTGCTGGAAATTATATCTCCTGCGTAGATGCAGATGATAATCTCCGTCTGGTCCTTCATGCGGTTCAGCAACTTTATTTTTGGCATTTTTCATCAAAGCCGGGCAGTACTCTCATCGCGTGCTTATCCTGTACAAGCTTTCCTCCAAACTCAAGATACAGTCTACCGTCCCCATCCTGAATCCTCTGGAGGATGTACTTCGACTGCTCTTCGATGTACTTCTCCGCACTAAAAACCGACACATCCCATTTGCTTCTGATCCTTTCTAAATCCAATTTAACGCTAAATAATTTTGATCTTAATCGCAAGTCCTCGCCACACATCGTTTAGCATTAGCAAGGCTTGACCTCTATCTCGAGCTTATTCCTAAGATTGACATGCGGCTCCATCTTGATCTTGTAATCTGCTGAAATCTTTCCGAACCCTTCTTCATCGAGCGTGCTCTCAATCTTGTTGGTGTATATCTCCATCTCTAGATTCCCAGCTGGGATAACGTATCTCGTAATGTTGAGTACGCCCTCTTCAAGCTGCATATCCATCATGCCCGCGCCATCATCCTTGCCATATCTTCTAATCTGAAGCTTATCATTTCCTTCAAGCTTCAATATAGTCTTGGTGTTCTCAAGCCCAGCATCTTCAACTTCATCGTAAGTGATGTACGTAGACTTCCCTTTGTTATACAGGAAACCTTCCGTAGTCACCTCGATGTTGTCTTCCAGTATGAGTGCTCTTCTATATGTCTGCCCACTTGGTACGAGCTGCTCAGTATACTGGTTATTCGAGATTACAAGATTTACACTTTTCTTATCTGTCATTAATACCCTCTTATGCCTCGGCCTGAACAGATGCAGCAATTACCTTAGCTAGATCTGCAACAGCCTGAGCGGACTCCTCTTTTACAGAAGACTTAATTGTTACAATATCTCCTACAAATTCGATATTCTGCATCCCCTCAAAGAACTCCTTGATAAGCTTTCCGCTTACTGGGTTCCATGAACCATTCTCGATGATGCTGACTTTCTTGTTGCATACTCCCATCGATTTCATCTCGCCGAGAGCCTCTTCCATCTTAACGAAGATTCCGTTGTTGTAAGTTGTGCATGCAATTACAATGTGGTTGTATCTGAATGCCTGCGGGAGCACATCCATTGGATCCCAGTGCGATACGTCCATCAGTTTCATGCGAGTAACTCCATCCTCGGCAAGCTCGCAAGCGAGAATCTCTGCTGCGTTCTTAGTGTTGCCATACGGTGAAGCATATAGAATGAGAACTCCATTCTCCTCGGACTCATAACGCGCCCATGTCAGGTATGCGTTGATATATTTCTCAAAGTCCTTACGAATGATGAATCCGTGAAGTGGACAAATTCTCTGAATATCGAGTCCTCCAACCTTACTGAGAAGCTTCTCGGTAAAAGTTCCGTATTTACCTACGATTGTAGTGTAGTATTTACGAGCCGATGGTAGCCACTCTAGCTCAAAGTCGTAAGCGTCTGCAAAGATATTTCCATCGTGCGCACCAAAGATTCCGAATGCGTCAGCCGAGAACAGCGAGCCTGTCGACTTATCGAAAGTTACCATTACCTCTGGCCAGTGAACCATAGGTGCCATGTAGAATGTGAATGTGTGCGAACCAGTACATAGCTCGTCGCCCTCTTTGATCTCATCAAAATACTTATCAACATCCCATGTCACGTACTGTTTAACCATAGCTTTAATCTTCTTGCTACCAATTACCTTTGCCTCTGGATGTCTCATGATGAGCTCCTCAAGTGAAGCGCTGTGGTCTGGCTCAACGTGGTTTACAATTACATAGTCGAGCGGTCTGCCGTCAAGCATGTAGTCAACATTCTCATAGAAAACTCCTGCAACCGACTTATCAACGGTGTCAAGAACAACTGTCTTTTCGTCATCTATAAAATATGAATTGTACGCCATACCATCGTTCATCGGAATAGCTCCTTCGAAGACGGAGAGTTTACGCTCGTTACCGCCAATCCACCAAATTCCATCTGTTACCTTGTAAACGCAATGCATTTCGTACCCCCTATAAGCTAAATTCAGATGCATATAATGCATCAATCATATCAATAGATTATACTACTTTGATGCGTAGTTCATCAACTTATATTGATACGGTTCAGGTAATTTCTCACATAAAAAAACATATAAATAGCTATAAAAATATTGGTTTTCCCTATATAATAACTACAAGAAGAAAAAAATATTATTCAAGGAGACTTTCTATGAATGATTTTGATCATAATACTCAAGCTGAAAATAACGATATAAATTCCGTAACTGGGCCTCTTGATACTAAGGATTCAGAAGCAGATTACGAAAGAGCTGATGAATATTGGCAGGATGAAGAATCAATCTATGATGCGGAAAAATGTCATTCTTCCTGAAGAAACCCCAGTGAGGAAAGAATGGGGAGCTATGCCCCAGAAGATGCAGGTGATTTCCTTCCAAGAGATGACAGGGAGCCGAACTTCGTACTGATTGACGAGAATAGCAACGTCCCTGCACCGAGAAGCAGTTTTGCCAGGTCCGAGCAGTCCGACTACGCTAAGCATGCGGCGGACAGCTCTTTTGAATCTACTTACGGCAAGCACGCAGCTCACGAAGGTGGGATCTATGGGCATTCTGAATATGCTGGTGCACATGCTGCATCAGGTAGTAGCACAGCTGCTGATGGTGGTAATAACCCTGGTCAGAGGAACCCTAAATATGTGACCAAAAGGTTCTTTATCATCACGCTAATATTCATGGTGATGCTCACTTCGCTCATAAGCTCTAGCCTCACGATGTTCTTCTCGAGCAGAACTCCATCTTACAAGAACCTTTCGACGTCTTCACTTCAGAATGCGACTGGAAGCAAGCTGACTATTGCTGAGATTAATAGTAAAAATGCTGATACTGTGGTCGAAATCGTGACGACTGTCGGTGGCACTAACGAGGGTGCGGGCAGTGGTGTTATCGTAAAGTCCAATGGCTATATCGTTACGAACTATCACGTAATCGACGGAGCTACAACTATTGCTGTAAGGCTTCATAGCGGGAAGAGCTATTCTGCAAGTGTCGTTGGATATGATGAGCAAACTGACATCGCTGTACTCAAGATAGATGCAGCTAAGCTCAACGCTGTTACAATCGGCAGGAGCAGTAAACTAGCCGTAGGCGATCTCGCTGTTGTAATCGGTAACCCTCTAGGTAAGCTCGGCGGCACTGTAACATCGGGTATTATAAGCGCCAAGGACCGTAAGATTGAGCTTGAGAACAGAACTCGTACGCTCATTCAGACAGATGCATCTATCAACGAAGGAAACTCTGGCGGTGCGCTATTTAACGGCAAAGGTGAGCTCGTCGGCATAGTTGTTGCAAAGGGTTCAGGAGCTGGTATCGAGGGGCTTGGATTTGCAATCCCGATCGATTCGGTCGCTTCATCTATCGACGACATCATCGAGCACGGAACTATAACTGGTAAGCCTATGGCTGGAATCTCCATCTATGACGGCTCCGCAAAGGATAAGGGCTCGGGTAAGAGCACTGCAGCAGTTCTCATTGCTGAGGTAAATGGATCAAACGCTAAAGCTGCAGGCCTCAAGAAGGGCGATCAAATAGTATCTATCAATGGCGAGAAAGTATCCACATCCGAAGGACTTATTTCATCTATTCAGACACACCGCATAGGTGAAACGATTAAGCTCGGCATCATTCGTGACGGCAAAGAAATTACGATTTCTGTTAAGCTGCAGAGTTCGGCAGAAATTAAGAAATAAGATTTAATAAAAAAGCAGAACCCTTCATCTGAAAGGTTCTGCTTTATTTTAGTAGCTTTAAAGTCTTGTATACAAGATATAGAATTGGCCTAAACTAGCGTTTCTTGTATCCTGTCACCATTGTCATGGCAAAGCAGAAAACTGTTGCCCATGCAAAAAATCTATGCTTCTTCATAATCCAACTCCTTAATGTCTTTTTCCGACTCATTTAGTAGCGGTGTTGTACTATATAGTCCGCTGAGTATAGTTGATCCGTTGTGGAACAGTGCCGATGACGAAGGTGTAAGAATTCCTGCAACTCCTAGCCCGATCAATGCCGCGTTGAACGACACGATAAACTTATAGTTGTTATCGATTCTGTTCATTAGCTGCATGCTTATCTTTCGTAGTAGTACGATTCTGTGTAGGTCATCCGACGAAATAGTTATATCGGAAATCTCTCTCGCGATCGCAGCTCCTTCATTTACAGCAATTCCAACGTCTGATTCAGATAAGGCTGGTGCATCGTTGACGCCGTCGCCAACCATGATTACCTTTCTTCCTGCAGCGTGCTCAGCTCTTATAAATGCAAGCTTATCCTCTGGCAGTACCTCTGAACGATACTCTGTGAGAGCGAGTTTCTTAGCAACTGCTGCTGCCGTTCTCTCGTTATCTCCAGTGAGCATGCATACCTTCGACACTCCGAGTTCATAAAGCTCCTTGATTACATCAGCAGCCTCTTCTCTGAGTGGGTCAAATATGCAGATTACAGCCTGCAGCACTCCATCGAGAGCAAGGTATAGGTGTGAGTACTCTGTTGGTAGAGTATCAAGCTTTCCTTCATCTCCCTCAGGCACTATGCTCTTTCTATCCTCAAATACGAAGTGGTAACTACCTATTATCGCATTCTTGCCATCGATGTTACTCGAAATTCCGTGTGCAACTACATAGTCGACCTTCGAGTGCATCTCTTCGTGCGAGATACCACGTTTTCTAGCCTCTTCAACTACTGCATTTGCAACAGAATGCGGATAATGCTCTTCTAGGCAAGCCGCAATACGTAGGCTCTCCTTCTCGTCAGCATCACCAAATGTAATTATATCTACCACAGATGGTGTCGCATGTGTCAGCGTTCCCGTCTTGTCAAAGATTACGGTATCGGCTGTAGCAGCTGCTTCGAGGAACTTACCGCCCTTAACCGAGATGTCGTACTTGCTCGCCTCCTTAATTGCGGATAGCATCGAAAGTGGCATCGCCAGGTTAAGCGCACAAGAGAAATCAACCATCAGGAACGACAGTGCTCTCGTTACATTTCTAGTCAATAGGTACGTAATAGCCGTTCCCGCTAGTGAATATGGAACTAGTCTATCTGCGAGGTGGAATGCTCTCTCTTCAGTCTCAGACTTGAGCTTTTCCGACTCTTCGATAATCTTAACTATCTGATCATACTTTCCAGTTCCTGCAGACTGGGCAACTTCGATTACGCATCTTCCGTCTTCAACGACAGTTCCCGCATATACGTAGCCTCCAGCTTCCTTGCGAACCGGAATAGATTCACCAGTCATAGTCGCCTGATTTACAGATACAGACCCTTCAACTACCTTTCCGTCTAGCGGAATTACGTTAGAAGTACCGACAACAATCTTATCTCCTGGCTTTATCTCTTTGACATCAACTAATACATCGACATCTTCTGTCCTCTTCCATACCTTTGTTACGTTAAGTGACATAACACTTGCTAAGTCTGTAACTGACTTGCGGCGAGTCCATTCACCGAGCGTATCTCCTACGCTTAGCAGGAACATTACAGATGATGCAGTGTCGAAATCGCCTCTGAGCATCGATGCTGTAATTGCAGTAGCATCAAGCGCTGCAACTTCAAGTTTGCCCTTAGAGAGCGATTTTATACCCTGAGCGATGAACTTAACACTCTTTACTATCGTCACACCGTTGCGCACCCATATTGGCAGGAACAGCTTGCCGATGGTTCTGAACATAAGCATGTTCACCATCTTCTCCTGATACTTATGATCAAGTGCCCTGCTGGTCTGCTCTGGTACTAGTGCTATAGCCTCTTCATCACTATACGAAAATTCCTTTAGTGCTTCGAGAAGAGCCTTTCGTCCCTCTGCGCCACCCCTATATCTAATCGACGCATCGCTCGTTCTGTCGTGAATAGTAGCTTGCACGACAAAGGGTTTGTTTCTCAGGTAGTACTCCAGAATATCCGCCTGCTCCATCGTCATCTTGTAATGCGGGAGACGCACACGTATCCTAGAGCTCGATTCGTGAAGTATTACAAAGCGCATTATTCTGCGTCCTTACCTTCTTCTACCTGCTCCTCAGCTACCTCTTCGTCCTCATCGTATGCTTCTACGATTGCTCTTGCACTCTCAACCATCATTAGCTCTTCCTCAGCATAACGAACAGCGTTCATATCCATTGCATCTTCGTAGATATCTTCACAGTTCTCTCTGAGAGTAGTTGTAGTCTCCATAAGAGTGTCCTTGCCACGTAGAACTGCAGCTGTGCAGTGTGTGTAAACCTTCTTAGCGTCCTTGCTTGTAAGGATTAGCTTGCCAACTGTTCCTGCGAGGAATCCTGCTGCCACGCATCCAATACCCATACAACTGTGCTTTCCTAAAAATTTCATAATAAACCTCCTCGTTTGAATTGTTTCGCATTATATTGATTGTATCCAATATATCATTAATAAAAATTCGCTAGTCAATATTAACTTTTGTTGCACTTCCTTAACTTTAGTCGATTTTCAAGTGTTTTACGGTTTCTATCGGCGTTTTCTATGTATATTTTTAAGAGACAATGAAAATTCAATAGTATTTTTACTGAATTTTCATTGCCTCACGGATATATATACGATGTTGATTACATAAAGGTGAAATCCAGGTATTAAAAAGCGGGCAGCTTACGGCCAGCCCGCAACAACGGAAGGAATGAAAGGATATTTGCAAATGCAATTCGCTTCATCTCTTATCAATTCCATCTAGATTCGTCACCGAGTGACTATATCATGCCGTTTCCTTTATCCTTCTCTACGACGAACTTCCTAAGCGTATTGATGTGATCAGAGGCTGCTTTTCTAGCTGCTTCTGAATCGCCAGCAACGATAGCATCTACAATCTTCTTATGCTCAACTGGCTGAATCATATACTTGCTCTGGCTCTCATAATACATATAACGGAACCTCATAGAAAGCTCCTGAACCTGCTTAACCATCTGAATGAGGGTTTTGTTGCCACTACACTGAACTATATAGCTGTGAAGCTTAACGTCGTATTCTACCATCTCATCCTTGTCATCGTTCTCCATTGCAAGCTCGCCTAATCTGAGCAGCTTCTGTAAAGCTGCCTTGTCCTCGTCGGTAGCTTTAACCGCAGCAATAGAAGCTGCGAGTCCGCCTAGAGTTTCTCTAACTTCAAAGACATCCTCGAGATCCTTAACCGAAATCTCAGATACATATGCACCGTGACGCGGTTCGATGACAACAAGACCCTCGTTTGCAAGCTTACGAATCGCCTCTCTGATAGGTGTTCTGCTTACGTTCATCTTCTCCGCTAGGTCAATTTCCATAAGCCTTGTGTGTGCATCTATTTCACCTGTTAGAATTCGTCTCTTGAGTTCTAGGTAAACTAGCTCTCTAAGTGGTTTCTGAATCTGAAAAATCTAACTCCATAAGTCATGCCCTCCGCTCTTCGTCTTCCAGTATCGCCAAGTCGGGTCAACCCATCCAGCAGATTCTAAGGCTTCGTAGTCAGCCTCGAATCTAGTGTAATCAGTATAGTAGGCTGCCACAGTCGGTCCGCTACCACTCATCAGAACTTCATCAGCCTGCAAATTCTCGCAAATTCGCGACACTAAGCTCTGCACTTCTTCGTAGTTAGCAAGCGTGTACAGCTCAAGGTCATTATAGAAGTGATTAACATCTACTTCTCTCTGTTTCTCTCTTGTCCCTTCAAGTTCCCTATCGATTGCTTCGTAAACTTCTTTAGTAGATACAGCAATACCAGGGTTAAATAAAATCACGAAATATGGTCTTGGCTCTACCGCCTCAACCACTTCGCCAATTCCAGAAACTATAGCGGCGCTACTAGCTTCTTCGAGCTGATGCAAGCCTTCAAGTCGACCAGCATTAAGCCTTGCATTCATCATTATCGAAAAAGGCACATCAGCACCAACCTTAACCCCTGCTTCCATGAGCTCTCGCATAGAGAGCGGACTTCCTAGCAAGAAGTTAATTCCTAGCATAACCGCTGCAGCATTTCCGCTACCGCCAGCAATACCAGCCGCCACGGGCAGTTTCTTGTCAATTTCGATAGAGATGCACTCCGCACCACTCTTTAGCATCAATTCCGTCAGATTGTATCGCTCGGAAATTGCTTCGATGACAGACGTCGCACCCTTTACAGCGAGGTTGTCCGCCGTTAACGGAATATCCTTATTAGTTGAAAATAAGTATATGTTAGTTTCTGCAAAAAAACAATTGTAATCATAACTATTTATTAATTTAGTTTTTATTTTCAAAGTATCGAAAAATATCGATACCTTGCATGAACGACTTTATGTCATGATAACCGTCAGTTCTTCGGGATAGCACATATAGCGAAAGATTGATTTTGGCATACGCACTAAGCTCGATTTCGGACGTTATTAGCCTAGTTCTATTCATACACTCCACCATAGATTCTAAAAATGCGAGGATGCACTGCACCCCCGCATATATTGTACTATTTATCATACAAAAATGTCATATATTATTTGTGAATTTTCGAATTACTTCGAAGTTTTTTTACGTCCTGCCTTATTGCCATTAATTGGGCTTGGCTTGTGAACCTTATACACATTAGGTAGTAGTTCGCTGATTTCTAGCTTTTCCTCTACCTTGTGCACACCCTTCTTCTTGGCGCGCTTCTCAGCCTTAGCAACTCTCTTCTTCTCTTCAGCGATCACTTCCTCAACTGACTTGCCAGTTCTCTTCGCTTCTTTGTAAGGATTGAAAGTAGACTCTCCTGATTTCTCCTTCTCGACCTTTTCGTCGTCATCCTTGTTGTGCTGCTGTCTAATAGTTACAAACATGATTCCACCGAACATAATTACCATCATTATCATATTGATAGTAGTGTTTAGAGTCTGGTTGAAAGTCTTGAACTTCACCACGGTTTCTTTGCCAAGAGTATTTCCGCTGTCATCTACAAAATCTGCGCCGATAACAAGCTTATACTCCGAGTTATTCTTAACCTTAAAAATTCTTGTTGGTGCTGTCTCCGAGCACGAGCACGAGACCGGAATCATCGCTAGCTGTCAGAACCTTAATCGGAACCTTCTTGCCGTCCTTGTCTACAATCTTAACGCTCTTCGCATTGTTAGCTTGTGCTGCCTTGCTTGATACAGAGTGGTTAAAATAAAGCTTAACCCCTAGGTTCTCAATTGAGGTGTTCTTCTGACCATCCTTAGGGTATGATGACTTCAGCGCAAAAGCTGTATCATCTGCCGCAAAGCACATAGCTGTGCTAAGAACTACCATAAGCATTGATAGAACTGCAATTAGTCCTCTTCTTTTCATCTAATTCTCCTCCAATATATCGTCTTTGTCTTCGACTGCATCTATATTTCTCTTGCGAAGTTGGGCTTTAGTTATCCTTAGCTCTCTAAAGAAGCTAGTAAGGGCCTCCGCACATTCATCGGCAAGTATCCCGCGTTCTACATCTATCCTATGATTAAGCTGCGCAGCATTCGTAATATCAAATATTGAGCCAGCGGCACCATTCTTCGGATCCATAGTTCCGATATACAGCTTATCAAGCCTCGAGAGCACCATAGCACCCGCACACATCGAGCAAGGCTCAAGTGTTACATAGAGCTCGCATCCGCTCAGCCATTTACTCCCAAGCTTAGCCTCCGCAGCATCCATCGCTAGCATCTCAGCGTGAGCCGATGAAGACGCATAGGCTTCAACCATGTTGTGCGCTCTAGCGATAACCTCACCATCCTTCACAATCACAGCTCCGACTGGTACTTCCCCAAGTTCTGCCGCTATATATGCTTCATTCAAAGCTTCTCTCATGTAGAAATTGTTATCTCGCATATCAGTTTACTTTATCATAGGGACGTGTATTTTTCAATAAGAAAACCTGACAGGCATATACCTGTCAGGCTTTCTGTGTCATGTGTGTTAAATATTCTAATGCGCAATTTATTAATTTCCTGCACCATGCACTAGTGAATCAATAGCATAAACAGTAAGTGTGCAGCGATACCTGCGCATAGTCCTCCGATTGTATGGGAGAGGATAGCCTTTCCAGCTAGCGCTCTTGCCTTTAGAGCATCCATCATTCCGATGTGTGTACTTAGGTATCCCGACCAGCACATTCCCATAGCAGTAAATACCGCGATATCGTTAGGCGAAACCTTGCCAGTCTTGATAAACTCAGGTACTAGTGAAATAGCTGCTCCAACAGCTCCTAGCGAAGTGATAGGGAATGAAATAGCCTCTGGCGAGTGGAAACCAAAGAGCGGCTCAATTATGAAGCTTATCTTCTGTCCTAGATATGGGAACAGTCTGATTCCTTCATATGCAGCACCTGTGTACCCATCCTTACCAGGACCGAATGTAAGCATCATTACGAAGGTACAAACGATAAGAACTCCAGGGATAATCGCCATACCCATCTCAACTCCGTTCTTGCCACCTTCGAGCAGTGCGTCGAGTATTCTCTGGAACATGTTTCCTTCACGAATGAGTCTATATTCACCTTCTGTTTTTAGATCTTCTTCTGAAAAATTCTTTGCATATGGCTCCATAGCTTCATCGCCATAGTACTTCTTGGTCTGCCATAGCATGATTCTTACACTGATAATCGATCCGATAATTGCAGCGACATTTCCTAGTAGCGCTGGTGCGATAAACTGCTTGCCCTGTGCTATCATAAATGTTGTAACGATTAGTCCCATTCCGAATGATGTTCCGAGGTTACAGAGCGCTGGCACCTGATACTTGCGGAAGTACTGAGTGAACGTCTTGTCTCTTGCAAATGGAATGATAGCCGGATTATCCGACAGATAAGTAGCTACTGCACCTGTGATGCTCGCTCCTGGTAGTCCCCAGATTGGCTTCATCAGCGGTGCGAATATTTTATTGATAAGTGCAATTGCTCCAAACTCTGAGAGAAGTCCGCTGATTGCACCGGCGAGAACAGCCATCGCCATGATTAGAAATACTGTCGATAGGAGTAGATCGTGTGCTGTTGCCATCATAGTCTTGAACATGTTACCCACGCCCATCTTGTGACCTAGCCACGCGAATCCTCCGATAAAAATAAACAAGAATACGAACGTTTCAAGACTGACGGCTTTTACTTTCTTCTTGCCTTCCATTAGTGATACCTTCCTTTCATATAGGTCTTTCTTTTAAATAAAATCTAAAACGAACAATATGTGGTTCCTGGTTTCGTATTAAAGTTCACCTTATAGTGATAATTTATTCACTAATATATCCGATTTTGATTGCTTTTGCTTAAACTGTACTCTAGACTTAATATTATATCTAATCCCAAAAACCTTTAATTTCCATTGGTTTTATTATTGTCTATCGATATTTACATGTCAAATGGACGAAATTTTTCAGCCTTTTTAAATTTGATAATATTTTTATCTAATTTTGGTCTTTTTTTCTTTAAAAATTTTTTTTTGTTTTTTTCCGTATTTTGACAATTTTTTTCAATAGATTGTGCACCGTATATATTGGGGAATTTAAAAAAATTTTTAACCACAATATATAGTAACGCCTCAAAGTGACTACACCGAGATAATGTAGTTTTGTCACTTTGTGCATAGATTATTTTAATCAGAAAATAAAAAAACAGGCAGAATTTTTTTGAAACTCTGCCTGTTTTTATTATAGTTTAGTCTATTCTATCTACGTCCACAGTGAAAGTTTTTCTACTTCACTTTTTTTCTCTTCTTCACAAAAAAACTGCTAGTGAACCCGAAGCGATAGCGAACATTGCTAGGTAGAATGCAAGAGCAGTTGTATCTCCCGTCTTAACGCCTCTAGATACTCTGTATCCGCGATACTTCATTCTTGCATTTCTGTTGCCGTTTGAGCTTGATGTGCTTCCGTTTACGACTGGCTGATTATTGCTTCTGATGGTGAATCTTGTCGAAGCTCCATCTCTCTTATCCTTGAAAGCAACTGTCAAAGTATGACTACCTGTACTTTGCTTCTCGAGCAGCTCCTTCTTAAGGGTTACTCTTACACTTCCTTTTTACAGCAGTGTAATCAACGCCCTTTACAAGCTCATTGCCATCGAGGAGAACCTTGTCATCGTAATAGTCGTCAAATGTCCTTGCATCATCTACGCTACGTTTAACGACGAACAACATATCTCCATCACCTTTAGTCCAGAGAGTATTATCTCCATTCTTGAATGTGTAAGTAATCTTTGGAATCACTGTGTCAGCCTTTTTTTAATTTCGACACTAGCTGCACTGTCGAGATAGTACTTATCGCACTTCTTGCAGTGCCAGTATCTGATGTTGCCATCAGCGTATGTTGTAGGCTCAGTTCTTGCAATCTCCTCGAGATCATGGCTAACAAGCCAGTGTGCGTATAGCTTAGTGTCCTTGGTAAACGCCTGTGTGCCATCTACCTTGGTGCCGCCCGCAGCTTCAGTAAACCAACCTTCGAATGTCGTGCATGCATCCTTGTCAGGAAGTGCTGTTAGAACAACTTTTCCATTCTCATCGGTAGTTAGTTCTGTTGTCTTATCCTCTTCATCGTTAGATAGAAGTTCCACCTTATATGGCACATAGAATGTTGCCGCTGGGTCCTTCACCTTGAAGTTAGAGTAAGCGCCAGTTCCACTTCGCTGGTCATCATTTGAAGATATCAGCTTAACCTTAGCATCACTTCCGCCCACAACGTTGCCCTTGAATACATTGGCAGGCACATCCTTAAGTGTCTCTGGCACCTTAATTTCCTTGATGTTCTGGTTAGCAAATGCTTCCCTTCCAATCGACTGCAGCGACTTGCCGAGTTCAACTTCCTTGATGCTTGCGCGCTCTGGAGATCTGCTCTTGAACGCAGACTTGCCGATAGTTTTTAGCGTATCTGGCAGCTTTACCTTCGCTAGCTTATGTCCTTCAAATGCATTGTCACCTATGCTCTCAAGTCCCTCGGAGAACTTCACGCTCTCGAGAGGAGCTCCGTTAAATGCCATTTTACCTACAGTCCTAACTGACTTTGGCAGTTCAAGCGACTTCAGATTTGCGCCTGAGAATGCCGCCTGTCCAATCTCAGTTACTCCCTCAGGAATACTTACTGAGTTGATAGCGTTGCCGCCTATCTTGGCAGGAGCAAACGCACCAGTTCCTATTTTCTTAATCGCAGTTCCACCCACAGACTCTGGAATCTTGAGGTCTGGGTTTAGTGCGAGCTTAGTCTTTCCTACCTCAGAGAGTCCTGTAATAATGTCTCCGTCAGCAGTAAAGTCATTTTCGTTCCATGATGTGTTCTGTTTCCAGTGAGCATATAACTTAGTTCCATCTTCGAACTTCTGAGCAGCAGTTACCTTATTGCCGCCTTCACGCTCTGTGAACCATCCCTCAAACTCATGAAGCGCATCTGGAGCTGTTGGGGTTGGTAAGTTAGCAACCTTACCATTCTCATCTAGTAGGGCATAGCCTTTCTCAACTGTACCTCCATTTGCATCAAATGTAATCATCGCTTTAGCCATAATTACACGGTGAGTTGTCGCCCCTGCATTAAACGCCAGGTGATCTGGATTTTCAGTTCTCAGGATTACGACATGATTTGTATCAGTTCCTGTGTTGTTAGTGAATGGCTCACTGCCTAGAGTCTTAAGCGACTTTGGTAGGTCAACGCTTGTTAGAAGACCTTCCTTGAATGCGAACTTACCGATGTGCTCAACACCTTCCTCAATCTTGAGGTTTGTAAGTGTTAGTTGCTTGTAAGTTCCTTCAAATGCAGAATCACCGATTTCCTTAACTGTTCCAGGAATCGTCAGCTCAGTTAGGTGGTGTAGGTGGAACGCCTTCTCACCAATCTTTCTCACAGATGCTGGAATCTTGAGCGACTCAAGCCTTGCTCCTGCAAATGCCATCTGTCCAATATCAGTAACTGTGTCAGGAATCTCAATCTCACGTAGGCGGATATTCATCGCAAATGCCGCCTGCGGAATCTTCGTAACGTTTTTAGAAAGCTTTAAGTCAACAATTGAGTTCGCTGTAAATGCTCCCTCTTCTAGCTCATTCACTGAGTCTGGAATGTGCAGCTTCACGATATGGTTGCCGTGGAAAGCACTCGTTCCGATCTTAGTAAGCTCAGATGTCGACTCTAGATCTAGACCCTTGAGCATATTGTATTCAAATGCTCTTACACCGATAGACTTCAGCTTGGCTGGTAGCTTAACTGACTCGAAGCCATTCTCAGAAGTAAAATCGTACTTTCCAACTGTTACCTCAGCCTCAGGAATTGCAAATGCTGCATCCCCGATAGCCGTGATTTGAGCGCCTGATGGAGATTCATTTGGAAGAACCAGCTTGTGGTTTCCACCATTTCTCTTAGCTATTCCACTAGCGGAAAGACCTGTGATAGTTGCGCCATCAGTGCTGTACGTAAAGTCACCGCTAGACCAGCCACTTCCCACTAGGTTGTCATACTTGATAACGTATGTGAGGTCAGCCTTGTTAGGTAGCTTATTGTAAGCATCGACCACTTCTTTTATTATCTGTCAGCAGCGCTGGCTTCTCTGGGTTGTCTCTAAACGCTCTCTTGTCTATTCCACTTACATTAGTGAACGACTTTGGAAGTTCAACCGATGTCAAAAAGCTGGCCTCTGAAAGCGTTTGAGCTAATCGCACCGTTGAAGCCTTCCTTGAGCTTAAGTGCGCTTAGCATTGAAGGGATTGCCTCTGAAGTCTTTTTCAAATGCAGATTTTCCTATGTTTGTAACACTTCCAGGAATAGCAACCTCTGTTAACTGGTTGTTCATGAAAGCATTGTCGCCAATCTTCTTTAGGCTCTCTGGGAGGCTAACCTTAGTAGCCTTACAGCCTACGAAAAGCTCTTCTGCCGATATCTGTAACACCTTCAGGTATTACGATTTCAGTAACAACGGCCTTATCTGCAATTCCAACAGTATCGTTAGTTCTACCGAATGCCACGTCAGGGATTTCCTTGAGTGACTTCGAGATAACTATCTTCTCTGCCAAATCAGTTCCATTAAACGCAGCTGTGCCGAGCTTAGTAACTGAATTTGGAAGAACGATGGATGTAAGTCTTGCATTTAAGAACGCAGAATTACCAATCGATTCTAGTCCTTCTGGTAGGTTGACGCTTGCTACGCCGTACACCTTCTTAGCTGCGTTGTCTGTAGTTCCAGCGAAAGCAAAATCGCCAACTTGCTTGATAGTTGATGGCAACTTAACTGTCTTAGGCAAATATACCTTTCCAGCCTCTACAAATCCAAAAGTTCCAACCTGTCCATTGCTTGCCAGCGCATTGTTAACACCGTTTCCGATTGCCACGACATTAACTCCAATTGCGTTAGTCTCTGGTATTACCAGTGTGTCATTCTTCTTGAGCTTTGCCTTACCTGACTCTGTTAGTCCTGTAACCACTGTTCCAGCTGCATTATAAGTGAAATCATCACTATTCCAAGGTGATTCATCACTTGGGATATTCTGGTTAGCTTTGAGAAGCTGCACCTTAGACTTACCGTTTCCGATGTCTTCAATGAGTGCGCCAGGGTCATTTATGTACATATACACAACGCCGCCCTTCTTCTCGTTAGCATTTCCAACCGTAACTGGCTCCTTGCCTGTATTTCTAAGGAACGTCCACTTTGACACCTTCTCAGTCTTATCAGGTAGCTGCACTGACTCGATATTGTTGATGGCAAATGCCATGTTATCGATTGAAAGTGGATAATCTGTAACCTTAGAGAACTCTAGGTTTGCAATCTCATTAGTTGAAAATGCTCCGTTTCCTATCATCATCAAGGTAGATGGGAAGCGTGCCGACTTCAGCTTGTTCTTGCTAAATGCGTTTCCTCCGATGTAGATTACTCCTTCTGGCACGGTGAGTTCTGTCAGGTTGTTGCCCTGGAAAGCACTCGCTCCAATAAAGAAGTCACCTCTCGTCGTCACGGTGCTGTCCCACTGCCCGTTACTTGGTGCCTTTACGTTCTTAGGGAACTCAACACTCTCGAGATTAAGGCTCTTAAATGCATTGTTTCCAACACCCTGAACTTTATTGCCGTTATCATCTACAGCTGGCACCACGAGGTTTTTGTTGTTAGCGAGCTTTGCCTTGCCACTATCTGTAAGACCACTTACAACATGGATAGTTCCGGTAATGAAGTTGCCATTATCCTGTGCAGGTGCTGGTGAATTATTGCTGTCTAAAGTTATGTCTGCGTATGTGAAATCCTCTGCATTCCATACATTTACGTCATCTGACAGTATCTTGTGGAATTCAGATTTTGGGAATTTGCTTGAATCCGTGTACTTTGTAGCGTCATCAACATACACCTTTGTCACTAGATTATATGTCTCTGTCTTGCCTTCTGCAGATGTTACCTCTTTGGCAAATACAGTTTTAGGAAGCGCCTCTACTGTTGCAGGGAGCTTAACTTCAGCGATTTTCTTGTTTCTAAACGCGTAGCTACCGATTTTTACTAGTCCTTCAGGTAGCTCAACATTGCATACCTCCGCATCCTTGAGAAGGTAGTTCTTGGTCGAGAACGCATAGTCATCGATCTCCGTAACACCCTTTGGAACGCTGATATTTGTGAAGTTGTTTCCTGCAAATGCTCTCTTGCCTATTCTCTTAACGCTCGCTGGAATCTCAATCGAAGTGAGCCCACTCATCCAGTTCTTTTTGTCGCTGCAACCAAATGCACTGTCAGGAATCTCTGTTAGGCTATTAGATAAATCGATTTTCTCAATCGTAGGGTTTGTCGCAAATGCTCCCTTTCCAAGAGAAGTGAGTGTGTCAGGAAGTATTACACTCTTGATGCTATTGCTCTGGAATGCAGTGTCTCCAATGCTCTTAAGCGCTGGTGAGAATGAAACTTCCTTGAGTCCAGAATCGCGGAACGCATTCTTTCCAACCTTCTCCAGATCCATAGGGAGAGTTACAGAATCAAACTTTTCATCTGCAGTAGCAAATAGGCCGGTTATCGAATCTGTATCAGCAATCTCTGTAACCTTATCAAGCTCTGCATTGTAGTCTGGAAGCACTAGATTCTTGTTGACCTTACGCTTCGCTATACCACTTGCACTTAGACCGGTGATCTTCTGTCCGTCAAATGTAAAGTCGTTTACATTCCACGACTCTGTGTCTGTATTAGTAGTCTCAGGTGTACCTTCATTTTGTAACCAGTTTCTGAACCCAAGACTTTGTGTTAGCAGTTGTCTTATCTGTCGTATGGATTCTGTCCATGCTCTTGTGATCAAGATTCTCAGAATACATATACACCACACCACTATTTGCAAAATTACCCTTCATAGCAGCCTTGCCCTCTGCTGAGAGCTCCTCCATACCTGGATTCCCAACAAAGACAAACTTATTAACTACCGCTGTGTAGTCAGGTAATCTTACGGACTTAATCTTGTTGTTAGCGAAAGTCATGCCGTGCATTTCTAGCTGAAAATAAGTGGTCAGCGGGAAATTAACCTTGCTAATCTGGTTGTTTGAGAATGCCTGAGTCTCGAGCCACCAGATAGTTCTAGGCAAAGTTACGGTCTTTATCTTGTTGTTCATGAATGCATTTGGAAGCACTGCAAGTACGCCGTCTGGCAGATTTACATTAGTCAGCTTATTTCCTTCAAATGCTCCCTCCGCAATCACAAAGTTGCCTCTACGAGTAATCTTGTGAGTTACGGTATCATTGTAAGATACGAGCATGCCTGATGGAAAAGTTACAGACTCAACGCCCTTCTTCTGAAAATGCGTTGCTTGCAACTCCCACAAGCGTATTACCCTTGTCATCCTTCGATGGCAGTACGAGGTTCTTATTCTTGGCAAACTTGGCTTCCCCTTTGCTGAAAAAGCCGCTGATTGCCTTGCCTTCGACGTTCACGGTTCTAGTGTAATCACATCCGTAAATAGTCTTGCTCATGTCAGTGTAAGTGAAGTCTTCACTTGTCCACTTCTCAGAATCTGTGCTAGGACTTGCCGGCGCTTCTGTCTGCGCCTCTGTTCCAGCTGGAGATTCTGCTTCTGTCACTCCTGCAAATGCAGGTAGTGGAACTGATAGAGTTACCACCAATAGTAGCGAAAGCAAAAATTTTCTTCATGTTTCTGTCCTTCTTTTCTTAAAAAAATAAATAAGATATGAGTTTATATTATCTGTATATTTTACAATGTAACTCCCTATATTTATATGTGCCTAAATGTATATTCGAATTGAATTTTTGCATAATTGCGATGGCATTATAGGTAATATTTATAGTCTACTAATTCAGTAGCTTATCATTTCTTTTAAATGTTACAATAATGTGCATTTTATATCTCTGCTTGCTTTATGAAACGCAAGTATCGGGATATGCTTGGTAAATTGAAGGGTGCTCAGGGGGTTAGAGAAACATCATGGAGAGATTATTTAAATCAAAATCGACTGCGGGCGGGCGCCTCAAAACTGCCTGCCTCTTATCAATATTGCTAGTTATAGTTATAGCTCTCACAGGCTGTGATACAACTTCCGCTAAGGAGAAGGCTAAATCTAAGAGCAAGAAGGCAAAGCAGGTAGAGGCTACTTCTACTGACAACTCAGGATCATCAGATAGCTCTTCTGCTACAAGTAGCGATACGAGCAAAGAGAAAGATAAGGAGCAATCAAAAGACAAGAAAAAGGATAATGACAAGAGCAAAGAGAAATCAAATAATAATAAGAATAGTAGCTCTAGTTCATCATCTTCGTCCAGTTCGTCATCAAGCTCATCTGCATCCACTGCTAAGCAGAAAGTGTGGGTTCCAGAGCAGGGACATTATGAACAGGTAAAGGTTCTAAAGTGTAGATGCGGCCAAGAATTTAATAGTAAAGCTGAACACGAGACGCATAGAAACAATTACATTGCAGAGCATCGCAAGACTAATCCTAATTTTGAGTGCAAAGGTGAGCATCTTCCAAAGGGCTGGGTTACGAAGTCAGTATGGAAGGTCGATGTACCGGGTCACTACGAATACAGATAGCCATCACATATAAATAATTGACCGCGAAAAAAGCGCAGCGAATGCTGCGCTTTTATTTTGCAATTATTGCACACTGACAAATCGCCAATCAATTCTGGGTTGATTGATTATTTGTCATACTTGTTGAGCCACTCTATGAGTACTTCACAGTAGTCATCGTGTCTGTCTACGAAGCATGTGTGTCTTGCATTTTCCCAGAGAATCCACTCTGAGTTAGGAATTCCATCTGCGATAGTCTTCGCGATTAGTGGTGAGCAGAGATCGGAGATTCCGCTGCATACGAGTGAAGGAATCTTAATCTCGCCTAGTCTATCCACGTACTCGAATCCTTGAGCGAACCTGTTGGTGCGAACTCGTTTGGTCCCCATCCATATAGATAAGCCTCGCCGCCAGCCTTCTTAGGACGTGTGCAGCACTCTGGAGCTTCGTCACCGATCCAGTAATCACAGTATCTGTGCATATACTCAGCAACAGCTTCGTCATATGCCTCACCTGAGAACTCTCCAGTCTCAAGCGCCTTATTGATTGCATCCTGCATGTGCTGAGGCATCATCTTGATACGTCTTAGACCCTCTTTCTCCCAGAGGCTGCTAGAAGGATGCCCGCTGGAGATAACGAAAGACTTGATGCCCTTAGGCTGTCTCTCGATAGCATATGCAATCTGCATCATTCCACCCCATGACTGACCGATGATATGACACTCGTCTAGTCCGAGATGCTCTCTTAGCGCCTCAAGCTCGTCTAGCCAAGTATCCTGAGTCCATAGCTCCTTATGACCATCTAGATATGAATTTCCGCAACCAAGCTGGTCATACATGATAATCTGACGATCATCGTCATCTGCGAGATTGTCTAGAACCTCGTAATAGTTGTGTGTAGAACCAGGTCCACCGTGTAGGCAGATGAGTGGTGCTTTTCCATTGTCCTTTCTCTCGCCTACGACTCTGTAGTAAGTCTCATAGCCGAGAAAAGGCATGTAACCTTCTGTAACCTTTGCCATTAAATTGATCTCCCTTAAATAGAATTATTTATTTTTCCATAGGAACAACGATTGGCTCTTCCTTTGGATATCCATTTAGTACCTCGCATCCATCTTCTGTAATGTATACGATGTCCTCGATACGAACTCCGATTCCCTCATCGTATAGATAGATACCTGGCTCTACGGAGAAGCACTGTCCTGGCTCGATAATCTCGTCATTTACGAGTGATACGTCACCAACCTCGTGATCCTCAAGTCCGATTGAGTGACCAGTTCTGTGTGTGAAGTACTCGCCAAAGCCCTTCTCTGTGATATAGTCTCTAGCTGCCTTGTCGACATCGCTCATCTTGTTGCCAGGCTTAGCAGCAGCGATACCTCTCTTGTTAGCCTCGAGAACTGTGTTGTACACCTCTCTCTGTCTGTCGCTGATTTCACCGATAAATACTGTTCTAGTAGTATCTGAAGCGTAGTTCTTCCACATACCACCGATATCGAGAACTACGGAATCTCCGTACTTACCCTTGCTGTCGTCAGTTACGTGGTGTGGATCTGCTCCGCCCTTGCCGTATGCTGTGATAGGATCGAATGATAGGCCCTCAAATCCAACTTCCTTGCAGAGCTCGATGCACTTTGCATTGAGTTCCTTCTCAGTTAGACCCTTTACAACATATGGGATTAGTTTGTCCATAACCTGGTCAATCTTCTGTGCGGATTCTCTCATAAGCTGAAGTTCGTGCTCATCCTTAATCTGTCTTACCTTGTCAACGATTACGGAACCGTTTACAAACTTGCTTCCAGCGCCTAGCTCCTGAAGCTTGAGCAAGAATCTTGCTGGCCAGTTCTTATCAATACCAATAGTCTTATCCTTCTCGATAAACTTAGCAAGGATGTCGATTGGCTCCTCAATGTCATCATAGTATGTTAGTGGCACACCAAGATCTTCTGTCTGAGGGAATAGCTTGTTGAGTACAAGCTGTGTATCTCCATTTACATTGATGTAAAGAGCGAGCATTCTCTCGCCAGGAATAATCCACTTGTCGAGCATGTAGAAAAATGCTAACTGGATCAGTGATGATCATCTGTGGCATATCCTGCTCTTTCATCTTTGCAACAACTCTTTCTAGCTTAGCCTTATTAAGCATAATGTTCCTCCATTTCTATTGTCCATATGCGCATGTACAAATATATATTCATTATACATCTCTACCATATGTTTTAATATACATATGGTAAAAAAATAATCATATTTTCTAAATAATCAGTCGAACAACCTGCACTTCTCCGAAATTTGTGGGTTTTCGAGTACTTGCAAGCTTCGAATTAAACTTTTACAAGGGCAAAATCTTCACTGCTTTTTACCCTTACAATAGTGACTATTGATAAAGTAGCCTAGATGTAAGATAATTTTGATATGATTTTTAGACATTTTAATAGTATTGATTTTCTTAATATGTGCACTTCGCGGAAGGTCGCATGGTTTCCTCGACTCTCTCGTCAGACTAGCAGCTGTTTCGGGCGGAGTTATTATCGGCATCCTGAACACAGATAAGATCAGGTCGCTTCTCTTTGCGTTGCCTATAGATGATTTTATGAAAGGCAAGCTGACTGAGAAATTCAACGGCCAGGAGATGGACCTTCTCAAGTTTATCCCTAAAGTGCTGCGCACTAAGTTCGAAGCATTCGGCCTTGATGGGCTTCCTACTACTGTCAATAGATTTACTAATCTATCCATAACCATCATCTCCTTTTCGGCGATAGTCGGTCTTGTGTGGATAATTTCTTCGTACATAAGAAGAAGGATTATGCGTGGACGAAATCATAAGAACCTGCTGGGAACGGTTGACTCTAGTGTCGGCTTGCTGTTCGGTTCAATCAAAGGAGCGATTATCGTGTTCTTGATCCTAGCACTTATGTTCCCTCTCACTGCGCTGTTTGCACCGGATTATATAAACACTTTAAATGAGCAGCTTAACAACTCGTATATCGCAGGTTATCTTTACGATATAAATCCATTGATTTACTTTATGCGACGGTTATATATTTAATATTTCAATGCGAAAAAGCATGACACAAAATAAACTTTTGTTGTCGTGCTTTTGTTCATTGATTGTAATGTTTTGCTATGCTATATTTTGAGTATATTCAATGTATCTAATCGAAAACACTCAAGGAGGTAGTCTTGATGGATAAGAAAACACCACTCTATGATACCCACGTTAAATACGGTGGTAAGATTGTACCATTTGGCGGATTTTTACTCCCGATTCAGTATGAGTCAGGTATCAAGCAGGAACACATGGCAGTTCGTACAGCATGCGGTCTATTTGACGTATCCCACATGGGAGAAATTCTCGTAAGTGGCCCTAAGTCTGTTGAATATCTAAACTACGTACTAACTAATGATTTCACCGACCTCGCAGTTGGTCAGGCTAGATATAGCCCAATGTGCAACGAGCACGGCGGTACTGTAGATGACCTAATCGTGTACAAGCGTGGCGAGGACGATTATTTCGTAGTTGTAAATGCAGCTAATACGGAGAAGGACTTTGCTTGGATGGTTGATCACAAGATCGATGGAGTAGAGCTTGTAAATGCTTCCGATGATTGGGGTCAGCTTGCTCTTCAGGGGCCCTAAGGCAGATTCTATTCTCGCTAAGGTTGCTGATCCTGCACTAATTCCAACAGGTTATTACACAGCTAACTTCGATGGTTCAATCCAGGGAATCCCTTGCGTTCTATCTAGAACAGGTTACACAGGCGAGGACGGATTCGAAATCTACATGCCAGCTGACAAGGCTGCAGACGTATGGGAGATCCTAATCGAAGCTGGTAAGGAAGAAGGATTGATTCCTTGCGGACTAGGTGCTCGTGACACACTTCGTATGGAAGCAGCGATGCCACTATACGGGCACGATATGAATGATGATATTTCCCCTAAGGTCGCAGGTCTTGGATTTGCAATCAAGATGGACAAGCCTGATTTCATAGGTAAGGCTGCAATCGAAGCGGCAACTCCACTCAAGGAGAGAAGAGTTGGAATCAAGGTTACTGGCCGAGGAATCATCAGAGAAGAGTGCGACGTATATAGAGATGGCGAGAAGATCGGATATATCACTTCCGGTACATTCCTACCATATCTAAACGGATCGTACGGAATGGCTATCGTTGAATCAGCTAAGCGCGAAATCGGAGCTGCTGTTCAGGTAGACGTTCGTGGCCGCAAAATCGATGCAGAAATGGTTAAACTTCCTTTCTATAAGAGAGAGCAGTAAGCCATTCTGTACTTGTCAAAAATGATATTTTATAGCTAAATTACATATACAAAGGAGAAATAAAATGGCAGATTTAAAGTATTCAAAGTCGCATGAGTGGATTGCAGAAGAAGATGGTCTATGCGTTATTGGTATTTCTGACTATGCTCAGCATAGCCTTGGTGACATCGTATTCATCAACCTTCCAGAGGTTGACGACGAAGTTACAGTCGGCGATGCATTTGGAGACATCGAGTCTGTAAAGGCTGTTTCCGATGTGCTATCCCCAGTAACAGGAATCGTTGCGGAAATCAACGAGAGTCTCTTCGATGCACCTGAGACAATCAACGAGGACCCATATGGTTCTTGGCTAATCAAGGTTAGAGATGTAGCTGAGACTGAGGAGCTTCTAACTTCAGACGAATACGATGCATTTGTAGAGTCGGAAGAAGCATAAACGCATAACCTTATTATTTTCGTACAAGGAGGTTCAAATTGGGTACCTTTATTCCTAACACTAGAGAAGAACAGCTCCAGATGCTCAAAGATATCGGCTATAAGGATTGGGAGGATCTATTTAAGGATATTCCTGCCGCTGCTAGAATCAAGGGCGAGCTCAATATTCCAGCAGGTAAGTCCGAGCTAGAGACTGCTCAGATTATGCAGAGAATGGCAGACCGCAATGTCGTATATGATAAGATTTCCGCGGTGCTGGTGCTTATAACCACTATATCCCTGCTGCAGTTAACGCAGTAGTGAGCAAAGAAGAGTTCGTCACTGCTTATACACCGTACCAGGCAGAGATTAGCCAGGGAATACTCCAGTCAATTTTCGAGTATCAGACTATGATATGCGAACTTACTGGAATGGATGTTTCAAATGCTTCGTTATATGACGGCGCTTCCGCAGCTGCTGAAGCATGCGCAATGACGAAGGATCGTAAGCGTAGCACTATCTATGTATCTGAAACTGTAGATGCTAGAGTGCTCGAAGTAATTAAGACATATTCATTTGGAAGAGACACTGAAGTTAAGGTGATTCCTGCATGCAAGTGCGGCGCAGTTACTGACCTAGAGGTTCTTAAGAGCACTCTAGAAGATGACAAGACCGCTGCTTGTTTCCTCATGCAGTATCCTAACTACTACGGTGTAGTTGAAGAAGCTGATGAGATTGCTGAAATCGTTCACGGAGCTGGTGCACAGCTTATCATGAGCGTTAACCCTATCGCTCTTGGAGTTCTGAAGACTCCTGGCGAAATCGGCGCAGACATCGTTTGCGGTGAGGGACAGCCTCTCGGACTAGGTCTTGCATACGGCGGACCTTACCTAGGGAATTCTAGCAACTACCGCTAAGAACACTCGTAAGATTGTGGGAAGACTTGTCGGTGAGACAACTGACTCCCGTGGCGAGCGCGGATTCGTACTTACTCTACAGGCTAGAGAACAGCACATCCGTAGAGAGAAATCCAGCAGTAACGTGTGCTCCAACCAGGCGCTCTGCGCACTAAAGGCTGGTGTATATATGACAGCTGTTGGTCCTGAGGGAATCAAGCAGGTTGCAACACTTTGCTCATCAAAGGCACACTATCTGGCTGAAGGACTTGTAGGCGCAGGCCTTTCACTCAAGTTTGACAAGCCATTCTTCCACGAGTTCGTAACTGTTTGTGCTGACGCAGACGCTGTCCTCAAGGCTCTTGCTGACAAGGGAATCCTCGGAGGACTTAAGTTAAACGACACAGATATTCTCTGGTGCGCGACAGAGCTTAACACTAAGGAACAGATGGATGAAGTAATTGAAATCGTTAAGGGGGTGAGCAAGTAATGAAACTTATATTTGAAAGAAGCGTTCCTGGCAGAGGTCAGGATCTATTCCCTGCTTGTGACGTTGCTGTTACACTACCTGACGTACCTATGAGAGCAAGCGCTCCTCATCTTCCAGAAGTATCTGAGAACGAGATGGGTCGTCACTATACAGCTCTTGCAAAGGAAGCTCACGGTGTTAACGATGGATTCTATCCACTCGGTTCTTGCACAATGAAGCATAACCCTAAGATTGACGATGCTGTTGCTTCGCTCAAGGGATTTGCTAATATACACCCTCTACAGCCAGCTGAAACAGTTGAAGGCTGCACAGAGGCAATAGACACATTAGAGTCATACCTATGCGAAATCACAGGCATGGACCACGTTACATTCCAGCCAGCTGCCGGCTCACAGGGAGAGTTCACCGGACTACTCCTCATCAAAGCATATCTACGTGACAAGGGTCTCGGACATAAGAATGAAATCCTAATTCCAGATGCTGCTCACGGAACTAACCCTGCAAGTGCTGCAATGGCAGGCTTCAAGGTTGTAGTTGTAAAGTCTAACGAGCGTGGAAGCATCGACATGGATGACTTCAAGTCTAAGATTAGCGACAAGACTGCAGGTCTAATGCTAACAAACCCTAACACAGTAGGTATCTTCGACGAGAACATCTTTGAAATCACAGAGCTTGTTCACGAAGCTGGCGGACTATGCTACTACGATGGAGCTAACCTAAACGCTGTAATCGGACTAGTACGCCCTGGAGATATTGGATTTGATGTAATCCACCTCAATCTGCACAAGACATTCTCAACACCTCACGGTGGCGGTGGCCCTGGAAGCGGTCCTTGCGGATGCAAAGACTTCCTCGGCAAGTACCTACCTGGACTCACAGTTAAGAATGGCGAGTACGTTCGTGCAGAGAGCAGCATAGGTAGCGTAACTGGATTCTACGGCAACTTCCTAGTTAGCTTGAGAGCTCTCGTATACCTAACTTATATCGGTGGCGACGGAGTTCCTGAACTAGCGCATAACGCGGTTCTAAATGCTAACTATATGATGGAGAAGCTCAAGGATATATATCCAATGGCATACGACTGCACTTGCATGCATGAGTTCGTAATGAGCCTTGAGAAATTCCACAAAGAGAACAATGTCTCCGCACTTGACGTTGCGAAGGCTCTCCTCGACTTTGGAATTCACCCACCTACGATGTACTTCCCACTCATCGTTAGTGAGGCTCTCATGGTTGAGCCTACTGAAACTGAGTCACGCGAGACTCTCGACGAGGCAATCGCTGCATTCAGAGAGATCTACGACTCAATCATCAGCTCACCTGAATCTGTTTCTGCTTCGCCTGTTACTACTCCAATTCGTAGATTGGACGAAGTTAAGGCTGCGAGAGAACCAGTTCTAAGATACGAGTTTTCATAAGAAATATGCCGGCAGATAGCGGCCTAATATGTCAAGCCTAGCTTCTCATACATGAGTCGTGATACTTCCGGCCAAATACAAATTATAAGCCTGGACAGATTTTAGCCTGCGTTATACGCGACTGTCTGTCTGGGCTTGATTTAACTGAAATCTAATAGCAAGGAGCTATAAATATATGAAATTAAGATATACCGAAACTGATTGTACTAATCCGTTTATTAACCTCGCAACTGAGGAGTATATGACTTTTCGAGCTGCTGAGGGAGAAGTAACTATGTACCTATGGCAGAACGCTAACACTGTAGTAATCGGCAAGAATCAGAACCCTTGGCGTGAGTGCAGGGTTGAGTCGATGCGAGAAGGCGACTGCAAGCTAGCTAGAAGAATCTCTGGCGGCGGAGCGGTATACCACGACCTCGGAAACCCTCAACTTTACATTCATTGCAAGAGAAGATGAGTACAACATCCCAAAGCAGACAGAGGTAATCCTCGAAGCTGTTCGCCTACTAGGAATCAATGCTGAAAAAACCGGAAGAAATGACCTCACTATCGACGGCATGAAGTTCTCCGGCCACGCATACTACCAGAGCAATGGCTACTGCTACCACCATGGAACTATTATGTTCAACGTAGACCCTACTCCGCTTGGCGAGTACCTAAACGTATCTGCTGCTAAGCTTAAGTCAAAGGGTGTAAAATCCGTTCGTTCAAGAATCACTAACCTTATCAACCACAAGCCTGACGTAACGCTAGAAGAGCTCAAGAAGGCTCTATACGATGCTTTTGCAAAGGTATATGGCGGAGAGGTTGAGCGTTTCGATATCCCAACAGCTGAAACTGATCCAGAGCTCAAGGCCCTAATCGACAAGTATTCTTCTGAAGAGTGGCGCTTTGGTCGCAAGATTCCATTCACTACTTCAATCTCAGAGAGACTTGACTGGGGTGGAGTTGATATCGAGCTTCAGGTTGAAGGCGGTGTAATTCAGGACTGCGGACTATTCTCAGACTCGCTAGAAACTGAAGTTTTCGGAGTTCTAAAGGAAAAGCTTATGGGTTGCAAATACAGCAAGTCTGCAATATCAGCACTTGTTGAGGGCGCTCTCCCGTACGCGCCAAGCAGCAAGGAGTATCAGATATGTAGCGACATCGCTAATCTGATTGCTGACGGCATTATGTAGGTATATCTTGGTGCTAATGCACTATCGTTATGAAAAGAGGAAGATATGGCTGAATTTAATTATGATCTAGTTGTTATTGGTGCTGGTCCTGGTGGCTATGAGGCTGCTTTTGACGCTGTTAAGTACGGCATGAAGGTTGCTGTAATCGAGAAGGATAGAGTTGGCGGCACCTGCCTCAACAGAGGCTGTGTGCCTACAAAAACTATCATGCACTCGTCTGAGCTCGCTAAGGCAGCGAGAGAGGGTGCTAAAATCGGTGTGAATGCTGCTGATGTTAAGGTTGACCTCGATGCTGTTAGGGCCCGTAAGGACGAGGTGCTTGATACCCTACGCGAGGGCATTGAAACTGGCCTTGCAAAGGCTAAGATTGACCTAATTCACGGCCTCGCGCTAGTCAAAGATGAGCACACTGTATCTTATACAGATGCAGAGGGCGAATCACATGAGGTAACTGGCAAATTCATCTTGATTGCTACTGGTGGCAATCCGTTTATTCCGCCTATTGAAGGCGCCGAGCTCGAGGGCGTTATGGATTCAACTAGGCTCCTCGAGCAGGGCGGTACGCCCTTCGATGATCTCGTGATCATCGGCGGCGGCGTTATTGGTGTTGAATTTGCTACTGTATATAATGGTTTTGGTTCACACGTAACTGTTGTCGAGGCTCTAGACCGCCTCATTCCTACTGTTGATAAGGAATTGGCCCGCAGTCTGAAGATGGGCCTGCAGAAGGATGGCATCGATGTTCTAACTAAGTGCCCTGTTGTAAGGATTGAGCAGGCCGACGGAAGACTTGCGGTTGTCTATACTGAGAAGGATGAAGAGAAATCTATCCCTGCAGATGCTGTTCTTATGGCTGTTGGCAGACGTTCTAATGTTCCTAGTCTGCTATCTGAGCAGCTCCAGCATCTTGCAGGAGAGCGCGGCCGACTCGCCGTTAACGAAAACTACCAGTCGGCGAGTCCGAGCATATATGGCATAGGTGACGCAATCGGCGGCATCGAGCTAGCTCACACAGCAACAGCTGAGGGCAGAAATGCAGTTGCACACATGAACGGACAGGAACCACCAATCCGAATGGCAACAGTTCCAACCTGCATCTACACAGTTCCTGAGATTGCGTCCGTCGGCATCTCCGCGGACGAGGCCAAGGAGCAGGGTATCGAAATCATCACCAAGAAATATGCTATGGGTGCAAACGGCAAGACAGTCCTCGAGGACCTCGGCCGCGGCACCATCAAGCTGATTGCCGATGCAGACAGCCATACATTGCTCGGTGCACAACTCATGTGCGGCCGCGCTACTGATCTCGTAGGCGAATTGGCGCTAGCTATTTCAAATAAGCTAACACTCGAAGATGTAGCTTCCACAATCCATCCACACCCAACATTCGTGGAAGCGATAGCAGAAGCAGCTAGATAGTATCAGCTACCCAGACGCTTCTAAATTAATATTGAAGTAACGAAAAAAATCGTTTGCAGCATAATGCTACAAACGATTTTTCATTTAACTAATATCATTCCTTTTCAAGCTTTATTCATTTGATACAAGCCTTCTTGACCTCATCAACATCATTTCTGCATTCTGCAAACTCCTCATAAAACTCGCCAGCTCGTAGCCTTAATTCCCATAGCTTAGTTCTATCCCCACAAAAGACCTGCTCAGACGCTTCGAACTTAGCCTTTAACTTAGCCCCTATATCCTGAGATTTCCATCTGTTTAGGATATTTAGTACGACTTTCTCCGTATTCGTTTCTCCAACTACCACTGTATATGCAATATAAAGATTCAGCAAATTTAATGTCTCATGTGTTACAAATAACTCCCAGATAACTTCGAGATATTTTCTCTCTAGCAAGAACTTCATCTCTTCTGTAAGAGTTTCTCTGTTCAGAGCTTTTCCTACGACTATCCTGCTCCAGATTGATATCCTCTCGTGAATTCTTTCTCTGTTTTCAAAGTTCTCAGCTTCGAGCTCTACAAATCTTTTAATCGCTTCTTCATCATTAGAGTCCACGAGTAACCGCTCTCTAATTACATAATATTCAAAATATTTTTGAGTCGCGAAGCTTCGTGAATTTACCTCTAAATATTTCCATTTCAATATTTGAATTTGCTATATCTATAGCCATTCCAGCAAGAGGAATCAAGTAGAACGGCATGTTACTAGTCATATAAATTGCAAATGAAATACAGCTGTACAGAATGAACATAACGATTTCCGTCAGTATCTCTACTCTTCGTAACTCTAATCTAATTTCTTCATAGTTCAGATTCTTAATTCGGACTCGCAGATATTTATCTGGAATAAAAAGTTCATTTATCATATATAACTGCGATGAGTGGTTAATGCGACCCTTGAGATTTACGAATATCCAGAAGGCATATGCTGACTGCTTGCTCTCTTTTGATTTCCATATCAGGCTATTCACAATGCATTTGATGGGAGATACCACTCTCACAAATAATTCTGCAGCTAGACATGAGAGCGTTGCAGTTATAATGTATTTAAAAAATCCAATATATGACCCACTAATTACAAGCCACACATTAAATGAAGACGCAAAAAGTATTGCTATGCCAATATGTATGAGGTAATTAAATTTTAGGCTAATTCCATTTTTCATAATCATTTCCTTTAATTCATCATAATCTCGCAATGCATGATGTACCTTTGATAAGATAATTTTACATTTTTTTTAAAACGAACATTCAATCAATTACGCATTTTTTTCACCCGAATAATCATCATTTAATCATTATCCAGTCTAGATAACTATCTAACCGCACGATAAATAATAAAGCAAAAAGCGCCTACCGAATTCACTCGGCGGGCGCTTTTTGCTCTATACATGCACACACATATAACTTTAATCTCAACCCATTGCTGGATCCATATGCGTGCTTATGCTATTTATTGTTTAAAAATAGTATCAATAGATTAGATAAGGCTCTTAACACAAGCAGCAACCTCTGCCATATCAGCTGTTGGCTCGAATCTTGCAACTACGTTTCCTTCTCTATCTACGATGAACTTAGTGAAGTTCCACTTAATGTTAGCGTTATTTCTGAAATCAGGATCTCCCATTGCAACGAACTCCTCAAACTTCTCTCTGTCTGGGAAGTCTCCGAAGCCCTCGAATCCCTTCTGACTCTTAAGGAATGTGTAAAGTGGAAGCTCATTCTCACCGTTTACATCCGACTTCTTAAGCTGTGGGAATGTTGTGTTGTAGTTGAGTGTGCAGAACTCATGAATCTCTTCATCTGATCCAGGTGCCTGTCCACCGAACTGGTTGCAAGGAATATCGATAATCTCAAGACCAGACTCGTGAAGCTCCTTGTAAAGTGCCTCTAGTGGTTCGTACTGAGGTGTGAATCCACATCCAGTTGCAGTATTAACGATAATCATTACCTTACCCTTGTTATCTGCAAGGTTTAGCTCACTTCCATCAGGTCTAGCTAGCTTAAAAATCATAAATCTGTGCCATCTCATATCCTCCTATGAATATCTCATATATAAATTGGTTTTCTAAAATGTCTTTTGAACAATTCAATTGTATCACATTTAATTCTGGTGTCAATATTTTTCTCCAAAAATACTGTGTTTTTTTATTAGTTTATTTCCCGTAAAAATCTCTCGTTTTGACTCGTTTCCACAGCATATGCTAATTGTCAATGCAGTTCACTACATTTCAATAACTATCAAATAATTATCTATAAATTCTATAGGTTGTGTACAATCTATCATTTTATTCAATGTTCGCACTACCCGCATAGTTGATATAATTTTATCAGTATATTGACTTATTATTATGGAGGTTATAAAAAATGGCAGATTATCGTAAGATGTGGGAAGATCTCGGCATGGATGTGGAAAACCACGATCTACTATGTAGCGTTCTTCCAGGAGCAATCGGTGACGTATTTCTTTCTCAGGAGAATAGACCAGAGGCTATGGACTACTTTGATATGGTCCTCGCTGATGTTCACGGTCTACGCCCAGCTGAGCTCGTTGAGTTTAAGAAGAACGGCGGCAAGGTTTTCGGAACATTCTGTACTTACGTTCCTGACGAGATTATCTTTGCAGGTAATGGCATCGCCACGGGCCTTTGTGCAGGTTCACAGTTCTGGGTTCCAGGAGGAGAGAGATATTTGCCAGCAAACACATGTCCTCTCATCAAGGCTATGCTTGGAGCTAGATTTGACAGGACATGTCCTTTCTACAGACTCGCTGATATCTACATCGGTGAGAACACTTGCGACGGCAAGAAGAAGGCTTATGAAATCCTTGGTACCGACGTTCAGATGCACATCATGGATCTTCCTCAGATGAAGAGACCTAAGGATATCGAGAAGTGGGCTGACGAGTGTCACGATCTTCTTGAAATGGTTGAAAAGGAGACTGGCAACAAGATCACTCCTGAGAAGCTAGCTGAAAATATCAAGAAGATCAACGCTAAACGTGCGGCTCTCAAGAGACTATATGATCTACGCAAGAACAAGAATGTTCCTATAAGTGGAACTGACACTCTCCTCATCTCGCAGATTGCTTACTACGACGATCCTGAGAGATTCACAACTATGGTTAACAAGCTATGTGACGAGCTCGAGAAGAGAGTTGCTGACGGCGTTTCGGTATTCCCTACTGGAACTAAGCGTATCATGATTTCTGGAACACCTATGGCTATTCCAAACTGGAAGATGCATAATCTAATTGAGACTTCTGGTGCAGCTGTTGTATGTGAAGAGACATGTACTGGAACTCGTTACTTTGAAAAACTACGTAGATGAATCAGGCGAGAATCTCGATGAGATGGTTTCAAATATCGCTGACCGTTACATGAAGATCAACTGCGCTTGCTTCACTCCTAACTCAGGTCGTTTTGACGATATAATCAGACTTGCTAAGGAATACGACGTAGATGCTGTAATCGACGTTAACCTAAAGTTCTGCCAGACTTACGACATCGAGGGCTATCTTCTTGAAGATAAACTCAAGGAAGCTGGAATCCCTGTACTCGGAATCGAGACAGACTATACTGACAGCGATGCACAGCAGCTCAAGACTCGTATCGAGGCATTTATCGAGGTGCTAGGCTAAAATGCTCCACTATTATGTTTTGTTCGACAATCACACCGATGCTATGGAAATGTATCGTGCTATAAAGGCAACTTCACGTTACGCCCAGATTAGTCCGACTCCTCGCGAGCTAAGCGTTTGCTGCGGAGTGTCGCTACTAGTTAAGGAAGAAGATGTGTCTTTTATAGAGGAACTTGCAAGAGATCAGCAGCTTCGCTACATATCCATAAACGGGCTAGATAACGAATTCAACAGCAGTAGGCACAGATATGGGTAGAACTCGCTAAGTTCAGTCAAGTACGTCTAGAGCTACGTACGACTAGCTGTAGCTTGGCATACTTGATATACTTTATATACTTAATATGTTAGATAAAGCTTGACGATTTGGCGTGTTCTAAGTCAGATGTGATTAGGCAAAATGAGAAGGATTTTAAATGACTAGAATTGGAATTGATATTGGATCGACAGCTTCTAAGGTCTGTGTGATCGGAGAAGATGATAGGCCTCGTTTCGAGGTGCTACCGACGGGCTGGAACAGCAAGATTACTGCTGGCATAATCAAGGAAAACCTTGAGAAGCTCGGCGTGGATTTAGAGAGCGCTAAGATTGTAGCGACGGGCTACGGACGAATCTCAGTAGACTATGCGGATAAAGTAATCACCGAGATCACTTGCCACGGACGTGGCGGCTATGAGATGGCGGGACAGGAAGATTGCTCTATCATCGATGTCGGCGGTCAGGACACCAAGTATATCTTGGTTCAAGATGGCAGGGCCGTTGACTTCCTTATGAATGACAAGTGTGCCGCTGGAACGGGCAAGTTTATCGAGGTTATGGCAAATCGCCTCGGCCTTACAATCGAAGAACTATTCGAGGAGGCTAAACGGGGTGATCCGATACCGATTAGCTCAATATGCACGGTTTTCGCAGAATCTGAGGTTATCAACTACATGGGTGAAGGTCGCCCTAAGGAAGAGATTGCAGCTGGTGTAATCGATAGCGTTGCGACTAAGGTCGTGACACTTTGTCAAAAGAAAGCTATCGCAGATAAGTGCGTGATAACCGGCGGGCTAAGCGGAAATGATTATTTTGCAGAGCTTCTCTCTAAGAAGCTAGGGCGAACAGTCACTCCGCTTCCTAATGGCCGATATGCTGGCGCGTATGGGGCGGCAATTCTAGCAGGAAAAATCGAGAAGTAAAAGTCTTTTAAGACAATGTGAGCGAACATATAACTAAAGGGCTATTCCTATGGGAGTAGCCCTTTTAGATTTTGCGTAATAATTTCTAATTACTATCAACTTGAGGTATGACATAATATTGCATGATGATATAATTGCAATAACTAATCGATAAATTGACATTTGCGGAGGATCCTTGATGTATATTGAAAACAAATATTGGAACAACTATATCGGAGACACTGACGATAGTCTTAACCTTATCGCTTTTTTAGAAGATCAAAGTAGCGACGAGATAGAGTTTTCCGACATACTGCAAGCTTTAGGCCTTAACAGGCAAGATGGGGATTTTAGAAGAACCACTTCCCCTTTAGGCTTTACTAATTCTATGGGAATCTATCTTGATTTTACTTTCGCCATTGATATATTAACCGACCTTGCTGCGATATTATTAGAATGCAAGGTAAATGGCAGTGTTGATTTGCATGACTTAGAACCATATGATACAGATTCTCGCAAGATAAATATTATTGCTACACCAGATGATTATGAGCTTTTGAATAAAGCTCTTTCCGACTTTTCGAAGAATCCACTTGAGTATGACCTTTCTGAACTCGTTCCAGAGGAGGATATGTGCGAGATGGCGGAAATTTGCGAAAGTCTCAGACAAGAATTGTTAGGTTAAATTTCTGTTTATTGAGGCTAGCAAAGTATCAGTATCAAGTTAAAAAGGAGCTGTCGCTCATGCGACAGCTCCTGATATTTTACATTAATACACTAATTGTCTTTTTCTTCTTTTTGAAATATAATGCAAACAATAATACTCCTGATATAACTAATACCGCAAAAATACAACGGCATATTTATATTATCACCCGTCTTTGGTAACTTGCCGGGTTTGTTAGGAGTCGGGTTCTTGCTGTAAATAGCATATACTACCATATCCTCGTTAACAATGGTTGAACCTGTAAATTTAGTTCCTTTTCCATCATTTTGAGTATTCCATTCCTTAAAAATATAACCACTTTTTGTTGGCTCACTTGGCATCGATTGATTAGCTAAAGCATCGTTATCAATTGATTTGCCGTTTTCCACCTTTACGGTAGCGTGTGTAGCATTTCCGTCCTTGAAAGTTACGGTGTTATCAGCCGGTTTATTTACCTTGAAAGTATAAGATATTTGGTTTGGCTTATTTGAGTCTGCCGCCTTATCCAATCCACTTGGATCTTGAATTGCTGCAAATGACCAGTAATTTCTGGTCGCACAATTCTCATGTCCCGGACCTAACTCCTCATGACTATTATGTTCGGGAGATGGCAAATAAAATTTTTCTGTATAAGAAGTAGCAAAATCATAAACTCCTGATACCGTACCTCTTATAGTTACCTGCGAATCTTGACTTGCGTCTTTGGAAACCTTTAATCCCGAAATACTAACATTAATGTTACTTGTATCTATGGAATTAATTTTTTCAATCAAGTCTTTCCATTTATAAACTTTAGCCTTTTCATTTTTACGTAATTTTACAAGCAAAGTATTTCCTTCCTTCGAAACATTTGCTGTAAACCCATCTAATCCCCTAATTGTAGCTGTTGGATTGTTACTAACAGTTACCCCGTCTGGGATATCTAATGAAAAAACGATTTGTGCATCTGACATTGCATACTGATTGTAAATCTTCTGAATTCCCTCATCTGACATACCGCCGGTTTGAGTTAAGAACAAAGCGAACCCATTCATATAACGCTTGAACCAGGACGCATTCATAGAAAACTCAAGGTCAATTGGATCACCTTTCTTATATTCGTCTATTTTCTTTGAATCGGTGCTACCTTTAGCCTTTATATCAGCTAAAACTTGTAATTTTTCCAAAGGATTAGCAGTTTCTTCAGCAGTTAAAATATCACTTTGTTTAAACATATGTGGATTGGTTCTATTTTCAGGAATCGTGGAGAATTGTTGAAAATACGGATTATCTTGTGGTTTCAAAGGGTGAAGGAAAATGTTTAATCCACTCCACTTTGGAACAATGCCGGTATTTAGAAACTCAGGAGCACAGCAAAAATTGATTATCGTGCTAACCTTTGCATGCTGATTAACAGCAGTGTCTTTAGGTTCCAACGCATATTTAGGAACAAGAGTTTTAAAATATGTTATAGGTTCTCCTGCAGCTACCGGAATGTTTTCTACTTTTGAATATTTTAAGTCAACCCAATAATTATCATTTTTGATTTCTTCACTTTTATCAACTAAAGGACCCTGCCAGTCCTCACCATACATAAAATAATGCACCGGATGGAGTGAGCTTAAATCTTCATCTGCAAATACAATTGATGTATTTGAGAGCAGTAATAATATGATCATAAGATTCAATATTAAGCTAATATTTTTTTTAACTGCCTTATTCATCAATATTAATGTCCTCTCTTAATTGTTAATTATCTATAATATACACGGAAATTCTACCATATATATATATGGTGCTATGTATTAATAAAATACATAGCACCTGGCATTCGTTGTTCAGAGCATATAAAAATCAAGTCTAATAAACTTTGTGATGTTTTTGAATACAACCTTCCTATATTCTTTCATTTATAAACTCTATGAATTTCTTAATCACAGGATCAATCCACTTGCTCTTATGGCAGATAATTATACTCTTGAGCTCCGGATCCGGGCATGTAACATCAATTGTTGCCAATTTGCCTTCAGCAACTGGCTTCTCAACGACGAACCATGGCAGGTAAGATACACCGTATCCTCCCTCAAGTATATTGACGATTGCTGCTACTGAGCCGACCTCGAGAGCCGGTTCAAGCTGCATACCGATATCATTTGCAAACTTATTCAAGTAGAAAGTATATCCTACATCTCTATCCGCAACGATTAACTGCTCTGCGAGAATTTTGCGCAGCGAAACCTTCTTGCCCACAAGCGGATGATCTGGGTGCGCTACGAATACCATCGGTACGTCCTTCTCTAGCATGCGATGGAAATTCTGTGGGTTTGGAGTCTCTGCCATGGTGAATACAATATCCATAGTTCCAGCTACGAGCTTCTCGCTAAGATCTTGTGTGAAGTCAGAAACTTTGATGACTACATTTACATCAGGGTACTCTTTGATAAAAATCAATTGCAATATGCGGAAGTGCTCCCATGGAAAGGCTTGAGGAGGTTCCAATTGTTAGGGTTCCGCTAAGTCCCTCCTGCTCTCTGATACATGCTACTGCCTCATCCTCCGCCTTGAGTAGGCGGAATGCGTATGGCAGGAATGTTTCACCAGCTCTAGTAAGGTTTATCCTCTTACCAATCCTGTCAAATAAAGGTGCGCCGAGCTCGTGTTCAAGCTGCTTAATCTGAGCTGTTACAGCAGCCTGGGAGTATCCGAGGCTCTCTGCCGCTCTAGTAAAATTATTCATCTCTACAACCTTTATAAAGGTCGCTACGTTACGATTTTTCCATATTACCTCCTGTGAGGACCGCTATTATATTTTTTTATCAATTAACTCATTTTAATTAATTTTACATGCAATGTTCTCAGGGTTTATTATAAAGGGTATAGCAAGGATAATTTCAAGACATTTGCTGTGATTACACAATCCATCCATAGAATATCCATAGAAGAAAAAGCGGGGACAGTAGTCCCCGCTTTTTTATATAGCTATTATATATCGGTCAGCATCTTGTCAGAAATTTATAGTCGATAATTATTTTCTATAAAATTGCTCACAATCTGATATTGCAAAAACCTTTAAACCTATTGTCTTTACTGCATTTTATTGCACCTGTGTCGATAAATTAATACTCCCAGTCACGGCTAGTCGCTAGAAACTTTATCTATTTATTCTTAGACTGCTTCTTTAACGTCTTGTATGCAGCGCCTTTTTCCGATATGCTTCGCTTTCTCTTCTGCTTCCTTCTCCGCTTCAGCATCCTTACTCATCTGCTCTTCCATCGTCTTAACTAGCTTTACAAGATTGAACGCTATGACTGAATACATCACTGTCATCAAGATGATCATCGCCCCGACCATAGCGCTCTTGCCACCTGTTAAATATGCACGGACCATTACCCCAATAGTCGCTAATGCAACGATAACAAATATGCCTATCGCTATCCTGCCTTTTCTGAGTCCACCAGGTCTCTCATATTTCGATTGTTTCTTAGCCATAAACTGCCTCTTTCTCTATATATAATTCACTATTATCTTAGTCTTCATAATATATCATATTTGCTAACAGACATGAACCCCGCACTCGCGTTCCATGATACGTGCAAAAGACTCCATCACAGCTACCACGATCTCGCTGCAGTGCTCCTTACGCACCGGTGTAGCAAACTCGTAACCCTCTAGTAGATCAGGACAAAGCGCGCTGCCGAATCTTGCTATTACATCGTCATTGAGCTCTCTAACGAGGTTGAGACATTTCTCATAGCTAGGATCACCAGGGATTACCCTGCCAAATACTTTTCCGAGTGCCATCGTCGCTGATGCCACTGCTCCGCATACGTTACCGCCGTCGCCAAAACCGAATGGAAATCCCGTTGCGACAGCCATGATATCGTCTCCCATCCCGAGGTCCCAGTGTTTGTTTGCGATCGTAATTACAGACTCTGAACACATACATCCATTAGTGAATGCGTGGATTACATCACGTTTTACGTCTTCAAAATTAACTTGTTCTACCATATTGTACCTCCTAAATATATAGATATTTATATTTTCTATATGTACAGATATATGTTTTGAAAATGGACAAAGCGCGCATCGCTGCGCGCTTTTGTTTACTTGCTAAAATCACTACAGTGCAAGCTACTCGGTATTAACTTGCTACTTCAGTGTTACTGCAACGAATTTCTTCTTGCCCTTTTGAATTGTTAGCTTGCCGTCTTCAAAGTCAGCTAGTGTTACTCTCCTTTTTTTCTATCCGTAACCTGCTCACCATTGATTCTAGCACCGCCCTGCTCGATAGTTCTGAAGGCATCTCCGTTAGACTGAGCAAGTCCGATTTCTTTGAGCAGACTAGCAAGTCCGAAGCCTTCGCCTTCAAAGGCAGACTTTTCAAGTTCTACAGTAGGCATAGTCGCTGCATTAGTGCCGCCGCTTGCGAACACCGCACGAGCATCTTCAAGAGCCGTCTGAGCTTTCTCTTCTCCGTGTACTAGCTTAGTAACTTCGTAAGCTAGAATCTCTTTTGCCTTATTAATCTCTGCGCCTTCAAGTGAAGAAAGTCTATTTACCTCATCCATAGGTAGGAAGGTGAGCATACGTAGGCACTTGTTAACGTCTGCATCTGCTACATTTCTCCAGTACTGGAAGAAGTCGAATACAGAAACTCTGTCCTCGTTGAGCCAGAGCGCGCCGCCTGCTGTCTTACCCATCTTCTCTCCATCACTCTTAGTAAGAAGCGAGAAGGTCATGCCGTATACGTCTAGGTTTGATTTCTTCTTAGCGATATTTACACCAGCGATGATGTTGGACCACTGGTCATTGCCGCCGAACTGCGCCTTGAGGCCGAAGTCTCTAGCCATTACGTAGAAGTCGTATCCCTGCATTAGCATGTAATTGAACTCTAGGAAAGTCAGCCCTTCCTTAAGTCTTCTCTTGTAGCACTCTGCTCTCAGCATGTCGTTCACGTTAAATACTGAGCCAATCTCACGAGCGAACTCGATATAGTTGAGGTTTCTGAGCCATTGCGCGTTATTAACGCTTACCGCAAGGCCAGGTTTAGGCTCTCTGTTCTGGTGTCCTGGCTGCATAACGCCACCGTTACCAGTGTACTCCCACTCGTCATCGAACGGCAGGAAGCGGTCAAATAGGTCTTTGAACTTCTTACCGTTTGCATCGATTTCTTCAACGTCCATCATGCGGCGCAGGTCAGTTCTACCAGAAGGATCTCCAATCATTACAGTTCCGCCACCAACGAGCGCTACTGGTGTGTGTCCGTATTTGAGCATATACGCAAATATAATAATCTGAATCAAGTGTCCAACATGCAGACAGTCCGCAGTTGGGTCAAATCCTACGTAGAACTTAATCTTCTCGCTTCCGAGTAGGTCGCGCATAGCCTTTGGGTCTGTGCACTGCTCAATAAGTCCTCTTTCTTCAAGTACATCATATACGTTTGTGTACTTGCTCACATTATCTGGAATCTGTATCATCGTGTCCCTCCTATAAAAATAGCCTGCAGCTCTCGCCGCAGGCTTAATATCATTAGCTTGCCGAGATTACTTTGTGCCGTAAAGTCTGTCGCCTGCATCTCCAAGTCCTGGGAGGATGTAAGCGTTTTCGTTGAGTCTCTCGTCCTTTGCTGCAATGTAGATGTCAATATCAGGATGCGCCTCATGTAGGGCGTCGATTCCTTCTGGTGCAGCTATCAGGCACAGGAATGCGATATCGTGTCCGCCTCTGCTCTTGATAGAATCAATTGCTGCAATGGCACTTCCACCAGTTGCAAGCATTGGATCCACAGCGAAAATCTTTCTCTTCTCGATGTCTGTAGGTAGCTTGCAATAATATTCAACAGGAAGATGTGTATCTGGGTCGCGGTATAGACCAACGTGTCCAACCTTTGCATTTGGAACGAGCGCAAGCATCCCGTCCACAAAGCCAAGACCAGCTCTTAAGATAGGAACGATTGCAATATCCTCTCCCTCAAGCATCTTAACTGTAGTCTTGCACATAGGTGTTTCGATATCAACCTCTTCAAGTGGCAGATCTCTTGTCGCTTCGAAGCCCATAAGCATCGCCACCTCAGTAGCGAGTTCGCGGAACTCCTTTACACTAGTGTTTACATCTCTCATGAGAGCTGTCTTGTGCTGAATCAGCGGATGATCAAACACATATACCTTGCCTTCTCTGTTAGCCATTGTAATCCTCCTGATTATCTCAATTCACTTACCATTAAGTATATACGAAATACGTTATTCATCAAGCATGTTTATACGACGAAGGTGCTTTCCGCCTTCAAAATCTGTCGTTAGCCACTTATCGACAATTTTAAATGCCAAATCCTGTTCGATCATTCGTGCGCCCATAGCGAGCACATTCGCATCGTTGTGCCTTCTCGACATCTCCGCCATCTCCACGGAAGTGCAGAGAGCACATCTAACACCCTTGACCTTATTTGCTGCGATAGAGATTCCGATTCCAGAACCGCAGATAACGATTCCCTTCTCGGCCTTGTCATCAACAACAGCGTGTCCAACGGACTTTCCATAGTTTGGGTAGTCAACTGATTCAGTTGAGTCAGTTCCAAAGTCTACTACTTCGTAACCCTCCTTGAGCAGCTTGTCCTTTACTGCTACCTTTAGCGGATATCCTGCGTGGTCACAACCGATTGCAATCTTCATATAATTCCTCCTCGCATATCTTCGCCTCTGTATATTGTATGTGTATCAGCGAAATATGTCACATAAATAATATAAATTATATCTACTCTATGTGTGTAAATGCTCTAAACATTTTAAACATTTACGATGTCGTACCCTGCCGACTTAACCATCCTGTTCATTACAGAAAATCCGACTTCGTCCCAGTCGTACGCCGCAATGTAGATTATATCCACACCGTCTCTATCGCACTGCCTGAGGTCTGCAAAAAAGTTATTCGCGGCCTTGTCACCGTTCCCCATATAGTCGAGTACCTTAGTCCGTAGATTATTTGAAGCCGATTCAGCCTCTAGTTCGGCAATTGCCTTACACACTGCATCTTTGCTTCCTTCTATGATTCGCACTGCCGCCTTAGGTGCATAGTGCTTGTACTTCATGCCGGGTGACTTCGGGTGGAAATCATCCGCTCCAGGCTTCTTGAATAATGATGGATCGTACTGAACTTCACCGCCTACAGCCTCTTCAATCTGACTCTTAGTTATAAAGCCAGGTCTAAGTATAGTAGGAATTTCGGATGTCAGATCCAAAACTGTCGACTCTATGCCGATGGCAGTTCTCTCACCTTTGACTATCGCATCGATTCTTCCGTCCATGTCCTCAGCAACGTCTTCGAATGTCGTCGGACTCGGTTTACCAGATAGGTTGGCACTCGGCGCCGCAATTGGAACACCTGCCGCCTCTATAATGTCAGCAGCCTCACGCCTTGCCGGCCATCTCACCGCAACCGTATCCAGACCGCCTGTCGTAACATCAGGAACATCAGGGTTCCTCCGAAGCACAAAAGTAATAGGACCTGGCCACAGCTTGCTCATAATGGCTTTCTGCTCATCTGTAACAGCCGAAGCAACCCCGTTAAGCATATCAATACTCGCAACATGAACTATCATCGGGTTGTCACTCGGTCTGCCTTTTGCCTCATAGATGTGCTTTGTAGCGACGGCATCTAGAGCATTTGCACCCAGCCCATATACCGTCTCAGTCGGAAATGCCACAAGTCCGCCATCACGCAAAATCGCACCAGCTTCGGAGATTCCCTCTGTATCAGGAAGGATAATTCTTGTCTTCATTGGACGCCTCTCTTGCTTTAGAACTCCCTCATCTTCTCCGCCTGGTCCTCAGTGATTAGCGCATCGATTACTTCATCGAGGTCGCCGTCGAGGAATGAATCCAGCTTGTATAGAGTCAGGTTGATTCTGTGGTCTGTGATTCTGCTCTGTGGGAAGTTATACGTTCTGATTCTCTCAGATCTGTCTCCTGATCCGATCTGTGACTTTCTCTCTGCCGCAATTTTGTCGTTCTGTTCCTGCTGCATGAGGTCGAAGAGTCTTGACTTAAGAACCTTGAAAGCTTTTTCCTTATTCTTAATCTGCGATTTCTCGTCCTGACAAGTTACGACGAGTCCAGTTGGCATGTGCGTAAGTCTAACTGCGGAGTCCGTAGTATTTACGCACTGTCCGCCGTTTCCAGACGCTCTGTATACGTCTACACGCACGTCGTTAGGATCTAGGTTAACCTCAACGTCATCTACTTCTGGCATTACAGCGATTGAAGCAGCCGAAGTGTGAACTCTGCCGCCCGATTCCGTCTCAGGGACTCTCTGTACTCTGTGAACACCACTCTCGTACTTGAGTCTGGAGTAAGCACCCTTACCCTTAACCAGCATTACAACTTCCTTAACACCACCGATTTCAGTCTCATTGCTCTCGATGATCTCTGTCTTCCAGCGCATTCTCTCAGCATACCTGAGGTACATACGGAGTAGGTCGCTTCCAAACAGTGCTGCCTCATCTCCGCCCGTTCCCGCTCTAACCTCGAGGATTACGTTCTTATCATCATTAGGATCCTTAGGTAGAAGCAGAATCTTGAGGTTCTCTGTGTACTCCTCGATTGCCGCCTCGTTTGACTTCAGTTCCTCACGCGCCATCTCGCGTAGCTCTTCATCATCCTCCATTTCGAGGATTTCCTTGGCCTCTTCAAGCTCTTCCTTCGCCTTCTTGTACGCAGTATATTCCTTGACGATTGGCTCGAGATCGCTCATCTCCTTCATCAGTTTCTGCCACTCCTTCTGTCTAGCTATGACATCAGGATCAGAAACCTTCTTCGATAGCTCCTCATATTTTTTTCTAATATAAAATCTAGCTTATCAAACATAATTACATCCTTTACTTATAGTTGAAGATTATTAAATTTATATATTTACCAGTTCTTGCAAATGCTTCGCGGTTATCACTCACCGCGCCATGCAGAACCGTTCTTTGTATATCAATTGCCTATGAAAAAAAGCGTCAGGAAAAACCACCGCCTGTGGTTCCAAACGCTCTAAAACGAGGACGCTGCGAACAGCGTCCTCTAAATATTGATTCCCTAAAGGTTGTATTTGTTCTTGAACTTCTCTACACGTCCACCACGGTTAGCAAACTTCTGCTGACCTGTGAAGAATGGGTGGCACTCTGAGCATACTTCGACTCTCATAGTGTCAGTGTTTGAAAGTGTAGTAAAGGTATTACCACATGCGCAAGTAACGTTACATTCCTTATAATCAGGATGGATTCCTTCCTTCATGCTAGTTCTCCTTTTCTTAAAAGTCTATCGTGCACACTCGTGTGCTCCTTCAATAGCCTTGTTATTATAACAAAGCGGGACGTATTGTGCAAGGGAAAACTCTAGCAAGTATTGAATTTTAGCCATTTTGATACGACTTATGGCTTGTTTATGATTGAGAAATCGCACATTAAAGTATATTATATTATTTAACCACAAGATGTAGATAACAGGAGGAGTCACATGCTTAAAGATAAATGTGTTGTTGTCGGTGTCACTGGCGGAATCGCAGCATACAAAACGGCATCCCTCGTCAGCGCTCTCAAGAAGGAGCGTGCTGATGTCCACGTGATTATGACTAAGAACGCGACAGAATTCATCTCGCCGCTGGTCTTTGAGATACTGACGGGCAACAAATGCATGACTGATACTTTTGACAGGGATTTTAAATTCGATGTAGCACACATATCTATCGCCAAGGCGGCAGATTATTTTGTAGTTGCTCCAGCAACTGCTAACTTTATAGCCAAGGCATCATACGGTATGGCAGACGACATGCTCACTACGACATTTCTCGCCGCAAATTGCCCTAAGCTAGTTGTTCCAGCGATGAATACGCAGATGTTCCTAAACCCTATCACTCAAGGCAATATCATGAGGCTTCTCAAGGTTGGAATTAGGATACTCCAGCCTTCTAGCGGAGTGCTCGCCTGCGGAGATGTCGGGGTCGGCAAGATGCCTGAGCCAGAGACCATTTTCGAGGAAATGCTCTTTGACCTGGCTTTTGAGAAGGATCTAAGGGGCAAAAATGTACTTGTAACCGCAGGTGCTACGCAGGAATCTATTGACCCTGTTAGGTACATCACCAACCATTCGACTGGACGTATGGGATATGCACTTGCCAAGGCGGCAGCATACCGAGGTGCACAGGTTACGCTTATCACCGGCAAGACGAATCTGAAGCCTATTCCGTATGTCAACACGATTGAGATTACCACATCTGCTGAGATGTGTGATGAAGTGCTAAAGCACACTCCAAAGGCAGACTACATATTTAAAGCAGCTGCAGTTGCCGACTATACGCCAGTTTCTACTTCTGACGAAAAGATTAAGAAGCAGGACGGCGATATGGTGATTGAACTCAAGAGAACTGTCGATATCTTGGCCGAGCTTAAGAAGATTAGAAAGCCTGAGCAGATTATCTGCGGCTTCTCGATGGAAACTCAGAATTTGCTCGAAAACTCTCGCAGTAAGCTCGAGCGCAAAGGGCTCGACATGATATGTGCGAACAGCTTGCGTGAAGACGGAGCTGGATTTGGCGGTGATACCAACGTAGTTACTATTATCACCGGAGATGACGAGGTGGAGCTAGGTAAACTCAGCAAGTTTGATACGGCGATGGCGATTATCGATAAGGCTAAGTCACTTCGTGAGACTCTCGGCTAGGCGAGTCAGAACATTTACGAGGCAAGCTTTTGCCAGACGGTTATTGCTTATATATAGATGGTATTTGAGATGGATAACAAAGCATTAATGGTTAACACAATCAAGGGAGCTCTTCTGGACCCCGACTTCATTGCGAACGCTGGCATGGACAGCGGTGTTATGCAAGCACGCACTGCCCGCGAAGACTTCGTCGAGATGGTGTATGAGCTATATTATCATGCTGGTAGACATGGCAGATATGATGCCAAAACTATTCTAGGCATCTGTTCACGCTATACGCCAGAGCTTGAGGTTGCTCCGCCTGAAGGTTGGCTCGAGCATACGAGGAAATATCTTCTCAACTTGATATTCCCTCACCTGGAAGGGCCTATTGAATCTGACAGATACAAGGCCGGTAGGAATATTTTTGCTCCAGTTAATGCGCGGAGTGTACCAATACGAGAGACAGGTGCTGCCTTTCGATCCTTGCTATGACATCAATCTTCTCAGCGATGAAGAGGTTGTTAGCAAAGGCTTTACCGATGAATATCTGACTTTTAGTAAACTTGTTAAGAGCAATTATGTCTACGAGTTCATGAGGTTAAGTTCAGATATTTCACCTTTTAATACACTTGGGCATATCAGCGGTGTTCACTACGTGGCTATGTATACTGCAAGGCAGCTATATGAAGCTGGAATTAATGTCGACCTCGCTCTCGTATCCGCCGCAGCGGCTTCTCACGATATCGGTAAATACGGATGCCGCAAGGAAGAAGAGCGCCGTGTGCCTTATCTTCACTACTATTATACGGACTACTGCCTGACTAGATTTGGGCTACCGACCATAATGCATATCGCTGCAAATCACTCGACTTGGGATCTTGAGATTGAAAAACCTCTCCGTCGAGTCGCTGCTGCTCATCTATGCGGACTTCCGAGTGAGAAGTACGAGAGTCGAGGATGAGCAAGAGACTATCAATTTCTTTACATTAGAAGAAGCATTTGATGTAGTCCTAACTAAGCTCGACAATATAAATGAAGCAAAGAACCACAGATACGAGAAGGTATATAACAAGCTTCTCGACTTCGAGGAGTTCATGTGTGAAAACGGTGTAACTACCGTCCTCCCAGAGGATTGGTCTGAAGCACCGAGATTTAAGTGCGCTCCTAAAGTCAAGGAGCTCGCGCTTCTTAATGGTGCTGAGGCTACATCGCAGCTCAAGTTCAGAGCTATTGAGCACAACATTCGCCTCATGAAGATATTTAATAATCCAGCAGAATTCTCCAGCCTTATTGAGCGAGCTAGGAGTGAGTCTCAGTGGAGTAATATAAGAACTTATCTGAATATCCTCGGCGAGTACAAAGCTTATATGACGGAGGATCAGAAGATAATCGTTCTCGATTTCATGTACGACATGCTATTTAACAGAGAGAGCGACCTCAGAGAGCAAGCCGCTCAGATAATGGGCCAGATAGTCGCAAGATTTCGTGAGGAGTACAAGAAGGAGCTACCTAAGTCGGTTCCTGTAAGGGATTCTGACACCACTAATATCGCTCAATTCTCGAGCTACCTTGAGAAATTGATTAATCCATCTATAAGGCATACGGATTTTTCATAGGAAGCGTATAATCGAGGCAACCCCTGATTTTGTAAATGAAGTCATAAAAAACTGCAGGCCATCGTGCCGCAGTAAGTATTTTGATGTGCTCGAGAGGTACTATCATGTAGCTGATCTCGACGAGCAAACGATTATCGTGCTATGCACCACCGCACTAATCATCGATAAAGAACTGATGCCAGAGTCGTTCCTAGAGAGCCTAATGTTCTTTACAAAAGATATTCTTAACAGCTACAGTCCGAACACCGATTTGCTCGCACTCGCTGTAATTGAGAGGTTCTTCCCTGATTCAGGTATGGATGTTGAGTCAAGGCGTCTAAGTATACTTGGAATACCTAAGGGCCTTGATGTGACAGATGCTCTACCATCTTCACTGTTCCTCGATAATCTCAAGACCAATACATCTTGGATATCCAAGATTGCGAACATTGATTACATGTTCGAAGTGGCAAAAGCAGGGTGACAATGTTATGCACATAGCTACGCACTTCGTCAATTTAATAAAGGTCAGTGAGGTAATCGCTGTTCGTAAACATGCCGGAGACTGCCTGCTTGAACTCGCCGCTGCTATGCCTAGCGACCAGATAAATGAACTCTGTATCGACCTCTTTAATGGTCTAGAGCTAAGTGACTACCAGTTCCTTAAGTTCATCCCTGGTTATCTCGGACAGCTCATGATGTACCAGTCTGATAATGAGCAGAATGAAGCGATTGATGCTCTCGAAATTCTGTTAAATACAGGAAGCAGCAAGTCCGCTGCTGCATCGCTTAACACCATGGGCGTGCTACTCGAGAACTTTGATAAGATGCCGAAGCCAAGCAAGAATGCTGAGAAACACAAGAAGCGGCTACTCGGCATGATTGTAAAGTCCATAAGCCACTACAATACTATCATCTCACAGGAAGCACTGAGAGTGCTTGGAATACGCATCTTTGGAAGCACTGTTATGAATCTTGAGTCAAAGAGCTGGGTTGCATCTCACTGCTTCAAGAGGCTCGTTGCCATGATTCCACTAATTGGTGATGACCTCGGTCTGGAGTTCTACAACAACTCAGCTGTGCTTAATTATATCTACAGATTCATTGCTACCTATGTCGCTGAAGTAGGAGCTTTTGAGTTTAAGGAGTACGATAAAGTAGCCTTCTTCCCTGGAACTTTTGATCCATTTACTCTCGGCCACAAAGCGATTGCAACGGCTATTCGCGACATGGGCTTCGAGGTGTATTTGGCACTAGATGAATTTTCGTGGACCAGGAAGACACTCCCTCGTGCACTTCGTAAAAATATTCTCGCTATGTCCATAAGTAGCGAAGAGGAATTAAATGTATTTCCAGACGACATACAGGTGAACCTCGCAAATGCGGATGACTTAAGGAAGCTAAGAGAGCTTTTTGCAGGCAAAGATTTATACATAGTTACAGGCTCAGATGCTATTGAAAATGCCGCTTGCTACAAGGCTGCCCCAAGCGAATACTCGATTCACTCACTTGGTCACATCGTGTTCGAGAGAGAGTCTAGCGATGATTCGCATAGAGATAGCGGTGATAGCTACCCAATCACGGGCGAGATTATAAAGCTACACCTCAAGAAGTATTCTGAGGATGTCAGCTCCGCTAGGATTCGTAACAACATTGACCTCGGGCGAGATATCGGCACGCTGCTCGACCCAGTTGTGCAGAACTACATATACGATATGAACCTCTATAAGCATGAGCCTGCGTACAAGGAGGTACTCACCGCTAGCGATATCAGTTTCAGCGTCTTTGAACACATGGATGCTGGTTTCACCATGCCGCTTAGCGATGATTTAGAGACGGCTGGCTACGACCTCGTGGTTCTCAGCGAATACCTTGATGACCCTACTACGAAGTCAATCCTGATCAACGCTAGGTCAGGAGAACGTGAAGAGTCTGTGCTCTCTGCATTTGCATCGGCTAAAAAAAGCTTCGTGCGAATGATCTGCTCGAGGAATTCGGTAGCAGCGAGGTAGCTTCTACGATTAGAAAGAGTGCGCTCGGCTCGATAGCTTCAATCGGTGCATTTTACGCAAAAGATGTTGCAAATGCAGATGTTTCCAACCTTAAACAGATTCTGCTAACGGAGATTATGACGGAACTCCTCGATGAAGATTACACTTATGTAATCTATCGCCCTGTAGATCCTGCAGGTATGGACGAGGATACGATTGACCTTTTAATCCACCATGGATTTGTCGATATCTCTAGCAGTGAGGAAAAACCAATCTATGCAGTAGATATGAAAGCACCTATCGTGCTATTTAGAGATGTCGAAGCGTGTATCAAGGCTCCGTTCAACAAGAATCCTAGGATTATTAAAGCTGCAGATGATGCTCATACGAAGCTTCTCAGGACATTTAATGAGCTGTTTCCTGGCAAGCTCATACTGACCTTTAACCCTAATGCAGTGTATAGCCGTATCGTAAATATGGTTACATCTGAAAATGGAGTACCTGCAGCTTCCGATCCTCTGAAGAAGCGTGGTCCTTATATGGCGGTCCCATATGGCAAGGCCCTTTCGGATGTGGTCATACCTAATACGGTAACAAAGGCTCTGAGGACGGATAAGTATTTTAAGAATGATTTATCGGGATTCACTATCAGAGAATACCGTAACTACGCACCGCTACAGGAGCAGATAAAAACCATCAAGTCCTTTGAAAAGCCTGCGATATTAGTTGACGACCTCCTTCATAATGGTCAGCGATTAAACCACATCGCACCTCTGATTAAGGACGCGGGAATTGACCTTCGAAAGGTAATCGTAGGAGTACTTACTGGCAGAGCGTTAGATACTATGAAAGAACGAAAAATTCCAGTTGAGGGTGCTTATTTCCTACCAGATATCTCGATTTGGATAAATGAGCATGACAGCTATCCATTCTTTGGTGGTGACAGCCTCGAGCTAGTTGATGACTCTAAGGAGCACAGGGACGATTAACCTGATGCTACCATATACGACTTTTAGCTTCGTGGGCGAAAACGATATGGATAAGGTATATAAGTATTCGATTACCTGCCTCGAGAATGCTCGGGACATCCTTCGCATACTCGAGCAGGAGTACCAGGCGGAGTACGGCCGCAAGCTGACACAGAAGCAGCTCGGAGCAGTCATCTCAAGACCTTGCACGCCAATGCTGCCACCAGGTCTCGAGTACGACAGCTCCTTCGCAGCTTCCGATTTCATCGAAAATGATATACGTAAGGCGGAGAGGCTGCATATGCTTAAAAAATAGTTAATAGTTAAGAACCCCAGCTTAGCACTGCTAAACTGGGGTTCTTTGTGTTTAATCAATTCTATATTCAATTATTAGTTGAATCGCTTATAGTATTTCTTATTGAACTGTTTCTGCAGATTGATTCGTGGTTTTGCGATTGACGTTGGCTTCGACGAGGAAGCCGAAGTTATTGTATATGTCTTTGTAAAGAGCCTCTTGATCTACAGTCTTGATATCTATTTCGCCATGCCCTGTCAATCTATCATACCCACCTTCTAACCTGAAGGCTTCATCAAAGTAATAGCTTTTTATACATAACATCAAAAAATATATAGTAACTTTGTTGCTCTTCGATATCGTAATTTATGATAACTTGTTTACCATTTACAAAATTATTGTAAATGGTAAAAACCTCCATTTTCTCTATACCTTATATTTTTTTCTTGTTAGGCTTATAGATAACATCCATATTTTTCTAATGCCATTGCTAATTCTGGATGTGTTCCATCCTTATGCTCCATGTTGTGAGCATAGTAAACGGAGTATTTTCTGATGTTATAATCTATGTATAGGGTTGGCAACTATGAAAAATAATACACATATATATGCCTAGTATTATTGTAATAGTGGCTATTAATATTTTCTTCATGCTTAATCTACTTCCTTCTAAATATTGTTTTCAGCTTCTTTGTCAGTTTAGATACAACTTTCTTTTTTTGTTTTGCTATATACTTCTTTGTTATACTTACTATTTTTGCACCTATTTTTTTCGCTATACTAGTTAATTTCTTTATTACCTTTACGCCATTTCTTATACCCTTTTTTTACATTGCGAATTGCGCTAGTTGCTCGTTCCTTTATATTTTTTTATTCTTTCAACAATTGGCGAATGGCTTATTTTCTTTTTTTATAAATCTTAATAGCCTTTCTTAATATTTTTACCTTTATTCTTTTTAGCAGCATTTACTTTTTTTAATTGTTTTCTTATCTTTTTTTATATACAAAAGTATATTAGTAGTCCAACGCCTCCTATTGAAAATGTTGCAGAAAAAAATTATTTAGAAATAATTGCTCATCAGCCGTTACCCCAGGCCCTGCTTGTTTTTTTCCAAAATTTCTTTAAATAACTTCTCCCTTTTTTTCATCAAGATTATCCTGGCTGTAGTAGTCTATTATGCTTTTGTTATATAACTTATCTTTGTATTTTTGGATGATACTTTAAGATAATCGCATCTTTATCAGATCTTAAATCCTTTTCGTCCATATGCGTCCAATAATCGCCTGTATAAGAATTTAGATAAAAGAACTTATCTTTTCCTGTAACTGCGTATGGTCTATCTGCTAGTATATTTTTAATCCCTTTCATTATCTTGCTTTTTTCATAATTCACCAAAGGTCTTGCTGCTCTCGCTATTGTAAGTTCTTTTAAGCCCTTTCTTATTACATAACCCTCTATTGGTAAGATTGCTAGACCCTTTGTAAGTTCTTTTCGTATGCTACTTCTTTCATAGCTCCCTAACGGTGATGCCATATGCGAAATATCGACTGGGTATTCATCATTCGCATATATGTTCTTTAAAACATAACGTGCATTTTTGTAAGTAGTTTTTGACACGTCTGGTTTTACCAGATTATTCGCATTTGATTGTAATCTATCTCCTTCGTACACTGGATATATTATCGCATTTGCAACTTCATGATTTATCTTATCCCTATTATTCCCGTATTTCTTTCTCGCATTCTTCTCTACCTCTTTGAGGTATTGTATGAAGTCCTTCTTTTCCTTTGCAGTCATTCCTGTATTTGCTAGGAATGGATCTTTTTTAGATGAAGTAGATTTGGTATATGATTTAGCACTGCTGCTAGTTACCGATTTGTATGTTCTATTAGTTTTTACAGTATTACTCTGTATGCTTCTTCTAGTTCTTTTTGCACGATTTTGTGGTGCTATGTTGTTTGCTGTGCTTTCCTGCACTGGATTTTTCCTATATACAAAGCGAATTATCGGTTTGTTTATATTACTTATATCCTTTTGTACACCAATTAGGCTGTAGTTTAGTATATCTGCTTTATCTATCCTATAGCTATATCCAGTTATTCCCTTTAGATTTGTAGCCTGCTTTATAGGTGTTCCTTGTTCATCTATATACTCTACTCTTATATGCTGGTTAACCTTTGTTTCTAATTTCGCCTGCAAGCTACTGCCAAATAGAGCATACCTTACTGCCATTGAATAATTAAATGAATTACCATATCTTGGTGGTGCAGGAGAATAGAACGTATAATTAAATGCAGACAGGAATCCAGCCCCCAGGTAACCTCCTCTTGGCAGATCCCTAGAACCATTTAGTCCTACTGTCCCAGGTGTAGCATCATAGATAATATCGTTATCCTTTACAAGGTTCGATGCGCTTGGTATTAGTTCAGCAAGATTTGCAAGGTCAGTAGATACACCTTGTGCTGTATCTATATCTGAAGATATGAAGCTTAGTACTACTTGATTCTCATCCATAGTACCGTGCTTTACTATTTTGTAGTTAATAGAAATGTTATTAGCATTGTTATATAAGACCGATATAGAGTTTCCGATAGCATTGGGAAAGAACTGTTCTCCTGAGAAACCAATTCCTCTAATGCTTCCGTGTCTATTTAATCCGGAGTTGGCTTCCCAATCATCTTTATCTGACTCTTCAATCTCCCAGATTAAATCTAGGTCTATTCCAGATTTTGTCTTTCCAACATAAGTTATCCTTCCTGATGATCCGTTATCTGTGCTGAACATTTTAACAGGAACACTAGGTCTTTCAGAGCCAAAATTAGAGCTGGAATTAAGATGCCCAATCTCCCTGCCCGATATGAGCTCAACTTCTGTTTTATCCGTCCATCTAAGGCCTTCTTCAGTTAGGAAGTTATCCTCCGTAAGATTCTCTCCTATCAAATCAATTTTGATATTCTTAAAAATAGTCGGGACCACGAGTACCCTCATTAAAGTCACCAGAAACATTCACACCACTTATGCTGGGTGTGTTATCTGCTGTTTGTTCTGTTTCTTCTGATAAGCTTCCGCTTGCTGCTGATGAATCACCAAGTTCGGCATAGTCGGCTGCCATAACGATTGGTGTGATATTAAATAAAAATAATGCAGACTAAAAATAACAATAGATGAAATCTTCTTTATCATGATACACACTTCTCTAATTTTTTTATTAGATATAAATTTCAGGGACACTCTATCATATATAACTGTACATTATCAAGTATTTTTATATTTAATGCAATTCAAGGAGCTCAGCCGTTATTACCAAAAATTTCTAGTATTATCTATGAATTCTATTTTTAATTTGACAAGGCCTTTAAGAAATTAGATAGGCAAACCCAAAAGATAATCAAAGCATGGCTTGATAAAAATCTTATGAACTGCACAGACCCGCGTATTCACGGCAAGGGATTTACTTCGAATAGAAGTGGGCAATGGCGTTATCAGTAGGTGACTACAGAATTTTAGCTGAAATACAGGATGAGCGACTTGTATTAGTGCTCATCGATATAGGACATCGGAGCAGAATTTATAAATAGCTTTTTTTAGTTGCTATACACGTTAATCTTTTTCATGTGTATAGCAATTCTTTTTTAGTAGGTGGCTGAGCTAATAGATCACCGTAAAGATTAAACTGCTAAACTTTGACTCGCCAAAAACTATAGGGTAATCAAAGTTTTTTAGGGTCTAGATATTTTAGGGGCGAATTTTAGGGTCTAGTTTTAGGGGCAGATTTGGTATATGAAAGGCGAGGCAATTGTTATTCTTGCCTCGCCTTTCACTTTCTCATAATATGTTTTTGGGTAAACATCTGAGAAAGGAATTCATATGAATATTATCACATCTTTTACTAGACATAGAAGACAATGCCCTTGAGTTATTGTCTTGTGAAGTTCAGGCGTTAAAGAAAATTGTTACTCTTGGAAGTGCACCTGCACCTCACTTCTGTCCGAAGTGCTCTTACAAAATGCATTCTCGAGGAATCAAAACTAGAACCATCAATCATCCCGTACTTCAAGACGGCTATCAACTAGTAATAAAAACTCAAACAAAGACGCTGGCGATGCACAAATAGTGATTGTCTTTACGAATCAAATGAGCATTTTCAAGCTCGTTAACCGTTATAGGCGTAATACCAATGCTTCGGACCTACTAATCCTTAATAAATTCAGAAATCTTAATAGTTCTGCTGTAGATATTGCAAAAGCAATTTCATACTTCAGATATGCATGTTCTCAATGTTTTCGACAGGTATATACAAATGGAACGTCTTCCACTAACAGATGCTATTTCTGTGGATGAAGTATATCTAGATATGGATAAAAAGCTGTAAATATGCTCTAGTTATTCAGGACTTTTACACTGGTGATCCAATAGATATTATTCACAGCAGATTAGATAAGGTTACTGAGCCATATTTCTCAAATATCCCTTTAAAAAGAACGTGCAAGTGTCAAGTATCTAATTTCAGATATGTATAACCCTTATCTAAGTTATGTGAAAAGATACTTCCCAAATGCTGTATCTGTAGTGGATTCTTTTCACGTAATGCAATGGCTCATTCATTCTCTTGACATATTTCTTAGAAGCTTACAAAAAGAATACAAAGCACGAGATGAGTCTAGAAAGCAAATACATTATTCCAAATGTGGGTATCAGAAAAGAACCCATATTTCGGATGAAGTATATCTTCTAAAAAAGTATCGCTGGCTTCTTCTTTCAAATCAAGATAATTTAGAATATCGATTGGAACCTAGGTACGACAAACACTTTAGGTATTTCATAAACACTTTTGGATACGAAGAAAAGTTTCTAGCTCTTCACCCATATATTAAAGATTTCAGAGATTTAAAAGAAGAGTATGTAAGATTCAACTCTAGAAATGCCGGTAATCCTTTAAAAGCTGCCGAGGAAATAGATTCTTTAATACACAAATACTGCAGCAGTGAATATAAGATATTCGTTGAATTCGGAAATTTACTACGTAAATACAAAAATCCAATTATTAACTCATTCATAATGGTGGAGCGACTAGGACCAGATGGTATATATAATAGCCGCCTTTCTAATGGCCCAATTGAGTCTTTAAATCGCAAAGTAAAAGACCTAAAGCGACTAGGTAGAGGATTTCGAAACTTTGAACATATGAAATAGATTTCTTTTTGCTACTCGCAAGAATCCAATTTACAAAGGTCAATAAGCAAATAACTGATGTTTCCCCATGCAAAAGGGATTGGGCAAAACGCCCAATCCCTTTACATTTTGTAAGACCCTAAAACTAGACCCTAAAATTCGCCCCTAAAAAACTTTGGCAAACCCTAAAAAACTTTGATGAACCAAACTATATCGAGAACAGCATAAAATTCTTTGCTGTTCTCGTCAAATAGTTATTCATTCGCATTTACTATGTCTTTCTCAAACACGAGTATATCGCCAGGCTCGCAATCCAGATATTTACACATTTTATCTAGCGTTGTAAATCTAATTGCTCTTGCACGGTTATTTTTTAATATCGAAATATTAGCTGGCGTTATATCAATTGCCTCAGATAATTCGCGAATCGTCACGTTTCGGCTCTCGAGGATACTGTCTAAATTTATTTTTGATTGACATGTTTTATATTCCCGCTGTCTATACCGTTAGCTTGTTATCTTCTTGCAGTTCAACGTAGTTTATTATTAGCTTTCCTACCGACATAAATGCAAATGCACATAGAAGAAATACTATCATCATAATAGACACTTTTACGTTGAATATCTCAAATATACGCTCTCCTTTATTTGATAATATCCCATGAATTAGCTCACATAAGAACTCAAATAGAAAGATGTTAGCAATATATTTGCAAGTCTTTGCTTCTTTTTAAGGTAAGCCCCTCATCTATGCTTGGTAGCATCCACAGTTTAGCTATCACGATAACTATCCCCACTGTAATAACTATTCCATATAAGGCTTCTGTTACGGCTTCATAGTTTGTAAATTGTTTTGTCAAAATATCAATACTACCTAGTATAATTGCTAGGATAGTTGCTAATGTAAATACTATCAATATTGCTCTTGTTAGCTTAAAAGTTATATTATCCTTATTCACGGTGATGCTCCTTTCGTCTTACGAATATTACATATTTAATTGCGAAATGCATTTCCTTATACCTTTACTTTATCTAAATCTTACCACGCAGCATATCGAAAAAAACAATATGTTTTTGGTTCGTATTTGTTCTAATAAAAATACATTTTTGACTAACTTTCTTTATATTGACCCTCACAAATGGTAAAAAAATAATGACTCCAAGGTAAATTTAAAGTCATTATTTTTTTGTCTTATTAAGTTCTGCTATTTACTCTAAAGAAATTGTCTTGTAATTATGCCCATACATAACGCTTAATATCATTTCTTGGTTATTAACAATATAGCACAGCTTTATTTATATACAATGCTACTTCTATAACGATAGGATATACAACTTTAATGAATACATAACTCTGCAGTAATCATAAAATTTAGCGATAGCATCATAACCGTCATGGTAGCCTCTTTCTTTTTCCCCGAACATTTTTATATGTATATATTAAGACTAATATAACGGATATTGCCGATCCAGTTCTAATAGCAGAATGTAATGGGGATAAATCAAATATGTTATATATTCCATAAGCAAGAAAGAAAACAGCTTCATAGATATATATTATATTTTTATATAATTTACTCATTTTTTTCATAAATCTTATTTATCTCCTTTTATGTATTTTATTAGTGAAAAAGTTTAATATCAAGCATAAGATTGAAAGAACAACATATATTATTGAATTAATTTTATTATATTCAAATAGCGCTATTAATATAATAAGGCATATACTCGTTACTAGATTAATTAATATCTTCATAAGTACCTCTAAAAAGTATTATATATGTTTGAAATTAAACTATCTAACTTATAATTAACATTTAAACACAAAAATATAAGTATTGGATACAATATGAGAGCGTGTAGCTAATTATCATCATTAAAAAAAGAGTAATAATAGTATGAAAAAAACATATAATAATATTGCAGTTTTTGATATAACTTCCGCAGCAGCTAAACCATATGCCAACCCAGAATTTGCTCCATAAAAGACTTTAGAGAAAATGAACTGTGTTTGCAAACATAATACTGCGCCAATGATTATTACTGCAAATTTGGATATTAGTTTATATTTATTTTTATAATTTTTTTCATCGTAGTATTAATCCTCCCATTTTTTTATCCAAGAAGTAAAAGCATATTCCCCATTGACAGATTTCATAACTTTATAAGTGTTACTAGATACTAATTTCCTAGTAATCTGATTATATTTATACCTAACACCTTCTTCGACCCTGTATTTAGCTCTAAATCCGACATGTTGAGTTTTACCAGGTGTTCAATTTAATGTGTATCCGACAAAAATGCCTACAAATTCATCCGCAGAAACGTTAATTCCATAAATACTACCTAGTATAATTGCCAACATAGTTGCTAATGTAAATACTATCAATATTGATCTTGTTAGCTTAGAAGTTATATTATCTTTTATTCTTGGTGATGCTCCTTTCGTATTACGAATATTACATACTTAATTTCAAAAATACATTTCCTTATACTTTTTACTTTATTTAAATCTTACTTTCCCAGCATGTCAAAACAATGTGTTTTTTTAGCTCATATTTTGTTCTAATAAAAATACATTTTGACTAACTTTCTTTATATTGACCCTCACAAATGGGAAAAAAATAATGACTCAATGTAAATTTAAAGTCATTATTTTTTTATCTTATTAAGTTCTGCTATTTACTCTAAAGAAATCGTCTTGTAATTATGCCCATTATAGATAAACGTTACTTTATTAATTCCTTTAAGATTCTCTTTTAGAAATTGGAATTGAAATCTTTTTCATTGTGTTTAAATGATAATTTTTGTAAATATGGATACTTCTATAGCATTATTATTTATATCAACGAAGTATCCACCAATACTTTTATATATAGGCAAATCTGTTTTTATGTATAACTTCTCATTAGATATATATGCTCCTACAATCTCTTTTTTTATTTGAGATATCATTTATATTACTGAAATAAATCACAGCCGCTAAAAAGACTAAATATTAAAACAAAAATTAAGATAATTAATATTTTGTTTTTCTACCTATTTTTCTTTCTAATAATGGTATCTTCAGAAATTTTATTCACAATATCACTATCTTCCTTTAAAAGCTCCTCTAGTGGAATATTCAAAACTTTTGAAATGTTTACGATTAGTTTTATATCCGGATAATTTCTATCAATCTCCCAATTTGAAATAGTAGATCTTTGAAACGTGTAATTTTTTTAGCTAAGTCTTCCTGTGTAAGCCCTGATTTAGTACGCTTCTCTTTAATAATTGTTCCAATTTTCACTGGGGCTCCTCCTTTTTCTTAATTCTATTTTAAAAAATTATAATATAGCATCCTAGCGTATCACCAACACAAATCACAAAAAATTGCTACAATTACTGACATTAACACCTTTTGTGGTTAATATCAGTAATTTCCCCCTAACTTATATGACAAACTTTTTAAATACGATATTCAACATTCCCCTTCTTTCTAAGCAGTCTGCTTTCTGCATGTGTTGGCACTTTAAAAACCCTAGATTAGAATCACTAATCTAGGGGTTTCTGTTATGTTTTTGTTTAATCAAAATTCATGCTTACTACAACACTAATTGAATCGCTTATAGTATTTCTTATTGAATTCTTTCTGCATGTTAATCAGTGGTTTTGCGATTGACATTGGCTTCGACGAGGAATCCAAAGTTCTTATAAAGATCATGATATACTGCATCTTTATCTATGTCATTAACATCAATTTCTCTATACGTGGTATCAGTTCTGCTAAATCCATCTTTTATTTCAAAGGATCTATCAAAAATAGTATGATGAATATTTATTGTCAACAAAGCAATATACAGTATCATCAGACCAGTTAGTACGAGATAATCTTGGTACATTGTTATCCACCTTATATTTAAAAATTATATATAATACATCTGCCATCATATCTATAGTCTATATTGCTTTTTTTGGGGTTACGCATTAAATCAAGATTATCTAACACCATTGCTAACTCAGGATGTGCTCCAAACTTATGCTCCATATTGTGAACATAGTAAACAGAGTATTTTCTGAGGTTGTAGTCGATATACCAGTTATTATATAGATGTACAAGTCCTAAAGTTACACATGATGTAATCAAACAGGTTATTATTATCTTCTTCATTGAAATTCACACCTCACTATTAGTTGAATCTCTTATAGTACTTTTTTTATTAAAAAAAGCCACTGCAAATTAATCTTTGGCTTTTTTTATCATTAGCCTTTATAAGGAATCCGAAATACTTATATAGCTCATCACTGATAGCCTTCTCATCTATTTTCTTCTGAAAAAAAGAAGGCCCAGCACCAATTCAGACCTTCTTTTCATTTATCATATACTGCTTTTATTAATACTTCTCATCATACGTATGCTCTTCTATCGCCAGCTTAATCAAACTGTCGAGCAGTGTCGGCTGGTCTATGCCCATGGCTTCCCATAGCTTTGGATACATACTGATGTTCGTGAATCCTGGCAGGGTATTAATCTCATTGAACACAACTCTGCCATCTTCTGTATAGAAGAAATCCACCCTCGATAGGCCGCGGCAATCCATCGCCTTGAATATCTCGACAGCATTGTTTCTAATCTCCTTCTGCTTGCTCATCGGGATATCATCGACAACTCTAGTTTGTGATTCGGGATTGTTGTACTTCGCATCGTAATCGTAGAATTCCCCAGCGGATAGAATCTCACCCACGCAAGAAGCCTTCGGATTGTGATTACCGAGAACCGCAACCTCCATCTCTCTGCCGACAATCATCTCCTCTACCAGAACTTTGTCGTCATACTTAAATGCATTTTCAATCGCTCCCTCAAGCTCCGATTTCTTCTCTACCTTGGATGCACCAACAGATGATCCTGCCGAAGATGGCTTAACGAACAGCGGTAGTTTACCGTCATTCGTGCTCAGTGCATTCATGATTTCTCCCTCGCGGTCATCGGCAAAATCCTTTTTCTTAATCACGCAATACTTCGCCTGAGTGATATCAGTCTCGCCTACAATGATTTTTGGTAAATGACTTGTCCATTCCATTTGCAGAAGCCTTTACGCCAGGTCCAACGTATGGGATTTCAGCGAGTTCAAAGAGGCCTTGAACTGTTCCGTCCTCACCGTTATCGCCGTGAAGAACTGGGATGATACAGTCTATGCGCTTTGCGGTCGCCTTATCCTCTTCATCAAATACGAGGGATCCCATGTACTGTCGGATCCGCAGGAATGCATGTCTGTTTGTTATCAGCTCTATTTTCCCATGCACCGCTAGCGATTTCATCTGTAGTAGCCTCTGTTAGATACCATCTGCCATCCTTAGTTATTCCAATTTTAGTAATTTTATAACGGTCAGAATCGAGCCCCTTGATGACATTTACCGCGGAACTTCGCGATACTTCGTGTTCATCGGACCTTCCTCCAAATATAACTGCAATATTCATCATTAACCTCCCATATAAGACGAATGGCTAAGTTATCCCCATAGCACTATATTAGGCGGGGACCTTGCCTAAATAATTTACTACTCTTCTTCGGACATTTTCTCAGCGATCACAACTCGATTCATGCCCGCCAAATCTTTGATTATGACAGCTGGCTTGTAGTAATGAGTCCTCTCCAGTAGGAATGAAACCGCCTCACCTTGATCATAGCCTATCTCTAGGGGCGAGTACTCCGTCGTCCTTGAGGTGAGCAGCAGCGTTATTTGCAATAACCTTATATGCATCAAGGCCATCCTCTCCACCATCGAGAGCTAATCTTGGCTCATGGTCCTTCACCTCTGGGTCGAGTGTCTCGATAATCTCCGACTTGATATAAGGCGGATTGCTGACAATTAGGGTCGAACTTCTCATCTCCGTCAAGTGACGAGAACATATTGCCTAGGGCAAAGCTTGTCCTATCTATTACGTTGTTGATTTCAGCATTCTTTCTCGCCGTTTGGAGTGCCTTCTCACTGATATCCGACAACTTAACGCGAGCACCAGGTACTAGACTCGCAATCGAAACTCCAATCGCGCCGCTACCTGTGCACATATCCAGAACCTCTGGATGCTCAAGTTCCCTACCGCTGATGATGCCGAGTACCTGATCAACCAGGACTTCCGTGTCGAGTCTAGGTATGAGAACATTCTCATTCACACAGAATGGTAATCCCATGAACTCCTGTACCTTAGTGATGTACTGAAGGGGGACTCCCGATGCGCGCTGTCCGATTCGCTCGATATATGCCTCGACATCCGCAGTGCCTAGCAGCTCTGTGTCTCTCGTTATTATCTCATTGTGGGTAAATCCAGTTACGTAGCAGAATATGTCATCCGCATCTCCGTTCGGATTGCTGATGCCAGCCTCCTGAAGTTTCGCTCTCCCCGCTCTAACTAAATTCTTGACCATGGTTTCATCTTCGCTATACCTCTTGTCTTCAAGGTCATCGAAAATCGAATCAAGCTCATCCTCTTCAGCTGCCTCATCTAGGTCATCACTAACATCTTCACCACACTTACTTATTACACCTGGTTCGATTTCCCCAAGTACCGCCTTGAGGGAAGTTATCGCAACCTCTAACTGTTCCTCGTCTGGCACTCTGGTCGTAAGCCTCTGCATCATAAGTCCTGGCCAGCTCAGCACCTTAACAACTGCGTTATCGCTTCTACCAGCCCACCTTAGGAGCTCGTAGCTAATACCTGCGATTACTGGCATCAGAATCAGTCTTGATATAATTCGCCATGCAAGGTTAGGCCATCCGAGAAATGAAAACAGCACAAGGCTGATAATCATTACGAACATCAGAAAACTAGTTCCGCAGCGAGGGTGCAGGGTGTAGAATTCTTTTGCATTTGCAGGGGTCAACTCTATCCCGTTCTCATAGCAGTGAATCGTTTCGTGCTCCGCACCGTGGTACTGGAACAACCTCTTGACGTCGTTCATCTTGGAAATCGCTAGAACATAGACCACGAAAATCGTTAGCCTCAATATGCCTTCCGCAAGGTTGAGCAGTATCGTATTCTTGGTCACGTGCTTTAGTAGGTTTACACTGTATGTCGGCATGATTACGAATACGACAATCGTGATGAGCAGCGATATAGCTACTGAAATTCCTATCATTACGTTCCACACGGTCTTCGGACTGAACTTTCTCTCCAGCCACTGATCAAACTTGCTTGGATCCTCAATTTCCTCTTCAGGCATGGCTTCCTCTAGGATTTCTGATGAACGCATTAGCGTCTTCATGCCCGATATTAGTGAAGAGAAAAAACTAACTATTCCTCTAATAAACGGAACTTTCGTCACCTTAGATGGTGTCTTGATATCCTCTATTTCTAGCTTTATATCACCATTTGGAAGTCTGACTGCCAGTGCCTGCTTGTCAGCACCGCGCATCATAACGCCTTCCATTACCGCCTGACCGCCAATCTTGGTCGGTTTAGCGTCTTTGATGAAAAATCTTACTATAGTCCATCTTACCTCCGACTGTTAGAAATTCAGCTCCTTGAGCATCACATCTACAAAGTCCTTGTTACACTTGGTATGGCTCAGGTTGTCGAGCACCTTCTCAGCAATGTCAGCAGGATTTCCTGCCGCCATCTCACGCCTCATCATGTTCATAACAAGATGTTCGTTATCATCGAGAAGCAGTTCCTCCTTCCTCGTGCTAGACTTCGCTAAATCGATTGCAGGGAATATTCTGCGCTCGCTTAGCTGTCTGTCGAGGTGGAGTTCCATATTGCCCGTACCCTTAAATTCCTCATATATTACATCGTCCATTCTGCTTCCCGTATCTACAAGAGCAGTTGCGAGTATCGTTATACTGCCGCCCTCCTCGAGGTTACGTGCAGCACCGAAAAATTTCTTTGGCGCATGAAGTGCCCCCGGATCAAGTCCACCGGAGAGCGTCCTTCCCGACGACGGAGTCTCCATGTTGTACGCACGAGCGAGCCTGGTGATGCTATCCAGCAGAATCACAACGTCCTTACCCTCTTCAGCAAGACGCTTTGCCCTCTGAATTACCATCTCTGCTACCTTGACGTGGTGTGCAGGCAGCTCGTCGAATGTCGAATATATTACCTCTGAGCGAGTAAGTGCCCTCTTCATATCCGTAACCTCTTCAGGTCTCTCGTCTACAAGGAGTACAATCAGCTCAATCTCAGGATATTTCTTCTCGATGCTCGCTGCTATCTGCTTAAGCAGAACCGTTTTGCCCGCCTTAGGCTGAGCTACGATAAGACCTCTCTGCCCCTTACCGATAGGCGCAACTAAATCCATTGCCCTCATTGCCAGCTTGATGCTACTGTCCTCGAGAACAATCTTCTCGTTAGGAAAAATCGGTGTGAGCCTATCAAAATACGGTCTTCTTCTCGCGCTAATCGGCGGCTCTCCGTTTACTTCTTTTACATATAGAAGTGCTCCGAACCTCTCGCCCTGATTGGGATGTCTCGAGATGCAGCGAATCTTATCTCCTGTTCTGAGGCCAAATCTTCTAATCTGGGTCTGTGACACGTAGATGTCCTTCTCAGAGGTCAGGAAGTTATTGAATCTGAGGAAACCAAATCCAGCTTCAGCAATCTCCAGGATACCCTCAACTTCTGGGCGCTCCTGTTCATTGCTGCTATCTTCGGTTTCTTCGGTTTCGTCTGATTCTGCTACATGTACAAGCTCTTCATTTGCCTCTTCATCATTAGTTTCATTAACGCTCTCGGCAAAAATCATTGTCTGTGCAATCAATAGTCTTCGTAGCTTTAGCTGCACTTGCTTTTGCCTTAGTATCAGCCTTAGCAGCTGTACTCGCTTTCGCTTTCTTCGCAGCACTTGCCGTAGTGCTTTTCTTTTCTTTTTCCATTGTTCCTCCTGGACTTAGAGCTCCTCGTTGCCACCTATCGTCGATAGTATCGTCTCATCTTTGGAGTCAATCTGGCTCACTCGTAGTTTCTTAATATCTTTTTTGTCGACCTTCTCACTAAGTCCCAACAGCGTTGGGCTCAGGTGAGACTGTCTTGAGTACTTTACCGTCAAGGCTGACTGTACTGTGCTCCGTGAAGTTCTGTCCTTTTATGTAGTAGTTCTTGCCGATAGAAATTATTCCATCGATCTTAATTTTCTTATAACCCATCTTCATGCTCGTACGCTTATATGGATTCTTGCCGCCAAATACATAGTTCTTGCCATACAGCATATCGTACGCCAGGGCTTTCAGGTTCTTGCTGTAATCCTTTGAATTCTTATCCGCAGTCTGCTGATAATCGAAGATTACGCCCTGATGTCCGAGACCCACTCTCTCGAGGATATCGGCAGTTACTTCGTATGAAGTGATATATTTGTCCTGCTTCTTTAGACCGATATTATCCCAGATTACATATCTTGTCTCATATAGGTCACCTGTTCCATAGTCGGATTCCTTAATATCGAGTGCTGGTATGTGGTCTCCATAGATTAGCACGACTGTTGGCTCTCCGGATTCTTCAATCTTCTTGAGCAAATCTCCCGTAAATTCATCCATCTCGTGAAGCTCATTTACGTAGTACTCATACTTCCATCTAGTTGCTTCATCCTTTGCCTTTACTGTAGTATAAGGATCCTTGAACACCTGCTCAGTTGGATATGCTCCGTGACCCTGCACAGAGATTATGTGTAGCAGATCTCTCGTTTCGGAGCTAGTGATTATGTTCATGATATCATCTGTCATAACTCGATCTTTAGCCCAACCAGTAGGTGTCTTGATGATATTGTTCATGTATTCTAGCGAGGTGAAATTATCAAAACCAAGTGATGCATAAACCTCATTACGGTTATAGAATAGCGCTCTGTGGTTGTGCATTGCGTGAGTGTCATAGCCGTGGCTCTTGAGCACGTATCCGAGGCTCTCGAGCGACTGTTCACGCAGTTTGCCCTTGTATGGATATTCTCCCGGCCCAAAGAATCTTGAGCTTATACCCGTAAGCACTTCAAACTCCGTATTAGCTGTTCCCGCTCCGCAGGTCGGCACCTTAAACCATCCTGTTGAATAGTTCTTCATCAGATTGGTAAATGTAGGTGTTGGGTCGTTTGAAACCTCGATATTCTTATAGTCTTGAGCATACGAGAAAGACTCGAGCTGCAGAACGATGATATTCGGATACTTCTTTGCATCATTCTTCTGAACGAGAGTTGTATTCGTTCCGTTCTTCGTATATTTCTCGAGAATCGACTGAATCTCTTTCTTCGAGTAGTTGCGTGGCTTCCTGATTCCTTTATTTACAGAGGTATTAAAGAAGCAGTACGCAAATCCATAATCTCTATACGCATAGTTAAGGTTTCCGAAGAATGTGCTCAGCGCTTTCATCTCCAGTAGTCCTAGCGTGCTACCGAAGCATGTTGCTATTACGACAACTATGATTCCAAGCTCTTTCTTGTAATTAAGATTCGTCCATTTGTAGCAATTTAAGTAATAGAGCGCAACAATAAGGACTGCAATACCAATAATCGCAGCGCCTAGCGTTATCTGAGCTTTTGAATAATACGTAGTGAGCAGCGAGAAACCGTCCTTCGTATTTTGCAAGTCGTATAGTGTGAATGGGGTCATTCGCTTGAGCAGGATTACGCCGTTTACAGTTCCGAGGATTCCCCAGATTGTACATAGTATGAGGAACGCAAATCCACGCTTTCTGAACATTAGTGCAAAGCACATCGTTGCGAAGATAATTAAAACGTTGTATGAGAATATAATTGGGTGCTTGAATAGAAACAGAACGCCATCAAATACTCCGCTCGTTATTCGTGCGAATGTCTCGATATACAAGTTCATAAGCAGTGATGCTATTGCGAGCTTTAGAATGAACTGTCTATCGTGTAGCTTTCCGTCATTTAATTTCGGCATCTTCTTGGGGAATTTCGCACGATACTTGCCGTGTACCTTCAGTGCACCCTCTTTTATCTTTGCCAGAACCCCTCTACAGAAATTCTTAACCTTCATATTAAGTTACTCCTCCCAAATGGAATTGGATAATTTCGCAAATTCTTCCATCGTCAGTGTTTCAGCCCTGCGTGATGGATCTATATTAGCACTCTCTAGTGCGCGCTTTATGGTATCTTTGTTAATATCATCTAACGCTTGGAGGGAGTTTAGCAAAGTCTTGCGTCTCATCGAAAATCCCGCCTTTATACATCTAAAGAATTTATTTTCATCGTTAACTTGTACTGCTAGCTCATCTCTCATGTTGAGCCTTAATACTACCGAGTCCACTTTTGGCACAGGATAAAATGATTCGCGTGAAACATCACAAATCTTGTCCACTGTGCATCTATAGTGAACTGCATATGTAATAGCTCCAGCCAGTTTAGTTCCTGGCTCAGCTTCTATTCTATCGCCAACTTCCTTCTGCATCATAACAGTAAGGCTTGTAAATTCCGCCTCCGATTCAATCAGCTTAGTGATTATCGGCGTCGTTATATAGTAGGGCAGATTTCCGACTATCCTTGTCTTCGTAAGTCCACGCTCTTTCATTGTCTCGCTCACGAGTGCTTTGATATCAACCTTAAGTATATCCTCATGGATAATCTCGAAGTTGTCATGGAGTGCAAACTTTGTGCGTAAGATAGGAATTAACCTGTCGTCAAGTTCTATTGCAATAACGTACCCCGCAGCTAGTGCAAGCTCTGTCGTAAGAGCTCCCTCTCCAGGTCCAATTTCTATGACTAGAGTTTGCTCATCAATTTCACTGCCTTCTACTATGTCGTCTATTACATTTTTGGTCATTTAGGAAGTTCTGTCCGAGGCTCTTCGCATGCTTGAAGCCGTGCGGTGCATAGCCGCCACCTGACCTTTGTTTTCCTTTTGTTCTTAGATTTATTTCCCAATTTATTGTCCTACTGCCTACCGTTTCTAGTTTCATAATTGAAAATAGCTTGTAGATTTGAAATTATAAAATTTGTAATTCGTTTCTCCAAATTATGTTAGGAAAGCCCCGATATTCCGATTCTATCCTAGCGTTCCTGCTTCTGGACTTTCGCAAGTGCATCTTCGAGTTCTGACTTAGATATTCCAAATCCGTTTAGCTTCTTTAGAAAAGCCTTGCCGTTTCCATACCCTATGCCAAGCTCCGCACCTACTGCTTCACGAAGTGCTGAGGCCTTTTGCCCACCGACTAGTTCAAACGTGTTCAAATCATCCATAGTTATGTCACTACGATCGTCACTCTCCGTGATTCCATGAACTTTATTCAGAGCTTCCCGGATTGCGTTCGGCGTTGCATTTTCAACCCCTATGTCATCTGCCTTGATGGCCTCTGCCTGCGGTAAATATGCATGGAGCGCTTTCGGAAATTTTGCAGCCAATTTTCGTCTTATCTCTTCTCCTGAATAGTCGGGATCAGTGAGGACTATAATGCCTTTTTTTCGTCATATGCCTTCTCGATTAACTCCCAGGTTTCCCTCGTTATGCCAAATCCATGTGTCGCTATAATCAGTGCTTCACATGCCTTTGAGACAGCATCGACGTCATCTCTACCTTCCACAACTATAGCTTCTCTTATCCTCAGCTTATCTCCCGCCTCTATACTACTTCTTGTCTGCATCGTCCTTGTCCTTTTCACTCGGAAATACAAACAGGATTTCATCCGGATCCACGAGCCTGAGCTGCTTTCTCGCCTGCTCTTCTATGTATTCTTTGCTGTTTACATTCTTGAGTTCAATCTTGAGTTCCTTCCTCTGTTCAATAAGCTCCTTCTGCTTATTCTTAAGCCTTCTGTTCTCAAGCTCAAGTTTGACGATATTGCGAACCGATGCCGCGAGCAATAGTAAAAACCACAGCCACAATAATCACATTGCGCCTGTTTGCTGGTTTTGAGAAAAAGTCCTTTCGTATGGGATTTCTTTTTACTTGCTTTCTTTTTAGCTCTTTGCCCTGTCTCTAGGGAAGCCTCGGTCACCCTTTCGGATGACCTTAGCTCTCTTTTTTTCTTGCTCTTGCTCATCAAAATCTATCGTCCCTATAAATTAGAATATATAGCTCCATGGGTCTACTGCACTTCCTCCGATATGAATCTCGAAGTGGAGATGTGCACCAGTGCTTCGTCCCGTATTTCCTACGGCCGCGATTACCTGACCCTTGTATACCTTCTCTCCTGCAGTTACGTTTAGCTTGCTACAGTGTCCATAAAGTGTTTCTTGTCCGTTATCGTGCTTGATTATTACACAATTTCCATAACCTCCAAATGTAGCCGCCTTCGTTACTGTTCCTCCATCAGCAGCGTAAATTGGTGTTCCTGTTGGGCAAGAGAAATCGAGTCCTTCATGCATTCTTCCCCATCTGCTTCCGAACTTACCATTGCTGTTGATAACGTAAGCATTTTTAATTGGAACTGCATAAGCTCCACTTGATGCGGTCTTCGGTTTATCGTTGATTCCAACCTTTATAATTTTCTTAACCGGCTTAGATACAACTTCCTTATGCTTGATGTTTCTCTTTACTTCTTTGCCATTCACCTTAGTTATGGTTCCACTGACAATCTGTCTTCCCTCTACACCTTCCTGAGCTACTAGTGATTCACCCTTATATAGGTCCTTCGTCTCCTGCTTTTCAGTCTCATATGGGATAGGCTCTGACATTTTGCCTGATTCAACAGTTCTGACCTCGAGCGGTGTAACTGTCTTCTCCATATTTACAAGGTCTCCCGACTTCAGATCGTTTACAGACTGCTCGCTGTTCTTGCCGCTCATATCCTTAAGATTCACGTCATACTTCTTAGCTACGCTGTTTACATTTTCGCCAGCCTTGATTATATGGCTCATGCTGATAACTCCGCCGTTCAGAAGCTGCTCTGATGCCTGCTTCTTGCTCTGAACGCTTGTCAGCATAACGTCGATCTGTTTAACTTCAACCTGCTTAGCGAATTTAATTTGATCCATTCTCATACCCTTCGCAGGTTTCTTGTAGTGAGCCAATGTTTCATTTACGAGTGAATCTGCAGTTCCCTTCGTTTCAACAACTGTGAGCAGCTTGCCATCTTGATAGATACCGTATGCTGATACCTCAATGTCTGTCATATAGGTGAGCTTGTTCATTACTGTGTCGGCATCATCCAAATCTTTCAGCCGCTGACACTTTCCTAAATGTTACATTATTGCCCGCAATAAACTTGATGTGAGCTCCGTCGTTGTTCGACGACATGTGATCTCCCGCAACGTCGAGAAGTCCAACTACGCTATCCTCAGACTTTACATAGCCTAAAACTCGCCCATTATATGCATACTCGTAAACTGTGTAGTGCTGCATAGTCAGAAGCACACCACAGACCATGATAATCAAGGCAAAAAGGCCAGTAACTATCTTTTCGCTACTTCCTTTGTACCTGACACGCATGTCATGATATTCGGTAGCGAGGCTATATCCGCAGCCGATAAGGAAGTTGTCTGATGCGTCTTGGATTTTTATCATGCAGGAAAACTGGAGCAGCTGCAGCCGTAGTTATAGTAGTTCCAATCTTATTCCACACAGTCGGCCCTTTGCAGCTCGTGCCGCCTTCTTGGCAGCTCTCGCTTCGCTCTTCTTCTGCTCTTTAGCTCTTTCTTTGTCTTGCTTAGCCTGCTTCTTAGCTTTTTTTGCAGCGACAGCTTTAGCTTTTTTAGCCTGCTTTGCCTGTTTTTCAGCAGCTTTCTTCTCTGCCTTAGAAGGGGCTTTAGCTTTACTCTCTGTGCTCTCTATATTCTGTAAATTTTTATCTTTATTTTTCTATTTTTGTTTGCCTGTTTTTGTTCCATCTATAAGCCTCATCTGCTCTCTCCTTTACGCAAGAGCAGCGTCTTCCATCGTCCATAGTTCCATGATCCTTACATATCGGACACTTGTATTTAACTTCTAAATAATCCTCTGGATACCCATTTACCGCCAGAAATTCTTTCTTCTGCTCGATAAGCTCCTTTTTGCCGCTGTAGTAGTTCAGCTCTCTTTTCTTTGCCGATGCTACCTAGTCCTGCGAGCAGCTTCTCTTTGATATCTGCTTCAATGCTTGCAAATTTCTGCATTACAGGCATCTCTGTCTGCAGCTTCTGTTGTTTTTCCTTCTGCTCACGTACAGCTTTCTCTCGCAGATATGCGTAGTACTCTTCGAGAACTCTTTTGCTAACATTCACACTTCCATCTGGACTCGTATTTCCAGTCTTGTCTGTAGTAGTCGCTTTCGCAGCCATCTGCCTATTACCTTGATTACCGCTCTGACAGTTTGACTTGTAGCTAGGCTCGATGCCTCCAGCCTCACGATATTTATTCTCAAGAACTGCATCTACATATCTAAGTGACGGTTCACGCTTGCCTGCGGTGAGCTTCACTGCCTCAAGAACTTCCTCGATGTTATATCCAAACTGGTCAAACCAGCGATCCATCATCTCGCAATCACCAGAATTCCACTGACGATTAAAGCCAATCTCCTTAAATATCCTGCCGTACAGATATCTCCTCTTCGCATCCTTATCAAGGAGCGCCTTAACATCTGCTTCAGAATTGCAACCTTCTTTGTGCCAGTTGATAGCGACTTTATTTATGTAGCGAATGTCGTTATGACCGTTATCGCTACTGTATTTTATTGCATATGCGTAGACCTCTGGTGCAACGCCAAAAGTGCCTACTGTATCTGCTATCTTACGCGCATCGCTCGAAGGTATGCTCCTTCCACTAGCGCTTTCATATGTGTCATATAGGTGCTTTAGGTCGAGGTCCACGAGGCGTGATTCCTGTTCTTCTCCGTCACTTGCAGAGCCTCCACTCTTCTTATTGCCATAGAATCTTGAAATCTGGCTCAGAAAAAAACCACTCGGTACGAATCGTCATCAGGCATGTAGTCTCGTCTGATAACACCTACACTTTCCCAGTAGTCCCACGCCGCATCGATTTCATCAGGAGTGATACCGAGAACATTTGCCGTCTTATTTCTATCCTCTACGATTCCGTACTTTTGCACGCATCAAGCCGAGCAAATACACCTTGACATAGTCGCCATTTGCACTTGTAAAGAATTCATTTATCATGAGATTCTCTACCTCCGTGCTAAACAGGTAGACATCCTTATTCTGTTCCGTAACAAACTCCGTGTTGTTCATGGTTCTCCTTGAAAAATAATTAATTATATAAATTTATACGGTGTACTCGAGGGTTTCCGAACTTCGTGTACCTTGCAATCAAGCCAGGTTAACGGTTCCAGTCGGACCGCTTCTATGCTTGGCAATGATTACTTCACATGTGTTGCCCGATGAAGTATCTGCCTCTTCATCTTCGTTTTGGTAATAGTCATCTCTCTTAAGGAATACTACTATATCCGCGTCCTGCTCGATTGAACCCGACTCTCTAAGGTCCGGAAAGCATAGGGCGGTGATCCTTACGTTGCTCGGAAGCACGGGAAAGCTGCGATAGCAGGATTACGCAGACGTCAAGCTCCTTTGCAAGAATCTTGATACTTCTGGTAATCGCACTGATTTCGTTCGTTCTGTTATCTCCACCATATCCGAGTGACATCAGCTGCAGGTAATCGATGACTACGAGGTCGAGACCTGTCTTTTCTTTAAGTCTACGACACTTGTTCTTCATCTCTAATATCGAAATCTGAGCTGTATCATCGATGTTGAGATTTACGCTTTCGAATTTCTCCTGAGCTGTATCGATGCTGAACCATTCATCATCCTCGATGGTTCCGTTCTTAATGTGTTCCATATCAACTCTTGCCGACATGGCGAGCATTCTCTGTCCGAGCTGCTCCTTGGACATCTCCATGCTGAATACGAGCACGGAGTGGCCTGCCATTGCAGCATTTTCAGCTACGTTAAGAGCAAATGCTGTCTTACCCATACCAGGTCTGGCCGCAAGCACAACAAGGTCGGTCTTCTTGAGACCGCCCAGCATTTTATCAATATCTCTGAATCCTGTTGTTATGCCAGGAAGTTGCCCCTTATTCCTCACCAACTCATTTATATGGAGAATATTAGTCTGCAGTACTTCCTGAATCGGAGAATAGTTCTTACGCTGCGAAGCCTGAGCTATCGAAAATATCTCTTTCTCCGCCTCGTCGAGAATCTGCTCACTATCCATACTTCCGTCGTATGCATTCTTACGCATAGTGTCAGCTGACTTGATAAGCTTTCTCATCTTCGACTTATCAACAACTGTGAGTGCATAGAATTTTTGCATTAGAAGGATTTATCGCATCTCCCGAGAGCCTGCTCAGATATGTCATTCCGCCGACTAACTCAAGCTGATGCACTTTATTGAGCTCCGCTCTAGTCGTCATTAGGGTCGATAGTTATACTTCTTCTGAACATGCTCATGAACATCTTGTAAATCTCTTGATGTTCTTTGAGGTAAAAGTCCTCGGGCCTCAGTATATCCACGACATCCTGCACAGCATCGTCGCTGAGCATCATCGAACCGAGAACCGCCTTCTCCGCTTCTATGTCTTTCGGAGGCTCTAAGGCCTCCGAAAGCTGACTATTTATTTCATTTGGCATATTTACTCCTCAGTAACTGCTACCTTAATGTTAGCTGTAATTTCGGTGTATAGCTTGATATCAACTTCGTGCTCTCCAATCTCTTTGATTGGCTTAAGTAGCACGATTTTTTTCTTATCCACATCAAGTCTAGTCTGCTCCTTGATTGCATCTGCGATATCCATCGATGTAATTGAGCCGAACAGCTTTCCGCCTTCTCCAACCTTCGTCTTGAGCTTGATTACCTCTGCCTCGAGCACCTTCTTAACCTGATTAGCCTCTGCCTTATCTAGAGCAATCTGTTCTTCACGGTTAGCTTTATCTCTCTTAACCTTTGCGAGATTTGAAGGAGTAGCCTCTACTGCAAATCCACCTGGAATCAAGCGGTTTCTTGCATAACCGTCACTTACCTTAACAACGTCACCAGCTTTACCTGTTCCCTTAACGTCTTTCTTTAATATTATCTGCATAATGCCCTCCTTTTCGTCTGTGCAATACCTCTTGCTATTATTTTACTAATTCCCACCATGGAAATTCTTGTTGTTCTTGTAAATCCTTTTTTACTTTACTGACACACTAGGCACCATTCAAAATGATCTTCACTTATTCAGTGGTTTATGAGACTTCGGTGCTTAGTCCTGTCCGTAGACATCCGACTCTTCGCTATCTGTACCTAGATATTCTGGAGCTAGTTTCTTTAGCTCTGCAATTACTTCTTCTGGCTCCATGTCAGTTTGTGCACCTGCTGAATTTAGGTGCCCACCACCATTGAACCTCTCCATGATTACCTGCACGTTGACCTCTCCTAGAGATCTCGCGCTTATTACAGTTTTGCCTTTATCATTCTTGCCAGCTGCAAAAGCTGCCTTAACGCCTTTTACCATCAATAGTTCATCAGCGACCTGTGCATTAATAATCTGAGCGTCTGTTGAGTAACCCTGAGAAATCGAAAGCGCAACGCCTTCATCCATATACTCAGCGCTCGCAACTGCTTCAGCTCTCATTTGGAACGATGTAACTTCTGACTGGAAAAAAATCTCTTAACCTCAGTTGTATCAGCCCCTACACGTCTTAACCACGCTGATGCTTCAAAAGTTCTAACGCCAGTCTTAATCGAATACCTGTTAGTATCTACCGTGATTCCAGCTAGCAGTGCTTCTGCCTCAAATTTATTGACAATCTTCTTGTTGGAAGTGTACTGGATAATCTCCGTCATCAGCTCACTAGCTGACGAAGCATATGACTCAACATATGATAATATCGCGTTATCTATCGCATCGTCGGACAACCTATGGTGGTCGATAACTACAATTTTATCGGCTTTCTCTAGAATTTCAGGACATTCAACCATGCTTGGCCTATGTGTGTCTACTACGATTACTAGCGTTTTATCTTCACATAGTTCAAGCGCCTTCTCCCTGTTTACTATCTCGTAGTCATCAGTTTCAACCGCCTGCTTGTAAATTGCCTGTAGCGCCTCGTTGTACTCCTCGATTACAATTGCAACGTCTTTTTCCATGAACTTTGCAATCTTATACGCGCCTATTCCCGAACCAAAGCAGTCCATATCAGGCCAGCGATGTCCCATTACAATTACGTTTGAACTCTCTCTTACCAGCTGTTTAAGCGCATGAGCGATGATTCTAGACTTTCCTTTATTGTTCTTCTCCATCGACTGGAGTTTTCCGCCGTAATAATGAGTTCTATCACCATTCTTGACTACAGCTTGGTCTCCACCTCGACCCATTGCTAGATCAAGTGCAGCTTCTGCAAGCTCTGTAGCTTCTTGGAGGTTTCTAACTCCCATTCCAACTCCGATGCTAAGGCTGACGGGGAAGTCATCCTTGGTCTGGATAGCTCTAATTGTATCCAAGATGGAGAATCTTCCTTCTATCAGGTTATCAACATCTCGTCTATAAAGTGTTGCTAAGTACGTGTCCTCGCTGATGCTTTCAATTGCAGCATTGTTGGATTCCGCCCACTTGCTCAAAAATCTTGTCCACTTCAGCCGGCACGGTCATTTTGCTGTCCGAAGGCGAGTTTGAAATCAGTTCATCATAGTTATCGAGGCTGATATACATCTGACACACATGCTCGTCTCTGTAGCTAGAGCGGAGATGCTCACGCTCTGTTACATTGTTGAAAAAAACACTGTTATTATCCCGTCTTCTCTCTCTCCGCGACCTGTATTTAACACAAACACTTGTTCATTGCGCTTAATCCTAACTTCCTCGCCAGCTTCGTTCGCCTCTTCGAGATCTTCAAGCTTAATCCCTGTTAGCGCAAAGAAATTTCCATCAACTATGTCATCGTATGCAAACACATTTTTTATAAGTGAATTTGCATATACAACATTTCCTTCTTTATTGACCATACACGCCGGTACCGGCAAACACTCTAGAAATTCTGCGCCGGCTATGTTTCCTGCGTTTCTGTTCATAAATTTTTCTTCTCTAACTTTGGCTACTCTATGCCCCTAAGCATATCGATCAACCTATTTAGTTCGTCCATACTGTAGTACTCGATTTCGATTTTTCCAGTTGACGCCTTACCGTTAATGTTGACCTTAGTGCCAAATATCTTTCGTAATTCATCTTCTACTGCTGCAATTTCTGCATTAACAGCAGGCTTTCTCTTCTTGCGCTCTGGTCGCGCATCGTCCTTTATCTTTTCAGTAAGACGCTCTGCAGCTCTTACTGATAATCCGCTTCTAATAATCTTGTCACATACTTCAAGCTGTTTCTTCTCGTCTTTGATTGTGATTATCGTTCTACCATGTGCGGCAGAAATTCGTCCTTCGATAATCATGTTCTGAATTTTATCTGGTAGCTTGAGTAGTCTTAGCGAGTTAGCAATGTATGCCCTACTCTTTCCTAGTGCGTTTGAAACTTGCTCTTGGGTGAATTCAAATCTCTTAATCATCTCATTAAGTCCAAGAGCTTCTTCGATAGGGTCGAGGTTTTCTCGCTGCATATTCTCTATGATTGCAACAATCATATTCTGCTTTTTCGTCAAAGTTCCTTATAATACAAGGAACTTTCTTTAGTTCAGCGATTCTAGCAGCACGCCAACGTCTCTCACCAGCCACAAGTTCATAGCCATTTGTAGCCTTTCTGATGATTAGAGGCTGAATAACTCCATTCTCCTTAATAGAATTCGCAAGATCTTTAAGCTTTTCTTCGTTAAAAGTCTTTCGTGGCTGATCCTTATTAGGCTTAATATCATTGATATCGATATATAGAACTCTATCCTCATCCTCTGACTGATTTGAGACTGCCTGCATTTCTGCTTTCTCGCCTTTAGCAATCTCTATAGATTTATCTGTTGAGGTTTTGCTTGTCTTAATAGGTTGTGTGCCTTTGCTGTGATGGGTTTTCTTTTCCTTTTCACTATCTGTGCTCGCTTTAGATTTGCTTCTGCTTTTACTTTTCTTGGTAACTCCTGTAGCAAACCTCTCTCTGCTTTTATCGCCAGTTACGTCATCTATGATGTCAAGGAGCTTGGCATCGCTGTTTTTCTTCTTCGTTTTGTTCCGCTTCTTCTTCGAACAGAGGAGCAGCATCTGCGAAAGAGTGCATCAAGCCCTCTTCCTAGACCACCTTTTCTTTTAGCCATTTTTCTTTTTTCTCCTCTTTTCTCTATCTAGGAACTCCAATGCAAATTTGTTATAAGCTTTTGCGCCTGCAGATGACGGATCGTACTTAACGATTGGCATTCCATAACTTGGTGCTTCTGCTAATCTTACGTTTCTTGGAATTACGGTAGAGAATACATATTTCCCAAAGTACTTCTTTACCTCCTGCACTACCTGTATCGCAAGGTTTGTTCTTCCATCAAACATACTAAGTATTACGCCTTCAATCTGAAGGTCGGGGTTCATATTTTTCTTAACTAGCTCAACAGTGCTCATTAGCTGGCTAACTCCTTCTAGTGCATAAAACTCGCACTGAATAGGTATTAGCACACTATCAACAGCCGTAAGCGAATTGATTGTCAATAGTCCAAGTGAAGGGGGGCAGTCTATGAATATGTAATCATATTCTCCTCTTACCTGTTCAATCGCCTTCTTGAGTCTTCTTTCTCGTCCCTCAATGTTGACTAGTTCAATTTCAGCTCCAGCTAAATCTACACTCGCAGGAATAATATCCAAATTGGCTGTCTTCGTCTGAAGTATAGCTTTATGGACATCATAATCCTTATTAACCAATACATCATATAGAGTATCAGTTAATTTTCTCTTTTTTTATTCCTATTCCGCTAGTGGTATTACCCTGTGGGTCAATATCTATTACTAGAACCTTCTTGCCTTGTACAGCGAGGCAGGCACTTAGGGTTTATGTTGGTAGTTGTCTTACCAACTCCACCCTTTTGATTAAATATTGCTATTGCCTTTCCCATATAAGTCTCCTTTTTGAGATTTCACTATTGTAATTATATATTATTACAGCTCTTCTATCTATATTTACGTCCTATTTCTTATTATATTTACGTGATTTTTTTAGCGAAGTTTTTTTGTTCAATGTTTCACGTGAAACAATATGTAGTGGGTAGCAAAAATGTTTCACGTGAAACATTTTTGCTTTCCCACTACATGGTTGTAAAATATTACATTGTAAAAATTTAGTAGTATTAACGAATTGGAGTCTTTTTAGCAACACCCGGCTTACGAGGAAACCTTTTAGGAGTAGCATTGATCTTTTTATAAAAAAATTAGCCTATGCCCAGATATAGCGTTTGTATCTTCTGACGAATTCTCTATCTTGTCTACCTTTCCACCAAGCACATTAATAGCCTTTTTCTGCAGCAGCTATTTCATCTTCTGCTCCTTCCCTTTATAAGGAATAAAAATAGCCACCTTTCTTAACAAGAGGAAGGCACCATTCAGATAACACATTCAAGGATGCGACAGCTCTCGATACACAAACATCTGCCTTTTCTCTATATTTTATATCGTGTCCCATATCTTCAGCTCTAATATGCAGAAGATAAATATTACTGATTCCAAGTTCCTCAGCAACTTGATTTATCACTTTTAATCTCTTACTTAGTGAATCAGCAAGAATAAATTTTTTATCAGGATTAGTAATAGCAAGTGGGATACCTGGAAAACCCCCTCCAGTACCCATATCTACGATTATTTCAGCTTTCTGAAACTCTTCGTAATCATTGCAAGCTAATGAGTCTACAATATGTTTCTCTAGGAATTCGTTCTCTTCTCTAACAGCTGTGAGGTTGATATTCTCATTGATTTCAAGAATTCTCTGCATATAACTGATCATTTTGTCAGTCATATCAAAACCGTATTTATTATTGAGTTCGGAGATTATTCTATCCTTCATACTCATTCCTCTCACTTCGTTCAGTACTTCTTCTCTCCTTTTCAAGATAGATAAGGAGCACATTAATATCCGCAGGTGATACACCGCTGATTCTACTTGCCTGTCCAATACTAATCGGGCTTATCTCAGTAAGCTTCTGTCTTGCTTCAAGTCTTAACCCGTTGATTTCATTGTAATTAATATCTTCTGGAAGCCTCTTATTCTCTAGCTTTTTCATCTTTTCAACCTGTGCAAGTTGCTTATCTATGTATCCGGCATATTTAATTCTAACTTCAACCTCATACCTTTCAGCACGATTTAGCTCCGGTCTGGTTTCATCATCTATTTCTTGTAATGCTTCGTAAGATATTTCAGGTCTTCTAAGCAAATCATAGAACGTTATATTATTATTTGTTGCCTCATGACTACCTTGAGATACTAGAAAAATCATTCAATATGCTAAATTCTGCATACTTACTTTTTTTAATCTTTCGATTTCACTATCTACGAGTTTTTTTCTTAGCAATAAACTTTGAATATCTTTCTTCAGATACTAATCCGTACTCATATCCTATTTCTGTCAAACGTCGATCTGCGTTGTCTTGTCTCAGAATAAGTCTAAATTCCGCTCTAGACGTCATTATTCTATAAGGCTCCATAGTACCTTTAGTCACTAAATCATCGATTAGAACGCCAATATAAGCCTCGTTTCTTCCAAGAACAAGAGGATTTTGACCATTAATCTTACGTGCCGCATTAATTCCAGCTATAAGTCCCTGCGATGCAGCCTCCTCATACCCAGAGCTTCCGTTAAACTGACCCGCACAAAACAGATTTTCGATAAGCTTACTCTCAAGGCTAGGTTTAAGAGTCGTCGGATCTATGCAGTCGTACTCTATGGCATATGCTGGTCTAACTATCTCAGCATGCTCAAGCCCTGGTATTGTACGATAGAACTTTTCCTGAACATCCTCTGGCAAACTCGATGACATACCCTGTATATACATTTCGTCAGTATCAATTCCTTCAGGTTCAACGAAGAGCTGATGTCTTTCTCTATCTTTGAATCTTGAAACCTTGTCTTCGATTGAAGGACAATATCTCGGCCCAACACCGACGATATTACCAGAGTACATCGCTGAACGGTCAAGATTTTCAAGGATTATTCTATGCGTTTTACTATTTGTATATGAGAGCCAACAAGATATCTGGTTCCTTCCAAGTTCCTTACCTTCATTCATAAATGAAAAAGGAATAATCTCATCATCTCCGTCCTGCTGCTTCATCTTGTCGTAATCCAAAGTAGAAGCGAGCATACGCGCAGGAGAACCTGTCTTGAACCTACGCATTGGAAGACCATACTCATGTAACTTCTCTGCCAGCTCCATAGACGGAGCTAACCCGCTAGGTCCGCTATAATACGCACTTTCACCTATAAAAATCTTTCCAGCGAGAAATGTACCAGTGCATATAATTACAGTTTTAGCCATGTAAATAGAGTTAGTTCTCGTCACAACTCCACACACTGTACCATCTTCGAGAACAAGGTCAACAATCTCAGCCTGCTTGAGACTAAGCTTTTCCTCGTTCTCGATAGTCTTCTTCATCTCCAAATGGTATCTCGTCTTATCCGCCTGTGCACGAAGCGAATGGACTGCTGGACCCTTTGAGGTGTTGAGCATCTTGCTCTGAATAAATGTCTTATCTATATTGAGTCCCATCTCTCCACCGAGAGCATCAATCTCGCAGACCAGATGACCTTTACCAGTTCCACCAATAGATGGATTGCAAGGCATCATTGCGACAGACTCTAGATTCATCGATAGAAGCAAAGTCTCGCAGCCAATTCTTGCAGCCGCAAGTCCAGCTTCGCAGCCAGCATGACCAGCACCAACAACTACTACATCGTATTCACCCATCATGCAATATTTATTTGAATTTTTGATTTCTTGCAAATTCATAATTATTTTCCTAAACAAAAACTTAGAGAAGATTGTATCTAAAAATCTCTTCACTCGCGGTTTCTCCGATTATTTCTCCCAAAAATCTGAAATGCATCATTTGATTCAATCTCAGCTATTTCAAGTGGTTCGTGCATATTTAAAAAGTTCTATGCTACGCCCTAGTGATTCATTTGCTCGTACAAGAGCATCCTTATGTCTTTCGTTTGTGACTATGTTTCCATCATCACTTCTAATCATTCCTGCTGTAAAAAAATATCCTCTATCGCACTCCTCACTTTACCGATTCCTTCGATAGTCTTTACAGTGGTATAAACTATACTAGTGCAGTTAAGTATTCTTTTAATATCCGCAATTTCACTTTCAGATATTGATATTCCAAGGTCTTCTTTATTAATAACAAGAAGCACTTGTTTTTCCCTCTATATGTCTAGCAATCTCTATATCTTCATCATCGAGACTACCACTTCCATCTATAACCATAATCACGAGATCAGCAATATTAATCTCATTCTTTGATCTTTCGATACCAATCTGCTCTATGACATCATCGGTATCTCTGATCCCAGCAGTATCCACAATTACTATAGGATAACCACCAATAGTAGCACTCTCTTCAATCGTATCTCTCGTCGTTCCTGGGATATTAGTAACTATAGCTCTATCTTCGCCTAGAAGACCGTTCATGAGAGATGATTTTCCAACATTGGTGCGGCCAACAAGCGCCAACTTAATTCCTTCTCTTGCAAGCCTACCAAATTCAGAAGATTTAATTAAGTTAATAAGCTTTTTCCTGCAGTTTCGTGAGTTCAGCAATGAAATCATCATAGGCAACTTGCTCTATATCTTCATCAGGGAAGTCTATATTAACATTCATTTGAGCCAATACATTTAATATTTTGCTACGAATATCAATAATTTCCTGACCCAGACTCCCGTTAAGTTGGTCAGATGCAATGCTAAGCGGCTTCTCACTTCTAGCTTTAATCAAATCAATTACTGCTTCTGCCTGCGAGAGATCTAGTCTGCCATTTAAAAAGGCGTTTTTAGTAAACTCTCCAGGGTCTGCAAGTCTTGCTCCAGCAGCAATTATGCTTCTAAAAATAAGCTTAAGAGAAACATTACTTCCATGTGCCTGAAACTCGACTACATCGTCACCAGTAAATGTATGTGGTGCTTTCATATATATTACAACCATGTCATCAATTACAGTTCCAGTCTTATCAATAGCATGACCATAGTAAACGTGACGAGGCAATACCTCATCAGGACATTCACGATATACACTCTTCATTATATGAAGTGAATTCGGTCCACTAACACGGACTATACCCACTCCTCCTTCTCCTAGGGGAGTTGCAATTGCAGCAATTGTATCTGCCATAAATTCTCCTATTTGACGAAAAGAGCCCATCAAAGATGGGCTCTAAGTGTTATTTCTTCTCGATTATAACTCTTCTATAAGGGTCCTTGCCCTCACTCCTAGTTGTTACACTTGGATGATTCTGAAGTGTTGAGTGAATAACCTTACGTTCGTAAGGATTCATTGGTTCAAGAGTAATCTTTCTCTCGGAACGCTCCACCTTACCAGCTAGCCTATTTGCAAGACTTACTAGAGTCTGCTCTCTCTTAGCTCTGTAATTCTCAGCGTCCATAACAACTCTTGTGTATCCGCCATTTTCCTTGTTAACAACAAGGCTAGCTAGATACTGAACAGCATCGAGTGTCTGTCCTCTCTTGCCGATGATTGTACCTGTGTCTGCACCAGTCACATTCACGTAGATAAGATCCTTGCCTTCCTTAACTTCGAAACCGAGGTCAATGCCCATCTCTTTGGTGATTTCTTTTTAGGAACGCTTCTACTGGATGATCCTGTACCGGCGTGAGCTTATCAACATCAAGAAGTAGAGTTGGCTCAAAATTACTATTATCTCTCTTGCTTCTCTCTCTGTTCTTCTTAGGTCTAGGAGATTTCTTCTTATCTCCCTGTCTAGCACGCTCGCTCGCACGAGCATCTTCAAGCTCTTCCTCTTCGTACTTATCGTAATCTTTTCTGATCTCATCAGGAACAACAATAGTGTTATTCTCAGGAAGACCAGCTAGGATTCTATCTATATCATCGAAAGTTGCTTTTTCCTTGTGTGCTTTATCAGCACCTTCATTCTTGGGAGTAACTCTCACTTTAGCAAGTTTAGATCCTATACCGAGGAATCCTTTACTTGATTCCTCAAGGATTTCAACGTTGACTTCATCTCTGGTGAGTTTGAGTTCCTGAAGCGCAAGCTCTACGGCTGTGTCGACATCAACTCCCCATTTTTCTGAAGCTTTCATCATTATCCTTTCATCCTTGCTTTCTTCATCTTCTCAAGCTGCTTCTCAGCACGTCTTCTCTTATCTTCAAGTTCCTGCTCTTCCTTGAGCTTTGCACGGAACTTATTCATTCTGATATTCAAGAAAATCTGAATGAACTGTCCACCTGCCCAATAAATAGCAAGACCAGCTGGATACGCTCTAGCAAGCCACAGGATACTGAGTGGGAAAAAAAGTACTTCATCATCATGTTCATTGATTTTCCTTGACCACCCATAATTTCGTTCTGGCCTGTAAGCTGCTGTGTCATCGCAAAAGAGATGTACGTTGAGACAGCTGCAGCGATTGGAAGAATCCAAAGGTCAGGCTGTCCAAGGTCTTTAATCCATAGGAACGACTGATGAACTGCGAAAATCATGTTCTCATCAGCGATATACTTAATAGGATTTCTGAGAAGAGTGAAAAGACCCATGATGATAGGTAGCTGGATAAGCATAGGTAGACAACCGCCCATAGGGTTGAAGTTCTCGTCTTTATAAAAGCTTAGCCATCTCTTCGTTCATCTTCTCTTTGTCATTCTTATACTTCTCCTGAATAGCCTTCATCTTAGGCTGGAGCGAAGACATCGAAGCTGTCGATTTAATCTGCTTGAAGTAGAGAGGATAGAGGATCAGCTTAACGAGTACCGTTAGTATTATTAGTGAAATACCATAGTTACCAACTAAGTTGTAAATGAACGTTAGTAAATAACCCAAAGGCACCGCAATAATTCCCATATTCCGTCCTTTCTTATCTTAGAGGATCGTAACCACCAGGATTTCCCGGGTGACATCTAAGTATTCTCTTTATTCCTAAATATGTTCCCTTGAAAGGTCCATACTTCTCAAGTGCCTGTATAAAAATACGTGCTGCAAGTAGGATAAAACCTACATGTTGACGGGAATAAAGGCGAAATAAATTTCTGATATCCTCTGATAATAATTATCAATATGCGTTTAATAATGTTCTTTAAAAGCTTTATCATTTTAAAAGCCCTTACTTGTCTAGAAGATGTTCCGAACGAAGAACTCCGTACATCGACCTTCTGACTTCTTCACACTTGTGATCATTGATAGAGTTTCTAGCTATAAAAAAATTACGTCGTATCCGCTCTTAACCTTGCAGCCTATCAGTCTATAAGCTTCTCTCATGAGTCTTCTAGACCTATTTCTCTGCACGCTATTTCCAACCTTCTTGCTAGAAACGTAAGCTATTCTCGAATACTTAAGCCCATTCTTTTTATAGATAATTACCATGAATCTCGAGACTTTCGATTGACCTTTGTTATAGACAATCTTGAAGTCCTGCTGATTTCTTAGCGTTGATTCTCTGAGCATGATCACATTACCTTCTGTCAGCTATTAAGCTGTAAGGCTCTTTCTACCTCTAGCTCTTCTTCTCTTGAGAACCTTTCTGCCGCTTGCAGTTGCCATTCTCTTTCTGAAGCCGTGCTCCTTAAGTCTCTGCCTTTTCTTAGGCTGGTAAGTTCTTTTCATGTTAATTTCTCCTTCCATATCAACGTTTGATATAATCTAATATAGTTGTGTCTTCTAAATTCCAAAGGCACATACATCGTGATATTATACTTTCAAACCATAACAAAGTCAATGGATACAACATTTTGACGGTGTTCTTTAGGAAAAAAATTTTTTTAAATTTTTTTAAATTTATCCTACACACTACATTTAGTGGTAGCTTTTAACTTATTAACAAAGTTATCCACAACATGTGTATAACTTTATTTTTGCCACATGCTAATACAGTGATTTTATAGGATTCAGCGTTATTGCTGTTGTGGATTTATTTGTGTAAAATATGTTTATTCACCTAGGAGGCAGTACATTGGACACTAACAAGATATGGGATTCGTTTATAGAGGAAATCAAGAAGTCCACAAGCAAACTAAGTTTTGATATGTTCTTCTCTGATCTTTCACTATATAAACTCGATGTTGATAACAAGACAATTTATATTCAACTTGAAGATATAAGTATAATTAAGTTTCTAAGAGAGAAATACATAGTTCAAATCGAAGACATATTCTCGAGGCTGCTCGGAGACGATTTTCAAGTTGTTATAAAGTCAAAGGATGAGTATAAGAGTAACAAGATTGATAAAAAGAAAAAAATTAGAAAGTCTCTTTATAAAGATAATTCCAAGCTTTTCAATCCAAAGTTTAACTTTGAAAACTTTGTAGTTGGTGGTAACAACAGATTCGCTTATGCTGCATCACTTGCAGTTGCCGAGTCACCTGCAGAAGCTTACAATCCTCTTTTTCTGTATGGAGGATCCGGTCTTGGTAAAACTCATCTCATGCAGGCCATAGGAATTCAGGTTATTAAGAACGATCCTACTTCAAATGTTCTGTACATTTCTTCCGAAACTTTTACGAATGAACTAATAGAAGCAATAAATACGCAGAACACCAATCAGTTCAAGGAAAAAAATATAGAAATATAGATATTCTTCTCATAGACGATATCCAGTTTTTGGAGGGTAAAGAAGCTACTCAGGAAGAATTCTTCCATACATTCAATACCTTATACGAGAACAACAAACAGATAGTAATATCAAGTGACAGACCTCCGAGCAACCTACAGAAACTCGATGAGAGGCTGACTACGAGATTTGGATTTGGAATAACGGCAGACGTTCAGCCTGCTGACTTTGAGACTAGAGTAGCGATTCTCAAGAAGAAGATTGAACTTGCTGAAATCGAGATAGATAATGACATTGAAGAGGTTTGTAATCTAATTGCTGAGAAAATCAAGTATAATATCAGGGAGCTAGAAGGTGCGATGAACCGTATGATAAGCTTCTCCGAGATTATGAATAACAAGATTGACCTTGATTTTGCTAAGATAGTGTTAAAGGACATCTATAGAGACACCGATAAAGCAATTGCTCCGGAGAGGATAAGATCGACAGTCGCTTCTTACTACGATATCAAGGTTTCAGATCTTGACTCAAAGCGTAGAACTGCAGAGGTTGCGCTTGCTAGACAAGTTGCGATGTACCTGTGCAGAGAGAGCACTGATTTCTCATTCTCTAAAATAGGTGAGATATTCGGAGGCAGAGACCACTCAACTGTAATGAGTAATTGTAATAAAATACAGAATCTATATCAGGAAGATGAACTTATCAAATACGATATAGACGAGATTAATAAAAAAAGCTAAAGAAACATGATTTATAGGATATAATCACTTATTTTTTTATCAAGTTTATTTATCCATATTTTACTAACTAGTTATCATCAGGGGTTATCAATATACTTTTTTTGAACTAGATACGAGATAATTAAAGCAAAAAGAAAGTTATCCACATTATCAACAGCCCCTACTATTATTACTAAATATATAATATATAAAGAAAGGGAATTTCGATGAAAATATACTGCACAAGAAATGAACTTAATAGAGCTATTAATAACGTATCTCACTCAATTCCAACAAGGACACCTTCACCAATATTAGAAGGGATACTTATTGAGACTAAGGGAGATAGAATGTACCTTACAGCAACAGATACTAACATGACTATAGAGTCTAACATTTCTGTTGATAGTGAAGGCGACGTTTCATTTGTAATAGAAGAGAAGAACTTTGCTAACATCGTTAATAAGCTTCCTGAAGAGGAAGTGCTTATGGACTTTAATCACGAAAAGAATCAGATTAAGATTAACAGCGGTAAATCATCTTCTACTTTTAATTGTTTCTCGGCAGATGAATTTCCAAGATTCAATATTGGAGAAGGACAGAAGATAATTCTTTCAAAAAAAGATATTAAAAACTTAATCCGTAAGACTTCGTTCTCCGCAAGTGCTGATGAACTCAATGGAGTACTAACGGGTGTCCTTATCGAGCTAGGTGAGGGAAATCTTCGCATGGTAGCTGTGGATACATTTAGAATGGCTATTTACAATGCAAAGGTTGATACAGATGAGAAGCTAAGCATCGTAGTTCCAGCTAAGCTTCTCGGAGAAGTTTCAAAGATTATCAGCGACGATGACAACGATGAACAACTATTTATGGAGATTGTGGATAACAAGGTTGTTATGCTTTTTGACAACAACAGAGTAATCCTCAACACTCTTAATGGAAACTACATTGATTACAACAGAATCATCAAGGCTGAAACTAATATCAAGATTAGAACTAGCAGAATTGAGTTAATGAAGAGTATTGATAGAGCTGCTATTATAGCTTCTGCTCAGAATAATAACCTTATCAAGATGAATATTGGGGAAGAACAGATTGAAATTACATCTCTCTCCGAGAAGAGCAGCATCAAAGAAATGGTTGAAATCATGAAAGAGGGAGATAACCTAGAGATTGGATTCAACTCAAGATACATGATGGATGTGCTAAAGGTTATCGACGATGAAGAGATTATTCTAAGCATGAGCGACAGTGTAAAGCCATGCATCATCACTCCTCTTAAGGGTGATACTTATCTGTATCTAGTACTTCCTGTAAGAATTAACTAGTAATAGGAAACTGTGGATGAGAGTAAATAGTATAAAACTAAAAAATTTCAGAAACTACAGCGATCTCGAAGTAGAGTTTGATAGTAAGCGAAATATAATAATAGGTGAAAACGCGCAGGGTAAAACCAACCTCATAGAGGCTATATATCTCTGCGCGTTTGCGCGTTCTTTTCGTACGAGCAACTCAACTGATCTCATTAAGATTGGGGAAGATAGCTGCAATGTATCTATTGAAGCAGTCAGCGAAGATATAGAAAAGAAAATTAGCATCACTGTTAATAATCGCGGCAAGAAGATGATTAAGAAGGATAATAAGTTTCTTAGTAGAACTGCGGAGCTTCTGAACAATCTAGTAGTCGTGGTTTTCTCACCTGATGATTTAAGAATCATCAAGGACAGCCCAGAAAAGCGTAGAAATTTCATAGATAAAGAGATAAGTCAGCTCAGACCTAGTTATTTCGAGGCTCTTAAAAATTACAAAGAAGTGCTCAGGCAGAAGAATTCACTTATCAAGCAGTTAAGGTCACCTGGGAGCGAGCCTAAGATGAGAGATATGCTTGAGATATACGATATGCAGCTAGCGAAATACGGTAGTGAAATTATTAAAAATTCGCCGTGAATTCGTGGAAATGCTATCAGAGAAAGCTTCTAAGATACAGAACAACATATCTAAGGGAAGAGAAACTTTGAATATAAAATATGTTGAATCGGTATCTGCCGAGAACATTCTCGATGAAATTGTAAATTTTCGCGACCGAGATATATACAACGGTCACTGCAGCATAGGTCCTCATAGGGATGATCTTGATTTCTATATCAATGGCATAGATGCCAAGAAGTTTGGCTCGCAAGGACAGCAGAGAACAGTCGCGCTGTCGCTGAAACTTGCAGAGATTCAGCTTGCTGAGATGATTCTAGGTGAGAATGCGGTACTTCTTCTAGACGATGTACTATCTGAATTAGATAGAGAACGTCAGAGTTATCTGCTAAATGAGATAGAGGATGTTCAGTTATTTCTTACGTCAACTGAGGTTAACTCGGAACTCCTTAAGGGTATGGAAGAAGGAAAGGTATTTAACGTAAAAAGAGGTTCGCTTGTATAAATTAGATACAAAAATAAGCGAATAATTAGGCAATATAACATATAAAAATAGAAAAATATCAAAAAATAAGCGATTTAAGGTAGTTTTATTCTTTAAAAAGGGTGAAACTACCTTTATTGCTATTTTAACGCCTCTATGCTAAAATAAATGGGTTAGAAATATAAAAAGGAAGGTCAATATGAGCGCAGAAAATAAGCAAAACAATTATGATGCCTCCCAAATTACCGTACTTGAGGGACTAGAACCTGTAAGGGTTAGACCTGGTATGTACATTGGTAGTACTGGGCCTGCGGGACTTCATCATCTCGTATATGAGATTGTTGATAACTCTGTCGATGAAGCACTTGCTGGGTATTGTAAGCATATCACTGTTACGATAAATGAAGATAACTCGATCACCGTTACTGATGATGGACGAGGAATGCCAGTAGATATTCACCCTAAGCTTGGAATTCCTGCTGTTGAAGTTATTCACACGCAGCTCCATGCCGGTGGTAAATTTGGAGATGGTGGATATAAGGTATCTGGAGGTCTCCACGGAGTAGGTGCTTCTGTAGTAAACGCACTTTCAACTCACATGATTGTAGAGGTTAAGCGTAATGGTAATCTCTATAAGCAGGAGTACAAGAGAGGAAAGACTACTACAAAGCTAGAAATCATTGGAACTTCAAAGGAAACTGGTTCTAAGACTACTTTCTGGCCAGATGCAGAAATCTTTGATGAAACAGTATTCGATTACGATACACTGCAGAGACGTATGCGTGAGATGGCTTTCCTTAATAAGGGACTAAGAATTTCTATCGAGGATAAGAGAGAAGGACGAAAGAAGAAAGAAAGCTTCCACTACGAAGGTGGAATTATCGAATTCGTTCAGTATCTCAATAAGAATAAAGGGATTAATCAACAACAAGATTTTCTACTTCGAATACGAGAAGGACGGATATGAGGTAGAGATTGCTATGCAGTACACCGACAGGTATAGCGAGCTCACACTTTCTTATGCAAATAACATCAACACTATCGAGGGTGGTTTCCATCTAGTTGGATTTAGAGCGGCTCTCACTAGAACTATCAACGATTATGCTAGAAGAACTAAGCTTCTTAAGGATAACGATGATTCGCTTCAAGGTGAAGACGTTAGAGAAGGTCTAACAGCAATAGTAAGTGTTAAGTTGACAAATCCTCAGTTTGAAGGACAGACTAAGGCTAAGCTTGGTAATAGCGAGGTTAGAGGATTTGTTGAGAGTAACATGAATGAGAACCTTGCATTCTTCCTCGACGAGAATCCAAAGGAAGCTAAGCTCATTGTTGATAAGTGCCTCAAGGCTGCTCGTGCAAGAGAAGCTGCTAGAAAAAGCTAGAGAAATTACTCGTAAGACTTCGGTACTCGAGACAACATCTCTACCTGGTAAGCTTGCAGATTGCTCGGAGAAGGATCCAGCACTTTCGGAGATTTTTCCTAGTAGAGGGAGATTCTGCCGGTGGTAGCGCTAAGTCTGGTAGAGACCGTAACCGTCAGGCTGTACTTCCGCTAAGAGGTAAGATTCTCAACGTAGAGAAAGCGAGAGAAGATAAGATTCTTAACTCGGACGAGATCAAGAATATGATAACTGCATTTGGATGCGGAGTAGGAAGTAACTTCGATATCACAAAGCTCAGATATCACAAGATTATCATCATGACCGATGCCGATGTCGACGGTGCTCATATCAGAACTCTGCTGCTCACATTCTTCTATAGATTCATGACACCACTTATCGAGGGTGGATATGTATATGCGGCTCAGCCACCTCTATTCAGAGTAAAGCAGGGCAAGGAACTTCACTATACTTATTCAGATGCTGAGCAGGAAAAGCTACTCGCTGAACTTAAGGCTAAGAATAAGAATGCAAAAATTGAGATTCAGAGATACAAGGGTCTTGGTGAGATGGACTTTAACCAGCTATGGGAGACTACTATGGATTATAACCATAGAACTCTCGTACAGATTAAGATTGATGATGCAACAGCTGCAGATGAAATCTTTACAACTCTGATGGGGGATAAGGTTCCGCCAAGAAAGAAGTTTATTGAAGACAATGCAAGATACGCAACACTAGATATTTAATGGACATTAAGGAGATATAATGACTACGCTTTTTAGAAGATAGCAAAAATCATCACTCATGAAATATATGATGAGATGAAGAATTCATATATCGACTACGCGATGAGCGTTATTGTCGGACGTGCACTCCCAGATGTTCGTGATGGACTCAAGCCAGTACACAGAAGAATTCTATATGGAATGAGCATCCTAGGGTATTACTCCAGACAAGCCGCACAAGAAATCGGCGCGTATTGTCGGAGAAGTAATGGGTAAATATCACCCTCACGGTGACAGCTCAATATACGATGCCATGGTTAAGATGGCACAGGATTTCTCGACGAGATATCCGTTAGTAGACGGACACGGTAACTTCGGTTCTGTAGACGGAGATGGAGCAGCTGCTATGCGTTATACGGAGGCTAGAATGTCGCCGTTTTCGTTACAGATGGTTCGCGACATAGAGAAAGACACTGTTGATTTTACAGACAACTTCGACGGTGAGGAGAAGGAGCCGGTGGTTCTCCCTTCGAGAGTACCTAATCTGCTTATAAATGGATCGAACGGTATTGCCGTAGGTATGGCGACTTCCATTCCTCCTCATAACTTAAGCGACACAATCGATGCTTGTATTAAGAGAATCGACGATGAGAATTGTAGTAATGATGAGCTCATTAAGATTATAAAGGCACCAGATTTTCCAACGGGTGCAAGCATTCTCGGAAGGGATGCGGCTAGAGAAGCTTATGAGACTGGAACAGGTAAGATTACAGTAAGATCTAAGAGCGAGATTGAGGAAACTGCTCGCGGTAGGATGAGAATCGTAATCACTGAGATTCCTTTCCAGGTTAACAAGGCGAGACTCATCGAATCTATGGCTGACCTCGTTAGAAATAAGAAAATCGATGGAATTTCCGCTATTAGAGATGAATCTAACAGAGAGGGAATGAGAATCGTAATCGAACTCAAGAAGGATACTAATCCTAATGTGATTCTCAACAGATTATACAAGCACACTCAGCTTCAGAGCACTTATAGCATGATTATGCTAGCTCTAGTTAACAGTGAACCTAAGATTCTCAGACTATGCGAGATTATCGATGAGTATCTAAAGCACCAGAAGATTGTAATCACAAGAAGGACAAAGTTCGACCTCGCAAAAGCTGAGGCAAGAGCACATATCTTAGAAGGTCTTCTGATTGCGCTAGATAATATAGACGAAGTAATCAAGGTAATCCGTTCTAGCTACAATGATGCTAAGGAAAAGCTGATGGTTAGATTCGGTCTCAGTGAGATTCAGTCTCAGGCAATCTTAGATATGAGACTAGCTAGGCTGCAGGGTCTCGAACGTGAGAAGATTGAGAACGAGCATAATGAGCTCATGCAGAAGATTGCTTACTACAAGTCAATTCTAGCTGACGAACTCAAGCTAATGGGTGTTATCAAGGATGAGCTTACCGAAATCAAGCAGAAGTACGGTGATGGCAGAAGAACCAAAAATCGTTGCTGATGATGGTGGAATAGATGAGGAATACTTGATAGATGAAGAGGATGTCGCAGTTACGCTAACACACCTCGGATATATCAAGAGAGTTCCTGAGAATACTTACAAGGCACAGCGCCGTGGTGGAAAGGGAATAGTAGGTCTCACAACTAGAGATTCAGACTTTGTAAAGGATCTCATAATAACGTCGACTCACGACTATCTGATGTTCTTTACTGACCTCGGTAAGGTTTATAAAAATCAAGGCTTACGAGATTCCTGAAGCATCTAGGACTGCGAAGGGCACTCCGGTTATTAACTTCCTAAACCTTGATCAGGGCGAGCGAGTAACTGCGGTTATACCGGTTAAGGAATTTGCAGATGATAATTACTTAATCATGGTTACTAGAAATGGAACTATCAAGAAGACTCCAATGTCTCAGTTCGATACTAACCGTAAGACCGGACTCATCGCTATCACGCTTAAGGATGACGACAAGCTCATCTCTGTAAGTCAGTCAAGTGGTGAAGAGAGTGTATATGTTGTGACCAAGAAGGGTAAGTCAATAACATTCCACGAGGATGATGTTAGAAGCATGGGCAGAAGTGCTGGCGGTGTAAGAGCTATAACACTAGATAAGGATGATGAAGTTGTATCTATGGAACTCGATAGCACTGGTGAGCGTGAACTGCTTGTAATGACTAAGAAGGGCTTTGGTAAGAGAACCAGCCTCGATGAGTATAGACTTCAGACCAGAGGTGGAAAGGGAGTTTCGACTTACGATAAGACTAAGTTCTCGAAGACTGGAGAGCTAGTTGGTGCAACGCTTGTAAGCAAGGATGATGAGATTATGCTGATCAACTCGAACGGTGTAATTATCAGAATAAGAGCTAACGAGATATCGAAGTCAGGTAGAACAACCCAGGGTGTTAAGATCATGAAGGTTGAGTCTGGTGACGAAATCGTATCATTTGCAAAGGTCCTCGACGAGGATGATGCTTCGAAGCCTATGACTAAGAAGGAAAAGGCTGATAGCGAGCAGATGACGTTGGTTTAGAAATTAGTTTAATGAGATAGTTAAGTAGAAAGATTAAACTTACTGAATAAAAAAAGATGAGAAAGGGTGGCTGCGGAGCGGTTGCTCTTTTTAGTAGAAAAGATAAAAAGTATGATAAAAATTATAAAAATAATAATAAATCATACAGATACTGAAAAAGAAGATAATAAAAAAATAAATAATATGTGAAAGGAAGTAATAGTGTGAGTGCAAGTTTTTACTTAGACCCAGCAGAAATCAAAGCTCAGTGTAGAGAGGCCATAGATAACCTGCACAAGGTATCATCAAAGACCATAAATGTAGAGCATAAACTAGATGAATTTATAAATAGTAATGAGCTTGAGAGCAAAGCATTCGATGCTCTAAAAACAGCAGATTGCAGATTACAAGACAGTGTTACAAAGTGTTAGGTCGCTTATCAATTACAACATAGGCGAATACAAAACACTCATGAGCAGTGTTGGTGACAAAGTTCTAGATGGTGATAAAATCCTCAAAGGACAAGAGTATGCAAGAGGTAGAATTCGTGCATATGAGGATAGGGCAAACCGCTGCCGAGAAAAATGCGGTTACATACGCCGCAATCGCAGTCTATGCAGAAAAATCAAAGCACAAGAGCATCGCTATATGATCACCTAGCAGATAACCACCGAAGGATGCTTGAAATCTGGGAAGCACAAGAGCAGGCATACTACGATATAGAGAATTCTACAAAGGATCTATTCAGCACCGGAGATAGCACAGCAGAACAGATAAACGCAGCCCTGTCAGACCTCGGTAAGTCATTTAGTGCGGGCGCATTTCATCCAAACCTAGAAGCCTCATGGAGAGCAAAGCTAAATGAAGAGTCAAAGGAGCTGGATGTTATAGTGCTATATGGTATAAAGAGACCAATATCCATAAATGAGGAAACATGGGAGAAATATCAGGGTGAGGTAACGACAAATGTACTTATACTAGAAAAAAACAGGGCTGGGCAGTCGATGGGATAAAGGCTTATGCCAGATATATTAATAAGAATATAGCAGGAAAGATTACACCAGGTGATGTGCTTGTAGAGATAGATAAGTGTAATAAACAAACTCAACTAGTTGGTAGTGAAGTCTTTAAAAAGATGTGGTATGCGTGGAAAGCAGAAGGATTATCAGCATCCGAGAGCAAGAAGAAGCTCAAGATGCTGATGAAAGTTACAGGCATGGACGGTATTGATGAGAATTCATCAGCAGAAGAATTAAGGCGTATTGCAAACAAAATTGATCCTAATCTTGAGCCTGATGATAAGTTCTGGGGAAGTCTTTCGAGCACAGTAAGAACGGCGTTCCTGCCTACCCCTGAAGGAAATACAATAGCACTGGCAAATATAGAAAAGAGAATACATATCGAAAATGCACTAAAAGGGAAATTAGGAAAACAAGTGCATCTGTTTAGATACGTAATTTCCTATCAGCAGGCTGAATATATTTCGAACTTGTATGCAGAAGGTACTGACGAAGAAAAGCTGGCAAGATATATAAGAGAACACAAAGTTGATTGGTCAGTAGAAGAGTCAGCTAGACTGCATCAAAAAAGGTATTATGATAAGGATGGGAATAGATATATTTTTCCTGAAGGACACAGTAATGCTAATGGTGGGGTTAACCTTAAAGTTGTTACGAATGGAAAGTTTCGCTCTGAATTTATAATTAATGGCGACGGTAAATTTCTTACACTCTTGGACAAAGATGCTACTCAAGATGCCATGGTTAACTGCTCCAGCTTTAATTATGCCACTGCAAATGATAATTATCACCAGATGTTCGATGTATTTCCAGCTAAAGAAACTGGTTATGAACCTAGATTTAGAGATGAGTCACTATTTTTAAAAGATAAAAAAGGGATTACATACAAAGAAAGAAGATATATAGCACCAGAGATATTAAATAGTGACGATAGTAAATCATTAAAGCAAAATAGGAAGAACTTTAAGGATAGGGTGAAGTTATGAGTAAAAAAAGCATCATAAAACTAGGGATAGCTCTGATGGCTGTATTGTTAACAACTACTATGGCAGTTATATTTTTATACAACAGTGTTTGTACCTAAGCCGATTACAGAAATTAAAAAATACAGTATACATAGGGGGCCTGTATGGGAAATATCCTTCAAAAAATCATTCTAGATCATATATCGAGTTTAAAGATGATGGGAACTTTGTCTTGATGTATGACGATAGCAGGCGTAGTCAAGAGGATTATGGAGATGATGGGGCTGGCTATGCGCAAAATATAATCTGTTTCTTTGGCAAGTATAAAATGGAAAATGGGAACTACTTAATAAAACCCACTAATGGGGCTAGAGTTGTATTTAAAGATTCAGCTTCAGTAGATAGAGGTGTAATCTCTTTTTATAAAGAAAAAAACTATGAGAAGGATTTTTCGTGCAGTGGGTGATATAGTATGTAAGCTCAAAAATGGACGATACATGCTAGGAGCACCAACAGAGGACAAGAAATCATATAGAAAGGATGTATATTACTACCTCATTTACAACAAATCCGACATAAAGAAACTTCCTAGTTCTGTAGAAGAATTCCGCAAACAGTTTAAGATGGACAAGAAAGCGGAACAGGAGCGCATAGCGGAGCAGAATAGATAGCATATTTGTTATGATAGGTTTTCAGAAAGCTCGTATTCGAGCTTTCTATTTTAATATGGTATTGATTTCATAGAGGATTCGCAGAGCTATAGAGAGGTAAATCAATAATCCGCCGGCTATGTCGGTTTTATTAGAGTATATTTAACTTTAAGAAGAAACCTCCGATGTTATCACAATGTTGGTTCGCCAACCGCATCATATAACAAAGGAGATTGCCATCATGGATGAAAAAAATACTCTACCACACACAAGCTGGAGATATAAATATCATATAGTGTTGATAGTATGTTTTATCGTTTCGATGGCTGCACCATTGATTATCTATTCAAATAGGCATAGATGGTCGTCGAACGGAAAAAGCTACAGGTGATGAAAAGTAACCATTTATCAGTAGATATGGTGTATTCAAACAAAAAGATAGTAAAAATGTTTTTAAACCATTGTCAATTAATGATGAAAAGAGGTACGGAAATGAGAAATTCGGAAAATAACGAAGTAAAACTGAATGATAGTCTATCTTCTTTGAATGATGATACGGGTTATCGCACACCTATTTTCGGTACAGAGACTAGCGGTGCTGCAATGCCAAAGGATAAGATAAATGATGAGCCAGTTGCTCCAGGAGTGGCTGCAGAGATGATCAGACAGTATCTGAGTGTTGAGGGTAATGCGACACAGAATCTTGCGACATTCTGTCAGACATATATGGAACCAGAAGTAACAAAGCTGATGGCAGAGAATTTCGAGAAAAATGCGATTGATAAGGATGAATATCCTATGACTGCGGACCTTGAAAATCGCTGTGTAGATATTATTGGAAAGCTGTGGAATGTGGATAAGCAGGAAGAGCCACTCGGAACTTCCACGGTTGGATCCTCTGAAGCGTGCATGCTCGGCGGACTAGCAATGCTATTTAGATGGAAAAAGCTAGCAGATGCAGCTGGTGTAGATAGATTTACCAAGAGAAGACCTAATCTCGTAATCTCATCAGCTTATCAGGTATGCTGGGAGAAGTTCTGTCGTTACTGGGATATAGAGATGAGAACTGTGCCAATAGACCTCGATCATCTATCGCTTAACATGGACACGGTTATGGATTATGTCGATGAATACACTATCGGAATAGTGGCTATACTAGGCATAACCTATACTGGAAAGTACGATGATATAAAGGCTCTCGATAATCTTGTTGAGAAATACAATAAAGAGCATACTGATATGCCAATTCGGATTCACGTAGACGCCGCTTCCGGTGGTATGGTCGCTCCATTTATCGATCCAGAACTAGAGTGGGATTTCCGACTTAAGAACGTGTGGTCGATAAGTACTTCTGGACATAAGTACGGACTCGTATATCCAGGAGTTGGCTGTGTAATTTGGCGTAGCAAGAAAGCGCTGCCTGAGGAACTAATCTTCTGGGTAAGCTACCTTGGTGGCAAGGAAGCAACTATGGCGATTAACTTCTCTCGTAGTGCTTCGCAAATTGTCGGACAGTATTATATGCTACTCAGAAATGGATTTAAGGGATACAAAGAAATCCATGAGCGGACCCTAGAGGTTGCTAGATACATGGCTTCCGAGATTGAGAATATGGGCATCTTCGAGGTGCTTGAGGGCGCAGAACAGATTCCAATCATCTGCTGGAAGCTTAAGGACGATGTAGATGTGGAATGGACACTTTATGATCTGGCAGATCGTCTCCGTATGCAGGGCTGGATGGTACCTGCATATCCAATGCCAGAGAATATCAAGGATATCGATGTACAGAGACTAGTGCTCAGACAGGATTTCGGAATGAATCTAGCGATACTCTGCATTAAGGACATGAAGAAGCAGATTGAGATTCTTAATAACTCCCGTGTAATCGTGCCAAATAACGGAAATGGTGATAACAACTATGTATCTAAGGGGTTCGATCATAGTGGGAGATAAGAAACGCTTTAAATATGTGTGAAACATCTTCTAAAATTAAAGAGAAAACACTATAGCTCTAAGGGATATACAATATTAGAAAATAAATAAGCAAAAAAAGGATTGGTTCGTCCAATCCTTTTTTTAAGTGCGAAAAATAATATTAATTTGATTAAGGTATTCTTTGGATATGAGTGTAGTACTTTAAATCTGATTGTATATCAATGTATTAAATAACAAGTTAATAGAAAATTTTTTTATAGTATAAAAAGGTTAAAAATGTATTTAAATAGATACATAAATGCTATAATCAGACTACAGTATTATTTATTATTTTTGTAGTATGGAGGAACTATGTTCTGTAAATTAAATATTACTCTAGAAAAATAAAAAGTGGATTAGAAAACGAAAACCCCGATAGGGGACGAAAACTTTATTAGTCTGGTCTTGAGAGATCTTGACTGCGTTATTTGAAAGAAATAGAGGTGGAAAGAGAAAAATGAAGAAAAAAATCAAATGATGTTAACATGTAGCAGTTTGATGCTTATACTGCAATCAGTTGCTTATTATATGGTTTGGAGTTCTGGGTATAGTCAAACTATGCTAAGAAGAATGCTACTAGTTGAATTACTTACTTTAGCTTATTTGCTTCTCACTGTACGTAGAACTGATTCAACTACTGATGAGAGTATGGTTGGCTTTTGCATAGCTTATATTGTGGCGTTGTTTATGCTATTCCCAGTATTAGGTATTTTGCTTTTCTTGCAGTTTGAGCTTGCACTAATAGAGTTACTTGTTATAATTCTAGCTATAGTTGTGGCTGTAGTTGATAAAAGAAAGAACAATGCATAAGTGCATGAGTCAAGCATCATACAAGAACACATAGAAGCATATGACTATAGAGCGGCATTAGACGTTGCTAATAGTGTCAGAGATTATATTAGCAAGGATGCAATTTCCCTAATAGAAGCTGGTTCTGCTAGACTAAAGCTTGATAAATCTAATTGTGAGAAGAACGCAAAAGCTGCCAACTATGATATTTATCCAATTAAGCAAGGTGATCATTGGAACATCTTTGAATATCTTATGATTATGAAAATCAAACTAGAGAAAGAGGAGCATGCGGATTATATTCAATCTATTTCACCTGTATTCCTAAAGCTACTAGAGATGATCATCAAGAAAAACACAAATTGTTGATTTAAATTCATTAATAAGATTTAATAAGAGATCGGGTTCAGCTTGGGTAAAAAGAAACTAATAAATATGTAAAAGTCCTTTGATTATATTGCAATTATTGATGAAAAATGGCAAGGGAGGAATTGACTTAAATATTAAAAAAATAGTATTTACAAAAATAAGAGATATAGAAGAAAGTGTACGCAATAAAAGCAGCTCATAACATAACTTGTATAACAGCTGAATCTATATACAATTCAGAAAAAGAAAACACCCATGGATATATTCAAAAATGTTATGTGATTTGGCTAAGTATGCAGGCGTAAGAATTACAGATAATGATTTAAAAAAACGTATGATAAACTTAATGAAAAAAATTATTTCACTACTTTAAATTCAAGCGCCACAAAAAAATGCAAACACAATAGGATTTAGTAAAAAAAGAAAGTACCTGAATTGAAAATATCTATTTAAAAAATAATTTTCTGAATGGTAAACTAAAATCCTAAAGCTCTTAACCATGACTAGTTAATTAGTTATGATTAAGAGCTTTTAAGTTATCACTATATCGATATTCGGGGGAACAAGTATTTTAAATGACTACTTCAAGAAATTATTTAATTAAAACCCTTGTCATTATGATGGCTGCTTTTCTCATCGCTGGACTCATGCCTATGAACACATTGGCAGGGACAAATGCGAATGGTTCAATGGTTGAAATCAAAGCCACAGACAAGGATGGAACAATCACTTGCACTGCACCAGGCAATGTTGAAAGCATCAAGGCAAAGCATGAGAAGAAATTTGTAAAAATTAATATCATCTTTAAGCCAGGATCTGAGGTTGAGGTAGATGGAGATGCGCCAATCTCTATCAACGGTGTTGACCTCAATAAATATAAGGACTCGCTAGTTTACTTCTCATATCCAGAGTCTGACTTTGATCCTTCGATCAAGAAGACTGCAATGCTCGACCTCTATATCTATCCAGAGGCATGGGAGCTTATCAAGAAGGGCGGTCAGAGCGGAGAGAACACCAAGCCTAAAGAGAATAATGTATCTCTAAGCCTTGATATAACTGAGGCAGATGGAAAGCTAACTTCGTCTAAGCCAGATTACGCCGATACAGTAGACGTTAAATTCCAAAAGAAAAATGTGCACGTATACGTTTCGTTAAAAAAGGGAAATGTATTTGACATTAACGCAAAGAAACCGATTATCATCAACGGCATCGATATAAGCAAGTACTCGGAAGATGAAGTATATATCTCATATCCTGAGACAGACTTTGAACCGAACCTCACCAAGGCTACGGTAATGGATATTTATATTTATCCAGACCTATGGAAGAAGCTTAATAAATCTGGTCCTAAGGAAGACGAACCAACTGTAAAGCCTAATGAACAGGGTAAATACAAACCGTCTGATTATGCGAAGGTGTATGAGACGGAAAAGGTTAAGCTTGCGGATCTTCCTATATATGAAAAGGTTAACGGCAAAGAGGTTCCTGTTAATAAGGCGATTAAGTTCTCCGTATATAACAGCACAACGCAGCAGCATGAGGCAAATACTGTTTCCGCAGATTCGAAGCTCAAGGAATTGACTTTAGTAAAAGACAATAACTACATAATTTCTACCGACGACAAAGAATATGATATGGATAATGCCTATATCACTTCAAATAAGGATGGAACTCTGCCGCAAAACTACAAGATAGACGGTAAGACTGTCGATAAGCTAGTGCTAATAAAGCGCACTAAGCCTGCAGTTGGGACGGATAACCATAAGAGGGTAAAGGTTCAGCTACCTGTATTTATAAAGATAAGCAGGGCAGTGAAGTGCCGGCACCTAACGTAAAGTTTAAACTTACCAGCCCAATTGATACCATAACGGTGACATCAGATGAGGATGGATTTATAGAGTGCGATCTTATCGAGGATAACAACTACATGATTGAGGTTTCGGGAGGCACATATGCGATGGATTCCTTCCCTCTTACTGTAAAGGACAAGTCAGAATGGAACTCTGGAAAGCATCCTTATGACCACCTCAGCTGTAGAAATGTACTATCGCTTATCGTGTTTGACAAGGCAGATGACCACAAGCATGACACTGTGATATCCACTTACGATGATAACGTGGAATTGACAGGGCTCAACTTCGGAACAGAGGGCAAGTATGCTCTTAATGAGAGAGTTCTTCCAAATGGCTCCGTAAAAGGGATTTGAAGGGAAAGATTACGAGGTTATCGATATTGACACCGTTAACATGGCGCGCGTGGAAATCTCGAAGCTAGCACATGGTTCATTTGAAGTAACTCGCAAAGTACCCGCTGGAAAATCCGTAAGGCATGTATACTACATCGATGAAGCAGGAAAGCCAGTAAAGGTTAAGTTTAGCCAAGATGGAGACAAGGTTAAATTCCTGATGGACACCATGTCTATGTACAACAACGTAATCGAGTACGGCAGCAATGAGCAGGCGGAATACTACGTTGTAAACAAGGATTCGCTAAAGTGGAATAGCGGTGATGAAGCTCTCGAAATAGTAGTAAAGGCAAAGAGTAGCGATGAAGATACATATGATAACTTCTCGCACGTTACAGTGGATGGAGTTCTAGTATCCGCTGATAATTACACGAAGACTAAGGGAAGCCTGAGACTCAAATTTAAATCCAGCTATCTCAAGACTCTTAGTAACGGAAGTCATACTGCAAAGATCTACTTCCAGAATGGGGCTGTTGAAGCTAGATTTACAGTTGCTGGTAATAATTCACAGAGAAACTCTGGGTCAATCGTAAGTGCTTCGAGCAAAGCTAAAAACCTAGTGATTGCTAAGAAAGCACGAGTTCATAGAAGTATCGTGAAGACAGGTGACAGAAATATAGCATTTGCATATGAAGCTACATTAATTATGGCGATTGTAGCTCTTGCAGGCATTTGCTATTACAGAAGAAAAAAAGGGTTTAATAGATAAAAATAAAAAAAGATGGATTTTTAAGAATCATATAATCGAAAAAGCACTGCATTCTCAATGGATGCGGTGCTTTTCTAATATTTTTAAAAATGAAAGACCTAAAATTATAACACTTAAATAGAATTAATACGATTAATCAAGACTATTTTAGTCATATTTATGGCAATGGATATTTATTTATAGTAAAATATACAAGTACGTTATTAGCAAAATGATTAAGAAAGACGAAAGGAACCGTAATATGAGAAACTTTTTCAAGAAGTTTTCAGCATTAATTTTATCGGCTACGATGCTCCTTACAAGTGGCGTTTTCCTGCCTAACGTTTCAGCAGCTGAGTTTAATGCTAAGCCAGTTGATGCAAGATGGGCTGCACCACAGGAGATTAGAGTAAAGTTCGATCGCAATATCAAAGTTAACCCATTTCCACAGAACCGCAAAGCAGGTGTAAAGTTGCTAACTTCTGATGGCAGGGAAGTTGCTTTAGGACCTAATGATGACTTTGGATATCTAAACGACACTATCTTTATACGTTTTCTAGCCGGACAGAAGAAAGAGTATACAGGTGTGGTATTCAAGAAGGGTTCTTTAGTAGACGTAAACGATGAAAAATATAAAGAACACTGAAGATATTAGAGTATCAAATGTCAAGGTAGAAAAGACTCTTAGCCGCGTTGGCATTGAGTACGAAGGAGTACCAACTACTAACTTGGTTCCTAAAGAGGGAAAAAAACCTTAAAAAAATAAGTGCAAGTGGATATAATTTAAAAGCTTGATAATGGACATGATATTAAGCTTAAGCTATATTCAGGCGAATCCGGAGGCAGTACAGCAAACTTTAAACCTACAAATATAGAGGCAACTCTTAATGTAAAGGACAACACTGCTGGTAATTGCTATGTAACAATTCCTGAGAACAGGACCGGAAAGAGACTCGGTTACATATTTAAGTACTCAGTTGACGGTGGTAAGACATATGATGATTTCTTTAAGGATGCACCTACTATGTCATTTATACTTATTCAGGAAGCAGACGAGAATGATGCTGTAAGGCCGCAGCCTACTCCACAGCCAACACCTCAGCCACAGCCAACGCCTCAGCCTGTTGTGCCTACACCAACTCCACAGCCTGAACCAGAGCAGATTGAAGATGGATACAGATTTACAGTTGGTAACGATGCGGTATGGAATGGTGGAGATTTGCTATTTAAAATTGAGAATCCTCTAGTAGATATGAATCAGCCAGGCGAAAGAGTATTCGACAGATTCCAGGGAATCGAAATAGATGGCAAAGCCGTAGATAAGGCAAACTACATTGCAAAACCGGGAAGTGTTGTCCTAACACTCAAGGAGAGCTATATCAGAAGCCTCGGCGCTGGAAAGCACACCATCAAGGCAAAGTTCAGATGTGGAAATCCAGCAACTGCATGCTTCACTGTAGCAGGAGCAAAGAAGACACCAAAGCCTGGAACATCAGGAGTAGTTAAGAAGACTCCAGTGCGTGCGAAGGTCGTAAAGACAGGAGATAGCTCAAGCACAGTTGCATTTGCAATCATGTTCGTTCTCGCTGGTACAGCTCTCGCAGGAATTTCTGTTTACAGAAGAAAGAGAGCATAATCGTAAGGAGTAGGCTTATAAGTCAAAAGCTTTAATTACAAGCAATAAAAACCCACTGTGCCAAAACGGGCGCAGTGGGTTTTGTCATGTTGGGTTATAGGACAAAAAGAGTTGGTGGCTAATCCCAATAATTCTGAAATTCAGATGACTTATGCAGCTCTCCCCAGACCACCGCATCTCCCCATGTAGGGATAGATGAAGTGCGTTTATCTAGCTCTGAAATCTTCTGGTATATCGCTGCAATACTTTTGTCCGTTGGCATTACTTTTTAATAGTTCAGACACAGAAAGCGGTCTTGGTGAGTGCACATAGCACCACCAGAAGACCGCTTTTATTCTTCTTTCAGCAGATAGTCCACGGTGATTCCTTAGCAAAGCTCTTAGTCTTGCATTTATACCGCCTTCTATCTGGTTATTTGTAGATGGAACCTTACCTATCTCAGCTATTAAATCTTCATCCAAATAAGTGAATAAAGTACCTTCTTTTACCAACCTAGAAAGAGATATCTGCGCCTTTAAAAGTCTTTCATGCGTTGCTCTCCAGTTGCCAGTTTCGTCTAGTGACCTTTGGCTCAAAAAAACTTGTTGTGTCTTCTCATCCAATCTAAGAACTCATCTATCCATTTATCTGCTTCAGATTTCGTTTCTAGGTGGAGCAGTCTTTTTGGAAAAGAACATATAGCTCAGCCCCTGCAAGGGTTTTAGGCCTTGTTGTAGTATATCTTCTTACTTGAGAAAAACACATGAAAAAAAGGCATCTCTGGTGCTTTGCATGAGGCCATACCTTTTTTTCAAAGCCTTATTAAATCCTTTCCCTCCGTCCGAAACTACAAGTGTAGGTTCAGTAATCCTGGACATTAATGAAATCCATGCATTTGCATGCTCATAGCAGCACAAGTACCAACCAAGCACATTATTTCTGTCACAGCAAATTAAAAACACAAGCATTACGGCATAGATAAATTCCATCTACGAACACAACTGAATGCTTTTTCTTCAACTACGGTTGGTAATGTCCATATATCCCAAAATTTGGATGTCTTTCGCCTAAAGGTACGACCACCTCCAGGCATATCCTTTTGAATATCTTTGCTAAAAAGCCACTTAAGAAATATATTAAGTTGCTTGGTTAGGTTATCTATTTTAGGTGTGTTTATTGACTTGCATTTCTTACAAATCCACCTTTGTGATCCTGATTTATTCTTCCCATATTTTATACAAATATTTCCACAAACAGGGCAAATAACGCGTTTCATTTTACTATCCTCCTAGAATACTGTTTCTAAGGAAGATATAACCCCAATACACCTTGAAATTTCAAGAGTTACAAGCATTTTCACCAACTCTTTTTGTCCACCCTGTATCTTCTTTCAAAAAAGATATAACCGCTGTAGCCGTTGAAATTCCAACGACCACAGCGGTTTTTACCAACACGTTTTGTCCTATAACCCGTCATGTTTGAATATTGAAAAATGATTGGACTAGCGATATTTCTCTATGCCAGCCCTGATGATATCTTCAACCTGATGCTGAGCTGTGAGCTGATCTTGTCTAGACATGCTAGAGATATCAACGGTCGGATGAATAACTACCTTAATAGTTCCGCCAGTGAAAGTGTTGTGCTCCTCGAAAATCTTATACGAATCGATAATCGAAACTGGAACGATTGGAACGCCGGCTCTCTGTGCAAATTTGAAGCTTCCTTCTTTAAAATGCCCCATATCGTTACTGTGACTTCTCGTTCCCTCTGGGAAGATTACGAAAGAATAGCCTTTCTTGAATAAGTCTGTAACCTCAGCGAGAGTCTTTACAGCGGAGCGAGGATTTCCACGGTCAATAAATACTGACTGCGTACCTCGGATAACGTCGGCAAGTGGCTTTAGCTTTTTTGTCTCAGACTTTGAGATAAAACCAATCTGCGTGGAACGGAAAGCCTCAATCATTGCATATATATCAGCATAGCCCTGGTGGTTTTGCAACTACGAGGAAAGGACTCTTTGCAGGAATGTTTTCAGGATTTATAACATCTACCTTAATGCCGAGTACCTTACCTGTGTAATCGCAAAATTCATCCTCAGCTTTACGAATCAGGCGCTGAGCCTTTGCGTGATCATCCTGAGCCTGAGCAGCTCTGATTGCTGGCACATGCTTCATGTATTTGCGGAAACCGCTACGAATCTTGTTGAGTGCAATTGTATTTTTTTAAATGGGTTCATTATGTCCTCCGATTGTCGTGTAATAATGTAAATATAATGCTATAATTTTATGAGAATATGTGCGAAAAAAATCAAGGAAATAAGGAGTTTTTAAGACATATGAAATTTGTAATACAGCGAGTGGCTCACGCAGATGTGGTAGTTGATGGCAAAGAGCTTGGCAAGATTGGCAAGGGCTTCATGGTCCTCATCGGAGTGTCGAAAGAAGATGACAAGGTCATTGCCGACAAGATGGTCGATAAGATGATTAAGCTTAGAATATTTGAAGACGAGAACGGCAAGACAAATCTATCCCTCGATGATGTAGGTGGTGAGCTTCTCCTCATATCTCAGTTCACTCTATACGCAAATTGCAAGAAGGGCAATAGACCGTCATTCATCGATGCGGGGGGCACCTGATGAGGCAGATGCATTGTACGAGTATATAATCGAGAAGTGCAAGGAACGTGTAAATGTAGTCGAGCGTGGAGAGTTCGGCGCCGACATGAAGGTTAGCCTTCTAAATGACGGTCCTTTTACGATTTTACTCGACAGCGCCGAAATTATGTAAAAAAATACATTATACAAATGTGAACAAATATTTGCTTCGACCTACAATGGAATCGAGGCATTTTTTTATTGCTAGTCATATAGCGAGATACTATACTGTTATGGTATACACATATTTAAGGAGCAGAAATGAACCACTACTTAGATCGACTCAAGAATGTGCTTGCGATTGCACTCGTCATATCAGTTGCAGCACAGATTAATATAGATGCGCCTAACGTGGCGCCAGGATTTGTATTTGCCATAGATGTAATAGTTCTTAATGTATTCATCTATTGCTTTTCTGACACATATACAGCCATGCAAATTTCGCTTATATCCGCAGCATGTTCTCCGACGTTCCGTTTTATAACGTCTATGAGTGCAGGTGTAAGCATTATAGACAATGCGTTGAATTGCTTCCCAGATGCCATCTTCTTTATCGTATACGGAACTATAATGTCACTCTGTGTAAGGGTGTATAAGGATAAGAAAATACCGCTACTTTACTTCTGCATGTCGATTTTCATAGCGGATTTTGTGGGTAACACAACAGAGGTCTATGTGCTATCGCTCATCAGGGAAGGTAACTTCGTATCTAAGGAAATATTCAACACACTGATGATTATTGCCATGGCTAGAACAGGAATAGCAATTCTGATAATAGTGAGTATGGAGTATTACACACGTTTACAGACAGAAAGGGCACATAATCGTAAGATTCAGTTCATGGTAGACCAAAGCGTTACCATCTCTGATGAGATGAGATTTATTCTTAACAACAAAGAGGATGTAGAGCGAGTTCTCAAGGAAGCATATGCTCTGCACACAGATATGAAGGAAGCTGGAATTTCCGAAGATTTCACTAGACGCGCTCTCGAAATCGCTAGAGGAACACACGAAATCAAAGGCTGTTATCAGGAAATCCTAGATACACTAGATAATCTCAACAGAAATGCTCAAGGTGAACCTGACCTTCTTATGTCGGAAATCTTGAAGTTCATGAAGAGCAATATCATGAAGACAGCGGCGGCAAAACACATGGACATAAAGTTTGAGATAGACCAGCGTATGGATTTCAAAGTTAAGGAGGGCTACAAGACGATTTCTGTTCTCAGAAACCTTGCAGTTAATGCATTAGAGGCCTTTGAAGGTTCTGAAGGTGAGATTAGAGTCATGGTTGCTTGGTGCAGACACAGTAGCCTTGGTCCTTGTCACCGCATAGAAGTCGAAGATAACGGCCCAGGTATCGATGAGGCGGATATGGAGACAATTTTTCCTCCCGGGATATTCAACTAAAAATGAATATGGACACAGGGTTTGTTCAGCGAGGTCTTGGACTATCATTAGTACGAGACTATGTGGAGAACGACTTTGGTGGTAGAATCAGAGTCAAGAACAAAAAAGACGGTGGTACCAGATTCGTAATTGAGATTCCACCTGGTAAGTTTGAGGAGGAAACTAGATGGATTTTTACATCCTAGACGATGATATAGCAGTGGTAAAAACACTGAAACATATAATCACAGATAGAAAAAAATCGGTACAGTTGTTGGCTACAACACAGATGTAGAGTGCGCGATTGAGGATATACGTGAGGAGAGACCGGAGATAATCATGGTCGACTTCATGATGAAGGAAATGGATGGAATTACTTTTATCAAGGCGGTAAAGAAGTTCCACCATGAGGCAGCGTTCATTATGATTTCTAAGCTATCTGATAAATCTCTTGTAAATCAAGCATACGATGCAGGTGTGGAGTTCTTCGTGAGCAAGCCAGTGAATGTACTCGAGATAGAGCGCGTGTGTCAGAATATAATAGAGAGGATTAAGCTCAAGAAAGTTGTAGATAATATTCAGAGCGCATTTATGGAGGTGAGTTCCGAAGATGCTGTGAATACAGTAAAGAAAGAGGTTCCAGCAGAGAGAAAACAGAACTGGCTAGATGTTATGCTCGGTTCACTCGGGATACTCAGCGAAAAAGGCACGAACGATATTCGCAAGATTTACGAGCACATGGAGAAGAGTGGCGGCGGATACTCGAAACAGATGCTGAGCGATGTTGCCGATATGCAAGGAGATAGTGAGAAGAATGTTGAGCAGCGCGTAAGGCGTGCTCTCAAGAAAAGCACTCACTAATGTTGCAGCTGCAAAGATTGATATGGTGGAAGATGACTCTCAGATATATGCGAAATACGTATTCGATCACCTATCTATTAAGATGGAAGTGAATTATCAAGAAGGAATCTCTCCTGCGGGAGGTAGGGTTAGCATTCCGAAGTTTATGGATGGACTCACCGTATATCGTGATTTTATTGAGGATTAATTTCTAAAAAAATAGCGAAAAAAATTACATAAATACATGTATTATAATAAACTCACAGAATCTTTATGAGGTTCTGTGAGTTTTTTTGAAGTCACACTGACAAGATAATAACGAAATTATTTCTATTAAACTTAAAGACATGAAAGGAGTTGTCTTATGCAGAAGTCAGGTAGCATTAAAGGTAAACTTTTACTACTATTTATCGCGGTTGCATGGGGAAGCTCGATGGTAGTCATCAAAGGCTCTACGGACTTTATCCCACCAGGTATGCTTCTTGCACTACGTTTTACGATTGCAAGTGTCATCCTAGCTCTTATTTATCGCAAGCAACTTAAGCTTATAGATAAGGATTATATCAAAGCAGGCATTTTCATTGGCGTATGCTTATTCTGCGCATACTTCACACAGACTATAGGGGTTATGCTCGAGATGCCTGGAAAGAGCCACTTCCTCTCATCAGCATACTGCGTATTTGTACCATTTATCGGATGGATAGTTCTCAGAGAGAAACCAAAGATGTACCACATCGTTGCTGCGACAATGTGTGCAGTCGGCATCATATTCGTATCAGTTGCAGGAACATTTAGCATCAGCTTTGGCGATAGCATCTCAATCTTAAGCTCTCTATTCTGGGCATCTCAGATTATAGCTATTGCTAAGTGGGGTGAGGATAAGGATCCAGGAATCATCACGATGCTTCAGTTTATAGTATCTGCAGTCTTAGCGTGGGGATTCACACTAACACAGGAGCACCTCGGAAATATGCAGGTTAATGGAGGAGTAATATTTGGAGTACTTTATCTAGGTATCGTTTGTTCAGGACTTTGCTTCCTATTCCAGACTATTTCACAGAAGACAGAGTCACCTACAAGCGTGTCCATCATCCTCAGCTTTGAGAATATCTTCGGAATTATTTCGGAATGGTATTCTTCAACGAAACAATGACAGTTAACAAGGCTATAGGATTCGTTCTAATGTTCGCAGCGATTCTTATCGCTGAGCTTCAGCCAAACTTCCTCAAGAGCAAGGCTGATAAGGAAAGAGAAGCACAGGAGAAGCAGGCTGAATAAAGTAGCAAACTGTACCTGTAAAAAAATAATCGTTATTATCAAAAATCAGATGAACAAGGAGACTAATTATGGCATTCGAACTAAGAAAATATACACATCCGGATTTCACGGAGCAGAAATTTATCGATTCCCCAGACTGCAGACTTGAGGAAGCACCACAGGACGGAGTAGTTCCATTTGACTTCCACGCGCTCAGCATTTTCCCTGAGTACTTCAAGATCAATGGTGAGTGGGTATTATGCGCAGAGAGCAGGATGGATACCGTTCCAGTCTATGATGGCGGAAAGGTACTCGCACTAGAGGCAAGAAGAGTTAAGAAAGGACAGCTCGTAGTTTGCGGACGCACAGAGTGCTGCGAGGAAGGAATCTACATGCATGCCGATGGATTCAATGAGAATACAGGCGTAAAGGCTGATACATTTGCGTTCCGTACAGGTCGTTCAAGAGAGACTGCTTTCTCGAAAGACTTCGACGAGATTGTAGAGCTACTAAAGCACGAGAAAGACAACGGAAAGATTGTTTGGGTTATGGGACCTGCTTTCTCATTCGATATTAAGGCTAGAAGAGCTCTTTCTGCACTTATTGAGAATGGATATGCTCACGCTGTACTAGCTGGAAACGCTCTTGCATCACACGATCTAGAGGGTGCTTACATGCAGACAGCTCTAGGACAGAACATTTACACACAGGAGAATGTTCCTAACGGTCACTACAACCATCTAGACCTTATCAACAGAGTAAGAGCAGCTGGATCAATGAAGGCATTCGTTGAGCAGGAAAATCTAGACAATGGTGTTATGACAGCAGCTATCAAGAACGATGTTCCAATCGTACTTGGTGGATCAATCCGTGATGACGGTCCACTTCCAGAGGTATTTGGAGATTGCTACGATGCGCAGGATGCAATGAGAGCACACGTTAGTCAGGCTACAACAGTAATCACAATGGCTACAATGCTTCATTCAATCGCTGTAGGTAACATGACGCCAAGCTTCCGTGTACTAGAAGATGGAACAGTTCGTCAGACATACTTCTACGTTTGCGACGCATCTGAGTTTGTAGTAAATAAGTTAGCTGACAGAGGATCCCTATCTTCAAAGGGTATCATCACAAACGCTCAGGACTTCATCTGCAATATAGCTGATGGCCTTGGATTAAAGTACTAGTAGCTTTTGTATAAAGCATAATTAGTAGAAGAATATAAAAACATATAACAAAAAATATAATTCCATACAGACATGCCTAATTATGGTAACTTAGCTAGCCTCAGAAAAAAGAGCATTGAACTATGTTATAATTATTATCGTCATTAGAGTGCATGAAGCACTTGATAAAATAAGAGAGGCGATAACATGAATATACTAGTAATTGATGCACAAGGAGGCGGTATAGGACGCCAACTTGTAACAAAGCTTATGGAGAGAATTCCAGAAGCGGATATAGTAGCTGCAGGGACAAATAGTATGGCAACGAATGCCATGATTAAAGCAGGTGCTAAGAAAGCAGCGACAGGCGAGAATGCTATCAGATATTGTGCATCGCAAGCAGAGATTATCACAGGACCAATTGGTATTCTTGTTGCAAATGCGATGCTGGGAGAAATCTCCCCAATCATAGCGGAAAGCATAGGTTCGAGCACCGCACCGAAGGTGCTTGTACCAACAGCGCACTGCAATACCATAATAGCAGGCACAAAAGCGCTACCTGTAAAAGACTGCATCGAAGATGCAATCGATAGAATTGTAAATCTATATGGTGGCGAAGAAAATTAAATAACCAACAAATAACATTAACCAAGCCAAGAAGGCCGGATAGATTACAGAAGTAATCATACCCGGCCTTTTTATGCGCAAATTTTTAGGAGATATAGCACAAGTTTATGATCAAAGAGAGAAAAAGCACATTTAAATACGCACTAGGCAGGATTGCCGAGATGCTGCTCATATTGCTGCTTCTCTCAATCATAGTGTTCGCACTTTCGAGGCTTTGTCCTGGCGACCCATTGCGCTCTTGGTATGGGGATAGCGTGGATAGAATGAGTTCGGTGCAAAAAGCTGCGGCTCGAGAGAGTCTAGGCTTAGAGAAACCGCTTCTAGTTCAATACGGTATATGGCTTAAAGACCTGGCGCATGGAGATCTTGGTCTATCATACAAGTACAAGAGACCAGTTTCCGCGGTAATCGGAGGAGTTCTTGGCAACACTATATTATTAGGACTTATAGCATATATATTGACTTTCGCCTTAGCCTTTCGCCTCGGGAGAACTTCAGCGGAGCGAGAAGGCACGAAACTCGATAGGTTTATTTGCAAGGCGGGCATAATATCGGGTAATATTCCAGTATTCTTCCTGTCCTTGATATGCATCCTTGTGTTTGCGGTAAATCTCCGCATTCTGCCAACTGGAGGGGCGTATTCTTACGGCTCCGAAGGAAATATTTTGGATAGAGTGTGGCACCTCGTGCTACCTGTATTTGTAATCGTTATAGGGCATCTGTGGTACTACTCGTACATGGTGCGAAATCTGCTTCTTGAGGAAATGCGTAAGGACTATGTGCTCTTGCTTAAAGCAGAAGGAATGCCGCGCACCAGCATAATTAAGAAGTACTGCACGAAGAATATCCTGCCGCCGATGGTGACTATCATGGCTATCGCAGTTCCGCATCTCCTTGGTGGAACGTATGTGGTAGAGATGGTATTCGGGTATCCCGGTCTTGGCAAGCTCAGCTTCGAAAGCGCCCTATACAAGGATTACAACATGCTAATGGCGACGACACTACTCACAGGAAGTGTGGTGGTTATAAGCAATCACCTAGCGCAGATAATCGGTGAGAGAGTTGATCCGAGAATGCGCCACGGGGAGGGCTCTTATGAATAAAAACAGAAAGCCAAAGGTAGCAATAGCAATATTGACAGCTGCCGTAAGTTTAAGCCTCCTTGCAAAAATAATTGCCCCGTATAAGCCAAGATACATGAATGAAAAATGCTATCGGACTAGCGCCTTCGTTCAGCCATATATTTGGTACGGACAACCTAGGAAGAGATCTTTTCACGCTTATACTCTACGGAGGAAGGGCAAGCCTCACCATAGGAATCGCTAGTGCACTAATTGGAACATTTATCGCAGCAGTGTATGGGACTCTTAGTGGAATGGCAAACAAGCATGTGGATAACCTCCTGATGAAGGGTGCAGACTTATTTATGAGCATACCAAACCTGCTCATCGTAATCGTATTGCAGGCCATCTGGGGCGAAGCAAGCTACTTGTCATTATCGCTAATAATCGGAGTTACGAGCTGGATGCACATGGCGAAGATAATCAGAAGCGAGGTTATAAGGCTCAGGAAAAGTGAGTTCGTAATAGCGGCGGAGATGTACGGTGGAGGATTCTGGTATATTCTCCGTAGACACCTTTTCCCGAACTACTTTTCATCTATCATGTTTATGGCAGTCAGCAATATAGGCTCTGCAATAATTGCGGAATCAACGCTGAGCTTCATGGGGTTAGGACTTCCTATATCTGAAGTATCATGGGGAAGCCTGATGTCGCTATCGCAGGAGGCATTGTTGTCTGATCAGTGGTGGATGATTATCATCCCAGGACTCGTACTAATAAGTGTATTAGTATCGATAACAGAGGTTGGAGAATATATTAGGTGTCGCAATACAGCGAAACACAGAAACATATAGCATTATATAAACAGCTATTTCGTACACATAATTAGGATTATAAATTAAGAAATAAGTTTAATTGAAAGGACATAGATCTATGATGAATCACATGAAAAAATTCGCGGCTCTGGCCGTTGCTCTAATCATGACAATTTCACTTTCGGCTTGTGGCCCTAAGGTCCAGAACGATGAAGATACACTAGTATATGGAAGCCATGACTATACAGCCATCAATCCAGCTCTCTATGAGCATGGAGAGATTAACTCGCTTATATTTGCCGGTCTAACAGCACATGATAAGGACAATAAGCTAGTCCCTGCACTTGCAGAGAAGTGGGAGTATGATGCAGCAACTCATACTTGGACATTCCACCTTCGTGATGGTCTAAAGTTTCATGATGGAAAGGCGCTGACTTCGGAAGACGTGAAGTTCACGCTTGAAGCTATTTTAGATAAGAAGAATAACTCAGAGATAGTGTCTAACTACCAGGATATCACCAATATTTCTTGCCCAGATAAGAAGACTGTCGTAATCAAGCTGAGCAAGGAGAATGTTGCATTTGCGGATTACATGACTATCGGAATCCTACCTAAGCACCTGCTTAAAGGCAAGAAGCTAGCAACAGCTGAGTTCAATCAGAAGCCAGTTGGAGCAGGTCCATATAAGCTCACGGATTGGGATGAAGGACAGAGTATAACCCTCGAGAAGTTTGATGGTTACTACGCTGGAAAACCTCACATCAAGAAGATTATTTTCAAGATTGTAGAGGATAGTGACGCAAGGCTTCTGCAGCTAAAGTCTGGAGATCTAGATATGGCGCAGATTGAGCCTAAGCAGGCTAAGAGCCTCAAGAAGGACAGCAAGGATTTCGATATCTATCGCATGAACACAGCGGATTATCGTGCAATTGCGTATAATTATGCTGGAAGCAAACTGTTTAAGACCTACCCAGAGCTCGCCAATATATTGAGCTATGGAATAGATAGAGAAGCTATCATTAAGAGCACACTGCTCGGAGAGGGGCAGGTGGCCTATTCACCAATTCAGAAAAATAAATTTAACAGCAGTAACATCGAAAAGTTCGAATATAATCCAGAGAAGATGGAGCAACTATTGCAGCAGGATGGTTGGACTAAAAAAATAAGAAAGGTATCTATGAGAAGAATGGTACTGAACTTAAGTTTACAATCACTGCGATGGCAAATGACAAGGTTCGCGTAGATATGGCGAAGATGTGCAGTGAACAGCTCAAGGCACACGGGATATCGGTAAAGGCCGAGGCTAGAAAAGAGCTCGATTGGGAGAAACAGGATGCCACAATAATTGGATGGGGTAGTCCATTTGATGCAGATGATCATACGTACAAGATATTCACATCTGAAGCAGGGGATAATTATACAGGATATGCAAATCCGGCGGTAGATGAAGCGCTGGCAAAGGCTAGGGGCGACGACTAACGAGTCGGAGAGACAGAGATATTACTCAGAGTTCCTCAGAGCCATGACTAAGCAGATGCCTTACACGTTCATCGCATACATAGATGCAGACTATGCTGTTAAGAAAGATATATCTGGAATTACCAAAGACACTATGCTAGGTCACCACGGAGTTGGAATCTTCTGGAATGTGGCTGACTGGAAGCTGGAGAAATAAAACTATATGACAGAAAATAGAAGCAATACAGAACTTCTTAATATCGAGGATTTCAGAATGTGCTTCGACGGGGAGCAGGGTGCAGTTCATGCCGTACAGGGCGTTTCACTTACGGTCAAATCGGGAGAGATTATGGCAATCGTAGGAGAGTCCGGATCGGGAAAGACAGCGCTCTGTTTCTCGATTCTTATGCTACATAGGCAGCATGCGAGGTATTTGTCAGGAAGCATAAAGCTATCAGGTATAGACGTCACCAAGATTGGTGAAAAAGAGCTCGAGCAAATGCGAGGAAAAGAGGCATCTATAGTATTTCAGGATCCTCTAAGTTCGCTCGATCCGGTGAGGACTATAGGAGAGCAGATTATTGCACCGATGATACTTCATGGAGAGGAGGTGCCTCATGAGCATAAGATGGATTATGAGAGGCGCGCAGCTGAACTGCTAAGAGGTATGGGTATAGCAGATGCTGATAAATATCTCTCTTGCTACCCACATCAGCTATCGGGAGGACAGAGACAGAGGGTTGCTATTGCAGTTGCGCTCGCTTGTGATCCTAAGCTCATAATTGCGGATGAACCGACGACAGCACTCGATTCGAAGAACCAAGAGCAGATAATTGCGGTTCTGAAGAGGTTAGCGGTAGAGAAGGGCAAGGGGATACTATTCATTACCCATGACCTCGGACTGGCCCACGACCTTGCAACCAAGATTGCTGTAATGAAAGATGGTAAAATTGTCGAATCTGGCACTGCTGACGAGGTATTTGAAAACCCGAAGAATGAATATACACAGGCTCTCGTAAGATACGCTAGCTACGGCAAAGAAGGAAGCCACTATCATGGAGGCATTGGATTAGAGAGCGAGAAAAAGGGAATGAAAAAAGAAGCTCAATCAATACTCCGCGCCAAAGACCTTGATATGTCATATATGACGGAGAAATACGGATATAAGAGAGTTTTCTGCGGATTTTCGCTAGAGATAAAAAGAGGCGAGATAATTGGCTTAGTCGGTAGGTCGGGGTGCGGTAAGTCAACATTGGCTAAGATTATAATGGGGCTCACTAAACCGACTGCTGGCGAAATTATTTGGGGTGATGGCGGAAAATCTACAAGGGGAGAAGTTAAGGCGCAGATGATTTTTCAGGATTCTGCATCGGCATTTAACCCACGCATGACAATCGAAGAGATAATATCAGAGCCACTCGTGATAGCTAGAATAGGAAGCAGAGAAGAACGCCTAAGCAAGGTGAAAGAAGTGATGAAGCAGGTACATCTGGATGAGGAGCTCAGGAAGAGGCATCCTTACGATGTATCTGGAGGACAGCGGCAGAGAGCCGCAATTGCAAGAGCATTAATCACAGAGCCTGATTTCATAATCGCTGATGAACCACTTTCATCGCTGGACGTACCTACAGCTGCTGAGATAGTGCATCTGCTAAGAGAAATTCATGATGATAGACAGCTCACGATGATTTTAATATCACATGATATACCGATGGTTGAACATGTGTGCGATAGAATCGTAAGCATGGATAGCTAGAGAGAAAATCGAAATAGGGGACTAATATGGGAGTATCTATAATAGAAAGACAGAAAGAAAATAAGCTAAAAGAATATATAAAAAATCTCGGCAGCCTTGCCGTTGCTTTCTCGGGAGGCGTAGATTCTACGTATTTAGCAAAGGTTGCACACGACGTGCTCGGTGACAAGATGGTTGCAGTTACTGCGCAGTCTGGTTCTTTTCCAAAGAGGGAGACGGGGGAAGCTGTAGACTTCTGCAAAGACCAGGGGATTAAGCAGATAATTGTGCAGACTAATGAGCTAGAAATCGAAGGATTCAAAGAAAATCCACCAGATAGATGTTACATATGCAAGACGGGTATATTTACACAGCTAAAGGAGAAGGCGGCAGAACTAGGAATAGAGTATGTTGCGGATGGCTCAAACGTAGATGATCTAGGAGACTATAGGCCGGGGCTTCAGGCTCTAAAGGAGCTGGATGTAAAGAGCCCGCTACGAGAAGCCGGTATGACTAAGCAGGAGATTCGAAATCTATCGGAGGCGCATGGTTTATGGACTTGGAACAAACCGTCGGCAGCATGCCTAGCATCGAGATTTGCCTACGGTGAGACGATAACTCGTGAGAAGCTTGGAATGGTTGAGCAGGCTGAGCGCATCCTAAATGATTATGGCTTTGTACAGATGCGTGTCCGCATGCATGGCGAAAATCTTGCTCGCATTGAAGTTGCGCCAGATGAACTCACAAGGCTGCTATCGCTTGGAGAGGAAGTCGCTGCTAAGCTCAAGGATATTGGCTTTACATATGTAACTATGGACTTGCTCGGATATAGAGTCGGAAGCATGAATGAAGTGCTGTAGGTATTAAATATAGAGGATAAACAGATGAAAATTACAGAAATATTAGATAAATATAAGGCTGGCGAGCTAAACACAGATGAGGCAGAAAATCTGATAAAGAAGAACAGTTATGATGAGATGGGATTCGCAAAGCTAGATACTCAGCGTGAGCAGAGGTCGGGATTTCCAGAGGTTATCTTCTGCGCTGGCAAGCCAGATGATTACCTCGTTTCTATATATCAGAAGATGGTGGCAAATGACGGCTGTGCCTTTGGAACTCGGGCGAGTCAGGAGCAGGCGGTGCTAGTTCAAGCTGCTGTTCCTGGCGCGGTATATGATCCTGTCTCGCGGATCCTGAAGGTGGAGCCTGCTGGCGGCTACAATAGGACTGGCGCTGGCGGTATTGTTGCCGTCTGCAGCGCTGGCACTGCCGATATTCCAGTTGCTGAGGAGGCTGCTCAGACTGCTGAGTATTTTGGTGCAGAGGTAATTCGCGTATACGATATAGGTGTGAGCGGTATTCATAGACTTCTTTCAAAAGTAGATCTCATCCGCAGCGCAGATGCCGTTGTTGCAGTTGCAGGTATGGAAGGTGCGCTGCCGACAGTGCTCGGCGGACTTGTTAGAAACCCTGTAATTGCAGTACCTACATCTGTTGGATATGGTGCAAACTTCCACGGACTATCCGCACTTATCACTATGATTAACTCCTGTGCAAATGGAATATCCGTAGTAAATATAGATAACGGTTATGGCGCAGGTTATATTGCGACTCAGATAGGTAGACTGGCGGCTACAGGAAGATAGCTCGAAGCAACTAAATATTTGTAATATTTGCCTTAGTGATATTGCAATATGAATTTATAATATATAGATGCAGATGAAGTCACAAACACTACTACAATATATGGTGCTTCGGGTGCCGGAATAGCACAGCGAGGCGAACTGTTTTTTTAGAAGAGGTACAGGAAATATCGTAGAAACCTTGAATTTCTACGACAAATCAGTATAATTAAACAGTATGGCTTGAATACGCAAGCCAAATCCTGCACCGAGAGGTGCCGTAGGCCATAGGAGGTGAAAACATGAGAGATTACGAAGTAATGTTCATTCTTGACCCAACTCTAGATGAGGAAGCGAAGAACTCCATGATCGAGAACGTTAAGAGCATCATCAACGAAGATGGTGAGGCTGGCGAAAGCTGATGTATGGGGCAACAAGAAGCTTGCTTATCAGATTAACAAGAAGAAAGAAGGATTCTACGTAGTTGTTCCTTTCAAGGCTAGCACTGAGCTACCTAAGGAACTTGACAGAAGACTCAAGATTTCTGATGCGGTTATGAGACACATCATTGTTTGCCAGGACGAGAACTAAGTCGGGAGGTAAGCGATGAACAGTGTAATACTGATTGGAAGATTGACCAGAGACCCAGAGCTTACTTACACACCTAACAACCAGACAGCTGTTACGCATTTTAGCATCGCAGTTGATAGACCTGGTACACAGGGTCGTGACAGACAGGCTGATTTCATTAGAATCACTGTTTTCGGCAAGCAGGCTGAAAACTGTGACAGATATTTGAGCAAGGGTCGTCAGGTTGCAATCAACGGTAGAATTCAGACGGGAAGCTACAAGAACAGAGAAGGTCAGACTGTATACACAACAGACGTAATCGCTAACAACGTCGAGTTCCTCGGCGGTGGTAACGGCGGAAACGATTCTGGATTTGGTCGCAGATCTGAGAGCGAGCCAAGCGCATTTAACGATAGCTTTAGCTCACCAATGGAGCCTTCGATGCCTGATTCATTTGAGGCAACTGAAGAGGATATCCCGTTCTAAACATCTTGAGAAAGGAGTACAAGTCGAATGGAGAACAATAAGAGACGCGGCGGCATGAGAAGAAGAAAAGTATGCCAGTTCTGCGCAGATAAGGAAAAGAAAATCGATTACAAAGATGTAGAGACTCTAAAGAAGTACACTACAGAGAGAGGTAAGATTCTTCCTAGAAGAGTTACTGGTACATGCGCTATGCACCAGAGAGCAGTTACATCTGCTATAAAGAGAGCTCGTGTAGTAGCTCTAATGCCTTTCGATTCTGAAATCGAATAATAATGAAATAAAACGCCCGCTCAGATGAGCGGGCGTTTTTATAGAAGATATTTACCTTAATGATGATAGACTAAACCAAATAAGGGTTATAGGACAAAACGTGTTAGTAAAAACCGCTGTAGTCGTTGAAATTTCAACGGCTACAGCGGTTATATCTTTTTGAAAGAAGATATAGGGTGGACAAAACGTGTTGGTAAAATCGTCTGAAACCCTTGAAATCTCAAGGTGTATTGGGGTTATATCTTCCTTAGAAACAGTATTCTAGGAGGATAGTAAAATGAAACGTGTTATTTGCCCTGTTTGTAATAGTTGTTGCTCGAAATATGGTAAGACAAATGCAGGAACACAGAGGTTGTTTTGTGGTAATTGCAAGTCAATAAACACACCTAAAATAGATAACCCTAACCAAGCAACTTAATATATTTCTTAAGTGGCTTTTTTTAGCAAAGATATTCAAAAGGATATGCCTGGAGGTGGTCGTACCTTTAGGCGAAAGACATCCAAATTTTGGGATATATGGACATTACCAACCGTAGTGGAAGAAAAGCATTCAGTGGTGTTCGTAGATGGAATTTATCTATGCCGTAATGCTTGTGTTTTAATTTGCTGTGACAGAAATAATGTGCTTGGATGGTACTTGTGCCGCTATGAGCATGCAAATGCATGGATTTCATTAATGTCCAGGATTACTGAACCTACACTTGTAGTTTCGGACGGAGGGAAAAGGATTTAATAAGGCTTTTGAAAAAGGTATGGCCTCATGCAAAGCACCAGAGATGCCTTTTTCATGTGTTTTCTCAAGTAAGAAGATATACTACAACAAGACCTAAAACCCTTGCAGGGGCTGAGCTATATGCTCTTTCCAAAAGACTGCTCCACCTAGAAACGAAATCTGAAGCAGATAAATGGATAGATGAGTTCTTAGATTGGATGAGAAGACACAACAAGTTTTTGAGCCAAAGGTCACTAGACGAAACTGGCAACTGGAGAGCAACGCATGAAAGACTTTTAAAGGCGCAGATATCTCTTTCTAGGTTGGTAAAAGAAGGTACTTTATTCACTTATTTGGATGAAGATTTAATAGCTGAGGTAGGTAAGGTTCCATCTACAAATAACCAGATAGAAGGCGGTATAAATGCAAGACTAAGAGCTTTGCTAAGGAATCACCGTGGACTATCTGCTGAAAGAAGAATAAAAGCGGTCTTCTGGTGGTGCTATGTGCACTCACCAAGACCGCTTTCTGTGTCTGAACTATTAAAAGTAATGCCAACGGACAAAAGTATTGCAGCGATATACCAGAAGATTTCAGAGCTAGATAAACGCACTTCATCTATCCCTACATGGGGAGATGCGGTGGTCTGGGGAGAGCTTCACAAGTCGTCTGAATTTCAGAATTATTGGGACTAGCCACCAACTCTTTTTGTCCTATAACCCCCAAATAAGGAATCTGTTGGTAGGTTGATATAGGGTTATAGGATAAAAACATAGTGGCGACAAGGTAGAAATATAAAAAATCCTCTTTACTGGTAACTAGTAAAGAGGATTTTTTGGACAGATATAATTTAAATATTTTAAGGTATTTAAAATACCACTACTAGGAGCATCTTAAACTGTTCCTGAGCATACACTGCATGTGGGTGACCAGCCGGCATTACGATGGATTCTCCCTCGTGAAGCTCGTATGGTATTCCGTCAATCGTAAGGCGACCTACTCCGTCGAGGCATGTTACGAAAGCATCTCCACCAGATTCATGAGTGCTAATTTCTTCGTCTTTGTCAAAAAGCAAATAGCGTTACACTAACTGCATCGTTCTGAGCGAGTGTCTTGCTAACTACTTGACCATCCTGATAAACAACTTCATTCTTAAGTGTCAAAACTTCTGATTTTGATATATTCTTCATAGGCTCTTTCATATCAATACCTCCTATATCTAATGTGTGATTTATACAATGAATGCGAATCTCATCGCTTGAGTTGATTATATATCTCTAACACGCAAATACATGTAACATCTGTTACAAAAAAGTAATTTTTGCTTACTCATTGTGTATTATCACGTACAAAAACTATAATAGATATATGCAGGTACTCTCATGCGGGGTATGTGCTGGTAATGTAAATATGAATCCTAATCTATAGGAAAAGGAAAACGGAGGATGATATGGCAGGCAGACTAGTCGATGAAAAGATAAATGAATATGTTGAAGCCCTAAGCTCTGGTGCGCCAACCCCAGGCGGTGGTGCGGTTGCAGCTCTAACAGCGGCTCAGGGGGCAGCTCTAATTATGATGGTTGCAAACCTAACTGTTGGTAAGAAGAAGTATGCAGAGTTTGAAGAACTCAATGTAGCAGCGATAGAGGAAGCAAAGGGATATTTAGATCAGCTTATGGCTGGAGTGGATGAAGATAAAAAAAGCCTTCGGGCAGGTTGCAAGCGCATATGGAATGCCCAAGGAAACTGATGAGGAGAAGGCAGCGCGCAGCGAGGCGATTGCCATCGCCTCGGTCGGCGCAGCCGAAGCCCCGCTCAAAGTGATGAGAGCGGGCACCTGCGCGCTCAGACTCACCGATAGTCTGATTGGCAAATCCAACAAGCAGTTAGTAAGCGATCTGTACGTAGCTGCTTTAAATCTAAATGCAGGAGTTCAGGCGGCAGAGTTCAACGTGTCAGCAAACGTACCATATATTCCTGATCGCGAGCTTGCGGAGAGCTGGAAAGTAGAGTCAGAGAAGCTCGCAGAAGAGGCAGCTATTGTATCTGCAAAAAATACTTAGTCAGGGCAAAATAATTATCTATTTCAAAAAAACATGCAAAAAGGTTTAAAAATTAAGCATGTTTTAAAAAAATAGACCCAAAAGAAACATAAATTATAGTAAACATTTCACATAGCCTTCACACAAGGGGTTGAAATAGGTGCTATACTTCTAATTGTTCAATGAGGTTTGTTATTCTAATACAAACTTTCCTTCTTTTATTGAATACACACACACTACAGGAAAGGGATGCGCAAGCGTCCTTTTTCTGTTTTTTGTCCTATAACCCCCACTTTTTAGGGTTATAGGACAAAAAAAGAGTTGATAAAAACCGCTGTAGTCGTTGAAATTTCAACGGCTACAGCGGTTATGTCTTTTATATTATCCTTGATCCGTATGTGTAAAGAGCAATTTTTTTATATGCTGTCTATGTACCAAATTGTTTCATCAGCAAAGCCATAATGTTTTTCGTCTACCAACCAGTTATTGTTTATCCGCCTAACAATATATTTATGCTTCATATCAATAGCACCACTAAAGTGGATAATAATTACCGCCAAATCTGGTTGCTGCATAGTAAACTCCAATGAGAAGTCTTTGTTATGCACATAAAAAAATACTCGCTCGGATTGCCGTAATGATTCGCATATCCTTTTGATATGAGATTCTCACTAGCCTTTCCTTTCAAAATTTCTTCATAGCGACTTTCATATTCTGCCATAAGCTCGTTCCATTTCGGATGATTTTTGGTTGCCAGGAATATTTAATGTAGATTTTTCAGAATCTAATTCACGGTTTCTGTTATAAACTTCTTCTTCAAGCAAAGTTAATTCTGTCAGTAATTCAAGTAGGAGAGGAACTATTTCATCTGCCATTTTATTATACTTTTTAAGGGTGTCTTTTATTATGATGTTCATTTGAGCTTATCTTCAAAACTTTTACTCTGATCCAAATACCTCTTCTCGCTGCTGAACCCTCTACCGTGAACACTACCAACCTTGCTTAGGATAATAAATGCATCAGGATCGAGGTCGTGAACTAGCTTCTCAACCTTATACAGCTCTCTTGAAGATATAATGGTCATCACTATGTCAGTCTCTCTTCCTAGGTAACCGGTCTTACCATGAAGCAGTGTAGCGCCACGATCAATATCACGAAGAATAGCATTTGTAATCTCTTCAGAGGCCTTAGTTACAATCTCAAGCTTAGTCTTAGCTGCTCCGATAGCGAGGAGTCTGTCGAGAGTAATTGTATATACAAGCACTAACACGATTCCGTACAAGCTGGTGCGCTTTGGTGAGAACATCATCTGACCGATAAGAATCATAAAGTCAAACACATACAGGCTGACAGAGATTGGAACCTTAAAGAATTTATTAAGCACGAGTGGTGGTATATCCATACCTCCAGTGCTGGCGCCGATCCTGATAATTATCGCGAGTGAAGTACCTATGCATAGGCCGCCGAATAGTGACGCGAGAAACATGTCATTTGTAAGAACAAAGTTACCGACAATCTTTTGCAGGAAGCCGAGAATTGTCGGGAATGCAAAGGTGCTTATCATTGTGGTGAGTGCAAACTCTTTGCCGAGCAGTCCAAAACCGATTACAAACATTATTGCGTTAAAGATTCCTACGAATAGCGAAATAGTTATTCCGAAATGATGATTCATTATAATCGCAATACCCGTCGTTCCGCCAGTGATTAGTCCGGTCGGTAGTATAAATAATGTTACACCGATTGCATATATAAAGTTTCCGAACACAACTGTGAGTGCATTTCTCAGGAACTGCTTGCTGAAGATGTAGCTTGAAAAGCTGAAATCAGTGTCTTTCATAGTCTTTCTCCTTTTTAATTATCAACAAAACTTTACATGCTGACAGTAGACATGTCAACCGCAGAGAACGTGTTGTGCGATATTAAATCAAAAACAAAATGAACCGCTGCTTGGCGTCAGCGGTTCATTTCTACTACGAAATTATTTAATTAAGAAAGAACAATCAAAAGAAAATGTTTTATGCACTTAATTCCTTTTGCACCATTATATTAGCATCCGATTATGTCGTTTCTGTAATGGTTTGTTATCGCATTGGTGTTTCGTATATATCAAAATGTTCAAAGTCATTAACAGATTATGAAGGATGAGATGGGAAACTACGTGAAATGACCAATTGGATGTGGTATAAACTATAGAAGAGTATTTAAGATAATTTATATTAAACATTTAAAAGGGAGAAGAACGATGAGTATTGAAAAGACATATATCATGCTTAAGCCAGACTGCGTGAAAAGAGGACTCATAGGCGAGGTCATCTCAAGAATCGAGAGAAAAGGCTATAAGATAGTGGATGCCAAGATGATGAATCTCGACGAAGCCATTCTAAAGGACCATTATGCTCATCTTGCTGACAAGCCTTTCTTCCCCTAACATCGTAGAGTACATGACATCTGGCCCGGTTCTCGGTATGATTGTCGAGGGAGAAAGTGCGGTTCAGGGAATGAGAATCATCATGGGTGCGACTAAGTTCGAAGAGGCGACTGCGGGAACTATTCGTGGAGACTTTGCACACAGTACTCGTGAGAACCTCATTCACGGATCTGATTCTCCTGAAAATGCAGAAATAGAAATTAAGCGTTTCTTCGGCTAAATATATAATACTTCGAGCAGAAGACATTAGAAGATATATCGAAAGAGGTTCGGCACATGACGTTAAACCAATTACTTTTACATAATCACAATAGCTGACGAAGGTTCGCTCAACAAAGCGGCAGAGAAGCTTTATATGACTCAGCCATCGCTGACAAGCTCTCTAAGGGAAGTTGAGTCAGAGCTTGGCGTAACCATATTCCGAAGAACAGGCAGAGGTGTAACTGTAACTAATGATGGAGCGGAGTTCCTGCAGTATGCAAGGCAGCTATACGGTCAGTACGAATCGCTTATGGGCAAGTACTCGGATGAGGGTGGTCTCAAGACGAAGTTTGGAGTTTCGACACAGCACTATTCATTTGCAATCAAGGCCTTTGTAGAGATGGTAAAGAAATTCGACATGAGAGAGTACGATTTCGCCATCCGCGAGACGAAGACACAGGAAGTTATAGATGACGTTGTGTCGCTCAAGAGTGAGCTCGGATTAATTTATCTAAGTGATTTCAACCGTCAGGCCATTACCAAGGTGCTGAAACAGAACGGGCTCGAATTCGTACCACTTATCGATTGTAACGCATATGCGTATGTGTGGAAAAATCATCCGCTCGCTAAGCGTGAAAGTGTTAGCTTCGAGGACCTTGCAGATTATCCGAATATGACATTTGACCAAGGAGATAATTCGACACTGTATTTTGCAGAAGAGCTTTTCGCCGATATCAATCATAATCACATGATTAAGGTTAACGACAGAGCGACCATGCTCAATCTCATGCAGGGGCTGTTCGGATATACCGTATGCTCCGGCATAATTTGCGAGGAGCTTAACGGTGATGACTGTGTTATGGTACCAATAAAGGACGAGCGTGTTAACACAGAGGGTGCGATGCAGATCGGTTATATAATGAAAAAAAACACCATTCTCAGCAAGATGGCCGAGCTGTATATCAAAGAGATGAAGTCGTATTTAAGCTAGGTCACAGACATTAGGGCAGTATACTGTTTACATAAGATATAATTAGTAGCGAGCAAGTTATAGGCAAAAACTATAACTTGCTCTTATTTTTTAGAATTAGACAGTTCGTAATCTATATCATATAATTCAAACATAGCAAAACACATGCGGCCAAGAAAGCTGCGAACAATGAAAATACAACTACGGGAAAGGGGATATATAGATATGAGCGATATTAGAGATTCAAAGAACTGGGGATTTAACACTAAACAGGTACAGGCAGGACAGGAACATGCTGATCCAGCAACTGGGGCAAGATGCGTTCCTATCTACCAGTCGGCATCATATGCATTTGATAGTGCAGATTCTGCTGAGGCGAGATTCGCACTTAAGGAAGCGGGCTCAATTTATTCAAGACTTGGAAATCCGACTAATGATGTACTTGAAGCGAGAGTTGCGGCGCTAGAGGGCGGATCAGCAGCACTAGCAGTTGCGTCGGGAACAGCAGCTATTGTGTACGCAATTCAGGCTGTTGCACAGCATGGCGAGCACATTGTAGCTGTTAGAACTCTATATGGCGGTTCGTATAATTTGTTTGCAAATACACTTCCTCTAGTTTCGGGAGTTACTACAACATTCGTTGAATCTGACGATTACGAAGGTTGGGAAGCGGCGATTCAAGAAAATACGAAGGCGCTATACATAGAGATTGTTGGAAATCCAAACTCCAACGTTACCGACATAGAGAAAATTGCGGAGATTGCACATAGACACGGACTTCCGTTAATCGTGGACTCGACATTTACACCGCCGTTCCTAATCAGACCATTTGAGCATGGAGCTGACGTAGTCATTCATTCGGCTACTAAGTTCTTTGGAGGACATGGATCAACTATTGGTGGATTGATTGTCGATGGTGGAAAGTTTGACTGGGCAGCATCGGGCAAGTACCCATGGATAGCTGAACCAAAACCCATCGTATCATGGACTTAACTTTTACGAAGCGGTTGGACCAGCTGCTTTCGCAGTATACTGCCGAGCAATTTTACTAAGAGATGGCGGTGCGTCACTTTCAGCCTTCGACGCATTCCTACTCCTTCAAGGTATTGAGACACTTTCACTCAGAGTGGAGCGTCATGTCAAGAATGCACTCGAGATAGTTGAATACCTGGACAAACATCCACAGGTTGAGAGAGTACATCATCCGTCACTACCTAGCGAGCCATCGCATGAAATTTATAAGAAGTATTTCCCTAAGGGGGCAGGTTCGATTTTCACAATTGACCTTAAGGGTGGCAGAGATGAAGCAAAGAAGTTTATCGACAATCTTCCAATATTCTCAGACCTTGCAAATGTTGCCGACGTAAAGTCGCTAGTGATTCACCCAGCGAGCACAACTCATTCGCAGCTTAGTGAGGAGGAATTGTATGCTCAGGGAATTACACCTGCAACAATCAGACTGTCAATCGGAATTGAGGATGTGGAGGATCTCAAGGCAGCGTTAGATACGGCTTTTGAGTCAATAAAGTAAGCCAAAAGCTCATAAAGTACAAGCAAATCAACCGTAGAGACCTACATAATAATAGAGTATACGCAGGAGCGGGGCAGCAGCCCTGCTTTTGTGTTGCCTCTATATAAGGTAGAGAATGTTGAATTAAGGGCTATATGTTTTTATAATAATTGTAAACTCAACAAAAACAATGTGAGAAGGACAAGGGAATGGTTTATTTAAACGAAAACGCTATAAAGTACATTAAGAACATGGGGTTCTCGGATATTGTCATTGATGTAATAAAATTTACAAGCTGATGTGCACCTCCTAAGATGGAGATGTCAGTAGGTTTTGCTGACAAAGACAAGAATGCAGATTATTATATCGAGCGAGGTTACCGTGTGGAAATAGCGAGCTCGGCAAGGTTTATTACCCGAAGCGCAGTGCTGTCAAGATTGGAAAGATTAGGATTCGCTACGAGGAGAAGCCGTGGCTTAGTAGCTTTGAAATAGATGGGCTTAGGCCGGCAAAGTCTCGAGGTAAGGATTATAACCGAAGCATGCAGCTTATACTGCAGTATGCGAGGGCATTTGACGGCATTGCACGAAAAGATGTAGTTGGCCTATGCAAGCTAACAACATCGCAGTCAAGCAAGCTTCTATCCAGAATTGTCGAAGGCGGATATCTGGAGGCTCAAGGTGCAGGCAAGGCTACTCGCTATGTGCTCACGGAAGAGGGGAAGAAGTATAGGTGATGGAATGGGGCTAGACACAATAAGAGGTATTTTAAGCGATTACAAGCTAGAGTTGCGTACTCTGTAAAGAAGATAGCGTATAAGCGTAGATGCTTGCTATTATAAGGGCTTGCGTTTTGACTAATTCGCTCATAATAGGTATAATATTATGATAAATTTTGCGTAGTATGCGCAGAAATAAAAAGATTATATACATGACGACTTCAAGGAAAGCAGGCATGATGATGGATATTAATAACAAACTTAATTTTGACAAGGCGTCTCTTATTAAGACGTGCTTACTTATAATCTGCGATTTAGCAGCGATTGAAGTTGCATCGTTCCTGGCGCTTTTTATAAGATTTGATTTCTCGCTAGACGAGCCTATGGGGTCGTATTGGGAGATGTTCAAGGGGCATCGATTTGTTGTGATGGCTCTTGGTATTGTCATATTTGCAGTTTGTCATATGTATTCTAGCCTTTGGTCGTATGTAGGCATAAGGGACATGCTTAATGTGCTCGTAGCAACTATCCTATATACGCTCATGGTTACAACGATATTTGCCTTCTTTGAACAGCAGAACTATGGGATGCCGAGAAGCTTTTATTTGCTTTCCGGTGGATTTTTATTTGCGATAACTTTCTTTGTCAGATTTATTGCTAGAGCGGCGAGAGAGCTTAAAGGCATTGGAAACAGCCGTGGGCAGGCCAAGAGAGCGATGATTATCGGTGCTGGTGCAGCTGGTGCTGGACTCATTAAGGAGATTAAAGCGAATCCAAGCCTTAGAAAGAAAATCATCTGCCTTGTGGATGACGATGAATCCAAGATTGGCAAGAGAATGAATGGTGTGCGAATTTCCGGCACCACGAAGGATATCGAGGCGCTCGCACAGAGGTACTCTATTAATCAAATTCTTCTTGCGATGCCATCTGCATCAGGCGAAGAAAAGAAGAGAATCCTTGATATATGCAAGCAGACTGGCTGCGAGCTGATGATTGTTCCGGGAATATATCAGATTATTCGCGGTGATGTTAGCGTGTCACAGCTCAAGCATGTTGATGTAAACGACCTCTTAGGCAGAGATCCTATTGAAGTCGATATAGATGGAATCATGGAGTATGTATCCGACAAGGTTGTTATGGTTACAGGTGCTGGTGGTTCTATCGGAAGCGAGCTCTGCAGACAGATTGCTAGCCACAGCCCAAAGCAGCTTGTAATGCTCGATATTTATGAAAATACTACATATGAAATCCAGAATGAGCTTAAGAGAGAGTTCCCTGAGCTCAATCTTGTCGTGCTTATAGCATCTGTAAGAAATACAAAGAGAATCGACCACATCTTTGAGATGTACCGACCTGAGATTGTATATCATGCGGCGGCGCATAAGCACGTTCCACTGATGGAAGCAAGCCCAAATGAAGCCATTAAGAACAACGTTCTTGGCACATGGAAGATGGTGCTAGCTTCAGACAAATGGAATGTCAAGAAGTTCGTACTTATCTCAACGGACAAGGCTGTAAATCCAACCAATATCATGGGAGCATCTAAGCGTCTATGCGAGATGATTATCCAGACTTACAACAACAGATCGAAGACAGAGTTTGTTGCGGTTAGATTTGGAAATGTACTCGGAAGCCATGGAAGTGTAATTCCTCTATTTAGACGACAAATCGCAGAAGGCGGACCTGTTACAGTTACACATCCTGATATCATTAGATATTTCATGACTATTCCAGAGGCTGTTTCGCTTGTGCTACAGGCAGGAGCTTTTGCTAAGGGTGGCGAGATATTTGTGCTTGATATGGGAAAGCCCGTTAAGATTGATGATTTGGCTAGAAACCTCATTCTCCTATCTGGTCTAAAACCAGGAATCGACATCGAGATTAAGTATGTTGGGCTAAGACCGGGAGAAAAAGCTGTTCGAAGAGCTCCTGATGGATGAAGAAGGCCTTCAGGATACGGCCAACAAGATGATTCATATCGGACATCCTATCAATATAGACGAGGAGAAGTTCATTAGCGAGCTCCAAGAGCTCAAGTGCTATGTGGAAGCAGAACCTGACGATATTAAGAGATATATCAAAAACATGGTCCCTACATATACTCCTAAAAACTAGGGTGTATAATTATATGTTGTAAAAAATACTAGGAGGCATATCGCAGATGAAAGTACCATTTTCACCACCGGACATATCGGAGTTAGAGATTAATAGAGTTGTAGAGGTTCTCAAATCTGGCTGGATTACAACGGGCCCTGAGGTTAAAGAGTTCGAGAGAAGAATTGCAGAGTACATAGGCGTTGACAAAGCGGTTGCACTTTCTTCTGCTACGGCATCACTTGAGGCTGCCCTCCATGTGCTCGGAGTAGGTGAAGGTGATGAGGTCATCGTTCCAGCATACACATACACAGCTTCGGCAAGCCCTGTAGTTCACAAGGGAGCGAAGCTCGTGATTATAGACTCAGCCCCTGAAACTTTCGAGATGGACTACGACAAGGTTGCTGAGGCAATTAATGAGAATACAAAGGCTGTAGTACCTGTCGACCTAGGCGGCATGATGTGTGACTACGATAGATTATTTGAAATAGTGGAGGCAAAGAGAGATATCTTTAAGCCTGCAAATAAACTTCAGGAAGCACTTGGCAGAGTTGCTATTATTTCCGATGGGGCACACGCCTTTGGGTCTGTGAAAAATGGTGTAAAAGCGGGAGCAATTGCGGACTTTACATCATTTTCTTTCCATGCAGTAAAGAATCTCACTACCGCTGAAGGAGGTGCTCTATCGTGGAAGGCTATTGATGGTGTGGATAACGAAGAGCTATACCATGAACTGCAGCTGTACTCTCTACACGGACAGTCTAAGGATGCACTATCCAAGAACAAAGCGGGAGCGTGGGAGTATGACGTTGTATATCCGGCATACAAGTGCAACATGACAAATATCAATGCGGCTATTGGAATAGCTCAACTCGAGAGATATGACGGGCTTCTCGCGAGACGTAGAGTTCTTAATGAGAGATACCAGGAAGCGCTTGAGAAGCTTGGAATCAAGGTGATGCACCACTATACAGATGAGATGACTTCTACTGGGCATCTATATTTGGTAAGAATCCCAGGAGCATCTGTAGAGGACAGAAACGCTGTGATTCAAGATATGGCAGAGCGTGAGATTGCGTGCAACGTGCACTATAAACCGCTACCGATGATGACTGCGTATAAAAATCTTGGATTTGATATTGCGGACTATCCAAACGCTTATCACCAGTACGAGAATCTGATTTCACTGCCAATTTTCTCGACGATGACAGACGAGCAGAATGAATACGTTATTGAGAATTTTTGTTGATATCCTTAAGAAGAGAGGACTTATTAAGTAGATGGTTTTGTGCAAGTGGGATGACTTACCAGAGCATATGAGATGTGATGAAGTAAAAGAATATTACGATATCCTGAACTCGAGAAAGGGCTCGCTAATAGCAAAGAGAATATTTGATTTTGTCATTTCACTGCTGATGACTATAGTAATCTCGCCGATACTTCTTATCTTAATAATAATGATAAAAATCGACGATCCAGGTCCGGCGTTTTTCAGGCAGGTAAGGGTGACGACTAACGGTAAAGAGTTCAGAATTTTTAAGTTCAGAACGATGGTAGTAAACGCGGAGAGGCTCGGAGCACAGGTTACAAAGGAGAATGATCCTAGAGTTACCAAGATTGGACACAAGCTTAGGGAATATAGACTAGATGAGCTCCCGCAGCTGCTAAATGTAATCATTGGCGACATGTCTTTTGTCGGCACGAGACCTGAAGTTCCAAGATATGTAGACTGCTACTCCAAAGAGATGCTTGCAACATTGCTGCTACCAGCGGGTGTAACGTCAGAGGCAAGCATCACATACAAGGATGAGAACGAGCTCATCGGGAATGCAGAGAACCCTGACGAGGTATATGTCGAAAAAAGTTTTACCAGAAAAGATGAAATACAACCTTGATGCTCTTAGGAATTTTAGCTTCCTGGGAGAAATCAAAACCATGCTTAAGACGGTTGGCGCCGTTATTAAATAAGCAGAATCAATATACGTAGTACAATCGCTGCAACTATCAAAGTGAGCGCATTGGAGGGTAGTTTGAAGATATTACTGATTAATCACTATGCTGGATCGCCCGAGATGGGAATGGAGTTCAGACCATATTATTTATCTCGTGAGTGGATCAAGCAGGGACATGAAGTCACGATTATAGCTGGCGGATATTCGCATCTAAGAAAGTCAAACCCTAGTGTTTCGAAGAATTTCGAAGAGAGGATGATTGACGGGATTCGCTATGTGTGGATTAAGACATCTTCATATAATCGCAATGGCTTAGCACGTGCATTCAGTATGTTCGAATTCAGCAGAAAGCTATTTTCAAATGCAGAATATATATCAGAGCGCTACCAGCCAGATGCAGTAATCGCATCTTCAACTTATCCGCTGGATTGTTACGGTGCGGACAAGATTGCAAAGCTCTCTGGTGCTAAATATATTCATGAGGTTCACGACATGTGGCCTTCTACACTATACGAACTTGGTGGTATGTCGAAGAGCAATCCGTTTGTAAAGATTATGCAGCGTGCGGAAGATTTCGCATACAGACACTGTGACCAGGTAGTTTCATTACTTGATCACTCCAAAGAATACATGGTTCAGCATGGACTTGCTGAAGAAAAGTTTAACTGCATTACTAATGGTGTAATCAAAGAAGAGTGGGAAAATCCGGCACCAATTCCTGAAGAGCATAGCCAGATTCTAAACAAGATGAAGGCTGAAGGAAAGTTCATAGTAGGCTATTTTGGCGGTCACTCCATATCCAATAATCTGGATATGCTACTTGCCGTTGCAAAGAAAATTGTCGATAAAAACGTATGTTTTGTATTAGTCGGCGATGGCAGCTACAAGGATAGGCTGATGCAGAGTGCTAAGGAGCAGGACTTAGACAACGTAGTGTTTCTTCCAGCAATAGATAAAAGTGCGATCCCTAACCTAATCAGCTATTTCGACATAGTAACTATTTTTGCGGCAAATACAAAGCTATACAGATTCGGAATTTGCATGAACAAGATGTTCGATGCGATGATGGGCGGTAAGCCGCTGCTCATGTCTGTGACGACGCCTGAGACAATAGTTGAAAAAGCGAATGCTGGTATAGTTACGAAAGCTGGAGATATAGATGGATATATAGAAGCAGTTGAAAAGCTTAAAATCATGCCGTCAGATGAACTTAATAATATGGGACGTTTAGGACATGAACTAGTGTCAAGTGAGTACACATATGACATGCTAGCGACCAAATTCGTAAGAATCATGGAGAAAACTGGCAAGAGAGTTTTGATTGTAAACCACTATGCTGGATCACCTGAGATGGGAATGGAGTTTAGACCTTACTATATATCTAGAGAACTCGTCAAGAAAGGTCACGATGTAACTATTATTGCGGGTAGTTTTTCGCATCTTAGAAAGACGAACCCAGATATAACTGAAAATTTTACAGAGCAGGAAATCGATGGAATAAAGTATGTGTGGATTAAGACTGATGAGTATGATAGCAATGGTGTTGCCAGAGCCCTCAGTATGTATCACTTCTGCAAGGCTCTAAAGACGAATAAAAAGAAAATTGTTGAGCGTTATAAGCCAGATATAGTTATCTCATCATCAACTTATCCGCTAGATTCATACCCAGCATATCGTATTGCGAAGCTTGCTGGAGCCAAGTATATTCATGAAGTTCATGATATGTGGCCACTGACACTCTACGAAGCAGGAGGAATGAGCAAGAAGAATCCGTTCGTAATTGCTATGCAGTTTGCGGAGGATCATGCATATAAGAAATCAGATGTTGTAGTTTCACTACTCCCTCACGCCAAGGAATATATGATTGAACATGGCATGAAGGCTGATCACTTTAGGTATATACCGAATGGGGTCGTGATAAATGAGTGGGACGCAGCAAGGGAAATTCCAAGTGAACACAGAGAGGCATTTAACAAGCTAAAGAGAGAAGGTAAATTCGTTATCGGATACTTCGGAAGCCACGAGCTTTCGTACGGACTTCATAACCTACTCGATGTTACAAAGCAGCTAAACGATGAAAAATGTTCATCTGGTTATGGTTGGAAAAGGTAAACTCAAAGATGAGCTTATCAGTTACGCGGAGCAGAATGGAATCAGCAACGTGACATTCCTACCGCCAGTAGAGAAGGGAATAATCCCTGCAGTAATCGATAACTTTGACGCGATATTTATAGGAACTATTGAGTCGCCACTATACAGGTTCGGAATCTGTATGAACAAGATGTTCGACTCCATGATGGCAGCCAAACCAATAGTCATGGCAATAACAACACCGTCCACACCTGTAAGTGAATCTGGATGTGGAATCATCACGAAGTCATGTGATAATGACGCTATAAAGGCTGCAATCAGGAAGATTCAATCTATGAGCACCGAAGAACGAGAGCAGATGGGAATGCTTGGACGTGAAGCTGTACTGAGCAAGTACACGTATGAAAATATTGCAAGTGAATTTGAAAAGGTATTTGAATAGAAGGAGCGCATGTGATTAAGATAGTAACTGTAATTGGTGCAAGACCACAATTTATTAAGGCGGCTGCAGTTTCTCGCAAGCTAGAAAAATTCTGCGAAGAGATAATCGTTCACACAGGCCAGCATTATGATGCGAATATGTCAGAACTTTTCTTTGAAGAGCTACATATCCCTAAGCCAAAGTATAATCTAGGCGTGGGTTCTGGTTCCCATGCAAGGCAGACAGCAGAGATGCTTATCGGAATAGAAGATATACTAATTAATGAGAATCCCGACTATTTGATGGTATATGGAGACACAAATTCTACAGTTGCTGGAGCACTTGCCGCATCCAAGATTCATATTCCGGTAATTCACGTGGAGGCTGGTCTAAGGTCTTTCAATATGGCTATGCCTGAGGAGCAGAATAGAATTCTTACGGATCATATCTCAAGCCTACTCTTCTGTTCCACAGATGCGTCTATTGAGAATCTTGAAAATGAAGGAATTAAGAAAGGTGTCCACAGAATCGGCGACGTAATGTGCGATGCGGTTCTTTACTATTCACAAGAGATAGACAAGAAAGCTCGTAGTCAGTACTTTGCTGACCTTAACTATATCTTCGGTGAGCGTGGTGAGATTGATAAATGGTATCTATCCACAGTTCATAGAGCTGAAAACACTGACACTATAGAGAAGGTTCGCAAGATTCTCAATACGTTCGAGAAGTTCGATGCACCAGTTATCCTACCTGCTCATCCTAGAACAAGAAAGATGATTGAACAGGTCAACGAGGAGGAGAATCTGCAGAATACAATTTGTGTAGAACCTATCGGTTATCTCGAAATGCTGTATTTTACAAAGAATGCAGTAAAGGTAGTGACTGATTCCGGTGGGCTACAGAAGGAAGCGTACATACTAGGCACACCATGCGTAACTCTGCGTGAGCAAACGGAGTGGGTTGAGACGCTGAATGGAAACCACAATGTGCTCGCTCATATTGATGAAGCGGACATACTTGATAAAGTTAACAATACCGTTATTTCTAAGGAAAAAGAGAACTACTATGGTGCGGGAGACGCCGCAGATAAGCTTGTAAGGGTAATAATGAAGGAGGCATAAAATGAGCGAATATTTTGTACACGAGAGCAGCTATGTAGATGACAATGTAGAGATAGGAAAGGAACCAAGATTTGGCACTTTTGCCATATTCAGCCAGGAGCAAAGATAGGTGAGAATTGCTCGCTTGGACAGAATGTAAATATTGCCAACAACGTGCAGATTGGTGACAGGGTAAAAATTCAGAATAACGTATCAGTTTACGAAGGCGTAACACTCGAAGACGGCGTATTCTGCGGACCATCCTGTGTATTTACAAATGACCTTACTCCAAGAGCTCGCTATCCAAAGGGTTCTGAGAACTACGGAAAGACACTAGTCAAAGAGGGAGCTTCTATTGGAGCAAATGCGACAATCGTATGTGGACACACTGTTGGAAAGTGCTCAATGGTCGCAGCAGGAGCGGTTGTTACAAAGGATGTACCTGACTTTACGCTAGTTGCTGGCGTGCCAGCTAAGCCAATTGGAAAGCTAGATGAGTATGGGAATATTATAGAAAAGTTCTAAATATATGGCAGTAGTTGTAGCAAATGCAAGATGTATTAGGAGTGCTTAATGGATAAGAAGATATCAATAAAAGAGCTTTTATCAATTATTAAGGATAATAAGAAGATGATTGGGATAGTTGTTATCATCTCAGCCGTTTTCGTCGGAGGGTTTAGAATTTACTCAGATCACCGAGAACAACGCAAAGCTGCGGATATAAACACAAAAATCTCATCGACCTATAAAGAGGAACTCGAAGAGTACACCAAAGATAACCAATTTTTGACAGATACTATTCAAAACCTTGATAAAGAGAAAAAGTCAGCTTTGAAAAATAATTGGTGAAAATCCAATTATGAAGATTGATGCATTTTCATCTGAAAGCATAAGAATTAAAATCACTGCATCAAATAAGGCAAGCTATAATGCTGTGGAAAATGTGCTTTTAACTGCTAACAGCGAGACATTATTTGGAAAGTCAGACAGTGTACTTGAAAGATACAAATGGGATATAGTTCAGATTCCAGATATGAATTCAATTACTATTAATGATAGCGGTGCTAGTGGAGCAGTATCAGAAGGCCTTTTCATTGGGAATATATATGTATACTCTACCAAGGAACACAAAGCCGAAGATGTGGCAAACAATGTAATTAAATTTCTCGAGTCCGAGCGAAGCAACCGTCTACAAGGGGTTGATTTTTTTCGGTGGTTTCGGTTACATCTGGGGAGGCAGCAAAACAGGCTTTATACAACAAGCAGAAAATTTATCGAACAAATATTGAAAACTTGAAATATGAAAGCGATAAAATGAATGAAGCGATACGATCTCTGCAAATACCATCGCAAAATACCACTACAAACATAGGATATGTTAAGAGAAGTATAAAATCTGGATTCATTGGGGGCTTCTTTGGAGCATTTGTAGCAACGTTATTTGCAGTATATAGATATATGAGAAATCAAAAGATAAATTTTTGCCAATAATATTGAAAAAAAGAATATGGAGTACCTTCGTTAGGTGTAATTTCAGAGGGTGTGAATCCAGATGTTCTGGTTGCAGATCTTAGGCAATTGGATGCTGAAGATGAAGGAATTGGATTTGTAGCAGTCAATTCTGGGAAGAACTACTTAATGAATATTGCTGAAGTGATAGAAAAAAATGCATCAGAGTCAGAATATATTGGCTGTATAGTCGATGATGTTGAAGCTATAGATAAAATTGGAAACTTCAAGAACTTTGTACTTATCACATCTGATGATGGAACAGATATAAATGAGAATGCCAAAATAACTATCAATAAGCTGAGTCGATTGGATAAGAAAATTCTAGGTTGCATTAATGTTGAGTAGAAAAAACATTTCGGAAATATTTAGTGGTAGAAAAATGAAAATTCTAGCAATTTCAATAATCCTGCTAAAAAAATTTCCTTGGATTATAAATACTATACATGGTTAGCTCCATTACAGCTAAATGTTTACACGCGAGACTTCAACTTGCTCAAATACTTAAACGGTATTGCCTGGTTGGTGATTATTTTTGTTACGATAAATCATAAACGCAGAAGTGTATCTACATTCTTACTAACATTAGTGTATGTAATGCAAATAGTACCAATAACTACTATTTATGCCATGGGGAACAAGGAAGTGGCCTGCTATAACGGGATTTGCTTTTTGTTTCTACCTGAGCATTTTCATAGTAAACAACATTAACTTTTCTATGGAAGAACGACTATTAGAACCGAGCGCGAAGCATTCACGTATAATAGAATTTGCAATGGTCGCAATGTGCTTTTTAATTTTTGCATACATTGTGAAGAATAACGGCGTTCCTACATTTACTGCACTAAACATATACAAGGTTTATGAGCTTAGAGAATCAGGCTCATTTAGTTTAGGAACTTATCCAGGGTATGTTCTATCATGGATTACAAATGTAATAATTCCGTTCTTTGCGACAAAGTGTATACTTGAGAAAAAGTTCGCCAGATCTGCAATATTCGTTGCCATGATTTTCGTTATATATCTCTACGATGGACATAAAACGAATTTGTTTATTTCAATAGTTGTAGTTATTGTAGCATTTTGGCTAAAAAGAAAAGATTCCTATACAGAAATAATTTCGTGTCTTTGCCTAGGCGTCTCTACGCTTGCATTGCTTTCATCGATAAATATACCTGGAAGTAATATAATTTTAGAGATTTTTTCACTCTTTGGACGAAGGGTAATGCTGCTTTCTGCGCAAAACAAATTTGCTTATTTTTGATTATTTTAGCAAGAATCCAAAGATGGGCTTAGGCGGATTATTTCCAACTTGGTTTTTTTACATTTTGACACCCACTATGTGGATATTGATTATACACGTACAATTTCAGGAATATATTATGGGACTCCAGAATCAGTATCTAATACAGGTTACTTTGCAGAATGTCATGCAAGATTTGGATTTTTTGGATATATTCTAGAGGGAGTATTATTTGCGGCAATATTAAAGCTTTTAGATATTGCACAAAAAAACATCGGATATGAACTTCTTCTCGGAACTTCGATGTGTGTCTTCTTAGGGTTAAATGATGCTTTTTTGCTTAATTCAATTGTGCTTGGTCCGATGATGTTCTTAATCTTTATAGCATTGTTTTACAAAAGCAAGTGCAGTGAAGACAAACTGCTCCATGGTTATAATGATGCATGTAGCAACTTGTGTCTAAAATAGTAGTTGGAATATAGGGATGAAGAAATACATTTTACAAATAAAAGAATCAGCAATAGCAAAGAACATAGCGACCCTGGTTTCAGGAAATATAATTGGTTATGCAATAAACACATTTTTCTTATTGTTCATAATTAGGGTATATTCTCCTGCTGAAATAGGAACATATGATCTAATTGTTTCAGATGGTGCAATCGTAACAACCGTGGTGGGGCTTGGTCTTGTAATGGCGATACTAATTCCTAAGGAAGATAGGGTAGCCAAGATGCTATGTCAGATAGTTAATATATTCAGCATAATCTGCATGACAACGGGTGTTGTTATCCTAATTGCTATATCTGACAAATACACACTGTTTTCATTGAACTTCAACTATAAAGTAGCTTGTGTATTACTAGGCGTATATTCGTACTTCTTTATCCAACAGCAGCTGTTTTATGCATTTGTAAACAGAAAGGGTCTATATCGTGTGCTCTTCTGGAACCCAATAATAATGGCAGCATCTAACTCATCTATATCGTTACTTTTGGGAATCATGGGGTTAAGTTCGCCTGGTTATATGATAGGAACGATATGCTCATTGATATTGAGCATATTATTGATGATAAAAAATGCAAACCCTTATGATGAGCGTTTTGCTATACGTGATATCAAAGAAACATTGCTCATATATAAGGAATTTCCTCTGGTACAAATGCCAGCCAATGTTGTTTCTGTAGTTTCACAGCAGATTCCAATACAATACCTTGGAAATGTTTTTAGCAAGGCTGCGCTAGGTGGGTTCACAATGGCGAATAGGATTCTTAGCATCCCAATTGCCTTGATTTCGACCCAAATAAGCAAGGTGTACCAGAGAGAATTAGCAATAAGGAACAATGAGGGGAAACATGTAGGAAACTTCGCTCTCGATTTGTTGAGAAAGAACTATTTTCTTGCATTTGTGCCAATTTTTATATTAGTTGTATTTGGTCAACCAGTCGTGGGTATAGCACTAGGTAACAAATGGAAAGTATCGGCATTGTACATGACAATTCTTGGTGCAGATTATCTTCTAAAGTATTGCACGAGCTGCATAAGCGGAACATTTGTTATTGTTGACAGGCCAAGGATGTCACTACTACTATCAATCATAACACTTGGAATAAATGCAATGTGCTTTGTGATTGTTGGACGACTTGGATATGGAATATTTAAGACAATTCTTTTCTATTCTGTATCTGACGGTGTAGTCAATCTGATTAATATTTTTTTCTTTGTATGAAAGTCATTAATGCAGATTATAAGAAATTGATGAGATTCCTCTTTATAGAAATGTTGGGTTCAATTTCAGTGATGTACATAATTTATATATTTATCGACAAAAATATTTAATTAAAAAGATAAAGGAGCTAGAGATGAAAGAGATTAAATATTGTACAAGATGTGTAATGAATAATGAGGCCGATCCCCATATCACCTTTGATGAAAAATGGAGTATGTAACTACTGTACTGAAGCATTGACACATATTAATACTGATGTGTATTTTTCCGAATGAAGAAGGTGAGAAGAGATTAAAGGAGATGATTGACAAAATCAAATCCGAAAAATGCTGATAAAAAAATACGATTGTATTATGGGCATTTCAGGAGGGCTTGATTCAGCGTATCTCGCATACTTGGGTTATAAATGGGGGCTTCGCATATTAGCAGTGCATATTGATGACGGATATGACACGGAGATTTCCAAGGAGAATATCAAGAAACTCTGTGAAGCTGCCAATATTGAAATGCGAACGATTACACCGGATGCGGAACAGTTCAATGCGTTAACACTTGCATATATGAAAGCGGGAGTTCCTGACGTTGCTGTTCCGCAAGACAACATACTATTTGCATTTTTGTATGATACAGTAGAAAAAAAGAAGGTATTAAGTATTTCCTGTCAGGTGGCAATTTTGCTCTTGAATGTGTTCTCCAGAAAGGAAATGGATATAGCGCAATGGATGTTACAAACATCAAGGATATCCATAAGAGGTTTGGCACAAAAGGAATAGACAAGCTAAAATTTATAACTTCGTATAAGAAATACATGAGAATAAAGAAGGGAAGCGTGGTTACGCTTAGGCCTCTTGATTTAATAGACTATAATAGAGAACGTGCGTTTAAGGAATTATCAGATTTTTGTGACTTTAAATACTATGGAAGCAAGCATCTTGAAAATATCCTAACAGCATTTATTCAGCTTTACTGGCTGCCAAAGAAGTTTGGTGTAGATAAGAGATCTTCGCACCTTTCCAGCATGGTGGTTTCGGGACAGATGACTAGAGAAGAGGCGATGGAAGAGCTTCAGAAGCCAGCCTATGATGAAGCTATGATGAATGAATATATAAGTATTATTAAAGAAAAGCTGGGGCTATCTGACGAAGCGTTTGATGAGATTATGAAGAGTCCTACTCATCAGCATACAGATTATAAAACTGAAAAATTCGCACCTTTTATTCGCAAAATATTAAGGTAGTGATTTTAAATTTAACATTAGAGGATTTTGATGAAATTATTAAAGATTTGCTGCAGCAAATGGGTAAATGAGAGTAGAGACTACAGGGAGCTGTCTGTATATCAGGAAGAAGGGGCAGATATAACTGTCCTAGCAAAAGGAGATGTTGGTGATAAGCCAGCAAAAGACACCGTTGAAGGCTTCCTAGTATTTAGATATACAACAAAACCACTGGGTGAAAAAAATACCGGGACCAATTAATAAAGTAATTAGTTTGTTTCAGTGGGCGAGCTTTGCAAGAAAGCAGCATCCAGACATTATTTCTGGACATGATTTACTAGCGCTGACTATTGGCTGGCTATCGACGTTTTTTACAAGAAAAAAACCGAAGCTAATCTACGATTCTCATGAATTTGAAATTGGAAGAAATGCGGACAGATCTGGATTTTCAAAATGGCTGATACTGCATTGGGAACACTTCATGATTAAAAGAAGTGCTCTGACTGTTGTGGTGAATGATAGCATTGCAGATGAAATAGCAAAGCTATACAATTTAAAAGAAAGACCTGCCGTTGTTAGGAATATTCCTATGGGATTTGATATTAACAAGACTGAGTGTGAGAAGGTCAGAGGGCGACTACTAGAGAAGCTAGGGGTTGAAAAACTTTTGATTTATCATGGACTAGTATGCAAAGGAAGAGGTTTAGAGGCCACTATAGGCGCTATGCCGAAACTTGAGAATGTTGGACTAATAGTGGTCGGAAATCCTGACTCGCCCGAATATTTAGATGAACTTCATAAGATGAGCAGGGAGCTCAATGTTGACGCCCGAGTGGAATTCCACGAGGCGGTTCCCCACGAAGAACTCTGGAAGTTCGTGGGAGCAGCAGATGTCGGTATTGTGATGATTTCTCCAGTTTCAAAGAGTTATTATTACGCACTCCCCAATAAGCTATTCGAATGCATTCAGTCTGGAATACCTGTTGTAGGTTCAGATCTTCCAGAAATTAAGAGAATTGTTAATGGACACAAGGTCGGAACTATTGCAAAACCGGATGATTCAGACAGTATTGCGTCGGCAGTAAAAGAACTTATTAATAGCGAATTGATGTACAATGAAGCTAAACATAACGTGGAAAAATTCAAAAAAATATTGTGCTGGGAAAGCGAAAAAAATAGCTTTATCAAAGGCGTTCAACGAAATTTTACAGGAACTTTAAAAACGCTTGCACACATTGGAAATATTGACATTGTAGGCTATTATTATATATAATAATTCGAATAATTATATGTATGAATCGGCTGACTTTATACAGCCGTTAAATTATCAAAAAGCATAAAAAGAAAGGTATAAAGGTATCATTAATGGGCATGAAGGAACGTTTACTTGAGAAAATCGCAAAGCGCGACATTACTGTAGGAGTTGTAGGCCTAGGATACGTAGGGCTTCCGCTTGCTGTTGAGAAGGCAAAGGCTGGCTTTAAGACCATCGGCTTCGACGTGCAGGAAGAAAAAAAGTTAAGATGGTAAATGAGGGACACAACTACATCGGAGATGTTGTAAACGAAGACCTCAAGGAGCTCGTAGAGAGCGGCATGATGAAGGCGACATCGGACTTCTCGTTCGTAAAGGATGTTGATTTCATCGCTATTTGCGTACCTACTCCTCTTGATAAGCACCAGGAGCCAGATATAAGCTATGTAAAGTCCTCCACAGAGGCTATTTCAAAGCACCTATCTAATGACACAATGGTTGTTCTTGAGTCCACAACTTACCCAGGTACTACAGAGGAACTACTACTTCCTATCCTCGAAGAGGGTTCTGGACTAAAGTGCGGAGAAGACTTCTACCTTGGATTTTCGCCGGAGCGTGTTGACCCAGGCAACGTGATATACAAGACTAAGAACACTCCAAAGGTAGTTGGTGCTGTAGGCAAAGACGCAACAGAAGTAATTTCTGCGATGTATAGAGAAGTTCTAGAGGGAGAGATTTATGAAGTGTCTTCACCAGCTATTGCTGAGATGGAGAAGATCCTGGAGAATACATACAGAAATATCAACATCGGTCTTGTTAATGAGCTTGCTATACTCTGCAACAAGATGGAGATTTCTCTATGGGAGGTAATTGAGGCTGCAAAGACTAAGCCATACGGCTTCCAGGCATTCTATCCAGGCCCAGGTCTTGGTGGACACTGTATCCCTCTTGACCCATATTACCTAACATGGAAAGCAAGAGAGTTTGGTTTCCACACGTCGATGATTGAGAGCTCGATGATTATTAACGATAAGATGCCTGAGTACACAGTAGACAGAGCTGCAGCGGTTCTCAACAACCACAAGAAAGCTCTCAACGGATCTAAGGTTCTCGTTCTAGGAGTTGCTTACAAAAATAATATCGATGACTATAGAGAGAGCCCAGCTCTTAACGTAATCGACATTCTCAAGGAGAGAGGTGCAGAGACTGATTTCTACGATCCATGGATTCCAAAGTACAAGAGACATGGTGAGTGGCATGAGGGCATCGGCGAGATTAATGCTGATGTTATCAAGGGATACGACCTTATCCTCGTTGCAACAGCTCATGATGCATACGACTATGAGATGATTAGAGATAATGCAGTAGCAATATTCGATACTCGTAATGCGTTCAAGGACGTAAAGGAAAGAGATAATATTTCTCTCCTATAAGCCCGGCGCAATATAGACACTATAGTAATTAAAAATTCCGGAGGACATGTAAATGAAATATGCATTGATTGGATGCGGTAGAATTGCAACAAATCACGTGACTGCTGCAGTAAATAATAATCTAGAGATAGTTGCGGTATGCGATATCGTGCCAGAGAAGATGGAAGAGATTCTTGCAAAGCACAACTTGGCTGATGATAAATCAATCAAGAGATATACCGACTATAAGCAGATGCTCGAAGAGAACGAACTCGAGCTTATCAGCATTGCAACTGAGAGCGGCAAGCACGCAGCAATTGCACTAGATGCAATCGATGCAGGAGTTAGCGTAATTATCGAAAAAGCCTATGGCTATGAATATCGCTGATGCTGAAGAGATTATCAAGAGAGCTGCAGAGAAGAACGTAAAGGTTTCAGCTTGCCACCAGAACAGATTCAACGTAGCGATTCAGGAAGTGAGAAAGGCTGTCGAAGGAGGGCGTTTCGGCAAGCTTTCCCATGCTTCTATAAATGTTCGCTGGAATAGAAACAAAGGATATTATGACCAAGCTCCTTGGAGAGGAACTTGGGAAGAAGATGGCGGCTGCCCTGATGAACCAGTGCATCCACGGAATAGACCTTCTCAGATGGATGATGGGCGATGAGGTAGTGGAAGTTTATGGAGCAACTAGACAGCAGTTCCATGATTATCTAGAAGCTGAAGATGTTGGAGTTGCTGTAGTTAAGTTCAAGAACGGCGCAATTGGCACTATTGAGGGAACCACTAACGTATACCCTCAAAACCTCGAAGAGACACTGTATCTATTTGGAGAAAACGGAACAGTAAAGGTTGGCGGCAAGTCCACCAACACGATTGACGTGTGGGATTTCAAAGACGAAACTGCTGAAGACCAGAAGAACAAGGGGCTCGAAGAAGAGACAAGCAATGTATATGGCAACGGTCATACAAGCCTATTTGCCGATGTAATCGAAGCTATTAAAGAAGACAGATCACCTTATGTAGATGGAGTTGCTGGAAGAAATGCACTTGAGATGGTTCTCGCTATATATAAGAGCCAGAAGGAAGGCATGCCAGTGAGACTTCCATTGACGGATTTCGCAAGCACTGATATGCGAGGCGAATTCAAGTAGAAGCGGAGGAATACAATGGAGTTTAGAGATCTTAAGAAGCAGTATGCTGCACTCAAAAATGACATAGATCGCCAGATTGACGAAGTAATTGCTAGCAGCAGATTTATCGGAGGCGGCAAGGTTTCCGAGCTTGAAGAAAAGCTAGCTGAATATGTTGGTGTTAAGCACTGCGTAACTTGTGCAAATGGAACGGATGCTCTTGAGCTTGCACTCATGGCATGGGGTGTTGGAAAGGGAGATGCTGTATTCGTTCCTGATTTTACCTTCTTCTCATCTGGAGAGGTGGTCTCAATCCTAGGTGCGACACCAGTTTTTGTAGATGTAGACCAGGATACGTTTAATATGGATCCAGCTTCGCTAGAAAAAGCGATAGCTGCAGTAGCTGCTGAAGGAGAACTTAAGCCGAGTGTAGTTATACCAGTGGATTTGTTCGGACTACCAGCTAACTTTACTGAGATTAGAAAAAAATAGCAGAGAAGCATGGACTAAAGGTTCTCGAAGATGGAGCACAAGGTTTCGGTGGTGAGATTGACGGCAAGAGAGCGTGCAGTTTCGGAGATATCTCAACAACGTCATTCTTCCCGGCAAAGCCACTAGGATGCTATGGAGATGGTGGAGCGATATTTACAAACGATGATGAAGCTGCTGAGCTCATCAGATCATACTGCGTTCACGGCAAAGGCAAGATGAAATACGACAACATACGTATTGGTATGAATTCTAGACTCGACTCGATTCAAGCAGGAATCCTACTTCCTAAGCTAGCTGCATTTGCAGAATATGAGGTTGCAGACGTTAACAGTGCTGCAGCAAAGTACACAGAGCTACTTGAGGGTGTTGTGGCTACACCAGTGATTCCTGACGGATTCCTTAGCAGCTGGGCTCAGTACACAATTAAGCTTGAGAGTAGAGAGCAAAGAGATGCATTACAGGCTCACCTCAAGGAGAAATCAATTCCGTCGATGATTTACTATCCTAAGCAGATGCATAATCAAGAGGCATTTTGCGATGAAAATAAGTACGGAATCGACTACTCTGTTACTAATAAGCTGTGTGATACAGTTTTATCGCTGCCAATTCACCCATACATCTCAGATGAGGATGTGGAGGAAGTTGTATCAGTAATTAAGGAGTTTTTAGGAAAATAAGAGCAATGAAAATAATCGTTTCACATGATGTAGATCATCTATATAGAAGCGACCATTACAAAGACTTGATTTATCCAAAACTGTGGGTAAGGGAGACTTTATCGTTCTTAAAACGTGATATAACTTTTTCTCAGTGGTGGAGAAGACTGCTTGGTATATTCTCAAGAGAGAGAAATTATATTGAAGAATTGATGAAGTATGATGAAGGTAATGGTGTGCCTTCATCATTCTATTTTTGGAATGGATAATGTTCTTGGCATGTCTTATAGATACACCAAGGCAATTCCGTATATAAAAAAACTTCAAAGTCATGGCTTTGATGCGGGCATACACGGAGTATCTTATGAAGATGAAGAGAAAATGAGAGCTGAATTTGAAAGGTTCAGGAATGCTGTTGGCGTAGCGCCTCGTGGAATACGCATGCACTATGTTAGATATGACGAAAGTACTTTTGAGAAGCTGAGTCATTGTGGGTATGTGTATGACACCACTGAATTTGTGAAGAGCGAAGGTACCTGCCTAAAAGCACCATACAAAGTGGGCGAAATGTGGGAATTTCCACTTAGCTTGATGGATGGCTATTTACCCAAGAGACCAGAAGGAAAAAGGGAAGAGTCGCTTCGTTTGCTCAAAGAGGCAGAGGATAAAGGGCTGCCATATTTCTCGATACTATTTCACGACTATCAGTTTTGTAATGGGTATGCGTATGAAAGAGACTGGTACACCTGGTTTATCGAGTATTTAAAGGAACATGGTTATACATTTATTTCATATCTAGATGCGGTAAAAGAGCTGGAGGATATTAATTCTAATGAAGACAACGAATAGTGATATTACAACAAAATATGCTAATTCAATTTTCGAACAGCCGTGGTATCTTGATACAGTTACAAATGGAAAATGGATTGAAATAAAAGTAGAAGAAAAAGGGAGAAGTTGTTGCTAGATGGGCAGTGCCTTGCGATAACAACAAAATCGCTATGCCGGGGAAACACAAACCCTGGGTATTTGGTTTGCACCAGATATTAAGGCGAGTAAAAAACAAAAGCACATAGAAGAACTAGTAAAATTACTGCCAAAGAATTCGAGTTTTGACCTTATGCTAGACCCTAGTAATGATTACTTTTTACCATTCAGATGGCTAGGGTTTAAGGTTAGCCCAAGAATAACTTATAGATTTACTGATGTTTCTGATATAGAAGCTGTAAGGGCTAAATACGATAAGACAGTTCGTAAAAAAACATAAAAAAAGTGCAAGAAATAAAGTCGAAATAATAGAGGAAAAATAACGTAGATAATTTATACGCTATGCTGGTGAAAACATTTCAACACCAAGGGAGAAACTGCCCACACAAAAAAGAATTTATAAATTCCATTTTTGAAGCGTGTAATGCACATGATGGCGCTAAAGTTATCACGGCAATAGATAAGGATGGTAATGTACACGCATCATCATTATTCGTTTATGATGAAAAGACCTGCTATTATCTAATTGCAGGAGCAGATCCAACATTTAGAGCGAGTGGAGCACAGACCTTGGTTCTAGATTCGGGAATAGAATTTGCTTCGAAGCACTCAAAAGCATTTGATTTTGAAGGTTCAATGATAGAGGGAATAGAAAATTTCTTTAGGAGATTCGGTGCAGATAGAGTATTATATTACCGAATTGAGAAAAAAGGATTTATAGGAGAGCTTAAGAGTCTGCTCAAGCCTAGGGTAAAGAAGCTACTGGGATATAAAAAAATTAGGAGAAGCTAATGCAAAAGGTTTGTCATGTCACGAGTGTACACGATGCACTTGATGATAGAATTTACTACAAAGAATGTATCTCTTTGTCAGAGGAGGGCTATGAAGTTTTTCTGGTTGCACCAGGGGAATCATTTGAGAAAGATGGAATACAGATTGTTGGATGTAGGGGAACAGCCAGAAAGTCGGTACAAAAAGAATTTCTCAGTTTTGCAGGGCAGTATTTCAAAAAGCTGTGGATATTGATGCTGATGTATATCACTTTCATGACCCAGAAATGCTCAAATATGCGGTAAAACTTTCAAAAACTGGCAAAGTTGTTATATTTGATAGCCATGAGGATGTACCAGCGCAGATTTTGGATAAACCGTGGCTTCCTAAATTTTTCAAGAAAGTTTGTTTCTAAATCATACAGTAGACTCGAGACAAAGTACGTAAAGCAACTAGCAGGAGTAATTACGGCAACTGAGTACATTCAGGATAAATTTAAGAATAGAGCGAAAACTACAGAAACGATTAAGAACTACCCTAAGCTAGATGAGATAAAAAAGGGAGACATCGAGTTTTCAAAAAGAAATAAGACTGCTTGCTACGCAGGAGGGATATCTCGTATCAGGGGCGAAAATATCATGGTGGAAGCACTAGAGCCTATGGATGGATATACTTTAAAGCTTGCAGGAATCTGTGAGGATGAAACACTCAAAAACTCAAACCCCTAACAATGTCGAATATTTGGGGATGCTGAGCCGTGAAGGCGTGAACGACCTCTATGCTTCAAGTAGAGTAGGAATTTGCATACTGCTACCGACAGCCAACTATATAAATTCATTACCAATAAAGATTTTCGAATACATGGCAGCAGGATTGCCTATTATAGCATCCGATTTTCCGATTTGGAGAGAAATAATTAGCGAAGCGGATTCAGGTATACTAGTAAACCCAGAAGATATTTCAGCAATCCAGACTGCGATTAAATACTTTATAGATAATCCTGATGAAGCCCAAGAAATGGGCGAGAGAGGAAGTCGAATCGCTAGAGAGAAGTACAACTGGAGAGTTGAAGGACAAAAACTCATAGAGTTTTACAAAAAATTGCTTGCATAGAGTATAATAACTATATTCTGTAACAAGGAGAAAATGATTATGGATGTAAAAATCAAAAAAAGAAAAAAAGGATTGATGTTGGCAGCCTCAAGACTATGGGGGGCTAATTTATCTAGTTTCAGCGCTAGTATTTGAAGCTACTTTGCTAGTAACGGATTTTTTTACCAAAAAAATGGTTGCTGATTATACTTTTTATGCATATTTGCTATAAGCACGGTTATTTTTTTGTTCAGCTGTTTTTTTCAGAAATATAAAAAGAAAAATCTAGGATTATAGCAGTAATAATCAGTATACTTCTTTCCATTACGTTTGGAGTGACTTCGGTGTATGCGGCGAAGACAGCAAGCTTTTTGAACAAGATTTCAAAGGCTGAAGATTCTGGAAATGATAAGATAGCAGAAAAGCCTTTCACAGTGCTTATAAGTGGAATGGATACTACCGGCAAAAATTGATGGCGAGGCTAGAAGTGATGTCAATATGCTTGTTACGATTGATCCTAAGAAACATAAGATTTTACTAACCTCAATTCCTAGAGACTATCTGGTAAAGCTACCTTCAAAAGAATAATGCAGAAGACAAATTGACTCATAGCGGACTATATGGAATAGAAGAAACAACTGGAGCGATTGAACAGTTACTAGATATTAAGATAGACTACTATGTTAAGGTTAATTATAATACGGTTGTTCAGTTTATTAATGCTATAGGTGGAATATATATTAATTCAGATTATGAATTTACTACTTACATAGACCATTATCGCATAAAAAAAGGGAACGAACTTTCTTAAAGGGGAACAGGCACTTGCCTTTGCGAGAGAGAGACAGGCATTTAAGGATGGGGATAACCAGCGTGTTATGAATCAGCAGATTGTGCTCAAGGGTATTTTTCCACAGATTTACTCAGTCACCTGAGATAATAGCTAAATACACGAAGATTCTCGATAGAATTGCACCTTATATGGAGACAGATATGTCACCATCTGAGATTAAGGCATTAGTTAAGCTTGAACTCAAGAATCACAAAGAGTGGAAAATTGAAAACAATGCAGTAGAAGGGGCAGGAGATTCAACAAGAACTGTGTATTCAAGTGGATCGACCCCTGTATATGTTATGACCCCAGATAAAGAGAGCATCAAGAAAGCTCATGACATGATAAAGAACTTTATCAACCCACCAAAGAAATCAAAAAAGAGCCAGAAGTCGACAGACCAAAGTGAGGAAGAGACTGAGTACAATGAATAGTAATGTGGAGATGCAGGGACTCCTTTAAAAAGCCAAAAGGCTAAATCGAGGTATCATCTGTTTACCGATGATACCTCGATTTTTTAGTTCATCAAAGTTTTTAGGGTTTGCCAAAAGTTTTTTTAGGGGGCGAATTTTAGGGTCTAGTTTTAGGGTCTTACAAAATGTAAAAGGGATTGGGCGTTTTGCCCAATCCCTTTTACATGAGGGAAACATCAGTTATTTGCTTATTGACCTTTGTAAATTGGATTCTTGCGAGTAGCAAAAAAAGAAATCTATTTCTCATATGTTCAAAGTTTCGAAATCCTCTACCTAGTCGCTTTAGGTCTTTTTACTTTTGCGATTTAAAGACTCAATTGGGCCATTAGAAAGGCGGCTATTATATATACCATCTGGTCCTAGTCGCTCCACCATTATGAATGAGTTAATAATTGGATTTTTGTATTTACGTAGTAAATTTCCGAATTCAACGAATATCTTATATTCACTGCTGCAGTATTTGTGTATTAAAGAATCTATTTCCTCGGCAGCTTTTTAAAGGATTACCGGCATTTCTAGAGTTGAATCTTACATACTCTTCTTTTAAATCTCTGAAATCTTTAATATATGGGTGAAGAGCTAGAAACTTTTCTTCGTATCCAAAAAGTGTTTATGAAATACCTAAAGTGTTTGTCGTACCTAGGTTCCAATCGATATTCTAAATTATCTTGATTTGAAAGAAGAAGCCAGCGATACTTTTTTTAGAAGATATACTTCATCCGAAATATGGGTTCTTTTCTGATACCCACATTTGGAATAATGTATTTGCTTTCTAGACTCATCTCGTGCTTTGTATTCTTTTTGTAAGCTTCTAAGAAATATGTCAAGAGAATGAATGAGCCATTGCATTACGTGAAAAGAATCCACTACAGATACAGCATTTGGGAAGTATCTTTTCACATAACTTAGATAAAGGGTTATACATATCTGAAATTAGATACTTGACACTTGCACGTTCTTTTAAAGGGATATTTGAGAAATATGGCTCAGTAACCTTATCTAATCTGCTGTGAATAATATCTATTGGATCACCAGTGTAAAAAGTCCTGAATAACTAGAGCATATTTACAGCTTTTATCCATATCTAGATATACTTCATCCACAGAAATAGCATCTGTTAGTGGAAGACGTTCCATTTGTATATACCTGTCGAAAACATTGAGAACATGCATATCTGAAGTATGAAATTGCTTTGCAATATCTACAGCAGAACTATTAAGATTTCTGAATTTATTAAGGATTAGTAGGTCCGAAGCATTGGTATTACGCCTATAACGGTTAACGAGCTTGAAATGCTCATTTGATTCGTAAAGACAATCACTATTTGTGCATCGCCAGCGTCTTTGTTTGAGTTTTATTACTAGTTGATAGCCGTCTTGAAGTACGGGATGATTGATGGTTCTAGTTTTTGATTCCTCGAGAATGCATTTTGTAAGAGCACTTCGGACAGAAGTGAGGTGCAGGTGCACTTCAAGAGTAACAATTTTCTTTAACGCCTGAACTTCACAAGACAATAACTCAAGGGCATTGTCTTCTATGTCTAGTAAAGATGTGATAATATTCATATGAATTCCTTTCTCAGATGTTTACCCAAAAACATATTATGAGAAAGTGAAAGGCGAGGCAAGAATAACAATTGCCTCGCCTTTCATATACCAAATCTGCCCCTAAAACTAGACCCTAAAATTCGCCCCTAAAATATCTAGACCCTAAAAAACTTTGATTACCCTTTTTTTCGAAAGGAATATCATGATTAAGAATATTTTAGAGTTACTAGAGCATAAGTCGATTACAATAGGTGAGAGCACAGTTCTTGAGTGTGGAGAGAGTGCACTAACATATAGTGAACTGCGAGATACTGCAAGAACTATAGCAGTTTGCCTAAATAACGAAGTAAAACAAAAGAATAAACCGATAGCAGTTCTTATTGATAGAAATATAGAATCAATAGTTTCTTTCTTTGGCATACTTTATAGTGGGAATTTTTACGTCCCAATAGATTCGGCAATGCCGGAAGAACGTCAAGAAAAGATCTTAAATGCACTCGGAACAGAGATAATCATTAATACGACCCAAACTTTAACAGAAGAACTATGCAACAGACTTGGTATTACAGTTCTTGATTATAACAGCATAATTAAGAATTCTATATCTGGCGATGAAAACAAGGTTATAGATGAAATTATTGATGAATCAATAGATACTGATCCTGTATACTCAATGTTTACCTCGGGATCAACTGGAGTTCCTAAAGGTGTTTTAGTTAGTCATAGATCACTTATTGATTTAGTGAATCAATTCTATGATACATTTAAATTCGATGAAACTTGCACATTTGGTAACCAAGCTCCTTTCGATTTTGATGTGTCAGTGAAAGACATATACTGTACAATAAAATCAGGTGGCAAACTGGTCGTTATTCCTAAAGAACTATTTACAATGCCTATCAAGCTGCTCGATTATATAAACTCAAAAGGAATTAACGTATTTATTTGGGCGGTATCTGGACTCAGAATATTATCTGATTTTAATGTATTTGATGATTACAAGGCGTTTGACCACCAGATTAAGTATGTGATGTTCTCAGGCGAGGTAATGCCACCTAAGACTATACGATATTGGACAAAATATATTCCAGAAGCAACATATGTAAATCTATATGGTCCGACCGAAATAACCTGTAACTGCACATATCATATTGTAGATAAGGATGATATGAGCGATACGCCGATTCCTATTGGAAAGCCTTTCAAAAAAATACTAGAATTGTGCTGCTGGACGAAAATAACAACCCGATTCAAGAAAAAAATAAAGAGGGCGAGTTGTGTGTTGAAGGAAGCAGTTTGGCATTAGGCTACTGGAATAACCCTGAACAAACAGCAAAGGCATTTGCGTTTCGGATGGATATCAGTGAGTACCCTTGCAGGATATATAAAAACTGGAGATATTGCAGCATTTAATGATGCAGGCGAGCTAGTGTTTAAATCACGAAAAGATTTTCAGATTAAACACATGGGACACCGAATTGAACTCGGAGAAATAGAAGCGGCAATTAATGCCTTGCCTTTTATCAAGATTTGCTGCTGCGTATTTAAAAAAGATATCAACAAGATAATTTGCTACTATCAGGGAGATTGCGAGAACCAACGTGAAATCGTAAAACCGCTAGCTAAAGCTTTGCCGAAATATATGTGGCCAAATCGCTACGTAAAAGCTAGATAGTATGCCGATGAATTCTCATGCGAAGATAGATCGCAAGAAACTAGAGTTACTATAACATATAAAAGAAAATGGAGGTACGACAATGGATGAACTAAGAACAATTCTCGAAGAGATACGCCCTGACGTTGACTTTGATGTAGAAAAAGAATTGATAGATGGAAAGATCCTGGATTCATTTGATATCATAGCAATTGTAAGTGAGTTGAATCAGAACTATGATTTAAGAATTAATGTTAACGATTTGTTACCAGAAAACTTCAATTCCATTGAAGCAATTTGGGAGCTAGTACAGAAACTAAAGACCGTATAGTTGGAGGAAAACTTGTCCTTAATTTCTTTAGAATTTGGAGCGCTGTTTGCTATATTCATATTACTATACTTTATAGTACCTAGAAAAATGCAAATAGCGCTTTTGCTTGCGTTTAGCGTATTCTTTTCTATTGCATCAGATGGAGCATTGTTTTTATTCATGCTCTTTACCATCATCAGCACATATGCTGGTGCAATACTTATGATGCGCCGAAATGAAGCGCTCAGTGTTCAACTAGCAAATATATCCGATGAATTGCGAGACGATCGAAGAGCGGCACGCGATGATGCGGAAAGGTATAATAAAAAGAGTATTACATATAGTTCTCTTTGCAAATTTCTGTTTGTGGGCGGTAATAAAATACACAAACTTTTCGATTGAAACTATAAATATGTTAACAGGTGCATCGTTCCCGATGCAGCATTTTGTGATGCCTCTAGGAATGTCATTCTACACATTTCAATCGATGGGCTATTTGACTGACGTATATAGACACAAGTATGAAGCCGAAAGCAGCTTCACAAAGGTAGCAACATTTATAACCTTTTTTCCTCACATTGTACAAGGCCCGTTTAGCCGATTTGATCAATTAGGGAAAACTCTTTTTCGTGAAAATAAGTTTTCATACGATAACCTATGTAAAGGGGCAAGACGCATCCTATGGGGACTAGTAAAAAAGCTACTCATTGCTGACAAGTTAGGAATAGCTGTAAATGTCTACTTTTTAGATGTTCAGGGATATAAAGGTGTGTATTTATGGGTAGCATCTGTTTTATACGGAATGCAACTCTACGCTGATTTCTCAGGGTATATGGATATTGTCTGCGGTGGCGCTAAAATAATGGGTATTGAAGTAGCCGAAAACTTTGAAAGACCATTTCTAGCCAAATCGGTTGAAGAATATTGGAGACGCTGGCATATAACTCTAGGAACATGGTTTAGAGACTATGTATTTTTATCCAATCTCAATGGGGTCATCGGCACAGAAGCTTGGTCGCAAATCAAGGAAAAAGTTTGGACCAAGAATGGGTAAGCTTGTACCGAGTTATCTTGCGTTGATTTTTGTATGGTCAATTACTGGTATTTGGCATGGAGCAGCGTGGAAGTATGTAATTTGGGGATTAGCTAATCTTTTTATAATTGTATTCAGTATGCAGATGGAAACAGTTTATAAAAAGTGCAGGAAGGCATGTCATGCAGATAGACATCCATGTCTATGGAGCTTTTTCCAAGTTTTCAGGACATTTTGGTTAATTAACTTTCTCAGGGTTATGTCAAATTGTAAGGACTTTATGGAAAGCCTCACCTATTATGGTAATTTATTTAGAGGATGGGGGAATATGCATGTAGATGGGATTTCATCCTTCTTCCCATCTATGAGCAGAATCGATATTATAATCGCTAGCTTTTTCTCATTAATTTTTGTATTTGTCGACTTAATGCAGGAATATGATAAGTGGGATGAGTTTACAGAGAGAGTACCGGGTGTAGTACGTAGCATCATATATGCAAGTCTGATATTTGCATTATTTATGTACGCTGGCGGCAATAATGATTTAACAAGTGGGTTTTTGTATGCAGTATTCTAAGCAGAAAAAAATAATTAATCTAATAGTGTTAATTGTAGCACTAACTGCTATGTTACATATCTCGGGCGAAGCATTAGAACCAGTATCCTATTCAACATATTTCAACCACGACCTGGAAGTAATTGACGGTAAAAACAAGAGTTACGACGTAATATTTGTTGGAGCCTCGAGAGTATATCGGTCATTTGTACCAGCTGTGTTTGAAAAGGAAAGTGGATATGAGAAAGTGCTTAATGCGGGCTCATCATCGCAATCTCTTGCAGGCAGCTATTATGAAACAAAAGATTTAATCGAAAGATATCATCCTAAAACGATAGTGTTAGGAGTAACTTTTGATGAAATAGTAGAGTATAAACAAATTATTCAGGGTGATTTAATAGTTTATGACAGGCTGACAAACTGTCGTAACAAGGCAAGCTTTTTAGTTACTACCTTCAAAGGGGCAGATTTACTCTATGGAATCAAAGCTTACAGATATAGAAGTTCGTTCAACAAAGAATCAGTAAAAGAAAACTATCAGAAAAAGAAGTCTCTGTTAGCTAGTAACTATGCACCTGAAGTGGTAAATGACGAATACTATGCGGACAAAGGGTTTGTATTTAGTAATAAGTCGTTCCAATCAGGAAACGTACCGATTACAGGAAATGATAGCTTTAGTAAGAAAAACCTAGATAGGAAAAAAATTGCTTATCTCGATAAGATAGTTACACTATGTAAAAAGAATGACGTACACCTAATACTTGTTTCAGGGCCTACAACTGTAATGAGAATATATAACACAAAAAGGGTATCAAGAGGCAACAGACTTCTATAGTAAATATGCTAAAGAAAAAGGGCTAAAATATTATAATCTTAATTTATTGCGAAATAGATTAACTTTACTGCCAGATGAGCTAATGCACGACTACAACCATGTCAATGGAAAAAGGCGCGGAGGTAACGAGCCGTGTATTTGCAGAGATTCTAAATAAAGAAGAAGCTGGTGAGGACACAGACTCGTATTTCTTTAACAATACAGATGAACTGAAAAAACAAATAAATTACGTTGTTGCTGTGAAAGGTAAAATCCAAAAGAAAAAAAACCATAAATATATTTCGATAAGTAGCTTGCAAAACTCTGATATAGTGCCAGAATACAAGGTTTCACTATTAAAGGATGATGGGAGCACGGAAATTCTGTATGATTATTCAGCTGTAAAAAAGGTTGATATCAGTGGTATTAAAGGAAAGATTATCGTATACGCCAGAGCAAAGGGAAGTGGAAAAGCATATGATGCGTTTCAAGAATATAACATTGATAAAATATAAGTTGTATATTAAGTATTAATACTATATAACTAGTGTAGTCCAAAAAATGAAAGGAGGATGAAGATGACGAGAAGGATTAGAATATTATTACTATTAGGTGTGATTTTTATATTCAGCATCGTCTTCGTTAATGCTGATGAAAGTGGGGATTCTGGAGAAAATCCTGCAAATGGTGTCGTGGCAGAAAATGCGGTTCAGGATCATAATGAACAGCAACAAGATAATGGGATGCAGATAACAAGCCTTGAAGCGGAGACTGCTTCCAGAAATCATACTGATGCACAAGCAACACCGCGGAGTGTTCAAAGATCGCCTATATATAACTCGTGGGTTAATGAAAATGGTAGTCGTTACTATGCAGATGGCAACGGTAACTATGTAAGAGGTATATATGAAATAGATGGTGTTATTTATTTCTTTGACCCGAATACTGGTGCATTAAAGAGAGAGGCTGGATGGCGAGCTTGGGGGAACGGTAGATACTTTACAAATAGCGAAGGAATTGCATATAGAAGCAGATTTATAACATTTGGAGTACCTAAGTTCTACATGGGGTCAGACGGTGCGGTGAAGACCGGCATTTATTCAACCCATGATGGACATTTGTACAATGCAGATGACTATACTGGTGAAGTAATTCAGGTTGCACACTGGATAGAGAAATATGGTAAAAGATACTTTTCGAATTCTGTTGGAGAACTGTATAAGAATCAGTTTATAACATTTGGAGCACCTAAGTTCTACATGGGGTCAGACGGTGCGGTGAAGACCGGCATTTATTCAACCCGCGATGGAAACTTGTATAATGCAGATGATTATACTGGTGAAGTAATTCAGGTTGCACACTGGATAGAGAAATATGGTAAAAGATACTTTTCGAATTCTGTTGGAGAACTGTATAAGAATCAGTTTATAACATTTGGAGTACCTAAGTTCTACATGGGGTCAGACGGTGCGGTGAAGACCGGCATTTATTCAACCCGCGATGGAAACTTGTATAATGCAGATGATTATACTGGTGAAGTAATTCAGGTTGCACACTGGATAGAGAAATATGGTAAAAGATACTTTTCGAATTCAGCTGGAGAACTGTATAAGAATCAGTTTATAACATTTGGAGTGCCTAAGTTTTATATGGGATCAGACGGTGCAGTGCAAACAGGTATATTTACTGCAAATAATGGTCGCCTATATAATGCAGATGACCGTACAGGTGAGATTATCCAGAAGGCACAGTGGATAGAAAAGAACGGTAAGAGATATTTTTCGAATTCTGAGGGAGAACTATATAAGAATCAGTTCATTAGCTTTGGAAATACATATTATTATATGGGATCAGATGGGGCAGTTGTTGTTGGCTCTTTTTACTATAATGGTGAAAGTTACACATCTAATCAAGAGGGTATTGTAAACGAATTAAATGGTCCTCCAGGAAGCAGGGTGCTTGGTATAGATGTTTCTTATGCACAGGGTGCTATTGACTGGAATAGAGTTGCGAAGGCAGGAATTAAATTTGCCATTATAAGAGCTGCATTTAGAGGCTATGGCACAGGACGCATTGTTGCAGATGAATGGTTTGAAAGAAACATTAAGGGAGCAACTGCTGCTGGGATTAAAGTAGGTGTATATTTCTTCTCGCAAGCTGTTAATGAAAAAGAAGGCGCTGAAGAGGCAGATTATATCGTTAATCAAATTAGAAATTACAAAGTAACTCTTCCTGTTGTTATAGACACGGAATATGTATCAGATTCTCATGCGAGAGGCAATTTAATATCAAAAGAAATAAGAACAGCTGCAGTAAAAGCCTTCTGCGAGAGATCTCTTCAAAGAGGCTATACCCCTATGATATACGCAAGTACAAGTTGGCTAAATAATCAGCTTGATATGAGAAAACTCAGTGTATACAAGGTTTGGGTTGCGCAATATTACAGTCGTGTAACATATAATGGCAAGTATCAGTGCTGGCAGTATACCAGCTCAGGTTCTGTAGATGGTATAAGCAATAGAGTTGATATGAACTATTGGTATAATAGATAAAAAAAGAAGGATATATAACTTTCTTAATTGAATATTAGATATATGTTAGAAAGGTGCAGATGCAATATTTGTGCCTTTCTTTTTTTGCGAAAAATGAAGTTAACGAGACCTAATCATCCCAAGATTATTAATATCATGATATAATTAAAAAGTTAATAAATACTTCAATCAACTCGGAGGAAAAAACATGCTTTACGACATAGTCATTATAGGAGCAGGGATTACCGGCTCGATGCTCGCCAGAGAGCTTTCGAGGTACGAGCTCAAAGTGGCAGTACTCGATAAGGAAAATGACATTGCAAATGGTGCGACGATGGCGAATTCCGCAATAGTTCACACAGGATACGACCCCGTAGATGGCACGCTCAAGGCGGAGCTTAATGTAAAAGGTGCTCGTAAGTATCCTAAGATTTGCGCGGACTTGCACTGTCATATCAAGAATACGGGTGCGTTCGTAGTAGCGTGCGATGACGAAGAGGAGAATCTGCTCGAAGTGCTAGCAGAAAGGGCGGTCTGTAGGGATATTCCACATGAATTTCTAAGTGGAGATGAAGCTAGGGCGGCAGAGCCGAACCTCAGCGATAATATAACCAGGGCACTGTCATTTCCAACGACATCAGTAATCTACCCTTGGGAGGTCGCTATCGCTTGCATGCAGGTGGCGGTAAACAATGGCATAGATTTATTTCTAAACCACGAAGTGAGCGCCATAGATAGGAACGGCGATGACTACGTAATCACAGCAGGTGGCGAGACATTCAATGCCAAGGTGATTCTAAATGCTTCTGGAATAGGTGCGGCAGGAATTTGCCGGATGATCATAGATGAACCTATATTTGAGGTTACCCCAAGACGAGGCGAATACTATGTAATTAGCAATGATGAACATATCGTAAATAATGTTATATTTCCTGTTCCGACTGCTAAGGGAAAGGGAGTGCTCGCAATTCCGACGGTTTATGGCAACACGCTAATCGGTCCGAACAGCGAGCAACTTGCGGATAACGTCTCGACGGCGACGAGCGTGAATGGTGCAAGCTACTTGCGTGAACACATCACCAAGATAATTAAGACCGTTCCGCTTCATAAGTCGATAAGGACATTTGCAGGGCTGAGACCAAGCACGAACTCCAAGGACTTCATAATTGAGCCCCTTGGACCGGAGCATCCAAACTTTATCAACATCGCATCCATAGAGTCGCCTGGACTAGCCAGTGCGCCGGGTATTGCGGACTATGTGATAGAGAATTTTATAGCGGATAGACTCTATCTTAAGGAGAATCCGAATGCGGTGATGACGAGGGAGAAGCCAATAATCGTTTCAGAGTTATCTGAAGAGGAGAGAGATGAACTCGTTCGTGAAAATCCGCAGTATGCAAATATCGTGTGCAGATGCGAGACCATATCCGAGGGAGAGATAGTTGCGGCTATACATGAAATGTGTGGTGCTCGTAGTGTCAAGGGCATCAAGAAGCGCGTGCGCCCTGGCATGGGTAAGTGCCAAGGCGGATTTTGCGAGCCAAAGGTCGTGGAAATATTAGCACGAGAACTTAAATGCTCGCCTGTCGAAATTGTTCAAGATGGACAGCATTCGCAGATTTTTAGAGAAGGAGAATCGCTAAGATGAGACATTGTCAGGCAGTAGTAATAGGTGGTGGTTGCGGCGGACTGGCGGCAGCTGCGAAGTTAAAAACAAAAAGGGCTTGAAGATGTCATTCTTATCGAGCGTGATGTCGAGCTTGGGGGAGTACTCAACCAGTGCATACATAATGGATTCGGATTAACTACGTTCAAGGAGCAGCTGAGCGGACCTGCTTTTGCAGAGAGATATGAGAGGGAAGCTATAGCCGCTGGTGTCGAGATTAAACTAGGCACCATGGTTACGCATATGAGTGCAGATCGTATCATCGAGTATGTGAGTCAGGAAGAGGGATATCAGAAGCTTCAAGCAGATATCATCATTCTGGCAGTCGGTTGTTATGAGAGAAGCCGCGGAGCTCTTGGTATACCTGGCGAACGTCCGACGGGAGTGTACACAGCGGGCCAGGCTCAGAGATATCTTAATATCGATGGCTACATGGTCGGAAAGCGTGTTTTCATACTTGGTTCAGGTGATATCGGACTTATAATGGCTCGCAGGATGAGCCTCGAAGGGGCAGAAGTGCTCGGAGTTGCTGAGCTTATGCCATACAGCAATGGACTACCTCGCAACATGAAACAGTGCCTCGATGATTTCGGGATTCCTTTATATCTGTCACACACCGTAACCAATATATACGGACATGATAGGCTCGAGCGCATTGAGCTCACGAAGGTAGACGATAGCAGGAAGCCAATACCGGGAAGTGAGATGTATTTCGATGTAGATACATTGCTGCTGAGCGTCGGCCTTATCCCAGAAAATACACTTGCTGAAGAGGCTGGAATCGCAATGGATCAGAGCATACGTGGACCAGTAGTTGACGAAAATTACATGACGTCAGTTCCTGGAATATTTGCCTGCGGAAATGGACTTCATGTGCACGATCTCGCTGACTTCGTTACGAAGCAGGCTGGAGAAGCGGCCGTTGGTGCAGTGAGATATTACGAGACTCTAAAGAGTGATGTGCCAGAGTATATCGATACAAAATTAAATGATAAAGCAGCACAGTCTGACAATGGAGATTCGGCAGGAGATATATACTACGAAGTGCACGCAGGTAATCTCGTAGGTTATGTAGTTCCAGCTAAGATTCATAGGGAGAATCTGCCAAAGGCAGTGACGTTCTACTTCCGTGTCCGTAAGCCGATGAATGATATAGAGATTGAAATTTTAAAGGGTGGCAAGCTGCTACGCAGAGTACACAAGGATACGGTAATTCCGTCTGAGATGGAGCAGGTGGTAATCGCAGGCAAACACCTTGAGGAAGTAGACGGCGACCTAACGATTCAGATAAAGGAGAATTAAGATGAGAGATGCAGAATTAATTTGCGTAAACTGCCCTAAAGGCTGCAGAGTTACTGTGCATCTCAAAGATGATAAAATCATAGGAATTGAAGGGTACAGTTGCAAAGAAGGACTGAATTATGCGGAGCAAGAGATAACTCGGCCGATGAGAATTCTGACATCGACGGTCAGAATCGACGGTGCGGTCAACCGAGTACTGCCGGTTATTACTGAGAGTGACATTCCGCTGGACATTTGGCGTGAAGCGATGAGAGAAATCAAGAAACTCAGAGTGACAGCTCCAGTGGAGATAAACGATGTAATCGTTAGTGACTTTATGGGTACAGGTGTGAATCTAATTGCGAGTAGGAGTATGAGATAGTTCGTAATAGTGTGAGATAAACTGTTTTGCCTTTTTTTATATCACCTTCGCTGTTGTCCTCATCACACCCGGATGGTATAATTATCCGAAAAATGCGGGGCTGGCAATAATGCCTGTTCGGGCATTTTAGAAAAGAGATGTTTTATGAAGAAAAATAAAATCGGCAGTATTCTCGTAGCGGTTATAATTATCGGAAGCCTAATCGGATCCGTATTGCTTTACTTTGTCGGATTTGCTATTATACCGGGAATTCCGCTCAGCATAAGAATCATTGCAGCACTTATATGTGCTGGAATAATATATGGAATACTGCACATCTTGATCGAGAGAATCCGCGAGATTCAGAAGGGGGAAGACGATGATCTTAGTAACTACTAACGAAATCGAAGGCAAAAAGGTTCAGACAATCGGACTAGTAAAGGGAAGCACAATCCAGACAGTTAATGCTATCAGAGACTTTGGTGCTGGACTCAAGACACTAGTTGGTGGAGAGCTTGTTAAGTATAACGAGATGATGAACAATGCTAGAGCGCTTGCAACAAAGAGAATGGTTGACGAGGCTGAGAGTGTTGGTGCTGACGCAATCGTTGCAGTTCGTTATGCATCTGCTTCTGTAATGCAGAACGCTGCAGAGGTTATGGCATACGGAACAGCTGTTAAGTTTGTTGACTAATCGCCTGCAACTGAGGCGTAAGCCAAAGCACTATAATTGAATTTTGCCGGGTCACAGGCACAATGTTCAAGAGAACGCGTGTGAAGACCCGGTTTTTCTTTTGATTTTAATTTATGTACACGCTACTTCCTTGCATATATCACCTATGAGGAATATTATTATACGTATGCTCAAGATTATTAAATGGATATTGAAGTTAATATTGATAGTCATAGCACTGATTGTTGGAATCAATCTGTTCGTTAAGTTCGAAGGCGAGAGAAGCCTTCGCAGCATCGAGCAGGTTAGCGGCCAATCATATGATGCAATCATCGTGCTAGGTGCGGGTGTGTATGGTAATGGCGAACCGACCAAGATTCTGAAGGACAGACTCGACCGCGGTATCGAGCTATACAAGGCTGGGGCGGCACCTAAGATGTTGATGTCTGGCGATAATGGCAAGACGAATTACGATGAGGTAACGGCTATGAAAAATTACTGCCTTAAGCAAGGGGTTCCTGCAGAAGATATCTTCCTTGACCACGCAGGGTTCTCGACATACGAGTCGATGTATCGTGCAAAGGCTATTTTTGGTGTTAAATCAGCGGTAGTCGTTACTCAGCATTACCACGAAGGAAGAGCGCTCTACACAGCCAAGAGGCTAGGGATTAAGGCAGTAGGTGTAAGTGCAGTAGAGAAGAGCTATACTGGAGATGAGGCACGTGCTGTTAGAGAATTCCTATCTAGGGAAAAGGCCTTTGTGCAGTGCATCGTCAAGCCAGAACCAACGTTCCTCGGAGATAAGATAGATATTACGGGTGACGGGCAAGTTAGTTGGTAGCAAATAACTATTAATAAGTAAAAGCTAATAATGATAGATAATCAAGGGAATACTGCGTCGGACAATGACTCCGACGCTTTTTTTCTATACGCGAGAGAGGATTATGATGAGCTTAATTAAGTATTTATATAAGTGCATCATGGGTTGTTGACAAAAGAATTTAGCGCAATATAATTGTACATGTAAGGGGGAGTCTAAAAAGGGGATTTTAGACTAGAGGTTTGCTAAAAGCAGAGGTGTCTTGTGAGAATGGCATGAGGCGGCTCGCTTTGAGACTTTACAATGGCTGTAACAGGAGGTAATAGACATGAGCTTTTATAATTACACAGTTCCAACCGCAGATGGCAATGAATTATCCATGAAGGAATTCGAGGGTAAAGTTGTCCTCGTTGTAAACACTGCGATAGGTTGTGGCTTTACACCTCAGTATGAGCCGATTGAAGAGATGTACGAGAAATACCACGATCAGGGATTCGAGGTATTAGATATTCCTTGTAATCAATTTGCCGGACAGGCACCTGGCACAGATGAAGAGATTCGTGAATTCTGCACGCTTCAGTACAAGACGAAGTTTCCGCAGATGAAGAAATCAGACGTTAACGGTGAAAACCAGCTTGAGCTCTACAAGTTTCTTAAGGAGCAGAAGGGGTTCGAGGGTTTCGGTAAAGGACTAAAGGCAACAGGACTTTCGGTCATTGTAAAGAGAGTTGATCAGGATTATAAGAATAATCCTGATATCAAATGGAACTTTACCAAGTTCGTAGTTGATAGAAGTGGCAATGTGGTTGCTAGATTCGAGCCGACTGCGAAGATGGATGAAGTTGAGAAGCTAGTGGCTTCTCTCATCTAAATTTGTTGTTCCAAGCCTACGGGCTGTAACATCCTTAATAATAATTATACTGCAATGGAGAAAGCGTGGCTCAGGCTACGTTTTTTCTTTTGCTTCGTAAATAATATTTGGGAATAGTACAATTTATGAAATTTTGTTTGTGAAAGTACACTAGAAAGATTCGCTTCCGAGATGGTATAATAATCAAAAGATTGAATGGTATGTCCGTTCAGTCGTTTTTTTATTTATGTAGCACTTTATGAAGGGAGAAAGATGAGCGCAGTCGTTAAAGAAAATGAGAATAAGCTAGGAACTGCACCTATACCGTCGCTGATTATCAGATTGTCGGTACCACTTATGGTGTCGATGTTTGTGCTGGCATTGTACAACATAGTGGACAGCATCTTTGTAGCGCAAATCAATGAGGATGCACTCACGGCTACTTCGCTTTGTTTCCCTATCCAGTCGATGATGATAGCCTTCGGCGTAGGAACAGCCGTCGGCATGAGTGCCCTGATATCCAGATATCTCGGAGCAAAGGATTTTTGATAAGGTAAATGCTACCGCTCAAAACGGCATATTCCTCAGCTTCGTAACTTATATGATCTTCGTGATTATCAGGGGTGTTCGCAAAACCTTTTATAGAACTGCAGACTAGTGATCCAGAGATAATCGAATACGGTTCTACATATCTTAGGATAGTATGCTGGCTCTCTGTCATGGTGTTCCTACAGGTGACGATTGAGCGGCTTCTACAGAGTACTGGCAAGACTATATATATTTTCATCTGTCAGAGTATCGGTGCGATTATCAATATAATCATGGATCCGATTTTTAATCTTCGGGCTATTTGGTGCTCCTAAGATGGGAATCGCTGGTGCGGCTATCGCAACAGTTTTCGGGCAGACTGTCGGTGCATTGCTCGGGCTGTATTTTAATATCAAGAAGAACAGGGAAATCAAGCTGACTTTCAAAGGATTCAGACCTAGCTGGAATACCATCAAAGAAATCTATGAAATTGGAATTCCGTCAATCATCATGCAGTCTGTAGGTTCTTTCATGGTATTTGGACTAAACCAGATACTCGTAAAGTTTACAACTACTGCAGTTGCTGCATTTGGAGCATACTTTAAGCTTCAGAGCTTCATATTCATGCCTGTGTTCGGTATGAATAATGGAATAGTTCCGATTATCGCCTACAACTACGGTGCGCAGAATCGCAAGAGAGTGAATGAAGCGATGAGGCTGGCGGCGATTTACGGCATAGTACTGATGACATTTGGAATGATAGTCCTATGGGTGATTCCTCATGTGTTGCTCGGATTCTTCGCAGCATCACCACAGCTGATGAGGATAGGAACCGTTGAGCTGAGGGTGATTTCACTGGTGTATCCGCTTGCAGGATATTCGATCATGCGCATCGGAGTATTCCAGGCACTCGGCAAGAGCATTTACAGTATGTACGTCTCCATCGTGAGGCAGCTAGTAGTGCTTTTGCCTGCGGCGTACTTCCTTTCGAAGCTCGGAAATGTCGATTACGTATGGTTTTCATTTGTAATTGCGGAATTCTTTGGACTTGCCATGTCAATCATATATACTAGAAGAGTAAGAAGGGATATAATCGACAAAATATAGGCGCAGTTTGTAGCCTGGCAAAAGGTGTTGCATATCCGTGAGATTTACGAAGTGCAGAAACTGTACGATAAAGGAGCTAACGTGGAGATTCATAACGACCAGAAGATACATGAGAATAAAAAGGCTCTTCGCGCAAGGTGCAGAGAAATTGTAAAGGGGCTAACACCTGAATATATCGAAGGTGCGAGCCGCAAAATCACTGACCTCATACTAGCAACAGGGGAGTATAAGACTGCAAAGACCATATTTTGCTATATGTCGATGGGCGGCGAACCCGTTACAGATGCGATTATCGAGAGAGCGCTCGAGGATGGGAAGCGAGTTGGAATTCCTCTGTGCGTAGGACCTCATGAGATGGTAGTCAAGCAGTATGAGCGTGGCGACGAGCTTGCAAGGGGGGCATTTGGAATAAGAGAGCCGCTTGCGGAAGCTGCTGAAATCACTGCAGATGAATTCGATCTCGCAATCGTTCCATGCGTCGCTTGTTCGAAGGATGGACGGAGAATCGGACATGGTGCGGGATACTATGATAGATTTCTAGGGGCTTCGGGATTTTACAAGATTGCGCTTTGCTTTGAAAAGCTTATTGCTGATGATATTCCGCTAGAAGAGACGGATGTTTACATGGACGGCGTAGCGACCGAAGATGCAATCTATGGAACGCGATGGCGCGGCTAAGTTCGAATAAAGCAGACTAAGAATAAGTTAGACCATAGATTTGAATATAGAGACAAGAGGTAAAAACATGAGTAAAAATAAAGTTGTACTAACTGGAGATAGACCGACAGGAAGACTCCACATCGGACATTACGTTGGATCACTAAGACAGAGGCTCATCCTACAGGAGGATGCGAGCATAGATAAGATGTTCGTTATGATTGCAGATGCACAGGCGCTAACGGACAATGCGGATAATCCAGAGAAGGTGAGAGAGAGCGTGCTTCAGGTAGCGATGGACTATCTAGCAATTGGACTCGATCCAGCTCGCACAACTATATTTATCCAGTCGCAGATTCCGGCACTATACGAGATAACTATGTACTATATGAATCTCGTTACAGTCGCTAGAGTTCAGCGAAACCCTACAGTTAAGAATGAGATTAAGATGCGCGGATTCGAAGCAAACCTGCCAGTAGGTTTCTTTACATATCCTATCAGCCAGGCTTCAGATATCACTGCTTTCATGGGCACAATCGTTCCAGTAGGCGAGGACCAGGAGCCGATGATTGAGCAGTGCCGCGAGATTGTGCGTAAATTCAACGCTACATATGGTGAAGTACTCGTTGAGCCAGAGATTTACCTGCCTGACAATAAGGCTTGCCTAAGACTGCCAGGTACTGATGGACAAGCTAAGATGAGTAAGTCGCTCGGCAACACAATTTACCTTTCGGATAGTGAGCAGGAGCTCAAGACGAAGGTTATGAGCATGTATACCGACCCGAACCATATCAAGGTGGAGGACCCGGGACAGGTGGAAGGCAACACTGTGTTCACTTATCTCGATGCGTTTGTACAGCCTGACTCTTTTGAGAAGTACCTTCCTGATTATAAGGACCTGGACGAGCTTAAGGCACACTATAGAAGAGGGGGACTAGGTGACGTTAAGGTTAAAAAATTCCTTCTCAAAGTGCTAAATGAGTTCCTCGAGCCAATCAGAGAGAAGCGTTCGTACTACGAGGAGAACCCAGAAGTCGTAGTTGAGATGCTTCGTAAGGGCACTGAGCTTGCGAATGCTGAAGCAGAAGCGACTCTCGATAAGATGAAGAAGGCGATGCAGATAGATTACTTCAATCAGTGGGATGAGGATTATAACCTCAAATAGATAATACTTAGTGGTAGATTCGATGATTCGGACCTGCCACTTTTAATTTCTAGAACTTCTTCATTCTATCTTCACAAAAATGCACATTAATGAGACAAATTATTTTCTTTTGCATGGTAAAATTTATTTAATATTATGAAGGAGTGTTCTCATAGTGCCACGAGCATAACGATGTGTGAGATTCAAATATGATTAAGAACGTTGTAGGCATGTATTTAGCCCGTCGGGGGCAACTGCCAAGATAACTAAGAAGATTACAATTGAATTAACGGACAATATGCGTGATAGCTGCCTCGATGAGCTTAGCTATTCTTTTTACGATATGCTTGCATTAAGCTCAAGGTACGGTCACAACTCATCTATTGATTGCACTGATGAGACTATTGTAGTTATGGGGCTTCCTGTTATGTCAGGACGCATCCCTGAGATTTGCAAGGAGATGCTGTCTAAGGTTAACGGCAATGGCGCATACCTGATTGCTCTCGTATCTTATGGGAACAACAGCTACGGTGATGCGTTGTACGAGCTATACACATATGCCAATGAGCGTGGTTTCAAGGTGATAAGCGCAGCTGCATTTATCGCTCAACACTCGATGTTTCCGAGGATTGCAGAGAGTAGGCCAGATGCTAACGATATCAAGAAAATGATTGAGTTCAGCAGGATTAGCGCCAAGAAGCTAAAGCGGTTCATATGTACAGACATAGCATCGATGCGCGGAAGGCTTGCGCCGTTAACGATTCCAGGTTCGATACCGAAGAGAAAGCCTATTAAGCTGCCTATTCACCCTACTGCAAATTCCCTATGTATAGCATGCGGAAAGTGCAAAGAGGTGTGTCCAGTTGGGGCAATCAGCACTGACGACCTAACAAAGTCAGACTCAAAGAGCTGCATATCGTGCACATCCTGCATAAAGACGTGTCCGCAGGATGCCCGTGGGTTCTACGGATCGCTGGCCAAGGCGACGAGGATAGCGAGAGAGAAGCTGCATTTTAAGAGAAAAGACCCAGAGTGGTTTATATAGAATATCAATATTCCGAGAGCCGAAAAAGCTCTCGGTTTTGATTTCACGAGTGGAAATTTCATCACATCTACTGTGATTACTTGACACATCAAATATTGCATATTAATATACAAGTATACAATCTAGTGAAGGTGAGCGAATATATGGCTAAAACTAGATTTAGGGGTAAGGGAAATCCAATACTATATGAGGTGAAACAGATGAGTGACATCAAGATTAATAAGAAATCAAATTTGCTTGAGCAAGATCCTTATAATTATCAGCTTCAGGATGTTGAAGAGCCTAATTTGATGCGTGAATTTTTCGAATATACGGAGATTCCGAAGGTTTCCTTTAACTTTAGAAGAAATCCTCTTGGCATGCCTAAAGAGATATGGATTACCGATACGACATTTCGCGATGGACAGCAGTCCCGCGAGCCATACACGGTTGAGCAGATTGTTGACATCTACGAGATGATGTCGAGGTTATCTGGTCCAAATGGCAAGATTAGGCAGACTGAGTTTTTTGTATACAGCGAAAGAGATAGGCGCGCTATCGAGAAATGCAGAGAACTCGGACTAGAGTTTCCTGAGATTACAACATGGATTAGAGCCAAGAAGGAAGATTTCAAGCTAGTTCATGATATTGGTGTCAAGGAGACAGGAATCCTAGTAAGCTGCTCTGATTATCATATATTCACGAAGCTCGGAATGAACAGAAAGCAGGCGATGGATCATTACTTGTCGGTAATTTCTGATGCATTTGAAGCTGGAGTTATGCCTCGCTGTCACCTCGAAGACATTACAAGGTCTGACTTCTATGGCTTTGTAGTGCCTTTCGTAAAGGCGATTCAGGATCTCGCTATGCAGGCGAATATGCCAGTTAAAAATTCGTGCCTGCGATACGCTTGGATACGGAATTCCTTACGGTGGAGTTGCGATGCCGCGATCTGTATCAGGAATTATTTACGGACTGCAGCATTATGCAGGTGTGCCTAGCGAGATGATTGAGTGGCACGGACATAACGATTTCTATAAGGCTGTTACGAATGCTGCAACAGCTTGGCTTTACGGAGCATCGGCTGTAAATACTACGTTATTTGGCATAGGCGAGAGAACTGGAAACGTACCTCTTGAGGCGATGGTCTTCGAATACGCGCAGCTACGCGGCACTCTCGATGGAATGGACACTACGGTTATCACGGAACTGGCTGAGTACTATGAGAATAAAATCGGATACCACCTACCTGAACAGACGCCTTTTGTCGGCAAGAATTTCAATGTAACTAAGGCGGGAATTCATGCGGATGGACTTCTTAAAAATGAGGAAATCTACAATATATTCGATACTAAGAAGTTTCTGAATAGACCTCCTCTAGTTTCGATTAATCAGAATAGCGGTGCGGCTGGTGTTGCTGTATGGCTGAATGAAAAATATCACCTAGAGGGAGAACGTAAGGTGGATAAGCACAGCGAAGTAGTTCACTATATCAAGAGCTGGATCGATGATCAATATGAGAATGGCAGAGTTTCTGTGATCGGACCTGATGAGATAGATACTCTGGTAAATAAATTCGTGACAGGCGAAGCTGAAGGAAACTGGTAGGTAACACAAATGGGATATACAATAGCGGAGAAAATTATTAAAGCTCACCTTGTTAGTGGTGAGATGAAGGTTGGCGAGGAGATCGGGCTCAGGATTGACCAGACTCTGACTCAGGATGCAACCGGAACTATGGCATACCTGGAGTTTGAGGCGATGGGAATACCTCAGGTCAAGACTGAGCGTTCTGTCGCATATATTGATCACAATACTCTGCAGTCTGGATTTGAGAATGCAGATGATCATAAAGTATATTCAGACCGTGGCTGCAAAGCACGGTGTGTACTTCTCGAGACCTGGCAACGGCATCTGCCATCAGGTTCATTATGAGAGATTTGGCATTCCGGGCAAGACGCTCATCGGATCTGATTCGCACACGCCTACTGGTGGTGGGCTCGGAATGCTGGCTATGGGTGCTGGTGGCATGGATGTTGCTGTTGCCATGGGCGGCGGAGCTTACCATATTCCTATGCCTAGGATGATCTTTGTGGAGCTAATCGGAGAGCTCCGCCCTAATGTGAGCGCCAAGGATATCATCTTAGAGGTTCTGCGCATGCTGTCTGTAAAGGGAGGCGTTGGCGCTATTGTCGAATACGGTGGCGAGGGTGTAGCGACGCTCAGCGTTCCTGAGCGTGCGACTATCACTAATATGGGCGCTGAGCTCGGAGCTACTACCTCGATTTTTCCTTCGGATGAGGTGACCAGGCAGTTCCTGATCGCACAGGGATAGAGAGGCTGACTGGTCTCCTCTGGCCAGCGATTCAGATGCAGAATATGCTGAGCGTTACTCAATAAACCTGAGTGAACTAGAGCCGCTAGCGGCTTGTCCTAACAGTCCTGATAACGTAAAGCCTGTTAGAGAACTGGTGGGTATAAAGGTTGATCAGGTGGCAATCGGTTCATGCACCAATTCATCTTTTGCAGATATGACTAAGACTGCGCTAGTGCTGAAGGGACACAAAATTGCAGATGGTGTTAGCTTAGGCATATCACCTGGCTCAAGGCAGGTTTTCTCAATGATGGCCGAGAGCGGTGCGCTGACAGATATGATAGATGCAGGAGCAAGGATTTTGGAATGTGCATGTGGGCCTTGCATCGGAATGGGCTTTTCACCTAATTCAAAGGGTGTGAGTCTGCGTACATTTAATAGAAACTTTCTTGGCCGTTCTGGTACTAAAGACGGACAAGTTTATCTGGTGAGCCCCGAGACCGCTGCAGCGTCAGCACTTACAGGCTATATCACAGACCCGACGACACTATCGTCAATCGAAGTGACGCAGCAGCCAGACAGATTTCGCATCAATGATGACGGAATCATCGCACCACTGCCAGCAGCAGAAGCCGAGTCGGCAGAGGTGCTCCGCGGCCCTAATATTAAGCCTTTCCCAGAGACCAGCCCGCTAGAAGACGAAATCGAGGCCGCGGTTATCCTCAAGGTCGGTGATAATATCACCACCGACCATATCATGCCAGCAGGCTCGAAAGTGCTGCCATATAGATCCAACGTACCTAAGATATCTGAATTCTGTTTCAGCGTGATTGATGAAACCTTTGTGGCAAGAGCAAAGAATGCAGGAAAAGGATTCATAGTTGGGGGTTCAAACTACGGGCAGGGGTTCATCTAGAGAGCATGCAGCTCTAGCACCGCTACACCTAGGAATAAAGGCAGTAATAGTAAAGAGCTTTGCAAGAATCCACGCAGCAAACCTAGTTAATGCTGGAATTCTGCCCCTAATATTTGAGAATCCAGATGACTACGACAAGATAGAACAAGGAGATGTTCTTAGGCTAGAAGGTGTGAGGTCAGCGCTTAGAGAGGATAGAATTACCCTTTATGCAGGCGATAAGAAAATTTCTCTTAAAATGGAACTTGCAGAGAGGCAGAAGGAAGTGCTGCTTGCTGGTGGACTTCTGAACTATGCTGCGCTAGGAAACTAGAAAAAATAGATCGGGAGCTTCTGTAAGTTGTAGCTAGTCAGATAGACTGAGTATGGAGATGTGAAATGACTGATAAGATATATAGCTCCGAAATAGAGCGTGATATTAAAAGTGCAGTAGAGAACTTTGAAGCTATGTTGCGTGAACAGGTGGATAGAAATGAGCGCATGAGAGCGGAGAGAGAAGGTGAAGTCGGAGTCGCTAGAGAGGGAAATTTAGCATCTAATTCGAATGGGGATAAGGTAATAATCGGAACCGCCGGCGGTGATGGCATCGGCCCGATTATAATGTCAGAAGTCCAGAACGTGCTGGAATCAGTTCTCCGGGACAGACTTGCCACCGGCTCAATAGTCCTAAAACCAATCGAAGGATTCACACTCGAAAACCGCCTCGCCGCAGGCAAGACAGTCCCGGACTCCGTCATGGCAGCGATGCGCGAATGCGATGTATTGCTCAAAGGACCAACAACCACTCCAAACGCTGCCATGAATACGGCCAATATCGAGAGCGCCAATGTATACCTGCGCAAATCATTTTGACCTATTTGCCAATGTCCGGCCAGTTTCAATTCCAGAAGAAGGAATCGACTGGACATTCTTCCGTGAAAACACGGAAGGAGAATATGCATTAGGCAGCAAGGGCGAATACATCACGGGAGAATTGGCGGTTGATTTCAAGGTTACGACAGACGAGGGTACGGAGCGAATAGCTCGCGCTGCCTACGAATACGCGAGAGCCAATGGTAAGAAGCGAGTATCCATAGTGACTAAAGCCAATATCATGAAGAAGACTGATGGCAACTTCCTGAATATCTGCCGTGAAGTCGCAAAAGGGTTACCCAGAGATTGAGACGGATTCGTGGTTCATCGATATAATGGCCGCTAATCTAGTCAATAAGGAGATTAGAAGCAACTTCCAAGTTTTTGTGCTTCCTAACCTGTATGGTGATATAATTACTGACGAGGCAGCTCAGATTCAGGGCGGAGTCGGAACGGCTGGAAGTGCGAATATCGGCAGAAATTACGCGATATTTGAAGCAATTCACGGCAGTGCTCCACGCATGATTGAAGAAGGGCTGGGCGAACATGCCAATCCGTCAAGTCTTCTGAAGGCAGCGGTGATGATGCTTTCACATGTGGGCTATAGAGATGAGTCGAAGAGGCTTGAAGATGCACTAGAAGCAGCTGATAAGGAGCTTGGACCACGAATGACAGGAATGGCAGGCGGTGCAACATGCCGCGAATACGCAGAATTAGTCATGTCGAGGTTATAATGATACAGAATTTCTGGATTTGTATAAATGCGGTAGTACCGCTGATGATATATCTGATAATCGGGATGCTCGTAAAGCGAGTAGGCCTTATAAATGACGACGAGGTGCACAGGTTCAATCGCCTCGTCTTTATTGTGCTCTTCCCACCGATGATGTTTGAAAAACCTCTATGGGGCGAAGTTAAGCACAGCTTTGAACCCAAGACTTATAGTATTTGCACTTGTATTTCTTTTATCCTACATAGCACTTAGCATACCGGTAGTCCATAAGCTGGAGAAAAAACCAGAGACACGTGGAGCGATGATACAGGCGATGTATAGAAGCAACTTCGTACTTATGGGGCTTCCAATCGCTATTAATATATGCGGTGCAGGAAATGTATCCAAGACAGCTATACTCGTCACTATAATCGTTCCGACGTACAATGTGTTAGCTGTCATAATATTGGAGTATTACCGCGGTGGTCGTGCTAGCATCTCTAAAATGCTCCGCAAGATCGTCACTAACCCGATAATTCTCGGTGCCGTGGCAGCAGGCATAGCGATATCCCTCAATATAACAGTGCCGAAATCGATAGACAGGGTTGTCTATTCTCTATCTGAATGTACGACTCCGATGGCGATGATGCTGCTCGGTGCTTCATTTAATATTAAGAGTGTAAAATCAGGCAGGAGGAACCTAAGTATATCAATAATCGCCAAGCTAATAGTACTCCCTGCAATTGGACTACCTATAGCGATGCTACTCGGCTTCAGAGATGTAGAGTTCGTGTCACTAATAGTTATGATGGCGGCGCCTTGCTCAGTGTCATCATATACAATGGCAGAGTCTATGGGAAGCGATGGAGAGCTTGCAGGCAATGCAGTAATATTCACAACGGGCTTTTCTATATTAACAATATTCGGGTGGTTATTTCTGTTTAAGAATATGGGAATGTTCTAAAAATCAAGATGCATAGGCAACATGCTTTGTATGAGGCCTGTGTATTATTTTTGTGTTATACTGAATAAAAAAACGAAAATATGAAATAAAAAATTCAGAAATGTCATTGACAAGGTGCGGAACCAGTAGTATATTAATACATAACAACTACTAAAAATACAAAGTCGCATATCTAAACAGCTTTATACACATCCGAACATCATGGTGCAGATCCACGTCAATCAGCAACCACGACAATGATATCAGCAGAGCTACGGATAAGAGAGCAACGAAAAACACGCGGCAAATTAAAAGTAGCGGAATTTCGAGGAGTTATTTAGATTAAAAATTATTTAAAAGAAAGAGGCAACAGAAATGAAAAAGACTATTGGAAAAGCTTTGGCACTAATGATGTGCCTGATTATGGCAGGAGCACTTTCTGCATGTGGCAGTAAGGATAAGGTATACAAGGTATCTACAGAACCGACATACCCTCCATTCGACACAACGAATAAGAATGGCGATATTGTGGGCTTCGATATGGATCTCATGAAGGCGATAGCAAAGGATCAAGGCTTCAAGGTTGAGTTTGAATCACTCGAGTTCGATGCACTAATTCCAGCTCTAAAGTCTGATAGCACAGATATTGTAATCGCAGGTATGAACGTAACACCTGAACGTGCTAAAGCAGGTAGCTTTTTTTCTGATCCATATTACAAGACAGGAATCGTAGTTCTAGTTAAGAAGGATAATACTACCATCAATGGTTGGGATAGCTTTACTTCTGGAAGCAATCTCAAAGTTGCGGCTCAGACCGGCACTTCTCAGGCGGATATCGCTGAACAGCTCAAGAAAGAGGGCAAGATTTCCAAGGCTACTATCCTGAACCAGAACACAACAGCTCTTCAGCAGCTCGAGAACGGCGATGTGGATGCAGTGTTGGTGGACAAGCCGGTTGCAGTAGATATCGTATCTTCGCAGGGATCGAAATACAAGGTTGTAGGCGATATGAAGGCTGACAGTGTTGCAGATGTTGCGATTGCAGTGAAGATAGACAACAAGGATCTGCTCAAGAAGATCAACAAAGGTCTCAAGAATATCAAAGAAAACGGAACTTACGACAAGCTAGCTAAGAAGTGGAAGATAGAGCAGTAAACCAGCATATAAACTGGATGAGTGGATAGTCAATCAGCAATAAAATCTAGTTATGAGGAATATAGGGATACAAAAGGAGGGATTCACAGCTGTGAATCCCTCCTGCTTTATCTCGAATTAGATACTGCCCTGTCCGTAGAATATCCAGATAAATATGTACCCGACAGTCGCCGCGGTAAGCGTAAATGGTACTCCGATTTTCATGAAGTCCGCAAAAGTTACTATCTCTCCGTTCTTCCTCAAAATCCCAACCGCCGTAATATTCGCAGATGCCCCGACCGGAGTGAGGTTGCCGCCTAGCGTTGCTCCGCAGAGCAGGCCAAGATAGAGCAGAGTAGGATCGACTCCTAGCGTCGAAGTTACACCCTGAAGCACAGGAAGCATAGTTGCAACATATGGGATGTTGTCGACGAAAGCCGAAATCAGAATCGATCCCCAGACGATAATCGTGTAGAGGAGGAACATATTGTTTCCGCCAGTCCTCACGATAAGGTCAGACAAATCTTTGATGACGCCTACTTCAGTAAGTCCTGCGATGACTATAAATAGTCCGAACAATAGGAGCAAAGTCTCGATGTCTGCATCCTTTAAGGCAGCAATCGTACGGTCTCCATCACGTCTTCTCGCATAGTCAAAAATTATTGAAACGACCGCAAAGGTTATGCATATAGCGCCGTTAGTTATATCTGGTTTATTCGGGAAGAACGACACGAATATAAGAGTCGCTACGAGCCCTACCAGCATATATGTCGGCACTAGGTTTTTAACTTCTGTATATTCCTCAGCTGAAACAGGCTGCCTGTACCTTCTAAATAAAATCATCATAACAGGCACTGTTGCGAGGGCTCCAAGCTCTACAGCAAAGAACATTCCTGGCTTGCCGTGGAATACGAAGAATGATGAGAAATCCATCTTTGCATACGAAGCGAGCATCATCGAAGTGGTATCCCCAACAAGTGTAGCTGCACCTTGGAGGTTTGAGGAAACTGCAATCGACAGCGTCATCGGAACTGGGGATACGTCGAGCTTACGGCAGATGGCAAGTCCGACAGGCGCTACCATGAGTACAGTCGCGACATTATCGACAAATGCAGAGATAAATCCGGAAAATAGCGACATGAAGATTATGACCATCATCATGTTCTTGGACTTATCAAGGAGTATGTCTGCGAGCTTATTCGGCATCTTGGAGTCGATAAAGTAGTGCACTAGAATCATCGTGCCAGAAATCATCAGCAAGATATTCCAGTTCACAGACTGAATCGCTGTACTAGCGGACATAACACCAGCTATTAAGAAAACCGCTGCTGAAGTCAGCGCGGCATGTACGCGGAACTTCTGGAAGAAGATCATCACGACATACATGAGTATAAACATCGTAATTACTAAAAATTTTCATAGGGTTGAATTCTACCACAAAAGAATATGAAATTGGTGACTGTGAATGAAAATTTATAAATAATATGAAAATGGTGATTGTGAATGAAAATTTATAAATAATATGAAAAAGAGCGATTGTAAATGAAAATTTATAAATAATATAAAAAAATGGGTGACTGTGAATGAAAAATCTGAAATGAGTCTAAGAATAGTGCATTTGACTCAAATAATAGTGCAAATCTAGAGGTAATATAATTCGACAATTTATGGTAAAAATAATTAAATAAAAATAGAATAACAGAATAGGAAACCTCACAATGACAAAAATCAATAAAAAGTAAATAAGGACACCACATCTTCCATAGCAAGCGGTATTACAGGCGCGTCTAGTGACATAAGACTTAGTCCATTGGCTTCTCAGGATGGTAGATCGACGATAACAGCAAATAAAAAGCAGCAAAAACAGCCTATGACAAGGTAAGAAACGCTACTTCAAAGTTTGACGAGACAATAACTGTGGATGCACAGAATATCCGCAGTCTCGGTGTGAAGTTTGATGAATTTGACAGAGATATAAGCATGCAGTTGCAGTCAAAAGCCCCAAAGCTAGATAGATAATATGAAGAATTTCACAGAAGAAGAGATAAGAGGCAAACTTAGAGAATTTGAAAATAAGCATGATGAACTTGAGTATCTGAAGCGCAAAGTAGGTAGTGAAATCGATGATGAACACTATTTTGCAAGTGGTAATGCGCAGCTAAATGAACAAGTCAGATATGAACTTTGCAGAAACGATGATAATGAACTAATAGGTATAATCGACAATACCTGCGATTCACTTGGTATAGCGAGCATGCATAATTCTAGTGATTATGATGAAGTAAGAAATGAAGTGCAACGTCATCACGTAAGATTGTTCGATGAAGAAGATAGGCTATATCAGCAGCTTATAATTGCGAAAGAAGCAGAAAAGCAGGATAATAGATAATTCGAAAACCTCTATAAGACAGGTGCTAAAATTTTTAAATTCAGCATCCCTAGAAGATATGGAAAGCAGAAATCTACGAAAGGAAGTAATAGTGTGAGTGCAAGTTTTTACTTAGATCCAGCAGAAATCAAAGCCCAGTGCAGAGAGGCCATAGATAACCTGAACGAGGTGTCGTCAAAGACCATAAATGTAGAGCATAAACTAGATGAATTTATCAATAATAGTGAGCTTGAGAGCAAAGCCTTCGATGCCCTAAAGCAGCAGATTGCAGATTACAAGACAGTGTTACAAAGTGTTAGGTCGCTTATCAATTACAACATAGGCGAATACAAAACACTCATGAGCAGTGTTGGTGACAAAGTTCTAGATGGTGATAAAATCCTCAAAGGACAAGAGTATGCAAGAGGTAGAATTCGTGCATATGAGGATAGGGCAAACCGCTGCCGAGAAAATGCGGTTACATACGCCGCAATCGCAGTCTATGCAGAAAATCAAAGCACAAGAGCATCGCTATATGATCACCTAGCAGATAACCACCGAAGGATGCTTGAAATCTGGGAAGCACAAGAGCAGGCATACTACGATATAGAGAATTCTACAAAGGATCTATTCAGCACCGGAGATAGCACAGCAGAACAGATAAACGCAGCCCTGTCAGACCTCGGTAAGTCATTTAGTGCGGGCGCATTTCATCCAAACCTAGAAGCCTCATGGAGAGCAAAGCTAAATGAAGAGTCAAAGGAGCTGGATGTTATAGTGCTATATGGTATAAAGAGACCAATATCCATAAATGAGGAAACATGGGAGAAATATCAGGGTGAGGTAACGACAAATGTACTTATACTAGAAAAACAGGGCTGGGCAGTCGATGGGATAAAGGCTTATGCCAGATATATTAATAAGAATATAGCAGGAAAGATTACACCAGGTGATGTGCTTGTAGAGATAGATAAGTGTAATAAACAAACTCAACTAGTTGGTAGTGAAGTCTTTAAAAAAGATGTGGTATGCGTGGAAAGCAGAAGGATTATCAGCATCTGAAAGCAAGAAGAAATTAAATATGCTGATGAAAGTTACCGGCATGGACGGTATCGATGAGAATTCATCAGCTGACGATTTAAGACGTATTGCAAACAAAATTGATCCTAATCTTGAGCCTGACGATAAATTCTGGGGTAGCCTAGCAGGTACCGTAGAAACAGCATATTACTCACCACCTAAAAACAAATTTTTATGGAGTTGCATTTGAAGTTGATAAGGCTGCTAAAGGCGTATATTCACAAAATGAGATGACAGGAACGCTTGGGAAACAGGGTGCATCTATTCAGATATGTAATATCATATCAACAGGCTGAATACATAAGAAATAAATATACTAATGGGACAGATGAAGAGAAACTAATAAGGTATCTGAAAGAAAAGGGACATGATGATTGGACAGTGGATGAATCTGTGAGACTTCATCTTAAGTCATATAACAATGGAGAGATATTCCCAGATGGACATAGCTATGCAAATGGAGGAGTGAATATCAAAGTCGTTACTAATGGTAAATTCCATTCAGAGTTTATAATTAATGGTGATGGTAAATTCCTTACACTCTTGGACAAAGATGCTACTCAGGATGCAAAAAGTAAACTGCTCAAGTTTCAATTATGCACGTTGCAATAACGAAGTGCATACGGTGCTTGATGTAGACCCTGCAGGTGAGAAATACAATTATGAGCCTAAATTTAGAGAAGAAGCTAGATACATTCATGATGAGGCTGGAAATAGAGTTAAAAACAATAAAAACGAATTTAAGAAATATGAAGCACCAGAGCGTAAAGATATGTGGGAATATAAAGATAGTGTAAGGAAGAGACAGATGAAGTTCAAAAAATGAGGTATTCACATGTATAAAAACAATAAGGTCAAAGATTAAGATATTTATAATATTAATCATACTGGTAGTATCAATTATTGCGATAAAGAAACTGATTGTGGATCCACAGCCTGTTAAAGAGATTAAGATGAATACGGTGTATATATGTGGATCAGGAACAGAATATCCAGATGATGACCAGTCAAGATTCTATATTGAGTTTAAAGACGATAAAAACATTTATATTGATGCATGATGACACTAGAAGAAATGAGGAAGATTATGATGAAGATGGAGATGGGAGCAGACCCGTTAAAGATATATATTTTTGGTAAATATGAAAATAAAAAAATGATAACTACATAGTTAGACCAACAGAAGGTGCGTATGTAGGTTTCAAAGACACTATTGCTGTTAAGAATAATAGAATAAACTCCTATTATTCTGCAAAAATAAAAAATAATGCATATGAAACATGGATGACAATAGTTCCTACAAGTGAAGGACATTATAAATTAGGTTACATTAATAAGAATGGTATATCGTTTGATAATAATAGAATTTACTTTATGTTATACAATAAATCCGACATAAAGAAACTTCCTAGTTCTGTAGAGGAATTCCGCAAACAGTTCAAAATGGACAAGAAGGCGGAACAGGAGCGCCTAGCGGAGCAGAGTAGATAGTATATTTATCATGATGGTATGATAGATTTTCAGAAAGCTCGTGTTCGAGCTTTCTAATTTCTTATTAAAGAATGATGATATAGAAAAGACCGCAAAGAATCCATTTAGTATTGGAGATAGCACAGCAGAGCAGATAAACGCAGCACTATCAGATCTCGGCAAGTCATTTAGTGCGGGCGCATTTCATCCAAACCTAGAAGCCTCATGGAGAGCAAAGCTAAAGGAAGAGGCAAAGGAGCTGGATGTTATAGTGCTCTATGGTATAAAGAGACCAATATCCATAAATGAGGAAACATGGGAAAAATATCAGGGTGAGGTAACGACAAATGTACTTCTACTAGAAAAAAACAGGGCTGGGCAGTCGATGGTATAAAGGCTTACGCCAGATATATTAACAAGAATATAGCAGGAAAGATTCCAGCCGGTAATGTGCTTGTAGAGATAGATAAGTGTAATAAACAAACTCAACTAGTTGGTAGTGAAGTCTTTAAGAAGATGTGGTATGCATGGAAAGCAGAAGGATTATCTGCATCAGAAAGCAAGAAGAAGCTCAAGATGCTGATGAAAGTTACAGGTATGGACGGTATTGATGAGAATTCATCAGCAGAAGAATTAAGGCGTATTGCAAATAAAATTGATCCTAATCTTGAACCTGATGATAAGTTCTGGGGAAGCCTTTCGAGCACAGTAAGAACGGCATTCCTGCCTACTCCTGAAGGAAATCCTACAGCACTGGCAAATATAGAAAAGAGAATACACATCAAAAATGCACTAAAAGGAAAATTAGGAAAACAAGTACACCTATTCAGATATGTAATTTCTTATCAGCAGGCTGAATATATATCAAACTTGTATGCAGAAGGCACGGATGAAGAAAAGCTGGCAAGATATATAAGGGAACACAAAGTTGATTGGTCAGTAGATGAGTCAGCAAGGCTACATTTGAAATACTATTATGATAAAGAGAATGATACTGATATTTTTCCTGAAGGACATAGCTATGCAAATGGAGGAGTAAACCTCAAAGTCGTGACCAATACTAGATTCCGTTCAGAGTTTATAATCAATGGTGATGGTAAATTTCTCACTCTTTTAGATAAAGACGCTACACAAGATGCCGTGGTTAACTGCTCCAGCTTTAATTATGCAACTGCAAATGATGATTATCACCAGATGTTCGATGTAAAACCAGTGCAACCTAAATATGAACCCAAATTTAGAGAAAGTGAACTGTATGTTGGGGCAGAAGGCGGTAAAGTTGATGAATCAAATAAATTTACAGCACCTAAAAAAACTAGATTATGAAACTAAAATATTATGGGAAAAAGCGCAAGGCAGATTTTTAGTAAGAAAGTAAAGTTATGAAGATAAATAATAATTATAGAAAACTTGCAATCGTAATCGTAGGCATCTTAATAATTGTTACAATATCAATTGTAATTTATATACAAAGCATTGAAGCCTAAGCCGATTACGGAGATTAAGAGAAATATAGTATATATAAGTGGATATTATAAAGAGTACCCTAATGATGACGATCCTAGATTCTATATTGAATTTAAAGATGATGGAACCTTTGTAAAGATTTATGATGACAGCAGGCGTAATCAAGATGGTTATTGGGAGGATGGAAGTATAAATGAGCCAGTTATAGAGTGCTACTTTGGTAGGTATAAGTTAGAAAATGGAAATTACCTGATAAAAACCAACTAATGTTGCGATAGTTAGATTTAAAGATGCTGCCTCTGTAGATAAGGGGTTAATTAATTTTTTTATAAAGAAGAAAAATTATGAGAATAATCCCACGATTGTCGGAATGATTTTTATATAAGACGAAAAAAAGGGACAATATATTTTAGGAAATCCAACAGCGGATAAAAAAAGTCATTTAAAAAATAGAAATTACTATCTCATGTACAACAAATCCGACATAAAAAAGCTACCTAGTAGCCCAGAGGAATTCCGCAAGCAGTTCAAGATGGATAAGAAGGCGGAACAGGAGCGACTAGCGGAGCAGGAGCGTTTAGCAAAAGCAAAGTCAGTAGACAATTTTCAGAAAGCTTGTATTCGAGCTTTCTGTTTTTCCTTTGGTCGTAACCAAAGCATTTGATAACATGTGGTATGCATGGAAAGCAGCTACACCTGCTCAGGTACGTAATATCCTACCAGCAGGCTAAATACGTAGTGGATAACTACAAGGGGCGAACAGACGAAGAAAAGCTGATAAACTATATAGTCAAAGAGAAAATCTGGAACTGGACGGCGGAGGAGTCAGCAAGGCTACACCTGAAGTATTTTTATAATCAACAGACGGATACATATATTTATCCAGATGGTCACAGTACAACAAATGGGGGAATAAACCTTAAGGTTGTGACCAATGCCAGATTCCGCTCAGAGTTTATAATTAATGGGGATGGTAAATTCCTAACCCTTTTAGACAAAGATGCAACTCAGGATGCAAAAGTAAACTGCTCTAGCTTCAATTATGCAAGGCAAAATGATTATATACATCAAGTCTTGGATGTGAATCCTGCTGGTGAATAATATAAATATGAACCAATGTTTAGGTGTGAGTCTCTATATGTATATGATAAAAAAATGGTTGTAGAGTATATAGTTCGGATGGTTATGAGTTGAAATTTGAACCGCCAGCGATTAAAGATATGTCACAATATAAAGATGATATAAATGTGCGTCAGGAATATTTCAGAAAGAGGGTAAAGCTATGAAGAATATTTTTTTAGTAATAAGAAAGCAATTATTCTTCTTATTGCTTGTTCTTTAATTACAATAATTATAGCTATTATAATGAAAAATAACGTTTTTTTAAACCTAAACCAATTACTGAAATTAAGACTAACACTGTGTATATAGGCGGTTCTAGAAGTGAATATCCAGATAATGACCAATCAAGGTACTATATTGAGTTCAAAGATAATAAAACATTTATATTAATGTATGATGACACCAGAAGAAATGAGGAAAATTATGATGAGGATGGCGATGGAAGTAAACCAAGACTAGATATATATTTTGGTGAATATGAAATAAAGAATGGCAACTACATATTAAAAACGACAGATAGTGCAGGGGTGTCATTTAAAAACACAATGGCTGTTGCAAAGAAAAAAATTAACTACTATGGTCGTGGAATATTTGAAATAGAAAAATATGTATTAAATCAGTATGGACATAATGCAGAAAGGATTATCTTTAGAACAGGAAAAAGGGAATATATATTGGGATATCAGGATAATAGGGGCAATTATTATGATAAAAAAATGACTATTATTATCTCCTTTTCAACAAATCTGACATAAAAAAATTGCCCATCTCTATAGAAGAATTCCGCAAGCAGTTCAAGATGGATAAGAAGGCGGAGCAGGAGCGCATAGCGGAGCAGAATAGATAGCATATTTGTTATGATAGGTTTTCAGAAAGCTCATATTTGAGCTTTCTGTTTTACTGATTATCTGTTTCTCATATATTAAAAGAGAAAATCTGGAACTGGGCAGCAGAGGAGTCTACGAGGCTGCACCTTAAGTCTTATTATGACACAAGTGCAAAAAAGAATTTATACCCTAATGGACACAGTACAGCAAACGGTGGAATCAATCTCAAAGTTGTTACAAATGAAAAGTTCCGTTCAGAATTTATAATCAATGGGAATGGCAGATTTCTTACACTTTTGGACAAAGATGCTACACAGGATGCTAAGGTAAACTGCTCAAGTTTTAATTATGCACGTCGTAATGACGAGGTGCATAGGGTGCTTGATGTGGAACCCTCGAACCCAACCTATGAACCGCAGTTTAGAGAGAACTCTAAATGTGTGCTTGATAATAATGGGAATCAGGTAAAAGATGGTGGAGGTCATGATGCAATATATAAGGCCTCAGAATTTGAAGAAATGCGAAAATATGCTAAAGAAGTAAAAACAAGGCAGGCAAAGTTTAGAAGTGAGGTATTCGCATGTATAAAACAGTAAGTTCAAAGATTAAGGTACTTATAACAGTAATCATACTCATTGTATTACTTGTTGCGACAAAGAAACTGGTTGTGGATCCACAGCCAGTTAGAGGTATTAAGATGAATACGGTGTATATTGGAGGATCAGGAATCGAATATCCAGACGATGATCAGTCAAGGTATTATATTGAATTTAAAAAAAGGATGGGACATATGTTCTAATGCATGATGACAGTAGGAGGAAAAGGGAAGACTATTTTCAAGATGGGTATTGGAGCTCTCCGGAAATAGAGATTTACTTTGGGGAGTATAAAGTCAAGAATGATAATTATTATATTAAACCAGCGGAAGGTGCTAAAGTAGGATTCAAAGATGTCTCCAGTGTTAAAAAACACACTATCAACGTGTATGGTCATAGTACATATATAAACGATAAGAGAACAGCTTGGAGGATAATACAAAAAGTCTAAATGGGGAAATATCAATTAGGAAGTCTAAATGCTGATAAGGTTTCATTAGATAAACAGAGACTATATTACACTCTATATAACAAATCCGATATAAAAAACTTCCAAGCAGCCCAGAAGAATTCCGCAGTCAGTTCAAGATGGACAAGAAGGCTGAATAGGAGCGCCTAGAGGCAGATGGCATATCCGCTTCCGAAAGCAAGAAAGGTAATTGAGCTTAATACTAAAATCTGTCTAGCAGCTTGTTTCCTAGTGAAATTAACGCATCAACATCAGATATACTGCCTGTTGAAAAAGGGTTCCAGTTAGGGGATAGTAAACCCCGTGCTTCTCTGGCTCTAGTACGAAGTTGTATTTTCTCATCGTCGGTAAAGATATCTAATGAAGCAGCTTTAGCGAAAAATTTAGATTCTACGTCCTTGAATTTATATGAAACCACAGTGCCTGATAGGATTTTCTTATCATCACATAGAATTGTAATTTCGCTTCCGTCAAGCTCTACAGTATATTCTTTAACAAATTTAGATTGCATTTTGCTAGCCATATGAAAGCTGAAATTTACGAAGGTAAAAAAATCACTAATACGAAAAGGAATGGATGTGATTTAACGGTATCCATGAGATTAAGAAAGAACAAAAATCAATTGAATAGCTAGAATAGGCAGCATTATCAGCGTAGGAAAAAAAGCAATCCTACATAAACATCTGATTTTGCCGTTGTTGCAGAAAAAAAGTGTATCTTTCCATGTTGATATCCTCTAATAATATAAATAGCTACTTTTTATATTATAACTAATCGGGAGGTACCGCTAGACATATTTGGTTTTGGTGAAGAAACATAGGCCGTCAAACAACAAAAGAGAAGCAAGCGGGTAGCTGGCTTCTCTCTATTCATTTTATAACAAATATATACACTCATATAAATGGGACACTCTATCTCGTCAACGTTATCTCAGCATGGGGATTATAGGGATCCTTCTGCCTACCTGTATGACGATTTAAGAGTCTTTAAATCTTACCAATTTGTCGCTATATCAATCTGCGTTGGATTGCTCGCTGCAAAACCACCTGTATCACATACGATTCCTTTTCCAAGAGATGTGGAAACTAAGGAACCCTTAGGGTGTGTTGTATAGCTAGCTGCAACCATTACGTAGTTTCCAAGCATCTTGACTCCGTCAGCTCTAACCCAGTAGTCAGATGACGAATATCCGTATCTGCTCATAGCTGCTACAACTCTCGACATATTGAGGTTGTAGTATGTCTCTTTGCCAGAAGGACCATTATTAGTTCCCTTGGACTTAGTGAGAATACTTCCTGTATAAGTGTAAGTCACAGTAGTAGCTGTGCGACTGGACTCACTATTCTTTGCTTCTTCTTCGGCTTTCTTCCTAGCCTTCTCCTCTTCTACTTCCTTTACCGTTTTAGTTCCAGTTGCAACCAAAGGAGCTGAATAAGTGCTGGTAGTCGCGTGAGTAGCAACGGTGTCAACTGCTGAACCTGTAAGTTGTGTAGCAGGTGCATCAGCTGCATCAACAGCAACATCAATCTCAGTGCAGTCTGGAATGTCGGATTCCTGCTTGTGCTGAGCAGTTATCTTTGCGGGGATGCCGGTACGAGTCGAATCGGATTGAGTAGCAGCGGCAACGTATTTGCTCGTAGATACTACAAATATGAGTAGTAGGCATACGAGAGATACGATGTGTGCTATCGATCTAACTTTTGCGTGGTTCATACTTTCTCCTTCCGTTCGGAATCACTTATTGTGCATATTGTACCAAACATGAACACGCTGAATCTAAAGGCTATGTGAAAATTCTGATACATAACGATAAAGCTTAATTAAATACAAAATGTGTGTTATGATTGAAATCAAATAGATAATTTTGTAGGGAGAGCATTCTATGAATGATACGAACAACACAATTAATAGTGCAGCAACAGTTAACCCATTCGGAGCAGACTCATTTATTGAGAAAAAGGGCGCCGATTGTAGTCGCTTCTGGTACAAGGATATAAGAGAAGTAACTACGCTGAGGGAGCTGCTGGATGGAAGCGTTCAGAAGTATAGCGAAAGACCAGCTTTTTGGGTAAAAGCAAAACGTGGTGGAGAATATATCCCCGTATCTTACGAAGTGCTCGGCCACGATGTCGCAGCCATTGGAACGATGTTACTTGAGCTTGCATCTGATGAGCGACGTGTAGCGGTTATTGGCGAAGGTAGCTATGAGTGGATTGCTTCATATCTTGCGACTATGAACGCAGGACTTGTTGTAGTGCCTATCGACAAGGAGCTCGGAGGAGACGAAATCAAGAACCTGCTCGATGCGTCAGACTGTCATACGGTCATCTGTTCAGCCGAATGCGCTCCTAAGCTTTCAAATATCATATCGATTACAGACCTTATTATCATGGAATTTTACGGCGATAGAACAGCTCTCGATGATAAGCCAGAGACCTTACTCAAAGGCGTGACTGAATTTGAGAGAACAGGGAGAAATGTTCACCTCTGGAGAGATTTACTTGTCAGGGGTGAGGAGAAACTCGCGAGCGGCAGCACTGCTTTTGCAGATGTAGAAATCAATCCAGATGAAATGGCGGTAATTCTGTTCACTTCAGGAACAACTGGTACTCCAAAGGGCGTTATGCTCAATCACCGCAACATCACGGTCAATATCATGGATGTATGCCGCATCGCAAATATCCACCCGTGGGACAAAACGCTGTCGATCCTACCAATCCATCACACTTACGAATGCACACTAGGCATGCTTCTCGTGCTGTACCGGGGGGCGAGCACGGCATTTTGTGAGGGAATGAAATACATCGTCAAAAATATGCACGAGGCTGAAAATACAGTCGTTATTGTTGTACCGAGAGTTCTCGAGATGATTCATAGTCGAATTATGAAGACAATCAAGAAGTCGGGCAAGGAAAAGACTTTCAGAAGAGCACTTAAGGCTAGCCGCAGTGCACGCAAGTTCGGACTTAACGTGAGCAGAACGCTCTTTAAAGCAGATTATAAACGAGCTCGGTGGTAAGCTAAGAATAGTAATTACAGGGGCAGCGGCACTTTCACCAGAGATTTGTAAAGATTTTGAAGACTTTGGAATCACAGTCCTTCAGGGATATGGTATGACAGAATGCACCCCTTTAATCACTGGAACACCTCAGAGCGTTTCTAGAGAGAGATACGACAAATCAGGTTCTGTCGGAGTGCCAGTGGATACTGGAACGGTGAGGATCATCAATCCAGATGAAAATGGCGTCGGCGAAATTCTATTTAAAGGGCCAAATGTCATGCTCGGATACTACAATCTCCCCGATGCCACAGCCGAGGTAATCGAAGATGGATGGCTCAGAACGGGTGATATCGGATACTTTGATGAGGATGGTTGGCTATTCCTGACAGGACGTGCTAAGAATGTAATCGTTACTAATGCGGGTGAAAACATCTATCCGGAAGAAATCGAGGATTACATAAATAGACACGCATACATATCTGATTCGATGGTATTTGCTTCAGGTGATTCGGAGGATATCGTTGCTGTTCAGATTTTACCTGACAAGGATGAGATAAAAGATGAACTTGGAAACATTCCACCAGACGATGAGCTAGAAACGCTAATAAAAGGTGTGATAACAGAGCTAAACATGGGGCTTGCTCCATTCAAACGAATTCGCAAGGTGTATGTGCGTAAGGAGGATTTCGTAAGAACGACTACGCGCAAGATTAAGCGTCAGGAAAAATAAACTTGAAGATCTGAAATAAGGGCTATAAACAAAGAAAAAACGCAACTCGTAAGAGTTGCGTTTTTATGAGTGCGTGATCAGGGGTTCGAACCCTGGACACCCTGATTAAGAGTCAGGTGCTCTGCCAGCTGAGCTAATCACACGTATTAAGTTATCTGCTTAACAGCTTATATAGTCTAGCATTGATTTAAAAGGCAGTCAAGCTAAAGTTTGGATTTTTTTGAATTAATTTAATTTTGTTTAGTTCTTGATAGAGCTTAATTATGAGCTAAATCATGTTAAGGTAGATGTTTTAGTTGAGAAAAAGCGATTGTATTTATAAAATACTTTAAATATGCCTCTAATTATCACAGGACTTCAATACTAATAAAAATTAATAATGATACAATAAAAAAAGAACTATACAATTAAAAAAAGAAGCAGCGCGACTAAAACAGGTGCAGGAAATGTTGCATTTCCACAATAAATAGGAACACAGGGTGGGACTGATTCCTATCTATATGATAATGCGCATGCTTCTTGACAGATAATGTTATCATAGAAAAGTTGGAAAAGATAGTACAAAAATGACAATAAATTTGCATAAAAATTATATATTTGCTACGCGAATTCCACTAATTGCAAGTGAAATCTTGATATTAACTTATCCTTGTTGTATAATTTCCAATGAATCTTTATAGAAGATTGACAACTAGCACAAAGGCGGTATAACCGCTTTAGTGTTTTAAGTGATTTGGGAGGTAATAATGTTCTGTAGCAATTGTGGCAACGAAGTAGCAGAAGGCGCTAAGTTTTGCAGTGGATGTGGTGCAAGATTAAGCCTTGATGCAGAACCGTCAGTACACGAACATACAGCGTTTAGTTCGTCGAATAGAGAAGGAAATATGATGGACAAGAGAGAATCTTCTACGAAGTTCGACTTTGATTTCGGATCTGAGGATCTAGAGATTAAGGAGCCTAAGAAGAAAACAAGCTCGGTTTCTTTCGATTGGAGCTCAGTAATTGAGGAGAGTCATAAGAAACCAACAAAGAAAATCAGATCTCCTTGGGAGACAACTGGAATTGATGATGAAGAGGCTGAGGCAGTTACTCAGTCGTTCAGTTCAGTTAATAGTGATTGGGATAGATCCAAGCCTGCTCAGCCTGCACGTGAGGCTGAGGAGACTTCTTCACTCGAGGAAATGCTTAAGCACGATTCCGCAGCTGCTCCGGCATCTGGTCGTGGACGTACTATGAATTTCATCGAGGTTATGAAGCAGGAGAAGGAAGAGCGCGAGAGGGCTGCACGTGAAGCTGAAGAAGTATCCGTTTCGACAGACTTCGATTTTAGTGAGTATATTCTTCCTGATGAAGAGAGAGAAAACACTCAGGGATATACTGAACTCAAGGACGATATCGTTGCTGAGCTTGAGAAGCAGGCAAGCGAGAAGGATGAGAAGGAAGTGTCGCACAAGTTGGATGCAGCTTCTGCTGATTTTTGATGAGTATCTAAATGCTCGTCGCAAGTCTCATGAGGAAGTATTCCAGGCAGAGCCACCACACAACTTTGTTGATGACATGGTTCACGTATCTGCTGCAGATACTAGAGATGAGTTCAAGCTTCCAGCAGATGAGTTTGAGACCGAGCTTTCTGCATTTATTCGTGACGAAGAGGATGATAGGGAAGAACCTGCCTTGGAGAGAGCGGATGATGATCTATTCAACTTCGACGTTGAGATTGAAGAAACTGACGAAGATGAGGAGACTGTAAGCAAGTACCTCGACTACGTTACACCGAGCAGAGTTTCGCGTGCTGAAGAGCGTGCAGAAGCTGAAGAATTTGAGTTCGATGATGAGGATGATGATGACGATGAGCCAGAGAAATTCTCATATGATGAGCTTACAGATGATAATACAGAGCCAGAGACTGATTATGAACTCGAGCCTAAGGAAGAACCTAAGGAAGAGGATTTAGATGATTTTGCATTTGGCGATGAAGATATAGACGTTCCGTATGAGGAGCCTGTCAACTACTCAGAACTATACATAGATGAAGAAACTGAGAAGGCTGTACAGCCAGTTGCTTCAGATGTTGTAGCAACTAATGTTCAGGAGGATGTTAAGGAAGAACCAGTTGCAGTTATAGCTCCAGAAGTTCCAGCTGAGCCAGAGGTGCCAGCTGCTTCGGCAGTAGAACCAGTGGCTGAGCCAGTTGTAAAACAGGTTGTAGATCCAGTCGTTCCTGAGGCTACTCCAGCGGTTTCCGCTACTACAGAAGCAGTCGCTGCGCCTACTGAGTCTGCTGAGGATGCAGAAGTTGCTGCGGCAAAGGCAATCGAGAGTGAGATTGCGAATCTTCAGAAGAGACTTGCTGAGCTTCTCGGCAAGGATCCATCGGAAACTATTGAGCTACCGAATAGAGATGTAGTGTCTGCTGAAGAACTCGTGCAGGAACCTGTACAGACTGAGACTGCTGCTGTTGCTCCAGCTAGTTCAGAGATGACAAGCCTAGAGTCAGAACTTGCTGCACTAGGATTTGAAACAATAGATGATGAACCAGATGAAGAGGCTGATATGCTATTCTCTGCAGATGATGTGGCAGATGCCAATACTGCAATTGTGGAGGAGAATAGTGATGAGCTAAAGCAGGAAGAGGTAATGTCGATTGACGACCTTCAGAAGGACCTCTTTGGTACAGAATCTGATGATGCTGGTATGGAAGCAACTCGCAAGATAGATAAGTTCTACACTTTATATCGCAAGAATGAAGAATTCCAGCAGTTGCTCGATGAAGAGTATAAGAAGCTTCAGGATGGAAGCGCAGACTATACTCTGATGGAAGATGTACTAGCTGAATATCAGGATGAGGAAGAAGTCGAGGAGGCGCCTGTTGAGGCGCAGCATGATACAGTTGAAGCTGTAGTAAAAGCAGAGTCAGCTAAGCTTGAAGCGGCTAAGAAAGAAGCTGGATCAGAGCTCAGCAACAGCGCTAACGTTACTGAACCAATCACTGCTGCTACAACATTAGTTAGCTCCCCAGCTCAGGCTGCAGTTAACACAGCGAGCACGGTCGCACCGTCTGTAATCGATGATGATGACGAAGAATCGCATAAGGGTGGAGTTCTGACAGCAATTGCAGTTATCGTAGCAATCCTGCTCGTTCTGCTTTTTAGTAGTGATACTTATTCTCAACTTCGCACCAGATAGCAGCATCGCTCAACGCATCAGCGAAGTTATTGGAAAGTTTACAAACTTCGCATCGCTGGGTGATAATTCGGAATTGCTACTATAATAGTAATTTAAACGTAAATGCAGCGGCAGGCTTGACGGCTACCGCTGCATTATGTGAGTTTTTGGAGAAGTTATGGCTATAAACAGAAAAAAAGGGTAATGTCACGTATACCTACAATAAAAAAAGGCAAAGAAGCCAATCGGTCTTGGGAAGCTGATATTTCTTGCGACTATATTGCTGAGCATAATTGGAGCAAGTGCGGGCTATATCACGGATTGGATGTGGTTCAGAGAACTCGGCTTCACCAAGGTTTTTTGGACACAGCTAGTTACAGAACTTAAAATAGGAACTGTGATATTCATATTTGCAGGGCTACTGGTGAGGATATATCTAAATAGTCTTAGAAAAGGGTATTTTAGTAAGATTGAATCCCATGATATACCGGATATGCACAAGCTTAATGTGCTATCATGGGTGATTTCTGTGTCCTTTGGCCTAGTCGCTGCGGTCATATCGGCAACGAGTACTTGGCAATCATTTCTCATGTTTGCAAATTCCTCGAAGTTCGGACTTAAAGATCCAATTTTCGGGCTAGATATCTCGTTTTATGTATTTAAGCTTGATTTCCTAACTAAGCTTAATTCAATTGCGATATTAGTGATTGTAGGAGTAGTAATTGTAACTCTTATTTACTATGCGGTCCTGCTATCTGTAAGAACGCCTGACATATTTGATAGGGAGGACTTCTTTGAAAAGTCTGAAGAAGAGGATGAAGTAAGAGCCACACAGGCTAATGACGCAAACGACGATGAAGTAAAGCAGGGTAGACCTGACAATAGCATTCCATTTGGCAGGAGAGATCCATTCGAAGATGTTACAAAATTCGTCAAAGGTGTGAGTGACAGAGCTAGGAAGCAAGCGAAGAGGCGCAGAAGAAAGCCTGAGCTGAACCACCTCAATATCGACCACCTGTTTAGCTTGGCATCTGGCAAGGCCATGATTTTAGGTGTCATCTTCTATGTTATGCTGGGCATTCACTTCGTGCTAAAGCAGTTCTCGCTTTTGCATGCACATACTGGAACAGTATATGGTGCTGGATATACCGATATCGCAGTCACGCAGAAAGCATACATTCTCGTTACAATGCTTGCAGTAGTTGGAGCGATGAGTCTCGTTAGGCATGTGCACAAGAAAGAATATCTGAAACTCGCAAGAGTTCCGATGATTATAATAGGTGTGCTATTTCTAGGAACTATCCTCAAGGTTGGAGTGCAGAACCTTATCGTTGCTCCTGACGAGATTAACAAGGAGAGCAAGTACATCAAGAATAACATTCAGTATACGAACCATGCATACGGACTTGACAAGGTTAAGGTGGATTCTTTGCAGCAGATAATAACTTGACCGCAGCTGATATTACGAACAACAAGCCGACTATCAGTAATATCAGAATCAACGACTACGAGCCTGTAAAGGATTACTATAACCAAACACAGAGTATTAGGCAGTACTACGACTTCAACGATGTTGACGTAGATAGATACACTATTAATGGTGCAGAAACGCAGGCGTATCTCTCGGCTCGTGAGATTAACGAGAGCAAGATTAGCGATACCTGGATTAATAAACATTTGAAATACACTCATGGGTACGGGGTTACGCTATCTAAGGTAAACTCGGTGACGACAAGTGGACAGCCTGACGTGCTGATTAAGAACATTCCGCCTGAATCGAATATTCCTGAGATTAAGATTACGAGACCAGAGATTTATTTTGGCGAGCTCACTAACAACTACATAATAGTAAATGGAGATGAGCAAGAATTCGATTATCCAGACGGTAACAGCAATAAGTATACTAAGTACAAGGGCAAGGCAGGTATCAAGCTAGGCTTTGTAAATAGACTTCTGTTCTCTATCAGAGAGAAAAGCATGCAGATGCTCGTGTCGTCGAACATCAACTCCGACTCGAGGATTGTCGTTTACAGAAATATCCTTGAAAGGGTTAATAAGATTTTGCCATACCTTGAGTATGAGAAAGACCCTTATATGACTATCGTCGATGGCAAACTGTACTGGATTATCGATGCATACACGACGAGCAGCAACTATCCTTATTCAGAGCCATACTCGGGAAGGATTGGAACTACGAACTATATCAGGAACTCGATAAAAGTTGTTGTAGATGCATACAATGGAGATGTAAATTATTACGTTGTAGATGAGTCTGATCCGATAGCGAAGACCTATGAAAAAATATATCCAACGCTATTTAAGAGCAAGAACAAGATACCTGCAGGAATCAAGAAGCATTTCAAGTATCCATCGACTCTCCTCAATATTCAGGCTGACGCTTACACAAAGTACCATATGAATGAGGTCAAGGTATTTTACCAGAAGGAGGACCTCTGGGATATTGCTAACCAGATATATGGAACTAAGGAAAGGCCGATGAGCTCCAGCTTTTTCATCTTCAACTTACCGAGGGAGAAGCAGGCGGAGTTCATAAATATGATTCCATTTACACCTAAGTCGAAACAGAACATGACCGCAATCATGATGGCTCGAAAACGACGGAGATGATTACGGAAAACTCGTGGTATATAAGTTCCCTAAGAACAAGACGGTTTACGGACCGATGCAGGTAGAGGCGCAGATAGACCAGAACTCTGAGATTGCTAAGGAGTTCTCTCTATGGAATTCGTCAGGAACGACATATAAACGTGGAGACATGTTTATAATTCCTGTAAATAATTCTATAATGTACGTAGAGCCGGTATATCTAGAGGCTTCAAACCAGGCGATTCCTGAAGTGAAGAGGGTAATTGTCGCATACGGAGATAAGATAGCGTACGCATCAACTTTGGATGAAGCGCTAGAGAACTTGTTCGGGGATGGAGCAGGGAACTCTGGCAGCGTCACCAGCAGTTCATCAGGCAGCTCTGGTACTTCAAGCAGCCAGAAAGAACTGATTGGTAAAGCGAAGCAGGCGTATGAAAATGCTGTAAAAGCTCAGAAGAGCGGAGATTGGAAAGCATACGGCGAATATCTGGAAGAGTTATCTGGATATCTTGACCAGCTTGATGGCTAATCTGAGTATAGCGCGTATAGGGAGCGTGGCATCAGCAGTAAGGCAATAAAGGGACGAGGATTAAATAGCTTTTAACTTTGCGAGATAAGGAGAGGTTTATGATAAATTTCGATTTAGAAAAGATGCTCTTTACTATTCCGGCTGAAGAGCACGGAATTGAGTCGGTGACAGAGGTGCTGTGTGAGCACCCTGAAGTTAAGTTCGTGTCATTTGCGGGAGTTGATCTTGGCGGGCACTTTACGGATGAAAAGATTCCTATTAAGACTTTCATCGATGATATGGAGAAGCTACTCGATAACGGCGTGCAGACTGACGGTTCCAGCGTAGCTTTACCTGAGATTGCAAACCTTGCAAATGCCAGAGTCGATATCCTTCCAGATAAGGACGTTAATTGGTACGTTGAATATAATTTTAGCAACATGGATTTTTGCAACAGGACTGCCAGTTGGCACACTTAGAATTCCATCGTTTCTCAGACATAACAACGACAGGATGGTTGGCTCAAGAATCTTCTGTAAGGAGTCTATCAACAGATTTAAGACTAGACTCATGGAGATGCTCAGACAGTATCCTTACGTTGTAGACTATCTTGATGGCATAAACTCGATTGACGATATCGAGGAAATTAACCTGACTAGTGCGACCGAGCTAGAATTTTGGGTAAAGACTCCCGATGATAAGGCTGACAGGGATCAGCTCTCGACGTCTCAGGAACTCAAAGAACAGTACTGGAAGAGGACTATCGGCCCTGTAAATACAGCACTTGAGCAGACATTGGAGATTCTCGACCACTACGGATTTGGCGTAGAGATGGGACACAAGGAAGTTGGCGGTGTAAGAGCCAAGATGGGTAACTCTGGAAGCTATGACCATATCATGGAGCAGCTTGAAATCGACTGGAGATTCTCGACACCTGTACAGGCTGGAGACAATGAGGGCCAGATTAAGCACATCGTAAGGGATGTATTTAGAGCTAACAACCTCGAGGTAACATTCCTTGCAAAGCCAATGCCGGGAGTTGCGGGAAGCGGAGAACACACCCACCTCGGAGTATCTGCAAAGCTTAAGTCGGGCAAGATAGTAAACCTATTCGAGTCGAAAGACAGACTGAACGAATACATGAGCCCTGTGGGCTTCGGTGCACTAATGGGCATCCTGAACAACTACGAGCTTCTAAATCCTTTTGTGGCACAGACTCACGATGCCTTTAGAAGACTTAAGCCAGGATATGAAGCGCCGGTCTGCATCGTAACTTCGCTCGGCAAGGACTGCGTTACACCGTCTAGAAACAGAACTGTTCTTATTGGACTCGTCAGAGACCAGAATAATCCGATGGCTACCAGGTTTGAGCTAAGATCGCCAAATCCGCACAGCAACACCTACCTAGTAGTGGGGGGCATCATTTATGCTCATGCTCGACGGAATCGAGGCGGTACTATCTAACGGCAAGGCACCGTCAGAGCTTGCAGAGTCAATATCCAAGAAGGCGGGAGAAGAAGACTTCTACCTGGCTAAGGATAGAGAATACAGAAGCGAACTCAACGTGTTCGAATGCTTTACGAAGGAAGAGAGAGAACAGCTCTTCGGAAAAGCTCCGTCTACAGTGTGGGAGAATTTAAAAGCATTTGACAGGCACGAGGATGAGATTGCAAAGATCACAGGTGGCGACGAGACTGCAAGGGATGTAGTTATGTCATACCGTGCACAAATGACGATGAAGTGGGTTATGGAATTCCGCGACAGGATTCTGCCTAACGCGATGGACTTTGTGAGAAATTGCAAGAAGAGACATAATGAACTCGAAGCAACTGATTATGATATAATGAACTGGAGAAGAGTCAACAGCCTGCGAATTGTGCTCGGCAAGGACTCAATCGATAGCAAATCAATCCTAACACTTGCGAGAGAAGCGATTGATGCATCTGATTACGAGGCGGCTTCAAGGTATGAGCTGCTGATTCAGGACAAGGTTGAGGAGCTTAGAGGTGCATACAGCACTTATATCAAGAACTTATTTTAAGTGATTTTAGGAAGATACGAAAATATGGGGGTTAAGAAATGCTTGACGTCAAAAGAGTGAGAGAAAACTTTGATAGCGTTAAGGCTGATGTTGAGAGACGAGGCAAGGGCGATTTCGGCATCGATAACGTACTAAAGTTTGATACCAAGAGAAGAGAGCTTCTTGCAGAGGTTGAGCAGCTCAAGAACAAGCAGAATACAGTTTCTCGTGAGGTGCCAAAGCTAAAGAAGGAAGGCAAGGATACTTCAGCGCTATTCGCAGATATGAAGGAACTAAGTGCCGAGATTAAGGTTCTGGACACACAGGTTAGCGAAGTGGAGGAAGAACTACGCCAGGCTCTGCTCTTTGTTCCTAACACGCCGCATCCAGACGTTCCACTTGGAGACGATGATACTGAGAATCTCGAGCTTCGCAAGTTCGGGGAGCCAACTGAGTTCACATTTGAACCAAAGGCTCATTGGGATATTGGAGAAGACCTCGGAATTCTAGATTTTGAGCGTGCATCCAAGATCTCAGGATCTCGCTTTACAGTGTACAAGGGTATCGGCGCAAGGCTAGAGAGATCTGTAATCAACTTCATGCTAGACCTCCATACAGAGGAGCAGGGATACACAGAGATTCTTCCGCCTTTCATGGCTAACCGTGAGGCGATGACAGGAACAGGGGCAGCTTCCTAAGTTTGAGGATGATATGTTCCACGTGCCTGCAAAGGATTTCTTCTTGATTCCAACTGCTGAGGTTCCAGTTACTAATCTTCGTGCAAATGAGATTATAGAACCAGAAGAGATGCCTGTGTACTACACGGCTTATACACCATGCTTCCGTAAGGAGGCAGGTTCTGCAGGACGCGACACTAGAGGTCTTATCAGACAGCACCAGTTCAACAAGGTTGAGATGGTTAAGCTCGCTAATCCTGATAACTCATATGAGGAACTCGAGAAACTGACACACGATGCGGAAGAAGTGCTTCAGAAGCTAGGAATCCCTTACAGAGTAGTTAGACTCTGCTCAGGTGACCTCGGATTCTCAGCAGCTATGACTTATGATATCGAGGTGTGGATGCCAAGCTATGGACGCTATGTTGAGATTTCAAGCTGTTCAAACTTTGAAGACTATCAGGCTAGAAGAGCTAACATCCGTTTCAGAAGAGAGAAGAAGGCAAAGCCTGAATTCGTACATACACTTAATGGCTCGGGTCTTGCAGTTGGTAGAACTGTTGCGGCTATCCTCGAAAACTTCCAGCAGGAAGACGGCAGCGTAGTAGTGCCTGAGGCACTAAGACCATACGTTGGAAGAGATGTGATTAAGTAGGAAATCACTCAATCAGCAAATCGGAAAGCGGGCTGAGTAACGATTGTGAACTTATTAAATATCGATGCGACATAAGCACAAGGAACTAGATGGCCTGGTAAGGTCGCATTTGTTCTTTGTGCTTTTTAACTGAAGGAGGTCATCTGAAAATCAGATGACTCACGAAAATGGAGGGAACCGACATATGAAAGATAGAGTCAGCTTGACTGATTTCCTTATGTATCACAAGGAAACGCACCCGATTTCGTTCCATATGCCAGGTCATAAAGGACGAAGTACATTGTATGGGATATATGGTTTCGGTGATTTTATCAAGAATGTAATTGGAAATGATATAACGGAGATTCCTGGAGCCGATGCGCTGCAGCAGCCGCGAGAGCGAATCAAGGATATGATGGACGGTTATGCTGGTCTATATGGTGTGAAGCATACTGAGCTTCTGGTAAATGGAAGCAGTGCTGGACTCATGGCATCCATTCTCGGGGCTGTTCCGAGGGGAGGAAAGCTCCTGATGGGGAGGAACTCTCACAGGTCAGTATATGGTTCACTTAGACTTGGCGGCATATCCCCAGTGTACATAATGCCAGAGATAGATGATGAAACAGGATTGCAGCTTGGACTAGATCCAGATAAGATCGAAGAAGCTCTGATTGATGATCCAGAGATTAAAGCCGTGCTGGTGACAAGTCCGAATTACTATGGGGTGCTGTCAGATATTGAGCGAATTGCAAATATCGTTCACCTGCACGGCAGAATTCTGATTGTGGATCAGGCGCACGGTGCGCACCTTAAGTTTTTTGATTATTTGCGGAATGAAGATGGGCTCCCGCACCGTGCGGCAGAGAATTGCGGAGCCGACATTGTGGTGGACAGCACGCACAAGACGCTGCTGTCATTTACGGGCTCCGCAATTCTCAACATCTGCACCGAGAGGCCAGATGTTTCGAGGATAAGCGAGCTCCTCCGCATGCTGCAGACAACTAGTCCGAGCTACCTGCTGATGGGCAGCCTCGACGTCAATCAGCAGATACTTAGGATGGACGGCTACAATCTGATCAAAAACTGGGATGCAGATATCAAATACTTCTATCAGGAGGCTGCCCGAATCGAAGGCCTCGGGCTCATCGATCGCATCGACCTTGATGAAACCAAGGTCAGTCTCACAATGACAGCCCTCGGCCTCAGCGGCCCGGAGCTAGCGGAGGAGCTCGAGAAGCGGAACATCTGGGTGGAACTCACGCATGGCAGCTACGTGATGCTGATGACGGGAATCGGAAACGAACGAGGTGACTACGAAGATATATTAGCCGCCCTGCGTGACCTCTCGGCGCAGTATCGCGGCAGACTCAGCGAAAGCAGGACAGGCACACCCAGAAGCGCAGAATCAAACTCCTGAGACTGCCGCCGAAAACCCAGTGCCAGCACAGGCCACATCGGATTCAGCGCTTACAGAGAGACTTGAGCAGCGCAGAATCCCAGATACATATGATGAGATTCCGCTCTACAATGCAGAGGGCAGAGTTCTATACGAATCAATCATTCCTTATCCGCCTGGCAGCCCTATTGCTTGCCCTGGTGAAGTTCTTAGCAAAGAGGTTATCTTGTACGTCAGAGACCAATTAGTAGCACAACATGTGGTTCTGGGGGTTGATGAAGAGGGAAGAGTTAAAGTTGAACCCGATTGTGTACTTTTCAAGGAAGTTTCAGGTGACTTATAGGAAATTTTGATGTATAATTTTTCTCATGCAATGGATATTATTTGTACGAATCTAAGAAAGGAAGGGTTCTTAAGGATGAGCCAAGGTAAACATTTACCAAGCATTTTGGTTAAGCATCACAAGAATACTGCAGGTCGTGAGACCGAAGTGATGCCAATTCGGATGTGGTTGAAATCTGCATGTCGCAGAGCATTGGTGCTCCTTGTCAGCCTCTCGTTGCAAAAGGCGACTATGTCAAAAGTAGGTCAGAAGATCGGTGACACAGAAGCTTTCGTTAGTGCGCCGGTGCATTCCAGCGTATCTGGAACAGTTACTGACATTACATCAGTGCGTTCTTCGATGGGCGGAATGGAGACACATATCGTAATTGAGACTGATAAGAAGCAGGAAATCAGTGAAGAGGTACAGGTACCTCACATTGAGAGTCATGCTGATTTTGTCAAGGCAGTAAGAGCTAGTGGTATGGTTGGATTAGGAGGTGCTTCGTTCCCAACGAGCATCAAGATGGATCCAAAGAATCTAGACGAATGTACCACACTCGTTATCAATGGTGCTGAGTGCGAGCCATTTATCACAGGTGATAACAGAGTGATGGTAGAAGATGGACAGGACGTTCTCGATGGTATGCTTCTAACTATGAAGTATCTGAATCTCGAGAAGGGAATCATTGGTGTAGAGGAGAACAAGCCTGATGCTATTGATAACTTAAACAGACTGATTCAGCAGAATGGCATCGCTAATATTGAGGTGTTCAAGTTACAGTCGAGATACCCAAAGGGAGCTGAGCGTGTACTCGTATATGAGACCACTGGCAAGGTTATGAACGCCGGTGTTCTTCCAGCACAGCTTGGTGTAATTCTATGTAACGTTTCTACAATAGGAATTCTCGGACAGTACTTCAGAACAGGTATGCCTCTCGTTCAGAGAAGAATTACTGTTGATGGAGATGCTGTTGCTGAGCCTAAGAACGTATTCGTTCCAATCGGAACACGCATCGCTGATGTAGTTGCATTCTGCGGTGGTTACAAGCAGGAGCCTAAGAAGATTGTAATGGGCGGACCTATGATGGGACGTGCAACTCACTCTGATGAGACTCCAACTGTAAAGAATACTGGTTCGCTTCTATGCTTCGGCAAGGAGTCAGCTACAGTTAAGACTGAGACTGGATGTATCAACTGTGGTCGTTGTCACCACGGATGTCCATTCAAGCTCGTTCCTATGCTCTACGCAGATTTCTACGAGAGACACGACGCAGAGTCACTTGATAAGTTCAAGGTTATGCAGTGCATGGAGTGCGGAAGCTGCTCTTATGTATGTCCTGCAAGAAGACCTTTGAGCTTTACCAATAAGCTCGCGAAAGGCTTGGTAAAGGAGGCAGCGAAGAAGAATGGATAACAAGAAATTTCATAACAATCTGATAGTATCCACATCTCCACATATCGTTACCGATGAAGATACTACCAAATTAATGGGAACTGTTCTGCTTGCAATGCTTCCAGCTCTAGTTGCCAGTGTATATATTTTCGGAGCTAGAGTTCTACTACTCGCAGTTTCTTGCGTGGTTGCCAGCGTAGCTTTCGAGTGGATATACAACCTGCTTGCTAAGAAGCCGCAGACAATCAGCGACCTCAGTGCAGCAGTAACAGGTCTACTAATCGCATTTAACGTTCCATCCAGCTTCCCAGTATGGATGGCAGTACTAGGATGTTTCGTAGCTGTAGTTGTTGTTAAGCAGCTATACGGAGGAATCGGAAGAAACTTCGTTAACCCGGCAATCACTGCCAGAATCTTCCTATTCATCTCGTTTGCAACACAGATGACAACATGGCCACTTCCAAGAATGGCAGCTAAGACTGACGCCGTAACAGGACCTACACCTCTAGCACTAGTTGCTGGTGGAGCTAGCAAGTCTGACCTTCCATCCAACATGGATATGTTCCTAGGATTCACAGGCGGATCCCTCGGTGAAGTAAGTGCTCTTGCGCTTCTCGTTGGAGGACTTTTCCTAATCTGGAGAAAGGTAATTTCCCCAGCAATTCCATGTGCGTTCCTCGGAACTGTATTCGTAATTGCACTTGCATACTACAAGGGTGATTTCAACATGGCTATTTTCCACCTATGTGCAGGTGGTGTAATGCTTGGTGCGTTCTTCATGGCTACAGACTATGTAACATCACCTAAGCTAACTAAGGGTCAGATTATGTTCGGTATCGGATGTGGAGTTATCACAATGGCTATCCGCCTATGGGGTAACTATCCAGAAGGTGTTTCCTTCTCAATCCTACTCATGAACATCTGCACACCACTTATCAATAGATGGTCATATAAGAGCTATGTAAAGGGAGGTGCGAAATAATGAAGAAAAAAGAAAGTTCATTTTCAAGTTTCATTTCACCGATCCTAGTGCTCGTACTGATTTGTTTCGTAGTTACATTTGCGCTAGCTATGGCGTACGGTGTTACGAAGCCAATCATCGATAAGAATAACCTCAAGGAGTCCAATAAGGCTAAGTCCGAGTTGATTCCAGAGGCTAACGGCGAATTCAAGAATTACGACGGCAAGCTCGTAGTAGTTCAGAAGAATAAGGTTTACGTTACAGAGGCTTCCAAGGCTGTAAATGGCTCTGGTGTAGTAGTAACTGTAAACTCCAACAGCTATGGTGGTACTCTAACTGCTATGGTAGGTATCGACAGCAAGGGTAAAATCACGAACGTTAAGATTATGAGCGCTCAGGACACACCTGGTATCGGTACTAAAGCTCAGGATCCAAAGCACCTTGGTCAGTACAAGGGACTAGCGGATCTTGGAAGCGAAACTATTAAGGATGCAAATTCGAAGGTTAAGTACATCACTGGAGCTTCGATTTCCTCACAGGCTGTACACGAAGCTGTTTTCGCTGGTCTTAAACAGTACAAGGCTATGGGAGGGGCCAAATAAATGAGCAATAAGAATAAGCTATCCATTTTAACTAATGGTATTATCAAGGAAAACCCGGTACTGGTTCTTCTAATTGGTACTTGCCCTACACTAGCTACATCTTCATCCGCTTCGAACGGTCTCGGTATGGGCCTTTCGACCACAGCGGTACTGATCGCAGCTAACGTAGTAATCTCATTGCTACGTAAGGTTATTCCTGACAAAGTAAGAATCCCTTGCTATATCGTAGTAATCGCTGGATTCGTAACAGTAGTTCAGTTCTTGCTAGAGGCGTATGTGCCAGCACTTTACAAGTCGCTCGGTCTATTTATCCCTCTAATCGTAGTAAACTGTATTATCCTCGGAAGAGCTGAGGCGTTTGCTAACAAGAACACCATCTTTGATTCTGCACTAGACGGAATCGGAATGGGTCTCGGATTTACACTAACACTTACAGTTATGGGTACAATCAGAGAGCTGCTCGGAGCAGGAACATGGTTCGGAATGACAGTATTCGGTTCATGGTTCACACCAATCGGATTCTTCAACCTCGCACCTGGTGGATTCTTCGTATTCGGAGTTCTCATCGCAGTTCTTAACGTAATCACTAAGGGCAAGGCTCTTAAGAAGAAATCGTTCAGCTGTGGCACATGCCCGATGTACAATTCATGCAACCTAGCAGAGGCTAAGGAAGTTGCAGCAGAGGAGAAAGGAGCTGAGGCATAATGTTAAATTTAGTTATCATATTTATGTCGATCGTTCTTGTAAATAACTTCCTGCTATCGCAGTTCCTCGGAATCTGCTCATTCCTCGGAGTTTCAAACAAGATGGAATCGGCGGTTGGTATGAGTGGTGCGGTAATATTCGTAATGGTACTTGCGGAGATTACAACATGGCCAATCCAGCAGCTACTTAATAAGCTAGATATCGCATATCTACAGACTGTAGTATTCATTCTTGTAATCGCGGCTCTAGTACAGTTCGTTGAGATGTTCATGAAGAAGTTTATGCCAGCGCTTCAGAAGTCGCTCGGTATCTATCTACCTCTAATCACAACAAACTGCGCTATTCTAGGTGCGACGATTAACGCTATCAATTACAACTACACATACATTCAGGCTATCGTTTACACAGCTGGAGCTGGAGTAGGTTTCGGACTTGCGATGGTACTGTTTGCAGGTGTTCGTGAAGAGAAGCTATGGAATGAAGAGGGCGTACCTGCTGCATTTAAGGGAGTTCCAATGGTACTCGTAAGTGCAACAATCCTCTCTCTATCGTTCATGGGATTCTCAGGACTATTCCAGTAAGGAGGGGTATAGATGAATGCAATTATAACAGCAGTAATACTTGTAGTTTGTGCAGGATTCATAGCTTCTCTCTTGCTAGTAATCGCTTCACACGCTTTCTACGTCCCAGTAGATGAGAGAGTATCCGAGGTAAGAGAGATTCTACCTGGTGCTAACTGCGGTGGATGTGGATTTGCCGGATGTGATGACTATGCAAACGCAGTAGTTAACGATGAGTCAACAAGCTGTAGCGCTTGTACAGTAGGTGGAGCTTCTTGTGCTGAGCAGATCGCTAACATACTCGGTCGTGCAGCAGGTGGCGCTGATAAGCAGATTGCACAGGTAATGTGCAACGGAACATGCGATGCTTCCAAGAAGATTCTCGAGTGGCAGGGTATGCAGTCTTGCGCAGGAGCTAAGACATTCTTTAACGGCAACTCAGATTGCGCACAGGGATGTATTGGTCTTGGAGACTGTGTTGGTGTCTGCGAATTCGACTCTATCGGTATTATCGATGGCGTTGCTAAGGTTAACAGAGACACATGCGTTGCGTGTGGAAAGTGCGTTGTAAGCTGCCCACAGACTATCATCAAGATGGTTCCTTATAAGAAAGAAGTTCACGTTCTATGTAAGAACACTGAAAAGGGTGGGGTTACTCGTAAGCAGTGTTCGAACGGTTGTATCGGATGTGGAAAGTGTGAGAAAGCATGTAAGTTCGATGCTATCCACGTTAACAACAACGTTGCGGCAGTAGATTACGAGAAGTGTAAGAACTGTGGAATGTGTATGGGCGTTTGTCCTACAGGATCAATCAACAGCTACAATGAGAGACACGCTAAGATGGCAATCAATGCCAAGAAGAAGGCTGAGGCTGAGAAGGCTGCAAAGGCAGCTGAAGCAAAGACAAAGGCTGCTGCACAGGCGTAAAAATAAGATTCGTACAAGCGAATATAGAGATGGGCGCGACTGGAGATATGCTGGTCGCGTCTTTTTGTATGCGAGTCAGTATAGCGACCTTCAATAACGAACTTTAGTTGTAGTGCAGTACAAAAATCAGAGACTTAAATTGTTAAAAATTAATAATAAAATAAAAAAATTATTTATGTGTTGACACAAATAAGTCTCTTTGCTAATATAATTTCATGATGTACTTATATCAGTACATGTGCTAGATATCATGGTGACTAGTGATTAGAAATTATTTAGTTAAAGGAGAGAACAGATGCTTCCGATTGTAAAAACAATTAATGCTTTTCTAGCAGATTATGTGTTGGTATTCATGCTAGTAGGCGTTGGACTATGGTATACCCTTAGAACTAGGTTCGTACAGGTTAGATATTTCAAAGAAGGCTTTAAGAGAACCTTTGGAGGAATACTGTTCAAAGGAAACAAGCAAGACAGCGGCATGAGCTCATTCCAGGCGCTTGCAACGGCTATTGCTGCTCAGGTGGGAACTGGTAATATCGTAGGTGCGTCAGGCGCTATCCTCACTGGTGGCCCTGGAGCTATATTCTGGATGTGGATCATCGCTTTCTTTGGAATGGCTACAATCTACGCAGAAGCTACTCTAGCTATCGAAACTAGACAGAAGTCCGAATCCGGAGAAGTGCTTGGAGGTCCTGTTTACTATATCAGAACTGCATTTAAGGGCGACTTTGGAAAGTTCCTCGCAGGCTTCTTTGCAGTAGCTATTACATTGGCACTCGGTTTCTTTGGCTGCATGGTTCAGTCTAACTCAATCGGTGCTACATTCAGCAAAGCATTTGGAGTACCAGGATGGACAGTAGGTATCGTTCTCGTTGTACTTTGCGGATGCATCTTCATCGGTGGAACTCAGAGACTTGCTTCTGTAACTGAGAAGCTAGTTCCAATCATGGCGGCAATCTTTATCCTTGGCGGAGTGATTCTTCTAGCGATGCGTATTCAGTATATCCCTGCTACATTTGCTATGATATTCAAGTATGCGTTCCAGCCACAGGCTATCATCGGCGGAGGCTTCGGTATGGCTCTCAAGACTGCTATTTCGCAGGGTGCTAAGAGAGGTCTATTCTCAAACGAAGCTGGTATGGGTTCGACTCCACACGCTCACGCACAGGCTAACGTTAAGACACCTCATGAGCAGGGTACTGTAGCTATGATTGGAGTGTTCATCGATACATTCGTAATCTTGACACTCAATGCGCTCGTAGTTATATCGACTATGTACACGCCAGATGGTCCTATAAGTAGTGGCGTTATTCCTAAAGGAATCGATAAGACAAATCTAGCACAGACTGCATTTGCATCGGCATTTGGTGATAAGGTTGGTCCAGTATTTGTAGCAGTTTGCTTATTCTTCTTTGCATTCTCAACCATTCTGGGATGGAACATGTTTGGAAAAATCAATATGATTTATATGTTCGGTGAGAAGTCTGTAAAGGTATACACCGCACTTGCGCTAGTATTCATATTCATTGGTACATGCGCTTCGAACGAGCTCGTATGGGAGATCTCAGACATGTTTAACTTTTTGATGGTAATCCCTAACGTTATCGCTCTCTTCGCTCTTACAGGCATGGTTCTACATATAGAGCACAAGAGAGAAGAGAAGAATAAATCAGAAGAAGATAAATAAATCCAAATATTAAGCAGAACATTTATATGCTTTCTTTCGTTAGTAGAGGGTGCGCTCGTCGCATCCTCTATTTCTTTGATTGTGGCTGGTACATATGGATTGCCGTATCCTTAAGCTTGAGAGCATGATCTTCGTTGGTCTAGTTTATATTAATAAACAAATAAAATACAATTGATCTAAAAGTTTGATAAATTTTCTGTAGTTAGATGTGATATACTGTAGTTAGTCATGGTTAACCACAATTTAATACTACTCATTATCGTTTTAGGAGGAATAAATGAGCAAGAACGCAATCTTAAAGCCGATATTAATCGGTGTACTCGCCCTAGCAGTGGCAGGGGGAATAGCCTTCGGTATGCTCTCAGGGGGAGATGAGAAACCAGAGAAGTCTGCAGTTTCCCATAAGAAAGAGCATACGGATATGGCTAATGAGCAGAATGAGCCACAGGCGAGTGAAGATAAGGGTACTGCGGGGGACTATGAGGCTAATAGTAGCAGGGATCGTGGCAGTAGCGCGTTTGTAAGGAATTCTAGAGGTGGCGTAAGAGCTAGAAGCGTTATTTCTCAGAATATTAGGCAGAATCCGGAAACAATTTCGAACGGGGCTAAGCCAGGGGGAAGCACTCCTTCGGTAAATCCATCGAAGCCGTCTGTAAGCCCATCACAGCCAGGTGCTAAACCAGATGTTAAGCCTGGCGAGAAGCCTGGTGTAAATCCGGGAACAAATCCTGGAGTGAACCCTGGAACAAACCCTGGTGTAAATCCGGGAACAAATCCTGGTGTAAACCCTGGAACAAACCCTGGTGGACAAGTGCCTCCAGTGGTAGATAGAAAGGCGCAGATTGAGAAAGAGATAAGCGATTTCATAAGGAAATCTAATCTCAAAGACGGAAAGTATGTTGGACTCGGCGATGGATTTGATGAGGCTAGAGGCGGCGTTAAGACTATCGTTACTATCAAGAACAATACCATCGAAAATGTAGTATTCGTCGAAGGGCAGGGATACTCTGGACTAGACTACATGGCAATCTCTGCGAGAGCAATACCATACCTGTGTGGTGAAGAAGGCAAGAGAAATGTCGCTATTCTCAAGGTGTACAGAAAGTACATCGACCAGATTGCGCATGCAAAGGATCATGCTAAAGAGGCAGAAAGGCTTCTAGGCAAGGAGTATGCGAGCAAAATTACTGATGCGAGAAGAGCAGAGATGGTTTCACCAGTAATCAGAGAATACCTGGCGGAGAACCATAAGTGTAAGAAGATGATGGATGCAGTTTCTGGAGCTACGCTCACTACGGGCGGAGTCGGATTATCTGTTGACAACGCTTTAGAGCTTTCAGAGAACGACAAGAAAACTGGAAACGATATCACTGAAATCAATGTACTCGAACCTACAGCAATAAACGGCTATACAGGACAGAGAGTACTGAAGTCAGATATTGCGAAGCCTCTTGATCTATCAGGTATTAAGGTTGAACTTACAAAGGAAGATGGAACGAAGATTGAGGTTCCATACTCAGAGTTCGATAAGTACGGAATCGAAGTTACCAACAGAGATACTGGCGAGAAGCTGTATGACAAAAATGAATCTATCGGACGAAACTAAGAGTCAGGCGCTGATTGCTAGGATTACGCATAAGGGCTCTAAGAGACGTACTGAATTTGCGATTTTCTTCGAGTCGTACAGTACAGATTACATCACTAAGATGGAATACAGCTTCGATAATGGCAAGACTTGGGAAGAAGTGACTGACCCTGCTAAGGCTGAGGATAATAGCAAAAACATATCACCAAGACAGACTGTTAAGCTCAAGAAGGGATATTTCGGCAAGAAGGCTAAGGTTAGAACTACATCTATGAGCGGCAAGCATTATGAATATGAATGCAGATTCCCTATAGATGAGTATGGTTATAAATTTAGTTTTAATTCTGTTAATAAGGATTATGAATCCAACAAGAATGCTAATTTCGCAGTTTATATCACTTTCGTAGATGATGTAGTAGACGAAAAGCCTGGCACAGGTGATGACAACCACGATGGAGACAATCCTGATGAAGTCGAGGATGAATTCAAACCGGAGCTATCGACTAAGATCATCAACAAGAAAGTTGGAGATGCAGAACCAACGCTTGAAGAATATCAGTCGCTAATTTCAAATTTCCCAAATGACGGAAGCGTAACACTGGAAGTGCTCGATCACCCAGACATGACGGAAAACGGATATACTTTGGTTAAAATCAAAGTTACTTCACATAGCTCTGGAAAAGAGTCAATCATAACCATTGGTGTCAGTGTTGCGTAGTACATAGTGAAGCAAAGGCACTTAAGCGATAGGGAGTGTCTTGGCACCAAGAATGTTAATTAGGCAAAGCACAAACTAAGAGCGGGGCAGCTGCCCCGCTCTTTGATGTTGTTAGCGTTATGTCTCGCTTAATCTCCTAATTCTCTCTATCCCAGTTCAATCAATGACGCAGCTTATAGCTGAACCTGCTCAAATTTGAAGCCGTGCTCCTTGTCCGATTTATCATTGGTGATGTGGTACACGTGGTACTCATCTGGTGACAAATCGGTGCTGCCTAGAAAAGTCTCCTTTGAACTGTCAAACTTATCGACAGTAACTCTCACCGAAATACCGCAGCTCGTCGAGATATGACGAGGAACAGGCATGATGGTGCAGCCGAGAGGCTTTAGCAGCTTTTCAGTAGCTATAGCGCCATGAGTCGACTCGAATGTATATAGATAATACTCTTCAGTCATATAATAATTGCTCCCCATCACAGAGTGATAACCTTGGATACTTCCTGCATCGCTCCGAGGATATCGAACATGTTGCTTACAGTTCCAACCTTGCAGTCTTCCTTAACTCCAAAGAAGTTGAGGCAAGTTCCGCACACAAGGACCTTAGTTCCCTTCTCGATTAGGGTGTTTAGATTGTCGACAATCTGCTCCTCTATTCCTGTTGTAAAGCTTAACGCCATCGTTCATGAATAGAACGTAGGAAGGAATGTTATCTCCCTCGGAGAGAGTGAAGATAGCCATCTTTGCAAGGTTAAGACCGAGCTCAGCGTCTCCAGAACCAACGGAAGCCTTGTTGAAAAATACTGCATAGCTTTCATCTGCAAAGCTGCTTGCGCTCTCTGGAACTTTTCCGTCTCCATCAGCAAAGCTTACGAGGAACTTGTCGCCTTCTGGAACTGAGCTGATAGGTCTACCGTATGCGTTAGCTAGTCTCTCTAGGTTATCGATCTGTGTCTGTCCATCCACGATAATTTCAAGGCCCTGAGTACCATTGTCTAATTCTTTCTTTTGCCATAATTACAGGAATCGGGCATGCCTTACCTGATGCGTCTAGTCTCATCTTCTGACACCTCCAGACTAATAATTCAAAATAAAATATACATTATCATCATAACAGGGCATGATTAGTTCTTCAAATAGAAATCTTGAATATTGGCAATGTAAAATGCGAGGTGATTTTCTGTGTATTTTCACACAGATAGTCACAAAAGGGGTGCGTTTTATAGTAATATAATTATGTATGAGTATGTGCAGATAGAGAGGTAATATTTTGCTAAGAAAATTTGTAAAAAGTCCATATGTCAAAGCTTCGCTTGCGTTCATAATAAGCGGCTCAATACTTATTATGCTGTCAAATGTGCTTAATAAGACGAAGTTCACCGAAGGCCTGGCGACTATCAACAAGACGCTGATGCCGGTGTATATCGGCGTGTTTATAGCATTCCTGCTGTGCCCGATATATAACAAGCTTGTGAAGGCAATATATACGAAGCTAAGAGATGCTTACAATCGCTCTGAAGAGGATTGTAAAGGACCTGTTTGCATGAAGTTTGCTGGCGGAAGAAATATGCCGAAGGAAGACGTGACTGTGCGCATGAAGCGAAATCTCGCCATCGCCAAGATTGGTGCGAGTGCGATATCAATCTTGATCATCGTAGCCTTCTTTGCACTTATCGGATATTTCGTAGTTCCACAGATTGTCATGAGCATTGTAAACCTCATGAATACCATGCCGCAGAGGCTTGCATACTTCTCGTCATGGTCAGAACACCATCTGCAGAATTTCCCGCAGATTGTTAAGTGGATTAACGAGGCTGCGAACGCAGGTACCAGCGAAATTATCGACTGGATAAGAGATAATATCCTGAAGGATAACTTCCAGAATCTAGCTAACATGGTTTCGGCACAGATTATAAATGTTGTGCGTGGAAGTGCAAACCTCTTCATTGGAATACTCATATCAATCTATTTGCTAAACTACAAAGATACTATATTTGCAAATTCTCGTAAGATCGTTGCGGCGACATGCTCCGAGCAGAAGTCGAGAAGTCTATACGAATTTGTAAAAAAATCATAAACGAGACATTTATCGGATTCATCGTAGGCAGAATTCTCGATGCGATCATAATCGGAATTCTCACCTACATATGTATGCTTGTATTCAACATGCCGCTTGCACTACTGATTGCGGTAATTGTCGGCGTAACTAACGTGATTCCGTTCTTCGGACCTTTCCTAGGGGCGATTCCGTCGATTTGCCTACTAATGCTCGAAAAATCCTGTGAAGGCGGGCTATTTCATCATAATGATACTGGTGATTCAGCAGCTTGATGGAAATGTAATAGGACCTAAGATTGTCGGCAGTGCAATCGGAATAAGTAGCTTCTGGGTGCTTATCGCGGTTCTTATCGGCGGCGGACTATTTGGATTCCTCGGGATGGCACTCGGAGTTCCTGTATTTGCAGTATTCTACAGATACGCAGGTAAGCTGACCAACAGCAAGCTAAGAAAAACGTAGCAAGGCAGTCGATATCAGGTCGTACACGGATTACGCAAAGTTCGGTATTGAAGAGGGAGAACTATTTGGAGATGAACATATTGAACACAAACCTACTAAATAAGATAAGCTCGATTGTGCCTGAAGGCCAGGTCAGAGTAGAAGAGCCTATGAAGATGCACACGTCTTTTTCGAATCGGTGGAGCTGCGGATGTAGTTGTCACCGCCTGTACAGAAAATGAGCTGAGCGAGCTGCTCAAGCTGCTTCGCAGTGAAGATATTAGATATATGCTAGTTGGAAACGGCTCTGATCTACTATTCGCCGATGAAGGATATCGCGGCGTGATAGTAAAGCTCGGTGGAGATTTTGAGCACATCGAAGTTGTGCCATCTTGCGACGAGGAAATCAGAGTCGGTGCAGCACGTATGCTGTCGAGCACCGCTAATTTTGCGAGAGATAACGGACTGTCAGGCCTCGAGTTCGCATCAGGGAATTCCGGGAACATTTGGCGGAGCACTCTTCATGAACGCAGGTGCATACGGCGGAGAGATGAAGGACGTAGTCGTAAGCGTAACTCTAATGAAATCTGACGGAAGCTCGGTATATGAACTATCTGGTGAAGAAATGGAGTTCTCATACAGAAATAGTGTACTGCAACATAATGATGATATTGCACTTTTTGCAAGGGTCAGATTACACAAAGATGATATAAACGAAATCAGAGAGAGGATGAACGACCTCGCTGAGAGACGAAGAACGAAGCAGCCAGTAAATTTCCCAAGTGCAGGCAGCACATTCAAGAGACCTGAAGGCGGCTATGCGGCAGCGCTCATTGAAGAGGCTGGTCTCAAGGGCAGAACTGTCGGCGGTGCGCAGGTATCGGAGAAGCATTCAGGGATTCGTAATCAATATCGGTGGTGCGACATCCAAGGACGTGAGAGAGCTAATCGGGATTGTGGCTCAGGAAGTAGAGAAGAATTCGGGAATCAAGCTCGAACCTGAAGTTAGAATCATCGATGCTGAATAAAAAAATTAAGAGGGTATTCTAAAAAGGAAGCGATAAGCTGATGGGAAATAACATTAAGAAGCTATATAAATTGACTGCGGATTACCATACACATACGAGGTATTCGCACGGTAAGGGATATTCGCACGGCAAGGGGACTGTTCTTGAAAATGTCGCTGCAGCTTCCGCAAAGGGACTGCGAGAGCTAGCAATTACTGATCATGGACCAGGGCATAAGTTCTATGGACTCAAGATGGAGAAAATTCCAGCTATGAGGGCAGACATCGAGGCGGCTATGCGTGAGTTTCCGAATGTCAAGGTGCTGCTCGGGGTTGAGGCTAACATCATCAACTCACCAAATGGGCTTGACATCGATAAAGAGGAATTTAAGCGTTTCGATATCGTAAATGCAGGGTATCACTACGGTCTACCGAACGGATATATGACCGCAAATTACGTGTGCTGGCACGCAGGACTTCCGTCTGGAAGCAGGGAGCAGCTCAGAAATAAGAACACAGACATGGCACTTAGGGCGCTCTATGAGAATGATATATTTCTTCTAACTCACCCTGGTGACAAGGGACCGTTCGACATGAAGGAACTCTGCAAGGCGTGTGAAGAGACGAGCACGCTTATGGAAATCAGCACTCGTCACACGCACCTCACCAAGGAGGAAATCGAGATAGCGGCGAATTACGATGTGAAATTTGCCATAAGCAGCGATGCGCATGTGCCGGATAAGGTCGGTACTTATGTCGCTGGGGTTGAGAGGGCACTCGAGGCAGGGGCTCGATCTAGAGAGATTGTCAATATTGAGAAGAGGTAAGAGATGAAGATTGTCATAGTCACAGGGATGTCGGGTGCAGGCAAGACGAAGGCCGCAGATTGGCTGGAGGATCAGGGGTATTACTGCATCGACAATATGCCACCTAAGCTGGTGATGAATTTTGTAGAACTTTCGATGACAAATGGCATGGACAAGATTGCGTTCGTTGCCGATGTCCGTGGCGGTGAGTTTTTTTCTCCGATCTTGTAGAGGTTATAGATCAGCTGAAGAGCAGCGAGCAGATAGAGAGCGAGGTATTCTTCGTAGATGCTTCGACGCCAACGCTAGTCAGGAGATTTAACGAGACGAGAAGGCACCATCCACTCGCAAGCGGAAAGGTTACACAGGCTGTAATCGAAGAGGGCGAGCAAGGCTTGAGAGCGTACGCAAGAAGGCTGATTACATCATCGACACCAGCACCATGAAGGTTGCTGATTTTAATCTGGCGATGAGGAGAATATTCCTAGGCAAGGAAGGAAATCAGTTCAACATCAACGTGACTTCATTTGGCTTTAAACATGGAATTCCAAGCGAATCAGACATCATGGTGGATGTACGGTTCATACCGAATCCGTACTACGTAAAGAGCCTCAAGAAGCTCACCGGTAACAATAAGAAAATCGTAAACTACGTGTTCAAGTCGGACCTCGCAAATGAGTTCGTGGACAAGTACCACGCACTAATCAAGGAGCTAATACCTGGTTACATCCACGAGGGAAAGTATCATCTAAATGTCGCATTTGGATGCACTGGCGGTCACCACAGATCAGTGGCAATCGCAAACAAGATGGCAGAGCTCTTCCACGAGGATGGATATAGAGTGACGGTGACACATAGAGACCTTGATTTCATCGCAAAGGGAATCAGCAAGAAATAGATAGACTATAGATAAGCGATAGCCCTTATGCAGTGATCAAGCGGTACAAATTATAACTTGAAGGGAGTCATACAGATAGATGTCTTTCTCATCACAGACTAAGGGCGAACTAGCGCGCGTCATGCCGAGGAAGAAGTGCTGCATGCTTGCGGAAATCACGGGATTTCTGAGAGTTGCAGGCAGCCTCAGACTTGCTGGTGGCGGAAAATTTACAATAGTAGCATCGACAGAGAATCCAGCGATTGCAAGGCACTATAAGACCTTAATCAAGGAATACTTCGGCAGCAACACTGGTATCGAAGTCGGAAATTCACAGATGCCGGGGAAATCACGCGGCAACTATAGATACAGATACTCTCTGGTCATCAGGCCAGAGGAAAAGAGCTCACAGATACTACGCGAGACCGGCATGATGCTCATCCGAGAAGGTGATGAGTTCCTTAGTGACGGCATCTACCAGCCAATTGTCAGGAGCAAATGCTGCAAGAAGTCATATCTGAGAGGGCTATTCCTAGGAGTCGGCACCATGTCCGACCCTAAGAAGAGCTATCATCTGGAATTCGTGCTCAATAGCGAGCATGTCGCACATGACCTAAGGAAGATGATTGGCAGCTTCGTCGACCTGTCAGCTGGCCTAATCGAGCGCGGAGAAGAGCATATAGTATACATGAAGCGCGCTGAATACATCAGCGATATGCTTGGAATCATGGGTGCTAATGAGGCGATGCTAGAATTCGAAAATATAAGAATCGGTAGAGGGCTCAGGCGCGAAGTAAACAGGATCTCGAACTGCGACAACGCAAATGTAGACCGAACCCTGACCGCCGCCGAGCAACAGATTCACCATATAGAGATCATCAAGGAGAGGCTCGGTCTCGAAAATCTCGAACCTGTACTTCGCGACACTGCGGAGCTCAGGCTTGAGCTCCCAGGTGCCAGCCTATCGGAGATAGGCGAGGCCCTGAGCCCGCCAATCAAGAAACCGGGCGTGAGCAAACGCTTCGCTAAGCTGAAGGAGATAGCGGAGGGGCTGGAGAGGTAGATCATAATATTGAAAGTGCTAATCTGGATCTAAAAGTGCCGGTTGAAGGCTGATGAGTGCCAAATTGCTGGGAGCTGGTGGCTAAAAAAATTTGGGGATTTTTAGTGATTGGAGAGCAGGAATTCGGTTTTGCTAGCTGTGATAGATGAGAGTGCAGATTTTAGGCTATTTGGTGTGAAACTTAGGGAGTTTCATGGCTAAAAAAATTTGGTGGAGATTTTAGCAGGGGTGAGATTGAGAAGCAAGAAAAAAAGAGGATGGGATTTTTAGCAGTTGGGATTTGAGAGATCAAGGCCTGCGGATAATGAAGTTGAGATTTTTAGCAGGCGCAAGTTCTGAAATCAAGACTGATTGTTAAGAATTATGGGTGAAGATTTTTAGCGGCTGCGGAATTAGAAATCAAGTATAAAGTGAAAAAAATGCGGATGAGATTTTTAGCAGAAACGATAACTAAAAAGCAGGTCTGAGTATAGAAAAAAATTGAGAATGAATTTTAGCGACTACGGAATCGAAAAAGCAAGTAATTTGTACTTAAAAAGCGAAGAATTCTAGCAAGCAAATTGTTAAAAAGCAATACTAGGTAAAGATAAATTTAGAGAGAACATTCCGAGGTGAAAATGAGCGATAATATTGATAAGACTGCTGCTCTTGTAGTTAATGAAGGGCAGATTGTAGAGCTCGAAATTACAGATATGACTGATGATGGCAAGGGACTGGGCAGGTTGTCTGGCCTTGCTATTTTTGTGGCGGGCGCCGTTCCTGGGGATAAGGTGAGCGCCCGCATCACGAGGCTCAAGAAGCGCTACGCATTTGCTGAGACAATCACGCTTCTTGAGGCTTCCGCAGTCAGAGTGCAGCCGCCATGCCCATACTATAAGGACTGTGGCGGCTGCTCGATGCTCGAGCTTAGTTACGATGAACAGCTCCGCATCAAACGCAAAAATATAATCACTAAGCTCGAGCGTATAGGCGCCCTTGAGGGATCCAACTGTCAGGGAAGTTGTGGGCGCCGTAGATACGATCGGAGCCGACGGAGGGCAGGCTGGGCAGATCGGGCGACCTGGGAAGAGCGAGGAGTTTGAGGAGACTGGGCAACCTGAGCAGATTGAGAGTGCTGGCGGTACTGCCAGCGAGGCTTTTGACTCAATGCTTAGATACCGTAACAAGGCTGAGTTCGCAGTTGCGATGACGAGCGCTGGCCCGCTCGTCGGCTTCAACAAGCGCGGTAGCAACAAAATAGTCGACTGCACCGACTGCCTCCTTCAGAAACGTGCAACTATGGCGGCAGCCAATGCAATCCGCAATCTCCTACAGGACAAGCTGATTTCCGTATACGATGTGAGACACGGCAAAAGGATTTCTAAGGGATTCACCATCAAGGTCTGCGAGGGCACGGGTGAGATGATGCTCATATTTACAGGCACAGCCAAGCATCTGCCAAATGCCGAGAAAGTCATCTACACCATCAGCGACGCAATCGATGCGGTCTCGACCGAAGCCGAACCATACTTCCTACAGAGCGTGGTTGTCGAGGGTGAATAAGGCAAAAGACATCCGCGAACCCGCTACCGCTTACGAGGTTGTGGCAGGCTCCAATACGGTTACCGACATAACGGACGACGGCATGAAGTTCGAAATTTCCGCACCTGCTTTTTACCAGGTCAACACGAAGCAGATGAGCAAGCTCTACGCCAAGGTCAGGGAATACGCCTGTCTCAAGGGCGGCGAAACCATCTTTGACCTCTACTGCGGCATCGGAACCATCGGCCTCAGCATGGCGACTCAGGCTGGCATGATTATCGGAATCGAGTCAGTAAAAAAATGCCGTTATCGATGCCAATCGCAACGCAGTAATCAACGGCATTGTAAATGCACGCTACTACACCGGCCGCGCCGAACATGTGATGCCGAGACTCCTCGACAAAGAGGATAAGCTTTTCGTAGATTATATCGATGAAAATGCCCCAAAGATCGCTATCCTCGACCCTCCGCGCGCAGGCTGCGATGAGGCGCTTCTCCGAGCAGTCGCAAGTTGTGAGGTGGACAAAATAGTGTACGTGTCCTGCAACCCAGGAACACTGGCTCGCGATATCAAGCTACTAGGGTGAACTCGGTTATGAGTTCGTGGAGGCGACACCAGTGGATATGTTTGTGGCGACGATGCACGTTGAGTGCATAGCGTTGATACAAAGAGTGAAATCGTAAAAATCCTGTATTTTAAGCAGCTTTACAAGCATTTTGTATTTGTAGAAGATGGCGATGGAGGACGAAAAAAGTCCTGAGAAATTATATTGATGTGAATGGTTGTATTGATATGGTTTGTGGAGATACAAAGAATGCTTTAGAAAGTGAGGATTACTATATGATGAGATGGATAATAAAAAAATCTTGTTTCCAATTAGCTTACTGTTAAGTATCTTCACTGCCTTTCTGACATTCTTACTTGGTATATGAACAATGATATTATATTTATTGATGCTTATGTGTGTCGTTGTCGGGGCTGTATCATTGTTTCAAAAAGATTTTTCAACTGGCATAGAAGCATTGATATTAGGATTCCTGTTAAGTCCATACGGAATACCGATGGTTGGAGCAGCAGTTACAGCTTTTTTTACAAGGTATCAATGAAGCAATAAAATCAATCTAAAAAATTTCATAAAAATGGTTACCAAAGGCGATAGAGAAAAAACTATCGTCTTTTTTTCTTTTGCAAATTTTTTTAAGAAGGGAGGTGATCCTGCATGGACTTTGACTATTTCTATAATCGTGAAGCAGAGCGATTTAACTTTCTGAAAGTGCCTGAAATATTGGTAGACGGAGAAGAATTTAAGGGACTGTCTGCTGAAGCCATTATCCTATACTCCATGCTTTTGAAACGAACTGGAATGTCCTTTAAGAATAACTGGATAGACAAGGAAGGCTTTTTGGTTAATCTGAGGCAGGGTATCCTCCAATAGATATAAAAATTAATGGATAGTATGGAATATTACAAGGCTTTTTGACGAGTATCATGAAAAAAATAATCTTTCTGCAATGGAGAAACTGTTTTGCAGGTTATGTAAACTCCAGACTTGACATGTATTTGAAAATATTGGAATAGAGTGAAAGGATTAAAAAATTATTGCTATTTCATAGAAATGCACTATAAATCTAGTCATTTATAGTGCATTTTTAATTGACAGAACCTTGGCAGTATGTAAAAAAATAACTGTGTATTTGTACAAAGTCCACATATAATATGTAAACAATACATATACATTTGAATATTTTAACTATTATAAGGAGGTAGTTTGCTATGTCAGATTTTTTTATAATGAGGCACTGGAGTTTGCGAAAAAGCATGTAGCACCTTATGCAAAGGAAACCGATGAAAATGCGGCTTTTCCTGTGAAACCTTTAAGGAGATGGGGAAAGCAGGATACTTCAAATTGATAATTCCTACAGAGCTTGGGGGCTTAGGAAAAGGAATAGTAGAGCATCAGGAGGCAGTGCTTGCATTTGCAAAATATTGCCCAACAGCAGGCCTTTGCTATATGATGCACAATGTTGCACTTAACTGTGTACTTGCAAATGCAACAGAAGAAACCAAGAAAGCTATTTGCAAGGATGTTGTAGAAAATGAAGTATTTTTAGCACTTGCTTATTCTGAGTTCGGCACAGGAACACATTTCTATCTGCCTGAAGTAAAGGCTGAGTATAGTGCAGAAGGAGTTGTATTAAATGGAGTTAAATCCATGGTAACTTCCGCTGAACAGGCTGCTTATTATCTTGTACTTGCTCCTGCTGAGAAAGAAAACGCAATCAATAACTGGATAGTACCAAAGGACAGTGTCGGACTTTCATTTGCAATGAATCAGTGGAAGGGTATCGGTATGAGAGGTAATGTATCCTGCCCAATGAAGATGGACAATATAAAACTTCCTATGTCTATGAGAATTGGTGAGGACGGAAGTGGTATGGATCAGGTATTTGCTCAGGTAGCACCTATGTTTATAGTTGGTCTTGCAAGCGTATATACCGGTTTAGTACAGGCTCAGCTTGAACTTGCAACCAATTATTCTATGAGCAGAAAATATCCTGATGGAAGATCACTTTCCAATATTGAAACAGTACAGATTCACTTAGCTAGAATATATACTATGGCTCAGACTTCTGAATTCTTAACAAGAGAAGCTGCAAGAAGCTTTAACGCTGGTGAAGCTGATGCAGTTGCAAAAATCATTGCGGCAAGAATCAATGCATCTGAAAATGCAATTGAAGCATCAAGACTTGCTATGAGAATAGGAGGAGGAAAGACTTACAACAAGGCAACGCAGATTGAGAGACTTTTAAGAGACTCTTACGCAGGTCAGATTATGGCTCCATCTGTAGATGTACTCATTGTATGGTTAGGAAAGGCTATTACAGGACAGCCATTAGTATAATAGTAAATAATCTGACAAGAGGGAATATATGAAAAAATTAAAAGTAGGTGCAGTTTTATATGATCCTAAGGTGTCTGTTATATGGCAGATGATAGAGGATTATTACAAGGAAAATGGTGCGGAGATAGAAGCCGTATATTTTAAAGATTATGATTTGCAGGTAACTGCATTAGAAAATAAAGAAATTGATATAGCTTGGAATTCTCCATTAGCAAGGCTTGATTCACATCTTAGACTGGCTGGAAAAGATAAGTTTGGGCCTATGAGAAATACAGACAGAGACCTTTGTACTTATATGGTTGTTAGAAAAGACAGGGGCTTTAAGAATGTATCTGATCTTAAGGGCAAGAAGATTGGCTTCGGTGCCATAGATTCTCCACAGGCAAGACTCATACCTATCAAATTCTTAAGAGATAATGGTCTAGAATTTGGAAAGGACTATGAGGAAGTAAGATTTGATATTGGAGTTGGACTTCATGGTGACCATGTTGGTGGTGAAAAAGATGCAATGTATGCAATGATTGATGGCAAAACTGAAGCAAGCTTTTGTACTTGCACCAAACTTTGAAGCTTGGCTAAAGGACGGAAGTGTTGATGAAAATGTTGTTGAAGTTTTAGCCAAGACAGAAAAAGTTTGATCATTGTCTGTTCTCTGCTCATCAGGATGTAAGTGATGAGGATTTGAAAGAGTTATCCGATATAATGCTTAAGATGGACTATTCCAATGAAAAAGAAAAAGAGATAATGGATATGGAAGGTCTGACTAAGTGGGTTGAGGGAAGAACAACAGGCTTTGAGCAGATTACAGAAGCAAACAAGTATCTGAATTTCTTGGAAAAATTTTAACGAAAAGAGATAAAAAAATATGGCGGTAGATAAGTTTAAACCTTTATCTACCGCTCTTATTGGTTCTATGCCTAGAAGTGAAAAGGTATTAAAGGCTAGACGCATGGTAAGAGCTGGTATGATGGAGAAAGAAGAATATATGAACCTTGTCGAGGAACAGACGAGGGAAATAATTAAGATGCAGGAAGAACTTGGTATAGATATCATAACTTCCGGTGAGATAGCAAGGGATAATTATGTTTCGTTCATTTCAGAAAAAATAGGTGGAGTCATTGAAATGACTCAGGCTGATATCTTGAATATATAGAAGATAAGAGGGAATTTGAAAATCAGCTCAGTATCTTGGATGTACCAGCTCAGTCAATTAAAAATGCAATCTGTAATGATAAAGCTTGTTTACAAGGGAGACATAGTAAAAAAATGAGCTTCTGATGGTAAAAAAATATACTGATAAGCCTATTAAGATCACAATGCCGGGGCCTTATCTGGTTACCAGAAGTATGTGGCTGTACGAACTTTCTAAAAATGGATATCCGTCCAAAGAAGCTTTAGGTGAGGCTGTAATTGATATTTTTTTGAAAAAAAGAAATATTAGAAATTCAAAAAAATAGGAGTGGATGTAATCCAGCTTGATGAGCCTGTTCTAACTGAGATTGTGTTTACTGAGGGTAAGCCAAGAAGTTTTTATGTGTGCCAGTCTGTCACAGAGAAAAGATCCAACAGAAGAGTTGGAATTTGCTACGCATCTAATAAGTTCAGTCATTAGCAAAATTAATAAAAAATTATCAATGTCAGCCCTGCATGTATGTAGAGGGAATTGGAGCAAAAAAGAAGAAATTTTACTGGAAGGACCGTATACTCCTTTGGTTGAATTATTTAGTAAATCAGGTTGCGATAATCTCTCTCTTGAATTTTTCGACTCCAAGAGCCGGAGAACTCAAGGCGTTATTAGCAGATGATAGGATTAACAGTGATATTATTCTTGGTCTGGGAGTGTTAAATCCGAGAATGGATGAGGCAGAGAGTGTAGAAGGCATAGTGGAGAGAGCCAGGGAAGCCTTAAAATATGTAAAAAAAGAAAATCTTTGGCTCAATCCTGATTGTGGTTATGCAACATTTTCAAATAGACCGGTGAATACATATGGAAATATAGAAAACAAGATTAAAAAAACATGGTTACAGCAGCAAGGATATTAAGAGATGAGTGTTAGAGAATCTGAAATTTATGAAAAAAATATAGATTAATTGCTGTAAATAACGGCGTGAAAGCCTATAATGAAAAAATTAGTATCAATATAAATGAAAATATCAGCTTTGATTCTAAAGAAGAAGAATTTACCTCGCTTGACCACTTTGTTGCCTCTATAGTTTCGGATTTGCTTATTACAATAGATAAATATGCAAAAAAACAGGGTGAAACAATAATGGACTTAGAAAGTCAGACTGTGATAACTGTGAAAAATCCCCTGAGTATCTTGGCTGTAAAGGGCTTTGATGACTTGCCTTATATTGAGAGTATCAAGATAAAAATATACCTATATACCTTTATGGAAGCTGATAAAGGCTGAGACTTACTTTAGAAATATCATATCAAAAATGTTTAATCTATAATACCTTAAAAAGATAGGTTGGATATTAGCATTGAGTTTGAGTTCACCATTTAGATTTAAGAAGATTTTGTGGAGAGGAGGGTGCGGGCTGATTTTAGCACCTCTCTCCGTGATTGCCATAGCTATTGTTTTTAGAAAGGGAACGGAGACGGTGGGAACTGTTGGCGGTATTATCACGATGATACAGATGATTCCTTTAGCTGGAGTGATTATTACAACAGAAATCGCATTGAAGAACAATTTTTGGTGAAAACAGGGAGAAGGAAATAAACTTGGGATTTATTTTTGTATCTGTTACATTAGAAAATATGATACAAACAAATCAGAGTTTGAAGCACTGGTAAAAAAACAGTCTTGCCAAAAGAACAGACCGATAAATCTTGAAAAAGTGCCGAGAGTACGAGCGGATAAAAAGCAAGAGAATATAGAGCAAGAAAGAGGCTACAAGCAACAACCTAAAACCAAATATCAACCAATATGAAAAGAGGTTTCCTAATTACAGGAAATCTTTTTGTGCAAGTCGAAAGGAGGAACTAAATGGCGGAAAATGAGAAAACAGATATTAAAGAACTAAAGACAGAAGAACAATCACCCCACCAAAAATCCTGATGGTATTCTTACAAAAAAAGATAAATGGAAAGACCTTTGTAACAGAGATATATTTTTGATAAGAAGAGTAAAGAGACATTTCAAGATAAGCTGTTTAAAAGTAATACAAGCTAAGGGGAATTGTGGTGATTGAGTATGAAATCTGGCAGTAGAAAAAAATGCCTAAAAAAATACCATAATATTAAGCGACATAGACAAATAAATTAGAATTTGACGAGGGGAATGAGAAAGCATGAAATATAACAAATTATCAAAATATCTAATAATTACATTTGCTATCACATATTTCTGTTATGATCAAAAACCGATAGAGATACAGCAGGCTAGGGATATTGATGCACAAGCAGAACTTGTAAAAAAATCGATTATAAATATTTTGTTGATGTAGTTGGTTTGCCAAAAACAAGAAGTATCAACGATAAAGTTGCAAATTTATGTAAGTTTTTTTAAGGTTGCAGATTTAAGAATTATGTTGCAGCCGGATTTTTCTAGTAAATCTTAGATCAAGTTTATCTCTTAACAGTGATAAAAAAACATAATTAATTCTAGAGCATGGATTCAAACAGCTATAAACATCTCAAAAGATATTGAGACGCAGCCTTATAATGCAGAGAAACTAAAAGGATATTTGCCTGAGCTTAGAGGTATGACAGTAAAGAAACCGAAGGAATTTTTACCAAGAATGCATGAAATATTTGCTGAATGCGGTATTGCATTTGTTTTATTACCACACTTGAAGAATTCAGGAGTGAATGGTGCTGTCAAGTGGGTAACAGACGATAGGGTAGTTCTTGCGATAAACAATCGAGGAGTGTATGCGGATAAGTTCTGGTTTTCTTTATTTCATGAAATCAGGCATGTACTTCAGCAAAAAGATTAAGAAGGTCTTTATCAGCAGTACGCTAGAAGAAATGATGGATATTAATAATAAACTGGAAATAGATGCAGATAAGTTTGCAAAGAACTATTTGATTTCGCCTGAGGATTATAAAAGATTAGCTCCTTCAAGATATACATCTGATGATGAGATTGTTGAATTTGCTAAAAACGATAGGAATTCACCCGGGAATTGTAGCCGGCAGATTGCAACATGAAGGAATAATTCCACAAGAGAGATGCTCAAAATTAAAAAGAAAAAGTATGTTTTTGAAATAAAGAAAATGAACCGTCAAATTTTAGGGAAAGATGAAATATAAAAGGGATTGGGCATTTTGCCCAATCCCTTTTGCATCGGGGAAACATCAGTTATTAGTTTGTTGACCTTTGTGAATTGGATTACTGCGAGTAGCAAAAAGAATTCCTTTCTCGGATGTTTACCCAAAAACGTATTATGAGAAAGTGAAAAAGCGGGGCAAGAGTAAAAATTGCCTCGCTTTTCGTATACTCGAATCTGACTCTAGGCTCTATAAATTTTAATTATTCTAATCTATTTGTGTATTTACTTGAGTAGAAGTATAATACTTCTGTAAATATTGTAAGGCATAGTAAGTTTAAATTGAAAACAATGTATCTGTTTATTTGCTAGTATTTATGCAAGTGGATGTTAGTAAAAATACTGAGAAATATAGAATTTAATTTAATCTCATTAGGTCGGGCAGTCTTTTTCATGTGGAAAAAAACGTCAGGCTATTATTGTGCCTTCTTTTAGAATAAGGAGGGATCTTAATGAATAGAAATGATCTATCAAAAATCCAACAAATTATTGCTTTTAATTTCAAAAATCTAGATTTGCTTCAACAGGCTTTTGTGCGCAGATCATATTCAAAGGAGTACGGTGGCGAGAACAATGAGGTGCTTGAATTTATTGGCGATAAAGTACTTGATTTTTATAGTGGTGAAAAATACTTTCTGAAGAGTTTGGTATGCTTGCATCAGAAATGGATAATTTTAACACAAATGAAGATTTTAATGAGTTTGTATCTAAATACCAGGAAAACAAACTTACTGAAATTAAAAAAAGATTGGTTGAGAAAGACACACTTGCAAATTGTATTTATAATCTAGGGCTGGCTGAGTATTTGATTATGGGAAATGGTGATCAAAAAGAATAATGTCCAGGAATCACATTCGGTTATGGAAGATTTATTTGAAGCTATACTTGGGGCAGAAGCAATCGATTCGAATTATGATATTTCACGAATACAGGATTCAGTTATGGTAATGCTTAATCCAAAGGCCATTATATTTGAAAATAAAATCAATTATATTCAAGAAGTTCAAGATTGGAACCTAAGAAGAACTGGAGATTTACCGGAACGTGAGTTTGCGGAAAACTACAGATATTGTGCCACAACTCTCAACTTATTAAATTCTAAAGCACCTAATAACTACGAAAAGTACACTTGTTATATCACTGTAGACGGAGTTAAAAAAGCTGTTGGTTATGGTGCGACCAAGGCGATGGCGCATGAAGAAGCATCAAAAAACATATATGACTATTTGGAAGCAAATAACATGTTATATACAATTAAGGATGAAATCGTTAATCCCTCATTAAATATGGCGATTAACCAGCTAGAGACTCTATCACGTCGCGGCTATTTTTCTATTCCAGAGTATAGTTTTAAAGAGTTTCATGATAATGACGGCAACCCTTTTTGGAATGTGGAATGTCATATTGATGAAATGGAGTACTATTTCTATGCAGAAGCCTCTTCTAAGAAACAGGCAAAGAAAGAGGCTGCGTATGAAATGTTGAAGTATGTATTAGATAATTTTGAGGAAAACTAATTATGTCAAAGTGAGCTTTTAATTGTGATTCTGGTGAATATGAAGAGATCGAAAGTATGGAATTAGCTGGACTGGAAGTGAATATATATAATTGTAATGATAGAGAATGCCATCGTGAAGAGGAAGATGCTGACCTTTTTTTCTCGTTCTGGTGTGGTAGAATTATTGCGATCTATAGTGACCTCCTTTGGCGTTGTTGTATCTGGTAATTCAATTCTACCAAAGAATCCTATGGATCTTTTTATTCAGATTTATATCTGTCTATTTTTGGATAATTTAGAACAAAAAAAGTATGAGATAGTTGTAAGTTGAGGGGAAAAGCATTATGAACAAAAGACTATATAATATCGGCATTATGATAGGAGCCTTTGGAATAATAATTTTTATTAGTGCTAATTTTTTTCTGGTGAAGCCTATCCAAGTATATTGTTTAAGATGCTGGCGCCTATTGGATTATTTTTTTAACATTTATAGGAGTTATTATCAGCTTTATAGGATGGTTATTAATGATCAAAGATGCAATAGAAGAAAAAGGCAGGGTTGGAGGTTAAAGGACTAATTTTTTTATAGGTATAATTATGTTTTTGATACCAATACTTAAAAAAATATTTTTTTCAAACTAACTCTCAGTTTATCGAGGTAAAAACTATTTAACGATAGCTTTAAGCTATCGTTAAATAGTTATGTATATGTTCACATATACAGACAGATTGAGTTAACGTACTGAATATTCATTCATTTCATGTTGAGACGGTGTGATTGCTCTCGATAAACCATGATTTTATGCAAGGCGTATCTCAATAGAGAGGCAATCTATATAAATATTTGTTACGTAAAAAAAGTAATGAAAAATATATAAATAATTTGAAAAAGTATTGAAATTAAAAATTGATTGGCTTTTATAATTTTATTACCTAAATGGTAATAAAAAAAGGAGGGAAGTAATTAGATTTGGGAATCCAAATACTATATAAGAATGAAACAGTAAAGAAACAGTTTTGTTCTGAATACAAGAAAAAGTGGCGATATCCTGAGCAAGTAAAAAAAGAAACTTATATCTGCAGAAAACTTTATACTTAATGCAGAGTCGTTAATGGATCTTGCTAATTATCCTCCGTTTCATTTTTGAGCGTTTAAAGGGTAATAGAAAAAGATGAATGGAGCATACGGTTAGGTAATACAGGATATAGGGTCACTATGATTCCTTTCTATAATGATGGAAGAGAGATTATAGAAGGAGATATTTTGACTCAATGTAAAATGATTAGAATAGTGAAGGTAACGGAGGTGTCGAATCATTATGAGTAATGTAAATGAATACAATGATATAGTGGCATTTCATCCTGGATATTATATTGCAGATATTATTGAAGATATGGAAGTTAGTCAGGCTGAATTTGCCACAAGAATGGGAACAACTGCAAAGACTTTAAGCCAGTTGATTAATGGACAGGCTAATATTTCCAATGATTTAGCAAAGAAGCTTTCTGTAATGCTTGGAACAAGTGTAGAGGTTTGGCAGAATCTACAGAATGCTTATGATCAAAAAAACTGATAGAGATACAGCAGGCTAAAGATATTGATGCACAAGCAGAGCTTGTAAAAGAAATAGATTATAAATATTTTGTTGATGAAGTTGGCTTGCCAAAAACAAGAAGTATCAACGATAAAGTTGCAAAATTTATGTAAGTTTTTTTAAGGTTGCAGATTTAAGAATTATGTTGCAGCCGGATTTTTCTAATAAATTTTTAGATCAAGTTCATCTTTTAACAGTGATAAGAACATCATTAATTCTAGAGCATGGATTCAAACAGCTATAAACATCTCAAAAAGATATTGAGACGAAGCCTTATAATGCAGCGAAGTTAAAAGGGTATTTACCTGAGCTTAGAGGTATGACGGTAAAGAAACCTAAGGAATTTTTGCCAAGAATGCATGAAATATTTGCTGAATGCGGTATTGCATTTGTTTTATTACCACACTTGAAGAATTCAGGAGTGAATGGTGCTGTCAAGTGGGTAACAGACGATAGGGTAGTTCTTGCGATAAACAATCGAGGAGTGTATGCAGATAAGTTCTGGTTTTTCTTTATTTCATGAAATCAGGCATGTACTTCAGCAAAAAGATTAAGAAGGTCTTTATCAGCAGTACGCTAGAAGAAATGATGGATATTAATAATAAACTGGAAATAGATGCAGATAAGTTTGCAAAGAACTATTTGATTTCGCCTGAGGATTATAGAAGATTAGCTCCTTCAAGATATACCTCTGATGATGAGATTGTTGAATTTGCTAAAAACTATAGGCATTCACCCAGGAATTGTAGCCGGAAGATTGCAACATGAAGGAATAATTCCACAAGAGAGATGCTCAAAATTAAAAAGAAAAGTATGTGTTTGAAATAAAGAAAATTGCATAGGGTATATTACATAGGGAATCGTTATTCGAGTCCCTATTTTTTTGTGTTTTTAACTTTAGGGTGAATTCACAAACAATAACGATGGGATTCTATACCTTGCTGTACTATACCAATATAATTGGAATGGATGTTGACATTATCTAATAACAAGAGAGGTTTCTATCATATATGGCAAAAGCTCTAGTTCATTCAATATAAATCTATCGTCTTTTTCTATGCCTAAATTTAAGAGAAAGGAGGTGATAATATGAGTAGGTACTTATTTGATGAACAACCTATACTAGCAAATAAAGTGTTAGCCAGAGAACTAGGCTTAAATGAAGCTCTTGTGCTTCAACAAATAAATTGATTATACATGCATGCACACATATCTTCGCTTTGAAAGATATACTAAATCTTGATAGAATTACAATAATGGGAGGTGAATAGCGTATGTTTTATGTATCCGTCATATTACTGGCGGCTCTGATTGCGGTTCAGATAGCGAAAAAGTCAGGGATTCCTTCTTTGATGTTGTTCTTGTCTTTGGGTATTGTAAGCAGCCTAATTGGTTTTAACTTTAATGATTACCAATTTGCGGAAAACTTCTCGAAGATTGCATTATTAATTATCATCTTCTATGGTGGCTTTGGCACAAACTGGAAAGCTGGAAGAACTGTTGTAATTGAATCATTAATTCTATCAACATTAGGAGTAATATTTACGTCATTACTGACCGGAACGTTGATACATTTTATTCTACGCTTTGACTGGATAGAGAGCTTCTTAATTGGTTCAATTATTGGCTCTACGGACTACGCATCTGTATCGAATATTCTTTCTTCAAAGAATCTAAATTTAAAATACAATACTGCATCTCTTTTAGAACTTGAAAGTGGGTCAAACGACCCGATTGCATTTACACTAACTTGTATTTTCTTAGCATTAATCAAAGGTGAACAGATTTCTATCGGTACAATATTATTCTTTCAGATATTCTGGGGTATTCTCATTGGTGTAATCGTTGCCTTTGTTATTCGCAAATTTATGGAGTATACAGACCTTCAAAAGAGTGGATTAATTACAGTTTTTATCTTTGCGGTTGTACTATTATCTTTCTCGATTAGTGAACTGTTGAATGGTAATGGATATCTAACGGTATATATTCTTGGATTGATATTAGGAAATCAAGTTTTTATCGCAAAGAAAGAGGTGATATTCTTCTTTGATGGTGTATCTAACATTATGAATATCCTGTTGTTCTTTATTTTGGGCTTACTTGCGACACCTGCACATATCTTGACGAACTTATTCTTTGCGATTGTCATTGCAATTGTACTCATCTTTATTGTTAGACCAATCGTAGTGTTTGGACTGATGTTACCATTTGATTTGAAGCTCAATCAAAAAGTGGTTAGTATCTTGGGGAGGACTTCGTGGAGCAGCTGCGATTGCCTTTGCAATTATGGTAGTGAATCAGTATAAAACAAGTCATGTGGATATCTTCCATATTGTCTTTGGTGTCTGCTTACTATCATCACTCATACAAGGCTCCTCTATGAAGTGGGTAACAGAAAAGTTACATATGATTGATCCTCGTAATGAAGTATTAAGGACATTTAATTACTATGCTGGAAAAGGGAATATTACATTTGTAAAATCAGTGGTAGATGAGGATGGTATTCTCGCACATCGTCAGGTAAAAGATGTTTCTTTAGATAAGCACCTAATTATTGCAAAGGTAATTCGTGATGATAAGCCATTAGTTCCTAATGGAAGTCTTGTTCTAAAACCAAATGATGTTATTGTTTGGAGCGGCGAAGAGTATTTTGATCCAAACGGACAAGATCTCATAGAATTTACAGTGACTGAACATCATGCATGGAATCATAAGTATATCAGTGACTTGAAGCTTCCGGACAATAAATTGATTATCTCAATTAATCGGAATGATGAAATTATACCAGCAACAGGTAGTACGCTGATCCAAACGGAAGATCGTATATTACTGTTTAAAGGGAAGAATATAAAATAGAAAAAGACTCGTGTCTATCTTCAAAGAGGAGGTTCAGTTCAATAAATGAAAAATAAAAAAAGGAAGAGGTGGAAAAAAATGGAGCCTAGAACATTATGTGAAGAGGCCTGGCAAGAAATAGCGAGTCATTTTCCGGATTTTTAAGGTGCTTTCAAAAGGACAAAAATTAAAGAGGGTTGCGAAAGATAAAGATATTTTCTTCGAAATATATTTTCAGGCAAACAGACATAATAATAAGAATAGCGTAGAATTTATTCCACATATTGGCATTTATTCCAAATCAATAAAGCGTGCAGGTATCAATAATGGATTTATATATGGTGGGGATTTAGGTTTGTTAAGTTCAAGAAAACCGCATGCGTGGTGGCAACTTGCAGGTGCGAGCTGTAAATATACTGTGGAAGAAGTAAGCAATCTTATAAAAAAATACATGTTATTCCAATTTTCAATTATTTCGAGGATACTCAAGCAAATATTGATAGAATTTTTAGAAGGAAATTGCACGTCAGAGAGTTTGTTATACTATATATACTATTTTTGGCGGTAAAAAAATAAAGCACAGCAGTATTTCAATAAAATTCTAAAGGTAAATAAATTAAAAAAATAAATATATCAGTTTCTATGAATCATTGAAAAGTATGCCTGAAGAAAACATTAATTTGAATTACTCGGAATTTTTCTGGAGCCATTATGATTAAATTCGCATATCTGAATGGTATTGAAATAGGAAAAATAACTTAGAAATTGCTAAGTTATATTTGAGAACTGCTGATTATACAATAAAAAAATCTTGAGGAATCTATGAGATTAAGAGCGAGAATGGCAGATTATCATACAAAAATTTTTGCAGATAGTGAAGACTTGCGAGTATATCTAAAAAAAGAATAAAGATAAAACCTGTGAAACGATATTTCCTGATTGTTGCTGTCAAGGTTAATGGATAAATATTGATATAAAGTCATAAAAGTGTAGGAAGGAACTGTAGATGCAATTACTAACAATCGACGAAATAATATCTTCAATACTGGAAGAAACTGAGGGGCTCGATGCAGAAATAACAGATGGAATTATTCTTAGCAAAAGGGAAATTCCTACGTCTGAAATCGAGAAATTAAAATCTGAACTTGAAATAGAGTATTTAGATTCGGTATTTGCAGAAAATATTTTAAGTTATAATTGGGGGAATTTCGGCTTTCTCAGCTACCAGTTTGGATATGGGGATGAAGCGAGCCTTAACTGGCTGATTACTCGCAATCTTGAATATGAGGAATATTCGGTTCTTCGCAAAAAAGAACTTAATTATTATTGCAAACGGTGACCCGTATACTATTCTATTGGAGTGTAAATCCGGGAAAATATATGCATTCACAAGTGACATGAGTTATGAGGAGATAGTGCCTATTGCTTCTGATTTTGAAGAATTTATAAGAGCGATGGGAACTGCTCAATACGCGGTATGGAAGCACGCTGAAAAAGAGTTTGCGGAATTGATGGAGCGCGAGTATTCCGAGAGCAGCATTAAGTTTTGGAAAGAACTGGTGAGCGTGTACTAAGCGAAATATAAGGAGGCGCTATGGAGTTTATAGTAGCTGAGGAGGGCATTCCTCAAAATATCGGATGTGAAGGTGCGACCATTGCGTATTATGGCAGTGAGATAGATTTTCGCTATGAAACGGTACCTCCTCATGGCGATGAAATTTTTTCTGCAAAATTGCCGCTTTTAGATGTTAAGCTTCCGTTTTGGATGTACGGGAGAAACCTAATATTTTTTTAGATGCTTACTACCTGCTTGCAGAAACAGTGGAAGAGCACACTTGGAGCCCTATAACTAGCAGGCTTATCAACATACATACTGGCGAAAGTGCCAGTCTCGGTGATTGGTATAATAATGTGAAGGTAAAAGCGAATTACGTTGAATTAAAAAATGACTTCACTGGGGAAACGATGATATTAAAAGATGTTGAGAAGCTGAGTTGGGTTTAATCTGCTGAACGGCATTAAAACTTCTAAAGGAGTGAACTATGGGTGAATATTACCACTGGGTCAATATAGATAAGAAGGAATATATTTCTCCCCATGATTTTTGACTATGGGAACAAGTTCTGGGAGTCAATGCATAAAGACAGTGTTCCCTTACATGCTCTTCATGTGCTCCTAGCTAATGAGTGGAGGGGCGATCGTGTTCTGTGGCTTGGTGATGAGCGTCTAGCATCAGAGGATTTTCCAAATGCTGTTATTCAAGACCTTTATGCACAAACAATAGAGTTTGGATATTCAGGTTATACACTAGATTTGGTACTTGATACATATCGAAATGTATCTTGTTTGTTCAAGGAAGCCGAGGAAGATGTTCGTGAAGAAATAGGCTACTATATTGAAGAATATTTGGAGCTCGGAAGACTGGAACACTATAATGAATATGGAATCGACTTGGAACATCCTTATGAGGGGCTGTTCTTAAAAACTGCACGGAGATATAAGTACACTATCAACCATACGAAAAAGGTGTATTACTCACTTGATGAAACGAAAATTCTTTTTCAAGATAACACAGAGAATGATTTTTCAGACCCACTACCAATATTGATGGGATATGGGAGAGTTGCAGAGACTGGGGAATGGCTTGGTGATATTATTGGTGTTTCTGACAGCAAACCAGAAGGATATTTGCTTTTAAAGAAATTGTATGTGAATTGGTAAATTCTCAGAAAAACCTACTCACTGAAGGAATTCTCTAAACAGTCTGATGAGATTGATAAAGAGCGGAAAAAGGAGATTAAGACCAAGGTCAAAGTGGTGAAAAAAAGAGCATAAATTCCCCAACTCAACCACCAGTTCCTGTACCCACCCACGCATTCGTCATATGCTTGGGTATAGTGGGAATCATCCTCATAGTTCTTGCGGCATTGCTTGTTATGCCAATTTGGCTCAGAGTAGCATTAGTTGCATTCACTGTCGCTATGATTCTTGTAGTGGGCTTTATTGCAGTTGGCATTGAGCAAAAGGCAGGGTATTATGAATGTGACTCCTGTCATCACAGATACGTGCCGACCTATAGAGAGGTAATCTTAGCTCCACATAGAGAGAGATAGATATATGAGGTGCCCAAAGTGCAGTAAGCGTTGCTGGCAGAAGAAAGTACTAACCGATGAAGATTCAGAGCTATAAACTGCGATAGCACATATTGCAATAATCAATAATCATAGAGGATAGCATATGACAAAACAACAACTTCTCGCCCTCTGGCAGGGCAACTCATGGGACAGCTCAGCAGCAGGAATATACTTTGTAAGCCGCAAGTCCGATAAGGACTTGCACTTTAGCTTCTCTGGATACAGCGAAAAGGATATGAAATCTATCCCAGACTCATTAATGAAAAGACTAGCTACAGAAATCGCTAAGCTGGATCAAGAGGCACTACGCCTTATAAAAGAAAATTTCCCCGAAGAGAATGTCGAAGGTATCACGCTAACCGACGTAATGTTCGATAAGAGTGGATGCTACGATGCATTTGCGCTAGGATACTATGTGGGTGAATCGCCAGCGGGTGAACTGTATCTGCTAGTTAGCTTCAATGAGGAATTTGAGACTAATCCAGAAGTAATCTGCGAAGCGTACTAAAGAGTAGCAGAGGAACTGACGATTATTACATCCTGTGGGGTGACTGTGGCGTAGGAAATTTCTTTGCGACAAAAGAGCAGCTTCGTAATCTGGACTTCGCCGAGTGCCTATATAGCTGGGACTGCTGTTAACGATAAGAGCTGATTACGTCGCTCTACTGCATTTCATCATCACGGCTTTCAGCATATTGTTTAACAGGCGACTGCTGTTCGACTACATAGCTGGTGTTAGGTATAGTAGCAGCATACGAGTGAAATAATCACATTAGATGTAGATAATTATAAAAATCAAAGACACCTCATATCTGATAATCATTAAACAGATGTGGAAATAGCATCTAGCAATAATCAAATTAAAGAAGGACTCTAAGCTAGCTATGATTAAGTCCAAATAAGGGGGATATACATGAGAAGACAGGACAGAGAGATAACAGAATTAGACGAACTGCTGGAGATAATAAATCGCTGCGACATATGCAGGCTAGCACTTAACGACGACGGATATCCGTACATACTTCCGCTCAACTTCGGCACAGAGGTGAATGACGGTAAGCTGACGCTGTATTTTCACAGTGCACTTGAGGGCTATAAGGTTGGACTATTCGAGAAGGATAATCGTGCTACCTTCGAGATGGACTGCAAGCAGGAGCTCGAGTACTTCGAGGACAAAGGCTACTGCACGATGGCGTACGAGAGTGTAATCGGAAGAGGCAAGATTCGAATCCTCTCGGATGATGAGAAGATGCACGCTTTGAGGCAGCTCATGAATCACTATCATGAGGATAAAAATGCATACTTTAACCCTGCCGCTGTTCCGAGGACATTGGTGTATGCGCTAGAGGTTGAGCATATGACTGGCAAGAGGAAGAAGCCAAAAGGTCATATAAAGTAACAGTTTGCAGGAGGTGCGGTCTATATACCGTACCTTCTATTTTTTTCTATCTTTTTGAATCTCAAAATTGCATAAATATAAAAATAGTATAATAATTATCAAAAATGTTTTAATAATTTAGAGTAAAATTATTTGCACTTTTTGTGTTCTTTTTGCACACTTTTGGTATAGTTTGCTTGATTCGTTGAATTATAATAGGGTATACTAGAAAAAGACTGTATAAATATTAAATTACATTAAATAATTACGTTAATAAAAAGGAGGAAGAACGTGAATTTTGCAAAACGACTTATTGCACTTGTTGCAGTAATAGCGATTACAATTGGACCATTCTCATCACCATATGAAGTTAGTGCCGCAACACAGAAGGACGGATACAATATCGCGATTTCTAATGTGACGGTTTCACCTGGCCAGATGAACGTTGGTTCGCTAGCTTCCCTGAAGTTCGATTACAACATCGACACACAGTCAGGTAATGCAATGAAGCCTGGTGATACGATTAAGCTGTCTACCAATATTGGAACGATGTTTGGAAATCTTCCAAGTTCAGATGTTCCACTATACTCAGAGAGTGGCCAGAAAATTGCGACAGCGACAATTACAGGAACAGAGATTAAGTTTACATTAGATTCAGATTTTCCATCTGATAGAAACTTCATGTCTGGAAGTCTTTACACAGGAGCTAGACTAAAAGCTCTAGATAACGGTGCGACTGCAGGAAATCCTGTTACAAAGCCGCTCACAGTTGAAGATGCTTCGACTAATGTAACTTTCAAGGTTAGAGATTCAGTTCCTGGAACTAATACTGGTGGTGTGCCATCAGACCCAAGTCGCAGAACGATCAATAACAGACTGATCGAGAAGCAGGGCTGGACTTCGGCATACGACACAGCTAGGATTAAGCTGATCTCCAACCAGCTGGGTTCACTGCGTCTATTCAACACTTACAACAATATCGATAGCACCTTCGGAACTTATCAGGAACAGACCCATATGATGATCGTTGATAAGATTCCAAGAAATGGTGTTGTAGACCTAAGCACAATTTCGTTCTCGGCAGTTCGCTACAACTGGACAGAAGTGCCTGCAAGTGGAAACAGATTCTATGCACAGGCAACTCCAGGAACAGTTATGCCATATGAGAGTGGAAGTAACTGGATTCCAGTAACACAGTACTTCACACAGATAAACCAGTCGTCTTCAGATACTTACGATAGCTTCTATGCAAAGGTTAAGGCTCAGAAGCTGAGCTACGGTGTGTTCAAAGATCCTGCGACAGGAGGAGATACCTTTATCGCAAACATGTCTAACGACTCTCTGAAGTATACCGACCTTGAGCCATCGCTCGCAGGTATCAACAAAATTAAGGATATCTACGGAAACAACGGTCCTTCTCACGGAAATGTCGTTACATTCTTCGCTGAGTTCGACACTCACTACCCAGACATCACATCATTAGAGAATGTGACTAACACTGGAAACGCAAAGTCTGATCAGGCAGAGGATTCTGCATCGGTTTCATACACAATCGATAAAGCAAACGGAACTGCGAACGTAGCAGCAGGAAGTATTAACATTAAGGCAGTTGATGATATCGACGGAACTACTCCAATCGCTGGAGCTGAGTTCAAGATTCAGACTAAGGTTGGCGGCAACTGGACTGATTACTACATCAGAGGTCGCAAGGCAACTGCAAAGACTAATGTAAGAGGCGAAGCTACTATCTCTGGACTATCAAGGGGTGACTACCGCCTCGTGCAGACAAGCACTCCAGCGAAGTATACATACACTAATAAGGTATTTAAGCCAAACGCAGCAATTGCAACAGCAGGTTCTGTAAATGCAACAGAAGGAACATTCAAAATTCAGAATGCAACGCAACCGGGGTTTGCTGTAATCGTTCCTAACTACCAGACTGCAGAAGCCGTGATTAAAGGTCACAAGGACTATGTCGATTCAGAAGGAACTGCGGTAACCATACCAGAGAACACATTTGAAGTAAGCGTTAGCCAGATTGCCGGTGAGAACTACGATGGCGTGACGATGCCTGGCGATGTGACAACATTCGTGCACAGCGATGGACGCATCGAATTTGATAAGATCAAGTTCACAAAGGTTGGAACATACAAGTTCAAGGTTAAGGGAAACAGCGTCAAACCCAGTAGCAGGTGTTGCATATGATACAGCTGAAAAAAAGAAGTTAAGGTAACTGTTGCTAACGATGGAGGAACACTCAAGGCTACAGCTGACAGTGAACCAAGATTTAGAAACGTGTTTACGTCCGTTAAGAAAAAAACCTAAGGGTTAAGAAGACTCTAAGCGGAGAGATACCGCCAGCAGCAGGCGAGTTCAAGTTCGAACTATCTCAAGCTGGAACTACAGCACTAGGACTAAGCGAGGCGCCAATGCCAGCAGGCTCTGTGCTAGGCAAGAAGGTTGTTACGGTTAACGGAGCAGGCGAAATCGACTTCGGCGATATCGAGTTCAAAGCAGTTGGTAAGTACACATACAAGGTTGTTGAGATAAATACAGGCCTTGCAAATTACACTTACGATAATACAGAGTACACGGTTGTCATCGATGTTACAGCTGATGCTAATAACCAGCTCGTAGCAAATTACGAGATTAAGAAGGGTGCAGAAACTGTAAACGATTTAACATTTAACAACAAGTACGAAGTGCCAAAGGCGCCTACTAAGGGTAAGCTGGTTAAGAAGCACAAGTCACCAAAGACTGGTGATAGCACTGGAAACCTAATGCTAATGCTCAGCATCTTCGCAGCATCTGTACTAATGCTAATTGGTGCGACTAGATACAAGAAGAGAATGAGATAGTGCTTTAGCAATTAGCAGTCTTAAATGTAAATAAGAGAAAGAGCGGATAGCAGCTTGTTGAGGCTATTCGCTTTTTAATGTTTTGAAAGTTTAAAATGCAGTATAATTAAGATAATATGTAGATAAATAATAGCGCCCAGATGCTATAGAAGATTAATAAAGGGGTTAGATATATGGCAAGTAATGAACGAGTGCTCACCGAGGCTGAGCAAAGAAGGCTAGAGAGATACAAGGCAAAGTGTGAAGAACTAGAACGAGGAGGGTACACAAAGACAGAACTTACGATATCAGTAGTTAAGGCGAACATCGGGGCCTTATATGGATTTATCATGACTGTGCCCTTTATTGTTATCTACGTTCTTAGATATGAAGGCGCTGATTTTGGTAAATCGCGAATTTCAGCTAGCTCAGGTCTAACTGTTCTGGCTCTACTACTATTATTAACGGTGGTACATGAGCTTATTCACGGTGTAACGTGGAGTAGATTTACAAAAAGTTTCAAAGATATTGAATTCGGGGTGATTTGGAAATACCTAACACCGTACTGCACTTGCAGTGAGCCGCTAGGAAAGTGGCAATACATAACAGGCGCATTGATGCCAGGACTGTTACTAGGTATAGTGCCATGCATAATCGGCTGCATTGCGACCGATATACTGTTTCTTGCAGCTGGAGTACTGATGACTATCGCTGCAGGTGGAGATATCCTAATAGCCAAGATGATATTAGGTAATAAAGCATCTAAAACAGCACTGTATCTGGACCATCCAACAGAGGTTGGGCTAGTGGTGTTTCAGAAATAAGTGTCGCTACCACTTTATGAGGCCAAGCACCACGAGATGGGCTGGGTAGAAGATGTAGAAAAACCACTTATTAAATGAACCCTTGCTACCACGCTCGCCATTATATAGGTATATGATTGGGATGACCAAGAGCGTGCCAATCTGCCATGCTTGACCGTACCAAGGCAGGCCGTAGCTTATACACATGAGCGCAGATAATGAAAAACTAAGGACGCTGATGGCCGCATAGCAAATGGCCTGACGGTCCTTATTTTCTTTGTTTATATAAATCGACAGTGTAAACAGTGGCCCAAATATCAGCCAGTCTGTTTTCATCGACAACATAAGTAGTACAATTACAGAAATTATACCCTTTAATGTGCCGAGCTCTTGCCATTTTTCGGCAACCTCTAGCAGTGCGAAGGAGCATGAAAATGTAAATAGCACATTGCCAAGTGGCAGGGTGAAAGTACCCGACTCGAAGTATGAGAATGGTATCTGTGCAATCAGCGCGAAAGCGAGAAGCCTAGATATATATTTCTTTCTATTCGATGTATGCACAAAACCTTCAGCAAGTGCAAGGCACATTGAAGGCGCTGTTATTCTACCAATCAATCTAAGCACAATATAAATACTGGCATCCGGTGCAAAAACACGGATGCCAGGTGATCACAAAACCATCGATATTATCGCTATGTATTTGATCTTATTTATGCTCATCTTAGAAACCCATCTCACTCTTTGAGATTATCATTATCTTACAGAATTAGCTCTCTTTCTGATGTAGAGTGTGAAGCAGAGACTAATTAGTACTGTCGCAAATATGACTAGCCAAGCAGCGACATTCGTATTATCTCCAGTCTTTACAGTTTTCTTTGAGTTTAACGGAGTGCTTTTATGCTGACTAGCAGCTGGCTGCTTCGACTTAGTGTTGGTTATAGTCGTGGTTTTGCCATCTGCTGAGACATCAACTTTGGAGCTATATCCAGCTGGGACATCGAGCTCCTTTACAGTCCATGAGTAGCTATCGTCGAGATTGTTCCAAGTATGAGTCCAACCATTTGCAGCATTCAACTCAACTGGAGTGCCGTAAGCAGTGCCATCCTTATAAAGCTGAGCCTTGGCCGACGATTCTGAACCGTTTTTCCATACCTTCTTAACTGTATGAGTTACATACTTAATGGTAGTGTTGTTAAAAGATATGAAACCGTCTCGACCACCAATGTAAGTTGTAGTGCCATCTGGATTAAGTTCTAGCCTTTGGCCGTCATATGTGAAGTACTTTCCGTTAATTTCTATGTATCTAAGATTATAATAATTAGTATTATATGAAGCTCTAGAACCTTCATAATAGCATTTTACATTATAGACAGTTTTATCAAATTTAATGCCTGGAACATCTGTCGGAACCTCCTCTACCGTAAAGGTCACGTAATGAAAACCTGCTTCAGGCTGTGCGCGTCTTAAATACTGATAGACAATCTCGCTGAAATAATTAAGAAAGGAATTACCACCATTACCATTATTTTTCATGAGTCTCGTTCAAAAAGTGTCGTAAAAATCATCAGCAATCTTAAGGGTATTTCCTTCAGGATCCTTGATTGCTATTTTAAACTTTCCCATGTATTCAGGTGGTACAGGGCCGTTATCAAGCGTCTTGGTAAATTCTGTTGGATCTGAAGCGTAGCTAGCAAAAAGCTGAATTCATTGTAAAAATGTTGATTATCATAAGAGTGCATAGAAGCAATGCAAATCTTCTGATTGTTCTTTTTTGAGTTTGCCATAATTTCCTCCCTTTGAGTGTAGTTAAAGAATTATATCACAAGGGGTATGGATGGGCAATTAGGCTGTGTTTCAACTAATTGTGCGTATAAAAAAGTCGTTATAAGTTAAATTTATCTTTTAACACTATAACTGTATATGACATCATGTCTCTGTGAAAAAGACTCGTTGTGCGTAAAAATCAACGGTTTAACGGTGAAAACAAGCTAAAAGTAGTGATGTAAATGATGTTTTACGGTGCTTCGGAGTATACATTGCATGAAAAACAAGAGGCACAATCAAATAGGGTGAAAAAAATTGTATTAAAAAAAAACATTTGTAACATAATACCGAAAATTATGCATTAACTTTAAAAAAAGTTGTAAAAATTTACTTATGTAATTAAGTGAACTCAAGGAGTACAGAATTATTAAAATTGTCAATACTGTGTTTTTTCGTGTCAACATTGTGAAAAATAGATACAATTTATAAGTTTGATATTATTTTACAACTCTGATAAGATACTATCGAATAGATAGAATCGGTCTTTTTATGGGCTAATGTGTGTAACACAGTCTACATGTTATATCAGATAAGCGAATTTATTTGGTAGAGATTTATTCCCGTTAATGCGGAATAACAAACAGAAAGGAAAGACAGTAATGGGTAACTCTGGAGAGATAAAGAAAGGAAGAGGTATGAGTACCAAGCTATTTAAGAGAATGGCTGCGTTGGCACTCTCACTAGCTATTGCGCTAAGTGGATTTGCAATGCCAACATTTGCAGCAACACTTGATTCAACACTAACAGTAAAGAATGTTGAGACAGGAGCAACTGTAAAAGGTTACAGAATCGTTAAGGAATCTAACGGTAAGTGGGTTGTAGGTAAGACAGGTATTACTATCGCGGACCCTGCAAAGCCGACAGCTGCTGAAGTTTATGCAATTGCATCTGCTGGAGACTTCACAGGTCTAGACACAGTAACATTTGCTGAGACAGCTGGAAAGTACGTTGCTAACAATCCTAAGGCTGGTATTTACCTAGTAATGGTAACACCACAGGCAGGAAGCACAGGTGTATACACACCTATGATTGTCAGCGCTGACTATAAGCAGGATGCTGGCGAAGACAAGTCTTCTGTTCTTGATGTAAACGATGCTAACAAGCAGTTTAAGATCGGAACTACAGCATATGCTAAGAAGTCAACACCTAAGGTTAAGAAGGAAGTATACAACAAGACTGAGAATGATCAGGTAACTGGTGATGCTACTAAGGCTGGAGACACTCACAAGATTGGAGATAAGGTAGAGTTCAAGATTGGAACAGCTATCCCTCTATACACAAGTGACTACAAGAACCCTAAGTTTGAAATCTCTGATAAGCTATCAACAGGTCTTGAGCTAGATCAGACATCAATCAAGGTGTACAACGGAGATCCTTCACCAGCTAAGCTGCTCACAGAAAACACCGATTATACTATCGAAGGTAAGACTGCTACAGGATTCACAGTAAAGTTTACTAAGACATTCCTTCTAAATAGCGCTGATAAGACTAAGATCAACGTTACTTACAAGGCTACTCTAACTGAGGATGCTAAGTCAGGCTTCGATCCAAGCACAAATACTGCTACAATCGATTACTCAACATCGCCAACAACTAACGACGGTAAGGATACTGACAGAACTAAGCACTACACATTCGATATCAACGGAGATGTAGGTACTAAGCTAAACCAGACTAACAGAAAAGAAGAAATCGTTAAGGTTGGTGTGGACGATGAAGGCAACACTGTAACAGATGTAGTTACATCTGCTGCAACAACAGCTTCTGCTGGCAAGAAGGCAGGCGCTAGGTTCAGACTTTATAAGAAGGATGCAACCTTAACTTCTGCTGCTGACTATAAGAACCACGAAGCAACTCTTCTAGTTAGAAGAGGTCTTGACGCAAGCGACAACATCGCTGACGAATCAGAGACTAAGGCAGACGGTAAGATCAGATTTAGAGGTATCGACGCTGGTGAGTATGTGCTTGTAGAGACACAGGCTCCAGAAGGATATGCTAAGAACGAAACTCTAGTTCCAGTTAAGATTAGTGCTGAGCTAGATGCAGACGGAAACCTAAAAATCATACACAGTAACTATCAATGGAGTTGAAGCTGGAAAGTACGTTGCTACATACGAAAAAGGATGAAGTAAAGACTACTACAGGAACATACAATCCACTACACTTCAACAACTACAAGCTAGGAACTCTACCAAGCACAGGTGGAATCGGAACATACCTATTCTACATCGTTGGTGCAGCTCTACTTAGCCTTGCAGTTGCAATGATGGTTAAAAAAACAAAAGTGAAGCTGCTGTAAAGTAGTGATTTAAATGCAGGTGCGGATAAGTGCACTTATAGTTAAGGCGCTTATCCGTATCTTTTAAAAGAAGGATATTAGAACAAGAGTAGTGAATTTTAATGCGGGCTAAAGAGAAACAGAACTTTATTATTAGAAACAAGAGCTTTATCGGAATAGCGCTTCTGTTTATCGTCGGACTTTCTATAATGATGTATCCGCTTGTAAGTAACTGGTGGAACCAGAGATTTGCAAGACAGATGATGCAAAAACTATGAAAGGGCGATAAAGAACGGAAACACCGATTTCGATGAGGAGCTAGAAAGAGCAAAGGTATATAATCGCGAACTTTCGCCTAAAGCCGTTCCAGATGCGTTTTCATCCAAGGAGAATAAGAGGGACTTGGAGTACGAAAAGTGTCTGAATATCAATAAAGACAGCATGATGGGATACATAATAATCCCGTCCATAGATGTGGAATTACCAATATTCCACTACACCAACGAGGAAGTATTCCAGAAAGGTGTAGGACATCTGTGCGGAAGCAGTCTTCCAATCGGCGGGAAAGGAACACACGCGGTACTCTCGGCACATCGAGGCTTACCTAGCGCAAAGCTGTTTACGGATTTGGATCTACTCAAGAAGGGTGACAAATTCTACCTGCATATAATGGACAAGAAAATGGCGTATAAGGTAGATAGCATAAAGGTAGTTAAGCCTAGCAAGACGACCTCACTGCAGGTCCAGAGGGGTAAAGACTACGTAACGCTTGTAACTTGCACACCGTATGGCGTTAATTCACACCGACTACTTGTTCGCGGACATCGAGTTCCTTACGATGGACAGAATGCTTCAGTGAAAAGAACCAATATAGGGCACATTTTAAAGGTAATTTTGTGTATACTTATTGGATGCGGTATCGCAATATTCATAGGAAGGGTTTTGGACAAGAGCAAGAAGTCCACAAATAGTAGATGGAAACACAAAAAACACAAAATAAGCTAAAAGGGAAGCTGTTTAACCTTGTCATCGTTCTGCTGTTTATCTCAGGAGCGGCGGTGGTTTTATACCCTGCAGTTAGTGATTTGTGGAATAGTCAATGGAACAATCGTATGAAGTCGGTTTACGACCAATCGGTTAACCTCTATTCCGAAGACACGCTAAAGGACGAATGGAGCAAGGCAAAGGCATACAATGCACAGCATACGGTCAATACCGTAAAGGATGCTTTTGACAACGATGAGTACATCAAAACTCATCCGTACAGCGACCTTTTAAATCCCAGTAAAAATGGTATCATGGGCTATGTTGAGATTCCCAAAATCGATCAGGAAATCATCATATATCATGGTACTGCGTCTAAATCATTAGAGCGAGGTGCGGGACACGTCGAAGGAACTAGCCTTCCGATTGGCGGCAAGAGTTCACACGCAGTAATTGCTGCGCATAGAGGACTGCCGGGAGCTAAGCTTTTTACGGATTTAGACCAACTAAAAAAAGGCGATAATTTCTATTTAAGAATTTAGACAAGAAACTTGCGTATCAAATAGATCAAATCAGGACCGTAAAGCCTGAAGAGCTCAGCGATCTTGAGATATCTGATGGCAAGGACTATGTCACACTGCTAACCTGCACTCCTTATGGCGTTAATACTCATCGCCTCATGGTTAGAGGCCATAGAGTGCCATACAAAGATCATAGTGGCGTAATGTCGCCGTTTATGGTTTTCTTGAATTCATGGCAGTTCAAGCTAATGGTTGCAGCAGTAGTAATCATAATTGCGATAATCTTCATGCGTAAGCATAGGAAAAGACGCAGTTAGTGTGAGAGATAGGACATTGAAATAATGCGAAATGATAGTATGGTAAAGTTTAAAAAATCTATATGGATAGTAGTGCTTTGCTCGCTGATTATGACTATGTTGTCAGTGCAGAGTGTTATGGCAGCACATCCTGATCTTGTTCCAGATGTAGATACTGGAAGGCAGGACTCGCTTACTATTAACCTCGTGTACCACAAGGACAGAGTCAATCATGTGGCAGTTCCAGGCGCTACATTTGAAATACACAAGGTTGCGAACTTGACCACTAGTGGAGGAAGTGCAAAGTACAGAGCGGTGGCTGATTTTGCTTCAGCTAACGTTAAGTACAACGGGCTTACCAAAGAGTCTTCTGCTGTAGCTGCTAAGAAGCTATCAGCGATAGTTGACAGGGACAGCTTGGCGGGCACTTCAGGGATTACCAATACTCAGGGACGCGTGTCTTTTTCGGGACTATCACACGGAATTTACCTAGTAAGACAGACTGGCGCTACAGGTCATGCTAAGGCGTATCACCCAGTAGAGCCGTATCTAGTTGTTGTTCCAGGAATCGAGAGAGTTAACAACGAGAACCAGTGGAAATACGATGTAACACTGGAGCCGAAGGTTGCTCTAGTAAAGAAGGACGTAGAGCCTATAGAAGTTGCTTTTTAAGCTCACCAAGAAGCTCGAAGGCAAGGACCTAAAGAAGGGCATGTTCAAATTTACTCTTAAAGAAGCTGATTCAAGCTGGAAAAATAAATCTGGTGGCATAACTCAAACCGTTTCTAATGAAAGCGATGGGGGCATTCTGTTCAGAGTGAAAATCGCCAAAGAAGGAACATATAACTTTGTAGTCACAGAGGTAAATGACGGTCAGCGTGATATAGTTTACGACAATCGCGAGGTGCGCGTAGTTGTTACGGTTTACGAAAATGAGGAAGGTCAGCTCAAGGTGAGAGACATTCAGCAGCAAGGCGATGGTGTCTTTACCAACAAGTATAGACGTATAATCATTAAGACCGGAGACACAACAAGGCTTGCGATTTATGCAGTCGCACTTGTGGGTGCCTTGACAACATTAGTGGTATTAGTGAAGAAGAGAAAGAAAAAGGACTCCTAATTTACAAGGGTTTACAGTGGATATTAGGAGAATTGCTTATGAGTAAAAAGACATTTAAGAAAAGCGTTGCATCGATTTTCATCGCTGTTGTACTCATTGTAAGTTTGATACCGTTATCGAGTTTGCCTGGTGTGGGCGCACAGACATACGGAGCAGATGAGAACATAGAGTTCAAGATTTCACCTCAGAAGGGCAGCTACAGCTCTGGCGAGGTGGTATCTGTCACAGCGGCATACAAGAATATCGATGCGAGCAATGCGGAGAAAAGCTTCTCTATCAATCTCGAATATAGCAAAGAAGAGTTGGAATTGACCTCTGGTGCGGAATCACAGTCCGTACAGCTTAAGGGTGGGAATTCTGAGACTTTTGAGTACAAATTCAAGGTTAAGAAGAATACCGCAAAGCTCAGCGATAAGATAAAGATAAACGTAGTAGAGAAAACAGGAACATCTGGGTTCAGAAGCAGGAATAGGGCTAATGCTACTGCCAGAAGAGCACCTAGTGTACCTAGGACGGCAACAATCCCTACTGCTGATATTCTAGAACACAATAAGCGTATCGACTACCTCGGTGATGGAGTTAAGAACAACGACACTACTGTGGCTGAAAACCACAAGAAAGAAGTTAAGGACTTATATCGTATCTATGTTGACGTTACTGGTAAGTCGATTGAGAAGCAGCCGTTTGATATTCTGTTCGTAATTGACCGTTCATCCAGTATGAAAGAGAAAGACATGTATAGTTCTCGCATGAATACATATATTGGGCGAGACAAAGCGGTCGCAGAGATGCTTAATGGATCAACTAGTGGTTGGAGCGGAAGAGGCCTTTTGCCTGAACTCTTGAATTTGAATCCTAGAAATCAAGTTGCAGTAATCTCTTTCTTTGGATACAGACCGAATACTAACTATAGAGACGATGCTAAAATTGACAGAGGGTGGGGTCGAAACAGTGGCTTTATAAATGTTGATGCAATGAACGAGCAAGGAACGAATTACAGTGCGGGACTTGCACAGGCATCAGACATGTTTAATGACCCTGCTGTTAAGAACAATGGTCATAGAAAGCTCATGGTATTCGTATCAGACGGAGTTCCTACATTCTATGTAGATGATAACGAGCGGAGACAAGGATGGGGGGGACCCTGAACGCTGGGCAGTGCCATCCAAAGAGCCTACAAGGAAGAGAATTAACAAGTTCATTACAGAACACAAGGATGTAATGATTCACGCTGTAGGTGTTTCCAGAGATATCAACGGTGCAACTCCAACGAGTGACCCTGAACTGCTTAAGTATATGGCACAGAAGAGCGGTGGACAGTATATCGGAGTATACAATAACGCCAACCTGTACGAAGAAGTTAAAAAGCTTCTCGAAGCAAATATGGTTAACGTACTCAATATCACTGACGAACTCAGTGATTCGGTAGAACTATTCAATGCACAGCCAGATATCAGAGTTGTGCGTACGGAAAGGCTACTGGTAGAGAAGTTGTGCTTTATGACAATGGTGTTAGCACGGTGGCCAATACGAACAATGGTCATAAGATCATCGAATCGGTTACATTTACACCATCTACTGCTGCAGATACAACGGGCAAGATGGAGCTAAAGTTCCATAAGGACGAGAAGGTCGACAGTAAGTATAAGTACACTCTTTCGTATAATGTAAGGGTTACTGACAAGGCATACGAAAAGTATGAGACAAACGGTTACGATTCAACTGGTGATACAGATACAGACCATGGAACTAACAAGACGAGTTCTGGAAAGGCTGGATTTAGAGCAAACAAGTCCGCAAGGATTAACTATGAGTTCCAGGATGAGAAGATCGAAGAGCCGTATAAGCATCCAGTAGTACAGGTTGCAGACTCTACATTTGTTCTTGAGAAGACTGACAATACTGGTACAACACAGCTCAAGGGTGCAAAATTCGATATCTACAAGGTATCGGCGCAGGGCACTGCTGGAGCGGTGAAGATACCGAATACAACCGATAAATGGGGAATTCCATTCAAGACTAATCTAGTAGTAGATAAGAAGATTGATGTAACAGCTCCTGTCGGTGAGTACTATATTGTAGAAACTGAAGCTCCAGAGGGTTACTCCATCATCCCTGAACCTATCAAGGTAAAGGTTAAGAGAAACTCCGTGGAAGTTACATCTGGGGGCTCTTGGACAGAGACAACTGCTGCTAATCCAAGTGCAAATGCACTTGCGAAGCTGAGAATTAAGGATAATCCGCTATACGAACTGCCAAAGGCAGGTGGTATCGGAACGTACATATTCTATTTAGGCGGAGCATTCTGCATGACTGCGGCGTGGATGTTCTTCAGAAGAAGACGTAGTGAGGCGTTATAGGCGCTTATAGAAGTTTATAAAGTGGTTAACTGAGGATAATGTTAGCCACTTTTTATTGTTTAAAGCGTCCTAAAATTAATATAGGTGGCGTTGTTATCGACTAAAACATAGTGCATAAAACCAAAGTTATATACAGAACTGCATCTATAAAAATACAGTTTTTAGAAAAAATGAGCAGAAATAATTCAAGGTTAAGAACGAAAAGCTCAAGACGAGAATCACTGTCAACAAGAAGTGGTTTGATGCTGACGGGCAAGAGGTGCAAAGGCCAACTGGTTCAATTACCTACAACCTGATGCAGATTTCGACAACTGCTAACGGAACTACCACAGAGAAGGTATATAAGGCCGGTGAGACACTCACGTCCGCTGGTAACTGGACTAAAACCTATACGGATTTACCTGTCAAAGGCAAAGCTGCTAATGGTGAAGAGGTTACATACGGTTACTATGTAGTTGAGACGGCAATGCCGGATTATACAGCTGACTATAGTAATAATAACGGTGTAGAAACTCAGACTCCAAGAGATGCGGCAGTTTCTTCGGGTACAATCACAATCAGAAATACTGAAAATCCAAAGTTTTCTCTGCCAGAGACTGGCGGATTAGGTAGAACTGTTGTGTACATTGCAGGAGTTATACTCGTAATAGTATCAGCTTCGGTGATAACTACCAGACGGAAGAATCGTTTATAGAACGGTACGAAATAAGAAGCTAGAGAGCGACTGCTTTATGTGGTTGCTCTCTTTTTTTATAAAAAAGTTTTGCGATTCATTTTGCGTTCATCTTTCTCATTTATTATATGGACAACAAGAAGCAAAGATGAGGAGTTTAATTTCAAATTAAAAACAGAAAGAGGTAAAGATATGACAAAGATTTTCAAAAAGACGTTAGCAAAGTTTATCGCATTAGCAGTTTCTATCTCAGCGCTCGGTTCAGCGGTTGGATGCTCAAGCAATCATGATGAGAAGGCTGTGCGTAAGGCGAAAGTAACGGTTCAGCAGGCAGAGGAAACGGCACTCAAGGAATCGAATGGAGGAACTGTTATAGGATATGAGATAGATGTTGACAATGAAACTGTAGTGTATGAAATTACCGTTAGCGACACTAATTCTGTAAAGGAATATAAAATCGATGGAGAATCAGGGAAAGTCCTGAAGGTTGATGCAGATAACTTCAATTCAGATTCTGAAGACAAGGCTCTCATAGGTGCGAAGCCACAAGTTGACCTTGCAAAGGCTGAAACACTAGTGAAAGAAAAATATGCTAAGGCAATTATCATGAAGCTTAAGCTGGACGTTAATGAAAATGCTCTCGTATACAAAGTAACTGTAATAGATGGTAAACAGACGATTGATGTAAAGATGAGTGCTGTCGATGGGGCGTTCTTAGCAGAAGAAAATGAAGATCAGGATGACTAGTTAATAGTATATGATTGTATATAAAAATCTCGGTTAGATTATCTAGCCGAGATTTTGCGTATAAGATGATATAATAGGCGACAATAAAGAAAGTAAAGGAGCGAGACCATGAAGCTGTTAGTAATCGAAGATGAGGTTATGCTTAATAGAAGTATAGTAAAGCTTCTAAAGACTCAGCAGTACAGTGTTGATGCGGCATATGATGGGGAAGAAGCGATTGACTACATAAGAGCAACTAATTACGACGTAATAATTTCAGATATCATGATGCCTAGACTTGATGGACTTGGTGTGCTTAAGTATCTAAGAAATCATCAGATTAAGACGCCTGTCCTCATGCTAACAGCAAAGGATACGCTTGAAGACAAGGTGACTGGGCTAGATGCTGGTGCGGATGATTACCTCGTTAAGCCTTTTGAATTTGATGAGCTCCTCGCACGCATCAGAGTTATGCTGAGACGCAATAATAGAGAGATTCTCATGAGTACCGTGCAGTTTGGTGATTGCTGCTTAGATTTTATAAAGAAAACAGTTACCAAGAATTCGTATCTAGTAGACCTTACATCCAAGGAGTACGCCCTGCTAGAGTGTTTGGTTAGGCATCCTAATGTTATATTGAGTAGAGAGCAGATCAGAGAACATATCTGGGACTTCGACTATGAGGGTGAGTCGAACATTATCGATGTATTGGTAAAGAACATTCGCAAGAAGCTAGAGGATCCGATGGTCATAGTGACGAAGAGAGGTATGGGATATGTATTCAAATCAGAAGAAAAGGAATAGAAATAGAACCATCGTCTCGAGGGTTACTTGTTGGTACACGGTATTTGTAGCAGCTATATTTATTGCAATGTTCAGTGTAGCGCTTGTGCTTTCTGATACGTGGTCGAGTTATACAACCAGAACAGAGCTCGAACGAGCAACGATGGGGATGGCTTCAGACCTCGATGATTTTGAGTCCTATGACGACGGTGTATATTTTGCAATATACAGTAAGGATAAAAAACTCGAGCGAGGCACGCTGCCACAAGGGTTTCATGAAAATGCTCCATTTTCATCAGGAGAGATATCGAAGTACAGTTCTGATGGCTTAAATTATTATTACTTTGATACGTATAACAAAGAGGAGCAGAAATGGGTTCGTGGAATTCATTCCATCAAATGGCTGAGCTATGAGCTGAAACTATTTCTGCTTGCAATTGTTGTTCTTGCGCCTCTTTCAATGATTGCAATGTCACTTGGGGGTAGAAGAATACTTAAGCGCGGTTTACTTCCGATAAATGATGTTACTAAAATGGCAGAGGATATCACGGAGAGTCGTGACTATACGAAGCGCATCAATACTTTGTATAAGCATTCGTATGATGAGACGGCTAGGCTTGCAAATGTATTTAATAAAATGATTTTCTCTATACAGGAAAATTTCGATAAGGAGAAGCAGTTCAATCAGAACGTATCGCACGAGCTCAGAACACCACTCTCGGTGATAATGGCAGAAAGTGAGTTCGGAGCGAAATACGCTGACGATTTAGAGAGTGCAAGGGAGTCCCTTGAGGTAATAAACCACCAGGCTAAACTGATGAAGGATATGACAGAGCAGATTCTTGAGCTTTCTAAGGCCGAGCAGTTATGTTGGTCTGATTTAGATAGGCTGTCGCTTTCGGAGCTCGTCACAGAATACTGCAGACAGCACGAGCGAAAGTGGGTAGAATCGGGACTGAAATTTGATATAGAGATTCAATCGGATATATGGATTTATGGTCACAAATTGATGCTTTACCGTGTGCTTGATAATCTCGTGAGCAATGCGATTAAATTTTCTAAAACGATGGTGTTAATAAAGTTGGAGCGTGATCATGGGCAAGGTTTTGGCGAGAATCAAAAGAACATATCGTTTAAGTGCGAGAAACCCGAGGAAGTCACTGACCTTACGACGGCTACTTTAAAAGTAGTGGATGACGGAATCGGTATATCATTAGATCATATAGCTAAAAATCTCGGAAAGGTTTTATCAAGTCGATGAATCAAGAAATAAAGAAATTAACAGTGGGCTCGGACTCGGACTATCATTTGTGAGGGAGATTGCGGAGCTTCATAGGGCGGAGTTCAAGATAGTCTCAGAGGAAGGTGATGGTGCTGAGTTTAGACTCAAATTTATCATGTGTTAAGGAGCTATGCCTTCAATCTATGCTCTAACATTGGACTGCTAAAAAAACAAAAAGCAAAAAAACAAGGCTAAAAAAACAAAGAAAAGTTGTAGTAAATACCAATTTTATTGATTTTTGTAACATTAAGTAGTGCGTGTGCAATTTGCAAAATAGTGGACTTTCGTGTAAAATAAACGAAATTAGTTAAGAATTACTTATATAATGCGGTAGTGCGTTATATAGAGGTTTTTTGCATTATATCGTTAAAAGCTACGCTGTACATTTTGGTGCATGTGTAGCTTAAGATAAGTGTATTTATAAGGAGGGATTATGAAGGCAATTAGAAGCAAAGCGGTGTCCATACTGTGCTTGATGGCCATGATTATCACAACTGTGATATCTGGTATTCCATCAGTAAATGCGGCGGCTTCAGGTGCGTCATCAGGAACTAGTGCGTCAGTTTTCTCTGACACGATTAATTTTGGTCAGAGCGGTTCTCTTACGCTAAACCTAAAGCCTACTTCGCCTACGACAGTAAGGACAGAGACGAATATCACAACAGGGATTGAGATTGATGCGACGGCGCTGACGAAGCCAGTCGAGGGACTGTATCTCGAGATTGAAGTGCCAACGAAGCAGACATCGAAGAACCAGAACGATACCAACAATATCGCGGATGGGACTTATCTGGATAACTTTGCGACACCAGCTTCTAAGACGCAGCCTATTATCAAGTCAGAAGAGACAATCGTGACTAACGATGGGAAAACTATTAAGCGAATTTATCTGAACAAGATAGACAATACGGTAAGATTGCAGCTTCCATATGTAATGAGCTTTGCAGATAAGACCACACCAAGTGATTTTAAGCTTAAACCAGTAGTTCGCATGTATAGTGCTGATGGCACTAAGCTTTCTACACTTGAGGATAAGACTTATGGTGTTACTTATCCAAAGCCATGGCTCATGAAGATAGTTGCGGGAGAAGAGACAGACGACCAGCTCGTATATGCTGGTGCATCTAGCAGGACGAATCCTTCGTCTATTTCAGAAGATGGTGCATCGGACATCAACTACAACTTTAAATTGTATCAAGATTACAGAGCATATCGCTCAATTATAATTACTGATAAGCTTCCGACATATGTTGATAGCGCAGGCAATACAAGGACTGCAAAGTTTGATCCTGCAAAGAACCCTAACTGGACTCTAAGCGCCGACGGTAAGACGGTTACGCTAAGATTCGACATACCTACGGGCGTTAGGGATTTGCGCGATTACATCAGGGATAATCTGCCAGCTTATTCAAATCTCAAGCTGTCATTCCCAGGTGCAAAGTACATGAATGGATCCAATAGAGTAAACTTTACGAACACTGCAGAGATGCAGGGAATTCCATTCAATCCGGGCGCAGCTGAGGCTACTGTCGGAAAAGTCGCTGGAAATGAACACAATTTTGACGATGATACGAAGCGTTTTCGCTTAGCAGGTGATGACTACAACGGAGATGGAATGCTCGGCAAGAAAGGTCCGCTTACCATTCCGTTCGATAAGAACAGTCTCGCAGTAAGAGAGTTGGAATATGCTATCAAGCTGGTTAACAAGCTCGATAGACCGCTTACAGACATTGAGATTTATGAGGACGTTCAGAACACTGGCGGTCGTCTATTTATGACGATGATAACTGGAAACCTCGTAGGTGTAGGGTCGAGAGCAAACCTCAATCTCTCACAGCTAGAACTAAGAGGCTATAAAGCTGACGGAACGTACGATGTTATTCCACTTACTAACAATGGTGCAGCATGGATATTTAAGGGAGAGGTAAATTCTGATAGTAAGGCAAAGCTTCAGTCATACCTTGATCAGATTAATCAGGGCACTTTAGATACTGCAAATGCTGGTGCAGTTGATCCTAAGTACAAGAGAGTGGGTCTATACCTCAAGGATTTCACACTCGCACCTTCGGCAAACTTAGAGTTTAACCTCAAGATGATGTTTATCAATCCTTTTGGGGAAACCTATAACGATAGACCTATCAACAATACGGTTAAGGCCGATGTCAACAGGGTTAACGAAGATGGCTCCAAGACGAAGATGGATCTGTCTGGTAGCTGGAACTCGTACTTTACTCCTTTCACCGAGAAGGTGTGGTTAGGTAAGGAAACTCGCAATCAGAGGGTGGGGATGCCAAACGAGAGATTCACTGCCAGGGTAGGTTTTAGGCTTGATACACTCTCTGGAGCGCGCTACCTTAAGAATCCAACATTCGTTGACCTACTGCCAACCGGTGTTTCGTATGATCAGCTTACACATGTTGACCCGATAGTTGGTTCGAAACCAGTTCAGTCGGTGGAGTTCATTAAGAACTATAACGAGACTGGCCGCGATGCGGTTAAAATTGTTCTACCTTCAGGCTACGTATATGAATATGCGAATATGTCTTATGATATTGTCGATCTATATGTCAACAATGACGTAATACCTAGCAAGGCTGAGAATGATCAGTTAAATAATAATAATGATGTTTATTTCTACGCCGACAACTGGACAAAGGGAACGCCAGCAGATTTCGCTGGTCTCTATAATACGAACAACTTCGTAAAAGACACACTAGATATCAATATAAATGGTGTCGTGGATGAGACTATACTAAAGGCAACTGCCAAGGTTCTGGGTAACAACGTAGAGAGTATTCAGTCGGACAAGCACATAAGAAGCCTCGAGCCTAATACTCCAGGCGGTGCTGCTTTATACGGAAGGACATTTACAAGAAATACTATCTCGACAGATTTTGCCGATGTGACAAACACGAGCGGATTATTCCAGTATCGCCTAAGTGTTCGTAACTATTACAACATGGCGATGGATAAAAATCCTCATGTATGACGTGTTCCCACATGTAGGCGATGGCAGAAATTCTGCATTTAGTAACACCCTTCAGGGACCACTCGAGCTAAAGATCGGTTCTACAGATGTAAGCGATAATTACGATATATATTACCGCACGGATAAATATCCTGATAGAACGGACAAAAAAACGAGCTAACTAGCTCTGCTTGGACTAAGAACCCTGGAGATTACACTAAGGTCAAGGCTATAAAGATTGTAGGTAAGAATGGTACGACTTTGGAGCCGTACACAGTTCTGTCTGCATACCTCACGATGAAGGCCCCAACTTACGATCCTAAGCTATCAGAGGCTGTTGCTAACAACACATTCAGTGTTATATATAACGACGAAGTAAAGCTTCGTGAGACCGATGTTGTTTCTAACAAGCTGATTGATAAGATGGATGTTGAAGCAACTAAGAAGTGGGTTGATACTGAGGGCAATGAAATTGCAACTCCGGATGTTAACGAAATTACGGTAAAACTCTTTTGCCAATGGTGAAGATACTGGTAAGAGCGCTAAGCTGACAGCAGCGAATAACTGGAAAGTAAAGTTCACACAGCTTCGCCAGTACACTGTTGTTCAGAACAATGATGGCACTACAACTAAGACACCAATCGTTTATACGGTGAAGGAAGCTAACCAGAACGGAAATAACAAAGTAACATACAGTGGCAAGACATATGACGTTACAGCTAATTCTGTTCAGGTAAATCCAGCTTCGCCAACATCTCAGTTAGGCATCACCATTACCAACACGATGGAGCAGGAGAAGGTAGAAGTTTCAGGAACTAAGACATGGGATGATAACTTCAACCAGGATGGCAAGCGTCCGGCATCAATCAAGGTGAACCTACTTGCTAATGGCTCAAAGGTGCAGGAAAAGACTGTGAACGCTGACAGCAACTGGACATATACATTTGCAAACCTGCCTAAATACAAGGCTGGACAGGAAATCGCATATACAGTTACAGAGGAAGCTGTAGATGGATATACGGCTACAATAAATGGCTATGACATCAGTAATAAGCATAAGCCAGAGTATATTGATATCCCTGTAGAGAAGGTTTGGGTGAACGATAACAGTGTAATCAGCAGCCGTCCTAACAAGATTCATGTAAAGCTTTATGCTAACGATGAGATGATTGAGGAACGCGATATCAAGGCAGCTGATAACTGGAAGCATACATTTGCAAACTTACCTAAGTACAAAGGTGGCAAGGAGATTAAGTATGCTATAAAGGAAGATGCTGTAGGTGGATACACCACCAAGGTTACCGGAGATTCTGCTGGCTTTGTGATCACTAACACTTATGAGCCAGAGAAGCCAAACGTGCCAAAAACACCAGACAAGCCTAAGAAAAATGGACTACCTAAGACTGGAGATAGCGCAATACTAGTATTCTATGCAGGTGTGCTTCTACTTGCACTCGCAGGGCTAGCACTTTTTAATCAGAATGAGAAAGAGAATTTCTGAATAAAAAGTCATTTCTGACAATACAGATTGCTAGAACAAAATTATAAAAAAAGAGCATGATTGCGAATGTTTTCGTTGATTATGCTCTTTTGCTTTTTCTAAATGTCAAAAACATCCGCATGCAATACTTGAAAATTCAAGCTTAAGAGATGCTGCTCATAGTGACGAGCAAACCAAACACAAATTTGGTTAAAAATTTACCCACAAACTGACGTATAATGGTCAAGTAAGTTTTTTTAAACAGCTGCATTTACACCCAAGAGTTAAGTATCGATAAATAAAATCGAAATGAATAATTATGTAAAAGTGAACGATTTAATATTGAAATAACTATACATAATTGGTAAACTTAATTGGAGTTAGGAAATTAGCGTGTAAAATCAATGCAAAGGAAAATGATTATGAAGAGAGTAAGAAATTTTATTGGATGTCTACTATCTCTAGTTATGGTAGTAGGGCTCATGCTTCCTTTGGCGAGCATGAATGTTAACGCTGCAACACCAAGAGAGGTAACAGCTCGTGTTACTAAATTCTCTATCCAGAACATTGCTGGAGCGGACAAGAACAGCGTATATAAGGGAGATACATTCTATCTAGCTATGGAATGGGATGCGAGTGCAAATGGTGCCAACATGCGTGCGGGTGACTATTTTGACATCAAGCTTCCAGACCAGGTGTTCTACCCAGGTGGGGCTGAAAAACTAGATTTTGATATATATGATTTAGACGGCAATACGGTAGTAGGTAGGGCACATATCACACCAGGTGCTAACAACCTTGGCGGCAAGGTAAGAATTACCTTCAACAACTGGGTTAACGGCAGAGAAGATGTTAAAGGTAAGATCAGTATAGCTGCAAAGCTTGAACTTTCAAAGATAACTCTAGATGCTGATAACACGCTTAACATCACAGTTGGATCGAAGGTGCTTCCAATTACATTCCACGTTTACGGACCTGGAATACTTCCACCAGAGATTCTCGGCAAGTGGGGCAGCGCTGCTCCTAATGCTAATGAGGCAAGATGGACTGTACGTATAAACCATAAGAAAGACACGCTCACTAACCTAGTATTTTCCGATAAGCTCACAGATGGACAGGGAGACGAGAAGTACATCCCAGGAAGCTTTGTTTTGACAGAGACAACTATCGATGCAAGTGGATACGAGCACGGTACACCAACAGTTGTTGATATAACTGGCAAGCTGAATATCGCTGCAGATGGAAGATCATTCAGTCTAAGAATGGGAAATATAGGACAGAAGCAGTACATACTCGTGTATCGTTCGACATACCACCCAGGAACCTTGCTCAAGAACCTTGCGCAGCTAGTTGCAAGTGAGCAGAGAACAGAGATTGTTTCCAACTACAAGGTTATGAATTCCTCTGGGGATGCTACTGGAATATTCTCCAAGACAACTGTAAAGGTTGAGAAGAAGTGGGTTGGAAAAGCTAAGGATTCCGCAACTGTTAAGCTGTATGCTAATGGTGTGGATACTGGCAAATCGGTCGTTCTAAATGCTGCAAATAACTGGAAGGGTGAATTTGCAGAGGTGCGCAAGTACAACGATGATGGTGAGAAGATAGAGTATACCGTTAAAGAGGCGGATTCTGCTGGATACACAGTAAAGGTGACTGGAACTCAGGAAGATGGCTTCACTGTTACTAATACAGAAATCCCGCCAACAACTCCAGGACCTAAGACTCCAAAGAGCAGACTTACACCTAAGACTGGAGATAGCAACAACATCGGTATGTACGGATTGATTCTACTAACATCAATCGCAGTTACAGGTGGACTAGTTATGAGAAGAAAGAGTCTCTAATTTCGCGATAAAAATAGAAATAACATTGTATTTTATAAAAACAATATATAAAAAGATGGTGCCCGGGCACCATCTTTTATTGTTTAAAAAATAATATTAGGGTGCAAAAACCCTTGCATTCCAGTGCAATGAAGATATTGATCAAGTAATATTGACTTGTATAGTCTAAAATTGAATAAATATGCATCTTGTGATAGACTAATACAGTTACGTATAGACGTATTAAAAAGGAGGAAGTATGAGCAAAACTATCTCAAAAAAATACTATCGTGCATGCTCGCATTAATAGTAGTGATTACGGGGGCAATGCCGAGTATAGGAGCAGTTAGTGCAGCGACCAATGACCTGAAGATTACTTCAGCTAAGGTAATCAATTCAGAGACTGGAGCTGTTGTAGCAGATCTTATGGCGGGGCAGAAGCCTGAACTAAAGGTTGGAACAACGTATGCACTGGATGTGGATTATAACATACCGCAGGAGCTTCGAAATTCCGATACTTATTTTACAGCAACACTTGAAATGGGCTTTACTTCAAGTCGCTTCCAGGTGCTACTTTCACACAGGGACCGATTACGGCAACTGGTTTTGAAGAACTCGTAAAAGCGCCTACAGGAACCGGAACATCCCCATACAATTATCCGACAGCAGGTTCTGCAAAGTCACGCTCGGGAGACGTGACTTTTAAGACCAAGAAGGGGCTCGATTCAGCTGCTTCTCATAAGGAAATGATATTTACAGTCGATGAGGCGTATATCAACCAGGATAAGAATCAGGTGCTCTCAGGAGCGATTAAAGTTCGCGTTGGTACGAGTGTGGCTAATGCGACTGATTCAAAAAACGTATGACGTTATTGCTGCGGATGAGTTTTCATATGGGTTCTGGAACGACCAGAGTTCAGAGGTTATATCTAAGGGAGATACAACTTCCAGGATACAGACTTCAACTACTTTTTCGCATGCATGGAGCAATATCAGCAGCAATGCGTTAACTGAAGCTAATAGCAAAACGACTGTTGAAATTGTTTATCCTAAGGATGTTGAATTAATAGGCCTTGAAGAGACGAGTCTGTATCGTGCAAATGGAACTGTTGAATCAACAACTGTCGTTGGAGAGAATAAAGTATCTGTAGTGTCTTGGAATGAGCCTGGTTCATATAGCGGAGTACCTACGTTTAAACCACATATCAAGGTTGATACGAACAGTACACGTGCAAATGGTAGCTCTTTTAGCGTACAGATTAAGAACCTACACAAGACAGTTTGGAACGATTCACCTAATGTGGATAGAACTAGTAAGAATAACATTGCAACTCTCAATGTACAGCTAATCGACGGTTCTGATCCTGAGTCGATTAAGAGCAGAACGACAGTTCAGAGCGCTCCGAACTGGTCCTATAAGAAGCATGATACATATAATGTAAGATTAGGATCACTTCTCATCAAGAATGATCTTGCTATCCCATCTCGCAAGGCTAAGACTATCGAGATGAAGCTAGATACTACTAATAAGGCTATCATCAGAGGTGTGACTATTCCTTATAAAGCAGGAATGACGTATGGACCTATTCACTGGACTGCTTCCGATGGAACTAGCGGTACTGCTGATCCTAGCATCCTCGAGACGTCAGGTGGAGTATCTGCGCTTATCAAGAATACTAAGCTAGGGCTCGATATCAATACATCCATTAAATCCATCAAGGTAGATATTGGCAAACTGCCAGCTGGATACGATGGGGTGAGACCTAACTCAGACCTTCTAGACGGAAACAAGCTGGGGCCAGGGGAATTCTATGGATGGAGCTACATACCAGCAGGAGTTTTTCGGTACATGGAAGAAGGGTGAGAAGGACGACGTAGTAAGCAAGATTAGTTTCTACAATTCTGACGAAACGCCTTCTGAAGCTGACACAGTTACGACAAAGGCTTCAAGTAGAGCGCCCGAGGTTCTAAACGGTGTCGGAAGCATTAACAAGACGCAGGTTCTTGGCGGTGACGAGTTCAAGATTACAGGTCGCATCAATGATGCTAACTGGGACTGGAATCCATTACAGGAGCCAGTTATCTACGTAATGATGCCAGAGGGATTCAGCTATAAGGATTTAACCATTACAAACGGAACACTTGGAAATCCAGAGTATGTGGGCGAGTACAGAGATATAAATGGCACACCTGTAAAAGTTTGGAAATACAAGGTGGATATTGGCAATGAGACTAGAGGTCAGTATCAGCCAGACTTCTCGATCAAGTCGATGAATATGAGTATGTCCGTAACCACTAACGAGAATGCGGCAAAGGGCACATACCATATAAATGATTTCTTTGCATTTACAACTAAGGATTTCAAAGAAATCGGTGCTGTGATTAAGCCTGAAAAGTGGGATAGAAGCAACTGGTCTACTAATAATAGCAGATATGCGAAGACTGAAAATGGCAAGGCAAAGAGTGTGTTCGATGACAAGGTGAATTCTGGTGAGTTCATGGTGTCGCTTTCGGAACGACCAGGAGTTACAGTGCAGCAGGCAGCTGCAGTGCGAGGAGACTCAAAGCTTCTTGTCGAGGATAAGACTACTGGCGAGAACAAAGAGTATAAGTATGATCCGACTAGTGCAGAGACTAAGACGGATACTACGCCAGTACTCAAGAGAGGCGATAAGGCGACGCTGAGAGTTACTCTTAGAAATAATGCTGCTCAAGAGCTAGATCATGCTAACGTATTTGTGCCGCTACTCAATAAGGATGTTAACTTCGGGGCTAGCTTTAATCCAGAAGGAAAGTACAACTTCCCGCTTAAGCTAGATTCCGTAAAAGTTTCGCCAAACTTCAAGGTTGAATACATCAAGCTTCACCCTGGTAAGACATATAATGTTAATAAGGCGCCAAGCGCTTCAGATTACGACGTAGTGACTGACCCAGCGGATGCGGATATGGTTCATCTAGTTTCGACTAAACCTTTGGCGGAAGGCGACGGCGGCTCGATAGATGTTGTATATAAGGTAGCATCCGATCTGTCCTATGACTATAACGAGAAGATTGACGTTCTATCGCCGGTACTCGATTACGATATCAGCGGTAATAAATCAATTACTACGCTCGCAGCATCGGCTATCACAGTTTCTATTCCAGAGCCTGAGAAGGTTGAGGTTTCAGGAACTAAGACATGGGTTGATGCAAATGACCAGGATGGCAAGCGTCCAAGCTCGATTACCGTTAAGCTGTATGCCGACGGTAATGACACTGGCAAGACTGCGACTGCTAATGCGGCAGGCAATTGGAACTATTCGTTCGGAAGAGTTCTCAAGTACGACGATAGCAACAGAGAGATTAAGTATACAGTCAAGGAAGTTGCTGTAGATGGATACACATCTAAGGTGACAGGCTATAATATCGAGAACACTCATAAGGTTGAGAAAACCATTGTTTCTGGTAAGAAGACTTGGGATGATGCGAATGACCAAGATGGAATCAGACCTAACGGTGTTACCTTTAAACTCTATGCAGACGGCGTAGATACTGGTAAGACAGCGACTGCTGATGCATCGAGCAACTGGAAGTATAAGTTCGAAAACCTCGATAAATATAAGGCGGGAAATGTCGTTACTTACACTGTAAAGGAAGCTTCGGTAAACGAGTACACGGCCGTTCAGGATGGGTTCAACTTTATCAACAAGCACACGCCATACACAAGATCAGTTAAGGTTACAAAGAAGTGGGCTAACGATGTAGCCGGTGACAGACCTTCATCAATTAAGGTTCGCCTTATGGCAGATGGGACTGAAGTAGCAGATAAGACTGTTACACCGGATGCAAATGGTGATTGGAAGGCTGAATTCGATAATCTACCTGTCAATAAGGACGGAAACAAAATCAAGTATACCGTCAAGGAAGATCAGGTGCAGGATTATACAGTAACGTATACCGGTGATGTGGACAATGGATTTATAATTACGAATACCCACATCGAGAAGCCAAAGCCTAGTAAAACGGGTAAGAAGCTCGTAAAGAGACACGGTCCTAAGACTGGAGATATGACAAATGTTATGCTTTACGGTGTAGTGCTTGTAGTAGCGATACTTGGATTGCTATTCGCTTTCATTAGAAGACGCAATAAATAATAGGTAACTGCAAGCTATCCGAATTATCGGGTAGCTTGTTTTTTTAAGATTTGCTAGTATATATAGAAATAATCACCGCATCTGATGTATGCGACGCGGATGAGTGAATAGAAAGGTGAATATAATGAGTAAAAGAGGTGAGCTTGCAGTTGAACGCAAGCACAATGGATATAACTGTGCACAGGCGGTTGCTTGTACATATGCGGATTATGTAGATATTGATGAGGAGACGCTATATGCACTCAATCAAGGGTTTGGGGGTGGACTTGGAAGTCTTGACGGTCACTGTGGAGCTTTGTCTGGAGCAGCTGTTATCCTCAGCCTTCAGGGTGAGGATAAAGTAAAGACCGTCGGAGATATGCGAGAGATTACGAAAAAAATTTTTAAGGAACGCAATTCCTCCCTAATATGTAGAGAGCTAAAGGGTGTAGACAATGGAAAGCCGCTCAGAAGATGTGAGGACTGTGTACGAGATGTGTGCGAATTTCTTGAGGACCATTTGGATATATAAAACGGCAAACTTATATCGATATTGACGTAATGAAAATAAAATATATAATCGTCTTGATAGTATGTTGTTTAATTGTGCATAAGGGAATGGCGATGCGCTGCTGTTTATTTTACGGATAATGCACGCGCAGCCCATAAAAAGGAAAGAACAATATGAAAGCAATTGAAGCATTATTTCCAGTATTTTTTTCATGCTCTTTTTAGGGCTACTGGCAAGAAAAAAAGGCAGTGGATTACATTTGCACAGAACGAAGGTGCAAAGAAGCTGGTATTTACGATTTTATTCCCCTTGCTCGTATACAAAGTACTTGTATCATCGGAGCTTAAGAGTACATTCCTTGTGCAAATCATATACATGGATATTATCTGGTTAGTGGTTCTGTTTATAGGATTTAAACTCACTCGTTTTACCGGGGAAAAATACGCGCACATATCGCCGTACTTACTCGTGACTTGTGAGGGTGGGAACGTAGCACTACCGCTTTACATATCTATAGTCGGAGCGGCTCATGCAGTGAATATCGTTACCTTTGACGTAGCAGGGATATTAATAAATTTCGGAGTTTTACCAATTCTTGTGACTAAGAAAGTCGTGGGGCAGGTAGAGTGGAAAGAACTGCTCAAGAAGATATTTACTAGCTCGTTCATGGTTGCGGTTATTGGTGGCGTTTTTATGAACCTAACCGGGCTGCACAAAATGATTTTGGACATGGGGCTTGAAACAACTTTTAACTCAACGATGGAGCTCGTTATTACCCCGATTACAGGAATTATACTATTTACACTAGGATATGAGCTGAAATTCCAAAAGGAAATGATTTCTTCACTAGCAAGACTTGCATTAGTTAGGCTCGTTCTCTGCTCGATAATCATAGGACTGTTCTATGTGGTGTTCCCAGAGCTCGTAGCGGAAAAAGGTGTTCGAGATAGCAATTCTGCTGTACTTTATGTGCCCAACTGGATTCCCAGTGCCACTTCAGGTGCAGTCGCTCGTTACATCTGAAGATGATGAAAGCTATATGTCGGCATTTATTTCGCTGTTCCTTGTTATAGCTCTCATTGCATATACACTTATTACAATATTCGTGGCATAACGAATGATAGTGATATAAATTTTAATGATACGATATATATTATGGAGGATATTATGAGTGAGATTAAGAGCCCATGGCCAGGGCCGAAGGGATTGATTCCAGTAACTAGCGGTAAGGCGGAGGATGCAAATGTATATAACAGAGCATACCTAGATAGCATTCATGTGGAGATGCGCGCAATTGATGCAGTTGAGCCTAATCTAGAGTGTGAAATCTTCGGAGAGAAATTCGCATCTCCGATTATGATGCCTGCATTTTCGCATCTCAATAAGGTTGGCAAGGATGGCAAGAAGCCTATGGTTCAGTATACGGAGGCTGCGCTAGAGCTAAATGTGCTAAATTGGGTTGGCATGGAGCCAAATGATGAGTATGCGGAAATTGCCGCTGCTGGGGCTAAAACGGTACGAATCATTAAGCCTTTCATGGATCATGATAAGATTTTAGATGAGATAAAATTTGCAGAAGAGCATGGGGCCGTTGCTGTTGGTATTGATATCGATCATGTGCCTGGAACCGATGGTAAATATGATGTTGTAGACGGGTTCCCTCTCGGACCAGTTATGAAGACTGACCTTGAGAAGTATGTAGAGGCGACTAAGCTACCATTTGTAGCAAAGGGAGTTCTATCTGTTCAGGATGCAGTAAAAGCAAGAGATGCGGGATGCAAAGCTATTGTTGTATCGCATCATCACGGCAGAATTCCTTTCGGAATCGCACCAGCCCAGATATTGCCAAGGATCAAAGAAGCGCTAGATGGAAGTGGAGTTGCGATATTTGCAGATTGCTCTATCGACACAGGTTATGATGCTTACAAGCTTCTCGCACTTGGTGCAGATGCGGTGTCTGTTGGACGCGGAATACTTGGACCGCTTCTAAAGGAGGGTACGGAAGGAGTTACGAAGAAGGTTGTAGAAATGAATCAACAACTTTCGGAGTTGATGATGTATACCGACGTAAGAGATGTACACCTATTCGATGAAACAGTGTTATACATATAGGTATAGGTTAAACTTTGTAAACTCTAAAATTTTTAAAATGCACTGCGTATTATTTAACTAATGCAAATGTGTGATGTAAGCCTTGTAAATTAACGGGTTGATGAATATATGAGGTGCCGAAAAAGAGGTGCCACATATAGATGTTTTTAGAAATAGCAGAGTAAATATAGGGAATTTATGCGAGTTCACAATAGGTGAGCTCGTTTTATTGTTTTAAATAACAAGTTTAGCTCTTGTGGAGAATTATCAATTGTAACACATACATAAAAAAATATGTGATAAAGTATTGACAAAGTTACGAAATAAGCTAAAAATGTACATAACAACAGAAGAAATTATTAATTAAATAGAAAAATCTTGATTAAGGAGGAAAATGATATGGTAAGTGCAACAGTTGGTTTTATTATTTCGGGAGGCTGCATGGCCTTATCTTATGCTTTAATCAAGATGGCATACAATAGAAAGCAAATATGGTAGAGCGTTCCACTAGGGAACATACCATCAGTAACATTTTCTCTATATTCCTAAAATGCGAGGGGCGAGCTAAGAGTGCTCGCTCTTCGCATTTTTAGCGCATTAATGTGAAAAATTAAAAAAATTTACAAAAAAACCTCTTTACAAAGTTAGATGGCTCTAATATAATAAACAACAGTTAGAGATAACTAACAATGCAGTATATAATTACCAGGAGGTGTTTACATGTACGTAATATATTGGAGTGCTACAGGCAACACTGAAGCAATGGCTAACGCTGTTGGTGAAGGCATCGGAGCTGATGCTAAGGTTGTGTCTGTATCTGAGGTGAGCGTTGCAGATGTAAAGGGTGAGGACAAGCTTGCTCTAGGATGCCCTGCTATGGGAGCAGAGGTACTCGAAGAGGAAGAGTTTGAGCCATTCATCGAAGAGCTAGAGGGCTGCTGCTCAGGTAAGAAGGTTGTTCTATTCGGATCGTACGATTGGGGCGATGGCGAGTGGATGCGCTCATGGAAGGAGCGTATGGAAGGCGCTGGCGCTGTAGTTGTAGAGGAGCCAGTAATTTGCAACAACGAACCTGATGATGCGGGACTAGCACAGTGCAAGGCTCTAGGAGAGGCACTAGCAAACGCTTAATCATACCTAAAGCGAATGCTTGTGACCAGAGATGGCACATTCGAATAATCGTACAGATAATATAAATACAAATAAGCTTAATAACATTAAGCAAATCCAAACCATAATAATCATACTTTCAACCTACATATTTAAGTCATTTTGTTAATCGCCAAAAGCCGGGGGCATAAGCCTCCGGCTTTTGGTTTACGCCTATACCTTCGTATCTTGAAAGCTCATTTGGTCAGAAATATAACCCTAAAAGCCACTGGGCAAAATGGCCAGTGGCTTTTGTGAACGCTAAGTATTTTCGCTGCAGCTTATTACTTCAAGACATCCTGATTCTTCGTATATTTACGATACACATATATCATCAGTGCCAAGCTGATTACCTGAACTACTATGGACATGATACTACCTTCGAGTCCGAAACCAACATCGTAAGCAAAGCTCCCTCTAGCAGAATTCCTATCTAATACAAATATGGAATAAGAAGAAACCGAGCCGCTGTTAGGGAGTCCGAGCAGTATGTTCTGGGTGAAGTTCCATGTGGTATGGCATCCCATAGCCATCCAAATGCTGTCATAATAGAGAATCATCGCACCGAATACAAGACCTGACATAAATAGGTCGAGAATGGGCATTAAGGAAATATGATCATTTCCAAGGTGAATTGCCGTAAAAAAAACAGCTGTGATAATTGTTGGAATCCAGGGGTGCTTATATCTATATGCAATTCTCTGATACATAAATCCACGGCAGGCAAGTTCTTCAGCTGACGACTGGATGAATACAACTATGAACATCAAGAGTATTGGAAAGAACTCGAATTTATCGAAGCTGAGCTTTATATCTCCATGCAGGTATGCGGTCAGAGCACATGTACCATTCATGAGAAAGCCTATCCCAAATCCTATAAGTAGGTTCTTGAAGGTATTCCCCCCGTTTTTGTACTTTATCTTATCAAGTATGTAGCGGTTTTTCTTGATTAGCACAATTGCGAGTATGAATGAGAGCCATATAGCCCAGAATGGGAAATATAGGTTAAATGTCTCGGAGTAATCTGGATTATATATTCTTACTGTAAATAAAAAGAGACATTATTTCGCCTAATGCGATAAGCATAAATGTTAATAATGAAATCCAGAGCACGTTATCTCTGAGTCCGTACTTCTTATCACTGGTGTCTATCATATTGATTGTTATACTCCTTCAAAAAACTTTTAATATATAAACAATACGTGCTACTAAAGCACGCAAGCCATAAGATTATAACATAGGAAGCGAAGGAAAAGCTGTATATCGATATGTGCACTTAGGTGAAGAATAATTCATATAAATAATTTTGCGCAATTGATTTTAAAGTGTTATAATCAAGCTGAAAGGAGATGTAGCTGATTACTACATCTTGAGATTAACAAAAACTTATATGGAGGGTAAAATTATGGCTAATAAGAAATACGCAGGAACACAGACAGAGAAGAACCTAGAAGCAGCTTTTGCTGGTGAGTCAATGGCTCGTAATAAGTATACATATTTTGCATCAAAGGCTAAGAAGGAAGGATTTGAGCAGATTGCTGCACTATTCCTCAAGACAGCTGAGAATGAGAAAGAGCATGCAAAGCTATGGTACAAAGAGCTTAACGATGGTGTAGGTGATACTGCATTCAACCTTGAGGATGCTGCAAATGGTGAGAACTATGAGTGGACTGACATGTATGAAGGCTTTGCTAAGACTGCTGAGGAAGAAGGTTTCCCAGAGCTAGCAGCTAGATTCCGTCTAGTAGGTGAGGTTGAGAAACACCACGAAGAGAGATATCGTGCACTTCTCAAGAACGTAGAGATGAAGGAAGTATTCGAGAAGAGCGAAGTTAAGGTGTGGGAATGCCGCAACTGTGGACACATCTGCGTTGGAACTAAGGCGCCAGAGGTTTGCCCAGTTTGCAATCACCCACAGTCATTCTTTGAGGTTCACGCAGAAAACTACTAAGGAGATAGTCCATACGAGCTTATCTGGGCTTCGGTTCGCCGAAGCCCTTTTTTTATAGGGTATAGAGATGATTGAAATTAGAGAGATACGAAAAAGAATATAGAACTGGCGACTTTGTTCAGACAGCTCTTGATGGGGGTATCGGTTACTTTTTAGAGATAATGAATTTGTAGCGGTTCTCGGACCATCTGGTTCAGGGAAGACGACGCTGCTAAATATTCTTGGCGGCCTTGACACTGCTGACTCGGGCGAAATTGTTATAAATGGTACATCGACGAGAGGTATAAGTCAGCAGATTGGGATACGTACAGAAACCATAGGATTGGATTTGTATTCCAGAGCTATAATCTCATCCCGCATCAGACAGTAAGGGCCAACGTCGAACTAGCGATGACGCTAACTGGAGTCGGTCCTGATGAGAGACGTATCAGAGCAGAGGAAGCATTAGATAAGGTTGGGCTTAGGGGGCATGAGAACAAGAAGCCGAGCCAGCTTTCTGGTGGTCAGATGCAGCGCGTGGCTATTGCTAGAGCTCTTGTAAATAACCCTGAAATCGTACTCGCAGATGAGCCGACTGGTGCACTCGATACAGAAACAGGCATCCAGGTTATGAATCTACTTAAGGAGATTGCCACAGATAGGTTAGTAATCATGGTTACGCATAATCCGGCACTAGCTGAGAAGTACGCAAGCAGGATTATTACACTCAAAGATGGAGCGATACTAGAGGATAATAAGGCTGTTACTGTAGATGAGTTAAATGCTGCTGCTCGCACTAAGATTGGTGAATCAGACGCTGGGAATAAGACTTCGATGAGCTTTCGTACGGCACTCTCACTTTCTTTCGCCAACTTGATGAGCAAGAAAGGCAGGACTGCACTCACGGCTTTTGCAGGTTCGATAGGAATTATAGGGATTGCAGCGATATTAGCTCTTTCAAATGGAGTAAACGGTTACATTGCTAAGGTCGAGGAGGACACGCTTTCATCGTATCCGCTTACTATTTCCAAGAGTGCGGCTGATCTCTCGAGCTTATTTTTCAGGAATGTCTGGAAACTCGAAGGATGAAAGCAAGGATAAGGATTCAGATGTGGATGACGAAGGGGGCTCAGCTTCGAATTCAGATTCGAGCGGGGAATCAGACAAGACAAGTAGTGCAGCCAAAGTCGAGGACAAGGAAATAAGGCAGAGGAACGTGCTCGGAAACGTCTTTGGCAGCACCCGCAAAAACGACCTAGTTGCCTTCAAGAAATATCTCGATTCAAAGGGCAACAAGGTCCGCCGAAATGCTGCAGTAATCACCTACAACTACGGAGTTACACCGCTCATATACCAGACAAAGAGCAGTTCAGATCCAATTCAGGTCAACGCTACGGACGGCATGGATGCGAATTATGAGAGCTTCGGTCTGCAGAACTCAAGCAATACTGGATTTTACCAGATGCTAGATAATGAAAAGCTTCTGAAGCAGCAGTACGAAGTCGTGGCAGGAAAGTGGCCTCGGAAAGCGACAGAAGCCGTTCTAGTCCTAAACAAGGATGGTTCAGTGTCAGATGCCACACTATATCAGCTCGGATATTACAACCGCAAGGAATATGACCGTGCTATGATCAAGTACAGAGAGACTGGCAAGCTAGAGATGGACACACAGACGAAGAGACCGTTTAGATACAAGGACGCTCTCAAGCTGAGCTATAGCGTGATTTCATCTGGAGAAATATATTCGTACAACTCAGCAACTGGAACATGGCTGGATCAGTCCAAGAATAAGAGCTTCTTAGCCGGTAAGCTTGATAACGGAATCAAGCTTAAGGTAGTTGGAGTAATAAAGCCAAACGGCAAGACCAGATCAAATGCACTTCAGCCAGGCGTCGGTTATCTGCCATCTCTAACATCACAAGTTATCGATAGAATGAAGGACGCAGATATAGTTAAGCAACAACTTGCGAATCCGGAAGTGGATGTATTTACGGGCAAGTCATTTGCAGCTCTCAAGGAGGAAAAACGGTGCAGACTTCGATATGGGCAAGCTGTTTAGTATCAACCAGTCTATGCTAGCTAGTGCATTTAGGTTCGATGCTTCCAAGCTGCAGAAGGTATTTGGAATGAGCTCGCTGGCAAATCTTGACTATTCGAAGGCTTTGTCAAACGTCGATACGACGAGCCTTGCTCAGAACATGATGAGCGAATTAGTGCAGGGAGCTGGCGGAATTCCCAGCATATCTGCAGCAGCAGAATATAACACTGACCCCAGCAGAGCAGTCGATGATTACTACTGAGACGAGTCAGCTAGTGGCAACGCTACTTGCAGGTTATCCGGCATTTGCAAGTGACTATGCGACTAATCACCCTGGTGCGGCTCAAAACGAGATAATCACAGCGTATTTGTCCAGTGATAATTCGAGGACAGCTATCTCAAGTACAGCGACACGTATAGCGCAGAATCTCGGCAGGAGCGACCTTAGAGGCACGATAGAGAGGGCACTAAATAACTACATGCAAGGCAGAATGACCAAGATAATGGGTAAATTCATGAATCAGGTTATGACTGAAATGCAGAAGCAGCTCGGTGCGCAGATAAGTGAAGGAGCGGCTATGAGCGGAGAGATGGCAGGGGCGCTACAGAGTGTGTTTAGCGTAAATCCTTCGGCTTTTTGCAAAGGCATTTTTCACTAAATATGGACCAGACGCAGATGGCGGCGCTGTTCTCGCAGTTCATGAATAACGGCATCGTGACATACGACTCAAACCTCAAGAAGATGGGATATGCGGATAAGTCGAGTCCTGAATCCATATCAATCTACCCGAGCAGCTTTGAACACAAGGACAAGGTAATCGATGGAATAGACAGATATAATGCCCGCATGAAGAGGACGGGCCATAAGTCGCGTGTGATCACATATACGGATATTATGGGGACTCTGATGTCGTCAGTTAAGGATATCATAAATATGATAAGCTATGTGTTAGTGGCATTTATCAGCGTATCGCTAATCGTTAGTTCAATCATGATAGGAATTATCACCTATATATCGGTCCTTGAGCGAAGGAAGGAAATCGGAATCCTACGTGCAATGGGTGCCTCGAAGCGCAATATTGCAAATATATTTAATGCAGAGACATTCATCGAGGGCTTGCTATCGGGAGTGTTTGCGATAATTTTTGTATACCTCGTGAGTATTCCAATCAATGCGATTGTGCTGTCTTCATTTAACGTTGACCACATAATGAACCTGCCTATTAGAGCTGCTTTGGTGCTGATTGGAATTTCGGTATTTCTAACATATATAGCCGGTCTAATTCCATCTAGGTCGGCGGCAAAACGCGATCCAGTGGAAGCACTGAGGAGCGAATAATTGCTGTCATATAAAAAAATATAATTAATGCGGTAAGATTAATTCATAATACTGAAAATACCGTCAAAAGCGTGAGTCAACAGCGTGCGAGGCCTTTCGGCTATCACGTGAGGCTCGCGCTTTCTTGTTATATTTATAAAATCATATTATGATTATAGGTACCTATGCACGGGGATATTTTACTAAGAGGAGGTAGAGTATGACAGGTTATAAGAAAAAGAACAGTCATAATGGTTATCGGGCTGATAGCTCTGATTGGGCTAGTGGGCTGCGGTAAGAATGGTGGATATGGAAGCTTGTCTGATGAAGAGAGAATCGAAAAGGGACTAGACGCTTTCGCGCATCTGAAAAACGGAAAGATTCAGATGAAGAGTCATCTTAAGTATGATTTGAAGGAAGCTGCGGGGGCGGAGTCAAAGGTTGACTTAAACATCACCTTCAATGGAGATTTTGAAAAGAGCCCAGATCACCTGCTTGGTGTGTATGATAATGGTAAAGACAAATATGATTATTATCATGATGCGATTTCAGAGTACTCAAAACCAGCAGGAACGGCAGAGTGGACTAATAACACAGAAAGCACAAAAAAAAGACATTATAATCAGCCAAATGGAATAAGTAGAGAAGCTATTGAATTCCTTAAGACAAAGAAAAAAGACATAAAGGTCACAGATGACAAGGAGACTTTCACTATTGTGTACGAGACTGACGATATAAAAGCTGCTCGGAGCTAACGGTGATTTTCTTGTTGGCGGAAGCTATAACGGACCTATCTATGTCGATAGTGATACTAGCGACAAATTAAAGATGGAGCTTACCGTTTCTAAGAAAGACTTCAAACCGTTGTCTGTAATGTACACATGTGAACAGAATAATCCTAAGCTAACTGTCAAGTTTAAGAGCACTGTTAAATATTCTAAGCAAAAATTCAGGTGTAAGAGTCGAAGTGCCAAGCGGCATCAGTAGCGCCGCAAGCAACTAGAAAGGGGGATTATGATGAATAAGAAACAGAGACTATTTGCGATAGTAATTGCGTTTGTTTTGAGCCTATCCCTCATGTCCTTTAAGAAAGGTGCGAGTTCAGACGTAGACAACTTCGTTGAAAAGCTGCGCAAGGCGGAAAACCTAGAGTACGATGTAACTATTTACAATAAGGGCAATTCTTCCAACAGTGAGATGAAGAAGTTCAGCTCCGATACGACAATTAAACATGGCTTAATTCAGTTCAATCCACAGGTATACAGCGAGTATGAATTAAGTGGATATGGGACAACTAACGATGAGGCTGAGATTGCGAAGGCGAATCGCATCTTCTGAAGTGCCGACGACCTAAGTAGCTATACGAGGCTGTATTCGCCAGAACCAGGCAAAGGATATAAGGGATTCACTTCTCCAAAGGAAAATGGATGGGCATGGATAGATAAGGATGATCTCGAGGCTCCGGAAGTTGGGCGTAACGAAGAAATACTTAAGCTGTATGAGAAGTATGCTGACAAGTTCAAGAAGACGGAAGATGGCAACTATATCTATTTAGATTATAAGGGCGATGTATCGAAGGACTTTAGTCAGGTGGGAAAAGCCCAGAGAGCTTTTGCAGATACTAAGGTATTTACCTCAGGAAAGAGATATATCAAGTCAGTAAAGCTGCGCATCCATCTAGTTATAGCTAAGAAGGATAAGGCTACTGGCGAAAAGATGGTGCCAAGTGAAGCCCACATCCAGATTAAGGCAAAGGGAAAAATCGACGGAGCGGGAGTTAAGCTAGCTAATGAGGATAATTTTATCGCTTCATATCGTGATATTAACAAAGTTAAAAAGTATTGAAAAACCAGCGGGAATTTAATAACTGCACTTATGCGCGACATAATATTAATTGCAAAAGTATACTAATTAAGTTATGATAGCAATAACCTACGCACGGGGATATTTTTACAAAGAGGAGGTAGAATATGACAGGTTATAAGAAAAGAACAGTCATATTGGTTATCAGTTTGATCGCTTTACTTGGGATTGCTGGATGCGGAAAGTCTGGAGGCGGCGAGAATCTAACCAAAGAACAGAAAAATTGATACGGGACTAGATGCCTTTTTACAATCTAGATGACGGAAAGGTTCAGATAGAAGCTAAAACTGACTATGTCCGTCATCAACCATCAGAGGGACAGAAGGCAGAGGGCTTTAATAAGTACTCGTATAAGGGAACCTTTGAGATGGGTCCAGTTAGAGCCCGCGGAAAGCTAAACTATGCAAATGATTCTAAAAAGGGATCTAGAGAAATCTACGGAACCGACGGGGCAGAATATAAAAAAGAAAAAGGCGATAAGGCCTGGAAGCAGGATATTTATACCAGTAAGTGGCGCAATCAGCCAACTGGATTCAACCGCGACTTTATCGCTTTTCTACAAACAAAGAAGAAAGACATCACTGTTAAAGAGGATAAGAAGACTTACACACTTCGCTTTGAGTCGACTGATATGAAGCTTCAAGATGAAAATGGTGACCTCTTCTTTGGTGCAATGTTCAGGCCAATCATTGTTAGCTCTAGTACCGACACAGGAAAGCTGGTTGCTGAATTAACCGTTTCTAAGGAGGATAATAAGCCGCTGTCATTCAAGTACACTTGTAATTATGATAGCAACGAAGTTAGCGCTAAATTCAAGGGCGTGGCAAAATATAGCGATCAGAACACTGGTGTTCGTGTTGAAGAACCTAAGGGCATTGATAAGGCTAAAGGTTACTAGGGAGGGGCAATAAAATGAGACAGAAACGAAAAATAGTTTTAGTAGTCATCGCCGTGATGATGGTCCTAACCCTTTCAGCTTGCGGTGGAAAAGGTGATGTTAAGACATTTGTAAAGAAGATGCAAAAGGTTGAAAACCTTGATTATGAGATCCATACCTATAGGAGATACGTAGCATCTCAGGGATCAGATAGACTGTTCAGGGGAGAATCACAGGTTAGACAAGGTAAGATGCAGCTTGACCCGCAGGTCTTCAGCGAATATTACTCAGAAGGTAGTTCTAATGTTCAGGAACCTGAGGATGTTGATGAGCACTTGATAAAAATTTGGAAGTTCGGACTTCATATTTAAGAGTGATAAGATATACTCCCCAAAGCCTAAGAAGGTATATATCGGCTCATCTTCGGTAACTAATAATTATGAGTGGGTCTGGAAAGAGGCAAAGGATATAAATCCTCCAGAGATAGGTAATAGCAAGACTTTCTTAGATATATACGAGAAATATGCGGACAAGTTTAAGCTGACTGAGGACGAGAACCATTACTATCTTGATTATAAAGGTGATGTGAGCAACAATCTGGATCAGATGGCCAAGCTTCAGGTAGCGATTATCCCTAAAAAGCAAAAATGCTTAAAAAAAGGGTAAGAAGGATGTAAAAGTCTTGCAAGATTGAAATTCACCTCGTGATGAAGAAGGGCAAGGGCGGGCCAACTCCTTATCAGACAAGGATAAAAGCTTATTACCAAGATGGATGTTCCTGAAATTGGAGGAGCAATCGACAACGAGGATTACTATCAGGCATATTACCGTGACATCAACGATGTGAAGGAAATCAAGAAGCCTCACGGATTTGATGCTAGCAAGGTGAAGAAGTCGCAATTCTAGGACTACCTGCGGATGATTATATTAATCGTCCGAAAAATAGCAGTAAAACAATGTACTAAAGCCGATAAAACAGGCTAAAACCGAATTTTTTTAAATAGAAAGCCTGCGCGTGAGCGCAGGGCTTTTTGCGTGGGATTCTGACAACCTTCACAGTTCATCGAGGATTTTCGGATACAATGTAGCCATAATTTATCGGGACATAAAGAGAGATTTGGAGGATAAACATGAGTATTTACGAGGGACTAAAGCTGAGAAGAAGTTACTACCAGCTGAATAAAGAGCTACCTGTTAGTACGGATGAAATTAAGGGTCTTATAAATGAAGTTACAGAGCTTGTGCCGGACGCTTTCAATATGAAGAGTGCGCGCGTAGTCGTTGCGCTTGGGGAGAAGCAGGATGAGCTGTGGGACGGCATCTATGATGCGTTTGACGGCAAAGTTGCGAGAGAGAAGATCGACGGATTTAAGGCTGCGGCAGGGACGATTCTGTATTTCTACGATGAAGAGGTAGTGCGTGGATTACAAGAGAAGTTTGCTGCATATACTGAGAACTTTCCAGTATGGGCGAATCAGGCTAACGGTATGCTTCAGATTAATATCTGGAGTGCGCTGCGTGAGCTTGGGGTAGGGGGCTAATATACAGCACTACAATCCTGTTATTGATGATTTCGTGCGTGAGAAGTTTGGAATTCCTAAGAGCTGGAAGCTCGTTGCGCAGATGCCTTTTGGTGGAATTGGTATGGAGCCAGCACCGAAAGATAAAGAAGACATATCGGAAAGAGTTAAGTTCTACGAATAGAGAGCTTAAAGGCGAACCTGTAAGAGTAAGAGGGTTATAGATGTGATCGTATATTCATGAAAAAATAAAGCATACAGCTTCCGAAATTAATCGGTGCTGTGTGCTTTTGTTCGTCTGTAGTTACTATTCCGACAACCGGTATGAGGGCGCTGTCAGCAATGCCATCTAGACTAGCACCTCTCCATCCATACCATCTGGAACTTCAATTCCCATGAGTGTCAGCAGAGTTGGCGAGATATCTGCCAGCTTACCGTGAGGGACCTTGAAGTTATGCGGTTCATTTGCGATATGGCATAGTGGCACTGGCGAAAGTGAATGCTTTGTAACCACGTTGTCATTGTCATCGAGCATGTAATCGGCATTTCCGTGATCTGCTGTGAGCAGAATCTGACCGTCCTTTGCCAGAACCTTGTCCACAATCTGCTGTACAAGGCCGTCGAGAGCCTCTATTGCACTAACCGCTGCATCGAAAACTCCTGTATGCCCTACCATATCAGGGTTTGCGAAATTTAAGATAATTAGATCGTACTTATCAGAGTCGATGGCTTCCAGCACCTTCTCGGTTAGGAGTGGAGCGCTCATCTCAGGCTGAAGGTCATATGTTGCAACCTTTGGAGATGGAATTAAGATGCGGTCCTCGCCCGGAACTGGATCTTCAACGCCGCCGTTAAAGAAGAATGTAACATGTGCGTATTTCTCCGTTTCAGCTATGCGAAGCTGAGTAAGTCCTGCGGCAGATACCACGCCTCCGAGGGTAGGTTCAACTACTTCTGGAGGAAATGCAACTTTTACATTTGGCATCGAAGCATCATACTCAGCCATGCATACGTAAACGATATTGCTCAAAGCCTTCTTTCTTGTAAATCCATCAAAGTCTGGATCCACAATTGCACGAGTTATCTCTCGCGCGCGGTCGGGTCTGTAGTTTATGAAGATAACCGAGTCTCCATCATTGATAGCTGTGTCATCAACGATTGTTGGTAGCACAAATTCATCTGACTCATCCTTATCATAAGATATCTGGATCGCTTCAGATGCAGAAGCTGCCTTGACGCCTTCAGAAAGTGTAAGTGCATCATATGCGAGCTCGAGTCTCTCCCATCGTTTGTCCCTATCCATAGCGTAGAAACGGCCAGAAATTACACCGATTCTACCGAGACCTAGTTCTTTGAACTTGCCCTCGAGTGCAGATAGATAAGTCATCGCACTGCGAGGCGGAACGTCGCGGCCGTCGAGGAAGCAGTGAACTACTACGTCCTTGATATTTGAACGCTTTGCCAGTTCCAAAACAGCGTATAGATGCTCTAGCTTGCTGTGAACACCGCCATCTGAGCAGAGGCCCATTATATGAAGAGTGTGGCCGGAAGCTGCATTTTCCATAGCTTCCAGCAGCACCTTGTTGTTGTAGAATTCGCCTGTGCTAATCGACTTATTGATGCGAGGAAGGTCCTGCAGTACAACATTTCCAGCACCTATATTGGTATGACCAACCTCAGAGTTTCCAATCTGTCCGTCTGGAAGTCCGACGAACTCGCCGCTCGCTTCCAGCGTGATGAAAGGGTATTTTGCAAAAATTGCATCGAGATGAGGTTTATTAGCAGCAGCAATTGCATTGCCGTGTGACTCCTGACGGATTCCGTAACCATCGAGAATCATCAGCATTGTAGGTCTATTTTTAATCATTGATATCCTCCTATAGATATATTCAAGTATACACAAGCGCGGCGGTTATTTCTAGGAGTTGATGTATTGATTTATAGCTCGATATTGTGATAGAAATATGAGTTTCTGATACTACTTGGGGTTTGCACGAGATAATAAACATCATATAATAGTAGCATCATTATTTAAGGAGAACGGGAGATGGCAGACGTCAGATTTACGCCTGATCAGCAGAGGGCAATCGATACTATTGATAAAAAGCATACTCGTATCAGCCGCAGCTGGTTCCGGCAAGACGGCAGTGCTCGTTGAGCGTATCATCAATATTATAGTTCAGGGCAAGGCGGACGTTGACCGCATGCTTGTTGTGACATTTACCAATGCCGCTGCATCTGAGATGAGGCTCAAGCTAACCAAGGCAATTAATAAGGAAATCAAGGCGTCCAAGACTTCTGATCCCGAGAGAGCGGAGACGCTTAGGAAGCAGCTCGGCAGGATGTACAGGTCATATATATCGACGGTGCATAGTTTCTGCAATCGTGTAATTAAGGAGTTTTTCTATCTAACTGACCTGGAACCTAACTTCAAGATATGCGATAGCCTCAAGGCTGAAATTATGAAGATGGAAGCTATCGACGAGGTGTTCGAGCATGGGTTTGAAGAAGATGATTTTATAGAAGGATGCTCATTCCGTGAGTTTCTTGATCGCTACAGCAAGGAGCGCGATGATAAGGCTCTTATGGAGGAACTAGTCAAGGCGTATGAGGATCTCAGAAGTATGCCGGATTATTTTGAATGGGCTGAAAGTATGGCTGAGAAGCTCCGCTTACCAGAGAACGGGGATTACCGTCAAAGTGAGCTGTTTCAAGAACTCTGGGATGAAGCGGGAAAGGTCGTGGACGATACACTCCACGAAGCTCTTGGCCTCCACGAATATTTAACTAGTCTAAATATGCCTAATACAGCAGCGAAGCTTGATTCAGAAATAGAGGCTTTTCAGACTCTAGCTGAGGCAATGAAAAACTGCGAGAGATAGCGACATGTCTTTCGATGAGGCGGAAGAAGCCGTAGAGGAAGTGTTTAGAAATAAGATTTTCGGTACTTTCTCATATGGAGCAGGAGAAAAGCAAGGATACGAATCAGTATCTGCTTATTGTAAGCCCTCGTAGAGAATCGTACAAGAAAAAAACTTCCAGAGCTTCTTTAAGGAATATAATTTTGCTGTGCTCAAGACGTTGTTTGAGGAGCAAGCGGAGACATACAAGTATACGATGTACTATTTGGCGCTTCTCAAGGAATTTGAGAATATTTACAGTGCCAAGAAGAGGGAACAAGGTGTTATTGACTATGGTGATATGGAGCATATCACGGCTGAAATTCTAAAGCATGAAGAGGCACGAAAGGCGCTTCGTGAGCGCTTTGAGTTTATATTTGTCGACGAATATCAGGATGTAAACACACTGCAGGAATACCTGATTGGAAGTGTGGCGCGCGAAGATAATGTATTCAAAGTAGGAGATGTCAAGCAGAGCATTTACAAGTTCAGACAGGCTGAACCACACATATTTGAGGAGACGTCTAGGGCGTATAAAGACGAACGTAATGACCACGCAATTCAGATTAACCTTAATAAGAATTTCCGTAGTAACGGTGCAACCATAGACTATATCAACTATGTGTTTAGCGACCTTATGAGCGGTTACGATGATGACGAACGACTATATCAAGGACTCCCTGGACACGCCGACTTCAACTTAAGACCAGAAGTTCACATTCTGCTTACAGAAGTGGACGAAGATAGCGAAGGTGGTAACTCCTCTGTGGGCTATACAGCTCACAGCTCACAGCTTAGAGACATAGATGGAGATATAGGTGGTTCAGAATCTGAGTATGACGAAGAAATAGCAGTGCTCTCTAAGGCTGAGATTGAGGCTATTCATGTTGCAGATATTGTAAGCGGCATAATCGGCAAAGAATTTTATGATGGCAAGAGTGGCACGATTAGAAAAGCTACGCCTAGAGATGTGGCTATACTACTTCGTTCTACCAAGAATAAGTCCGATATGTACTATAAATCGCTGATGAGCAAGAGCATCTCGTCGCATATCGCTGATGATGGCGGGTATTTTGACACTGTTGAGGTTGCAGTAGCTATGGCGATTCTAAAGGTTGTAGATAACCTACATCAGGATATTCCGCTTATCGCTGTACTTAGGTCGGAGGTCTTCGGTTTTACGCCAGAGCAGTTAGCTGAGGTTAGGGCGTTTGCAAGGGAAAGACAACTAGAAGAAGCTTCAAATGCAGAAGGTGAAATTCAGTACCGCAGGCAATCGTATTGTGAAGCTCTGCTCGAGTACGGTGCAAATGGAACTGAGGAAGAACTCAGGGCTCGTGTAAATGCAGCTCTCTCGACTATCGAGAAGTGGCGAGCACACAGCAAGATGATGCAGCTCGACGATTATATTTGGTATTTGCTAGAAGATTCCAATTATTATATGTATGCAGGTGCTATGTACGGCGGTAGGCAGAGGCAGGCTAACCTTAGGGCGCTTGTGGAGAGAGCAGGTGCTTTTAGAAAGTCGGGCATCGCCTCGCTAAGTAGCTATATCAGCTATCTCGATGTGCTTAGGACTAAGAATGTGGAGATGGGACAACCATCGATGGTCAGTGAAGAAGATGATGTAGTCAGAATAATGACCATTCACAAGAGTAAGGGCCTCGAATTTTCTTTTGTAATCGTGGCGGGTATGGGGAACCAACTCAATTACACTACTGGCAGCAAGGGATTTCAGTTTGATAACGAGCTTGGAATCGCTTTGGCTTACGTAAATCCTGAAGGACATTATTGGCGCAGAACCCTGATGCAGAAGAAGATAACCGCCAAGATTCGTGAAGATGAATATCAGGAGCAGCTTCGAGTTCTATATGTGGCGATGACTCGTGCAAGGGAGAAATTGTATCTGATTGGCTGTGAGAAGACAGATGAGTTTGTACTTGATGATATGCGCTCGAGGTCTAGCTATTTCAAAAATCATGGGCAAACTGTGTGATGCTGAAAAAGTATAACGAATATTTATCTTGCGATATGCACGAGGTCAAGATGCCGACACTTCCGCGTGGGGTTAATAACTTCCTTACGACAGATAAATTGCCGATGGACATTGAACTTAGCGAGGAATTCGAAGAGGTCAAGAGACGACTAGATTATGAGTATGCGTATAAGGATGACCTATCTACAAAGGCAAAGTTCTCTGTAAGTGAACTTAACAAGGAAGCTAAGGAAAAAGTAAAGTATAAGGGTAAAATCGAAGACAGAAATACCAGAGTTAAGAGGCTAGCGACTGCCGATGCTGCAAGCATTGGAACTGCCTATCACAGGATTATGGAGTTTGTGGACTTCAAGAAGGCTGTGAACGATGCTGGACAATGCGACAGAGGTTATATCGACGAAAGGGCGGAGCGTCTTCGCATAAACGGCGCAATTTCTGAGCCTGTATTTAAAGCGCTCGATCTTCGCAAAATCTATGCGTTCTTTGAAACTGAAATCGGTGTGCGTGCGTGTGGAGCTGCGAGGGCTGGTTTATTATCTAAGGAAAAGCCTTTCACGCTCAGGACTAATCATGATGGAAAGGCCGTACTTGTACAGGGAATCATCGACTGCTATTTTAGAGACGGTGATGAAATTGTTCTGATTGACTACAAGAGCAATAGACTTAGCTACAGAGATAGAGAAGCAGACATTGAGCGTATAAAGGGTGAATATCAAGAGCAGGTAAACCTTTACAAGCACGCTCTCGAGGAGGGAACAGGACTTATGGTTAAAGAAGCATATTTGTATTTGCTAGACAAATCAATTACTATATCAATGTTATAGCTATCGCCGTAATTGTGAACATTTATTATAGAGAGGTACATAAAATGTTTAGAAGTTTGAGAAACCAGAAGAAAGCAATTTCAGAAGAAAGTGCCAAGACTTTACTAAAAGAAGCCCCAAGAGCAATTCTATCTGTTAACGGAGATGACGGGTATCCATATGCAGTTCCAGTTAATTATTTATATGATGAGGATAAGAACCGCATTTATTTCCACAGTCTAAAAGGTGGATATAAGGTTGAGTGCATGGACAAATCCGACAAAGTCTGCTTTACAGCCTGTGGCAAAGAAATGATTAAAGAAGAAGCGTGGGCGCCATTCGTACAGAGCGTGGTGGTATTTGGAAGATGCAACCCAATCGAGGATAGAGAGACTATGTTCGAAGTGCTAAGAGATTTTGCCATGAAGTATTATCCTAATGAAGAGCTCGTACACCGTGAGATAAAAGCAACTGGCCATGCTGTGCAGATGTACGAGATTGAGATCGAGCATATGACTGGTAAAGAAGTGCAAGAAAAAAATAGGGTTTGTACACATAAAAAAACCATGTAATGGATAATAAAAACCATTACTACTATTGAACCGATAATATTATGATGATAAAATGACACACGTCAGTTAGTTAGCTTGAACTAATCGGCGTGTGTTTTTATGTTAAGTAAGCAAAGGGGAGATGGGAATATTTCTCAGCTGCAGCTTACGTATAGTAGGAAAGGAAAAAATATATGGAGTATGTCAAGAAGAGAAGTATATTGTTCGTAGCAATTCTTGTGCTCAGTATGGTTCTTGGAAGCATCAGCATAGTTTCAGCAGCAAGCAGAACACAGGACGTGTACAAGCCCTACGATGTGTCTGTAAAGTCTGGAAGCAGTGCATAGGGGTATACTGACGGAAATAAGTGGAGTGCAGTATATGAGAAGGTTCTAGGAACTAATGGCACAACGCTTACACCGATATGGTATTCGGCTGATGGTTCTAACTATTACCCAGTAGAGGTATCTAGAGTTTATCAGTCTGGTGGATATGTATACACATTCAAGGCCAATGGAGCAGTTCTATACACAGGTCAAAATGCAGTTATGAATCCTGCAATTATAGCAAAGCTCTATGATAAGAAACTTACTAAGACTATATACAGCGGAACAGAGACTGTTTCAAATCAGACATTTAACGGACCTGTTGAGGTAGAAGCGGGAGCAAATATCACTTTTGACAACGTAAAGTTCAACAATGGTCTCACTACCTATGGAGTGTCTAATGTTTCGAACAGTTCGTTCACAGACAGCACTGCTGTAAACAAAGGCAGTGGTAAGACTTACATCGCTGATACGTATTTCGGTCATACCGCTAGCTCATCGAGCTTCTATGGTCAGACTTCATCGGTAGTAGGAGTAAAGCTGAAGAGCAACCGCCTTTCAGACGCAGTAAAGGGCAAGGCATATGCTGAGCTCCTTTCGTTCCCTGATTTTTCATACACGTATTATCCAAACTCATACAGTGCAAGAGTAACTGCCAAGATGCATTATGACACAGTTAGTATCGTTGGTGCACTTCCAAGTGGACTTACAGCAAGCGCTGCAAACTACGATGCTACGGCTGAGAAGACAGCTGTCAATATCACAGGAACACCAACTGCAGAGGGAATAGATCAGCTATTCGATATTAATTTTACAGAAGGCGTTTCGAAATTAAATATCACAATTCCAATGTTAGTTAATGTTAATGCATATAGTGTTGAGTACAATGTTATTGGAGACACCCCAAATGGATATGCAGTTCCAAGCACTGTAACTGGAGTGGGATACGGGGAGACAGTTACACTTGAGGCTGCACCAAATAGCATTTCTGGACAAAAGAATGGCGTTAACGGTACATGGGAATTTTCCGGATGGTCGACAGACAGAAACAATATAGGCACTACAAAGGCCACTACAGTAAATGTGACCCAGAATACAGCGGTATATGGGCAGTGGACATTTAAGCAGATAGCACTTCTTCAGCTACTGTTACACCTACCTCAGGAAATTCTAGCAGAAACAGTGCTCCTGCAGCCAATACCGTAAGCAAGCATAAGGTTCATAGACATGGACCAAAGACGGGTGATAAAAATAGTATAGGTGGATATCTACTTGTCCTGGGAGTTGCTTCGGCAGTCCTTACGGTTGTGGCAAAACGAAGAGTTAGCTGTAAAGGCTAAGCTTTTGATAGAAAAACTTAAGTTAATCGGAACATGATTGTCATAAATAATATGAACGAGGGGATCAAGGTTTAATAAGAAATTCGAATCATATAGGTTTCCTCGTCTAAAATTTATGATGAGAAGGTGAGTTCATAAACTTAAAAATTGCACTTATAAAATGCACAAAAAGACAGAATAAAAAAACAATTTATCTGTCTTTTTTTAATGCAATTTGACAGATAAAGGAGTATAATCTCTGTGTTAATTTCCGAACAATTTAATTTTTTTTATACTAATGTAAGGAGGATGTATGAAAGCTTCAATTCGATATGGCAAGAGTGCAGCGCTTATTTTGGCATTCTTGTTAGCATTAATGATGATGCCACCTAACATGGCATATGCTGCTACTAAGTACACTGCAACAGGTAGTGAGACGGCAGCTCAGCTTACGGCTATCATCGACGGGACAACCACCGATGCAGCGGGCAACAAGTACGATGTAGTTGAATTTCCAGCAGGAACATACAATTACAACATGGCTACACCAATTCACATAAGGAGAGCTGTAACTATCAAGGCTGATGCTGGTGCTAATGTAACGCTTGTTGGGGGAGATTTTTAGAGGTTATGCAAATTCCAATATCACATTTACTGGAGCTGGCTCCTTCCTACTCAAGAATCCAAACACTTATGGTATTTGGTCTAACAACCCATCAGTAAAGTTCAATTTTGATCACACTAACTTTACTATAGACGGTGCCCCTGGATTTGGTTTATATGGACTATTAGGTGGTAACACCACTAACGTTAAGGGCGGCACATTTGTAATTAAAAAAATTGTTCAACATCCGGAAATGAAGGTGGATTCGAGCTCGATGGAGGTGCCTTCAATGTATCTGATGGTGCTAAAGTAACTTTTTGAAAAATAACGGTAATGGTACATTTGGCGACCTATATATGAACGGGAAGATGACTGTGACCGGGGCCAATACTAAAGTTACAATTAACGAGAGCAGAGCAGGGAACTCATACGGAATGGTTCTTGCAGGAGTAGGTACTCTGAAAATAGATGGAGCTACAGTAGAGGTTAACACAACAACGGCTTCAAGAGGTATCAATGCCGGCAGCAATGCTACCAATACTATTGATATCGTTAAAGGGGGAAAAACTTTTAGTCAAGGCTAAAGGTGGAACAGCGGTTAGTGGCATAAGAAGGGCAAAAAAATTACCGCAAGTGATGAGAGTATCGTCAAGGTTGAAGGATATAAGTACGCACTTGACGGAAGCCTGCTGTATACCAGTGGTAAGCCCTCATGTAACACTGGATGGAGAAACATTTGACAACGGTTCAGTACCTTTGCTTACAGGAGGAACTAACGGTTCGGTTATCATGGGCGGCTCGGTACTTGAGGATTACAAAGAGCATGTAGTTGATGGTGAAGTAACTCCTACTGCAGGTGGTAATCAGGTTGCAAAACAGCCTGAAAATGCTAACGGAGAGTTGCTGACACGTTTTGATATCAAGGGCTTTTCTAATAAATCTATTAGCATAGCAGCTGATCCGGCTAATGCCGCACACTCCGCTTACACATATAATGTAGGTGAGAATCACAATGGAGTAGCATACGCGTGGGCACCGGCTGTTAAGGTTAACTTCTGGGAGACCAAGGAAGCATTTGATAATAATGATAATAGCAAGATGATAAAATCTCTTACAACTATCCGTGGCAATAACCTAAATCTAGTTGGAGCAACTACGCCTGAAGCACCTACTGCTCCAGTAGGCAAGGTATTCTCACACTGGATAAATGCTGAGACAGGAGAAGTATTCGATGTGAATGCAACTCTCACTAAGAGTGTGACCAACGTATATCCGGTTTACAAGATACCGGCAGCTAAGAAAGTTACTAAGATTAATAAGAAGAGTCCAAAGACTGGTGATGCTGAGAATGTTTCTACATATGCAGTCATCCTATTCGGAACGATTGTTGCTTTATTAGTGACTGTGAGACTTAAGCGTAAAGCGTAATTTGTAGATCTCGATAAACTGAATATGTAAATTTAAGGCAAATGCAAATTTCTGCATTTGCCTTTTTTTCGTATCTATTTATATGTTTAAAAGTGATGCTGCTGGGTGATTTGCTGCAGTTAGAACATAAATACAGCTTATTCGTATTACATGTGTAGGGGAAATAAAAATATCAATTCGTTTCATAAACATTTCATAAATCTTCTGTAATATCTGCCTTGTGAAGAAAAGAGATTCATTAGAATATTAGGAGGGTGACTATAAAGTGGTAAAAAATGCAATAGCATACGTCACGAGACGAAAGTATAGAACACTTATAATCTTCATCATTTTGACCTTGGTCCTCGCATGTATACATGTGTGTTTAAATATAATTATATCTAGTGATAACGTTGAAAAAGTCTCTATACAAGGCTTCTAATTCATCGCTATCAATAGTCAAGAAAGGGGACCAAGGTGCGTTTGAAATAAAGAATTTCTCAGGCTTAAAAAAAGTTAAAGGTGTCAGCGAAGTTATCCCTAGGTATGAAGGCATAGCGACGCTCGTAGGAAATAACGTTGTCACTGAAAACCAAACGGTTAAACGAGATGATGTGCCGAGTGAACTTAAAAATGCAGCATCCGTTCAATCAACAGGCAATACTAAACGCGAGGTGTTATTTAGTAGCGGGGTTTTCAATCTTGATGAGGGCAAACATATAGGTCCTAAATATAAGGGTAAGGTTTTGGTGCATAGAGAATTTGCAAAGCAAAACAAACTAAAACTTCATGACAAGATTAAGCTGACATTTTTGAAATCAGACGGGAGCGCAGCGTCTGGAGGGGATACAGAGATACTCGAAATAGTCGGAATATTCTCCGGTAAGATGCAAGAGCAACACACGGGTATGCCATCTGATCTCAGTGAAAATACCATGTTTACTGACTATGATTCCAGTCAGAAGGGACTTGGATATACTGGTGATAGTAGAGTGGCTAGTTCAATAACAGTTACGACGAATAGTCCAGAGAATTTAGAAACTGCAGAGAAAAATATAAGGAAATTAAATATAGATTGGTCGAAGTTCGAGACGACTAAGAATAATGGAGCATTCAAAGAGGCTTCAGAGTCGCTGTCAGGAGTTAAAAACATCATGAGAATCATGACACTGTCGATTCTAGGAGGCGGAACAATAGTACTTTCGCTCATACTGGTGCTATGGCTCAGAGAGAGAATTTACGAGATTGGAATTCTATTGTCTATCGGTGTAAACAAGCTGGCGATAGTCGGACAGTTCATTCTTGAACTCATATTCGTATCGATTCCAGCGATGATATCGGCACTAATAGTCGGAAATGTTGCATCTTCGTTTATCGTTGGTGGATTTGCAAGTAGTGATGAATCGGGAGCACTTGCGAGAGGTCTAAGCGAAGGTGGAATAGGTGCTAGTTTCACGACTTTTGCGATGAGCTACGCACTGTTACTAATGATAATAATCGTTTCAGTAGTTATAACATCTGGAGCAATTTTGATACATCGTCCCAAAGACATATTATCCAAAATCAGTTAGGAGAAGGCATGAAAGTAATAGAAATTAAAAACGCATCATACAGTTACTATGGCTCGAGAGACAAGGTGCTATCATCGATTAATTGCAGCTTTGAAGCGGGCAAATTCTACGCTATCACTGGTAAGTCCGGCGCCGGCAAGTCGACGCTTCTATCTCTACTCGCAGGGCTTGACGTACCTAGCTCAGGAGAGATTTGCTTTAATGGTAAGAACATAGCGTTACACGGATATAGCAATCACCGTAGAGACAACATATCTTTGGTGTTTCAGAACTACAATCTGATTGATTATCTGACACCGCTTGAAAACGTGAGGCTCGTAAACAGAAACGCTTCTGATGAACTTCTTCTAAGGCTTGGTCTTAACAGTAGTGAGATCAAGCGAAATGTCATGAAGCTTTCTGGTGGACAGCAGCAGAGAGTTGCTATAGCAAGGGCTCTAGCTTCTGAAGCACCAGTGATTCTTGCTGATGAGCCGACTGGGAATCTCGATGATTCAACTGCGGGCGAAATCATTGGAATTCTCAAGACTTTAGCTCAAGAGAGAAATAAATGTGTAATCGTAGTTACACATAGCAAAGAGGTTGCAAATGCAGCAGATGTAGTTATGGAACTAAGCGGTAAGAAGCTCAAAGAGACTAAGAAACACAGCTAGGAGGATGACGATGATAAAAAATGCATTTGCATATGTCACAAGAAAGAGTCTAAAATCTCTGATCATATTGCTCGTCATTGCTGCGATGGCTACGTTGAGTATGGTTGGACTTGCTATTAAGGATGCTACTAACAAGGCGGCGGCAAAAACTTTTGGTGACATAACGAACAGCTTCACAATGGAGATAAATCGCCAGGTTAATATGGGTACTGCGAGAGGTGGAGGCAACATTCGCAACGAAGATATCAATAAAATTGTGAAATCCGGCTATGTAAAAAGGATACATCAAGAGAATCGGAGCAGTAGCTGACCTAGTTGGATACGACATAATAAGGACTGAATCGACTAATCAGAATGAAGATTCGGAGCGCATCGAGAAATTCAAGAGCACCGTGATGGTGACTGGTGTGAACGATTCGTCGCAGGATACGAAGTTCGTAGCTGGTACATTTAGACTTGTAGAAGGTAAGCATCTTGGGAAGAATGACAAGAATAAAGTACTTATTCACAAAGACCTTGCTGAGAAGAATAATCTCAAGGTCGGCGACAAGATTAAAAATAAGGTCTAACCAGTACGACGCAGACAACGAGAAACAGGCGGACGAGATCATAGAGGTTGAAATCAAAGGTTTATTTGACGGGCACAACCAAGGCGGCGTTAGTGCAGCTGTAGAACTCTATGAGAATAATATAGTTAGCGACATAGACACAGCAGCAAAGTTGTACGGAAATACAGAGCAGACTGCGGTGTATCAGGATGCGACGTTCTTTGTAAAGGGAGATAAGAACCTCGATAAAGTTATCAAGAAAGTTGAGGGGCTCGATATCGATTGGCAGAACTACACGCTAGTGAAGAGCACATCGAACTATCCGGCGCTGCAGCAGTCAATTTCTGGAATCTATTCATCGGCAAATAAACTTTTTGTTGGAGGAATCATATTTGCAGGTCTTGTTGTATCGCTCCTACTGTTCCTCTGGATGAGCTCGAGAAAGAAAGAAGTTGCTGTATTGCTATCGATTGGTAGAACTAAGAGGGAAATCGCAGGCCAGTTCGCAGCAGAGCTCGCATTTATAACGATTCCAGCTTATATTATTTCGTTCTTTGCAGCAGGCGCGCTGGGCAAGGTGATAGGAAACAAAGTGCTTCAAAGCGTCACGGGAAATATTGCTAAGGGTATCTCCAAGGAGTCCGCTTCGGCAGGTCTCGGTGGAGGTGCAGAAGTTGACGGATTTAACAAGACTCTGACAAGTTTAGATGTTATCATTAACGGAAGAGCTGTGATTTATGTCGTACTCTTTATGACAGTAGTTCTAGCTATATCGCTACTCATTTCTACATACCGCATCCTGCGCAAGAGGCCGAAGGAGCTACTTATAGACGTGAGATAGAGACTGGAGGGTTAATGAAGATTCTTATTGTTGAAGACGATCAGAATATCAGGGAGGGAGTCGCAGGCTTCCTCTCTGAGTTTGGTTATACTACAATTGAGGCCTCGGACGGACGAGAAGGACTTGAGAAATTCAAAGAATATGATATAAACCTTGCTATTCTCGATATCCAGATGCCGCATCTTAACGGACTTGATGTCCTTAAGGAGATAAGAAAATCGAGCAAACTCCCAGTTCTTATGCTGACTGCATTTGGCGATGAAGAATATAAAATCGAAGCCTATACAAATATGGCAGATGGATATCTCGAGAAACCGTTCTCTTTGCCAGTTCTCCGTGCCCGCGTTGATTCGCTAATCGAGCGTTACTACGTAGTAGCGGATAAGTTCAGTTATAATAGTGCAGAGGTAGATTTTGCAAGCTATACGGCGAAGCTTGCAGGGAAGCCTATAGATATCAATGCTAAGGAAGTAGATATATTAAAAATTTCTCGTTCAAAAATGAAGGGCGAGCACTGACTAGAGAGCAGATTATAGACGGTGTGTGGAAGGCGACAGAGGAGCCGCCTTTTGACCGAGTGATAGATGTATATATAAAGGAGCTCAGGAGAAAGCTTGAGCTAGACTGCATAGTAACCATTAGGAACGTAGGATATAAACTGGAGAGGAAATGAAAAGACTAAAGATATTCCCTAAAATGTTCATCCAGACATTCACCATCCTCGGTGTGCTGATTGTAGTGGTGCATCTGATGGTTTTTTTCTGATATTTCCTAAAAATTTTACCTAGAGAGCAGAAAGAGTGAAATTACATCCGAGGCCAATGCAGTATCTGCAGCGCTTGCGGGCAAGGACAAGAGCTTCGTTGAGCAGCACCTGACATTCTATTCTAAGAGCAGTGAGATTAAAAGCTTATGTAGGTAGTGGCAGCATCAAGGAGGGCGAGCTTAAAAATCGGAGATGCGGCAGATGATAGTGTTGATAAAGCGAGCAGCAATAATTCGCTCATCATCGAGTCTCGTAATATAAGGCTTGCGGACGGTAGTGAACTTGCGGTGAATTTTGTCTCAACGGCTGATATGCGCCAAGATGCAAAAAGGGCTTATACTTAAGCTGCTCCCTGCTTTCGTTAGCTGCTTCGCTAGCAATATCCGCACTTATATCTCTAATGTATGCAAGACTTCTGACTAGAAATGTTCAGGAGATAAAAGAGGTTACAACCAGGATGATGAACCTCGACAGAAGTGCAGTTTTACCTATCGAAACTTCGGATGAAATAGGGGAGCTAAAGGCTCAAATCAATGACCTTTATGCTACGTTGATCGAACTAATTGATGACCTAGAGATTAAAAAAATGAGGAGATAATAAAAACTGGAGAAGCTCAAATTCGACTTTTTCCGAGGAGCGTCACATGAACTAAAGACGCCGCTTGCAAGCCTCAAGATAATTCTTGAGAATATGAAGTACAATATTGGCAAGTATAAGAATCGTGACGAGTACATCGGAAATTGTCTCGAGATAGTAGACGGGCTTGCACAAAATATCTCGCAGATTCTCTCGGTTTCATCACTGGAGCACCTTAGTGATGATCAGGAAGAAGTGGTCGTAAATGAAACTTTGCAGGAAGTGCTTGAGAAGTATGCGCTTCTGGCATCACAACGAAATATCACAGTAACTAATCATTTGAATGAAGAGAAAAATCTACATCGGAAAGACGGCTCTCAAGGTAGTTCTGTCCAACATAATCAGCAATGCCGTAAAAATATTCGGATGCTGGAGGAACAATAGAAATAAGAGCAGAAGATGGTTGGCTTATTATTGAGAACGCGTATGAGAATGCGGAGCAAGTCGACTGTGATAGGCTATTTGAAGTTAATTTTGATGTGGGAAAGGACAATAGCAACGGTTTGGGTCTCTATATCGTCAGAAATATTCTGCTTAGCTATGGGATTGAACACAGGCTCGAGCGAGGCGAAAAGAGCATCGAATTTATGATAAAAAAATGAATTAGCATGAGTGAAAAAAACGCTCAGAAAAATAGTTTGCAGATAAGGGGTCAATCGTCACCATGGCGATTGGCTCTATTTTTGTTTAAATTACACGAAAACCACACCTTCGCTCTTATTGATAAAAACCTCTCAAAATAGTATAATAATATGACTTATGCCATGTAAAATGGACGATTACGAGAGGGACGGGATGCCGATATGTTAAGCTCGATTCAAAGTATAATATCTAATTTCAGACCGGAAGATGCGCTGGATATAGCAATCGTGTCTTATATTGTGTATAAGATGATCGGTTTTATCAGGGAAACCAGGGCGATGCAACTCATTCGAGGGCTAGTAATAATTATAGTTGCGTTTTTTATATCGGACATATTCAACCTTTACCTGCTTAACTGGCTACTCAAGAGTCTCTTCACTATGGGTCTCTTCGCAGTTGTTGTACTGTTCCAGCCAGAGTTCCGTAGGGCACTTGAGCAGGTGGGGCGTAAAAATCTTATGAACACAAACTCGTTCCGTAACATCGACAAGAACAAGGCCGTTGAGACGGTAGATGCACTAGTGAGCGCAATTGACGATTTCTCTGCGACCAGAACGGGAGCACTTATAGCAATCGAGCGTGACACTATGCTTAATGACATCATAGAGACTGGAGTAGTTGTAGATGCTGAGATTTCAATCCGACTTCTTGGAAATCTATTTTACGAAGGTTCGCCACTGCACGACGGAGGCGTAATCATTCGCGGTGCGAGAATTCACGCGGCATCATGCGTATTCCCTTTGACAGAAAAGAAAAACATCGGTAGAAATCTCGGAACTAGGCACCGCGCAGGTGTCGGCCTTAGTGAGGTCTGCGATGCACTAATCATAATAGTTTCTGAGGAGACTGGTGTTGTATCGATCGCTGAGGATGGGAAGATTCGCAGATTCGTTGACCTCAAGACGATTGAGAAGATGCTTCTGAATATGTACTTACCATCTGAGAGAGGTATGTATGGCAAGGTTGCAAAGCTAGTACGCCGAAAGGGGGGAAAGCACGATGCAAAATAACGAAGCAAGTAAGAAGAAAATCAACAAATTGAACCTAGCGCTTTCAATTGCGATAGCATTTGCGGCTTGGTTATACGTTGTATACAGCATCAATCCGACAATAACAAGGACGTATACGAATATTCCGGTGACAGTCACTAATTCAAATACACTCGCCAAGAATGACCTTGCGGTAAGCAAGATGGATACTGAGAAGATATCGGTCACGCTTGTAGGTAGACGATCGGCGATTAATGAACTTAAGAAGTCTGAAATTGCTGCCACGGTCAATGCTGCTAATGCTGGGAAGGGCGAGAACACGATGGCGGTACAGGTAAGCGTGCCTGGAGCAATCGTAGTTAAATCCCAGAGTGAAAGCAGCATCTCTGTGACGGTTGAAGACCTAGAAGTAAAGAAAGTGAGTACGTACACCACTTACCTTGATGGTCAAACCGGAGAGCCTGTAGTCAAGAAACAGGGCAGCAAGGAAGTAGAGGTTCAAGGTGCTGCAAGTCTGATCAAGAATGTTGACTCGGTAAAAACTTGCACTTGATGCCAATAAAGTTACAGATAAGGCAAAGGAATTTAGCGTAGTAGCAACGCCTGTAGATGGAAGTGGACACAAGGTAGATTACCTAACTACTGAGCCTGGCAAAGTTTCTGTAACTGCGTATAAGGGTGAGACCAAGACTGTAAAACTCAAGGTTAAGGTTACTAATATGCAGGATGACAGTGTGGCACGTACATATTCTGTTCCAAGCACTGTTGTGATCAAGGGCAGAAGCAAGGATATCAAGGATATAACCGAGATTACTTCCAAAGAGATGGATATAAGCTCCATTACTGAGACGGAGGATCTAGATATCGATTATGTCTTGCCATCGGGTGTGAACATAGCTAATGAGTCTAGACACGTTAAGCTCAAAGTTAAGGTTAGCACGAGCACGTCTAAGACTGTGAACGTGTCAGCAGAATCGATTAATATAAATAACGTTGCTAATGGACACACTGCAACGGCTAATAGTGGAGTTAATGTTGTCGTGACGGGTAGCCGAGAAAAGCTATCAAGTATCACCGCTAGTTCGTTCGTAATCAGCGCAGATGCAGGGGGACTTGGGGCAGGTCAGCACACTGTTACAGCATACCTGACCAACAACTCAGGACTGACGGCAGCACTTCAAAGTGCCCAGATAACGATTACAATTCAGTAATATCGATAGGGGATAATCTAATGACAGCTGTTATATATTAACGGCCACTGGAGCATTTCAAAGACAGACTTTATACTTTGCAGAATATACTTAGGAATTAAGGAGAAACTAATGGGCAGATTGTTTGGAACAGATGGTGTAAGAGGCGTTGCTAATACAGAACTCACAGCTTCGCTTGCATTCGATATCGGTAGAGCGGCAGCATTTGTGCTCGGAGAGAACGAAAAGAGACCTGTAATGGTAATCGGGCGCGATACTAGAATTTCTGGAGATATGCTGGAAAATGCGCTAACAGCTGGAGTGCTTTCGGTTGGTGGAGATGTAATTAAGCTCGGAATCGTTCCTACACCAGCAGTTGCACACCTAGTAAGGAAGTACAATGCAGATGCGGGAGTCGTTATCTCAGCGTCGCATAACCCATTTGAATACAATGGAATCAAGCTCTTTAACGGACATGGATACAAACTGGACGATAAGATCGAGCAGGAAATTGAGGCGATCATCCTTGGGGAGAAGGAGATCAACACTGACGAATTTGTAGGTGCTAAACTCGGAATCTGCCGTGAAGATGATGCCAGTGCTATTAAGCAGTACACAGACTTTCTGCTTACGACAATAGATAAAGACTCGACGGTATCAAGGTTGTGCTCGATACTGCAAATGGTGCATCTTATGAGACTGCTCATATCGTGTATGAGGCTCTCGGAGCAGATGTTACTGTAATCAGCGATAAGCCAGATGGGATTAACATCAATGACGGATGTGGATCCACGCATCCTGAGAACCTACAGCAGAAAGTCGTAGAGCTCGGGGCAGATGTTGGATTTGCTTATGATGGAGATGCGGACAGGCTTATCGTCGTTGACGAGCAAGGACGCATTATAGATGGAGATAGAGTTCTCTGCATTTGCGGAAAATATCTCAAGGATCATGGCCTTCTAGCCACTGATAAATTAACAGCTACAGTTATGAGTAATATCGGACTCCACAAATACCTAGAGGAGCACGGTATCGGTGTTGATGTAACTAAGGTTGGAGATAGATATGTGCTCGAATCGATGAGGCAGACTGGTTCTGTTTTGGGTGGAGAACAGTCGGGACACATGATATTCCTGAACTACACGACAACTGGAGATGGTGTACTATCATCACTGCAGTTTATGAAGGCATATCTTGATTCAGGCAAGAAGCTCAGCGAACTTAGAGATGAAATTCAGATTTATCCACAGGCTCTAGTCAATGCGAGAGTGGATAATGCCTGCAAGGCAATAGCTCTCGAGGATGAAGAGGTTAAGAGCTTTATCGGCGAGATAGAAGCTAAGATGGAGGGCTCTGGTAGAGTTCTAATCAGACCTTCTGGCACTGAACCACTGATTAGAGTTATGCTCGAAGGCGAGGATATAGATGAGATTCAGGGCTATGCTGAACAGGTTGCGGGGCTTATTTCGGAAAAGTTCGGAAAGTAGGCTAACTTAGGAAAATGAATCGTTATAGCAACTTGCGGTGCGCCGTGAGAGTGCTATTTGAAATAATACATTTGGAGGAAATAATATGTGCGGAATCGTAGGTTATGTAGGTAATGATGCTCCTCAGGGCATCATTATCGAGGGACTTAAGAAGCTAGAATATAGAGGGTATGACTCAGCTGGAGTTGCTGTTGTTAATGATGGCAAGATTAAGCTGAGAAAGCATGTTGGTGCTATCGTTAATCTTGAGAAATTAATCGGAAATGAGAATCTCGGAGGTCACGTGGGAATCGGTCATACAAGATGGGCTACTCACGGTGCTCCATCTGACGTTAACTCACATCCTCACATGAGTAACGATAACAGAATTGCACTAGTTCACAACGGAACAGTTGAAAACTATGTAGAAATCAGAACTGAGCTCGAGAAAGAGGGTTTTACATTCAAGAGTGATACTGACTCGGAGGTTGCGGCAGTTCTATTTGGTAAGTATTACAACGAACTAGGTGATCTTAAGGCTGCTATGGACAAAGTAACTCACGAGATGACTGGAACTTTTGCACTTGCTGCAATTGCTGAAGACCAGCCAGATACTTTCGTTGCATATAGAAAGAATGCACCGCTGATCGTAGGAAAGGGAGATGGATGTAACTTCGTAGCTTCCGACTTCTCGGCACTTCTCAAGTATACGAAAGATGTGTATTTGCTAGAGACTGGTGACACAGTAGTACTGACTCCAGATAGTGTTACAATTTACGATGAGTCAGGCAAGGAAATAAAGCGTGAGACAATGCATATCAGCTGGGATGAGAGCGTGGCTGAAAAGGGCAACTACGAGCACTTCATGCTCAAGGAAATCTTCGACCAGCCAGCTGCAATCAAGGAGACTCTTGCGCGCAATCTCGGTGAAGATAACAGAGTTTCACTTTACAATATGACTCTCACTAAGGAGGAGTTCTCGAAGTTTAACAAGATATGCATCGTAGCATGTGGAACTGCATACCATGCTGGACTAGTTGGAAGAAATATTTTCGAGAAGTTCGTAAAGATGCCTGTTGAGGTGGATGTGGCGTCTGAGTTCAGATACAGAGATCCGTTTGTAGATGAGAAGACTCTATTCATTGCAATCAGCCAGTCTGGGGAGACTGCCGATACACTCGAGGCTCTTCGTGAAGCAAAGAGAAAGGGCGCAAGAGTGCTATCCATCGTTAACGTAGTAGGCAGCACAGTTGCTCGTGAATCCGATGATGTATTCTATACATGGGCAGGTCCAGAGATTTCAGTAGCTTCGACTAAGGCTTATACAACACAGCTATTATCGTTGTACCTCTTAGCTCTATACCCTAGGAGACCTCAGAGGAACTATCTCAGATGATTACTACAGTGAAATCATCAGCGAGCTGTCAGCAATTCCTAGCAAGCTAGATGAAGTACTAAGGCTGAGAGGTGAAATCGAGAAGCTTGCCAAGAAGCTTTTATGACAGAGACCAGGTGTTCTTCATCGGAAGAGGAATGGATGCCAGCGTTGCTTATGAAGGTTCGCTCAAGCTCAAGGAGATTTCATATATCAACTCATTTGCTATCGCGGCTGGTGAGCTAAAGCATGGAACGATTGCACTTATGGAGCCAAAGACTATTGTTGTGGCACTTGCGACTCAGTCCAAGCTGTTTGACAAGATGGTTTCTAATATCCAAGAGGTTAAGGCGCGTAACGCACACGTAATCTCCATCGCAAAAAGAAGGAAATACTGCTATTGAGGAACATTCTAATGAAACATTCTACATCCCAGAGTGCATGGATGAAGTTTCGCCACTTCTTAGCGTAATTCCTCTACAGATATACGCTTACTACGTTGCAAAGGAAAAAGGGCTGCGAAATCGACAGACCTCGTAACCTCGCAAAGAGTGTAACTGTAGAATAATATAAGTATCGATTAGTCCGAGTGTGTGGAGCCTTAAGATATGGGCTTCTGTGCATGCTCGAGACTGTGTTTTGAAAAAGTTATAGACTGTATATTTAATTTAGAATTAGAGAATTGATATGGAAGAAAGCAAAGCAATCAAGAATTATACAGAATGGATTAACTCCAAAGGAATCGACTCAAATATGAGACAGTATCTAATGAACATGATATCTCGTCCCGATGAAATAGAGAGCTGCTTTAGTGAGGAGCTTGATTTTGGTACGGCTGGAATGAGAGCGACCATGGGAGCTGGATCTGCACGTATGAATATCTACACGGTTGCGACAGCAGCATATGCTATGGGTGAAATGCTGACTGAACGGCACGAGGGTAATGATGTAAAAAAATCGTTATCTCGTATGATTCGCGTAATAATTCTAGAGAGTTTGCAGAGGCAGCCGCAGTGGCAAGCTGTGCGGCTGGAGTAAAGGTGCTTTTCTCCGACCGACTTCGCCCGGTGCCAATGCTTTCATATGCAATAAGAAATTTCGATGCAGATGGCGGAATCATGATTACCGCATCACATAACCCTAAGGAATACAATGGATTCAAGTCGTACAGAGCCGATGGTGCACAGATGATCGACGAAGAAACCGAGGAGATAAAAAGCCGCATCAGAGCTGCAGTTGACGGTATCGAGATACTAGCGAATTCTGAATCATTTGAAGAGCTTGTTAAGTCTGGAGAAATCAAATATTTCGGTAGAGAAATCGACGACAGCTACAATGCTATGATCATGGATTCGTTCAATAGCAGCAGTGTGAGCAGACGGGCCAGAGCATCGCTGCGCATCGTGTACTCTCCGCTCAATGGGTCAGGAAGAGAACCTGTAAGGAGAGCGCTTCGTGAGCTCGGATATGAAAAGGTATTTGCAGTAAATGAGCAGGATTATCCAGATGGAGATTTTCCAAGCCTCAGAGTGCCTAATCCAGAGTATGATGACACATATGATTTAGCAAAGAAATATGCTGAGATGTCGATTGCTGACATCATCATCGTCACAGATCCGGATTCAGATAGACTTGGAGTAGCAGTTTACGACGAGGGCGAATATAAGAAGCTGTCAGGGAATCAGATTGGAGCAATACTGCTCGAGTACCTTTTATCTGAAGCGAAGAAGCTTGGCAGACTTCCTGAAAATGGATACACCGTAACTTCAATCGTATCAACACACCTTGCAAGAGCTATTAGCGCTAGATATGGGGTGAAGCAGTATGAGACTCTAACTGGTATAAAGAATATTGCCGAGCAGATCAGACAGCGTTCGGACAATGGTTCGGAGAGATTTTTATTTGCCTTTGAAGAGAGCAATGGATATATGCTTAATCAGGCTGTTCGAGACAAAGATGGAGTTATGGCAGCTATTGCAATTGCTGAGATTGCCACATTGTCAAAAGCAAACGGCGTAACTTTAATCGACCAGCTGGAGTCACTGCACAAGCTATATGGTTATGCCGCAGAAACTAGTATATGTGTTGAGGGAACCGGTGTTGGAGAAAAATTCATGGAACATCTGAGATCGCTTGATGGCAAGCTAGGTGAGCCAGGAACAGAACTCGGAGTGCTAGATATAAAGAACTACACAGACTACATGCCTGAGTCAAATGTGATTCTATATGAATTGAACGGTCTCGACTGGATTGCATTCAGACCTTCTGGAACTGAGCCGAAGTTTAAAATTTACTTTGGATTCTACGGTACAGAGTCAGCAGCAGAGAGTAGGCTAGATAGAATATCCAAAGCTGTAGTCGCTGAAGTTAACAAATATAAGGAAAACTAAGATGACAGATGAAGTTAGAATTGCGCTACTCATAGATGCAGAGAATATTTCAGCTCAGTATGCTGGGTACATAATAGATGAGATTGAGAAGTACGGTATCTGCTCGTATAAGAGAATTTACGGTAATTGGGAGCGCATCGTCAAGACGAGGTGGGAGCAGGAAATCCGAAAGCATTCACTGAAACCGATGATGCAGGTTAACAATACCAGAGGCAAGAATGCTTCTGATTCGGCGCTCATAATCGATGCTATGGATATCCTGTATGGCAGCAATGTCGAGGGTTTCTGTATAGTGTCTTCGGACAGCGACTTCACTTCGCTCGCAAGGAGGCTTAGCGAATCGGGATGCCTAGTGCTTGGTATGGGAGAGTCGGACAAGGCTACAGAAGCTCTTGAAAATGCTTATGATAAGTTCATCTATATAGATCTGCTCGCTAAGCAGGCAGAGGAGGAACGCCTCGCCGAGGAAGCTCTCGAAGACGAATATAAGAAACAGAAGAAGCATGAGCGAAGCAAGGAGCCTAATGAGAATACAGCAAATACTCCAAGCAAGAAGGCGATTGAAGCTAAGATACAACAGATTATCATGGAGAACAATGATAAGGGTAAGCCTACTGATTTGGGGCTTATCGGCAATGAGCTTAACCGTATATACAAGAACTTCGACGTGCGTTACTACAGCATGAAAGGTGGAAAGCGCTACAAGTATCTAAAGGAATTTGTGAGTGACTTTAAGTCACTTAAGGTTGAGGTTAGCGGTGATCGCGGCATCTATGTGACTGTGAAATAATCTTAAATAAGCACAACGAAAAAACCTCCTATCGTCAGCATGCTGACATGGGAGGTTTTCACAAGCTGTGATGATAATCTTAAAGCTGGCTTCGCCAGCTCCCATTATTTGTCCTCAATAGTAAAGCTGAGTTCAGCTCCGCATTCTGGGCAAACTGCATCGCCAGGTGCTGACTGGAACTCCTTATTACATACAGGGCATACAATAATATATGTATCAACATCGTATCCATCAGGCACGTTGTTGTTAAATGCCTCCTTATATTGCTTACCGTCCATATTTCCTCCTAATCTTACTTTCAATTCTTAATTATTTATTATTTTACATTATATCTGTTGTTTCCTCAACTTGTTCAACCATATAATGAATTTAAATACTAACAGTTTAAAACATTGATGCATTCGCATTTTGTAAATATAATAGTGAATTTAAACTAAGTGACAATACATTAAGAAATTGGAAAAGAGAGAGTATGGGTAAGAAGGCGATTAACTTTGATGGGCTGAAATATATCAGTATTACGATTTGGCTAGAAGTAGCATATATATTAGTAAATGGTGTAACTGGACTATTTTCTTTGCTACAGATTGCAGCTATGGCAGAGATATCACAGGGGCTGCTGTTATTCTCAAGCAAAATTGTACCAGATTTACTCGTCCTTATTTTCGTAGCAAATATCGTACTTTATATTATTGGACTAAATAAACTCCATAAGCTCAATCCCTATTATAGGAATGCCTTCAGAGCTTACATTATATATCTAGCTTTTTCTGCTACTGGCAATAATTGCAATTACCATTTTCTTCGTTACTGCTAGCGGATTTGCATTTTTGGCAATTACTACAGAGAATATAAACACAACTACAGTAAGTGTGTTTATTTGGGTGTTATTTGTAGCAATTCTTGCAGTACAAGTTATCGGGAATATACTAAATATCATATATATGCGAAACATCCTATTTGGTACAAGGCGAATTGTAGACGTGCTAGGTGGAAAAGCTATTTCGCAAGGAATTATTACAACCGAGAAAGTGTACAGAATCGCAATGATCGTTGCAACTGTCATAGAAGTTATTGGTGCGACAGGTATCCTGTTTGTTATTAAGAAGTACATACACAAGATTATTGGAGAGGGTGCTGAAGCTTTCGTGGCTCTGTACAGCGCATTTAGAGGGATGCAGACATTTCTGTTCCTGTTGACTGCCGCTTACATTATAAGCTTCGTAGTTAGAACGATTTTTGCAATAAGGCTCACTAAGACGTATTTGGAGCTATCAAAGCATGAGTTGAGCGATGAAGAAGAAGCGATGTTGCTCGAAGATAGCCAGGCTGTTTACGAAGCACTTTAAAGACAATTTTGGGTTATAGGACAAAAACGTGTTGGTAAAATCGTCTGTAACCCTTGAAATCTCAAGGTGTATTGGGGTTATATCTTCCTTAGAAACAGTATTCTAGGAGGATAGTAAAATGAAACGTGTTATTTGCCCTGTTTGTAATAGTTGTTGCTCGAAATATGGTAAGACAAATGCAGGAACACAGAGGTGGTTTTGTGGTAATTGCAAGATGGCATTTTCGCCAAAAATAGATAACCTAACCAAGCAACTTAATATATTTCTTAAGTGGCTTTTTAGCAAAGATATTCAAAAGGATATGCCTGGAGGTGGTCGTACCTTTAGGCGAAAGACATCCAAATTTTGGGATATATGGACATTACCAACCGTAGTGGAAGAAAAGCATTCAGTGGTGTTCGTAGATGGAATTTATCTATGCCGTAATGCTTGTGTTTTAATTTGCTGTGACAGAAATAATGTGCTTGGATGGTACTTGTGCCGCTATGAGCATGCAAATGCATGGATTTCATTAATGTCCAGGATTACTGAACCTACACTAGTAGTTTCGGACGGAGGGAAAAGGATTTAATAAGGCTTTTGAAAAAGGTATGGCCTCATGCAAAGCACCAGAGATGCCTTTTTTTCATGTGTTTTCTCAAGTAAGAAGATATACTACAACAAGACCTAAAAACCCTTGCAGGGGGCTGAGCTATATGCTCTTTCCAAAAAGACTGCTCCACCTAGAAACGAAATCTGAAGCAGATAAATGGATAGATGAGTTCTTAGATTGGATGAGAAGACACAACAAGTTTTTGAGCCAAAGGTCACTAGACGAAACTGGCAACTGGAGAGCAACGCATGAAAGACTTTTAAAGGCGCAGATATCTCTTTCTAGGTTGGTAAAAAGAAGGTACTTTATTCACTTATTTGGATGAAGATTTAATAGCTGAGATAGGTAAGGTTCCATCTACAAATAACCAGATAGAAGGCGGTATAAATGCAAGACTAAGAGCTTTGCTAAGGAATCACCGTGGACTATCTGTTGAAAGAAGAATAAAAAGCGGTCTTCTGGTGGTGCTATGTGCACTCACCAAGACCGCTTTCTGTGTCTGAACTATTAAAAAGTAATGCCAACGGACAAAAAGTATTGCAGCGATATACCAGAAGATTTCAGAGCTAGATAAACGCACTTCATCTATCCCTACATGGGGAGATGCGGTGGTCTGGGGAGAGCTTCACAAGTCGTCTGAATTTCAGAATTATTGGGACTAGTGACCAACACGTTTTGTCCTATAACCCACAATTTTATTTCAATAGAAAGACCTCACTAAGAGTCATCTAGTGAGGTCTTTTTACTATTAGATTATAAACGGAGTAGCGCTCCGCGATAAACGCTATTAGCCGATAAGGTCAAGAAGAGCCTTCTTAGGAACTGCTCCTACGGACTTATTTACTTCCTCTCCATTCTTAAGTACAAGAACGGTTGGGATGCTCATAACGCCATACTTCTGAGCTAGCTCTGGATGCTCATCAATGTTAACCTTTCCAACCTTGATGTCGCTTCTCTCTTCAGCGATTTCCTCGATTACTGGAGAAAGCATCTTGCATGGTCCACACCATGAAGCCCAGAAATCAACTAGAACTGGCTTATCTGCCTGTAGTACTTCCTGTTCGAAATTTTCTGCTGTCAATTCAATTGCTGCCATTTTATTATCCTCCTCATATTACTAAAAACCAGAGTTAAGTCACTCTGATTAATTGCATACAATTCTTCTTGACTTCACTTTACCATTTTTGTGCAGCTATGTGTGATGATTCTGTGAGAAAAAACAATATCATGTTATAATTAATGTCTGATAAATGCTTTTGGCAGCCCTGTAAGTACACGGCACAGCCAGAAATAATAAGGCAAAACTAGAAATCGGAGATTGAATATGTATATTGATGAAGCTATTTTCAGAGAGATATTTCACAAGTTTATATATATCGACTGTCAAGAGGAGCTAGAAGGCTTATCTGACACGCTTGAGATAATAGAAGGGGCGACAGGTGTGCTCGCGTATTGTTTCTGCGAAGATCTGGTAGGCACCAGTTTTAACCTACTTGCGTCGGCAAAGAAATCGGAGGATGGAAGACTAGAGATAGGCCCGAGAAGTTCCGAAAAGTACGCAAGAGTTAGATTTAGCGATGTTAGAGACTATGAGTTTGAACTCGCAGATAACCTAGAAGCTGACTTATCAGCATTTACAGACGTGCCAGATGATATCCGAGAGAATTTTGAATCGGCAGATCAGAGGATGGCTATGCTCAGAGAACTCGAGATGCTTGATGGTGGACGCAATATAGAGCTTCCGGACTTCGTGAGTGTGACGGTTGGCAAGAAAGGATTTTTGCCAGAGGTAGTATGGGTGAGAACGACAGACTTTGGTGACAACGAATTTTACGGAACACTTCACAATCCACCGAAGCAGGGATTTGGTCTAGAACCAGGTCAGAAGGTTCGTTTCCGCGCGTATGACAATGAAGGAGAGATAATGCTGATACTCGATAGCAGCATGCTGAATTAGTATGGATATTACACAGAAGATAACACAGGAATTAGGGATAAAGTCTTGGCAGGTTGAGGCTGTAATCAAACTAATCGATGAGGGGAATACAATCCCTTTTATTGCGAGATACCGTAAGGAAGCAACTGGAGCGCTCGATGACGAGGTGCTGAGAAGATTTGAAGAGAGACTGAAGTACCTACGTTCACTCGAGGAGAGAAAACAGACAGTAATTGCTTCGATTGAGTCACAGGGCAAGCTAACCGATGAACTACTGGATAAACTCGAACAGGCAGAGACAGTAGTTGCTGTCGAAGACATATATAGACCGTATAAGCCGAAGAGACGTACTCGTGCGATGATCGCTAGGGAGAAGGGGCTTGAAGGGCTTGCAGAATATATCATGTCAAGCGATGCAGCTGCTCCAGTGTCTGAAGAAGCTCTCAAATATCTGAGCGAAGAGCATGAGGTAAATGATTCTGAAACAGCCATCAAGCTAGCACTTGATATTATTGCTGGAGACATCTCAGATGATGCGGATATACGAACATGGATAAGGGAGTTAACGGCTAAGGAAGGCGTGCTCGTCACATCGGTCGTTCCTGCAGTTAAGGCTGAGCTCGAAGCTAGTGGAGAGCGCAGTGTGTATGAAAATTACTTTGAGTTCGCTGAGAAGATATCTGGACTTCCTGGTCACAGAATTCTTGCTATCAATAGAGGTGAGAACGAGAAGGTGCTCGGTGTAAAGCTTGAGGCTCCAGTGGATAAGATAGAGGGTAGGTTGTTCAGAGACCTTAAGAGCTCCACTAACAAGGTGACACAGCAGTACATCGAAGACGCCGCTTTAGATGCATATAAGAGACTTATCGCACCGTCTATAGAAACTGAAATAAGAAACGAGCTGACACTCGGTGCACAGGAGGGGGCGATAAAGATATTTGCCAGCAACCTCGAGCAGCTCCTCATGCAGCCACCTATCAGCGGCAAGACTGTTCTCGGCTGGGACCCAGCATTTAGAACTGGCTGCAAGCTGGCTGCTGTAGATGCTACAGGAAAGATTTTAGATACGACTGTCATATATCCAACTGCACCGCAGAACAAGATCAAAGAAGCTAAGATGGTCGTGGCAAAGCTCGTAAAGAAGCATGATATAGATATCATCTCCGTAGGAAACGGTACGGCTTCTCGTGAGTCAGAGCAGATTATTGCTGAATTTATCAAGGAGTACGAACAGGGACTCTATGCTAATCCAAAGAAAAAAACTCCAGTATGTAATCGTAAACGAGGCGGGGGCTTCCGTATACTCGGCTAGTAAGCTAGCGACGGAAGAATATCCAGATCTCGATGTGGGTGAGCGTAGCTCTGCATCGATTGCGAGAAGACTGCAGGATCCACTTGCTGAGCTAGTTAAAATTGACCCACGCTCAATCGGGGTCGGTCAATATCAGCATGACATGGATCAGAAGAGGCTGGCAGAAGCTCTTGGAGCAGTGGTTGAAGACTGCGTTAACAGCGTCGGAGTGGATTTAAATACAGCATCTGCTTCACTGCTCGAGTACGTATCCGGAATTAGTAAGCCAATTGCGGCTAATATCGTGAAGTATCGTGAAGAAAAACGGCAGATTTGACAGCAGAAAGCAGCTCCTCAAGGTTGCAAAAGCTAGGACCGAAGGCATTTGAGCAGTGTGCAGGGTTCCTTCGCATCAGAGATGGCAAGGAGCCGCTTGACTGCACAGCAGTTCATCCTGAGAGCTATGACGCAGCACGTAAGATTTTAGAAATCATGGGATACAAATCAGCAGATATAATTACTGGTGCGGCAAAGGGGATTTCAGATAGCCTAAGCTCCAAGAACAAATTGCAGGAGAAGTTTGGCAGCAAGCACGCCAATAGCAAATCGGATAAGCCTTCGATGAAGCAGTTAGCTGAGGCGGCGAATATCGGTGAGTATACGCTCAAGGATATTTTTGAGTGAAATAGAGAAGCCGGGTAGAGACCCAAGAGAAGAGGCTGAAGCACCACTACTAAGAAGTGACGTGCTAGAAATAAGTGACCTTCGCCCAAATATGGAGCTCAAGGGAACTGTTCGTAATATTGTGGACTTCGGAGCATTTGTGGACATAGGAGTTCATCAGGATGGACTCGTACATATCTCAGAGCTGTCAGATAGATTTGTGAAGCATCCGCTCGATGTGGTTAAGGTTGGAGATATCGTAAATGTTAGAGTGCTATCAGTTGATGAGAAGCGCAAGAAAATCGCTCTGTCAATGAAGAAAAAGAGGTAGTAGCGGCAAAAGGAGGGTATTATGGAATTCAAAGAAGTTGTAAAAGCCAGATATTCGTGTAAGAAATACTCGGACAAGGAGGTAGAGCGTGAGAAGCTCGAGGCTGTACTAGAGGCTGGAAGGCTTGCGCCGACTGCCAAGAATCTACAGGAACAGCATGTATACGTACTTGAATCAAAGGAGGCGCTAGACAAGTTCGATATCGAAACACCTTGCAGATATGGTGCGCCGACTGTAATCGTAGTAGCATTTGATAAGACTAATGTGTATGTATATCCGGGTGGAAAGAGGGATTCGGGAATAGAGGATGCCTCGATCGTTGCAACTCACATGATGCTCGCAGCAGCCGATGCTGGACTCGATAGCTGCTGGATTAACTTCCCTAGACCCAGACAAACTACATAAGGCGCTTGAACTTCCTGATAATGAAGAAATCTTGATGGCCATGGATCTCAGGGTATGCGGCAGAGGACGGAAAGCCGCTACCTAACCACTTCAGCCGCAAGGAGCTATGCGAGACGGTTTCGTATCTGTAGGTTTAGGGTTATAGGACAAAAAGAGCTGGTAAAAACCGCTGCAGCCATTGAAATCTCAATGGCTGCAGCGGTTATATCTTTATTCTGGTTTTGGATAGCTACAAACGCATTCGAATTGGATACGCTGCAGGCTATTATGATTTATCGATTGAAGCGGCAAAATTGCTATTTGATTCTATTGATGATGCTGCTGCTCGCGCCGAAGACCAGGCAAACTGGAGGTTGTAACCGCCCGTAATACCATCTACATCTAGCATCTCTCCGATGCAGTAGACGTTCGGGGCGGATTTGAGCTGCATCGATTTGCAGTCAAACTGGTCGAGGCGGAGGCCGCCGGCGGTGACGATGGCCTTGCTGAAGTCACCGCGCGATTCGATTTTCGAATCGGTCCTCCGAGAGGAGGACGGCGGCCTTCCGCGCGCTGCAAGCGGAACGCTTCACCACTTCCTTGGCGAAGCGGCGCGGCAGGGCGAACTCTTTGGCAATGATAGAAGCGAGTTCGCCGCTTTGCGCGTTCTTACCATGATTGGCAGCAATTCTAGATAGAGCGTCCTCTCTGCTCATGCCTATGTAGTTAATCTGGAGCCAGCATCCAGGTTCAGCATATTTAGATGAATTGAGAATAGCTGGCCCTGAGAAATTCTCGTGTGCAAGGAGCAGAGAGCCGCTTAGCAGTGCAAGGCGTTTTTCCTTTCTTAGGGTAGATGCTAACTTCTACCTTTTTCAAAAAGAAATTCCAGATAGATCCCCATACGGATACCCCCATTATCTCAAGTGGTGCAAGTGAAGGCTTTTAGTTCTGTATGCTCAATTCCTAAACCTGCAGATAAGACAAAGAACATCGAGCCATCTGAACCACTCCTAGGGTATGACTTTCCACCAGTTGCAATTACTAGTTTAGTGGCTTCATAATGAAACCTCTGACCGTCTGGAGCTTCGGCTACAATTATGTATTTGCGGACTTCTGAACTTGCTTCAGATAAGTGAATTTCAACTACCTTTCTATTAGAAATAATCTTGAATCCATTAGATTCGGCAGCTTCTAGGAATGCGTCTCTAACATCCTGTGCTCTCATCGACTCGGGGAATATTCGGTCATCTTCGTTTGTCACCGTGTTGACTCCGCGCGACGCAAGAAAATCTATGAGATCAGCATTGCTGTATTTGTATAGAATCTTGCGTATCGATCTTCCAGCTTCACCATAGCAGCTAGGAAAGTCTTTGATACTGCCTGCATGCGTGATATTGCAATGCCCGTGGCCACTCATCAGAAGCTTAGTTCCGATTCTAGAGGAGCCCTCGAGCATGATGCCACCTGTACTTAGATTTGCCGCGCACATCAGTCCAGCGGCGCCAGCTCCGATTATCAATGTTCCAGTGACAGGTATAGACGAAGTGATGGACGGAGTAGTCTCACTGGTGGTTCCGAATTTAGTATTAAGTATTTTATCTGTGGTTTTTAAACTCATAGTTTGTTTTTAATTTCATCTCCTAGGTGTATAATGAGAATCACATAATTATAGCATAAGTTTTACTCGTTATTGGCACAGCAGTGCGGGAGTGAATTTAATAGGAGGTAATGTGGGTATTAATCTAAATGTTATATACGGTGTCATGATTCCGTTTCTCGGAACGACACTTGGTGCATTTTGCGTATACTTTATGAAAAAAGACCTCAGCAAAGGTGTAGAGCGTATGCTCAGCGGTTTTGCCGCAGGGGTAATGGTTGCCGCATCCATATGGAGTCTGCTTATTCCAGCGATGGAGGAAAGTGAAGGACTCGGCAGATTAGCTTTTCTGCCTGCAGTTATAGGGTTCTGGGTGGGAATAGGATTTCTCCTGCTTATGGATCACGTGATTCCGCATATGCATGCTGTAACTAATGATATTGAAGGTCCCAAGAGCAGACTTTCCAAGACCACCATGCTCGTACTAGCAGTGACACTTCACAACATACCCGAAGGCATGGCGGTCGGCGTTGTATTTGCGGGCTGGATGACTGGTAATTCTGGAATCACTCTTGGTGGTGCACTTGCGCTTGCAATTGGAATTGCAATTCAGAACTTTCCAGAGGGAGCAATCATTTCAATGCCACTCTATTCTGCAGGCTCATCGAGGCATCGAGCATTTAGAAATGGTGTACTATCGGGAGTGGTTGAGCCGATAGGGGCGATTGTGACGATAATTTTCGCACAGGCACTTACGCCGATACTTCCTTATATGCTCAGCTTTGCGGCTGGTGCGATGCTCTATGTAGTAGTAGAAGAGCTTATCCCGGAGATGTCTGAAGGAGAACACTCGCATAGTGGTGTGCTGATGTTCGCCGTAGGATTTACAATTATGATGACGCTTGACGTGGCACTCGGTTAAGATAGGGAGGGAGACATGAGTATTTCAAGTATTGTAGAGAAGATAAAAACAGATGAGAGAAATGCTGAATATACAGAGCGAGGTATTCCGCCTATTTTCCAGCTCAATAAGGGAGCAAAGATTCTCATAATCGGGCAGGCTCCGGGTCGCAAGGTGGAAGAATCGCAGATTCCTTTTGACGATAAGTCAGGAGAGAAGCTAATCACGTGGATGGGCATAGATAGGGGGACTTTCTATTCCGACAAAATTGCGATTTTACCGATGGACTTCTACTATCCAGGAAAGGGCAAAACAGGAGATTTACCTCCGAGAAAATTTATCGCTGAGGAGTATCACCGTGATCTCTTAGCTGAACTAGGGAATGTTCAGATGACGATTCTGATTGGAAAGTATGCGATGGATTATTATCTGAAAGGCGATATGAAGCGCAATCTGACTGAGACAGTAAGGTGCTTTTGCGGAATACCTGCCAAATTACTTCCCAATAGTTCATCCGAGTCCACTCAACTTTCGTTGGCAGGCAAAAAATCCGTGGTTTATGGAAGAGGTTGTGCCCGTACTTAAGAGAAGAGTTGCGGATATACTGGGGTAAGATTTAGTGAGGTAATAAATTTGCAATTGTTAAAAATTACATGAAAAAATGTAGACTTATACTTTTCTAAGATGGCTGTAGGCAAGATGATTACATAATAAAAACAATACCGTCTAACGGATCCAAAAAGAAGGGGGAACTAATGCATGGAAAAAGACCATATTGTTTTTCGAAATGGTGGCTCCCACTATGTCTGATATATAACAAAGATGGCAATAATTACCATTCGTATTTTGATAGCAATAATTTCAATGAGGTATATAAAGCTATTTTTTTACTTGTTAAAGCAACATATTTACTGAAAAGGATTACTCAAGTCTGATGGTTGACAAAATGCTTATGTTTTAACTTGCTGGTAATTTGCTTTTTGATTATTCTAAACAAGAGAATCACAATATATAGTGTAGTGCAATCTTATTAAGTATTATATAAAGAGGAAAATAACTTGCTTTTGTAAGAGGTGGTAATGAAAAAAATTTAACTTTACTTGTAAAAAGAATTAATAAAACTGGATGCAGAATATCCCTGCGTTGAATTCAAGCAGAATAATAGTGATCCTCAAATGATAGGTGAGTATATCAGTGCTTTAAGTAACACTGCTGCTATAGAAGACAAATCAAAAGCGTATGTTTTATGGGGAATTGACAACGATACACACGAGATAGTTGGTACAGAATTTAATTATAGAACGAAGAAAGGCGAAGGGAATGAGGATTTAGAACCGTGGCTGCGAAGATTGCTGAGTGATAATGCTAATTTTGAATTCGAGGAAGTTAAAATAGATAATAAGAATGTAGTAATATTAATAATATATAAAGCTATAGGGAAAACGGTTTTTTTCAAGAATGTTGAGTATATTAGAGTGGGGTCGCATAAGAAAAAATTGAAAGACAATCCAGGGTCAGAAGCAAAACTTTGGCAAAAGATTAATAATTCTAGATTCGAAGAATTACCTGCTGAGGAAGATATGTCACTGCAAGATGTCCTAAACGAATTGGATTATGTTACATATTTTGATATGAGTGGTATTGCCGTTCCTGCTGAGGGAAATCAAATTGCGCATTATCTACTCGAAGACAAAAATAATACTGTATCAAGACAATGGTCTATATACGATTTCTAATTTAGGGGCATTATTATTTGCAAAAAAATTAGATAAATACCCTGCGCTGGATCGCAAGAGAATTAGAGTTATACAGTATGAGGATGATAAGAGAATAAATATCTTGCGTCAGGATACTGGTGGAAAAGGATATGCATCAGGATTTGAAGGTCTTGTAAAATACATTGCTGGGTTATTGCCAGCTAAAGATGAAATCGAAGCTCCTTTACGAAAGGAAAAAAACAGTTTATCCAATCGTTGCGATACGAGAATTAATAGCCAATGCTCTGATACATCAAGATTTATCGATTACAGGTGCAGGACCAACAATAGAAATTTTTTTAAATCAAGAATAGAAATAACTAATCCAGGAACTCCGCTTGTAAACATAAACAGAATTATTGATAATCCTCCAAGATCACGTAATGAGATTATGGCAAGTTTAATGAGAAGGCTCGGAATATGTGAAGAACTAGGTACTGGATGGGATAGAGTCGCCACATATTGTGAGACATATTTACTACCTGCCCCACAAATAGATATATACGAAGAGAATACAAAGGTAACTGTTTTTGGACCGATTGCATATAAGAATATGACACAAGAAACTAGATTATGGACATGTTACTTGCATGCTTGCTTAAAATATGTTAACCAGTAAAAGGCAACAAATTCCACTTTGCGTGATAGGCTAGGATTAGCGAGCACGGCAGCTGCTAGTGCATCAAGATTGATTAATTTAGCCGTGGAAGCAGAGTTAATTAAACCACTGGATCCCAATACAGCCCCAAGATATAAGTCGTATATTCCGTTTTGGGGCATAGTTTAACTTGCTTTTTGAAACATAAAAATAAGATGATCATGAAAAAAAGCTTGAATTTCAAGAGTTGCTAACTTGCTGGTAATTTGATTTTTGTAAAATCAAGAAAATTGGGATATGCAAGATGTAGCTTTGAAACTACAGGAGATAGTGTTACTGTGTTAGGCATGAAGAATAGGTTGCACTAAAAATACTTATAGCTAATAGATTATATGATTTTTTTCCAGCAAAAAAATAAGGGTATATAGATTAATAATATGTACGGAGGGTAAAATGGACGTTAGATACAAGCTAGGCTTCGGCCTTATGAGGGCTGCCGATGACTAACCCAGATGATGCAGGAAGCATCGATATAGCAGAAAAGCGGACGCATGGCAGATTCATTTATTGAACAGGGGTTTACTTACTTTGACACGGCATGGATGTACCACAACAAGCAAAAGCGAGCCAGCGACAAAAAGAATTCCTTGTTAAGCGCCATGATAGAAGCGAGTACACTCTTGCTACCAAGATGCATGCAGGATTTTTTAATACGGAAGAGGAGCGTGATGCATACTTTGAGGCGCAGCTTGAGAAGACTGGTGCAGGCTATTTCGATTACTACCTGCTCCATGATGTTGGACGCGAGAACATCGATAAATTTACGGAGCTTCACTGTTTCGAATACCTTAAGGGGAAGAAGGAAGCGGGCATCATCAAGCACCTAGGATTCTCGTCACACGAGGATGCGGAGCATGTGGACAAGTTCCTAACTGAGCACCCTGAATTTGAGTTCATCCAGCTACAGATTAACTACCTTGATTGGAACAGCGAAGGAGTTCAGTCAAGACGATGTTATGAGGCGGCTGTGAAGCATGGAATGGACGTTGTAGTAATGGAGCCGGTCAAGGGCGGAATCCTTGCAAATGTTCCTCCTGAAGCCGAAGCTCTCCTTAAGGCGCACCGTCCCGATATGTCCGTCGCTTCTTGGGCGATCCGCTTCGTGGCGAGCCTAGAGAATGTAAAAGTAGTTTTAAGCGGCATGAGCAGTATGGAGCAGCTGCTCGATAACACTTCATATATGAAAGCTTTCGAACCACTTTCTCCAGAGGAATACGAGATTATAGATAAGGTTGTTGAGATAATCAACAGTTCCATAGGTATCCCATGTACAGCCTGTTCCTACTGCACAGAGGGATGTCCTGTAAACATTCCTATTCCTCGCTACTTCTCGCTATATAACACCGATATGCATGAGAGTAGCGATAGCGAGTGGACACCACAGCGCGAGTACTATGAGAGAACGGCGATTACATTTGGCAAGGCGAGTGACTGTATCGCCTGTGGTCAGTGCGAGGCAATCTGTCCACAGCATCTGCCGATTATCAAGGACCTTGAAATGGTGGCAGAGTACTTTGAGGCAGAGTAAAGAATTGCGCGATTATGAAGGAAAGCTAATAATTCTTTGATAGTTACAAAGCCCCGATAGCACGATGTGCTATCGGGGTTTTGTATGAGTGCATATTCGATAAATATGAAGATAAACACATTTTAATATTAGTTAGAGCACCTTGACATATAGGGGTAGGGGGTATATACTCAAGTCATAGTACAGCAATAATAAAAGATATGAAAATGCAACCCACTCTGAATAATCGAGATTCTGCAAATGAACACATGATGATTTTGAAGATGGGAGTATATCATACTAGGAGGGGCTATGGCCGAGTTATCTGAACGCCGCCGTGAGCGGTCGCACATGGAATACAGGAATCTGATGAATAGGCTTAAGAGGATCGAAGGTCAGATCAGGGGTATCCAAGGGATGCTAGAGAAGGATGCCTATTGTCCTGATATCTTGATTCAGGTGTCTTCTGTAAATAGTGCACTCAATAGCTTCAATAAAGAGCTGATGGCTAGTCACATTAGGGGATGTGTTGCTAATGACATAAGAAACGGTGACGATGAGGTCATTGACGAGCTCGTTAAGGTCATGCAGAAGCTGATGAAATAGGGTAAAGGGGGAATTTTGATGGATAAATATAATATCACAGGCATGAGCTGTGCCTCTTGTCAAGCTCATGTGGAGAAGGCGGTAGGCAAGGTTCCGGGGGTAGAATCTGTTTCCGTAAGCCTGCTCACCAACTCTATGGGTGTAGAGGGAAGTGCAACGAGTGAAGATATAATAAAGGCTGTAGAAGATGCGGGATACGGAGCAAGCAGAGAAGCAGTAGAGGAGGCTAAGTCTTCTGTGAATCATCTTGAGGCTCAGGAAAAAGCTCTTGAGGACACAGAAAGTCCCGTGCTCAAACGAAGACTAGTATCATCGCTGGCTTTTTCTAATCGTCCTCATGTATTTTTTTCGATGGGACACACCATGCTACATCTACCGCTGCCTAAATTCTTAGACGGAAATCATATAGGAATTACAGTTATCCAGATGGTGCTGGCAGCGATAGTAATGTTCATTAATAAGAAGTTCTTTGTCAGCGGCTGGAAGAGTATTCGTTCAGGTGCACCCAATATGGATACACTTGTCGCTATGGGCTCTATGACATCGTTTCTATGGAGTTTCTATATACTTATGCAGATGACAAGGAACGTAACAGACGGCAATACCAAAGCTGTTATGGCTGGCATGCACAACCTGTACTTTGAATCAGCAGCGATGATAGTGACACTGATTACTGTTGGGAAACTCTTAGAAGCTCTATCTAAGGGCAGGACTACTGATGCGCTAAAGAGTCTGATGAAGCTAGCTCCTAAGACTGCGATTATAGAGCGTGATGGAGCAGAGGTAGAAGTTCCAATTATAGAGGTGAAAATTGGTGATACTTTCGTCGTTAGACCTGGAGATAGCATTCCGGTGGATGGTGTAATTCTTGAAGGTGGTACAGCGATAGATGAATCAGCTCTCACTGGTGAAAGTGTTCCAGTAGATAAAGAAGTTGGTGACGAGGTGTCGGCAGCTACGATAAATAGAACTGGATTTATAAGAGCGAAAGCTACTCGCGTCGGCGAAGATACTACGCTATCTCAGATAATCAAGATGGTCAGTGATGCTGCGGCAACCAAGGCACCAATAGCCAAGATTGCTGATAAGGTGTCGGGTGTGTTCGTTCCTGTGGTGATCATAATCGCGGTGATTGTGACGCTAATCTGGATATTTGCAGGACAGCCATTTGGATATGCTTTATCTAGGGGAATCGCTGTTCTCGTCGTAAGCTGTCCTTGTGCACTTGGTCTGGCAACGCCTGTAGCAATCATGGTTGGAAGCGGACTCGGAGCGAAGAATGGAATATTATTCAAGACTGCTAGCTCTCTCGAGGAGACGGGGAGAATTCAGGTAGTCGCTCTCGACAAGACGGGAACTATCACTAAGGGAGAACCTACAGTTACTGATATAACCCCTGCAGAGGGTGTGACTTTGGCACAGCTACTCAATATTGCAAATGCTCTCGAAGCTAGAAGCGAGCACCCTTTCGCATTAGCTATAACTCGTTACTTTAACGAGAATCGCGATGAGCATCAGCTGGCAGATATTGAGATAGAGGACTTTGAAGCGATATCGGGAAAAAGGCATCCATGCAAGGCTTGCGGGAGCTGGCTCAAAGGGTGAGCTCTTTGCAGGAAGCGTAAAAATATATCTGGTCTGGTGGAAGTACCAGAAGGCACGAAGGTAGAGGCGGAGTCGTTAGCTAGCCAAGGCAAGACACCTCTGTTATTTGCAGGTGGCGAAAAAAACTAATAGGAATGATAGCCGTAGCGGATACGGTTAAGGACGACAGCAGAAGCGCAATCGCTGAGATGAAGAGGCAAGGACTCAAGGTCGTGATGATTACAGGCGACAACGAGAGAACTGCAGAAGCTATCGGTGAACAGGCTGGTATTGACTATGTCGCATCAGGAGTGCTCCCAGATGGCAAGGAGAAACTTATCAAAGAGCTAGATGAACTAGGCAAAGTTGCGATGGTAGGAGATGGAATAAACGATGCCCCTGCACTAACTCGTGCAGATGTCGGAATTGCTATCGGAGCAGGAGCCGATGTAGCAGTTGATGCGGCGGATGTCGTACTTATGAATAGCAAGCTCTCGGATGTGTCAGCGGCAATCAGGTTAAGTAGGGCAACACTCAAAAACATACATGAGAATTTATTCTGGGCATTTTTTTATAACATCCTACTAATTCCGCTTGCAGCTGGGGCATATGCCCACTTTATGAAAGGGTGGTCGATGAATCCGATGTGGGGAGCAGCAGCGATGAGCATATCGAGCTTCTGTGTGTGCATGAATGCACTCAGGCTAAACATGTTTAAGTTGCATGCTGCAAACAGAGATAAAAAGCTCCAAAAGCCATTGTTGATAGTGAGAAACTTAGAGCTCTTATCGGAACACCTGCTGAAAGCAATAATACTGACGAAAAACTTGGGAGTTGACGAGGCCAAAAATTTATATGAAGATAAAGAACTTTTGAAGGAGGAAAAAAACTATGACCAAGACTATGAAAATCGAAGGCATGATGTGCGGACACTGCGAGGCTACAGTAAAGAAAACTCTTGAAGCTCTTGAGGGGGTTAAGGCTGCTGAAGTTAGTCATGAGGCTGGAACTGCTGTAGTAGAGCTATCAGAAAATGTTCAGGATGATGTGCTGCAGAAAGCTGTAGAAGATAAAGATTATAAAAGTTCTATCTATTGAATAATAATCTGGTGTGTTACAATTAGCTCGTATACGGCTAAAGCCGTTAAACATTAAAGGTAAGAGGAGAGGTAATTATGATCGCAAAAAGTATGGAGCCCTTTCTAGCGGGTAGCTCGGTTATCAGAGCTATGTTCGAAGAGGGTAAGAAGATGGCAAAGGTTTACGGAGCAGAGAACGTTTACGACTACAGTGTTGGAAACCCTGGACTGCATCCACCAAAAGAATATAGAGAGGCTATCAACTACGTTAACAACGAGATGGACCCACACCTAGTTCATGGCTATATGCCTAATGCTGGATTTGAATCGACAAGAACAGCTGTAGCTGAGAATCTCAACAAGAGATTCGGTTCAGAGTTCACTTCAGAGCATATTATCATGACTGTTGGAGCTGGTTCTTCGATTAACGTAATCATGAAGACAATATTCGATCCTGGTGATAAGCAGGTTGTATTTGCACCTTACTTCGTAGAGTATGCAAACTGGGCTAGTAACTATCATGCAGAGACAGTAGTTGTTCCTCCAAACGAAGCAAATGGATTCGAGCCAGATCCTGAGGCACTCAAGAAGGTTCTTGATCCAAAGGTTAAGGTAGTAATCATTAACAACCCTAACAACCCAACAGGAGCAATTTACTCTCGCGAGACTCTCGAGAAAATTGCAGAGGTTCTAAAGGAAGCAGAGAAGGAATTCGGACACCCTATTTACCTAATCACTGACGAGCCATACAGAGAACTCGTATACGTAGATAAGGAAATCGTGTTCATTCCAGACCTATATGACAACACTATTATCGCATACTCATGGTCGAAGTCACTTTCGATTCCTGGAGACAGACTTGGATACCTCGCAGTATCTCCAAAGTCTGACAACGTTGAGGAGTTCATGGCAGCAGCAACTGTAGCAAACCGTATTTCTGGAGACACTAATGCTCCATCTATCATTCAGCTAGCTGTTGAGAGATGCCTAGATGCACAGGTTGATATCCCGTACTACAAGAAGAATGCTGAGGATCTATACAAGATCGTAACAGAGGCAGGTTTCTCTGCAATTGTCCCTCAGGGTGCATTCTACCTATGGGTTAAGTCACCAGTTGCAGATGAGAAGGAGCTAGTAGCTGCAGCTAAGGAAGAGAGAATTCTCTCAGTTCCTGGAAGCGCATTTGCTTGCCCTGGATACATCAGACTTTCGTTCTGCATCGCAAACGAAACTATCCACAGATCAGCTGAGTCATTTGCTAAGCTAGGAAAGAAGTACTTCGGTTAAGCTTCAATTAGAAGATGTGATGCAGTGCTTGACAATAAGTCTGCGTTATAGACGAAAAACTTCAGAATTGTGATAAAATAAGCGTGTGAGGCTGTGCCTCGCACGCTTATTATTTTTATGAAGAGAGGATACTCCGATGGATAAAATGGAGAGAATTGCGAGTTTTAACGTAAATCACGATACCTTGCAGAAGGGCATGTACGTTTCGAGAATAGATGGAGATGTAGTTACTACGATATCAGGATGAAGAGACCTAATATGGGAGACTACGTTTCAAACGAGGCACTACATACTTTTGAACATCTATTTGCAACCTATGCTAGGAACAGCGAGATTTCAGACAAGGTGATATATATCGGACCTATGGGTTGCAGAACTGGATTCTATCTGCTGATGAGAGATACAGCTACTGGACAGCAGGCGATTGACTTAGCTAGGGAATCATTTAAATTCATAGCTGAGTACGAAGGTGAGATACCTGGGGCGGCAAAGAGTGAGTGTGGCAACAGCGAGGAGCACGACCTAGAAGCGGCGAGAGCAGTGGCAGTAGATATGGTAGAAGTTCTCAGGGATTGGAATGAGGAGAAGCTAGATTATGACTATGAAGGATAAGAGTATAGGAGTGGCATTCTGTGATGCTGCAGCAGTAATCGGTGGTAGAGCTAAGCTTGGAATCGTATGTGCGATGGATGTCGAGATGCAGGATTTGCTCGATCGGATGAGGGGCGTTTCTGTCGATGAAATCTATGGATTTAAGTTCTATGAAGGCGTGCTCGAACAGACTCAGGTGGTGCTCGTAAGATGCGGAATCGGCAAGGTTAATGCTGCGAGAGGCACACAGCTGATGATTGATAAATACAAGCCGAGCTATATAATAAATAGCGGAGTTGCAGGAGCTCTTAATACCGAGCTCAGACCTATGGATATAGTTGTAGGAAAGGATTTTATCCAGCATGATTTTGATCTTAGTCCTATCGGATACGCAAAGGGATGCCTAGCAACAGGTGATCGCTCAAAGCCGACGATAGTAGAGGCAGATAGCGACATGATAAGACTGCTGACAGATGTGTCGGAAGTGATAGCTGGAGAGCATGAAGAAGCAGGTAAGGTTCTCGTTGGCAGAATTGTTAGTGGCGACCAGTTCATTAACAGCCCTGAGGTTAAGGCTGAACTGAGAGAATATTTCGGTGGTGATGCTGCAGAGATGGAGGGAGCTGTTCTTGCATACGTTGCAAGTTGTGCTGATATTCCGTGCGCTGTGCTAAGGGTAATTTCGGATATGGCAGATGGAACTAACAATGAGTCGTATGATGAATTTGAAAAGAAGGCATCTAAGCTATCTGCTGAGATAATCATTGAACTTGCTAAGCTTGCACCAACAAAGAATTAATGAAGTTTCATTAGAACTGAGAGGTGGATAGCGTTTAACTATAGTATATATAAATCAAAAATTGAAACTATGGATAGCAGTAAACTCAAATGGGTTTGCTGCTTTTATTTGTCTTCAGAGTTTTCAAAAGTTTGTAAAAAACATATATTTACTGTTGACAAAGCGAATATAGATGGCTATAATCTACTTAACTACTAATCAGGTATCTAATAAAGTGGACAAATGACTTGTGCTTTATAATTTATGCATTTAGACTAATGATAGATGTAGATTGATATTTAGAAAAGATATAAACATATAATGAGGAATTGAAAGGAAGGTTACATCATGGCTAACATTTATACATCTGCTGATCAGTTAATCGGCAAGACACCGCTTCTTGAACTTACAAGAATTGAAGATGAATTTGAACTTAAGGCTAAGATACTTGCCAAGCTTGAGTATCTTAACCCAGCTGGATCTGTTAAGGATAGAATTGCTAAGAGGATGATTGAGGATGCTGAGGCTAGTGGCAAACTAAAAGCCTGGTGCAACCATCATCGAACCTACTTCTGGCAATACGGGAATCGGACTTTCCGCTGTTGCTGCCGCAAAAAGGATATAAGACTGTTATTGTAATGCCTGAGACAATGTCTGTAGAGAGAAGGCAGCTAATGAAGGCCTATGGCGCAGAGCTAGTGCTCACTGAGGGTGCAAAGGGTATGAAGGGTGCAATCGCTAAAGCTGAGGAGCTTGCGAGCAAGATAGAGAACAGCTTCATTCCTGGTCAATTCGTTAATCCATCTAATCCAGCGGCGCATAGAGATACTACTGGTCCTGAGATCTGGGAAGATACCGATGGTAAGGTTGACTACTTCGTGGCTGGAGTAGGAACTGGTGGTACTGTGACAGGAGTTGGAGAATATTTAAAGTCAAAGAATGGCGATGTTAAGATCGTCGCTGTTGAGCCAGAGGCATCTCAGACTCTTGCCAAGGGTGAAGCCGCTCCGCACAAGATTCAGGGAATCGGTGCAGGTTTCGTTCCTGAAACGCTCAATACAGACATTTATGATGAAATTATCCCTGTTACTAATGAAGCATCTTTTTGAGACAGGGAGACTTCTCGGTCAGAAGCAGGGTGTTCTAGTGGGAATTTCCTCAGGAGCAGCTCTGTGGGCGGCTATTGAGTTAGCGAAGAAGGAAGAGAATGAAGGTAAGAATATAGTAGTTCTACTACCTGATACAGGTGATAGATATCTATCCACACCGTTATTTCAGGAATAACTATAGATGAACAAGTCATCGCAATATTGCAACATGAGTTAGTACAAATGTGAGGGGCGAGAATTTCTTGCCCCGCATTTTGCGTTTCTTTTAAAATTAATGTAAAAATAGAGTGAATTTAAAAAGCAGGAGGAAACTGTGTTAGTTTCAACAAGAGGCAGATATGCAATAAGAGTTATGATTGACCTTGCTGAACACATGAACGGCAAATACATACCTATGAAGGAAATTGCCGACAGACAGGATGTATCGCTCAAGTATATGACCAAGATTATGCAAGTTCTAACCAAATCGGGAATGCTCGACGGTCAGCACGGTAAGGGCGGGGGTTATAAGCTCAATCGAGACCCAGCTGAATATCGTATCGGTGACATACTGCGTCTAACTGAAGGCACGCTTGCGCCGGTAGCTTGTATCGATGAGACAGACTGTAAGTGCGATAGATCGTACGAATGCAGAACGAGACCGATGTGGAATGAACTTGATAAGCTAATTAGCGAATATTTAGATGGAATAACTATAGCTGATTTGATGAAGGGGGATGCCGCAGATAACTATGTCATCTGATGTAGTGCGGGACAACGCTTTAGTATGAACGTATTAATTTGTGATGATAATGCCAAAGAACGTGAGTGGTGCCACAAAGAGCTACTCAAAAATCAGGGCTACTTTGAAGAAGGTTTGAAGGTGCTTGAGTATGAATCAGGCAACGAACTGCTATTTAAGTATCCTGATTTAGATATTGATATTGATATCATTTTCTTGGATATCATGATGCCCGGCCTAGATGGAATAACAGTTGCAAAAGAAGCTGCGTGACATGAACTATAGCGGGAGATTGTTTTTCTTTACTGGAACTATAGACTATGCAGTCAATGGCTACGACTATGAGGCGCTTGCATACCTAATAAAAGGCAAGACTTCATCCGAGAGATTTAGCGAGGTACTGAGACATTTCTTGCTTCGAAAGGGAGAGAGAAGCGGTGAAGTTATCATTCTTAGATGCGCTGGAGAGACAAGAGTAATCAACCTATCGGCAATTAAATATTTCGAGGTGTATAAAAGGCTTACAACAGTGTATTACGGTGATTCGAAATTTAGTTTTTATTCACCTTTAGCTAAACTTAGCGAAGAACTTGAGGGAAAGAACTTCGTTCGTGTACATAGAGCGTATCTTGTCAATGCTGATTATATTTCCAAGAAGACTATGAGAGATGTGACACTTCGCGACGGAGCAGTGCTTCCAGCGGGCAGAAACTATATCAAGAAGATAAAAAGAAGATTAAAAAGATGTGTAATAATAGGAAATTGAACAAAAAAATAATACTAGTACGCGACGGCGAGCGGATACTGTAGTGCGCATTTTAGTGATGTGCTTGCTTTTAATGCTTTATAGCATGAATGTTTTCGCACTTGAAGGTGATTCCGATAGGCCGCTGGCGCTTGATGAAAACGGATTGCTAGAGAATCGCGTGGAAGGTGAGACCGTTAATCCTGATGCTTATCTAGAAACAACAGGTGATAGGGCAAACAACAACACGAATAACGAGCATGTAATACATGTGACTAAGAACGGAGTTACATACACCATTGGGTATGCTCTGAATAGCTCTACTATTTTACCAGAAGAAATAAATGGTATGGATAGTGACCAAGCTATGGAATACATTGCCAATAAAAGCATGACTTTCTATACAGACAGAAATGCTACGGTTATACCGGATATAGTGTTTGGCAGGGACTACTTCGTAAGAGTCAATGGGTTGACCCACGTAACTCCGGATACACTACGCGGAAGCTATAGGCTAGAAATTGCCAACAACAGCGGGTTTAATAATGCAGCGACGACTACAGTTACCATCGGAAATAGCGGTAATGGCGGAAATGGTGGTAGCGGTGGAAACACTGGTGCAGGCAACGAGGATAGAACAAACACAAATGGACATAGCACTGCTGCAAACTTGGTTCAAAGCTTAGCTAGAAGAATATCTTCGGGTACAAGCGTTAGAGGTGCGAACAGAGCTCCGTCAGCAGCAAGAGCGCATCAAGTAAATCAAAAATGCTATCTCGGATTCAAGCAATGCTAGTGCAGCAAATAGTGCAAATAATTCTAGTGAATCAAGTCGTTCAAGTGCAAGTGCAGAGGGACGCGGTTCAGGTAGCGCTGGAAGCGGAATAGCTTCAAGCAGAACTGTAGAAACTGTAACAAATGCAGCGACTGCTGGAGCTGGAGCTGGATCAGCTTGGCTCACAGTCCTTATAATATCCGACATAAAAACTGCTTCTGTGGTATAAGAAACTTAAAGAAGCTAAGAGAAAGTAAGCTCTATAAAGAGCGTTTGTAGGAGATAATTAGATGTTACTTAAGATAACTATATGGGCGATTTTTGCGGTAGCGATAGCCGTCAAAATATATACCAAGAAGCGCGTTCAGAATATCGATGGATTCGGTGGCATAACCACGCGGGACGAAATCGATAGAGCTAAGCGATGTGCAGATAGCAAATAGTGGATAAGACACTGAAATACAAGCCGACCATGAATGTGAATCATGGTCGGTTTTTATTTAAAAACATAAGCTGAAATTCGATGAAACTAACCGTTTTTTGTTGACAAAATAATATGGTTAATGTACACTAATCTAAGTTAAGAAAGCCTAACACGATGTTAGCTAATTTAACTGGCAGCGCGGCTTTGTACCGCGTATTTTAATTAGTGGAGGAGGAGATGCAGTATGATTCCAATCACACTTGCTAATCAGGGGGAACTCGTTACAGTCAAAAAGATAACTGGTAGCGATGCTATTAGACAGCACCTCGCAGAGCTCGGATTTGTAGTTGATGCTGAGGTGAAGGTGGTAAGTGCATTCAATGGCAATGTAATCTTGCAGGTTCACGGAGCTAAGATTGCGCTCAACGAGACGATGGCAAGACGAATTATGGTATAGCATGGCTATCGATGGATAATTCTTCAGCAAATAAAAAGATTTTATTTTTTTAAGGAGGAGAACAACATGGCAACTCAGATGGGAACTCTTAATAATGTTAGAGTTGGTAAGACTGCTACTATTAAGAAAAATCAACGGTGCCGGAGCAGTAAAGCGCAGAATCATGGACATGGGTCTCACCAAGGGAACCGATGTCTTCGTGAGAAAAAGTTGCGCCTCTTGGTGACCCAATCGAGCTAACTATCAGAGGCTACGAGCTTTCTGTTAGAAAGGCTGATGCGGCTTTGATTGATGTTGAGATAGAAGATTAATTTATGGTGATTGCCGCTTCTATATTTTTTTAAGTATCGATTAGTTGAATTGAACTAACTATATATTAAGTACCGTGAAAGGAGTGTACTAACATGTCACTTAAGATCGCCCTCGCGGGTAATCCTAACTGTGGTAAAACCACATTGTTTAATGCCTTGACTGGTTCCGCGCAGTACGTTGGTAACTGGCCAGGTGTAACTGTTGAGAAGAAAGACGGAAAAACTACGTGGACATAAGGACGTAATCGTTCAGGATCTTCCTGGAATTTATTCTCTTTCTCCATACACACTAGAGGAAGTTGTTACAAGAAACTATCTAGTTAATGAGAAGCCAGATGCTATCATCAATATCATCGACGGAACTAATCTAGAGAGAAACCTATACCTAACGACGCAGCTGCTCGAGCTCAACATACCTGTTGTAATCGCAGTTAACATGATGGACCTAGTTGAAAAGAACGGGGACACCATCAATCTGGATAAGCTCAGTGAAGAACTAGGATGTGCTGTTCTTCCAATCAGTGCGCTTAAGGGATCTGGCTCCAAGGAGCTAATCAAGAAAGCGCTGGAGGTTGCAGAAGCTCATCAGCCTGGAGAACTTCCACACGTATTCAACGGATCGGTTGAGCACGCAATCGCTCACATTGAAGAATCCATTGAGAAAATTGTAAGTAAGGAAAATCTCAGATGGTATGCAATCAAACTCTTCGAGAGAGATGAGAAGGTCGTAGCTGAACTAGCTCTAGATCCTGAACTCAGCAAGCATATCGAGGAGCACATTGCAGACTGCGAAGCGGAGCTAGATGACGATGCTGAGAGTATCGTTATCAACCAGAGATACGCATATATCAATAAGGTAGCGCCTAAGGCTATGACTAAGAAGGCAAACCATGAGAAGCTAACTACTTCCGATAAGATAGACAGAATCGTTACTAACAGGCTTTTGGCTCTTCCAATTTTCGTGGCAATCATGTACCTAGTGTACTGGCTAGCTATTTCTAAGATTGGTACGCCTCTAACCGACTGGGCTAACGACACGCTGTTCGGTCAGTGGATTATCCCAGGTGCTAAGAAAGGCCTTGAGAGCCTCGGAGCATCCGGATGGGTTGTTTCCCTCGTAGTAGACGGTGTTATAAACGGTATCGGTTCTGTACTAGGATTCACACCTCAGATGGCATGCGTATTCCTCTGCCTATCAATCCTCGAGGACTGCGGATATATGTCGAGAGTTGCATTCATCATGGACAGAATCTTTAGAAGATTCGGACTATCTGGTAAGTCATTTATTCCTTTCCTCATCTCTTCAGGATGCGGAGTTCCAGGAATCATGGCAACTAGAACTATCGAGAACGAGAAGGATCGTCGTATGACGATGATGACTACCACGGCGATTCCGTGTGGAGCTAAGCTGCCTGTAATCGCAACGATTTCTGCTTACATCTTAGGTAACAAATGGTGGGTAGCACCTCTAATGTACTTCGTTGGAATCGGAATGGTTATCTGCTCTTGCATCATCCTCAAGAAGACTAAGCAGTTCGCAGGAGAACCAGCACCATTCATCATGGAGCTTCCTAACTATCATATTCCTTCGGCAAAGGGTGTACTCATCCATGTATGGGAGAGAGTATGGGAATTCATTAAGAAGGCCGGAACAATCCTGTTCCTATGCGTAGTAGTAATGTGGGTTCTCTCAAGCTATGGATTCAGCCACGGTTCATTCGGAGCTGTTGATGCTAAGGACAGCTTGATGGCAGATATCGGTGGTGTAGTTGCATTCATCTTCAAAGCCACTTGGATTCGGAACATGGCAGGCAGTTGCTAGCTCTATTTCAGGATTCGTTGCTAAGGAAGGAATCGTTTCCACGATGGGAGTTCTGTCTGGACTCGGAGCAATTGGAAACTACGATGCTTCGATGAGAACAGCGTTCGATGCATTCTTCCCAAGCGCAATAGCAGCTATTTCATTCTTGATGTTCAACCTGTTTGACTCGCCTTGTCTCGCTGCAATTTCGACAGTTGCTAAGGAGATGCACAACAGAAATCACTTCTGGAATACGATTATCTTCCAGAACGTTTCTGCATATCTGTTTGCATTAGTTATATATCAGCTAGTTGGACTTGCAATCGGTGAGGTTGCATTCGGCGTATGGACAGTAGTAGCAGCAGTAATCGCAATCTTCGTACTGTATCTGTTATTCAGACCAGATCCAAACAAGAAGAGAGTGCTAGACGGCTCAGAAGGTGCAAAAGTAATCAAATAAAACGAAAGTATAGCTTTAGCGAGTATTATATTATTATTACTTGCTCAGGCTATGATTATAGGAAGGGTATGAGATGAATTTAGTAGATGTAATTGTCCTCTCTGTGGTCGCTGTAATATTTATAGGGGCTGTGAAGGTGCTGATTAGCTTCTTCAAATAAACGCATAAACGTCACAGAGACGAGTTAGAATAAACTTACGGGGAGGTAGAGATATGAACGTAATTGATATAATTGTCGTTGCCGTTATTGCTGTAATAGCTTTCTTTATCATCAGAGATGTTGTAAAGAAGCGCAAGGCTGGTATTACAAGTTGTGGCGGCTGTAGCGGCTGTAGCGGCTGTTCAGGCTGTAGTGCTTATCCTCATACTGAGGAAGACAAGTAGGGTGCTAGGAAATTTTACCAGCACTTAAGATTAGAATAGGGGTGCGTGACATGATTAAGACTACCGTTAAGATCGATGGCATGCAGTGCAACATGTGCGAGGCGCATGTAAAGGATTTGATTAGAAAAAAGTTTGATGTCAAGAAGATAAAAGCATCTCATGTAAATGGTGATTGTGTTATAGTATCACCTGACGAGATCCCTAGAGAAGAGCTTACTCATGAGCTTGGACAGATGGGATATAAGGTTACTGAAATGGAATCAGAGCCATATGTTAAGAAAGGGCTGTTTGGTTTTTAGTTAATTCAGCATAGTAGTAGATAATCTATGCGCTGATACGACTGACTTTTAAAATTTATAATTAGTTCTAAAATACGAAGATGAGATGCATAGATATATCCGTGCATCTCATTTTTATTGAGAAAATATGTATTTGTTTAATAATCAAAAACACCTTGACAGCTGATATTGAAATGATATCATCAGCTTATAAAGTAGGCAATTTTAATATTTAGATATAAGGAGGTCGCTATAATGACAGAGAAGCTTTTAACTAACAAGAAGCATGGAATACCAATGTTGATTTTGTTGCTGTCGCTCTATATAGCAGCTGCTATCGGTCTCGTTAGGGGTGGAATGAGCGACAATTTTTTGCTGATGGGAATATGCGTGCTTTATCTAGTTGTAGGTCTTATCCTATTTGCTGGACTTAAAACTTTGAAGCCACAAGAAGCCTTAGTGCTAACACTGTTCGGAGAGTACTACGGAACACTTAAGGGTGAAGGATTCTACTATGTGAATCCATTCTGCACAGCTATAAACCCTGCAGCTAATACTAGGCTAGGACAGTCTGGTGATATAAAGGGCAAAGGGCCTGCTCCTTCGGCTAACGCAGATAGCGACTCTGTTTCTGGTAAGAGGATATCTCTCAAGATTATGACACTCAGCAACTCTGTGCAGAAGATTAACGATGCACTTGGTAACCCAATCGAGATCGGAATTGCTGTTATGTGGAGAGTTACCGATACGACGAAGGCGGTATTTAATGTAGATAATTACAAAGAATATCTATCTCTACAGAGTGACTCGGCACTAAGAAATGTGGTAAGATTATACCCATATGATGTCGCTCCTAATATAGATACCACTGGTGATGGCATGGCCGATGAAGGTTCGTTACGCGGATCTAGCGATGTAGTTGCTGAGCGCATCAAGGAAGATATCCAGAAGAGGGTTGCAGAAGCTGGCATCGAAGTAATCGAAGCGCGCATCACATATCTAGCTTATGCACAAGAAATTGCAGCGGTAATGCTACAGAGACAGCAGGCTAGTGCCGTAGTTGATGCAAGGGCAATGATAGTTGATGGTGCAGTTGGTATGGTTAAGCTTGCCCTTGAGAAACTAAACGAAGATGAAATAGTTGAGCTCGACGAAGAACGCAAGGCGGCTATGGTTTCTAACCTAATGGTTGTGCTATGTGGAAGTCATGACGTGCATCCAATCGTTAACTCTGGATCATTGTACTAATTAAGTACAGGGGAAAAATGAATTTAAATGCATATATTGCAGATTATTGTGCGGTAATGTATTAAAATTATATAAGGACTAGTAAAAAGAAGGGGCATATACAAAGCTCATGGCAAACAAGAAACAAATTCCACTTAGAATATCTGACAAGCTGTTCCAGGATATCCAGGCCTGGGCAGAGGACGATTTTCGCTCTGTTAATGGGCAGATTGAGTATCTGCTCTCGGAGTGTGTTCGTCAGAGGCGTAAGAACGGCAAGTATGTTGGCGAGGAGATAGATAAGCCTTTAGATATCGAGATAGAGTAAATTAAAGGCGGTTGGATTTTGGTCCAACCGCCTTCTCGTATGTAGTTTATATTTTTATCCCAAGCAAGTAGCGATGAATGAGAGTCACACCTTAGAGCATATCTTAGTACTTCGTGTACTTCCAACCAGCGAACTGACCAGTTCCAATGAGGGCGTCTGCATCCTCATCATAGTTGAATACCCAGTCATAAGGCTTGTAGTTTTCATCGATTGTGTTTTTACTAATATGAACCGTTACAGTCGTATTGTCTAGCTCCCAGTTTCCTGTGAGATAACCGTGCGATCCATTCATATCGATTGGCATGATGAAGCTTCCGTCTGAACTGAGTTTAAATGGATACTCGTTAGATCCTGCGACTGTCCATCTCGCAGCAATCTTAACCTTGCGAGCTTCTTCCTCTTTGTGCTGTTTTACGGTCTTGAACTTTAGTATCTGTTCTTCGATATCGAGATACCTTGCCTTGAGATCTTCCTTGGAAGAATCTTCCTTTGCTCCTAATTTGAACTTATGAATTAACTCCTTAGCAGAATCCTTGTCCTCGTCGCTGTATATATCTTTACGATACTTCTCAAGCTTCTCAGCCAGAGATTTGATTAATTCAGGTTTAGTTTTTTTACTTTCGAAACTGCTTTATTAAACTTAGTGACGGTCTTTCTTAAATCATGCTTTAAAAATCTGCTGCTTGAGCTTATCCTTATACTCGGCTTTGATGTCATTGACGGTGCTCATATCTTCCTTAAAATATTCAGCCGTACCCATCTTGCTTATGGTATCGAGAGCCTTCGTGCGTATCCTATCTACTGAAGGCGTGTAATTCATCAATCCGAGGAGGATTGCTGCTGAGCAAAGTGATATAATAATGTAATTGATTATGGATTTGCGATTAAAAAGTCTTACGCATAATCGTTTCCATATCGAGCTTGTAGAACTCATTTGTTATCTCCCTAAAAGCTAAATTAGATATATTATCAATAATATATCTAGATGAAATAATCTTATCTGAAATACTGCCTTTTGTAAACGAACAAATTGGGATATTATAATCATAGGTATGATATAAACGATTCGTATGATTAGTCGGAATAGCGACTAATCTCGATAATGTTTTGAAGAAAAGAGAGGGTATGAAATGGCTCATCCTATTTATTTGAAGAAATCCGATTGCAAAAATTGCTATAAATGTATCCGGCACTGCCCCGTGCAGTCGATTAGGTTCTCTGGCAATCTAGCGCACGTAATCGCAGATGAATGCATGCTCTGTGGTCAGTGCTACGTAGTCTGTCCGCAGGATGCGCAGAAGATTCTTAGCGACGTAGAGAGTGGAGATGCTTCTGGATGGAGATGCGCCTGTATACCTAAGTGTGGATCCATCTTTTGTTGCTTACTATGCGGGAACTGGTATTGAGAAGTTCTCTGAAGCGGCACAGTCCCTTGGGTTTGTAGCGGCTGAGGAAGCAGCGAAGTTTGGAGTGGTCGTGAAGCGTGAATATGAGGCGGTAATTGAGAATGAGCGAGAGAGTATCGTTATCTCCTCGTGCTGTCCATCTGTAAATCTCATGATTCAGAAGCACTATCCAGACCTTATCAAGTACCTCTCCGATGCGATGTCGTATGTTCAGATTCACAGTAATGATATAAAGTCACGCCATGAAGATGCGAAGGTGGTATTTGTAGGACCGTGCATCGCTCGCAAAGATGAAGCGAATCGTCAAGGATCGACTTTCGATGCAGTTCTTACTTTCGAAGAATTTGATGAACTGCTCAAGGATAAGCAGGTTGAGATAAGTGAGGGTGTGGATAAGTGCACAGAATCTAAGGAGAGACTCTTTGCGGCGAGCGGTGGTATCTCAAGGTGCATGAAAGGTGACGACCACGGATATGCTTATCTGTCGGTAGATGGGGCAAATAAATGCATTGACGTACTCGAAGATATCAAGAACGGTGAGATTGAAAAATGCTTTATTGAGTTATGGGCTTGCCCTGGTGGCTGCGTGGGTGGGCCATCGTTTGAGAAGTATCACAATACACCAGTTAGAAACTATAAGGCTATTAGCGCTTATGCTGGAGATGAGCATTTTGATGTGAAGCAGCCAGAACTGACAGCGATAACCAGAAACTTTGAGATAATGCAAGGCATGAAGGTTATGCCTAATGAACATAAGATTAGAGAAATTATGCTGCAGATGGGGAAGAGCAAGCCTGCGGATGAGCTAAATTGCGGTATGTGTGGATATGAGACATGCCGCGAGAAGGCGATTGTCGTGTATCAAAAATAAAGCGGAGATTAAGGTGTGCCAGCCAATTCTCGCAAAGAAGTCAGAGAATTTCTCAGATATTATCTTTGATAACACTCCAAATGGACTCCTTGTGCTTAATGAGCGCCTCGAGATTCAGGAAATCAATCCTGCGGCTTGCAAGATAATGAATATCAGGAGAGCGGAGGACGTGCTCGGTGCGCAGATAGTTACGCTGCTCGAGCCAAAGCCTTTTATGGATGTGCTTCAGAGCAAGAAGAGTTCGTTCCAGTGTGCATATCTTGCCGAATACGATAGGTACGTTGAGCAGAGTATACTATACGATAATAACTATCATATGCTGTTCTGTCTGATCGAAGATGTGACAGATGAGGCAAATGAAAGGTCCAAGAAAGCCAAGGTAAGACAGCAGACAACTGCTATCGCAGATCAGATGGTTGAGAAGCAGATGCGAATAGTTCAGGAAATTGCCTCACTACTCGGCGAGACGACTGCTGAGACTAAGATTGCGCTAACTAAGCTGAAGGATACGATGGAGGATTAGTATGAACGATCTCAGTATAGATATCGGATACAAGAGTATTAATCACTTCGGGGAGCCGCTTTGCGGCGATACAGTTGCAGTTGCACAGCAATCGAATGGTGATAAAATCGTGGTCCTAGCGGATGGACTAAGGAGCGGAGTAAAGGCGAGCATCCTTTCAACTTTGACATCTAAGATTATTTCCACGATGATGGCAGAAGGTATGCCGCTTGAAGAGTGCGTACACACTATCGCTGCGACTCTGCCGATAAGTTCTGAGTATGATGTTGCGTATTCGACTTTTACGATTATGCATATCAAGGATAATGAAGAACTTGAACTTATTCAGTATGAGAATCCAAGGGTAATTCTCATCAGGGATTTTGCTGCAACTGAATACGATATGGTAGAGCAGGTAATCGACGGTAAGAAGATATATCGCTCTGAAATCAAGCTACAAGAAGACGACATGTTCATCGCCATGAGTGATGGTTGTCCAGGTGCAAACTCGGAACTCTCTTACAATAAAGAATGGACGGAGGCTGACATAGCCTCGTTTATGGAAACTATTGCGCCTGTGGGCTATCCGGCTAAGACTCTAGCAACGATCCTCGTCGAAGAGTGTAACAAGCTGTATAAGGGCAAGCCAATCGATGATGCAACAGCTTGTATCATTAGGGTTATAAAGCGTGCGCAGGTCAATCTATTATTCGGTCCGCCTGCAAACCGCGAAGACTGCGACCGCATGATGTCACTCTTCTTCTCCAAAGCGGGAAAGCATATAATCTGCGGAGGTACGACAGCTTCAATCGCAGCTGACTACCTAGGTAAGCCAATCAAGACTAACAGGGTTAATCCGAATCTTGGTGGACCTCCGATGTCTGAAATCGAGGGCGTTGAGCTTGTAACCGAAGGAATCGTTACAATCGACCATGTAGTTAAGAATGCTCGTGACTACCTTGCAAATGACGAGGGCTTTGCTGAGTGGAGTGTCTCTCACGATGCAGCTTCTCTCGTTAGCCGTACGCTGTTTGAAGAGGCTACAGACATCAATTTCTTTGTAGGAAGAGCTGTAAACCCTGCACATCAAGAAGCTGATATGCCTCTTAATTTCAGTGTAAAGATGAACATGATTGAAGAACTTTCGGCGTCCCTCGAGAAGATGGGTAAACGCGTAAAAGTTAGTTATTTCTAAGGTGGAATAGGAATTTAATGGAACAAATTTCGATATTTGAAAATGAGAATAGTAAAGATGAACCTTTAGCTGCTCGCATGAGACCAAGAGGTCTAAGCGAGTTTGTAGGGCAGCAGCACTTAGTTGGCGAGGGCAAAAATCCTCAGTAAGCTTATCGAGTCTGATAAGGTGCCATCAATGATTTTTTGGGGACCTCCAGGAGTCGGCAAGACGACACTTGCGCAGATTATTGCTAGCAAAACGAAGGCGAATTTCATAACTTTTTCTGCAGTTACTAGCGGAATTAAAGAAATCCGCACGGTTATGCAGCAGGCAGATAGGTATACGAGATTCGGCGAGAGGACGATAGTATTTATAGACGAGATTCATAGGTTCAACAAAGCTCAGCAGGATGCATTTCTTCCTTTTGTCGAGAAGGGTAGCATAACCCTGATTGGGGCGACGACAGAGAATCCGTCATTTGAGGTAAATGGCGCTTTGCTATCTCGCTGCAAGGTTTTCGTGTTAAAGAATCTTGAAACTAGTGATATTGAGCAGCTTCTTAAACGTGCGATTACAGATAAGCGAGGCTTTGGCGGTGAGAAGGTTAATATCACTGATGATATGATTCATATGATTGCCGAGTTTGCAAGCGGCGATGCGAGAAGTTCGCTGACCACGCTCGAGATGGTGGTACTCAATGGAGACATACAATCTGATGGCATGATAGATATAACCATGGACACGCTCGAGCAGTGCATCTCCAAGAAATCGCTACTCTATGACAAGAATGGTGAAAGAGCATTACAACATCATATCAGCGCTACACAAGTCAATGAGAAATTCGGATGCTGATGCAGCTGTGTACTGGCTCGCAAGGATGCTCGAGGCTGGTGAAGACCCGCTCTATGTGGCGAGGCGAGTAACTAGATTTGCATCGGAAGACGTAGGACTTGCGGATCCTCGGGCACTGGAGATAGCGATAGCGGCCTATCAGGCGTGCCATTTTATAGGAATGCCTGAATGCTCTGTTCACCTTACAGAAGCTGTAATTTATATGGCGCTGGCTCCTAAGTCTAACGCTATGGAGGTCGCCTATTTTGCAGCAAGGGATGATGCCCAGGAACACATGGCAGAGCCAGTTCCACTTAATATTAGAAACGCACCTACTTCGCTCATGAAAGACCTCGGATACGGTAAAGGGTATAAGTACGCTCACGACTATGAAGATAAAATTACGTCTATGCAGTGTCTGCCAGATTCTTTGGTTGGGCGTGAATACTACAAACCGACTGAACAAGGTGTTGAGGCAAGGTTTAAGGAGCGTCTAAAGAGCATCAAGGAGTGGAAGAAATCGCATAAGTAAATGCGCCATAGAAATAGTGATTTTGCCAACGACAGAGGCGGAGAATACTTGATAATAGTACACAAAAGAGCCATGAGTACAGTCAGCAAAATGACTATGCACGTGGCTTATTTATTTCGCAAATTAACACATCAGTGTCAAAAATATGAGGTTCAATATGGTATAATCTCATAATATAGTTAGTTAACCCATACTAAGGCGCAAGCAAATCAATTATTTATATATATATAGAAAGGATTGAGACATATGACTAAAGTGGATATTTTCTCAGGATTCCTAGGAGCAGGTAAGACAACACTGATTAGGAAGCTTATTGAGGAAGCGTATGGCACGGACAAAATAGTTCTCATCGAAAATGAATTTGGTGAGATTGGAGTAGATAAGGGATTTCTTCAGAATACTGGAATCGAGATTAATCAGATGAACGCAGGTTGCATCTGCTGCACTCTCGTTGGCGATTTCGGAAAGGCGCTAAATGAAGTAATTGAGAAGTATAACCCTGAGAGGATTCTCATCGAACCATCAGGTGTTGGCAAGCTTTCGGATGTAATTATTGCAGTACAGGATCTTAAGAACGACAAGATTGAGCTAAATGGATTCACTACTGTCGTAGACGCCAAGAAGGCTGAGATGTACATGAGCAACTTCGGAGAGTTCTATGAGAATCAGGTAGAGCATGCGAGCTCAATTATTCTAAGTCATACTGCAGGAATGTCACAGGAAGACATGAGACAAGTGCATCGCACTTCTACGCGAACATAACAACGAGGCATCTATAGTGACGACAGACTGGAAGGAAATTGACGGGGCTAAGATCCTAGAGATTATGGAACAGAAAAGGACACTCTCTGCTGAACTTGACCGACTAAGAGAAGAGGCGTATAGAGAGCAGGAAGCTCACGAGGCAGAGCATCATCACGATCACGACCATGAGCACCACCATCACCATCACGATGACGAAGAACATGAGTGCTGTGGTCACGGACACCATCACGACCATGAACACCATCACCATCACGATGACGAAGAACATGAGTGCTGTGGTCACGGACATCATCACGCTCACGACCATGAGCACCACCATCACCATCACGATGACGAAGAACATGAATGCTGTGGTCACGGACACCACCACGACCACGACCATGAGCACCACCATCACCATCACCATCACGATGACGAAGAGCATGAGTGCTGTGGTCACGGACATCATCACCACCATCACGGCCACGGACACCACGCCGACGAAGTGTTTGACGAAATGGGCGTGGAGACCGCACACCGCTTCGAGCGCGGCCAGCTCGAGCAAGCTCTAGCAGGCCTCATGGATTCCGAGAAGTGCGGACAAGTGCTGAGAGCAAAAGGTTTTGTAGCAGGCACAGAGGGCGAATGGTACGAATTCGACTATATCCCAGATGAACCAGAAGTTAGAACTGCTGACGAGGCGGAGACTACCGGAGTAATCTGCGTAATCGGAGTAGGACTCAACAAGGATAAAAATCAAGGAGTTGTTCGGAATATGAGAGAGAAACCAGTCTATCTATTTACAGGATTTCTAGGCTCGGGCAAGTCAACATTCATACAGGATACCCTCGAGACACCTGAGTTTGGAGAAGGTGCAAGCACCCTTCTTCTAGTGTGCGAATCTGGTGAAGTGCCCTACGATGAAAGCAAATTTACCGACAAGGTATATATTGAGAGAATCGAGAAGGAGACAGATCTCACAGAGGCTAAGCTCAATGGCATTGCATCGAGGTATGTATTTGACAGAGTAATGGTCGAGTACAATGGCATGTGGATGACGCAGACTCTGTTTGAGAATATGCCTCGCAACTGGATAATCGCTCAAGAGATGACATTCTTCGATGCGACAATGTTCGATCTGTACAATAAGAACATGAGACAGCTCTGCTTCAACAAGATGCAGAATGCAGAGCTTGTGGTATTCAATAGATTCCAGAAGGGTGCGGATAAGATGCCGTTCCATAAGGAAGTGCGTGTAGCTAACAGGCGCTCGCAGATTGTCTATGAGTTCGGGCCGCATGACATAGAAGTAGACGATATTGTGGATGAGCTACCTTTCGATAAGAAGGCCAGCACGATTGAAATCGCCGACGATATGTACGCTGACTGGTATCGCGATATCAACGAAAATCAGGACGAGTACAACAACAAGACATTGATTCTAAAGGGTAGAGTCGTAAAGGGCGGCGATATGAAGCACGGAGAGTTCGGGCTTGGCAGGCACCTCATGACATGCTGTGTAGAGGATATGCAGTTCGCGGCGCTTATGGGCATCTATGATAGAATTGATGACTTCAAGAATGGAGCCTGGGTTCAGGTTAAGGCTAAAGTGAGAGTTGAGTACGTCGAGGCATATGGAGAGAAAGGTCCCGTACTTTACTGCAAGTCGGTCGAGGCATGTGAGCCTTGCAATCCTGAAGTTGCGACATTTTAAATAAACTATATAGGGACTAATAACCTCTTTTGTCAGAGTGTGATGATATGAAGCTTTGAGTAGTCGAAGCAACGGATATCAGAGATTCTGACAGGAGAGGTTTTAATTTGTCTATATTTTGCATGATTAATAAATTACAATAATCAGTGTGGAGTTAGTTTAAACACAAATATGCAAAGCAAATTCATATCAAATTCACACCGTGATAGTAATTTAATATCAGAAGGTAGAAAGGGTGTGCGCAGCATGGCAACGATACTTTTCTTAGAAGATGAAAATATGATTCGTGAAGTTCTCTCTGAGTACATGATGGTAGCAGGTCATGATGTGATTCCTTGTGAGAGGGGCGACGAGGCGATAAAGCTGATTGAAGAAGGCAGGACTTTTGACCTTGCAGTTCTTGATATTAGAGTGCCTGGGGCGAGTGGACTTGAAGTGCTCAAAACTATAAAAAGAAGAGCGCGGAGAATGTACTGGCACGATAATGCTTACGGCTTACGATGATATTAATACGCAGCTTGAAGCGTTTAACTGCCTTGCGGATGATTACATCACAAAGCCAGCTTCTCCAATAATCTTAATCAAGAGGATTGAAGCTGTGCTCAGAAGGACAGGCAAGAAGGCTGCATCACAGATTGAGCAGGGCTTCGTTGTCGATGAAGATGAGCTTAGAGCTTATTATGATAAGAAAAACTTGAAGCTGACGGTCAGCGAATTTGTGCTCATGAAGACGCTTAGGGACAGCCCGGGAAGAGTGTTTAGCAGAGACCAGTTAATCAACATGATATTTGATGAAGAGTACGTAGCAAACGATAGGATTATTGATGCGCATGTTAAGAACCTGAGGAAGAAACTGCCGTTTGACTATATTGAGACTGTCATAGGTATCGGTTATAGATGGAGAAAAGAAGATGAAATTAGGTAGCAAGACTTTTTTATACAGCGTGATAATCTCTCTCATAGTGGGAATTGTGATTTTTTCATACATGATTTTCTTGATGCCGTCTATGTATATGGACTACAAAGAGAATCAGAATCTGGAGAGTGCCAAGTCAGCGATGGAACACTTCAAGAAGCATGAATCATTGAAGAATTTCAAGATTGGTGATACGAATACACTAGGTATCGTCATACCCGGAAAAGGGTATACTATTAAAATCACTGGCCCTAGCTTCAACGGTATAATCGAAGCTGTTAGCCCGGCGTCTAAGGAGCTTGTAGATCAATTCAGGACTCTTGATATGAGTGGTAAAAGGTAGTAAAAAGGCTGCGTTTAAGAATCTAAAGCCTGCAATTAAGGCATTTGCAGAAGAGAATTCAGCGGAGATGAATAGTAGCTTCAAGATAGACTTCAAGGGAGATAATAGTCTATCGCAGTTTAAAATAAAAAATAAGAAATTCCACTATTTCAGTGAGGGGTGTGCTAATAAGTGAGTATTCTGTTGAGAATCGTTACTCGGGAACTAACTACACTTACTTTGTCGGAGTTGCAAAGCGTGGAGATGATATGCTGATTTTGAGCAGTACCACGATGACTCCATCAGCGAGTGAAATCCTACCTGTTCTCTACGGATCGGCACCGATGCTCATACTGCTGATGATAATCCTAGCTTTTGGTGTCTCAGCGATTTATTCGCGCAAAAATAGTATCTCCGATTAAGAAGCTATCTATGGATGCAGAGAGGCGCATGATTCCGTCGTCTGTAGGGGCTTGCACCGCTTGAGGTTGCGGGTAAGGATGAAATTTCAGATCTAACGAGGTCGCTCAATCTGCTGTATGAAAAACAGTCACAGGCAGTTCAAAGCCTTGAAGAGGAGAGTAAGCGAAAAGAAGTTTACCTGCGTGCGACATCGCATCAGCTAAAAACTCCTATCGCGGCATCGATGCTCCTCGTAGATGGGATGATTGGTAAGGTCGGTAAGTTCGGTGATAGAGACCTGTATTTGCCGGAGGTTAAATCTCAGCTTAGAGAGATGATGAGCATAATTGAGGAAACGTCAAATCTCAATAATGCGGCTGGTAGCGGTGATGTTGAGAAGGTCGACATAGTGGCGATATGCAGGGACACTATAGAAAAGAATCGCATTGGAGCTGAATCGAAGGGAATAACCATTCAGGCCCCTAATCTTGAAACAGCCGTATATTGGCATAGCAATGCGATGATGCTCAAGAAGATTCTTGAAAATCTGATTTCAAATGGCGTAGATCACACTGGCGAAAATGGAAGTGTTACGGTCGATGTTACAGAATTGAAGATTACAGTGTTCAGCCACCCTGGACACATCGATGACGAAGTTATTGACGATATATTTGAACCATTTGTTACGGGCTCTCACGGTGAAGAGTCAGGACAGAAGAAAGGTCATGGTCTAGGGCTCTATATAGCCAAATATTTTGCTGGGAAGCTAGGGCTTGAGCTGCATGGTGATAATCTGCAGGACGGCGTTCAGTTTGTTCTAGAGAAAAGAGGTAGAGATGATTAGACTCGACAATGTAAAGGTGAGTTTTAAAGATAAAGTGGCTGTGGACCTCGGGCGAGTGATTGAAATTGCGGATGGCGAGAGAGTCGGAATCATAGGAAGCAACGGTGCTGGAAAGACTACGCTTCTTAAGAGTATTATCGGTCTGGTCCCTCATAAGGGAAACATAGCACTCGGAGTTCCGTCAAATGAGATCTCCGTTCACATGCAGTACAACTCTTATGTCGATACCGTTTCAATTAGGAACATCATCGAGATGGTGATGGGCTGCAGGATAATAGACAATCAGAAACTCCAAGAGATGATTGAATTCTTCGAGTTTGAAGGATGCCTAGATAAGAGGTGGAAACAGCTATCAGGCGGTCAGAAGCAGAGGCTCACTCTCATACTCGTGATGTGTAAGGACAGCAAAATAGTGATGTTCGATGAAGTTACATCAGGACTCGACTTCGAGACGCGTCAGAGACTAATGGACAAGCTCGTAACTTGGTACGAGGAAAAGCACACGACACTGCTTATAACATCACATTACTATACTGAGCTCGATAATCTGGCGACCAAGATACTGTATCTTAAGGACGGTAGGGCCGTGGACTACGGGTCAAAGGAAGAGCTTTTTAGAAAGTACTGTGGAAATGCCGTGGTGATCTTCGAGGATACGGAAAAAGGACGTGAAATAGCGAAGGCGCATAAACAGATAAAGGCCGCCGAAGGGTTTATTGCACTCTCATGTGACAATGATGATGAAGAGGTTGAAATCGCTGAAAAGCTTATCAGAAACCACATTAACTACAGGCGAAGCAATAACGATATCGAAATGATGACTATTAATGCGGAGAGGTAAGATGAATAGATATACGATAAGATACGAATTTCAGAATACGCTGCACAATGTCTATGCGGTTTTCTTTGGCTCGGTTTTTCCAGTGCTTCTACTACATATGGTTGTCAAGGGATCACTTGGCGATATACCTAAGAATATGAAGGATGAGGTAATAACCACGATATTTATCGGTATGGCGATGCTGATTCCACTGGCGAGCATATTTTTGAATCATGCAGCGATTTATTCAAATGAGCTTGATAAGAAAAATTCCAGAGCGCTTACTCCTCTTTGGGTTTTTCGGAGAAGGATATTTTACTCAATAAGCTTTGTAGCGAACTTGATTATACTTACAATCTGCATATTTATTTATCTTGGTGGAACAGTTCCTTTTTTAAGTATACTTAAACCAAAGTTTGCAGCTGCAGTGGTTTGGATTCTGGGAATATATATTCTCGCTATCATCTTGATGGCACTTGCTCATGGGATAGCGACATTAATAGGCAAGTTCGGACCGACATATGGCGTTGTAATGGCGATTTATTTCGCAATGATGATTTTGAGCGGATATATGGGCATTAGGATAACTGATCTTCCTAAATCAGTTAGATGGATATCTGACCTGCTTCCTACTGCACAGCTTGGCAACGACTACATTGATTTCTGGTTAGGGTAGGGAATATAATTTCGGACCTCTGATTCAGTCTATGATCTTCATGTCGGCGCTTAGCGCAGTGGTTGTGCTCATAGCGTTTAAGGTGCGAGGTAGAAAAAATTAAGGAGTACCTTAAGAAAATCTTCATAAAAAATAACTTGCATTTGATTTCAGGTGTGTTATTGTATTAGTAACTTAATACAATAACACACCGATTTATATTAGCTGTATTTTTATGACAGATATAAACATGGGAACCAAATATAATAAGGAAGGAAGTAAGTAAGCATGAATTGGAAATTTATTGACGGTATCCCGATATATTCTCAAATTGTAGATGAACTGACCGTGCGTATAGCTAGGCATGACTATTTGCCGGGGGAGAAGCTACCCTCTGTTAGAGATATTGCATCGCAGGCATGCGTTAATCCCAATACAGTTCAGCGTGCGCTCGCAGAACTCGAGCGAAAACGGACTAGTACGTACGGAGAGAACTAACGGAAGATTTGTGACGGAGGATGAGAAGGTTTTGAAAGAGATATACAAAAGTTTATCGAGTGAATATATAGACGAGATGATTGAGAAACTTCGTAATATTGGGATGAATGATGCGGAGATTATAGAGGCAGTTTCTAGCTGCGTGGGAAAGGAGAAGTAATGAGCATAATAGAAATAAAGGATTTGAGCAAAGCATATGGCTCAAAGCTCGCACTATCAGGGTGTAGATTTAAGTATAGAAAAGGGGCAAATCGTTGGACTCATGGGTCCAAACGGTTCTGGCAAGACAACACTTATCAAGATAATCATGGGACTTCTCACGTCTGATGCTGGTGAGGTGCTAATTGATGGAGATAAACCTAGCGAGAAGACGAAGGCCAAGATTGCATACCTTCCTGACAGCATGGCGTATCCAACATACATGACAGCAGGCGGTCTAGTTAGATTATATCAGGATTTCTTTGCTGATTTCGACAAACTCAAAGCACTCTCGATGCTTAATGACCTTGGTATCGAGAAGGAGCTTAAACTTAAGGCGATGTCAAAGGGTACTAAGGAAAAGGTGCAGCTCATCCTCACTATGGCTCGCAATGCCGAGGTGTATCTACTCGATGAACCAATTGCAGGTGTAGACCCAGCTACTAGAGATTATATCTTGAGGACGATTATCACAAACTACAATCCTGAGGCGGTAGTGGTAATTTCTACACATCTCATCGCTGATGTTGAGTCGGTGCTCGATGATGTAATATTTATCAAGGATGGAGAGGTAGTGGTTCACGAGACTGCGGACAATTTACGTGAGAAGAAGGGGCAGAGTATAGATAAGCTTTTCAGAGAGGTGTTCAAATGCTAGGTAAATTAATAAAATATGAGTTCAAATCGTTAGTACATGACTTAGGAGTTCTTTATGCTGTATGGCTAACTCTTAGTATACTGGTTAGTACACTGCCTAAAGTGTTAACTGGAACACCGGATTTTATGATAAAAACTGCTTAATGGGGCATGGATAATATCTCTTATTGCTGCATTCGTGATGACATTAGTAGTAATTATAGATCGTAGGTTCTATAAGAATTTTTATGGGATTGAAGGATACTTCACGCTTTCTCTACCGATTAAGGCGAGTACTCATATCTGGAGCAAGGTAATTACGACTACAGTTTGGATGGTACTCACATGCTTCGTGGGGGTGATATCAATGATGATTGCAAGTGCAGTGAAAGATGGATTTAAGGGGTTTCAGGATATAGCCGTTACTATTAACGAAAACCCAGCGCAGGCAAGAGAGGTAATCTTACTTCTGATAGAGATTCTAATCCTTGGAATAATCTACATCAGCAGATTCGTCTTAAAGATTCTGACTTGCATCAATATAAGCGTGCAACTTAGCAGATTCAGGACACTGATTCAGGGCTTGCTGTTCGTTGCTATCACAGCTTTAGAAATATACGTAATGATATCTGTAATCGGAAATCTGAGTGGTAAATTTGCGCTAAATCTTATCATGTTTGAGGACACACTAAGAATAGCGGTGTATGGATTAGGAGTGCTGATATTAATTCAGGTTGTAGAGTTCGCAATTTACTTCCTCGTATCAAACTATCTGATGAAGAATAGACTCAACCTTGAATAGGGGAAGTATACAGGAACCACATCAAAATTTAGAATCAAGTTATAAAGAAAGAGCCGAATTCAAAAAAGAACTCGGCTTTTTATTTTGTACAGAAGTCTTTGAAATGAACGGATTGAAGTTGTTTCAATTTACGAGTATACTTACTCTACACGTTATAACGCACTTGGTTAAGAAGGGGTTTGTGCGATTAATCGTGACAATCTGACAAGGCAGACCATGTGATGGTGAGAGAAATTTCACAGCGGCAGAAGGATGACGAGAATTGAATAAGTATGATTCGCTGATAAAAATATTTGCGATACATTATTCCCGCGATGGCAGGACAGCTGATATTTACGCTGTACACAATAGTTGACGGGATATTTGTAGCTCGAGGTGTATCCGAGACGGCTCTAGCTGCCGTCTCAATTGCTACGCCATTTATAACCTTGCTGTTTGCGATTTCAATAACTTTTGCGGTAGGTACGTCGACAATTGTAGCTCGTCTTCTCGGTGAGAACCGAACTATGGAGGCGCGTAGCGTATTTACGGAAAGCTTGGTTTCACTCGTTTTGCTGTCGATAATAATCAGTGCGCTAGTGTTTGTTTTTCTAAATCCTCTATGCAGGATGCTCGGAGCGACAGAATCGACGTTGCCGTATGTAAGGAGTTATCTTCTCACGATAGCACCATTCATATTTTCGTTTGTGATTTCGTATAACCTCGAGCTGCTTCTTGCTACTGACGGATTTCCAGAACTCGCCACTATCTATGTGCTACTCGGAGTAATTCTCAATATTTTTCTCGACTGGTACACGATTTTCAAACTGAACTGGGGAATTGTTGGAGCTGGACTAGCTACATCTTTTTCTCAAACGGTTGTAATAATCATTTACCTGATTCACTTCGCTAGCAAGAAATCGACGCTACGCTTTACGAAGTTCAAGTTCAGACGAGGACTTATCTTGCGTGAGTTTATTAGCGGGATACCTTCAGGAATTACCGAGATGTCGCCTGGAATAGTGACGTTTATATTTAACAGATTTATCGTTGCGTTTATGCACGAGAGAGAACTGATTATCTATTCGATACTATCATATGTAATCCTGCTTGCGACGGTTCTTGCAAATGGAATCGCCCAAGGTGCTCAGCCTCTAGTTAGCTACTATCACGGCCGTCACGAGCGAGATGCGTTTCATGCCATATTTAGGTACGAGATTAAGTCGGGGATATTGTTAGCTGCTGTAGAAGCAGTGCTTATCGTGGCTTTTGGAAAGTATATCGCCATGCTGTTTATAGGCGAAGGAGACGGATTAGCTACAGATATAGTGTATGCACTCAGACTAGTAGCTGTGGCATTTCCACTACTAAGTATGAATGTCATTATCGCAGGTTATCTCACTGCGCTCGAAAGATCCAGAGTTGCGATCGTAATATCGCTGATGAGATGCACACTTACATTGATAGTGGCACTGGCTATAATCGTCGCTTTATTTGGAACGGAAACCGTATGGAGCTCACTTGCTATATCGGAAATGATGTGCCTCGTAATTGCAGTACTCTTATATAAGAAAACTCGCAGGGTTGCAATAGCTGAGACGTTCAATGATATGTAGATTGTGCATTGTATTAATTTAGTACAATTTGTATATGCTTTGTATTATCGTTGCTAAGTAGAGGGGGATATGTATACAATATTCTTACCTATCGCTATTGCTGATTGAAATATACATGTTGCATTGTTAGATTGACTATCGCCACTTGCAGGATTGTTGTTCCTGTATAAAAAGAAAAGTGAGGAGACATGCTTTTTAATCGAGAGACAGACTATGCAGTAAGGGTCCTCCGGAATCTGTCAACAGATAGGCCCACGAGTATAAGCTCGTTCGTGGAGGGTGAATTCATATCAGAGGCAATCGCCTATAAGGTTGCAAGGAAGCTAGATAAAGCTGGAATCATCTATGGTGTAAGAGGAAGCAGTGGAGGCTATATGCTTAAAAGACCGCTAACAAAGATTACGCTGTTTGATGTATATCAAGCTATAGAGCCGTCATCTTTAGTGTGCGAGTGCCTGAGACGCGATGCTAAATGTCCTTTTAATACTGGGAATATGTCATGTAAGCTTCGCAAGGAATTATTCCGCATTCAGGAGAATATCAATGCTGATTTGAAGAAACACTCACTCGCTGAGCTTTTCGAAACAAAATAAAAAGAAGTGCGCCGCATTGCGGTGCGCTTCTTTTTATTTATCATCAGTGTGAATATCAGCCTTGGGGAAGACTCCAGTGATAGTGAGCAGCAAGTAGCCTGAGCAGGACGATGAGAGTAGCACCAATTCCCATTGCAAGAACAGTACCCAATCTATCCCAAAGGATTATGCATGTAAATGCCCCTATGAGAGAGGCACTCGCATAGAAGTGCTTTTACGAAGATGTAAGGTCTATCACCAGCCATAATATCTCTGAGAACTCCACCACCAACTCCAGTAAGAACGCCTACAAAGGCAAAAAGTATAATTCCTTGAATCGAAGTTGCGTTGTAAGCTGACTTGATACCGATAACTGTGAAAACTCCAAGTCCAACTGAGTCCATGATTAGCATCAGCCAATCATACAAAGTGGAATCTGAGAAAATCCATTTCCTTACTGGCGGTGTAAATACAATCACTGAGACCACGACCGAAAGGACTAGATAAGTCGGATTCCTGAAAGTGAGTGGAGGTGTTTGACCGACTATAAGGTCTCTGATAATACCGCCACCAACACCTGTGGTTAAGCCGAGTATGGTGATGCCCATGAGATCCATCCCTTTCTCGAGCCCGAGAGTAGCTCCCGAGATTGCAAAGGCGATGGTGCCGATTATTTCAAGTGCGAAGACTATATTTTCAAGACTGTATAATGATGACAAATTATTACTCCTACTTATCTATTATGTTAAAAACACAGCTTATTTATTTGGAAAAAGCATATTCCTTTACATGATTTGCCTGTACTTGCCGCATTTCCTTCGTCCGTGTCCAAATGAACAACGGTTCTAGTATTGCCGACGCGCACGATCACCTCTTCAAATGTTAATGCTCTGCCACATCCTGTATCAATTTTTAGAGATATTTCATCTCCAGTAGCTACCTGCAACTGCTCCGCATCTTCTTTTGATAAATGGATGTGCCTTTTTGCGACTATGCATCCATGATCTATTTCAGTGGTGTTTCCATTTTCGGTTGCGATTTTAATCCCAGGGGTATTTACTAAATCTCCGGAAAGTCTAAGAGGTGCCTCGATACCTAAATTTCTGGCATCGGTTGCTGCTAACTCGACCTGTGTTTCTGGGCGAGCAGGTCCTAGAATAGCTACATTTCGAAGAGTACCTTTAGGACCAACAAGTGTAAGTCTTTCTTCAGCAACATAACCTACGATAATTTGTTTCTTAGGTGTAAGCTCATAACCAATGCCAAAAGTTTTTTTCTATATCGCTTTGACAGAGGTGTACATGTCTAGCACTAACTTCTATATCTATTTCTATCTGTTTCATATCAAATCTCCAGTCAACCGTTTGAATTTGCATACCAATAGTCATTTATGATGTATAAGGATAACATTTATTGTGACAATCTGCAAAGGATGATATAATGTTTGCTGCATTTTTATTTGTAGTTAATGAATTTTCATCCTTTTGGAGCAAAATTATTTCATTGTGCACCATATTATAGATTTATCTACAGGGGAATTATTTATGAAGAAAAGTTATGAAAAGGGGTTCTTTGCTGCACTTGCTTGTGCTGGGCTATGGGGCATTCTCCCAATTTATTGGAAGTCGCTAATTCCAATACCATCATCTACTATCATCATATATAGAATTCTGATGATTGCAGTAGTTTGCTTGATTGCTGCGCGTTTTAAGTACTCGTGGAACAGGATTTTTTCACCGCTAAAGGATTTGCGGACTGCTCTTAAATTTTTCGTAGCAGGACTTATTGTAACGAGCAACTGGAGCATTTACATCTGGGCGGTTAACTCTGGTCATATAATCCAGACGAGTATTGGATATTATATAGAACCGCTTGTAGTATGTATATTTGGTGCAATCTTCTTTAAAGAGAAGCTTACGGTTTATAAGTCCGTAGCTGTGATATTTGCAGCTATAAGCGTAATCGTAATTTTGATTCACTATGGACAGGTTCCAGGAATAGCACTCATACTAGCGACGACATTTGCGATTTATTCAGCGATAAAAAAGACTGTAGACCAGCCACCTGTTATATCGCTTCTATATGAAACTATTTTTATGGCTCCGATTATGTTATGTGTAATAGTATGGCTTGAACTGCATGGGGCAGGAGCACTTGGAGTTGGAGAATCATATCAATACTTCCTGCTACTCCTATGTGGGCTTGCAACAGCCATACCTCTTGGGCTATTCGCCTATGCAGCTCAGAGAACATCTATGTTCGTGCTCGGTTTGACGGAATACCTCAGTCCTACATTGGCGCTTATGCTAGGGATTTTCTTGTATAAAGAACCTGTCGATAAAGTGCTGATTATGGCGTTTGGATTGATTTGGATAGGTCTCATATTCTTTTCATATGGTGAATTTAAGAGTGGTAAGGATAGTAAGAGTAGCGAGGATAGTCAAAACGTCAAAGCGAGTTAGAAGTTATAAAATAGCAATGTAGTAATAATTGTAATATTAAAAAATGTGCCAAGCACTGTGTGAAATTAGGGGGATCACACTCTGTGCTAGGCACATTTTTATTGAGATATTTAATTGGTTACAGATTTTTTGAAAATATTTATTAGCCTATAGCTTCTGATCTCCTGTTTTAACCCAGCCAGCTCTCTTAACGGCTTTGTGAAATATAAGAGTTAATATTGCTGGCAGAACTACAGATATTAGGATGAGACCGAGCCAATCCACTGAAGTGATGCCTGCCTTTGTTCCTTTTGCTATATCAGCAATCCAGCCTGAGTACACACCTAGAGGTCCAACGAGACCGCATGTGCCCATGCCGCTTGCTATAGCGGGTCCGTTCATCTTGAGATGGAACACACAAGTTGCAATAGGCCCGGTGACAGCGGATGCGAGAGTAGGAGCTATCCAAATCCTTGGATTTCTAACTATGTTACCCATTTGAAGCATCGAAGTTCCAACCCCCTGTGATACGAGGCCACCGACGCCATTATCTTCATACGAAGCAACTGCGAATCCAACCATCTGAGCACAGCAGCCAGCAAGAGCCGCACCCCCAGCTAGTCCTGTTAGACCTAGGGCTGCGCAAATAGCCGCAGAAGATATTGGTAAAGTAAGTGCTATACCTACAACTACAGCGACAATAATTCCCATGAGTAGAGGCTGAAGTTCCGTAGCCCACATGATAATATCACCCATTTTCATAGCCGCGTTTCCGAGTGCAGGTGCGATCAACCAAGATAAAGCGACTCCTATGCCGATTGTCACACTTGGTGTAACCAGGATATCTACTTTTGTCTCCTTTGAAACAGCTTTTCCGCATTCAGCTGCTATTATCGCTACAAATAGTACTGCTAGTGGTCCGCCAGCACCTCCAAGCGCATTTGAAGCGAAAACCGACAGTGATGAGGGAGAATAGAACTAACGGTGGAGCAGCAAGAGCATATCCAATCGCACATGCCATTGCAGGTCCTCCCATAGCCATCGCAAGACCGCCCACAGTGTATTTTATACCACCTATAGTAGCGACAGTCTGCGATAGGGCAGAGATGTGAAGTTGTACTCCGATAGTATTGATGATTGTTCCTATAAGTAGTGAACAAAATAGTCCCTGAGCCATAGCGCCAAGTGCATCAATTCCATATCTCTTTCCGGAGATGATTATATCCTTGCGTTTTAGAAATGAAGAAAAACTAGCCATCTAAAAAGCCTCCTAACTATATACAGGTGTCATGACACCTGTATATACGTTAAAAGAGGCTCTGTGAAAAGTCAATATCTAATTAAAGAAAACGCTACATGTTACTTAAAAAATAAACTGTTAGTCCGTTTAAAAATTTTTATCGTTTACTCAAAGAGTATGCCTATTGAACGGAGCTTATCTTTTATCCGCTCAAGTGCGATCTCATCCCTACACGTGATAGCATGCAAGTGAATCCCGTCTGTGAGAAGTGATAGTGGAGGGGCATTGCTCTCAATAATCTTATCTGCGAACTCCTTTGCATCAAGCCTGTTTGCTATATGTAGATTGCCAACCAGCTCACCGTATATTGGATGTTCAACACTTACATCAAGCAAGGTGCCACCGCAGTCGACAATTGCATTTAGCTCTTCTAAGATTTTAGACGAATCGTGTTTACAAGCGATTCTATAGACTGGAGTAGTCCCGATTTGAGGGAGCACGTATCCACGAGGGGTCGAACTAATATCATGACCTTCAGCTCTGAGGATAGCGATGTCTCCAACGATAATTTGTCTGCTTACTCCGAACTCTTTTGCAAGAGAGGAAGCGCTTACAGGTGAATCTGTAGACTGCAATTTTCGTATTATGTTGTCTTTACGCTTCTCTCTCTGCATGACAAATCCTCCGTTACCTTCTCTTGCAAATTTGACTATTTATCTTTCTTTTCTTCTTCGCTGACTTTCTTCTCTCTGATTGCCTTTGTGCGAATTTCCTCGCAGATTGCGTTTACAAATTCGCTTAGTGGCTTGCTGCCTTCGTCACCTTCAAATCTAGAACGAACGGAAACCGTGTGATTCTCAGCTTCCTGCTGTCCAACGACTAGCATATAAGGTAGCTTCTCCATCTGGGCTTTTCTAATCTTGTAGCCGATTCTCTCGGAGCTGCTGTCAATTGTAACATCAACGCCATTTCTTTTTAGTTCAGCGAAGATTTCCTCTGCATAATCCTGGTACTTATCTGAGATAGGAAGGATTCTAACCTGCTCTGCGCATAGCCAAGTAGGGAAGTTCCCTGAATACTTTTCAATCAGCCAAGCGAGAGTTCTCTCGTAGCAGCCTAGCGATGTACGGTGGATGATATATGGGCGTTTTTTCTCACCGTTCTTATCGATATAGTACATGTCATATCTCTCAGCAAGGAACATGTCGAGCTGTATAGTGATCATAGTATCTTCTTTGCCATATACATTTTTTGCCTGAATATCGAGTTTAGGACCGTAGAATGCAGCCTCGCCAGAAGCCTCTGTGTAATCGAGACCGATTTCATCGAGAATCTCACGCATTGCCGATTCAACCTTATCCCATTCCTCGGCAGTTCCAAGATATTTACCTGGATTTTCTGGATCCCACTTTGACATTCTGTATGTAACCTCGCCCTCAAGTCCAAGAGTTGTGAGGCAGTGTTTAGCAAGCTTAACGCAGTTCTTAAACTCTTCATCGATCTGTTCAGGTGTGCACACGAGATGACCCTCTGAAATCGTGAACTGACGAACTCTAGTAAGCCCGTGCATTTCGCCGGAATCCTCGTTACGGAATAGAGTCGAAGTCTCGCCCATTCTGTAAGGGAGGTCTCTATAGCTGTGCTGCTTAGCCTTGTATACATAATACTGGAATGGACAGGTCATAGGACGAAGGGCAAATGCATTTGCGTCGGCATCGTTCTCGATGAGGCTAAGGTCCTCTAGACCTCTGATTTCACGAGTTGCATCTTCTGCATTGTTTAGGTCGTCTAGATTTTTCGTAGCCAAATACGAACATGCCATCCTTGTAGTGGTACCAGTGGTCTGAAATCTTGTAAAGAGTCGATTTCGCCATCAGCGGTGTTCTCGTTCTCACGTAACCCCATTCGTAATCCTCTAGGTCTTCGATCCAGCGCTGCAGCTTCTGAATCATCTTAGTTCCCTTAGGTAGGAATAGAGGTAGACCTTGTCCGATGATATCTACTGTTGTAAATAGTTCCATCTCGCGTCCAAGCCTGTTGTGATCTCTGTTCTTGATGTCAGCTAGGTATTCGAGATACTCCTCTAGATCAGACTTCTTGTTGAATGCAGTACCATAGATTCTCAGTGAGCATCTTGTTATGCTCGTCACCTCTCAGTACGCACCAGAACTTGAAGTTAGCTTGAAGGCCTTGATCTGCTTAGTGCTCATAAGGTGTGGACCAGCGCAGAGTTCAATGAAATCCCCTTGCTGGTAGAAAGAAATAATCTCGTCCTCTGGAAGGTCTTCGATTAGTTCAACCTTGTATGGCTCGTTTCTATCTTCGAATAGCTTGATAGCTTCATCTCTAGGAAGTGTAAAGCGAGTAATCTCGTCACCTTTCTTGATGATTTTCTTCATCTCTGCTTCTATCTTATCGAGATCTCTCTTGTGAGAGCAGGCATGTCAAAGTCGTAGTAGAAGCCGTTTTCAATTGAAGGACCGATAGTCATCTTAGAATCAGGATATAGATTCTTAACAGCCTCTGCGAGCACATGAGAACATGTGTGTCTGTAAGCATGCTTTCCAGCATCGGAATCAAATGTGAGAATGTTAACCTCAGCATCCTTATCTACAACAGTTCTGAGATCACAGACCTCTCCATCGACTTCACCAACGCAAGCTGCTCTTGCGAGACCCTCGCTTATGTCTTTTTGCGATATCGATGATAGACATCGGTGAAGCGTATTCTTTTTTGCTACCGTCTTTAAGTGTAATAATCATAATAAGAACTCCTTTCGTTAGCGGAAGGAATATAAAAAGCCCCTTCCGACATTCAAATTGTCAGAAGGGACGCATACATTCGTATTCGTGGTTCCACCCATCTTCCGGAGCTTCTGCTCCAGCACTCTTTGAAGCTTTTAACGCGGCTAAGCGGGCAGGATTAGTGCCACTCGGAGGTGGTGTTCAGAGCGCCCGTGCTGGAATGATCTCACCGCCCATTCCTCTCTCAAAGCCTTAAAGCGAACCTACTGTCCTCGTCAACGTTTTAATAATGAATTATGTTACCACCAGGGCTGCCAAAAGTCAATGAATATAGAGGTGAAATCTGTTATAATTTAACGGCAAAAGTTGATATAATTCATGGACATGAACGCGAAATTTTAATTTGTAATCATAGGTGGAAAATAATGAATCCATACGTAAAAGAGTACGCTGAATTGATAAGAGATTACGAAGCTAAGCAGGGTAATCGTGAGTCGGTTCTAGCATTATATGAGTTTTCAGACAGGCTCAAGTAAGCTGGAGATAGAGATGCAAAAAGCAGTTCTCGTTGATGTATATAGAACGCTTTCGCTAATGCAAAGTGCATATGACTTGTTACTGGAGATTGTTGACAAGAGCGATAGGAAGCAGGTTAAGAAGCTCGCTACCCTCAAATCAGATGCAGAAGGTCATGGTGATTGGGGTGCAGTAAAGAGGCCTAAAACGCCTAAGCAGATTTCTGAAGATAAGGAGAAAGCAAGTAAGTTACCACAGTTCCGCTATCATCCAGATCCGCTTGCAACTGAAAGCTTTGAAGAAGGAACGCCAGAAATATGCCCATGCTGCGGTAAGGAAAGCACAATCTATTATAGTTCGTCTCCTTATTGTGTTGAAGAGATTGAGTATTTATGCCCGGAATGTATAGCTAGTGGTGAGGCAGCTAAGAAATTCGATGCGGAATTCGTGCAAGATGCCGAATGGGAAGGCGAGATAGATTGGGAGAAGTCGAAGGAATTATTTGAAAGAACCCCCGGCTATTTGAGCTGGCAGGGAGAGCACTGGCTATCATGCTGCAACGACTACTGCGCATATCTCGGAACAGTTGGCACAAAGGAGCTTGAGGAGATGGGTATTGCAGATGAGGTCATTGAAGAGTACGAGATGAGATCAGAATATACCGATATCAGAGAGTACCTATATAAAGATGGCGATCTGTGTGGATACTTATTTCGCTGTATTCACTGCGGAAAATACCAAATCTATGTTGATGCGAGCTAATTTGTACGGCGGCAAAGGGGAGCCTAGCGTTTTAAAAGCGGCGAACTAATTTGGAGGAATTTTAATGAAGATATATCAATATTTTTTGATAGGAATAAAACAGACGTGGGACAACAATCTCTTTAAAATAGTGCTTTTTACAGTTGGAACTGTCCTTCTTGTATCGTTGATACGCAAGCTTGTGATGGTTAGCAAGAGTGGCGGAAAGTTTCAGAGCCTATGCATATAGCTAATGGAAATTTGTATATTCACAGCGGTATTGTTCCGGGTAACCGAGTGATTCCTTTGAAGGAACTCGAAGCGGTTGAGATACACTTTGTGCGCGGAAGGCGTCTAAATGGTCACAGATATTTTATAGAGTTTGTGAGAAAAAAAGGGAGAAACAAGGGTATCATTATTGGAAAGGATAAGGCAACTGAAGCGAGACTTACGCAGATTAAGAAACAGCTGAAGAAACATAAGGTAAAGGTTCGCGAAATAAAGTAAGTTTATGTAGCCTTCTGGGGAAAAATGTAAATCCGGAGCTTGAGATTTACCTCGTTAGACCGATTCCGGAAGTATATAGCACATATGTAAGGATAATGTGCGGAGATAAAATCCCCGATTACTGTTAATACGACGAATTAAAATCAATACCTAGTTAAACCCCTTGAATTTGGAAGATGAAAAGGGGTATCATACTAGGGTACAGATTGACGAGGTTAATCGCAGTAAATCAAGATAAATCGAAGAAAAAGGGTGGACACAATGGGAAATAGAGAAATGAAAGTTAAAGTTAATATGCCGGTACTCCCCGAGAGATTAGGCGGATACACAGTTACAGCAAATAGGTTCGATGACATGTTCCTAAAGCTCTTTGATAAAGAGCCGTACGGAATTAACTCTGAGATTAACCTTATCGCAGGCGAAGAGAGAACTAGTATTGATACCTTGGATATAGATAGAGGGGAGAGCTGCATGAGCATCAGCCTTAAGATTGGATATCCAGAAGCATTTACTGCAGGTGAAGTGCTAAGTAGACTTGCTGATGCAGTTGCGCCTTATAAGTGTGGCGTAGAGAAAATCGCGTAGATATTAAGTGAAACTGAGTGAAGCAAAGTTTACACTAGAGCGAAAAATAGCATGTAAATAGCGATAAAAATGGTTCAGACACTCGATAAATTACATGTAAACGTGATATAATTGATAGGCTCGTGCATATGCGAGAGAAAAAAACGGTAATAGGAAGGATATACTAATGAAAGATATTGAGATCAGAGAACTCTTCCGAAATAGAGAAGAGTATGCGGGTAAAGAGATTGTTGTCAGAGGCTGGGTGAGAGGTAATCGTTCATCCAATCAGTTTGGTTTCATCTCACTCAATGATGGTACCTTCTTCACACCTCTCCAGGTTGTATACGAAGCTTCGAAGATTACAAACTACGAGGGAGATTTCTAAGGTGCATCTAGCAGCTGGTGTAATGGTAAAGGGTGTACTTGAGCTTACCCCTGAGGCACAGCAGCCATTTGAGCTAAAGGCGACAGAGATTACTGTTGAGGCTGATTCGCTATCGGATTATCCGCTGCAGAAGAAGCGCCATACCATGGAGTACCTTAGAGAAATCGCACATCTTCGTCCTAGAAGCAACACTTTCTCTGCGGTATTTAGAGTTCGCAGCATCGTTGCTTATGCGATTCATAAGTTTTTCCAAGAGCGTGATTACGTATATGTACACGCTCCAATCATCACAGGAAGTGACGCAGAGGGTGCAGGAGAAATGTTCAAGGTTACCACACTAGACCTTAACAACGCTCCAACTAACGAAGATGGTTCTATTGACTATTCGCAAGACTTCTTTGGCAAGGAGACTAACCTCACAGTTTCAGGGGCAGCTCGAGGGCGAAGCGATGGCGCTTGCGTTTAGAAATATTTATACATTCGGACCAACATTCCGTGCCGAGAACTCCAACACAGCTAGACACGCATCTGAGTTCTGGATGATCGAGCCAGAGATTGCGTTTGCAGATCTCGCTGATGACATGGATGTTGCAGAGGATATGGTAAAATACATAATCAACTACACGCTTGAACACGCTCCTGAGGAGATGGAGTTCTTCAACAAGTTCGTGGACAAAGGACTACTCGAGAGACTTCACAATATCGTAAATTCAGACTTCGAGAGAGTTACTTATACAGAAGCGGTTGAGATGCTCAAGAAGGCTGACAAGGATTTCCAGTTCCCTGTTGAATGGGGAATCGACTTACAGACTGAACACGAGAGATATCTCACAGAAGAAGTGTTCAAGAAACCTATCTTCGTAATCGATTATCCGAAGGAAATTAAGGCATTCTACATGAGACTTAATGACGACAGCAAGACTATTGCGGCTTGTGACCTGCTCGTTCCAGGAGTTGGTGAGATTATCGGCGGTAGCCAGAGAGAAGAGAGACTCGATATCCTTGAGGCTAGAATGGATGAAATCGGTATGAACAGAGAGCTCTACGATTGGTACGTTGATCTTCGTAGATACGGTGGTGTAAAGCATGCAGGCTACGGACTTGGTTTTGAGAGAATGATTATGTACCTGACAGGAATGAGCAACATCAGAGACGTAGTTCCATTCCCAAGAACACCTAAGAACGCTGAATTCTAAAGCTTCTAGGCATAAAAATTAAATATTAGATTAATTTAGCGGTGATTGTCCAATGCCTGTGATATGGCGTTGATAATCACCGCTTTTAACATCATAAAAAGTACGGCAAGTAGAGAACATAATCTGCTCGCTGTACTTATTTTTATTGTCAATTTAAATATTGTATTGAACAAGGAACAACGTGTGTTATACTTGTGACAAGAGCTTAAATAATTTTATATGCTCAACAATAAAATAAAATCAATGGGAGGATCTAAGGATGAAAGGTTATTCTACAGATAAAATCAGAAACGTCATACTTTTAGGACATGGCGGCTGCGGTAAAACGACTTTTCTTGAAGCTGCTCTACTTGCCACTGGTGCGATTACCAGAATGGGTAAAGTAGAGGATGGCAACACCACATCGGATTACGACAAGATGGAAATTGAGAAGAAGCATTCTATCAATACCACTCTAGTTCCGGTAGAGTACCAGGGATATAAATATAATTTCCTTGATACCCCAGGATTATTCGACTTCAAGGGAGAGATTCGTTCAGCGCTGAGCACAGCTGCATCATCGATTATCATGGTAGATGCATCTGCTGGCGTGCAGGTTGGAACTGAGAAGGCGTGGGAGGAATGCAGCAAGCATAAGAATCCAAAATTTATAGTCCTCACCAAGATAGATAAAGATAACGTAGATGTAGATAAGGTTGTAGCGCAGCTTCGCGAGAAGTTCGGAAACTCCGTAGTTACTGATGACGACAAGGATGCTCTGAACGAGGCAGTTGCTGGTACAGATGAGGCTCTGATGGAGAAGTTCTTCAATGAGGAGCCATTTACAGAAGAAGAGTTCTATAACGGACTTATGACAGGAATTGCTACAGGTGATGTAGTTCCAATTATCAAGATGTCTTCTAAGACAGGTGAAGGAATAGACGAAGTTCTACGCTGCATCAGCAAGTATGTTCCTACACCTAATATGCACCCTGCATATCCAGCAAAGAACATTAAGGATGAAGACGTTGAGATCACTACTGATCCATCAGAGAAGCCGGTTCTATGGGTATTCAAGACAATCGCTGACCCGTTCCTAGGTAGAATTTCCTACGCAAAGGTTATTACAGGAACTGTCAAGGTTGGTCAGGAGTTATACAATTCTCGTACAGGGAAGATGGAGAAGCTCGGTTCGATGTTCTTTGTAAGAGGTAAGCACCAGATCCCAGCAACTGAGGTAGTGGCTGGAGATATCTTTGCACTTGCCAAGCTAGCAGGAACTAAGACGGGCGATACACTTTCGCTCAAGAGCGAAGGCATCAAGTTCGAGCCAATTGACTTCCCTAAGCCAAACTACTTCATCGCTGTTCAGGCTAAGGATAAGAATGACGAAGAGAAGATGGCACAGGCCCTATTCAAACTAATGGAAGAGGATCCATCATTTGCTCTTGTGAGAAATGTTGAAACTCACCAGTCACTTCTCGGTGGACAGGGAGATCTCCAGATTGGAATCATCAAGGAGAAGCTCAAGAAGAACTACGGAATTGACGTAGTGACTGTTCCTCAGAAGATAGCATACAGAGAGACTATCAAGGGTACATCAGACGTTCAGGGTAAGCACAAGAAGCAGTCTGGTGGTGCTGGCCAGTACGGAGATGTACACATCAGATTCTCGCCAGCTCAGGAGAACTTCGAGTTTTCCGAAGAGCTATTTGGAGGAGCAATCCCTAAGAGCTACGTGCCTGCAGTTGAGAAGGGGCTTCTAGAGTCGATGGAGAAAGGTCCTCTCGCTGGCTGCAAGGTAGTTAATATCAAGGCTGTACTATACGATGGCTCGTACCACGATGTAGACTCCAACGAAATGGCATTCAAGATTGCTGCTTCGCTAGCATTTAAGAAGGGTATCGTAGAGGCTAAGCCTTGCCTCCTCGAGCCAATCATGAAGCTTGACATCGTAGTTCCAGAGAAATATACGGGCGATGTTATGGGTGACATGAACAAGAGAAGAGGTCGTATACTCGGTATGGATCCAGCAGATGATGGCACAACTTGCCTACATGCTGAAGCTCCAGAGGCAGAACTCTTTGACTACGCAATCGTACTAAGAGCTATGACTCAAGCTAGAGGAAGATTTGAAGTCGAGTTCTCAAAATACGAAGAAGTACCTGCTAACCTAGCTCAGAAGATTATCGAGACTCATAAGCAGGAGACAGAAGGTAAATAAACGCGTATAGCGATATATTGGTAAAGACCAGCCGTATGGCTGGTCTTTATACTGATGAGATTTTCTAGGGTGGATGTCGAGAGGGATTACACTATCAACGAATAGTAGGTTAATCAGCGGGTAAGTAATCATGTGGTGATTTGGAGGAACATTTACTGCAAGAGTGCATTTTTTCTGATATTATAAGCGTATTGAACTAGAGAGGAAGGACTCATGAAATTTAGAGACAGACTAGACAGAAAATATCTCAAGATAGTTGCATACGCAGTTCTAGCAGTTGGGCTATCTTATGCTTTGATTTTTGCTACTTGGGCAGTATCAAAGCCTTGGAAAAGAGCTTGGTGAGCGGATTAAACTGGGTGTCAGCGATTCTTAAGCCGGTTGTAATCGGCGCGATTTTGGCGTACATCTTAAATCCACTCGTTGGACTAACTGAGAGACTCATAACTCGCAATGTGAAATCGCTGAGCCAAAATCCAGTGCAGAAAAAGCGTAGACATTCGCTTGCAGTGATACTAACGCTACTAATTATTGTAGCCATTGTGTTAGCCTCACTGACCGCGATCATATATGCTGTGACAAAACAAGTACAGACTATCAATGCGGATAGCATAAATGCGCTCGTAAACAGCATTGTCGATCAGGCAAAATCATTTGAACACAGCTTTAAGCAGTGGCTATCTAAATACAATTTCAGCAAGAACTACGACCTCAACTTTGAGAAGAATCTTATAAGCTGGGTTTCGAGCAAGCTGAATAGTGCGAGCGGCCTTCCGACGCTATTCTCGAATATAACGGCTGGGGTGAGCACTCTTTTATTCTCGGCAATGTTCGCGGTATACTTTCTATTTGATGCTGAGAACCTCAGGAAGTACTGGGGTAGAATGCTCAGAACAATATGGTCACAGAATGCAAATGATCATCTTACATATGTCTATAATGATGTAAATAAGGTATTTAGCGGATACTTCCGCGGCGCAGCGATGGATGGATTTACAGTGGCACTTCTTATCAGTATCGGACTGACGGTTGCTGGCATGCCTTACGGTGTAATGATCGGTGTTATGGCAGGTATCGCTAACCTAATTCCTTACATGGGGCCAATTGTTGGATATGGACTTACTATCGTGTCAGGTGTGATTTCTGGCGAAATCAAGACGATGATTATTTCTATCGTCATAATTTCGGTTGTTCAGGTGTTAGATGGGGCAGTTATCAATCCAAAGCTTCTATCACAGAGTATTGAGATACATCCGATGTTAGTATTGGTAGCGATAATCGCAGGCGAAAAGGTAGGCGGATTTGCAGGCATGATTGTTGCCGTGCCATTTGCGGCTCTACTTAAGATATGGTTCGAGCGCCTAGTTGAGATGAGGGCGAAAGCTAGAGCATGTGAAGAGGCTATCGCTGCAGCTGAGGGCGTGGATAGCGAGGATTTGGAAGAGTAACGTGGTCTAATAGGAAGTTAATTATGCCTTTTGAAATAGTAAGAAATAATCTTGTAAATATGGAAGTGGATGCGGTAGTAAATACTGCAAATCCCAAGCCTGTAATCGGTTCCGGTGTAGATAGTGCAATACATGCGAAAGCGGGAGCTGAGCTACTCGCTGCAAGGAAGAAAATTGGTGACATTGATTTGGACATGCAGCCATAACATCAGGATATGAGCTAGTTGCAAAGTATGTTATCCATACGGTAGGGCCAGTTTGGAATGGTGGTAGCTGTGGGGAGGAGCAACTTCTAGAATCGTGTTACAGGAGTTCTCTAGCGCTTGCTAGGGAATATGAGTGCGAGTCTATCGCATTTCCCTTGATTGCCACTGGAAGCTACAAATTTCCGAAATCTCTCGCTCTACAAATAGCCGTTCGTGAAATTAGTGCTTTCCTCATGGAAAATGAAATACAGATTTATCTGGTAGTATTCGACAAAGACTCTTATGAGCTTTCTGAGAAACTGTTCGAATCCGTAAGTAGCTATATTGATGAAAACTATATTAAGAGTACAATACTGGATGAATACGGCAGTTGTAGTTTGCAGGATTTATCTTCTGAAACTAGATGTGCTAGAGATGGGATTAGACACATTGGCGAAAATGCAGAAGATAATAAACTTCTGATGATGGAAGAGTGCCTCGGTGCAAATATCTATGCAGCAACGACAATGACTGAAGAGGATCTGGGACATCTACTAGGTAATTTGGATGCAGGGTTCTCTGAAACACTGATGAAGCTCATAGACCGTACGGGTAAGAAGGACTCTGAAATCTATAAAAGAGCTAATATCGACAGAAAGTTGTTCTCGAAAATAAGGAATAATCTAGATTATAAGCCATCCAAATCAACAGCGCTGGCATTTGCATTTGCTCTGGAGCTTGATATAGAAGAGACAGAAGACTTTATCGGAAGAGCGGGTTTTGCACTCTCGCATAGTAGCAAGTTTGATGTTATTGTGGAGTTCTTTCTTGCAAATCGAAAATTACAATATCTATGAACTTAACGAGGTGCTGTTTGCGTTCGATCAGCCGTTAATTGGCGCATAAATGTCGCATGCCATGCGACCATTAATTCTCCTTGCTGCCCGATAATAAGGGTACAACAATAGATAGGAGGATTTAAAAATGACCGAACTTGTATTTATCTTAGATCGTAGCGGCTCAATGTCTGGACTTGAAAATGACACTATTGGAGGGTTTAACTCCATGCTTGAGAAGCAGTGTAATGAGCCGGGGGATGCGGTGGTATCCACAGTTCTTTTTGACAATGAAATTGAAGTTGTTCATGATCGCATAAGTATTAAAGAGGTACCAAAGCTAACAGAAGAGGAGTATTTTGTCCGTGGATGTACGGCTCTGCTCGATGCTGTTGGGGGAGCAATTTATCACATTGGTAATGTTCATAAGTATGCACGCAAAGAGGATGTGCCCGAGAAAACACTCTTTATCATAACTACTGATGGCATGGAGAACGCCAGCCGTTATTATAGCTACGATAAAGTGCGCAACATGATAGAGCTTCAGAAAGAGCGCTATGGCTGGGAGTTCATATTCCTTGGTGCCAATATAGATGCTGCGGCAGAAGCGAAAAGGTTTGGGATAGATGAAGCTATGGCAGCGAACTATCGATGTGATGAAGTTGGAACTGCTCTAAACTATGAGGTTATCAACGATGTAGTAACAAGTGTCAGGATGTGCGAGGAGCCATTATCAGCGGATTGGAAAATCAAAATAGATGAGGATTATGAGAGACGAGATACGAAGAAGTAACTACATACATTAATAATTGAAAGACGGTAACTCAAATTCAGTTAAATATTAATAAAAAGACGGAGCATGCATTGGATGATAAACTAATCACCAAGCTGATGCTGTTTTGTTCGTGGTGAAAAAGTTCTATGAAGGCATGCTGTTAGGTGTGCTTCGAGATGGGACGATTCAGAAGATACTTGGGGAACTAAGAGGTTCTAGGGGGTAAAATGCAGAAACAACATTCTTTTGAAACTGCGTGTAAGCATATAACAGAGACAATTTTGGTTTTTAAGGACGAAATCGCGTCAACATGCAAAGAACTTCAGGATGCGGACTGGATATTCGACAAAGGCATAGCAAAGGTTTGCAAAGCTGATGAAAATGGCAAGAAGAAGCGCTGCAAGGTTGGAATAAAGTGTCAATCAAAAAGCCACTCTGTCAAATGATGCTGCACTGGAGATATGGCATATATTTGAGGGGTATTTTGGTGATAGTTATCTACCTAATATAGAAAGACTTGCAGAGAATGAAGAGATGGGCAGATACGTATTTTCTGCCAAGAATAGCGCTGGTGATGAAATTGACTGTGTAATTTATACACCAGGAGAGTGGAATATTCCGCTAATAAGCATTACAGGCTATGTTGGGTCAAGGTATAGAAATTCGGATATTGAATAAAAAGGGGGGGCATCTATGACAAAAATCCTTTTCATCTGTCACGGCAACATCTGCCGTTCCACTATGGCAGAATCGGTTATGACTCATCTCGTGAAAGAGGCGGGGTTAAGCGATGAATTTGAAATAGATTCGGCTGCGACAAGCAGAGAGGAAATCGGAAATCCGCCGCATTACGGAACGGTAGCGAAGCTCGGAGAAGTTGGCATACCAGTTGTGCCGCATAGATCAAGGCAGATGTCTGCGGCAGACTATGATTATTTCGACTATTTGATAGCTATGGATGAGAATAATCTGCGTAACATGAAGAAGTTTGTGGGCAGTGATGAGGGCGGATAAGGTTTCGCTCCTCCTCGAGCATGCTGGCAGAGATGGAGATATTGCAGATCCTTGGTATACAGGGAATTTTGATGTGACGTATAATGATGTCATGGATGGATGCAGGGGACTTCTTGCAGAACTACAAAATATTAAGTAACGGAATAAAGGTACTTATATAAGCGAAGTAACACAGTAAAAGTGTCTCGTTAGAAATAGCGGCACTCTAGAGATTTAATGACAATCCGGTGTAGAAGGAGTATTTGAAGTAGATGGCTAAGAAAGCAAAATCAGTATATATGTGTGCGGAGTGCGGCAATGAGTTTCCGAGCTGGCAGGGACAGTGCTCTTACTGTGGGGCGTGGAATTCCATTGTGGAGCAGAAGGTCAAGCCTGATTCAGATAGTGACGCTCGCAGGAGGACGACTAGCAAAGCGGCTCCGTCTAAGCTTAAAAGTGTGGGAACTGGAAACTACACGAGGATTACCTCAGGAATCGAGGAGCTTGATAGGGTTCTCGGTGGAGGCATTGTGCTCGGCTCAATGATTCTCATATCTGGTGAGCCTGGAATCGGAAAGTCGACGCTGATAATTCAGTCGGCTAATTCGATTGCTTTGAACAATGGAACTGTGCTCTACGTTAGCGGTGAAGAGTCGGAAGAACAGGTGAAGCTAAGAGCGGATAGAGTGTGTGAAAATCTGTCGGACAATTTGCTGATTTTTCCAGAGACTAATATCGAGAGTGTGCTTGCAGCTTGTGAGCAGACTAAACCAAAGTTCTTGGTAATCGATTCGATTCAGACTATGTACTCAGAGGAGCTAGATAATACGGCAGGCAGCATCACACAGATTCGTGCGTGCTCGAATATACTTATGAAGTATGCTAAGATCAATAATGTGCCAGTTTTCATAGTTGCACATGTAAATAAATCTGGGGATCTGGCGGGGCCTAAGACAATCGAGCACATGGTTGATTGTGTGCTGAACTTTGTAGGTGAGCGAGATAGGGATCTCAGGATTCTGCGTTCTGTTAAAAACAGATTTGGAACAACCGAGGAAATCGGGGCGTTCAGCATGGGAAAGTACAGGTATGACAGAGGTAAGGGATTTATCGGGAACTTTGCTTGAGAATTCTGATATCCGAGAAGAGGGGTCGGTCGCTTCGGCGCTCTATGAGGGCAGCCGTCCTGTGTTCTTTGAAATTCAGGCGCTAGTGACGCCTGCAAATGTCGGTTTTGCGCGCCGAAGCGCAATCGGTATCGACAATAACAGACTCAACATGATTCTGGCTGTATTAGAAAAGAAGGTCGGAATCTCCCTTCTTAATCATGATGTATATGTAAACGTGGTCGGCGGACTGAAGCCCGACGGGCCAGGTGCAGACCTGGCCGTCGCGCTCGCAATCTATAGTTCGTTCCGCGAGCGCACCTCGCCTCGCCGCGTAGTCGCGCTCGGCGAGGTCGGGCTTACCGGAAATCTACGAACAGTGAGAAATGCAGACCGCATAGTAAGCGAAGCGGCACGCCTCGGCTACGAGACCATAATCATTCCTAAGGGTAACCTCAAGGGGAGAAGCCAACTTCCAGTATCCAAGTAGTTGGAGCAGATAGCCTCGGCGACGCGATTAAAGCGTACATAGGTAAGAATTAGCTGCACTAGTTCCTAGAGTTCCTAGAGGCATGGAGGCTGCATAGCAAGCGAAGTATCAGCCCTTTAATGAGCTAGAACATATTGTGTAACGTGGGGAGCACCGCAAATGCGGTGCTCTCTTTATATAGCAAACTGCTTGTATTATAAAAATCAGATCTTATATCTAATGACTGAGCGAGTATCAATATATAATCGTATATTTAGTCAAACTAAAAGTCATAGATTATTCACAATTGCATACAATTAAATGATACAATGGACAAAATGACTTAAATAAACATGGAGGTGAAAAATATGGCTAAATATAAATGTAAGATTTGCGGATATGTTTTTGATGAGGAAAAAGAAGGCAAATCGTTTGAAGAGCTTGATGGATGTCCAGTATGTAAGCAGCCAAAGGATGTTATGTTCCTTGTAGATGAGGGCGAAAACACACCTCATGAGGAAGCGCCAGCTTCAGCAAAGACTGCTACGTCTTCACAGGATGATAAAACTTCAGCGAATCTAGAATATGACAAAGCGACTGCAAAAACTGATGAGAGCTGCAGATATATGAAAGAGATTCATGAGATGGCAGTTTCGGGGAAATCGATCAGTGCGGCCATGGGCACACAGATGCAGATGCCAGGATTCGATGATATTCTACTGCTTGGAGCCCAGCTTGATCCTATGCCGCTAAATGATGAAGATGAGGTCGATACTTCAGTGGTAATCGGAAAGAATGCTCGTAAGCCGCTAGTACTTGAGAACCCTGTTTATGTGTCACACATGTCATTCGGCGCTCTATCTAAAGAAGCTAAGGTTGCTCTTGCTAAGGGCAGCGCGCTCGCTCATTCAGCTATGTGCAGCGGTGAAGGCGGTATGCTTCCTGAGGAATACGAGGGCTGCTGATAAATACATATTTGAGTACATCCCGAATCTCTACAGCGTTACAGACGAAAATCTAAAGAAGGTAGATGCTATTGAGATTAAGATAGGCCAGGGGACTAAGCCAGGAATGGGCGGACATCTTCCTGGTGATAAGGTAACGCCTGAGATTGCGGCGATGCGTGGTAAGCCAGTTGGACAGGATATCAAGAGTCCTTCTAAATTTCCTAACGTTCACAGCAAGGATGACCTTAAGGCGTTAGTTTCTGAGCTAAGGGAGCGTTCCGAGGGTAGACCAATCGGCATCAAGCTTGCTGCAGGTAGAATTGAAAAGGATATGGCTTTTGCCGTTTACGCTAAACCTGACTTCATTACTATTGATGGAAGAGGTGGTGCAACTGGTTCTAGTCCGTTTTTCCTAAGGGAGTCAACAAGCGTGCCAACAATATTTGCACTTTACAGAGCTCGCAAATACCTTGATAGCATCAACTCAGATATCTCGCTTATAATCACTGGTGGACTTAGAGTATCATCTGATTTTTGCGAAAGCGATAGCTATGGGGGGCTGATGCGATTGCGGTCGCTTCGGGACCAATGATTGCAGCTGCTTGTCAGCAGTATAGAATATGTGGTACTGGACTTTGTCCAGTAGGTATTGCAACTCAGGATCCAGAGCTTCGTGCTAGACTCAAAGGGGAAGCTGCTGCAAAGCGTGTTGCGAACTATCTAAATGTGTCGCTTGAGGAGCTCAAGACATTTGCAAGAGTTACGGGGCATAGTAAGCTTCACAATCTTAGTGTCGAAGATCTCGTTACTACTAGTAGAGAGATATCTGAGCATACCAATATTGCGCACGTATAGTGTTAGAACTAATATTATCAAAAACCAAAACAGGAAGGTGAGGATTCGCCTTCCTGTTTCATATTCCGATGGTGTTTTATCTATAAATGTATTTTAAGAACTTGCCGAAACATGCATCACTACTTAGAAATTACTTCTTAACAGTAGCTAGCTCGAACCAGAAGTCACTGCCTTTTCCTACCTCGCTATCGACCCCGTAATTAGCGTTGTGAAGGCTCAAAATTCCTTTGACGATGGATAGGCCAAGCCCAGTTCCTTCGATATTGCGGTTTCTATTGGCACTAGTTCTATAGTAGCGTTCCCATACGTGAGAAATCTCTTCGGCAGCGATTCCGTCACCGTGATCAATTACATCGAATCTGACATTCCTGCCGACTTTCTTGAGTTCGATGCGAACGTACTTGTCTTCGCCGCAATACTTTATCGCATTAGAGATTAGATTTGCCATAACCTGCTTGAGCTTATCATAGTCGCCATATACGTATGCCGACTTGCACTTCTTAAACGATATATCATATCCCTCTTGCTGGTTAAGGACTTCGAAAGTCTCCTCAACTTCAGTAGCGGCCTTGACGATATCGAACTTAGTCATGTTAAGTTCAGCCGAATTAGACTGAAGCTTAGAGGCTGAAAGCATGTCAGACACGAGTTTATTGAGCCTATCCGTTTCAGAAATAATGACTGCAAGGTGTTCAGCTCTCTTCTCAGGGTTATCTCCAGAGATGTCGTTAATCATCTCCGCATATGATTTGATCATCGTGAGCGGTGTCTTGAGGTCGTGAGAGACGTTGGCAATCAGGTCACGCTGATATGAATCGGTTTTTTGCATCTCATACGAAGCCTTGTTAAGTGTCCTGGCAAGCTCGTTAGTCTCGGTAAAGAGTCCGCCTCTGAACTTAACGTTATAATTACCGTTACTGAGCTGCACTGCAGACTTTGTGATGCTCGCTATTGGTAGCGTTAACCACGTAGACATAATGATGGCAAGCATACTGGCAATCATCAGTGTTATAAACGTGATGTACAGTAGCTGCGATCTCAAAATCGATATTGTCGACTCCACTGGATAAAGTGGCGCTATCATGTACAGGATAGTTCCGTCTGAACGGTCTCCCAGATACGTAGCGTATACGAGTCTTGACGCTTTGTTGCCTTTTTCGGCTACAGTAAGAGAAACAGTGCCGAGAGTACTCTTATCTAGTTTATCTTTTGCATCAGAAATTTCAAACTGATAGTGCGGTAAGTCGCCTTGTGAGAAACCGCTATTTCCATACTCAGAAGTCGAATCAGAAGTATCGAGTCTTATGTATAGTCCGTTTCGGTCGGCAGCTTTTCGAGCATATGAATCAAAATTTTTCTTATTAGTGGAATAATAGTTGCCTAGTTTGTTCGCTGTTGACTGTGCTTCGCGAGCCATCATGCGCTCGTAGTATGTGTTCATGAAGAAGCTCTGCATAAACCATACCATTAGCAATATGACCGCAGCGAATACCATGAAGTACATCAGCGATATAGCACGGATGCTGTTCGGGTCCCACTTACTTCTCTTTGTCTTCGTATTCAAACTTGTAACCTACTCCTCTTAGCGTAACGATAAAATCTCTGTATGGACCTAGGTTGTTTCTAAGGTTCTTGATGTGAGTATCTATAGTTCTATCGTCGCCAAAGAAATCGTATCCCCAGATATCCGAGAGAAGCTTGTCTCTGGAAAGTGCAATATTTCTGTTCTGGATTAGGTAGAATAGGAGGTCGTATTCCTTAGGGTGTAAGGTTTACTCTCTCTCCGTCTATATAAATAGTACGAGCTGCAAAGTTAACCTCGAGACCGTCAAATTTCATGACATTGCTCGTTCCGTGGTCGGCACCCTCGCGTCTTGTAATAACTGCATTTACACGAGCCATGAGCTCCTTAGGGCTAAATGGCTTTACTACGTAGTCGTCAACACCTAGCTCGAAGCCGAATAGCTTATCATATTCCTCGCCTCTTGCAGAAAGCATGATGACTGGAATGTCCTTAAACTTCTTGATCTCTTTAACTGAGCTAAAGCCATCTAGCTTAGGCATCATTACATCCATGATAATCAGGTCGTAATCATTAAGCTTACATAGTCCAATTGCGCTCATTCCGTCTGCAGCCTCCGTAACTTCGTAGCCGCTAAATTCTGAATATTCTTTGATGACCTCTCTGATTTTCGCTTCGTCATCTACCACAAGTAGCTTTTTCATATCTATTTCCTTTCATATCAGGTGAATAAAACAAAATACTATTTCAAAAATATAGTTCTTAAATTTTAAACAATTATATCACAACCCATCTTCACATTGTGGAAATCCATTGAAGAATACGAGTTATTGAAGTGTTCATATGTGTAGGATGCATAAAAAAACGAGGGCTTTGAGAGTTGCTCGCAATGATTTGCTCAGCATTTAAACTGCATAATTGAACTAGGTGCAACATGGAATATTAAATAGAAAGGCGACTATCGCCTTTCTATTTTTATACTAGAAGAATAAAAGTAAAAAGATTTGACAATAATTGTCAAATAATTATTGACATCGTTTATATCTTATGCTAATTTGTAATGTTTCGATTGTTGCTTTTTAAAAATACAATTATACTATAATTTTATTAAGTACAAGATGTGTAGAGAGGAGGCAGTCGTGTTCAATATCGGAGATAGCATTGCATATCCAATGCATGGAGCGGGAGTTGTCACTGAAATCGAAGAGAAGGAAGTGCTCGGTGAGATTTGCCGTTATTATCATGTTAGCCTCCCGTATAGCAAGATGCATGTGATGGTTCCTGTCGATAATTCGGACAAGGTGGGGGTTAGAGCTATCATTTGCAAAGAGGACATCCAAGGTGTTCTCAAAGTGCTCGGAGGCGAGTCCGATGAGATGTCTAACAACTGGAATAGAAGATTTAGAGAGAATACAGAAAAGCTTCGCACGGGCGATATATATGAAATCGCTGGCGTTGTAAGGAATCTTGTGCGTAGTGACAGAGTTAAGAAGTTATCCACTGGTGAGAAGAAGTTGCTCGGTAATGCCAAGCAAATCCTCGAAAGCGAACTAGTGCTCGCAGGAGGACTTTCGCTTGATGAAGCGGATAATCTTGTAGAATCTAACATTTAGCCATTAGGGTGCTTGTTGCGTCCAGCCTAGACCACAAGTGCCCTTTATTATAAAATGCAATTGTTTATTTTTGGCAGAAAGGAGGGGCTAGATTGAGTAAGAAGTTATATTCCGTATTGCTGTTTGTCATAGGCGGTATTATCGGAGGGCTTTTTGTTTTGCGTGCTACAGATGCAGTTAGAAAAATATCAGTTTCAATGAAGTTGCTGTTACGAGTGTCGTTGATTTTAGCACACTAGTGCTTTTTTTGTCATGATTTTTGGACTTATTTTTTTAGAATTTTTTTGCGCCGACACTCATCAAGAAACAGAAGAAAGCCGCATCTTATATCGAACATGATCTCAAAGACGTATCCATTGATGCTATTCTGATAGATGCGCTTGGAGTCGTTATAGGACTCGTCATCGCACTAATCATATCTATGAGCTACAGGTCGTTGTTATCGCCGCTCTGGTATGCTGTAGTGACGATAGGTCTTTACTTTGTTCTAGGTTTCTTTGGTTTTGCTGTGGCTTCGGCTAAGGTCAAGGGAAGTAAAACCCTATTTGAGAACCTCGCAATTCGCGGACATGAGAGAGTAGGCGTTGGCGCACCAAAGGTTATCGATACGAGTGTTATAATCGATGGAAGAATTCTTGATATCATGAGAGCAGGCTTCATCGATGGCAAGATTATTATTCCTACATTCGTGCTTGATGAACTACGTCATATTGCTGATTCAAGTGACAATATTAAGCGAATACGCGGTAGACGAGGTCTAGATATTTTGAACCAAATCAGAAGCGAGTTTAATGTTGAGGTATATAGCAACAATGCAAAACTGAGATATCTGGACGATATTTCTGAAGTGGACGTTAAGCTAATTAAGCTGGCGCGCGAACTAAATGCAAATCTTATTACCACAGATTTCAATCTCAATAAGGTTGCGACAATCAATGATATTAAGGTTCTCAACATTAATGAACTGGCAAATGCAATTAAACCAGTGGTAATACCTGGTGAGAAGATGCTCGTCGATATCGTTAAGCGAGGCAAAGACCGCGAGCAGGGCATCGGATATCTCGATGACGGGACGATGATTGTCGTTGAGGACGGGGCTGATCACATCGCAGAAAACGTGGCGGCAACAGTTACGAGCGTTATACAGACGGCAGCAGGTAAAATGATATTTGCACGCATCAATCCATAATGCGATAATATAAGGAGCTAGTACAAGCATTAGGATGAGCGACTCTTAGGTAATGGTCGTATTCGCGAAGTGAACGTTTCTTCGCAGACTAAACGAGGGATGGAAATAGCGATTAGTATTAATTTAGATAATCAGAGAGGGGCGGCAAAGCACCGAGCAACTCACATTGCACTTATTGCTGCGGCAGGCAAGGGCACGCGTATGGGGGCTGAGATTCCAAACAGCTCATGAACTACAAGGGAACTACGGTGATTGAGCGAACCGCTTCGGTCTTTGCGGCGCACGAGGAGATTGATGCGATATTTCTCCTCATACCACAAGATAGAGAATACGATGAGACATTTTTCCAAATAGCGGACAGGCTGGGACACTTGCACAACAAGCCTGTCCGTTGTTTGTATGGCGGAAATTCCCGAGGCGAGTCGGTATATAACGGATTGCAGGCGATAAAACGATATTTAGGAAGTAGTCAAGACATAGACCAGTTGGCGGATGACGTAGTTGCTCCTAAACCGCAGGGGGCTGATAGCAGAGAAGCAGTGATCCTAATTCATGACGCAGCTAGAGCTGAAATAACTACAGAGGTTATAGACAGAAATATATCTGCAATGAAGTCAAATGAAGCGGCGTGCACTGTAGTTCCATCTATTGATTCGCTCAGAATGACAGAAAAATCAGCAAGTGAATTTTTTGACGACTTGTCATCACATAATGATTATCTTATAATTAATAGTAAATCTATTGATAGAGATAGAGTGGTCGCTGTACAGACGCCGCAGTGCTTTAAGCTCAGTAGTTTAATAGCTGCGTACGACAAAGCGAGATGTGATGGATATGTCGGTACAGATGATGCCTCTATCGCGGAGTATTTTGGTTTAGACATAGCTTTAGTAGAAGGAGATTATGCTAATACCAAGATAACTACTGGAAAGGACATCCCTATGGGAATACGAGTAGGTACAGGATATGATGTTCATAGACTCGCCGAAGGGCACAGACTTATACTGTGCGGGGTCCCACTCCCCAGCGATAAGGGACTCGTCGGACACTCGGATGCAGACGTGGCAACACATGCGCTTATGGACGCACTGCTCGGGGCGGCATGCTTAGGCGATATTGGAAAGCATTTTCCTGACACAGATGAGAGTTATAAGGGTGCGGATAGCGTTGCGCTTCTTCGTGAAGTCAAGAAGAAGCTTGGTGACGTAAGAATTGGCAATGTTGATATCACGATAATTGCTGAGAGACCTAAGCTTGCACCGTATATATATGAGATGAGAGAGAACATTGCCGAGGCACTTGAGATGCCTATTGGCGCGGTGAATGTGAAAGCCACGACGACAGAGAAACTAGGCTTTACCGGAAGAGAAGAAGGCATTGCAGCTCAGGCTGTTTGCACAATAGAAGGGAGATTTTAACTATGAAATTATCGAGGCTCCACCTCAAGACTTTGAGAGAAGCACCAAACGAAGCGGAACTAATCAGCCACAAGCTGATGATCAGAGCTAATCTAATAAAGAAGGAAGCTGCTGGTATATATACATTCATGCCATTTGGCTGGAGAACAATCAGAAAGATCGAAGATATAGTAAGACAGGAGCAGGACAGAATTGGCTGTCAGGAGCTTCACATGCCTCACGTAAATCCATCTGAGCTCTGGAAGGAGTCCGGCAGATGGTACGCTTACGGACCAGAGCTATGGAGAATCAAGGATAGAAACGGTAGAGACTTCTGCCTCGTTCCTACATGTGAAGAACTATGTACTAATATCGTTAAGCAGGAGGTTTCTTCATACAGAGAGCTACCTCTTCAGCTATATCACATCCAGTTCAAGTACCGTGACGAAGCTCGTCCAAGATACGGCTTGATGAGATCTCGTGAGTTCATCATGAAGGATGCATACTCATTTGACAGAACACCTGAAGATCTAGAAGTAGCATACAGATTGCAGTACGAAGCATACGTGAGAACATTCTCAAGATGTGGTCTTGACTTCAGAATCGTAGAAGCTGATAACGGTCCTATAGGAGGCAGCAATTCACACGAGTTCTCTGCTCTATCTAACGTTGGTGAGAGCGAAATCGCTTACTGTGAGAAGTGCGATATGGCAGCTACTATTGAAAGAGCTGAGTGCATAGATGAGAAGCCTGTTGATGAGCCAGAGCAGGATCTTGAGGTAGTTTATACTCCAGGCACGAAGACTATCAAGGATGTATGTGACTTCCTAGGTGTCGAGGAGAAGCAGACTGTTAAGGCTCTTATGTTCACTACATTTGACCAGGATTTGAATCCAGCTGATTACGTTTGCGTATTTATCAGAGGAGATAGAGACGTTAACATGATTAAGCTTGTAAATGCTCTTGGAATCCCTGAGCATTACATCGAGTTTGCTGATGAGGACGAGATGGGACCTGTTACAGGAATCGTTGGAGGCTTTACAGGGCCAGTTGGAATTCACAACTGCAAGATCGTTGTTGATAGCGAGCTAGTTGGAACTAAGAACATGGTTGCTGGAGCTAACAAGGAAGACCACCACATGAAGGGTGTTTGCTACGGCAGAGACTACGTTGGAGATATCGTCACAGATATCAAGACTCTCAAGGAAGGCGATCCATGCCCACACTGCGGAGCTCCAATCAAGCATACAAGAGGTATCGAGGTTGGACAGATTTTCAAGCTCGGAACTAAGTACTCAGAGTCGATGAGTGCAACATACAAGGATGAGAATGGTGAAGACCAGATTTACTGGATGGGCTGTTACGGTGTCGGTGTTACAAGAACTATGCAGGCTATCGTTGAGCAGAGTCACGATGATAAGGGAATTATTTGGCCAATGTCAGTTGCGCCATATCACGTAATTGTAACGGTTATCAACCCTGCGGATGAGGTTCAGATGGAACTTGCTAACAAGATCGAGTCTGAACTCGAAGCTAAGCGCGTTGAGGTTATCGTAGATGACAGAGATGAGAGAGCTGGAGTTAAGTTCAACGATGCTGACCTAATCGGTATTCCTGTTAGAATCACAGTTGGAAAGCTCGCTAAGGACGGAAACGTTGAGTACAAGCTAAGACGTGAAGATGGTAACGAAGTTATGTCGGCTGATGAAGCTATCAAGGCAGCGACAGAACTCGTTGATAAGGAGATTTTCGGAATATAATCCGATAATTACGAAGAAAAAAATAATTACAAGGTGATTTAGAGTCCTGAGAATTAGGAGGGAAAAATGCTGGAACTATTCGTCACATTTTTTTCAAACTGGGCTTATTCACAATAGGGGGTGGGGTCGCTATGATTCCCATCCTCTCTGATATTATGGTCAAAGACAAGAAGTGGTTCTCTGAAGACGAGATGATAGATATCGTCGCTATATGTCAGGGGCTTCCTGGAGTCATTGCCATCAATATGGCAACTTACGTAGGATTCAAGAGGCGCGGGCTGATTGGATCCTTTGTTGCAACTTTTGGTGTGATTCTACCCTCGTTTGTGATAATCGTCATCATAGCAAAAGGCATGAATTTCATAGATAGCAACCCGTACATCCAAGGGGCGCTTGGAGGACTGAGAGCAGCAGCTCTTGGGCTTATAATCATAGCTGTATATCAGGTCGCTAAGGGTGTCATTAAGGATAGCTTCAGCGCAATAGGCTCAGTGGTCAGCTTCGTGCTAATCGCTGTATTTAAGATAAATGTTGTTTACATTATCCTGCTGTTCATAGCTCTAGGAATTACTCGCGCCTATATTACGAGATCGTCTATTGAAGGCGTTGAAACTCCAATGTCCATAGACGATACGGAGCTCGTAAAAGGAAAAGGTGATGTAGAATCATCAAATTCAAAGTTGATGAAGGAGCATGCAGTTTGGATCATGATGTAAAGAGAAGAGAGGGCGACAAGTGATGATTTTACTAAAACTTTATATTGCCTTCTTCAAAATAGGTCTTTTTGGATTCGGCGGCGGTCTTGCGATTATTCAGCTCATATACGATAGCATTAAGGAGTTTGCAAACATATCTCAAGAGGGATTTGCGAACATTGTCGCTATCGCACAGGTGACACCGGGACCAGTTGCAGTAAATTCGGCAACCTATGTGGGATATGAGGTAGGCGGATATCTAGGTTCAGCTATTGCGACACTGGGCGTTGCAACCCCTGCATTTATAATTATATCTTTAGTTGCAAAGGCTGTTAATCGCTATAAGGAAAGCACTGCTGTTAAAGGGGCTCTAGAGGGTATAAGGCCAGCGACAGTGGGACTTATTGCAGGTGCGGTGATTACCATCGGAGGTGCAGCAGTTATGCCAAAGAACTCTCTAGGTGGAAACTTCGCAGTTCTAAGAGGATTGTCGCTTTCAGTCGGTAATTCACACATAGATTTGATTTCAATATTGCTTTGTGGGCTGACTATTTTGCTGATTCAAAAGTTTAAGGTAAATCCAATGCTCGTACTTATCATTATTGGGTGCGTGGGAGCTGTCCTTGGTGTATAATCTAAACAACTATACCCAAAAGGGAATGACGAATTAAGTCGAGATATGATTTTGTGGAGGAAAGAAATGAAGATTTATAACTCTATGACTAGACGCAAGGAAGAGTTTGTACCTGTACAGGAAGGCAAGGTTAATATATATGTTTGTGGTCCTACGGTTTACAACTATTTTCATATAGGCAATGCTAGACCTTTCGTAGTGTTCGACACGCTGCGCAGGTTTTTCAAATATATCGGATATGATGTGAAGTTCGTACAGAATTTTACAGATGTGGATGACAAGATTATCAATAGGGCAAAGGAAGAAAACCTGCCTGCGCTCGAGGTATCGGAGAAATACATCAAGGAGTATTTTAACGATGCAGAGGCTCTCAATGTTATCAAGGCTGACGTGCACCCTAAGGTTTCCGAGCATATTGAGGATATCATCGAGTTCATCAGCACTCTTATTGAGAAGGGGTATGCATACGAGGCAGATGGTGACGTTTACTACATCACTCGTAAGTTCCCAGAGTATGGAAAGCTATCAGGACAGAACATAGATGATTTAGAATCGGGTGCGAGAATTGCTATTGGTGAGGTTAAGAAGGATCCGCTCGACTTCGCACTATGGAAGGCTCAGAAGACAGACGATGAAATCGCATGGGATTCGCCTTGGGGAAAGGGCAGACCTGGTTGGCACATCGAGTGTTCAACTATGTCCAAGAAGCACCTTGGCACAACGATTGACATTCACGGCGGTGGACAGGATCTAAAGTTCCCTCATCATGAAAATGAAATCGCTCAGTCTGAGGCTTGCAACTGTGCACCTTTTGCAAACTACTGGATGCACAACGGATACATCATGGTTGATGGCGAGAAGATGTCAAAGTCACTCAACAACTTCTTTACAGTGAGAGATATTCGTAAGGAGTATGACGGTGACTTTATCAGATTCTTCCTTCTCAGCGTTCAGTACAGAGGACCTATCAACTTCAGCGATGAGGGCATGAAGCAGGTTAAGCAGGGGTACGATAGACTTGTAAATGCTACTGAGACTTTGGAGTTCCTCGTACAGAATGGTTCTGAAGCGATGACAGAACAGGAGGAGCAGACAGTTAAGTCGTTCGCAGATTATAAGGAGAAATTCGTTGAGTGCATGAGCGATGACCTCAATACTGCTGGTGCTATAGGAGCTCTCTTTGAGCTAGTTTCGGCTATCAACGTAGAGATAGAAGGCGGAGCATCAAAGGAATTTGCAGGCAAGGCACTTGAGATAATCCACGAGCTCGCTGATGTTCTCGGAGTCCTTCAGAGAAGCAACGAAAATGCAATCGGCGATGACATCCAGGCTCTCGTAGACGAGAGACAGCAGGCTCGTAAGGAAAAAGAACTGGGCAAGAGCTGACGAGATAAGAGATCAGCTAGCGGATATGGGATATACACTCAAAGACACACCACAGGGAGTTCAGATAATTAAAGCAGATGCATAACGATATCAAGAGCATGAATACGACGACGCTAGCCTACATTGGAGATGCTGTCTATGAATTACATATTAGAGAACTTCTGATTGGTAGAAATAAAGGCGATGTCGGCAAAGTGCACAAGAGAGCCGTGTCATTTGTTTCTTCGGATGGACAGGCGAAAGCTATCAAGTTCATGATGAAGGATTTTCTCACAGAAGAGGAACAGAAGCTCGTCAAACGTGCGAGGAATAAGCGTGCGACATCCAGGCCAAGGAACGCAGATCCGCGCAAGTACAAGCTTGCTACGGGATTTGAGGCGCTGATAGGCGCACTTCATATGGATAGCGATAAAGCTAGACTAGAAGAAGTGTTAGCTGAAGCTATTCGAATTATCGAGGAGGATTAGAGTGAGTAAAGCAGATAAACTGTTTGTGAGTATGTGTGAAGATATAATAGCGAACGGATTCAGTTCAGAGGGACAGAAGGTAAGGCCTCACTGGCCGGACGGAACGCCTGCGCATACGATTAAGAATTTTGGTGTTGTAAATAGGTACAACTTGCAGGAGGAATTTCCAGCGCTCACAATAAGACCTACAGCTATTAAGCTTGCTTTTGATGAGCTGCTCTGGATATGGCAGAAGAAGTCGAACAGGGTTTCTGACCTCGGAAGCCACATATGGGACGAATGGGCCGGTAAAGACGGCACCATCGGTAAGGCGTACGGATACCAGCTCGGAGTGAAGTATAAGTTTAAGCAGGGTGAGATGGATCAGGTCGATAACATCCTTTGGCTGCTTGAGAATGATAAATACTCCAGAAGAATCATGGCTAATATGTACAACTTTGCTGACCTTAGCGAGATGAACCTTGAGCCTTGCGCATATAGCATGACGTTCAATGTAAAGGGCGATACACTCAACGCTATTCTTAATCAGCGCTCGCAGGATATCTTGACTGCAAATAATTGGAATGTAGTACAGTACTCGCTGCTTCTAATGATGTTTGCTCAAGTTAGTGGACTCAAGGCAGGAGAACTTGTTCACGTGATTTCAGATGCTCATATCTATGACAGACATGTGGACATAGTGAAGGAGCTTATAGAACGACCGCAGTATCCGGCACCTAAAGTGATGCTAAATCCTGAGGGTAAAGAATTTCTACGACTTCACAGTTGATGATCTAATCGTCGAGGACTACCAGAAGAACCCGCAGGTGAAAAAAACATTCCAGTAGCGATTTAATTCGAGATTATATAGACGGTGCCTTTAGTTTACTGAGGTGCCGTCTTAAATATTATTAAAATGATAATGTCAGCATGTGAGTGCATAATGCACGAATATAACAAACTGAGGTGAATTATGAATCTAATAGTAGCTGTTGATGAGAAATGGGGAATCGGATGCGACAATGATCTTCTCGCTTCAATTCCTGGAGACATGCAGTATTTCAAGGAAAAGACGACTGACGGAGTTGTAGTGATGGGGCGCAGAACCCTCGAGAGCCTTCCTAAGCAGAGGGGGCTTCCAAAGCGCATAAATTACGTGCTCACATCGAACCCTGAGTTCGAGGCCGAAAGATGCATAGCCGTGCACAGCGAGGAAGAACTGTTCAAGGAGCTCGAGCAGTATGATCCAGAGCACGTATTTATCATCGGCGGAGAGAGCATATATAAGAAGTTTTACAAATACTGTGACAAGTGCTTCGTAACTAAGATGCACGCGGATTTACATGCTGACAAATTCATGGTTAACCTTGATGAGGATGACGATTTTAAAGAGACTTGGAAGAGTGAGATGCATAGTGAGAATGGTATAGACTATGAGTTCACTTTGTATGAGCGAGTTTAAGGCTGGAGTTTATAATCCAGCTATTTTTAGTGTAAATTGAACGGTTATTAATGTGGTAAAGGTAGAAGAATGGAAGATAGAAGGATAGAGGACAAAAGGATAGAAATCAATAGGAGCCTTCGTGAAATACAGGATGAAGTTGCTCTAAATAAGAAGGAGCAAGCCTGTATAAATGAGATTATTGATGAGATAATCGATATGAAACACATGTACGCTAGCTTCAATGAGGAAAGACTAGCATACTGGGCTGGTACCGAGTTTGGCAGAGAGGTCGCTGAACTGAATGCCGAAAGGGAAACCTTATATAGAGATCTAATAAGAGATGCGGAAGACGGAATTGAAGAGCGAAGACACGCAATTCAGACGCTTCTGAAAGAGGAACGTGAGTGTGAAGATGAGCTTATGCAGATGAGGAGGGACTATTGATATGAGCAAAAATATAGCTGTAAATAATTCGCTTGCTAAAGATCATGCGGAGAGAATACGCAGGGAATCAACGAAAATGGGAGAGGTATCTTTAAGTCGCCCGAATGGACAAGTTGATGCAGGGTATACTGCACTAACAGATGTTAAGAGATGCTATGAGGAATTAAATACTATTGCACCGAGATTGCAGCGTAAGTTGCAACAGGACTGTGCCAATATAGCTAGAGTGGCAGAAGTGTGGAAGAAAGAAGACAAGGAAGTTGCAAGCTGTTTAACTATAACTTTCGAAGATATAGGTAATAGTAAGGTTAAAATATAAGAAGGGAACGAACATATGTCAGGCGGAAATAAAGTAATTGGCAAGAAAGCAGCTATCATCATGCTTGATGAGATGAGCAAGCATATAAATGAACTCAAGAAAAGCTCTACATCTATACAGCGTGCGATAGACAATATGCTTGAGGACTGTGGCAAGGGGAAACCTCTACAAGGCAAGGGGTTCGAAGCAATAGAGGAATATTTTAATAAGACATACAAGGAGCTTTTTACACGATTTAAATAGTGTATGTGAAGTGCTAATTATAAGAAATGAAGCACTTGCAGATGCAATTCATAAGAATATATTTTTGGAAACATCTGGCGGCGTAACTAGTCAAGCTGATTTATATAAGGAAATAAAAGAGCTTAATAATGAAATACAAAGATTAGATAGACTAATGGAAGTTGGCAATAGTTCAGGTTTAGGATTGGTTCTTGGATTTGCCTCTTATAAGTACACAGTTTTTTTGAATCAATGGAGAAAAGGCAGATTCAAAAAAATAGAAGAACAGATAAAGAAAATGGACGATTTAGAAGATCAAACGAAAAGTTTCTACATAGAAGTAAATGGACTCCTTACGTCTATCAAAAATAATGTTAATAAAATCTGCACTGACAAGCATTTTGACAGCAAAACGGGCATGTTTAAGCCGTCAAATCTAAATTTAAGCAAGAATAAAAAAAGATAGAGAGCTCAGCAAGAGACATAAGGCTCAACATTGAAGCCCTTGATCCAGTAAACATGGCTACCGGAAACTACATGTACCGAAAGAACTTTCTTGAGACGCCTGGTGTGGCTCCTCTCGTTTTGGAGATCACGTATAATAGTGTGGATAACTTTAGAAGGAGATTCGCCTCTGCTGGATGGACTCACAACTATAGAAATGAACTCACGATTTACGAGTCTAAGATTGTGGTTAATATAGACAGCGGCAGGCAGGAGACTTACGTACTCAAAGGAGACGTATATGTAAGTGAAGACGGATTTACTTCAAGAAAAATCGAGCGCCTAGAAGGTGAAGAATACAGATATAAGTATACTAACGAAAGGCAAGAGCAATTCTTCTTTGATGATATAGGTAGATGCATCAAGAAGCTCACAGGTGAAGGTAGAGTTATACAATTCGAGTACGACGAATTGAAGCTTAAAGCTCAGCACCGAATTTGACACTGGATATGTATTTGACTACGAGGAATCTGATGACGGCAATTCTTATGTGACCAAGGTATCTGACTTCTCGGGTCGTAGCATTGAACTTAAGTACGAAGATATTGATGATAAGTTCAGTAGGACTGGCAAGATGCATGTTCTCTCTGAAATTCACGATGAAATGGGCAGTTTATACTCGTTCAAGTATAACGATTTGTGCAAGATGTACACTGTCATCAACGCGAGAAATACCGTAAATCTTATAAATGAATACGATGGCAGTGGGAGGGTTACTAGGCAGATATTCCCGGATGGCGGCGAGATAACGGTTCAGTACTATGACATAGGTAGAAAGGCTATCGCTACTCATCAGAATGGCAGCCAAACTGTCTATGAACATGATGAGAAATTCCGAAGCACCGTATCCAGATATACAAGTGGGTATGAAGAGTTTACATACAATGATACCAATGATCGAACCTCGCACCGCGATAAGAACGGCAACATTACGTCGTATGAATACGATGACAAAGGTAATGTGATCGTGGAGAAGACCCCTGTGGGAGATGTTATTAAGACTGTTTATTCCAAGTCGGGCAGGCTTGTTTCGGTTGAAGTAAATGGCGTAGTAGTGACGCAGAATGAGTACGATGAGGATGATAACCTAGTATCCTCAAGCGATGCGCTGGGTAGAGCTATCGGATACGAGTATAACGAGTATAAGCTTCCAGTGAAAATCATAAACCCAGACGGCACCAGTCTTTCTCTAAGTTATGATGACAGAGGAAACATTGACGAAATCATAGATGAGCTCGGTAATACCAATAAATACAGCTACGATGACCTAAATAGAGTTACTTCTACAGTTGACGCTAACGGCAACCTGGAGAAGTTCGCTTATAATGCAAGAAATGAACTGACCGAGAGTATAAATCCGCTCGGGGATGCAAGAACGTTTGAGTATAACGAAAGCGGAAAACTCACGCACGTTGTTGACTACGACGGAAATGAGGAATTTACCGAATACAACGAGCTGAACAAGGTGTATGCGTATGTTGATAAAGATGGTAGCAGAACAGAATACTACTACAACGAGATGTGGCAGATTGACCAAATTAAAGACCCTACAGGCGCAAATATCCTATGTTTATATGATTCCGAGGGAAATCTCACTAATGTCGTAGATGCATCATATTCAACAATCAGGTACTCTTACGATTCCTGTGGCAACATAACAAAGGTCAGGGATCAAGAAGGATACGTAACCAAGTATGCGTATGACAAGATGGACCGCATGACCTCTGCAGTAATGGCGGATGGAAGTGCGGAATACTATGAGTACGATGCTTTCGGAAATGAAACCAAATTCACCGACGCCCTTGGCGGTGAATGGATAAATGAATACGACTTAGCAGGTCAAAAGATAAAGTCCATAAACCCAACTGGTGTAGATACAGTGTATACATACGACCTACGTGGAAACCTTATCGAAGAACGAAGTGCAGGTAAGAGCATCAGGTATAGTTACGATGCAGCCGGTAGATTAACAGAGATAATTGATGCGGCAGGAGTGGCAACAAGCTTTTCATATGACAACAATGGTAATCTCTTATCCAGGAAGGTAGGAGATGTAGAGAAGTCATTTGAATACGATTCCATGAATAGAGTTACTAAGGAGTTTATCGCAGGAGCATTAACTGCAAGCTACACCTACGATGCTGCCGGCAATATAAGTTCGGTGACAGATGGCCTTGGAAATCAGACAAAGTATATCAGAACAAAGGGCGGTGATATTGCAGCTGTAATTGATCCGCTAGGCAATGTTACCAGATACAGATACGATAAAGCTCATAGGCTTATGAACATCGTACAGGGTACAGGAACTGAAGCAGAAGATATCAATTTTGAACTCCTTGAAGATGCCGAAGAAGTCCAGAAGCTTAACAAGAAATATAACAGCATAAGAATTACGTCATATACAAGAGACGTTCTTGGAAGAGTAACATCTGTCACGGATGCACTCGGTAATGCCGAAAGCTATGAATATGACCGCAAAGGCCATATAAAGGCCAAGATGGATATGGACGGAAACAGAACCAAGATTACAAGAACGCATCTGGGAGACATTTCGCGTATTACGTATGGAGACGGAGAGGATATAGAGTATTCATATAACGCTCTCGGACAGCTTAAGGCTATAAAGGATTCTCTTGGATTAACTAAGATAGATAGAGATATTCTCGGAAGAGAAAGAAGCATAACCGACCATAAGGGTAGGTCTATTTCGTATGAGTACGACGATGCCGGTAGCAGAACAGGTATAAGATACGCTAATGGCAAGAACGTCAGGTACATATACGATGATAGAGGTCTACTCACAGGTATAGAAGTCACTGGCATAGATGGAGCTGCAACTAAGGCGAACTTAGAGCTCTCATTAACACCCGAGCCTGCGCTAGCATCAGCACCATCATCATCACCAGCGCCAGCATCAGTAAAAGCAACTACTAAGGTATCTCTCTCATACGATTCATACGGCAGGATTACATCAAAGACAATAGGGCCTACTGAAACTGCATACACATATGACAAATGTGGACATCTGGCAAGCCTTGTAAATAAGAAGAGCGGCACAGTTCTAGATTCATATGAGTACAGCTATGACCAAGCAGGTAATCTAGTGGCATCCTGCCAAAAGAGAGAAGGTATGCTTGAGGCTACTGGAAGCTATGAATATGGATACGATGAAATAGGAAGACTTAATAGGGTAGTTAAGGACGGAAGTCCGCTCAGAAGCTACACCTACGATGCATTTGGCAACAGAACCATCCTAGATGAAGCAGGCGCAAAGACAGAGTATCTGTACAACAAAGCGAATCAGCTAATGAGAACAGACACTCCGCATGGCACTACTATCTTCGAATACGACAAACGAGGTAATACTATACACAAGCAAATGGAATGTGCATCTAAAACAGTTTCTATAAAATATACATATGGAGCAAACAACAGGCTCATACAGGCAGTAAAGAATACTGACGGCGAATCGCTCACAGCAAGGTATGCATATAACGGTCTTGGAATGAGAGTATCTAGAGCTACAGATACAGGAAGCATAGACTACATCCTTGACCAGACGAAGATGTATAACAACTTGCTAGAAAGCATCCAGGTAGATGACCTAGCAGTATGGAAAGTCCTAGCAAATCTGAAGACTTCATATGGCTTGGGAACGAGCTAGTAATGGCAGGTGAAACACCAATACTGTCTGACAGATTAGGAACACCAGAGAGAATAGAAGGAGCTTCTGAACATGCCTTCGGTTATGATGAATTCGGTATGCCAGAAGCAACTAAGATGCCTGAAATATCTGGCGAACTACCTCTAGGTTTTACAGGGTACATGCGAGATAATATCTCCGACACACTATTTGCACAGGCTAGAGAATATATGCCAGAAATAGGACGCTTCATGGGAAGAGATATCCTGAAGGGTAGAGTAGAACAGCCAAGAAGCCTCAACGAGTATGCGTACTGTCATAGCGATCCGGTAGGGTTTGTGGATCTGAATGGAATGGATGCTATCTTGGTTAACAAAGAAATCGAGCGCGTATCAGGCATCGAACATATGGGAGGATTCTTTCAAGATTCTAAATCCAATTGGTATTACTTCTACTGGGGAGATACTGTAAAAGGTCAAAAAAAGTTGATGATAATTTTAATGGCAGTAAAAGCGATGTAACTGCCTATCTTAAGAGGGAAGACGCTATGGGTGATAATAACAAAGAGTATCATGAGGCAGTATACGTAAAAGGAGACTTTTCAAAGTCTGTAAAAGAAGGGCAAAGACTACAAGAGTTTTATAATAAAAACTTTAAGAAGCATGAAGGGAAAAGCCCATGTCCAAACAAATTATATAATTTGCAGTTTCGAAATTGCACACAAGTGACCATGTATTTATTTATGAAAGGCAAACTAGAGTCAGGTGAGAGTGTTAAAGCCTTTCTGAATAGAACAGGATACAAAGAAGCCTCTGTATTACCAAATATTAACATGCATATAATGCAAGTATATTTTGGAAATTCTGCAGTTAATAAAGAAGAGTATTATGAGCAAATTAGCTTAGACTAAAGGGGGAGAAATAATGATAAAAAAAGATATTACATACTAGAACATTCAAAGTAACAGTATTTATATTTATATGCGCTGTCGTATATTTATCTCCTGGTTTTAGCTGGAATGTTAAGAGTGCTAGGATTGAGGCAGAAAAATCACATTGAACAACAGTATAAATTTAAAACCCAAATATATATCAGGTGGATATAGTTCAAGCTTAGATGCTAGTCACTATCTCCTAGACTTTGTTGATGAAAAAAACGGTGTGACATTTGAGGTAGAAGTAAAAAGGCGGACAGAGGTTTTTTTATAAAAACAAGTTAAACAATATGTTGAAACGGATACTTATTTAGAAGAAATGCTAATCAAAAAAAGATGAGAGAAGAAATTTCACCTACTGTAAAAAAAGAGTGGGAGGGAGCTGCATCTGTTAAAGTTGATACAATGGGACACCGTACCTGGGAAGTATATCAGGAGCCAACATTAAACAATATAGAAAATTTATATAAAAAGATTATTACATTGCTATTAAAGTCAAAAAAGCAGGAACAAAGCAAGAAGAGTCAGAAAAGTTATTTGAAATAGTTAAGTTCTTAAGAACAAATGATTATCTTCCTTATGATATAGACGTAGATTTTGAAGGTTCAAATATAAAAGGCATTAGCATAGACAATATAGACCAAATAAACAGTTCAAACGACATATTAGCCCTTATGAACTAAAACACATGTATTTTAAGCAGAGATACTAGATGCAGCAGGAGTGGCAACAAGATTTTTATATGACAACAATGGTAATCTCTTATCCAGGAAGGTAGGAGCTGTAGAGAAGTCGTTTGAATACGATTCCATGAATAGAGTTACTAAGGAGTTTATCGCAGGAGCATTAACTGCAAGCTACACCTACGATGCTGCCGGCAATATAAGTTCAGTGATAGATGGCCTTGGAAATCAGACAAAGTATATCAGAACAAAGGGCGGTGATATTGCTGCTGTAGTTGATCCGCTAGGCAATGTTACCAGATACAGATACGATAAAGCTCATAGGCTTATTAACATCGTACAGGGTACAGGCTCTGAAGCAGAAGATATCAATTTTGAACTCCTTGAAGATGCCGAAGAAGTCCAGAAGCTTAACAAGAAACATAACAGCATAAGAATTACGTCATATGCAAGAGACGTTCTTGGAAGAGTAACATCTGTCACGGATGCACTCGGTAATGTCGAAAGTTATGAATATGACCGCAAAGGCCATATAAAAGCCAAGACGGATATGGACGGAAACAGAACCAAGATTACAAGAACGCATCTGGGAGATATTTCGCGTATTACGTATGGAGACGGAGAGGATATAGAGTATTCATATAACGCTCTCGGACAGCTTAAGTCTATAAAAGATTCTCTTGGATTAACTAAGATAGATAGAGATATTCTCGGAAGAGAAAGAAGCATAACCGACCACAAGGGTAGGTCTATTTCGTATGAGTACGACGATGCCGGTAGCAGAACAGGTATAAGATATGCTAATGGCAAGAACGTCAGGTACATATACGATGATAGGGGTCTGCTCACTGGTATAGAAACAGTTGCACCTAAAATGGAACCAGCATCAGTAAAAGCAACTCCTATGGTATCCCTCTCATACGATTCATATGGTAGGATCGCATCAAAGACAGTAGGTCCTGCTGAAACTGCATACACATATGATAAATGTGGACATCTGGCAAGCCTTGTCAATAAGAAGAACGGTACAGTTCTAGATTCATACGCGTACAGCTATGATCAGGCAGGCAATCTAGTAGCATCTAGCCAAAAGAGAGAAGGGATGCCTGAAGCCACCGGAAACTACGAGTACGGATACGACGAGATAGGTAGACTTACTGAGCTGGTGAAGGACGGAAGCCCGCTCAGAAGATACACCTACGATGCATTTGGCAACAGAACCATCCTAGATGAAGCAGGGGCAAAGACAGAGTATCTGTACAACAAAGCGAATCAGCTAATGAGAACAGACACTCCTCATGACACTACTATCTTCGAATACGATAAACGAGGCAATGTTATACATAAGCGCACGGAAGGTGCGTCTAAAACAGTTTCTGGAAACTATACATACGGAGCAAACAACAGGCTCATACAGGCAGTAAAGAATGCTGACGGCAAATCGCTCACAGCAAGGTACGCATATAACGGCCTTGGAATGAGAGTATCCAGAGCGACAGATGCAGGAAGCATAGACTACGTCCTTGACCAGACAAAGATGTATAACAACTTGCTAGAAAGCATCCAGGTAGATGCCCCAGGCAGTATGGAAAGTCCTAGTAAATCGGAAGACTTCATATGGCTTTGTAACGAGCTGGTAATGGCAGGTGAAGCACCAATACTAGCTAGCAGATTAGGGACACCAGAGAGGTTAGCAGGAGCTTCTGAACATTCCTTCGGTTATGATGAATTCGGAATACCAGAAGTGGCTAAGATACCAGAAACAACTAAGTTACCTGAAATAGCTGGCGAACTACCTCTAGGCTTTACCGGATATATGAGAGACGATATATCCGATACACTATTTGCACAGGCTAGAGAATATATGCCAGAAATAGGGCGATTTATGGGAAGAGATATCCTGAAAGGCAGAGTAGAGCAGCCAAGAAGCCTCAACGAGTATGCATACTGCCATAACGATCCGATAGGGTTTGTGGATTTGAATGGAATGGACCCAATGAAAAATATCAAATAAGGTTAAAGACATAATTGATGACAATGAGAAAAAGAATGAGCTATTTAAGTCTGGGATGAAATACAACGCAGAGAACATAGCTACAAATAAGTTTAATAAGATTATGCAAAAACCAATAAATGATTGGCAAACACAGAGACTTGGAATAATTGAGAAAGACTTTGATACCCCATTAAGAATTGCAAAGACCCGATCACAAAATTTGAGGCTAGGAAGGGCTGCTAACGGGGCAAAAAGTTAGAGGAACTAGAAATGAAAAAAAGTGCACAGATTTCAAGCACTAATAAATTAGCTAACACGAGCAAGGGGGCAGCTAAATATGGACCTGCAGCCGCTTTAGCAGCAGTTGATGTTGGAATCAAATACAAGAAAGACTATGATGACGGACTGTCCTCATCTAAACGAAATACTAACTTGCTGGTGAATGGTGGATTTGCTGGGGCGGGGTTATTAGTAGGAGCGTGCATTTCTAGTGGACCAGTTGGCTGGTTTGTTGGATTCGCACTAGTGGCTGTTGAGGTATATTATGGTGGTAAAATTAAGAAATGGATTAATAGCTTGGACTAATTGGGGGACGATATGAACGAGAATATTAAAGCTTTTGTTAAGCATAACTACATTACAGATTCTGAAAGCAGAATAAAATGGCAACTTTACGGAGCCGTTACTTGTTTCATTATACTTGCATGGCTCGCTTATTTTTCTGGTCGAACAGGAAATTTAGCTATAGATATATTACTATTTACATATTCTGCAGTTATAATTCCGACCATTGTCTTATTAAGACATAGAGCCAACATGGCAACTGATAACACCAGGTTTATTAAGCTCCAAATTATATATAACTTTATGGCATGTATTTCAGCTCAACTGTCCTTTACATATTTATTATATAAGTTTTCATGGTGGATATAATGCAATAATCGGTATTGCATATCAAATAATTATAGTCTCATTAACATGCTACAAATCATTAAAAAAACATGAGATATGGATTAGAACAGGTGCTTATAAAAAAAGTATTCTGAAGAAGTTGAAAAAAATGGGATCGATGGCATACGTATATATGGCATAAAGATAGTTTTATTGGTGTATTTGTATTCGGAACAATGCTTTTAATAGGGAAACTATCAAAACAAGGGATAATGCTACTGTATGTTGTTGTGTTTACAATTCCAATATTAATAATAATTGATATAGTAAAATATTCTTTACAGCTCAAATATGCAAAGAAATATGGTTTACAAGATTTGTTGCCATCTGCACCGAATGAGGAGTTAAAGCCATAGTAATAGAATGGTACATCGACAGCCACAAATTAACGAGAATGTATTAAAGATAAAAAAACTCAACATGAAGACTTAATAGTTTGGATTAGGAACAAAAATAATGAATGATAAAGAAATGATGTATATAGGGGAGTTTATAAAGCACAATAATATCCACCAAACAATAGAATCATTAATGGTTGGCACACACTTTATGTCAGTATTGGCAATATTAATATATGTTAGATTTGCAATATCGCCTCCGAAAAAGCTGACTCAGCAGCTCTTTATATCTCTTTATGTATCACAGTTCTGCTACTAATTGTTAGTATATTGTTGAGGAAACGGATTCTTTGTCTTAAAGAAAAAAACAACCTGGTAAGAGCCTATATATGGTTCAAATTATTATATATCTCTATTGTATGATTATAGGAATGCTATTTGTTTCTCTTGCGGCACTATGCGAATATGGTTTGCAAAAAATTCCAAGTTCAATAGCAATTACTGTTTTGTTTGCTAGCGTTACAGTTATGGTCACATATATTTGTGTAAAACGGAGCATAAAAAATGGATATTATTTTAGCAGAAAAATTAATAATAAATGAAAAAAATAATTACATTTCTTTCTTCGACTATAGGACTAACAATATGTATCATTATCTTTCAATTTATAAAAATCACTTTCACGAGTCTATGGTATATGATTCTATCGGTTGTGCTAGTAGCGGTATCTTCAGCACTATCACTTATATATTTTCTTAAGTTAAAATATGCCAAAAAAATATGAACTTGAAGAATACTTGCCTTTTAGATGCAGCTCCAATCAGTAAACAGAGCAGAAATGTTAGTTGGTTTAAATTGTTAACCAGTTATGTTAAAAAAAGTACTTATAAGGATGTATATTCTTTGAATTAATGCTATCTGTGTCATGAAAAATTCAAGCATCACAAATATAAAGTGCCAGAAATTAAAAATAGGAGCATCACGATACTATGTGTAAAAAGATACAATGAGCAAGCCATAAGGAATTTTTGTTTCGGGAAAAAGGTTCAGTAATGACAGAAGAGGGAAAAAAGAAAAGCGAAAAAAAGGAGTTATCTAACAAAGCAACGCTTTTGTTAACGCTACTTACATATTTCTTTTTACAATATCAAATGCAATACAGTTAAGCGACATAAATGTAAGAGTGATTTTTTTGTTATCCAAATGGTAGCTATTGTAATATGGCTACTGGCATCGGTGTTTTATTTTAAAAATTAAAAATAACTTCGGTAATACCCCGAAATAAACTATTTCAAATATGGTCTCTGATTATTTTTTTGATAACTGTTGACCTTATGTTCGTTGGTGTTTTTGAGAATAGTATACAGTGATTTAAACCTTGTTATACCGTCAATAATATTGCTTTTTGCAGAGTTTTTGGAGCTGCTATTTATGAGAGAAAACAAATATTTAATGCTATTAATAATAGTGATGGTATTATGAAAAAACCATTTGAGAATATAAAAGACTTATCTCAAGGGGGTATCTATGTAGTTGTAATGATAGTTACCATGATAGCGTTGAGAGAGAATTTGAATTTATTTGCTTTTTTTGTTGTTATCTCGTCGTCGTTTGTTACGCTTACTATATCTAGGGGGCTTATTCAACAAGTATATAAGTGGTGTTTTGCCAACAAGTACGATATGAGGGATGAGTTATTTAAGAATGTTTTATAATATGAAAACACCATTAGAAAACGGTGCCGCAATTATTACTGCAACAATGATAAGTATATCTTTAGGAGGTGCCACTAGTGTGCTAGAAGGGATACTGTTTCTAGCTGCTTCTTTCACAGCTGTTGCATTAACGCGAGCCATTACAATGCATTATTATGTTGTATACTTCGCTACAGTGTACAACATGGAGAGTGAATTATTCAGATATTTCCAATATAGGAAAAAGTAAAGAAGACATAAGATGTTTCTGATTATCAATGAGAGGGGTTAGCTCAAATTATTCGAAAAGAAAGATATTAATAGTCTTGATTAAAGGAAATTAATCATGGAAAAACAAAATTATTAATTTTATATCACACAATAATACAATAAAACCAATCGAAAGATCCTTTGTCTACAGTCCCAATGTTGTCCGCTTTTTATACTTTTTGCTATGTTGTGTTTTTTTCCTATTTGCTAAAACAAAGAAACCATATAGAAAGGGCAATTTGCATAATAGGGATAGTTATTATATCGACGGTTATATCGATTATTGTCACCTTTATTGTTATAAAAAAATAAGGATACTGAATGATGTGTACCGAAACAAAAAAATGATGGATACTAAAGTAGTGGCATTTTTTTCTTCGGGAACATATGTCACTATTCTTATGGTGATAAAAAAATATAGTAATTAATAATGCAGGTGTAAATGGCCCTGATTGCTTTTTTTATTTGTTTCTGTTTGTGATTTCAGAGGTAGCAATAATACTTGCGACAGTCTTTTATATCAAAATCAAATATGCAAAAAAATATGGACTTGAAGAATATTTGCCTACTAAATCTAATCCTAAATAATTTATAAGATAGAATTGGTAATTTAATCATTATAAACACGCCTTGAGTCAGAACTTGAAATAGGAATATCACGACACTCTGCATAAGAAATGCAATGACCAAGCCATGGAGAGCAATAATGAAGAAAAATATATATTCAAAAAAACAATTAATAGCATTTCTTGGATACTCGCCTAGATGGGAAACTAAAGATTGTTGGATATGGACACTTCTTACCCCCATCCCATTCGGTGTTTTGTTAATTACCATTCCGCTAGCTGTAACAGAGGGAGACAATGGAGTTAAGTTAAATACTCTGTCAAAATGGGTATACGTGATTATCGTTAGTTGTGCAATTATAGGAAGTGTAATTTTTATATATCATTGCAAACAAACGGTTAAAAAGAGAATAGAAGGCGGGCAAGGATTGGATATGAGAGAGATATTTACATCGCACTAGGAATTTGGTCAATTCCTATGATGCTTGCATTCGTACAAAGCTTAAATCCTGAATTGAAAGTTGGAGATTTTATTATCAAAGGAATAGTACTATCAATTATTATTATGTCGATTTCATATCTAGTTGGAGTAATAATATTCATGATACTGATAAGCAAATCATATTATTCAACGGAATTTGCAAAAAAAAAGGTACACTATTTCGGTAACGACGATATTAAACGTGTTTTTGCTGTGGGTATTCCACTAATCTTAAAATATACCGTCGGGAATGCGGCGATGCTATATTCTTTTTTAGTGTTAGTGCTCGTTGTACTTCCTGTAACTGTAGCAGGATATCAACTTAAACTAAAATTAGCAAAAGAACTTAATATGGAAGAATACCTTATAGGTTTCGGATCATATTATGATCATGAATGAGGACTATGGTAGATAAAGAAAAAATAGCAAGCTTTATAGCGTATCATAATATTATAAGGCCAATTGAATATCCACTGCTAGGATTACCATTATTTTCAGGCATCTCCAGTATTGTGTGGCTGATGTTTCTTGTATTTTCACCTAATAAATATTTTTGAAGAGCGTGTTATAAGTTATATAGGAATGTTTATACTTATATGTTGCTTTATTTTAGGAATAATATCTCGAAAGAAGTGCACAAAACTGTACAATACGGAACCAGGCAAAAGTTTGTACTGTGCAGAAATATTAATACATTCCTACTGTGTAGTAATTGCACTATTATTTATGATTTATTTCTTGCTTCTAGATAATGAATTAAAAAGAGGCCATTATCATATGCATTTGTGGCTTGAGTATAATTACTATCACGGTGTGTATAACTATAATTGCTATAAAAACGAAAAAAATAGAGAAGGGATTATATCTGAAAAAAACAGAATGGTAACTATAAAGTAATTCAATTTTTCATCAGGCGCTTCAGTTGTTGTATTTATTTTATTAAAAAAATATTATAGTTAATAATCATGATATAAATGTGTCTTCTGTAATTTCTGTTTTGCTATTTATTCCAGCAGAGAGAGCAAGTATATTGGTGGTGCTATATTACCTTAAATTAAAATATGCTAAAAGATTATGCACTAGAGGAACACCTACCAAGAAGACCAAATCCTAGCAAGTATACGGGATGGAAGTAGTGCTTTGCATTAGTGTAAGTTAGAGTATGAGCAAGTTGCTTTATTAGATTGATGAAAAGCAAGTGAACTTATAAAGGGACTAGAGTGTGAACGAGAATATTAAAGCTTTTGTTAAGCATAACTACATTACAGATTCTGAAAGCAGAATAAAATGGCAACTGTATGGAGTAATGACCATGCTTTTTGCGTTTAGCTATGCAATTTATGCTTTTTATAATAATGGTAATAGAAGAGTAGATATATCATTGCTTGTTTTTCTCAATATTATTTTTTTAATATTTATTATTGTGTTAAGATGTAAGATTAATTTGTTAAGTGATAATACAAGATTTATCAGGCAGCAGATTATATACAACTTGGGGTTGTGGATTGCTTCAGATGTATGCATTACATATGTCGCGTATAAAGTGTTAGGTATAAAAAAATTGCTTTTTATTGGGATTGTATATCATACAATGCTAATACTTTCTGTGTTTTATATGACATTTAGAAAAACAGAGTATCTGGATTAGAACAGGTGCTTACAAAGACTATTCGGAAGAAGTTGCAAAATGGGATCGGTGGCATACAAAAATATGGCACAAAGATAATTATTCCTCTGCCGTTTTCTTTGGAATATGCATCTTGCTAAAAATGGATATCCAAGACAGGCATTTTGCTGATTTTTTTCTTTTATTTTCAGTTAAAGTGTTTTTTTATAATCGATATAGTAAAATACTATATGCAACTTAAGTATGCGAAGAAATACGGAATGTTAGACTTACTGCCATCTGCACCGAATAAGGAGTTAATACCATAGTAATACAATTATATATAGACAGTCATAAAGAGATGAGACGGTGTTAAAGCCAGAAGCTTTAACAGCATAAGAATTACGTCATATGCAAGAAATAGGGCGATTCATGGGAAGAGATATTCTAAAGGGCAAAGTAGAGCAGCCAAGAAGCCTCAACGAGTATGCGTACTGCCATAACGATTCGGTAGAGTTTGTGGATCTGAATGGTATGGATGCTGTCTTGGTTAACAAAGAGTATCATGAGGCGGTATACGTAAAAGGAGACTTTTCAAAATCTATACAAGAGGGGAACAGGTTGGTTGAGGTTAATAAAAAAATAAAAAAATAGAAATAGAATAAGAGATAAAGTCTTAAGAGCATTTAATATCGAAAAATGTTGAATACTCTTTTTACGCAGAAACTGTGGGCAAGTTACAATGAACTTGTTTATGAAAGGCAAACTAGAGTCAGGTGAGAGTGTCAAAGCCTTTCTGAATAGAAGGGGATACAAAGAAGCCTCTGTATTACCAAATATTAACATGTACATAATGCAAGCATATTTTAAAAAAATACTGCAATAAATAAGGATGAATATTATGAACAAATTAGCTTAGACTAAAGGGGAAGAAAAATAATGATAAAAAAAGATATTACATACTAGAACATTCAAAGTAACAGTATTTATATTTATATGCGCTGTCATATATTTATCTCCTGGTTTTAGCTGGAATGTTAAGAGTGCTAGGATTGAGGCAGAAAAATCATATTGAACAACAGTATAAATTTAAACCCAAATATATATCAGGGGGATATAGTTCAAGCTTAGATGCTAGTCACTATCTCCTAGACTTTGTTGATGAAAAAAACGATGTTAGGTTTGAGGTAGAAGTAAAAAGGCGGAAAGAGGTTTTTTTATAAAAACAAGTTAAACAATATGTTGAAACGGATACTTATTTAGAAGAAATGCTAATCAAAAAAAGATGAGAGAAGAAATCTCACCTACTGTGAAAGAAGAATGGGGAAAGAAGGTAGAAGTAGAAGTTGTAACAGGTGGTAGTAGAACTTGGGAAACTTATCAGGAGCCAACTCTAAAAAAATATAGAAAACAGATACAAAAAAAGATTATTACATTGCAATTAAAGTAAAAAAAGCTGCTACAAAGCAAGAAGAGTCAGAAAAGCTGTTTGAAATAGTTAAGTTCTTAAGATCAAATGATTATCTTCCTTATGATATAGACGTAGATTTTGAAGGTTCAAATATAAAAGGCATTAGCATAGACAATATAGACCAAATAAGTAGTGCGAACGACATCTTAACCCTTATGAACTAAAGTGCAGGTGTTTTTAAACAGAGATACTAGACATGCAGGATTCGTAGAGAAGTCACTATGGCTCTATGAACGTAATTACATCATACGCAAGAGAAAGAAACATAACCGACCACAATGAATGATAAGGAAATGATATATATTAGGGAATTTATAAAGCACAATAATATCCACCAAACAATAGAGTCATTAATGTTTGGCACCCACTTAATATCAATTTTATTGATATTAATATACTTGAGATTTGCAATATCACCTCCAGATAAAGCTGACCCAATAGCACTATATATCTCGTTATGTATTCCAGTTATGTTACTAGTTGTTAGTATATTGTTGAGGAAAAAGAATCTTTTATCTTAAAAGAAAAAGAATTTGGTAAGAGTTTATATATTGTTCAAATAACCATATATATATATTGTTTGATTATAGGCATATTATTTGTCACGCTTGTTGTACTATGCGAATATGGTGCGAAAAAGTTCCAAGTGCAATAGGATTTACTATTTTGGTTGCTGGTGTTACTGTTGCTGAGTACATATGTCCGTGTAAAAACTAAATATAAAGAGAGGGCATTATTTGCATAGAAAAAAACATAATTAATAAAAAAATAATTGCGTTTATTTCCTCAGCGATAGGGATAGCAATATGTATAATTATTTTTTTCAATTTATCAAAATGAATTTTACGGGAATTGGATATGGAATTATGTCAATTATGCTAGTAACGTCATCTTCAGCTCTATCACTTATATATTATCTTAAACTAAAATATGCAGAACGTTATGGACTTGAAGAGTATTTGCCTACCAGACCTAATCATGGTCCGTATACAGGATGGAAATGATAATCAAAGCACTATAAACACGCCTTTAGGCAGAACTTGAAATAGGAGCATCGCGATACTATGCTTAAGAAATACAATGACCAAGCCATAAAGAATTTCGTTTCAGGGAAAGGCTCAGTAATGACAGAAAAAGGGAAAAAGAAAAAGCGCAAAAAAAGACAAGTCTGCGAAAAATCAGTTTGTGTTTGATATTAGTAATGTGCTTAATTTTTTTCTATTTCAAATGCAGTACAATGGAGCGATTTTGTTGTAAGGTGTATATTTGCTACACAGATGGCTATTACTGCAATCTGGATGGTGATATCAAAGTTCTGCTTTGGAGTGAAGTTATATTCAGCAGCTGCTCCACAAAGCAAGGTGTACCAAATTATTTCAATAGGTTTTCTTCTGATAATTATTGATCTGATGTTTATAGGTGGTTTTAGAGGTCTTTACAGAGGCATAAATATCTTAATGCTAGTAATAATTGTTTTTTTGCAAATAGTGATATCATTTATTTTTGAAAGAAAAACGAATTTTTAAGTGCAATAGAAGATAATGATGGTATTAAAAAAAGACCTTTCGAAAATGAAAGAGACATATCTAAAGGACTAGAATATATGGTATTTTTCTATTATTTTTTTCTATTAGCCATAAGAGGGCATATAACTATATTTTTCAGTTATTATCATTATTTTGGAAACTTATACAACGATATGGCTATCAAGATCGCTCATAGAGCATATATATAAACTGTATTTTGCCAATAAGTACGATATGAGAGATGAGTTATTTAAAAAAACATTCTATAAAAAGATAGTAAATTTAGTGTTGTTTGCCTGTCTTTTGGAATAACTCATAGGCAGATTAAAAAAAGCTTAAATGATTTTTTTGATGAAAGAAAGTGAAATGGAAAGCAAAGAAAAAGATAGCAAGTTTTATAGCGAATCATAATATTATAAGACCGATTGAGTATCCGTTAATTGCGATGCCGTTTTTTTAACTACATTAACATTTGTTTTTTTACACAATATTCTATATAGTGTCATCTGATAAGACATCTGGTGAAAGTGTGTTGTATATCGTTGGAGTTATATTTTCTATAATAACATTTGTATTTTCGATGTGGTTGCGTAGAAAATATTTAAAGGCGTTTAATGAAGAACCAGGTAAGAGCATGTATGCGGCTGAGGCATGGCAGTATACGGGATTTGTATTACATACGTCTCTTTTAATGTTAAGTTTTTTTTCGTGGGAAGAGGTACAAATAAGTCTACTAACATCAATATGCTTTTTAGTGGCAATAATTGTAATAACAATTGCTGTGACTATTATCGTTGTTAAAAAAAGAATTGGAAAGGGCTTCTATCAAAAAAACAAAGATATAGGCACCAAAACAATGAGATATTTGGGGTCTGGTTCATTCATTGCAATCATGCTATTCATAAAAAGCATTGTAATTAATTCAGATGCAGATGAACTAACGTTATTTATTTGCATACTATTAGTTGCTTTAGAATTTTCAATAGTATTAGCGGTTGAATACTTTCTCAAACTCAAGTATGCCAAAGAGTATGAACTCGAAGACTATCTACCGACAAGACCGCATCCTAGCAAGTATACTGGGTGGCAGTAATAGATTCTGCTAGTACAATTGGACAAAGTGTGTAGAATCAAGTAGGCAAATTCACTTTAGCACTTATGAACTAGGAGTATAGCAAGCGAAAAAAGATTAGGAAGAAACTATGGCTACAAGCATTGTGTGTGTGCTTCCGTATATGAAACAACAGAGAAAAAGACTCCTAGACGATTAGGACTAATTCGAGTAACATATAATAATAGTCATGCTTAAAGATAGGATGTGAATTAATAATGGCAAGAACAGATAAAAAGAAAACTGGTGCTCGTGGCAAGAATAGACGCGATGCACATGGAGTATACCAGAGGCGTGCGGAGAGAGGGAAAGCTGCTTTTAGACCTTATGATGATGGTGACGAAGAGTTTCGCGGAAGCGCAGGCGGATATGCTGCTAAACCTAAACGTAGCAATGCTCATGCAAATAGCTATACAAACTCGCAGCATTCCGGCAATTCGGGGAACTACGGGAATTCGCAGCGTAGCAGAAATTCAAGCAGCCGCCCGCGAGATAATTACAGAAATACGTATCACAATAACGAATGGAACAACCGTGGCGGCAGCTTTGCCGAGGCACAGAGCGCTCCAGCCGCAAATCTGATAGCCGGCCGCAACCCAGTAATCGAAGCGATCAAGAGCGGCCGTGAGATCGAGAAGATCTACATGGCGGCAGGAGCTGAGGGTTCCGTCGTAAAAATCAGAGCGATGGCTAAGGACGCAGGTATAGTAGTGGATACAGTACCTAGAATAGTGCTGAATAGAATGGCACCAGGTGAGAAGCATCAAGGCGTGGCAGCGGAGATATCTGCATACTCATATTCAACAGTTGAAGAGATCATGGAACGAGCAGCAGACAGTAATGAACCGCCATTTATCATGGTGCTCGATGAGATTTCTGATCCACACAACCTTGGTGCGATTATCAGGACAGCAGAGTGCGCTAATGCTCATGGAGTTATAATTCCTAAGCGCAATGCTTGTGGGCTTACAAGTACCGTGGCTAAGACTTCAGCAGGAGCACTAGAACGCATGCCTGTTGCGAGAGTAACCAATATATCTCGCACTATAGAAGAGCTACAGGCGCAGGGCGTATGGGTGGCAGCTGTAGATATGGACGGAGAGTCATATTATGAGACAGCAGGTGTGATGAAGGGGGCAATTGCCCTAGTTATAGGAAATGAAGGCAAGGGTATCAGTAGACTCGTCAAGGAGAAGTGCGACCTTTCGATTTCAATTCCTATGAAGGGCAGCATCAATTCTCTTAATGCATCTAATGCAGTAGCCATAATGATGTATGCGGTTAGACGCAGCAGGGACTTTTAGCCTAATATATTTAGTGCTTGTACAGCATTAAATATCAAGTAAAAATGCTTGACATTGACATCTGCACAGCGTATTATTATAAGGCTACTTTATGAATTCACGACAGAGCTTGCGAGGCAGGCTCTGGCTTTTGAGTTGAGAGAAGCAATAAGCTTACATATATATTTGCAAAGGAGGTCATCACCTTGAGAAACAAGATTACACTAGCATGCACAGAGTGCAAGCAGAGAAACTACAACACAACTAAGAACAAGAAGAACAATCCTGATAGAATTGAGCTTAGAAAGTTCTGCAAGTTCTGCGGTAAGGAAACACTCCACAAGGAGACTAAGTAGTCGAGGGAACATCATGGCAAACAACAATGAAACCATATCCAGAGATGGCAAGGATACTAAAATAGAGAATAAGACCAGCAAACCGGAACAGCGCAAAAGAGCGTAAGGGCATCATTGGATATTTCACTGGTGTTAAACAGGAGATGGCCAAAGTAGTATGGCCGACGAGAGCGGAACTGACCAAGGACACAGTAGTTGTTTTTGGTGTGTGCATCTTCTTCTCCCTGTTGTTCTGGGGGATGGATACAGGCTTCTTAGCAGTGCTCAAGAAGCTTCTCGGAATTACGCTATCGAAATAGGCTAGAAGGAGACATACATGACAGAGAAGACCGAAAACTTGAATACGGGCGGCACAACGCTGTCACCACTTGAGGGCGAAGGTCTACGTGGCGATGGTACCGCTAAGTGGTACGTAATCCATACGTATTCTGGTTATGAGAACAAGGTTAAGACTAACATCGAGAAGATGGTAGAGTACAGAGGAATGCAGGATCTCATCCTCGAGGTTACCATTCCTACTGAGGATAGAGTCGAGATTAAGAATGGCCAGAGAAAGGTCAAGACTAGAAAGCTTTATCCTGGTTACGTAGTCATCAAGATGATTGTCAACAACGAGACCTGGTATCTAGTGCGCAACACAGAGGGTGTTACAGGGTTCGTGGGTCACGGCTCGGATCCTATTCCACTAACTAAAGAAGAAGTGGTTAGGATGGGCGTTGAGAAAATGCGCATCGACCTGGATGTTGAGACTGGCGACACAATTCGTATTATCGGTGGACCTTTCGAGGGTCAGATGGGTATCGTTGAGGATATCAGTCCTGATAAGCAGATTGTTAAGGCGAAGGTATCGATGTTCGGTAGAGATACACCTGTAGAGCTCGAGTTCTCGCAGGTGGGAAAACTTAACTAACTGGGAGCTATAGTCTCAGAGAAAGGAGAATAAGATGGCAAAGAAGATCGACGGCTATATTAAGCTTCAGATCCCTGCAGGAGGAGCAACACCAGCACCACCAGTTGGACCTGCCCTAGGTCAGAAGAGTGTTAACATCATGGACTTCTGTAAGCAGTTCAATGCTAAGACTCAGGATCAGCAGGGAATGATCATTCCAGTTGTAATCACAGTTTACACAGACAGATCATTCACATTCGTGTGCAAGACTCCGCCAGCAGCAGTACTTATCAAGAAGGCAGCAGGCATTGATAAGGCATCGGGCGAACCTAACAAGACAAAGGTTGCATCGATTACATATGCTCAGGCAGAGGAAATTGCGAAGACTAAGATGCAGGATCTCAATGCGGCTACACTTGAGGCAGCTACTGATATGATCAAGGGTACTGCTCGCAGCATGGGAGTTACTGTAACAGAGTAATCAGTGGGAGACATTTTTAAGAGATGTCGATAGAACCACAAGGAGGATTTATGGCTAAGAAAAAGCAAAAGATACAGCGCAATCATGGAGTCGTTCGACAAGACACAGACTTATGATGTTGCAGAAGCTGTAAAGAACGTAAAGAGCTTTGCTAATGCGAAGTTCGATGAGACTGTTGAGATGCACATTCGTCTAGGTGTAGACGGAAGACACGCAGACCAGCAGGTTAGAGGCGCAACTGTACTTCCGCACGGAACAGGTAAGAGCAAGAAGGTTCTTGTTTTTTTGCTAAGGGTGCTAAGGCTGAAGAGGCAGAGGCAGCTGGTGCAGATTACGTAGGCGCAGAGGATCTTGCAGAAAAGATCCAGAAGGAAAACTGGTTCGACTTTGATTCAGTAGTTGCTACACCGGACATGATGGGCGTTGTAGGACGTCTAGGTAAGGTTCTCGGTCCTAAGGGACTTATGCCAAACCCTAAGTCAGGCACTGTAACAATGGACGTGCAGAAGGCACTTGAGGAGATCAAAGCAGGTAAGGTAGAGTACCGTCTTGACAAGGCTAACATTATCCATGTAATTATCGGTAAGTGCTCATTCACTGAGGAGCAGCTAGTTGAAAATCGCTAACGCTCTAATCCAGGTTGTTGCTAAGGCTAAGCCAGCAGCTGCTAAGGGTCAGTACTTCAAGAGCGTTACTGTTACATCGACAATGGGACCTGGAGTTAAGATTAGCACAGCATCCCTAAGCTAATAGTCGGCCGGTGTTAATAATCGAATATCAACCGTAGACAGTGGGAGCGAAAGCTTAATATCCCACCGAGGTACAAACATAAATTTGTTCCCCGCTGTCTCTCAGCGGGGTTATTTGTACCGTACTTGGTATTAGCACACAAGACCGAATAGGTTAAACCACAATTATGGGTACAACAGTGCTCAAGAAAGGAGACCAAATGTCTGTAGAAGCAAAGAACGCAAAACAGCTAATTATCGATGAGATTAAGGCAAAATTTGACAAATCCATCTCGGTTGTAGTTGTAGACTATCTTGGAATTACAGTAGCTCAGGCTGACGAACTAAGAAAGACTCTTAGAGAGAACGGCGTGAACCTAACTGTATACAAGAACACACTTGTAAAGCGTGCTATCGCCGGAACTGAGTACGAAGGACTTGGCGAAGCTCTAAAGGGATCTAGCGCATTCGCATTCTGCGAAGAGGATGCAACATCTTCTGCTAGACTTCTTAAGAAGGCTATGAAGCAGTACAACAAGATGTCATTCAAGGGCGGATACGTTGATGGCTCAGTTTATGACGCTAAGCAGGTTGAAGCACTTGCAGATATCCCATCAAGAGAAGAGCTTATCGCTCGTTTCATGGGAAGCATCCAGTCGCCAGTATCGCAGCTTGTTAGAACATTCAAGGCAATCGCTGATGAGGGTGCAGTTCCAGCAGGAGAGACTGCTGAGGCATAAGCTATTAGTAGCTAACATTTTTTAGAAATTTTACCGATTAATCGGTGTATCGAGACGCTGATATTTCAGCAAATTTAGACAAAGGAGAAATAAAATGGATAAGAATCAGATCATTGAAGCCCTAAAGGGTATGACCATTCTTGAGATCAACGAGCTCGTTCAGGCTTGTGAAGAGGAGTTCGGAGTATCTGCAGCTGCAGCTGTAGTTGCAGCACCTGCTGCAGGTGGCGGAGAGGCTGCTGAGGAGCAGACAGAGTTCACAGTAGTTCTAGCTAGCGCTGGAGACCAGAAGATTAAGGTTATCAAGGCAGTTAGAGAAGCTACAGGTCTTGGACTTAAGGAAGCTAAGGAGCTTGTTGATGGAGCACCTGCTAACGTTAAGGAGAACATCGAAGCTGGCGAAGCTAACGCACTTAAGGAAGCACTTGAGGCAGTTGGAGCTACAGTAGAGCTTAAGTAATTAAATAGCACAACAATCTTGGATTGGGCTCCTGATTTCGGGAGCCCAATTCTTGCTATTTAGAAGGGCTAGTTTCCGCTGCAAAATCCGACTTCTCAACATCGAGTAGTGCATATGCGGCAAAGGGCAAGATTATGTGTTTTTTGTAGTTTTCCAGCAGACTCAGTACGAAAAAAATTACAAAAAATGCATAATATGCACAACTGGAAGCTTGAAATATTTACAATCTTACTCTATAATAGTAAGTTGCTATGGAGACGTTTTTTTCTTAAATAACAAGGAGTGATAACATGCCAAAACCTGTAAAAGTTGGAAGGAAAGAACGTATGACTTTCGCGAAGATCAACGAAGTTTGCGTGATGCCAAACCTCATTGATATCCAGACCGAGTCATACAATTGGTTTGTCGAAGAAGGACTAGCCGAAGTTCTGGAAGATGTATCTCCAATCAGAGATACCACCAATACTTTGAGCCTAGAGTTCGCTGACTACTCCTTCTCAGATACACCTAAATACGATCAGGAGGAATGCAAGGAGCGTGACGCCACTTACGCTACATCTCTGACGGTCAAGGTTAGATTGATAAACAGGGAGACTCTTGAAATCAAGGAACAAGATGTTTTCATGGGAGATTTCCCATTGATGACAGAAAAAGGCACATTCATATACAACGGTGCGGAGAGAGCTATTGTAACACAGCTCGTAAGATCTCCAGGACCGTATTTTGAGTTTGATACGGATAAGTCGAACAACAAGCTTTATTCTTCGACTATTATCCCGAACAGGGGAGCTTGGCTCGAGTATGAAACTGATTCAGCTGGCGTTCTCTACGTAAGAGTAGATAGAACTAGAAAGCTTCCGCTCACATCGTTCTTAAGAGCGATGGGGCTCGGTTCCAATGAAGAAATTATCGACACCTTCGGTGATAATCCTGCTCTTTTAAGAACATTTGAGAAGGATAGCACTAAGAATGCAGATGATGGTGTTAAAGAAATATACAAGAGGCTCAGACCTGGAGATCCTCCAACTGTTGAGAATGCTAGGTCTATGGTTAACTCGCTTCTATTTGACGCGCGTAGATACGATCTTGCAAAGGTTGGTAGATATAAATACAACAAGAAGCTCGGTATTCACAACAGACTAGTTGAGACTGTTGCTGCTGAGCAGATTGTAGACCCAGCAACTGGTGAAGTTCTCGTTGAAAAGGGAGAGTTCATCTCCCGCAAGAGAGCTATGGAGATTGAAGATGCCGGTGTTGCTTATGCATATGTTAACAGCAAGACTGAGGATGATGAGGTAGTTAAGGTTATCGGTAATAACTTCGTTGACCCAACTAAGTATATCGACCTTGACCTTGCTCCATACAAGCTATCAGAGAAGGTTTACTACCCTGTTCTGATGGAGATTATAGAAGAGGCGAATGGAGACGAGGATGCTTTAAAGGCAGCTATTGCTAACCGAAAGAATGAACTTTCGCCTAAGCATATCGTACACGATGATATCATCGCTTCAGTGAGCTATTTCCTCAATCTAAGCTATGGAATAGGTGAGACTGATGATATCGATCACCTCGGAAACCGTAGACTTAGATCGGTTGGCGAGCTACTTCAGAATCAGTTCCGTATTGGGTTTGCAAGAATGGAGAGATCCGTTAGGGAGAGAATGACTACTGAGAATGCAACTCCTCAGCAGCTTATCAACATTAGGGCCTGTAACTGCAGCAGTTAAGGAGTTCTTTGGAAGCTCACAGCTATCGCAGTTTATGGACCAGAACAACCCTCTTGCAGAGCTAACTCACAAGAGAAGGCTTTCCGCACTTGGACCTGGCGGTCTTTCGAGAGAAAGAGCTGGATTCGAGGTGCGTGACGTTCACTATACGCATTACGGTAGAATGTGCCCGGTTGAGACGCCTGAAGGTCCTAACATTGGACTTATCGGATCCCTCACAACTTACGGCATCATCAATGAGTATGGATTTATTGAAACTCCTTACCGCAAGGTTGATAAGGAGACCGGCGTCGTAACTAAGCAGGTTGATTACCTATCCGCAGATGACGAGGAGCTGATGATCGTAGCTCAGGCTAACGAACCGCTCGATGCAGAAGGTCGCTTCGTAAACAACAAGGTTGCTGTAAGAGGAGTTAAGGGAGAGATTACACTTGCTAAAAAAGAAAGCGTCGATTATATGGACGTTTCCCCTAAGCAGGTAGTATCCGTTGCAACTGCAATGATTCCGTTCCTTGAGAATGACGACGCGAACCGTGCTCTGATGGGATCTAACATGCAGAGACAGGCTGTTCCTCTACTAGTTACAGAGGCTCCATACGTTGGAACTGGAATTGAGTATAAGGCTGCTTGTGACTCGGGAGCTGTTCTACTTGCAAAGACAGCTGGTACTGTCGAGTTTGTTGATGCGCAGTTTGTTAAGGTGCGTAGAGACGATAATGGTGAGCTCGAAGAGTATAAGCTGCTCAAGTTCAAGAGATCCAACCAGGGTACTTGCATCAACCAGAGACCTATAGTTGCATGCGGAGAGCATGTTGAAGCTGGCGAGGTTCTAGCAGACGGACCGTCGACTAACCTCGGTGAGATTTCGCTAGGTAAGAACCTATTAATCGGATTTATGACATGGGAAGGCTACAACTACGAGGACGCTATTATCCTCAACGAGAGACTCCTCATGGATGATGTTCTAACATCACTACACATAGTTAAGTACGAGTGTGAAGCTCGTGATACAAAGCTTGGACCAGAAGAGATTACAAGAGATATTCCTAACCTCAGCGAAGAAGCTCTCAAGGAGCTTGATGAGAACGGAATCATCAGAATAGGTGCAGAGGTTAAGTCTTCTGACATCCTTGTAGGAAAGCTGACACCTAAGAGCGAGACAGATTTAACTGCAGAGGTTAGAATGCTTCGTGCGATCTTCGGTGAGAAGTCCAAGGAAGTAAGAGACACATCTCTCAAGGTTCCGCACGGTGAGACGGGTATTGTCATCGATGTAAGAGAATTTACAAGAGAGAACAGCTCTGAACTCCCACCAGGAGTAAATAAGATCGTAAGAGTTTACATAGTTACTAAGAGAAAGATCAACGTCGGAGATAAGATGGCTGGTCGTCACGGTAACAAGGGTGTAATTTCCAGAATTCTTCCTGAAGAGGATATGCCGTTCAAGGAAGATGGCGAGACATTGCAGGTAATGCTTAACCCTCTGGGAGTACCTTCCCGAATGAACGTTGGACAGGTACTCGAGGTTCATCTGGGACTCGCTGCCAAGACAAAGGGCTGGTATATTTCTACACCGGTATTTGACGGAGCTAGCGAGATTGACGTAATCAATATGCTAGATGACTGCGGTCACCCCTAAGACTGGTAAACTCAGACTTAGAGATGGAAGATCCGGTGAGTACTTCGATAATCCGGTAACTGTTGGATACATGTACATGCTCAAGCTGCACCACCTTGTAGATGACAAGATTCACGCTAGAAGTACAGGTCCTTACTCACTAGTAACTCAGCAGCCGCTCGGTGGTAAGGCTCAGTTCGGTGGACAGAGATTTGGAGAGATGGAGGTATGGGCACTCGAGGCTTATGGAGCTGCTTATACGCTTCAGGAGATACTAACAGTTAAGTCTGACGATATCATCGGACGTGTTAAGACTTACGAGGCAATCGTTAAGGGCAACAATATTCCAAAGCCTGGTATCCCAGAGTCCTTCAAGGTACTCATCAAGGAATTACAGGCACTATCACTCGACGTTAGAGTAATGTCTGGCGATAACCAGGAAATCAAGCTAAAGGATACATCCGAGTTTGATGAGCCTGCTTCAGTAGATCGTATGCTCAAGGAAGCTGATAGACGTACAGAGGCTATGCATGAGCGTGAGCGTGAGCAGGAAGAGGAGCTACGTGCAAGACAGGCTGAGAACGATGAGTTTGATGAAGAGGCAGACTTCGATGAAGAGCCAGATTTAAGTATTCTAGATACATTGACAGCGGCACTTGGTGTTGATGAAGATGTTCCAGAGGTGCTAGATGACGACGAGGAGCCAGAACTGGTAAGCCTTGACGAGATAATTGGCACAAGCGACGAAGCTATTGATGAATAATTAAGGGGAAACATGACTAAAAAAACGATAACAATCAAGATCTTAGAAATTTTGAATCCCTACAGATCAAGTTGGCTTCAACAGAGAAGATGCTTGAGTGGTCTCATGGTGAGGTAACAAAGCCTGAGACTATCAACTACAGAACTCTCAAACCTGAACGTGACGGACTCTTCTGTGAGAAGATTTTCGGACCTACTAAGGATTGGGTGTGCTCTTGTGGTAAATACAACAAGATTCGCTTTAAGGGCATTGTGTGCCCTTACTGCGGAGTTGAAGTAACGAAGTCCAAGGTAAGAAGAGAGAGAATGGGACACATTCAGCTTGTTAGCCCTGTTTCTCATATCTGGTACTTCAAGGGAATTCCTTCAAGGATAGGACTCGTACTCGATATCACTCCAAAACAGCTAGAGAGAGTGCTGTATTTTGCAGCATATGTCGTAACTGATCCAGGAGAGACTCCGTTTGAGTACAAGCAGATCATCGAGGAGAATCAGTACAACGAAGCTCGTGAGATTTATGGTAAGAACTTTGAAGCAGCGATGGGGGCAGAAGCTATCAAGACGCTTCTCGAGAACATCGAAGTTGATGAGGAAACTGAACTTCTCCGCGAACAGCTTAAAAAGGCAACTGGCCAGAAGAGAATTCGTCTAGTTAAGCGACTCGAGGTTATCGAGGCACTTAAGCAGTCTGGAAACAGACCTGAGTGGATGATTCTCGATGTAGTTCCTGTAATTCCACCAGATCTGAGACCTATGGTTCAGCTTGAGGGTGGCAGATTTGCTACATCTGACCTTAATGACCTATACAGAAGAGTTATCAACAGAAACAACAGACTTAAGAAGCTACTCGAGCTCGGAGCTCCTGACATCATCGTTAGAAACGAGAAGAGAATGCTTCAGGAGTCGGTTGACTCTCTAATAGATAACGGCAGAAGAGGAAGAGCTGTAACTGGTGCTGCTGGTAGACAGCTTAAGTCACTATCCGACATGCTGAAGGGTAAGCAGGGACGTTTCCGTCAGAACCTGCTCGGTAAGCGTGTTGACTACTCAGGACGTTCTGTAATCGTAGTAGGACCTGAACTGAAGTTCTATCAGTGCGGACTTCCTAAGACGATGGCGCTAGAACTGTTCAAGCCATTCATCATGAAGGAGCTTGTAGAGCAGGAGCTTGCGCATAACATTAAGAGTGCAAAGACGATGGTTGAGAAGATGAAGTCCGAGGTTTGGGACGTTCTCGACTACGTAATCAAGGATCATCCGGTACTTCTTAACCGTGCTCCGACACTGCACAGACTTGGAATCCAGGCTTTCGAGCCAGTTCTAGTAGAGGGTAAGGCTATTAAGCTTCATCCGCTGGTTTGTACAGCGTTTAACGCCGACTTCGACGGAGACCAGATGGCGGTTCACGTACCTCTATCGGTAGAGGCGCAGGCAGAGGCTAGATTCCTCATGCTATCAGTTAACAATATCCTTGCGCCTAAGGATGGTTCACCTATCACTATTCCTACTCAGGACATGATCCTCGGAAGTTACTACCTCACACACGAGGGTACAGAGGCTCGTAATCTTGAGAATGAAAAGGGTGATGGCAAGTGCTTTTGCTGATCTTGATGAGATGCTTATGGCATATAGAAACCATGCTGTAGGAATTCACGCAAAGGTTAAGGTTAGAAGACATGCGTTCCCTGGAGATCCAGGAAAGCTAGTAGAGTCTACAGTAGGTAGATTTATCTTCAACCAGGGACTCCCTCAGGATATGGGCTTTGTAAATAGAGACGAAGATCCGTATTCACTCGAGGTAGACTTTCTCTGCGACAAGAAGAAACTCGGTGTTATCATCGACAAGTGCTTCAAGAAGCACGGCAATACAAGAACTGTTCTTATGCTCGATTATGTAAAGAGCATAGGTTACCACTACTCAACTAAGGCTGCTGTTACAATCAGTGTATCCGACATGGAGGTTCCTGAGGAAAAGGCTGAAATCGTTGCAGCTGCTGATAAGCAGGTAGACAAGTTCGAGGCTGCGTACAGACGTGGTCTGATGACAGATAGAGAGCGTTACGACAGAATAATCAAGACGTGGAAGGATGCAACTGATCAGGTTGCTGATGCTCTGATGGATTCCCTAGGACCTCTCAACAACCTGTTCATCATGGCGAGCTCTGGAGCCAGAGGTAACAAATCTCAGATCAGCCAGGTTGGCGGTATGAGAGGACTTATGGCTAACGCGACGGGACACACGGTAGAGATTCCTATCAAAGCGAACTTCCGTGAAGGTCTATCTATCCTGGAGTACTTCATTTCCTCAAATGGTGCTCGTAAGGGTCTTGCGGATACTGCGCTTCGTACGGCTGACTCCGGATACCTAACAAGAAGACTTGTAGATATTTCGCATAGCGTAATCGTTACAGAGGACGATTGTGGATCAGTTGAAGGCGTTGAAATCAAGGCATTCACAGATGGCAAGGAAGTAATTGAGCCATTAGCACAGAGAATTGCAGGCAGATTCGTAACAGACTCTGTTGTGCACCCTGAGACTGGTGAAGTTCTCGCCGCTGAAGGGGACTTCATCGAAGATGACGTTGCAGAAGCAATCGAGGCTGCTGGTGTTGAGGTAGTTAAGATTAGATCTGTTATGACTTGTCAGGCGGATCATGGAGTTTGTGCTAAGTGCTATGGCAAAAACCTCGCTACAGGCACAGCAGTTCTTCCGGGTGAGACTGTTGGTATCATTGCTGCTCAGTCTATCGGTGAACCGGGTACACAGCTGACTATGAGAACGTTCCATACAGGTGGTGTAGCTGGAAGCGATATCACACAGGGTCTCCCAAGAGTTGAGGAGCTGTTCGAGGCTAGAAAGCCTAAGGGACTTGCTGAAATCTGTGAGGGAGATGGAGAGGTTGTATCTATCGAGCCAACTGACGACAACAGAACTAGTGTTATCGTTAAGGAGGAAGATGGAAACCGCGAATATATTATCTCCTATGGTTCAAGACTCAATGTAAAGGTTGGCGACACTGTCAAGGCAGGTGGTCAGATTACAAAGGGACCTCTTGATCCACATGATGTAATGAGAATCCTCGGCGTTCAGGGAGTATACGAATACTTGCTACGTGAGGTTCAGAGAGTATACAGACAGCAGGGTGTAGATATCAACGACAAGCATGTTGAGGTTATCGCATCTCAGATGCTATCTAAGTACAAGGTTGAAAAGGCTGGAGACACTAGCCTGCTACCTGGCAGCATGTACAGTATCAATGAGATTAATATTGCAAATGCTGAAATTGACCCAGAAGAGGGCGAACCAGCTACATATGAGCGTCAGCTTCTTGGTATCACCAAGGCAGCTCTTGCTACAAGCTCGTTCCTATCTGCCGCATCATTCCAGGAGACTACTCGTGTCCTAACAGACGCTGCGGTTAAGGGTAAGACTGACCACCCTAGACGGACTCAAGGAGAACGTTATGATCGGTAAGCTAATCCCTGCAGGAACTGGTATGAAGCGTTACGCTGCAGTTGACGTTGATTACGGTGAAAATGAGCCTCTTATGAACTCAAGCTACGATGACGAGAACATGGTTCTCAAGATGCCATCAGTTCATGTTCAGCCTCAGTCGACACCACTTTATGATGGCATTGAGGAATAAAGCTAGGCAATATTGACCCGCAAAGGATACAAATTAATCGCGTATAACAATAAGCCGATGCATTGACAATTCAGTGCATCGGCTGTTATAATGTATAAGTTCAATATACTACGCGGAGACTGTCTATATGGTCGCTGCTGTTTTGAATGAGTTAAATTTTTATAAGAAAGGAGACAATAATGCCTACTATTAACCAATTAGTTCGTCAGGGCAGAAAGAGTGCAGTTAAGAAGTCGGGTTCCCCAGCTCTTGGTAAGAACATGAACAACCTTAAGAAGACTCTTACTGATGTAAATTCGCCTCAGAAGAGGGGAGTATGCGTTGCAGTTAAGACTGTAACTCCTAAGAAGCCTAACTCGGCGCTAAGAAAAGTTGCCAGAGTTCGCTTGACTAACGGTATCGAAGTAACAGCATATATTCCTGGAATCGGTCACAACCTACAGGAGCACAGTGTTGTACTAATCAGAGGCGGAAGAGTTAAGGACCTCCCTGGTGTGAGATATCACATCGTTAGAGGAACACTTGACGCTGCTGGCGTATCGGGTCGTGGTCAGGGACGTTCCAAGTATGGAGCAAAGAGACCTAAGAAGTAATTGATTTCGGGATATTGTCCTTAATATATGATATTAAGGCGCACACGGCCAGCGACAGAAACAGGCCGAGTACCCCGTGAACCTAAGGAGGGAAGAGAAGTGCCAAGAAAAGGTAACGTACCAAAGAGAGAAGTACTTCCAGATCCAGTATACGGTAGCGTAGTGGTTTCAAAGCTGATTAACAGCATCATGCTAGACGGTAAGAAGGGTGTAGCCCAGGCAATCGTTTATGATGCATTTGACCAGATTAAGGAATCCACTGGCGAAGAACCGCTGGAAGTATTTGAGAAGGCAATGAGCAACATCATGCCTGTACTAGAAGTTAAAGCAAGAAGAGTCGGTGGTGCAAACTATCAGGTTCCTATCGAAGTTAGACCAGAGAGAAGACAGACTCTAGCTCTACGTTGGCTCACAAAGTTCACAAGACTTAGAGGTGAGAGAACTATGGCTGAGAGACTAGCTCATGAGCTTATGGACGCTTCTAACAACACAGGTGCATCTGTGAAGAGAAAAGAAGATACTCATAAGATGGCTGAGGCTAATAAGGCGTTTGCACACTACAGGTGGTAATCTGAGATGACACACCTGACAGAGATTAGATAAAAGCAGGAAGGAGGATTTATGGCTAGACAATTTACTCTAGAAAATACCAGAAATATTGGAATCATGGCTCATATCGACGCCGGTAAGACAACAACTACCGAGAGAATCCTTTATTATACAGGAAAGACTCATAAGATCGGTGAGACTCATGACGGTGCTGCTACCATGGACTTCATGGCTCAGGAGCAGGAGCGTGGTATTACAATTACCTCTGCTGCTACAACCGCTCAGTGGAACGGCACAAGAATTAACATTATCGACACACCTGGACACGTTGACTTTACTGTTGAGGTAGAGAGATCACTACGTGTACTTGACGGTGCGGTAATGGTACTAAGTGCTAAGGAAGGTGTTGAGCCTCAGTCCGAGACAGTATGGAGACAGGCTGAGAAGTATAACGTTCCAAGAATGATCTTCGTTAACAAGATGGACATCCTAGGAGCTAACTTCTTCCACGTAATCGATACTATTCATGATAGACTAAGAGCTAATGCTGTACCTGTTCAGATTCCAATCGGTTCTGAGAACATGTTTGAGGGAATTATCGACCTTATTGAGATGAAGGCTGAGATTTATGATAAGAACGACGCTACAGGTAAGGAGTTCGCAATCGTAGAAATCCCAGAGAACATGAAGGGAGAAGCACAGGCTTGGCATGACAAGATGATCGAGGCTGTTGCTGAGCTCGATGAAGAGCTAACTATGAAGTATCTCGAGGGAGAGGAAATCTCAATCGAGGAGCTCAAGACAGTTATCAGAAGAGAGACAATCGCAGGAAATATTTTCCCTGTATTCTGCGGATCTGCATACAAGAATAAGGGTGTTCAGATGATGCTAGACGGTGTAGTTGACTACATGCCAGCACCTACAGACATTCCTTCAATCGGTGGTGTAAACCCTGATACAGAGGAAGAGGATGTAAGACACGCAAGCGACAAGGAGCCATTCTCGGCACTTGCGTTCAAGATTGTAGCAGACCCATACGTAGGAAAGCTCGCGTTCTTCAGAGTATACTCTGGAACACTTGAGACTGGTTCATACGTATACAATGCAACTAAGGGTAAGCGTGAGAGAATCGGAAGAATCCTGCAGATGCACGCTAACCACAGAGAAGAAATCGAGAAGGTTTACTCAGGAGACATCGCTGCAGCTGTAGGTCTAAAGCAGACTACAACTGGAGATACACTCTGTGACGAGAAGAAACCAATCATTCTCGAGTCTATGGAATTCCCAGATCCAGTAATTGAGATCGCTATCGAACCTAAGACCAAAGCTGGTCAGGAGAAGATGGGTATCGCTCTCGCTAAGCTGGCTGAAGAGGATCCAACATTCAGAACATACACTAATCCAGAGACTGGACAGACTATCATCGCTGGAATGGGTGAGCTTCACCTAGAAATCATCGTTGACAGACTTCTCAGAGAGTTCAAGGTAGAGGCTAACGTAGGTAAGCCAATGGTATCCTACAAAGAGACTATTACCGTTGAAGTTGATGAAGATTACAAGCACAAGAAGCAGTCCGGTGGTTCTGGTCAGTACGGACACGTTAAGTTCAGACTATACCCAAGAGAAGCAGGCGCTGGATTCGAGTTCAAGAACTCCATCACAGGTGGTGCTATTCCTAAGGAATACATCCCTAAGATTCAGGAGGGAATGGAAGCAGCAATGCAGAACGGACCTGTTGCAGGCTACCAGCTAGTAGACGTTGGTGTAGATCTATACGACGGTTCTTACCACGAAGTAGACTCATCCGAGATGGCATTCAAGATTGCAGCTACTATGGGATTCAAGGAAGCTTGCAAGAAGGCAAAGCCAGTTCTACTAGAGCCAATCTTCAAGGTAGAGGTTACTGTACCTGAGAACAACATGGGAGACATCATCGGTGACATCAGCTCAAGAAGAGGATCTATCGAAGGATCTGACATCAACAATGGTGCTGCTGTCGTAAGAGGATTCGTTCCACTATCCGAGATGTTCGGATATGCTACAGACCTACGTTCTAAGACACAGGGTCGTGGTGTATACGTAATGCAGTTTGACCACTTCGACAAGCTACCAGAGAGCTTGAAGGAGAAGGTTGCAAAATAATCTATAATCTCAATGAAGTTATCGGAGAGAATATAAATTTTACAGAAAAATTATTTCAAATAATTCTAAATAGGAGAAATTATCATGGCAAAGCAGAAGTATGAGAGAACCAAGCCACATATCAACATCGGTACAATCGGCCACGTTGACCACGGCAAGACAACTCTAACAGCAGCAATCACAAAGACTCTTCACAACAGATATGGACTCGGAGCAGACGTAGCATTCGACCAGATCGATAAGGCACCAGAAGAGAAGGCAAGAGGAATCACGATTTCCTCAGCACACGTAGAGTATGAGACACCAAACAGACACTACGCACACGTAGACTGCCCAGGACACGCAGACTATGTAAAGAACATGATTACAGGAGCAGCTCAGATGGACGGAGCTATCCTCGTAGTAGCAGCAACAGATGGACCAATGCCTCAGACAAGAGAGCACATCCTGCTATCTAGACAGGTAGGCGTACCATACATCATCAGTATTCCTAAACAAGTGTGACATGGTAGACGACGAGGAGCTACTAGACCTAGTAGAGATGGAAGTAAAGAGAACTACTAGACGAGTATGAGTTCCCAGGAGATGACACACCAATCATCAGAGGATCAGCACTAAAGGCACTAGAAGATCCAAGCAGCGAGTGGGGAGATAAGGTTTGTGAGCTAATGGAAGCAGTAGATACATACATTCCAGAGCCACAGAGAGCAAACGACCAGGCATTCCTAATGCCAATCGAGGACGTATTCTCAATCACAGGACGTGGAACAGTAGCAACAGGAAGAGTTGAGAGAGGAATGCTTAAGACAGGAGACGAGGTAGAGCTCGTAGGTCTAAGCGACGAGAAGAGAAAGGTAGTTGTAACTGGAGTAGAGATGTTCAAGAAGACTCTTGACGCAGCTGAAACAGGAGACAACATCGGAGCACTTCTCAGAGGAGTACAGAGAGACGAAATCGAAAGAGGACAGGTACTCTCGAAGCCAGGTTCAATTCACCCACACACAAAGTTCAAGGGACAGGTATACGTACTAAAGAAGGAAGAGGGTGGAAGACACACACCATTCTTCAATGGATACAGACCACAGTTCTACCTAAGAACAACAGACGTAACAGGAGATCTACAGCTGCCAGCAGGTACAGAGATGTGCATGCCTGGAGATAACGTAGTAATGGATATCGAGCTCATCACACCAGTAGCTATCGAAGAGGGACTGCGTTTCGCTATCAGAGAAGGTGGAAGAACAGTAGGATCCGGAGTAGTTACAGAGATTATTGAGTAATCATAGATTACGAGGTAATACCACCAGACAACTAATGACAGGGGCGCATGCGCCCCTGTTTTTCTTATAAATGATTAAATGAGTGCTAACAATGCTATTGTATATACTTGTTTTTATGTTCAAAGGATAGAGAGATGTGGTATTCTATTATAGTAAAAAAACAAAAAAATATCGTATTTAGTACTTGCAATATCTAATACTAAATTAAGAAGGAAAAATTGTATATGCGAAAGCAATACAACTCATTATTTACCTAATAAATCATCATTAAATTTAATTAAAAGAATATTCAAAGTAATAACTATAATCATACTTATATGTTTACTTAGTTTTGCAGGATTAATTGGCTATTTAACTGCCACTGAATACAAGCCTGCTTCTGTGGAGAGTCTTACTATAAATGGCAAATCCGTGAAGGAAGTTAGCCAAGGTGATACACTTAAGGTTATGACTTGGAATATCGGATTTGGAGCACTGGGTGACAATGCGGACTTCTTTATGGATGGAGGGAAATCAGTTTTTACATCTAGTGAGGAGCGTGTAAAGAAGAACTTAAAGGCCATTACAAATGAGATTAACAAAGAATCTCCCGACATTACGATGCTACAAGAGATAGATAAGAGTTCAAAGCGTTCATATTATATTAATCAAGTCGCGCAAATTGGAAATAGTGTAGAAGGAAATGAATATTCCTATGCAAGAAATTTTTAAGACTGCGTTTGTACCATACCCAATTCCACCTCTAGGCAAAATGGATAGTGGTCTTGTTACGATGTCAACTATTAAGGCTTCTACAGCTAAGCGAATGAGCCTGCCTGTGTCATTTAAGTGGCCAGAGAGGACAGCAAACCTTAAGCGGTGCCTCCTTGTGATGAGAACGAAGGTCAAAGGTACGGATAAGGAACTTGTATACATTAATCTGCATTTGGAGGCTTACGATTCTGGTGCTGGAAAAGTTGCACAGACCAAGGCGCTAAATAAATTGCTAAAGCAGGAAATTGATAAGGGGAATTATGTCATAGCTGCTGGGGATTTTAACCAGAGTTTCAACAATGTTGACACAGAAGCGTATAAAGTTCATAAGAATTTGTGGAAGGCTGGAATCATTGATATAAGCGAGTATGATTCCTCGCTCAATTTCGTTATGGATAGCAATATCCCTACGTGTAGGTCGCTTGACAAACCGCTCAAAGGTGCCAATAAGTTAAAGTTTCAATACTATGTAATAGATGGAGTGATTTACTCATCAAATATTGAGATGAATTATTGCAAGACAGTGGACCTTGGCTTCAAGAACAGTGACCACAACCCTGTCGTTGCCGAAATAAAAGCTAAAAATAAGGAGGATGCAATGTTACTACTTAATGAAAAAGACATTAGAACTGTATTTGATATGAACAATGCGATAGATTCTAATATCGAGGCATATAAGATTTTTTTCTAGTGGGAATGCTGTGGTTCCACTTCGTCAGGTACTCGCAGCTGACGAGGGAGAGGAAATTTTGCATTTATGCCGGCATATAGCTCAAAGCTCAGGGGCAGCGGGTATTAAAATTGTCAATATATTTCCAGGAAACCGTGAACGTGGTGAGGCAACGACTATAGGGGCAGGTGCTTCTGATGGATGATACAAATGGTGAGATTATCGCTCTTATGGACGGAAGCTTTATCACTAAGTTCCGTACGGGAGCAGCATCGGGTGCAGCGTTTAGGTTATTTGCAAGAAAAGATGCTAAGGTTGGCTGTCTTATCGGAACTGGTGGACAGGCAGACTGCCAGCTCGAGGCGATGCTTGCGGCCTGTGAACTAGACGAGGTAAGGATCGTTGCTAGGGACTTTGCTAAGACTGAGAAGTTTGTTGCGGAGATGTCCGAGAGATTTAAGGATAGTGGAGTTAAAATAGTTGCTTATAGCGATGCTGATGAGGCTGTAGATGGTGCCGATGTAATTGTGGTTGTAACAGTTGCTACGGAACCGGTATTCGATGCTAAGAGAGTCAAGAAGGGGGCAGTAGTGAGCGGTGTAGGCTCTTATACGGCTGAGATGAACGAGATAGACCCTGAATTATTCAAGATGGCTGACAAGATTTACTTCGATTCCAAGGAAGCGTGCATTGCTGAGTCTGCAGATATCCAGATTCCGCTTAAGGAAGGCATAGTTACAGATGATGACCTTACAGGAGATATCGGAGAATATGCACTCGGAGAAGTTATAGGTAGAGAGTCCGATGATGAGATAATTATATTTAAGAACGTAGGACTAGGAATCCTTGATCTTGTAATTGCTAAACTGATATACGATAAAGCAAAAAGATAGAGAAGTTGGCGTTCAGTGGGGCTAATTTAGAGAGAAAGTATAAAAATATTACAATAACTAGGCTATGGTACACATTAAGTTTGTGAAAAATGTACAAATCAGCCGTTGACAATTGAAATGTGGTCAATTATAATTTTGTTGTCAATAAGTGAAAAAGGGTTGAAATACAGATTTTTATAGTATCGGAAATAGGGGAATTTCTGATACATCCAAGAACGTTCGTTGTAGCCATTGCGAACAAGAGCCGGAGGCCAAGCCTTCGGCTTATTTATTTGCTGACAATTCATTCATTTCGTTGCCTTACTTTTTGGCGCTAATATATAATTAAGAATTGGAGGCATTATGGCAAACTTTATTACAGTAAAAGATTTAATTTATGAATATGCTGGGGAGCAAGGTGCAGATAACCACAGCCTTGCTATTGACCACGTTTCGATAGAAGTCACTCGCGGTGAATATGTTGCTATCGCTGGCTCAAATGGGTCAGGAAAAATCAACACTTGCAAGATGCCTTAATGGCCTGCTATTACCGACAGAGGGAGCGATTCTCATCGACGGAATGGACACGAAGAACGACGATTTAATTTGGGATATTAGGAAGAAAAATCGGTATGGTCTTTCAGAACCCTGATAACCAGATCGTTTCCTCGATGGTTGAGGACGAAGTTGCTTTTGGTCCAGAGAATCTAGGAATTGAGAACCCAGAGCTAAGACAGAGGGTAGAAAAACGCTCTTAAGGCTGTTGGCATGTATGAATATCGAAATCGTGAAGCTCACAAGCTTTCGGGTGGTCAGAAGCAGCGTATAGCTATTGCCGGAGCAGTAGCTATGAGGCCGGACTGTATTGTATTTGATGAACCTACGGCAATGCTCGATCCTAAAGGGCGCAGTCAGGTTATGAATGTAATCAGAGAACTCAACAACCAGGGCATTACGATTATCCTCATAACACACTTTATGGAAGAAGTTGCCGAGGCAGACCGCGTGCTGGTCATGAAATCGGGGAAACTTCTTGCGGATAGGTCGCCTGAGGAGCTATTTGCAGATACTGATTTGATTAAGTCAGCTGGACTTGAGATTCCTGCGGCGGTTTTACTAAGAAATGAGCTCATTGAGAATGGCGTTGACATATCTCGTGAGATTATCAATAAGGATGATTTGGTGGACGAACTATGTCAATAACTGCAAGACATCTAACACATATATATTCAAAAGGACTGCCTGGGGAGACAGTTGCGCTTGACGATGTTTCATTCGATATAGAAGACGGTGAATGCATTGGCGTAATCGGACACACTGGCTCGGGTAAGTCGACACTGCTTCAGCATATGAATGGACTGCTGAAGCCTCATTCTGGTGAGATAATCGTGTCTGACATGAACATCGGAGATGGTTCAGTCAAGAAGGTAGATATAAGTAAGAATGTTGGACCTCGTGTTTCAATATCCTGAGTACCAGCTATTTGAAGAAACTGTGGCTAAAGACGTAGCCTTTGGTCCGCGAAACCTCGGAGTACCCGAAGAAGAAATTTCGGCAGTTGTCAGGGATTCTATTGAGCTACTAGGGCTCGACTATGATGCGGTTGCTGATAAATCACCTTTTGAATTATCAGGAGGGCAGAAGCGCAGAGTTGCTATCGCAGGAGTTCTTGCTATGAAGCCAAAGGTGCTCATACTAGATGAACCGACGGCAGGCCTTGATCCAGCTTCGAAGCGTGACATGCTCGAGGTAATCAAGAGGCTTAGGCAGGATAAAAGTCTAATAGTAGTTTTCGTGTCGCATAACATGAAGGATATTTCTGAACTATCCGATCGCATCATCGTTATGAACGGTGGTAAACTAGTTATTAGCGGAACTCCAGAAGAGGTATTTGCAAGGGCTAGTGAACTTAAAAGTATGGGTCTAAGTGTACCACCGGTTACAGAAATTCTCTACGAGGCTTCGGAGAAACTGGGGATAGAGTTCAAGCCTATTTTTGATGAGAGAGAAGCTGCGAAGTACATTGCGGAGCATTTAAAGGAGAGGCGAAGATAGTATGATTAAAGACATAACACTTGGTCAGTATTATCCGGTGGAATCGCCGATTCATAGACTAGAGGCACGCACGAAGGTGCTTGGAGTGTTTCTGTATCTGGTGGGACTTTTTTTGGTAAATAAGCTATGGGGATTTGCAGTCGCTGCACTCGCTGTCGGAATCGTGATAAAACTCTCGCGTGTGCCGTTTTCGTACATGGTGCGTGGGCTGAAGGCAATCGTTCTGATTATAGTATTTACGATGGTGCTCAATATCTTTATGATGGATGGAACCATCCTGTGGCAATGGAAATTCCTCAAGATTACGTATGAAGGCTTATATAGAGCCGGATTTATGGCTATAAGACTCGTGCTTTTGATTATAGGTACGTCACTACTTACGTTCTGTACGAAACCTACTGAGCTCACAGACGGGCTTGAGAAGCTGCTCAAGCCTTTTTCTAAGCTGGGGCTTCCTTCACACGAGATAGCGCTAATGATGACTATTGCGCTCAGGTTCATTCCGGTGCTGATGGATGAAGCGGATAAAATAATGAAAAGCACAACAGTCGCGAGGTGCGGATTTCGAATCGGGAAATATATTTCAGAGGGCAAAGAGCTTGATTCCGATAATTGTTCCGCTATTTGTTAGTTCATTTAGAATTGCTGGAGACCTTGCGCTTGCTATGGAGGCACGTTGCTATCGCGGTGGAGAGGGCAGAACGAAGCTCAACGAAAGCAGATTTGAGAAGAGGGATGTGGTTGCAGCATTTCTGATGATGCTGTTTCTAGGGACGCTTATTGCAAGTCGATTTGTAAAGTTCTAATCTATATATAAAACTAGGAGAGTATATGAGACAGAGAAAAGTAAAAAAATCTGGAAGAGAAGTATGCTAGATTTGAAGATATATTGGTGTACAATCCAGAGGAAATACGCGGAAAAATGGGCTGAGCGTGCTGGAGATAGCAAAGGAATTTATATGGAAGTGGGCTGCGGCAAAGGCAGATTCATCTCCCAGCTTGCTTCACGTGAACCAGAGAATTTCTTTATTGCGGTTGAAGGTCATAAGAGTGTCCTACTACGTGCGATGGAGAAGGTGCGTGAGCTAGAGCTGACAAATGTCGTATTCATTCCTGAGTTCATCGAAAACCTCCATGAATGGTTTATTGACAGTGAAATCGACGGTATATACCTTAACTTTAGCGATCCATTGCCGAAGAACTACTCTGCAAAGAAGAGACTTACATATCGCGGCAAGCTTAAGCAGTATTTTGATATACTCAAGGAAGATGGAGTTGTAAGGTTTAAGACCGACAACACAGATCTGTTCAACTACTCGGTAAATGAAGTGATTGCATCAGACCTAAGAATTCGCGAGTTTACTAGGGATTTACACGCTTCTCCATATAACGAGGACAATATTAGGACTGAATACGAGGAGAAGTTCAGCGACAAGGGATTCAATATCAAGATGATGGAGATTGGGCGCATACGAAGGAAAGGTGAGAAGATGGGTTTAGCGGCACTTAACAGTAGAGAGATTCCTGCACAGGATAAGGTATTTGGAATTAGCGGCAGAGCTAAAGCTGCTATTAAGGAGAAGGGACACGATAATGTAGCAAACGCTACTATTGGTGCGTTACTCGATGACGATGGAAATCTTATTGTGCTATCTTCTGTCGATGAGGCTGTTAAGAGCCTAGAGCCAGTTCAGTATGCAGAATATGCTCCTATCGCAGGTATTCCAGGATTCAAGGAAGCCGTTACAAATGCTGCTCTCGGTGATTTTAATACTTCGAGACACATAGGAATGGTTGCGACCCCAGGAGGTACAGGCTCGCTCAGGAACACTATTGCGAACTATTCATGCCCTGGAGATAAGATCTTAACTCATGACTGGTGCTGGCCTAATTATAAGCACATTGCTGCAGAGCAAGGCCGCGGCTTTGAGACTTTTGAAATGTTCGACGAGGACGGTAATTTCAATCTTGCTGACCTTGAATATAAAGTAAATAAGCTGCTTCGCATACAGGATAGGCTCGTTCTTATTCTCAATACTCCTGCAAATAATCCTACGGGATACTCATTGTCGCTCGATGAGTGGAAGAAGGTAATTGAGATTCTGAATAAGGTGCCTGATGACAAGGTGGTTGCTCTACTTGTGGACATTGCGTATATAGATTTTGCAGGCGATGAGAAACAGGTTAGAGAATTTCTTCCAGAACTCGAGAAGCTAAAGAGCAACGTGCTACCGCTACTAGCATACAGTGCATCCAAGACATTTACCTTCTATGGGTTCAGATGTGCAGCTCTGATATGCCTAGCTGACAGCGAAGAAGTGGCAGAGGAGTTTGTGAAGGTATGCTCGTACTCAAGTAGATCGAGCTGGTCTAACTCGCCTCGTGGACCGCAGGAAGTAATTGTAAAGATTTACAGCGATAGCGAGCTTCTGGCTAAGGTAGACGAAGAGCGTAAGGAGTTCCGTGATATGCTGCTTGCACGCGGAAAGGCTTTTGAAGAGGAAGCTAATAAGGTTGAACTCAAGATTGTTCCGTTTAGAGCTGGTTTCTTTGTATCTATTCCATGCGAAAACCCGGATGCAGTTAGCGCTAAGCTAGAGGAAAGTGATGTATACTGCGTTCCCTATGGACAAAGGAGTGAGAGTTTCAATTGCATCTATTTCTGAAACTAAGTGCAGAAAAATTGCCAGCAATAATCAAGAATGCGCTAGAGAGCCTGTAACATAAGCTTTGCATGAATTTAAAAAAAGTTATAATAGGTGAATTTGTAGCTTTGTATTGAAACAAATACAGAGATGTTATATAATTATTCAGCAAAAACAAATGAATACAACGAGCAAGGGGAGCGGTATCGCTGAGAGGTAGTGTTGAAATACATTACGACTCTGAACCTGATTTGGATAATGCCAACGGAGGGAGAGTGCTGATTTACATGTGTAATACCCAAGCTCGGGTGTTACACATTTTTTATTGCAAATCAAAATCTCGTGTTACATGAGGAGTAAAGTGATGGATCAAAGAGAGCAAAATGGCTGCAAGAAACTCGATCTATGCGACAAGCTGCGGCTATACGGCATACTCGGTAGTGAAAATTTGCAAGGTATCACTCATAGAGAAGCAATCAGTTATGCTATAAAAGGTGGCATGACATGCGTTCAGATCAGAGAAAAAAACCTTAGCAGTGATGAACTAGTTCGTGTGATTTCTGAAATCAAGCCACTGTGCGATGAAGCTGAGGTGCCGCTAATAATCAACGATGATGCAGATATCTGCAAGAAGACGTATGCATGTGGAGTTCACCTCGGTCTTAGCGACGGCTCGATAGAGGAAGCGAGAAATCTTCTTGGTGATAGCAAGATAATAGGGGCAACTGCACATAATCTCGAAGAGGCACTCGCAGCAGAAGCTGCAGGGGCAGATTACATAGGAGTTGGAGCCGCTTTTGGTTCTAATTCAAAGGGGAATGCTGTGAAGCTGCCAAGTCTCGATGTGTACAATCTGATAACTGCAGCAGTAAAAATCCCGGTCGTAGCAATTGGCGGAATTAACGTCGATAATATCAAGGCTCTGGAGGGACGAGGGCTAGCTGGAGTGGCTGTTATCTCAGCATTATTTAGCTCGTCCGATATCAAGAAGAGTGCAGAAAAACTTAGGGATTCAGTAGAAAATCTATCAGACTATATGAAGAGGACTTTAAAATGACGATTCCTACTGTACTTACAATTGCGGGCAGCGATCCTAGCGGAGGTGCGGGAATACAGGGCGACATCAAGACTATATTTGCCGAGGGCTGCTACGGGATGGCGGCTATTACAGGTCTTACTGCACAGAATACCAATGGAGTGTCAGCGGTTATGCCGGTGCCAGCAGAATTTCTTAGGAAACAAATTGAAGAGGTGATTCGAGATATACGGCCGGATGCAATAAAAGTTGGCATGATTGTTACGACTGATCAGGTCGATATAATAGCGAATGTAATTAAGCACTATAGCCTCGCAAATGTAGTAGTTGACCCCGTAGCTGCTCCGACGAGCGGCGTGGAGTTTGCGAGTTATGAAGTGATGAGATGCATGGTCGATAAATTATTTCCTTTATCGACGGTTATCACCCCGAATCTACCTGAAACCGAAAAAATATATGAGATTATCGCGAAACTTGAAGGTAAGAAACGAGCAGTGATTAAGGAACAAGATCAGTCTCATATTGAGGTGCAAGCTGAATGCTATAGTCTATCAGCACAAGAGCTAGCAAAAACGCATAGGCAAAAAGATGCGGATGCAATGTGCTTGTCAAAGGTGGACATTACCGCGGAAAAGAAGCTACGGACTGCCTATGGACAAGTGGGTCTGCCAAAAGTGCTGAGCAGACGTATGAATTTAAGGACAAGATGATTGAAACGACAAGCTCGCATGGCACGGGATGTGCTTTATCGAGTTCAATAGCAGCTAATCTGGCAAAGGGATATGTATTAGAACAGGCGGTATATAGAGGTAAGGAGTACGTAACAGCAGCACTCACAAGTGATATGCACATCGGCACAGGAAACGGATCGGTCGACCACGGTGCGTTAATACGTTAATTAGAGAAAAGTAAAAAAGATAAGAAAACGAATTGCAATTATTATTTTAATAGCCAAAAAGGCAGAAAAAGAGGAAAAAAATGGCAAGAAATTATTCAACACAGATAGAGGCAGCTAGAAAGGGAATAGTTACACCGGAGCTTGAGCTTGTTGCGTCAAAGGAGAACAGATTGGTAGAAGACCTACTGCCGCTGCTTGCAGCGGGGAAGATGGTTATTCCGGCAAATATTCATCATAAATCGCTAGATCCAAACGGCGTTGGAGGAATGCTCAAGACAAAGGTTAATGTTAACCTAGGTATCAGTAGAGATTGCAAGGACTACGACGTCGAGATGAAAAAGGTTATGAGAGCTGTTGAGCTCGGTGCTGAATCCATCATGGATTTATCGAGCCATGGTGATACGCAGCCTTTCAGAAGAAAGCTTTGCACAGAGTGTCCAGCGATGATTGGTACAGTTCCTGTGTACGATTCGGTTATTCACTATCAGAGAGATTTAAATACTTTGACAGCCCAGGATTTCCTAGATGTAATTAGGATGCACGCTGAAGACGGAGTTGATTTCGTAACACTACACTGTGGAATCACTCGCAAGACGATAGAGCAGATTAAGAACGGAACTCGTGAGATGAACATAGTAAGTAGAGGCGGAAGCCTTGTATTTGCATGGATGACCATGACCGGTGAGGAAAATCCGTTCTATGAATACTTCGATGAGATTGTCGAGATTTGCCGTGAGCACGATGTGACTCTAAGTCTCGGTGATGCCTGCAGACCAGGCTGCCTAGCAGACGCAACTGACAACTGTCAGATTGAAGAGCTTATTAGACTGGGTGAGCTAACCGATAGAGCATGGGCTAGAGATGTGCAGGTTATGATTGAAGGACCAGGCCACGTGCCAATGAATCAGATTGAGGCTAACATGAAAGTTCAGCAGACACTGTGTAAAGGCGCTCCTTTCTACGTACTTGGACCTCTTGTTACAGATATTGCGCCAGGATATGACCATATTACCGCTGCAATAGGCGGTGCGATTGCCGCTTGGTCAGGTGCTGCGTTCCTATGTTACGTTACGCCAGCAGAGCATCTCGCTCTGCCAAATGTAGATGACGTTCATGACGGCATTATTGCCAGCAAAATCGCTGCTCATGCCGCAGACATTGCGAAGGGTATTCCGGGAGCTCGTGACCAAGATGATAGAATGGCTAAAGCGAGAAGAGCTCTTGACTGGGATGCTCAGTGGCTAGAGGCGCTAGATCCTGAAACTGCAAAAGCGATAAGAGAGTCGAGAATGCCAGATGAGGACCACTCCGATACATGCAGTATGTGTGGTAAGTTCTGTGCAGTTAGAAGTATGAATAAAGCGCTTTCAGGAGAAGTTATAGATATTCTTTAGGTTAGCAGATACGACTATACTTGCATCTTAAATGTCATAAATATTAGAAGAAGTGAGCGTTATGCTCACTTCTTCTATCTGGTGGTTGCTTTTCTCAGCCTTCCAAAGTCAGGGCGTTCTAAGCTAATAGGCAGTAACTTAATTCTTAAATCACCCGACTTAATATCGTCACCGATAAACACGCATCCTTGCTTTGAGTTCGGGTCCGCCTTAGAAATAGCATAGTTACCATCGGAGATATCGACTCTAATCAAGGTTTCAGAAATACCCATGGTGCCTTTTGCACGTATGATATTTCCATATCTTTTTCTAATCAACTCCTCTAGGAAGAAGACAAGTTCTCCAATAGAAGGAAGCTCAGCATTAGGAACGCTGATACTCTCAAATTCAGGTTCTTCCTTTACCTCAGGAACTTCGATACTGCCATCTCTTTTTCGAAGCAGAAACTCTTCCCAAGATGTCTGAGGTAGATTGCTATAATGCTTACTGATAATATTGGCTTCGCCATTAATAGATTTTTATGGCCGAAACAACCGATTCGATGTCAACATCAACCGATTTATCGCATTTTGATAAGATTATAGTGTCTGCACATTTTATCTGGTCGGTAAGTAAGTCGCGATATTCTTCGATATGCTGAAAAAAATCTATTTGGGTCGATAATCGTAATCGGCGCAAGCATTTCAATCTGTTCGTATTCAATCTGCGAAATGTTATTAATTACCTTTGAGAGATAACCGACACCAGTTGGTTCAACGATTAGATATTCTGGGGCAATGGAATTTGCAATTGTAAGGATGTTCAAGGCAAAATCGGTCTTTCCGCTGCAGCAAATACACTTTTCGGTAAGTTCCCACACGCTGAGTCCAGATTCTTCCTTCAAAAATATCTTCATCGACATTGAGCGAGGCATACTCGTTCTCGAGGATTACGAAATCTCGATTTAACGTATTTGACATCGCTTTGATAAACGTGGTTTTCCCAGCTCCTAGAAAGCCAGAAATAATCAGTATCTTCATAAATATAATCCTCTTCGCAAATAGTCTTTGTGTAAATTAAATCCCCAGCCATGGGAAAGTGCTCTAGAGACACCCGTCAGGGCTGGGAAATTCAGCTCTATTTGCCTATATTAACAACTGGCTTGATTAGGTCAGCTGGCTTATCCTTCATGAGCATAAGCGCATCTTCAACGTGCTCAAAGCCGTTAAATCTGTGAGTGATCAGGTGCTTAACATTAAGCTTACCAACCTCGATTAGGCTAGCGAGCTTCTCTAGTCTTAGTCTACCACCAGGCATTAATCCACCTGTGATCATCTTGTGGCCCATTCCGCATCCCCATTCAACACGAGGAATAGTTACGTGAGTTCCGGAACCTAGGTAGTTAACGTTACCGATCTTTCCACCTGGCTTGAGAGCCTTGATAATAGGATCGAAGGATTCAACTCCGCCACCTGCAACGATAGCCTTGTCAACACCCTTGCCGCCTGTTAGCTCAAGAACCTGTTCGTCAATTGAACCTTCCTTGTAGCTGATGAAGTCTGTTGCACCATACTTCTTAGCAGCCTCCCTGCAAGCAGGTCTAGTTCCTACGCAGATAATTCTGGAAGCGCCCTTAAGGTTTGCACCAGCAACGCTCATGAGGCCTACAGGGCCAATTCCGTTAACGAGTACAGTGTCACCAAACTGAATATCTGCAAGCTCTACGCCGTGGAATCCTGTAGGAACCATGTCGGAAAGCATACAAGCTTCTTCTGGAGATACTGCCTCTGGCATGTGGGCGAGGTTTCCGTCTGCATCATTTACGTGGAAATACTCACCGAATACACCATCCTTGAAGTTCGAGAATTTCCAACCAGATAGCATGCCGCCTGAGTGCATAGGGTATCCGCCCTGAGCTTCGAGTGAAGACCAGTCAGGAGTAATCGCAGCAACCATTACACGGTCACCAACCTTAAAAATCTTTAACGAGTTCACCAACTTCTTCAACGACTCCGCATCCTTCATGACCTAGAATCATGTTATGTCTGTCGCCTAGTGCACCTTCCCATACAGTGTGAATATCAGAAGTGCAAGGTGATAAAGCTAGCGGTTTAATAATAGCATCAAGTGGTCCGCATGTAGGACGCTCCTTTTCTATCCAACCAGTTTTGCCAATCTCTAGCATTGCAAAGCCTTTCATTGTGTTACCTCCGTTTTTCTTAAATTTTGTTACTGCTGTTAAAAGGCGATTCTTATAGGGCCTTTTTAGGCAGTGAGAACACTTGCTTTCGTTAATATGTTGACATAATTCTGAAAATAATGCAACAAGATTTTATTGTAATGAATGTCTAAAATCCAGTAATTTTAATAGGTTGATTGATGGGTAAATAGCTCTGACCCTTATAAATAGGCAAGTATGTGACTTATAAAATAATATCAAATTATCTATACTGATATTTTTTTATCAATATCATATACAAGTTCTATTAGTAAATTAGATAATTATCGTATAAATGAAATGATATTGTTGAAAAATAGTGATAATAATAAATGATATCAGGTATTAGTAGCACAATATATAATTGTATAATCGAAAAAAGGGGATTGACATTATCGGAGCCGAAGCTTATATTACAAGTAAGAGATGACTAACTCTTAAAATTTTTTCTGCATTTACTGGTAGGTGATAATAAGCCTACCTTTTTACTAAATGCTATAGTTAGAGAACCCTAACACAAAGGAGGATATTGGTATGTCATTGATTAATAAGGAAGTAGCAGAATTTTCCGTACAGGCTTATGTGAATGATGAGTTCAAAACGGTTACTAGAGAAGATATTTTAGGGAAGTGGAGTGTTTTCTTCTTCTATCCAGCAGACTTTACTTTCGTTTGCCCGACGGAACTCGAAGATTTACAGACTAAGTATGCAGATTTCCAGAAGGCAGGCTGTGAGATTTATTCAGTTTCCTGCGACACACACTTCGTACATAAGGCTTGGCACGATAACTCAGAGAGTATCGGCAAGATTACTTTCCCAATGCTAGCGGATCTACACATGAACTTGCAAAAGACTTTGAAGTTCTTATTGAAGGTCAGGGAATCGCTGAGAGAGGAAGCTTTATCGTAAATCCAGAAGGTAAAATCGTAGTATACGAGGTTAGCGCTGGAAATGTTGGCAGAAATGCAGAGGAGCTATTTAGAAAACTGCAGGCGAGTCAGTTCGTAGCTGAGCATGGCGATCAGGTTTGCCCTGCAAGATGGGCTCCAGGAGCGGCAACCCTAAAGCCAGGAATCGATTTAGTAGGTGCGATATAGACATCTAGAATTAGATAGTCTTTATAGACGCATACCCTGTCATATGGGCAGAAATCTGTGAGTCTATATCAATAAATATAAATCATTAAAAGACGGTGGATGCGTATCGCATCCACCGTTCTTAGTTGTTTGGTGTTTTATCTCCGAGCGCGGGGCTTATACAATACCCTGCATCATCATTGCTTCTGCAACTCTCTCGAATCCAGCGATGTTAGCACCAGCTACGAGGTTCTCACCGAGGTTGTACTTAGCACAAGCTTCCTCTGTGATCTTGAAGATGTGAACCATGATGTTCTCTAGCTCGTCGTATACTCTCTCCTTGTTCCAGATGAGGTGCTCAGCATTCTGTGCCATCTCTAGGCAAGAGCAAGCAACTCCACCAGCATTAGCAGCCTTGGAAGGAGCAACTACGCAGCCATTGTCCATGAGGTACTGAACAGCCTCGTTTGTTGTAGGCATGTTAGCTCCCTCGATGAGGTATCTAGCTCCGTTAGCAACCATTTCCTTAGCCCAATCCATAGTGATGTCGTTCTGCATTGCGCAAGGTAGGTAAAGGTCAGCCTTAACTTCCCAAGGTCTCTTTCCAGGGATGAACTTAGCGTTAGGGAACTTCTCTACGTAAGGTGCGCAAACGTTCTTGCCGGAATTACGTAGCTCAAGAAGCATGTTGATCTTCTCTGGTGTTGTGATTCCTTCCTCGTCGAGGATGTATCCGTCTGGTCCAGAAATTGTGATTGGCTTAGCACCTAGCTCAACTAGCTTAGTGATTGTTCCCCAAGATACGTTACCGAATCCGGAAACAACAGCAGTCTTTCCTTCTAGGGAATCACCGAAGTGCTTGAGGACCTCTCTAGCGAAGAATACGATACCGAAACCAGTAGCTTCAGTTCTTCCGTTTAGTCCGCCGTTTGTAGTTCCCTTACCAGTCCATGTTCCATCGTAGTCCTTAGTAATTCTCTTGTACTGACCCATCATGTAACCGATTTCTCTGCCGCCTACACCCATGTCTCCTGCAGGAACATCAGTGTTAGGTCCAATGTGTCTGTAGAGCTCTGTGATGAAGCTCTGGCAGAATCTCATAACTTCTGCATCCGACTTTCCAGCTGGATCGAAGTCAGAACCACCCTTGCCGCCTCCGATTGGAAGGCCTGTTAGGGAATTCTTGAAGATCTGCTCGAAAACCGAGGAACTTAAGGATTCCTGGGTATACGTTAGCCTGGAATCTTAGACCGCCCTTGTATGGTCCTAGAGCGCTGTTAAACTGCACTCTGTATCCTCTGTTAACCTGAACCTCGCCGTTGTCATCAACCCAAGGAACTCTGAACGAAATCATTCTTTCAGGCTCGATAAGTCTCTTTACAAGACCTGCCTTCTCGTACTCAGGATGAGCTTCGAGAACTGGCTCGATTGATAGTAGAACTTCTTCTACGGTCTGAAGAAACTCAGGCTCGTTAGGATAGTTCTGCTTAGCGATGTCGATGTACTTTTGTGAAATATTAGCCATTTTAAACTCCTTACAAAAAATACAATATAAAAATGTATAAATTCGGGTGCGTTTGCACCACTTATTTGAATTTTAGCACTCTGATAATACGCTGTCAACGTGTATACAAAAATGCAAAATAAGCATAAGTAGCGCTGATAAGAACGGAAATCTTCAATATATTGACAGTTTTTTTAATGTTAGATAAATGCGAGGCTCTATGATAAAAATTAAATGCTAACAATTTATAGAAGAAAGTTGAGAGAAATGGACCTGAGCAGACTTAACAAAGAGCAGCAAGAAGCGGTAAAACACACAGAAGGACCACTGCTTATATTGGCAGGAGCGGGTAGTGGTAAGACGACAATGATGACTCACCGCATAGCATATATGCTGGAGCAAGGTGTAAGCCCCTATAGCATCTTGGCTGTTACATTTACAAATAAAGCTGCCGGAGAGATGAAGGAGCGAATCGAGGCGCTTACCGGCGATACGCGAGGAATGTGGGTGATGACTTTTCACGCCATGTGTGTTCGCATACTAAGAAATCATGGAGACGTGCTCGGGTTTAAAAACGGCTTTTCAATATATGATGAATCTGATAAGAAAGCTCTTCTCAAGAGGATCATTAAGGAGCTGGAGATAGACGAAAAGATTTATCCAGTGTCATATCTTTCGAGTGTGATTAGCTCCTGTAAGGAATCTGAGGAAGGTCCCGATGAATATGCGGAAAAATAACTCGATGAATTTCAAAGCTGAAACAGTTGCGAAGGTATATGCTAGATACATGGAAGACCTACTGCAAAACAACGCTATGGACTTTGACGATTTGCTGTGGAATGCGATGAAAGTATTTGAGGCAAGCGAAGAGGTGCTCTCATATTATCAGAGAAGATTTCAGTACATAATGGTAGACGAGTATCAGGATACGAATTACCTGCAATATAAGCTAGTGCACGCCCTAGCTGGGAAGAGTCACAATCTCTGTGTAGTTGGTGATGACGATCAATGTATATATCAGTGGAGAGGTGCTGATATTAGGAATATTCTGGAATTTGAAAACGATTTTCCTGAAACTAAGGTCATCAAGCTGGAGCAGAACTACAGGTCAGATGCTAACATCTTGGAGCTGGCTAACTCGGTAATTGCCAACAATAGAAACCGTAAGGCTAAGGCACTCTGGACTGACAAGAAGGAAGGTAGCAAGATAACGTATCGAAGGCTCGAGGATGAGCAGCGTGAAGCGTGGTATGTGGGCGGAGAAATCCAGCGTTTGCATGATGATGAAGGAATACCGTTTAACGAGATGGCTATCTTATATCGTAAAAATGCGCAGTCGAGACCTTTTGAAGAGAAGTTTTCATTTAGAGGGATTCCTTACAGAGTTCTAGGAGGAACGAGATTTTACGACCGCAAGGAAATCAAAGATGTAATGGCATATATGCATCTAGTGGAGAATCCGCGCGATGATGTCGCTATGACCAGGATAATCAATGAACCGAAGCGAGGTCTTGGGCCTAAGAGTCTCGGGGGAATTGTGTCATATGCAAAAGCATATAAGATAAGTATATTCGAAGCGCTCAAAGAGCCAGAGGTTATCGGCTCGCTGTCCAAGAAGTCGCGATCGGCAGTGACGAGTCTGGTTCAGATGCTGGATGAGCTAGGAGCTGAGCAGGAGGACATGGAGCTTTCGGATATTTACGATAATCTAATCAGACGGTCGGAATATTTGACAGCGCTTGAAGAGGAAAAACACTGTCGAAGCGGACGCCAGAATTGAGAACATTCTTGAACTACGTTCTGTAATCGTGGAATTCGAGGATAAAGTGGCAGGAACGACGTTGGCAGATGAAGAAGATGAGTTCAGAGAAGAGCGCGAAAGGCTTAGGGCAGAGGGGTTTGATGTAAAAGAACCGACACTGCTTCAGTCATTCCTCGAGAGAATTGCTTTGCTATCTGATATTGATAATAGAGACGAGAACGAAGATGCAGTAGTGATGATGACACTGCATAGCTCTAAGGGACTCGAGTTTCCGGTTGTGTTCATGCCTGGCATGGAGAATGGACTATTTCCTGGGTCTGCATCTATGGATGATCCGAGCAAAATGGAGGAGGAGCGAAGGCTTTGCTATGTTGGAATTACTAGAGCGATGAGAAAGCTTTACCTAACAGGCGCACAGACTAGAATGCTGTATGGCAGAACTGATTTCACGATTGAGTCGGAATTCATGCGAGAGATGGATGCTGATCTTCTAGATGGTGACCAGACTGTGGCTCAGAGAGCTGCAGCCGCAGGAGGCATTCGTGGAGATGGCGGCATACTAGGGCCCCGAGAGTTCAAAGGTAGGTATGAAGGCAGTGCAGATGGCTTCGATGCCAGCTTCTCAAAAGCCTTTCGATGCGCTGAAATTCGCCAAGAAGCAGGCATCCAAAGGAATCGACAACGAGGGATTTGAAGCCGGAGACAGGATTCGCCATCCGAAGTTCGGCGAAGGTCTGCTCATCGATCAAGACGCCAAGACGCTGACCATCGCCTTTGATTCTGTAGGAATCAAGAAACTGGGTAAGGGCTTCGTCAAATTGACCAAGGTCTAGTATTTGCATAGATAATAAGAAGAATTTTAAAGTGAAACCTGACTATAAATGCGGGTTTATATAGGGGATATTATGAATCTTGATGACAAGAAGAAACGAATAGAGGAGCTCATCAAAGTGCTCAACGAAGCTTCAGCGGCATACTACGACGAGGCGAGTGAGATAATGAGCAATTACGAATACGACGCGCTGTATGACGAACTAGAGGATTTAGAGAAGGAGACAGGTTATTCGCCTGATGACAGCCCGACCAAGAATGTCGGATATACAGTTCAGTCGGAGCTACCAAAGGAAAAGCACAGAAGCCGTATGCTAAGTCTCGACAAGACCAAGAGCCGTGAAGAGCTGGCGGCTTGGCTCGGGGAACATGAGGGGCTGCTGTCTTGGAAGCTCGATGGACTTACAGTAGTACTGACATACGATGGCGGCAGCCTTACAAAAGCAGTAACGCGTGGCAATGGCGACATAGGCGAGGTTATCACACCTAATGCACTTGTATTTGCAAATTTACCGAAGCGTATCTCTTACACTGGTCACGTTGTCATACGAGGTGAGGCGGTGATAACGTACAAAGAGTTTGAGAGAATCAATGCTGCAATTGATGATGCAGATGCGAAGTACAAAAATCCTAGAAACCTCTGCAGCGGAAGCGTCAGGCAGCTTAATAGCAAGATCACGGCAGAGAGAAATGTCCGCTTCTACGCATTTACGCTCAGCGAAGCTGACGGTGTAGAAGTAGCATGTCTTCGCTCCAATCAGATGAAGTGGATGGCGGAGCAGGGCTTTGACGTGGTTGAGTATATAAAAGTCGATAACAAGAGCATATTTGCAGCGATAGATAAATACGCCGAGAGGGTTCACAGCTTTGAGATTCCGTCGGACGGACTCGTGCTGACTCTAGAAGACCTAGAGTATGCGGCGACGCTCGGAACGACTGCGAAGTTTCCGCGAGACTCATTGGCTTTCAAGTGGGCAGACCAGCAGGCTGAGACGGTTCTTCGTGAAATTGAGTGGAGCCCGTCGAGAACTGGCCTTCTCAACCCAATTGCTATTTTTGATGCAGTTGAGCTCGAAGGTACTACAGTTAAGAGAGCTTCAGTTCACAACCTCAATATAATGGAGAGCTTAAAGCTTGGCATCGGCGACACTATCACCGTGTACAAGGCAAATATGATCATTCCGCAGATTGGTGATAATTTGACTCGAAGTGGGAACATCGAGTTTCCAAGCCACTGTCCAGTTTGTGATGGCGACACGGAGATTAAGCTGATGACTGGCACTAAAGTCCTGACGTGCACTAATCCTAACTGCCTCGCTAAGCAGGTAAAGAGATTTTCACTATTCGTGTCGAGGGATGCCCTCAATATCGAAGGTCTGTCCGAGCAGACACTTTTAAAGTTCATCGGCCTTGGATATATCAAGTCTTTTGGCGATATATTCCGTCTACACTCACATAGAGGAGAAATCGTAGAACTAGAGGGCTTCGGCGAAAAGTCATACGAGAAGCTAGCGTCATCGATCGAAAAGGCTCGTCATACTGTGCCAGCAAGAGTTCTTGTGGCTCTCGGAATCCCAGGTGTTGGAGTTACCACTGCTGCTCAGATAGCAAAAATCTTGTGAGAATAAGTGGGACAAAAATTTCGTCGCTAACTTACGATGAACTGATAACTATCGACGGCATCGGCGAAGTTATGGCTAGAGATTTCGAAGATTTTTTTGCAGACGAGCACAACGTGAAAGTTGTTGATGACCTCGTGAACGAACTAGTTATAGACGAGACTTACGAAGCGACAGGAACTACGTTAGCAGGGGCGATATTTGTTATCACAGGCAGTCTAGAGCATTACAAGAGTCGAACTGAGCTTAAGAAAGAAATTGAAGCACAGGGCGGAAAGGTTGCTGGAAGTGTGAGTAAGAATACAAGCTACCTTGTGACAAATAATCCAGAATCAGGCTCGTCAAAGAACAAGGCGGCTGCGGAACTCGGTGTAAAAAAATCATAACGGAAGAAGAAATTCGCACGATGCTCGGGTATTAGGGGGTTATCGTAGACGCTATTTAGATATATAATAAATATTTGCAATACTAATTTTTAGAAAGCGGAGGAGGACCAATGGAAAGTACAAACCTGATTGATCAGGAACAAGCTTTCGAAGAAAGCAGAGAAAAAAATCTTTGAACTCCTCGAAGAGAAGAAATACTTCCGCTGCAGGGGACGAACTCCTGAAGTTTAATGCAGTTGATATCATGGAGCTCCTTGAAGAGGTAATGAGAAAGTATGACATGCAGAGTGCTGTCATACTGTTTCGCACGCTTCCAAAAAGATATATCGGTTGAGGTATTCGCACACTTTGACGTTGACGACCAGGTTGAGATTATCAACATCATCACTGATCCCGAGATCAAATACATAATCGATGCGCTGGACTTTGACGACATGATCGATGTGCTCGAAGAGCTGCCAGCAAATATCGTAGATAAGATTTTAGATAAGACACCTAAGAACGAGCGTAGACAGATTAACACATTCCTTATGTATAAGGAGTATAGCGCCGGCTCGCTGATGACTCCGGACTACATAAATCTGCGTAAGAACATGACTAGGCGCGAGGCTCTCGACCATATTCGCGATGTAGGAATGAATTCAGAGACGATTTACTCCTGTTATGTTCTCGACGGTGGTCGTAAGCTGGTTGGAGTAGTTTCGCTCAGGAGCTTGGTGCTTGCAGATGAGAATACTAAAGTTTCCGACATTATGAAGGAAGATATTATCTTCGCACACGTAGATGATGACCAGGAAGAAGTATCTGAGCTGTTCAAAAAAATACGGCTTCATTGCAATTCCAGTAGTTGATAACGAAGATAGACTAGTCGGAATCATCACTTTCGACGACATCCTCGACGTAATTGAAGAAGAGAATACTGAGGACATGGAGCGTATGGGAGGTGTCATCGATAACACCGACAAAGATTATCTCGATACATCTGTTCTCATGCATGTCAAAGCAAGGCTTCCGTGGCTGCTCGTGCTCATGGTGTCGTACGTATTTACAGGCGGTATGATTGCAAGCTTTGAGAAATCGCTCTCAGCAGTAATCGCACTGGTTTCTTACATGCCGATGCTGATGGGAACTGGAGGTAACTCGGGAACACAGTCATCTACAGTAATTATCACCAGCATGGCGATGGGTGACCTTGAACTTTCAGATATAGCTAAGGTTCTGTGGAAGGAATTCCGCATTGGAATTATCGTCGGCATATGTGTTAGCGTGCTTAATTACATGCGAATAGTGGCGTTCGACCACAATGGGTCATCTGTAGCTATGACGGTTTGCCTAGCCATGGTATTAATCGTCATAATCGCAAAATGCATCGGAGCTTTACTGCCGATGATTGCCAAGAAAATAGGAATAGACCCTGCGCTTATCGCTGGACCGATGATGGCATCGCTCACCGATATGGTAGCTCTAGGAACTTACTTCTCGATGGCGAGATTGGTGCTTAAGATTTAAAGATACTCGGGTTACTGCGTAGGCATAATATACACAAATGTAAGCAATAATATAGAAATTAAGCTGTAGGCTAGTTCTATTTAAATATCAACATAATTTGTTTAATTAGTTTCAAATTATCATTGTAGGAGGATATGGTGAATACTATTAACTATGCTGAGCTCGCTGATAAGGCGCGCAAAATCAGAATCAATGCTCTAAAGGCTATTCATGCCGCAAAGTCAGGTCATCCTGGTGGTTCGCTATCATCGGCAGATGTTCTTGCAACTCTTTATTTTGAGGTGCTTAACATCGACCCTAAGGATCCTAAGAAGGCAGATAGAGATAAATTCGTACTGTCGAAAGGTCACGCAGTTCCTGCGCTATATGCAGCGCTCGGAGAGAGAGGCTTTTACGAGGTAAGCGAGATGATGAGCCTCAGACAGGTAGGAAGCAAGTTCCAGGGACACCCTAATATGCACAAGGTACCGGGAGTTGAGATGTCAACAGGCTCACTTGGCCAGGGCTTTTCTGCAGCCGTAGGAATGGCTATCGCAGGTAAGATTGACAGCAATCCTGGTAGAGTCTACGTACTTGCTGGAGATGGAGAAATCCAGGAAGGTATAGTGTGGGAGGCTGCGATGCAGGCAGCTCACAGAAAGCTGGATAACCTAGTTGCAATCGTTGACCTCAATGGACTTCAGATCGATGGCAAGGTAAGCGATGTAAAGTGCGTATCTCCTGTAGATGAGAAGTTTAAGAGCTTCGGTTGGAACGTAATCGTCGTAGATGGTCATAACTATGAAGAACTGATTGCAGCATTTGAGAATGCGAAGAAGTGCGAGGGTGTTCCAACTGCAATCGTTGCCCATACTCACAAGGGTAAGGGTGTATCATTTATGGAAGACAATGCTGGCTGGCATGGCAAGGCGCCAAGCGATGAGGAGCTAGCGACTGCAATAGAAGAGCTTGGAGGTGACAACTAATGGCAGATAAGATTGCAACTAGAGCTGCGTACGGAGAATTCCTAGTAGAAAAGGGAGCGGAGCGCAAGGATCTTGTCGTTATGGATGCCGACCTATCGGGTTCTACCAAGACTAAGGATTTTGCAAAAGCTTATCCTGAGAGATTCGTAAACTGCGGAATTGCTGAGCAGGACCTCATGGCTGAGGCTGCAGGTATCGCGCTTTCTGGACACGTTGTATGTGCGAGCACATTTGCAATGTTCGCAGCAGGAAGAGCATACGAAATTATTAGAAATTCAATCGGATATACTAATGCAAATGTTAAGGTTTGTGCGACTCACGCAGGTATTACTGTAGGTGAGGATGGCGCTAGCCACCAGACTTTCGAAGATATCGCGCTCATGAGAGAGATTCCAGGTATGGTTGTTGTAAACCCAGCAGATGCTGTAAGTGCCAAGAAGCTGTTAAACGAAGTAGTTGACACAGAAGGTCCTGCTTACGTCAGACTTGGCAGATCAGGTGTACCGGTTATTTATGACGAGAACTCAGATATCAAGGTTGGCAAGGCAAATAAAATTCGCGAAGGCAGTGATGTGACAATTATAGCTACTGGAATCATGGTTGCTGATGCAATCGAGGCGGCTGAAGAGCTTGCAAACGAAGGAGTTTATGCTCGTGTAATCGATATGCATACTATCAAGCCTATAGATGAAGAGGCAATTATCAATTCCGCAAGGGAGAACGGTCCGATCGTAACTGCAGAAGAGCATTCTGTAATCGGTGGGCTTGGAAGCGCCGTTGCAGAGGTTGTCGTTAAGAATCAGCCAGTTAAGATGGTTATGGTGGGACAGAAGGATACATTTGGTGAATCTGGAAAGCCTGCTGAGCTCAGAGAGAAGTACGAATTGACAAAAGCTGATATCGTTAATGCTGTTAAGGAAGTCCTTAAGTAAGATCAATTATTAATAAAAAAACTAGAAACTAGAAAATATTAGCAACTCTTTTCGTGAAGTTATCTTCACATGGGGGTTGCTTTTTTTCTTTTGCAAATACTGATGTTCAGAACGAAATTTGTTTTAAGCTAGTAAAAAAATTTAACAAAAATAATATGAAATTAGTACAAACTGAATTTACAATGTGATGAATAAGTGATATAGTATGAATTGTTTTAGAACGTTTGGACCCGACTAAGGCGGGGCCAAAGGCAAATGGCGAAACGTATTATGTTAATACTTAATATATATTCGTTACTTGCAATTATAATTTTATTACTTTAGGAGGTTTTTTATGGAAACTGGTGTAAAGAAAGGTAGACCGTTTGGCTTCTATGTATGCTCCATGGGCTATACATTTGAGAGACTTTCGTTCTACACTGTAAAGTACATTTTGGCAATGTGGGTTGCCGCAGATGTACTAAGTGGCGGTCTTGGAATGGGCCAGGTTAAGGCTACTGCTATTTCTGCAGGATTCGTAGCTTGGACATATATCACACCTATGTTTGGTGGATATATCGCTGACCGTTGGGTAAAGCCTAGATGGTGCGTACTTATCGGTATGATTCTTATGGGAATCGGATACATGATCGCTTGGAAGGCTACTTCTCTAACTCTCGTATACGTAATGTTCGTATTCGTAGCTGTTGGTACAGGTCTATTCAAGGGTAACCTATCCGGAATCACAGGTCAGCTATTCAACAGCGCTGAACAGCTTGACTCCGCATTCTCTATTCAGTACACATTCGTTAACATCGGTTCGTTCATCGGAACAACATTCATTGCTCCGCTTGCAACAACAGGAATGTTCGGTGTTCACGTAACTTACAGAACAATATTCTTGATTACAGGTATCTTCCTATTCATCGATGCTATTTGGTTCTTCGTAGTTGGAGGCAAGGCACTCGGTGAGGCTGGTATGTCACCATTCAAGAAGGACCAGAGAGAGTTCGTATCTGCTGAGACTAAGGAGCACGAGGAATCAGCTCCTCTATCCGCAGGAGATAAGAAGAGAGTTGCAGCTGTACTTCTCGTAATCGTATTCTCGATGGTATTCTGGATGCTATGGTACCTCGCTTACTTCCCAGCATACTTCAGATTTGGTTGGGGAGACGGAGCTGAGTATCTAAACAAGGCTAACTGGGTAATCGGTAACTTCAAGATTCCTACATCTTGGTTTGACTCAACAAACGCTCTAACTTGCGTAATTCTCGGACCAGTTCTTGCTGGTGTATGGCTAAAGCTAGCTAAGAGACCTCAGGGAGACCTCAGCATGTACAAGAAGACTGGTCTAGGATGCGGACTTCTAGGACTTGCATACTTCGTAATGGTATTCGCCGACAAACTTGCTGGAGACCACGGTCAGGTTTCTGTACTATGGGTTGGTCTTGTTTGTATAATGATGTCAGTTGGAGAGATGGTATTCTCACCACTCGGAAACTCATTCATCAACAAGCTAGCTCCAGCTAAGCTTCTAGGACTTCTTCTAGGAACATGGCCAGTAGCGGTATTTATTTCACAGTTCATCTACCCTAAGATTTATGCTTGGACTTTAACTCAGAACTTTGGGTTTGCTTACGGTCTACTCGGTGGAATCGTAATCGTCTTTGGTGTAATCCTATGGATACTCAGCGGCAAGCTTGATTCATGGGCTGAACAGGAATAATTATATAATACTGATTTACAGTCTAAATCGTATATATTAGAATTAAAGCGAAGGGCTTGGCCCTTCGCTTTCTTGTTCTTATGATATGTTGACTGTACGAAAGTAGGGAGATTATGGAGATAAGAAGATTGAGGCAGATATCATGCACAGTGATTTTTTTAGTATACTGCTCCTTCTAGGTAGAATTATCATTAACAAGTCTGAACTTATGCATCTGCCTGTTAAAGTTCAATTTGTGATAGCGATATTCTTTGTGATTTACGGTTTTGCTCTCGCTTTATGGGAAATCAGGAATAATCTACCGCTTTTCTGGGGTGCTGAAAGTTCTCCATTTCACTTGGGCGTTAATAATAGCTCGCTGATGATTGCAATAAGTGTTTTCTTCTTTGCAAGTAATCTGGCATATGGACTCTGTGCACTTGGAATCGAAATTATTCTATATACATTTATCAGTATATTCGAATGGAAATGATGAATTGTACATAACAAATACAAAAATAATAGTGATAATGCAAGTTACTCTTGTTGACATATGATATATAAATGATATCATATAGATACTAAAGAAGTGCTTCGGATGATTTTGATGAATCCATCAGCAGGATTCATATTATATTAAATCTTCTAAGGAGGTTATCACTATGGAAACAATCAAGAAAGTTGGATATTTAATCGTTGTAGGGCTTATTATCATGTTGATCCTTGCTGCTACGGGTGGAAACAATATACCTACGGATATGTCTTTCGGTATCGGTGCACTTATAGCGCTAATAGGTATTGCACTTACTACATGGGAGGCAAGAACTAATAAGCCTATGTTCTACTCCTATGGCAAGAACTGGTTTGGTGGATACCTCAATAACGGTGCGTTTATCCTAGGTGTTTCATCAGGATTCTTTGCAACAAAAACCATTTACGGAATTATCTCGCTTGGAGTTTTTAGCAGTTGTATATGCAGTAATTAGTACAGTTTTCAAGGACAAAAATACAGAAGTAAAAATAATATAAAATAATGTAGAAATCATGAAGAGCTCACCTTGCAGGAGGTGAGCTCTTTTTATGTATAAACTAATAAATAAAGGCATAATAAACTGCTGTATAAATATACTGATAAACTAAAATAAATACAGAAAATTGTTGATTTACAGATAAAATAATGTTACCATATCTATATTGTTAGAGAGTAAATATAGAAAGTAAGGAATTAAAATGGACGCTTATATCAAAGGTTTTCTAGTTGCGTGTCAGGGAATTCCCGCAACAGTGTTCGTAAGTATATTATCAGTTGTCATGGGTTCGGTAATCGGACTCTTGATTGCCCTCATGAGAACTTCTAAAAAAATAAATTCGTCAGCTGGATTTCGAAACTGTACGTTGATATAGTGAGAGGTACACCGATGATTGTGCAGGCACTTATTTTTCGCCTATGGAGTACCGCAGTTTATGCAGTCTCATGTGTTTTTACTTTAAGTGGGCAAGCCTAATTATTCCCGCAATAATCGTTTGTGGGCTTAATAGCGCCGCTTATATGTCTGAAGTAATACGAAGTGGTATTCAGGCGGTGGATAAAGGTCAGATGGAAGCTGCAAGGTCGCTCGGTATGAGTAAGGCTATGGCGATGAGGCTTATTATTATCCCTCAGGCTATTAAGATCATACTACCTGCAGTTGGCAATGAGTTTGTAACTCTTATAAAGGAGACGTCGGTATTGAGCTATGTAGGAGTAGTTGAAATTCTGCGCAAGGGAACACTGCTCAATGCAGCCACTTATCAGGCATTCCCAGCATATATCGGTGTTGCGCTTGCGTACCTAGTTCTTACATTACCTCTTTCCAAGCTGATTGCAGTTTTGGAAGAACGTGGCAAGGGAAGCAAAAAAGAAGTAGTGGAAGAAAATAATAAACCAGTACTCGAGGGAGGAGCAGCATAATGATAGAGATTAAGAAACTGTGTAAATCATACGGAAATAACGAAGTTTTGAGAGGGATTGATCAGACTGTAAGTGAGTCTGAGGTGCTGTGCATAGTCGGGCCGTCAGGGTCTGGCAAGTCCACTATGTTAAGATGCATCAACTTACTCGAAGTTCCAACCTCTGGAGAAGTTTTTATCGATGGAGAGCTAGTAACAAACCAGAACATCAATGAAATCAGAACTAAAAATGGGAATGGTATTTCAGAACTTCAATCTGTTTCCGCATATGACGGTGCTTGAGAACGTTACATGCGCACCTATCAACGTTAAAGGTGTGAGCAAGGCGGAGGCAGAGGCTAAGGCGATGGAACTTTTGACGAGGGTGGGCCTAGATAATAAAAGCTAGCGCATATCCGCGTTCACTGTCAGGTGGTCAGCAGCAACGTGTTGCAATCGCAAGAGCTTTAGCTATGGATCCTGAGATTATGCTATTTGATGAACCGACATCTGCACTCGATCCTGAGATGGTTGGAGAAGTTCTCGATGTAATGAAAGACCTAGCCAAGGAAGGTCTTGCGATGATAGTTGTAACTCACGAGATGGGGTTTGCCAAGGAAGTTGCTGATAAAGTTATCTTCATGGACGAAGGCGTTATTGTAGAACAGGGAACACCAGAGGAAGTTCTCGTAAATCCATCAGAAGAGAGAACTAAGAATTTCTTATCCAAGGTTTTGAGTTAGTGCCTCATAAAAATGCAGATATATTGTGGTTCTGGGAGTTCGCACAACAATATTTTGCGCTATTTAGTTTTTTTATGTGAAGGTTTCGGATAAAAATCGTTAATTTTGGGCACGGTATAGGGCTTCTATGCCGTGCTTTTTGTAGTGCCTTTTGTTTATTTTTTTCAGCGTTTCTAGTGTATAATATTACAATCTGTTGGTGTGTCTAGGAGGTCATATGATCGAATTTAAAAATGTTACTAAGCATTATGGCAATAACGTAGGTCTAGAGAATGCAACCGTTCGCATTGAGAAGGGCGACTTTGTGTTCCTCGTTGGACCTAGTGGTGCAGGTAAAACTACTTTTGTAAGACTTATTCTCAACGAGATTAGCACAGATAAGGGCACTATCGTAGTTGCTGGTAAAAGATATAACAAGGCTGTCAAGAAGGGAGATTCCTGAACTGAGGCAGAAGATAGGAATGGTATTCCAGGACTTCAGACTTCTAGAGAAGAAGACTGTGTATGAGAATGTCGCTTTTGCTATGGAAGTTGTTCATGCGAAGCGCAAGGACATAAGAAGACAGGTTCCGTATGCTCTTGATCTCGTAGGTATTCTTGACAAGAAGGATAGATACCCTAACGAGCTTAGTGCTGGTGAGCAGCAGCGTGTGGGAATTGCACGTGCGATTGTTAATAACCCAAGGGTTCTAATTGCCGACGAGCCTACTGGAAACCTTGACCCAATTACCGCTATGGAAATTATGGGTATCTTGGATAAAATCAACCTTCGTGGCACCACTATACTAATGGTTACACACGCTAAGGATATAGTTGACCAGATGAATAAGCGTGTAGTTGCGATTGAAGATGGCCATATTGTTCGAGATGAGCAGGGGCAGTATGGATTCTATAACGAAGAAGAGTATTACGATTACGACGAGGAGGTGGATCCATATGTTTTCTAGAGCAAGATACACACTCAAGCAATCGATTTCACAGATAGGTCGTAACAAGGGTATGAATATAACAGCGGTGCTGGCAATTTCTGCAATGATGTTGATACTCGGACTGTTCTTTGTAGCGTTTGTAAATGTCGATCTCTTCGCTAACGTTATCAAGCAGGATTATAATATCGTTGAGGTTTTTCTAGATGATAATAATACCGATGCTGTGAACAAGGATATCGGTAGTCGTCTCAAGGAGACCAAGGGTGTAGACAAGGTTGAGTATAGATCTAAGGATGATGCTATCAAGATTATGAAGAAACGTTGGGGAGACAATGGTTACCTGCTCGATAGCCTTTCTGACAACCCACTACCTAACTCATATCTCGTGTATGTTAGGGGATAAGTCGGTAGCAGATAAAAATTTCCAAGAGTGTAACATCTGTTTCGGGTGTTGAAGACATCAAGTATTACCAGGATACTGTTGAGAAGCTGCAGAGAATTACGAACTTCATCCAGACAGCATCAATTATCACGATGATATTCTTGATAATCGTATCGGTTATTATCGTTGCAAATACTATTAAGCTCACCGTATTCGCTCGTTCCAAGGAAATCAGCATCATGAAGTACCTCGGAGCGACGGACTGGTTCGTAAGAGGACCATTCTTATTTGAAGGAATTATTCTCGGATTCGTGTCGGCGACAATTTCTACGGCACTTATGTACGTAATATATTCCAGACTGATCGGGGTTGTTGGACCTGACATCATGAGGATGCTGTCTGTGCCAGTAGTTCCAACAAGCTACTTGATTCCTAACGTAATGTTAATATTCATTTCGCTCGGAGTCGGCGTAGGTACTTGTGGAAGTATAATTTCGATAAGAAGATTCTTAGATAGATAAGGAGGAACGTATGACTAGGGTGAATAAAACAAAGTGTGTGGTAGTTTTGCTACTCGCCTTAACGATGGTTGTTTCGTCATTTGTTGCAGCAGATTCTTCGTACGCAACTAGCGCATCCCAGAAGAAAAAAGAAGCCGCAGCGGCAGGTGCTAAGTCTGCAGAGTTCAGCGCTAAGGTTGGGGAAGCTACAAAGAAGGTAGAAGAGCTTGAAGCGAACATCAATGCTGCTCAGGCAGAAATCAATGCAACTCAGGCTAAGCTCGAATCTAAGAAGGCTGCTGTAAGCAAGCAGACTGAAGCTTTAAACTCGAGACTAAGAGCGATGTATAAAACAGGTACTGCTGGATTTATCAATGTTATCTTAAACTCAGACAATGTTAGTGAGCTTATCACTAATGTAAGCATGGTTCAGAGAGTGCTTTCCAGTGATAAGAAGCTGCTCAGCTCACTACAGAAGGACTACAAGGAAATTGAGGCACTTCAGGCGCAGCAGATTCAGCAGGAGAAGATTCTAGAGAAGAACAAGAAGGAAGTCGAGGCAACTCGTGAGAAGTATAAGGGCCTAGCTGATGAATATGCTAAGCAGCAGGATCAGCTTAATGCAGAGGGTGATAAACTGGCTGCAGAGGCGGCTGCGGCTCAGGCTGCTGCAGAAGAGAAGCTTAGACAGAAGCAGGCAGCTCAGGCGCAGAGCCAGGTATCTTCAAGTAGTTCTAGCTCAAGCAGTTCGAGATCAGGTTCGAGCAGCTCAAGCTCAAGTTCGAGTAGCTCAAGTTCAAGCTCGAGTAGCTCAAGTTCAAGCGCGCCAACAACTTCTAGCGGATACCAGTGGCCAGTAAGTGGTGGAACTATAACTTCGCCTTTCGGATGGAGAGTCCACCCTATATTCAAGACTAAGAAGTATCATGACGGAGTAGATGTTTCTGGACTTAGAACTGGTACGCCTATCAGAGCTGTAGCTAACGGATACGTTACTAAGGCATCGTACTATGGTGGTTACGGTAACTGTGTTATGATTTCAATTGGAAATGGATACACCACTCTATATGGACATATGAGTGGATTTGCAGTATCTAATGGTCAGTATGTAACTAAAGGTCAGGTTGTTGGATACATCGGAAGTACGGGTTGGTCAACAGGTCCGCATCTACACTTCAGTTTGATAAAGAACGGAACTTACATTAACCCAATGAGTTTGTTCTAAATTATGAATACAGAAATTTTTTTAAAGAGCACCCCGGTGCTAAATGAATTATTAAGAATAAGAGGGATTGAAGGAGAAGAGGAGCTCACAGAGTTCCTCTCCCCAAGCCCTAAGCTTGCATATGATCCATTCCTGCTAGCAAACATGCATGCGGGAGTGGATTTGTTGTTAGATGCTATATATAGCGGCTCGAAGATTGTTATATACGGCGACTACGATTGCGATGGCGTAACTTCAACAGCACTGCTGATGAAGGTTATTAGTGCGCTCACAGATAATGTCACATACTACATTCCATCTAGGATAGACGAAGGGTATGGACTCAACAAAGCGGCGATCGACTATATTTATCAGCAAGAGGGTGAGGTTATCGTCACTGTTGACTGCGGCGCTGTGTCGGCTGAGGAGGTTGCTTATGCAAATAGCCTCGGAATAGAGACTATAGTAACCGACCATCATACGATTAAAGATGTAGTTGCTCCTGGAATAGTAATTAATCCAAAAGCTCCTAATGATACTTATCCTTTCAAAGGGCTCGCTGGAGTAGGTGTAGCATATAAGCTGGCACTAGCACTAAGCCGTAACTGTGAGATACCTCGCAGTCTTATCACGGAAGTTCTCGAGCTTGTTGCAGTCGGAACTATCGGAGATGTCATGCCACTCATGGATGAGAACCGTTCTCTTGTAAAGTACGGCCTCAGACTTATGAGACTTGGGTTTAAGAATAAAGGGCTTAAGAGACTAGCGGAACTGTCGGGAGTGGATTATAGCAATATTACTTCGACAAATGTTGCATTTTCATTAGTTCCGAGAATTAATGCTGCTGGTAGATTAGGTGATGCGTCACTTGGAGTAAGAGTTTTGCTATCCGAAGACGATGATGAGATTGAGAGCCTGTGCACCAAGCTTATGGAGACAAATACGAAGCGCCGAGAACTGCAGCAGAAGGCTTTTGAAAACTGCATAAGTCTTGCGGACAAAGAGCTAGAGAATGGTGACTTTATCATGATTGAGGCTGAGAATGCACATGAAGGCATACTTGGAATTGTGGCTGGCAATCTCAAGGAACGTTACAACAGGCCAGTTGTGATAGTTTCTCCTAACAATGGACAGCTCAAAGGAACCGGGCGCTCTATAGAGGGATAGATCTTTACGCACTACTAAATCGTCATTCGGAGCACTTTGTAAAATTTGGAGGTCATAAGGCAGCTTGTGGTTTTACGATGGAGACAGAAAAACTAGATAGCCTAAAGTCGGCGTTGAATGAAGATGTTGCAGGATTGCTTGCGGATAACGAAAGACTATTTGACAGGACCATCAATGCGGATTTAGATATCACTGTTACAGATGTGAGTATAGAGCTTGCGAAGGCGCTGGAGCTATTTGCACCGTTTGGGGCCGGGAACCCTGAGCCAATCTTCAAGTTTGAGAAGGCGCAAGTTGTAGACTGGAAGTTCCTGTCAGACAATAAGCATGCGAGATTCTCTTTGATGCAGCGCGGAAGTGCTGTGCAGTGCATACTGTTCAATAAGGCTATGGATGTGTATGAGCGTGTGATGAGCAATAAACCGCTGACTGTGTACGGAGTGATGGATATAAATAGGTGGAAGGACAGAGAGAATGTTCAAATCAGAGTCCTCGATATGGAAGAGGCATAGAACATCGATAATAATATTTGCCGCAGGATTTGGAACCGCAGTGATTTGCGCTGTTATTTTTATGCATGTGGTTCTTGGCGGTAGGCTCATATCTCAGTACAAGCTTGACCAGTATGAGGCTCTAAATGATGAGTTTGGCAAGTACTACGAGATGCAGAAGATTATAAACAACAAGTCGTACTACAAGCAGGATATGGATGGAGTTGATAAGGCTGTCGCTGGCGGGATTCTTAAAACCGTAGACGACAAGTATGCGGAGTATATGACGGAGAAAGAGTACGAAGCATTTGAACGCAGGTATCTAACATCGTATTCTGGAGTTGGCGTTGCACTTAAGTCAGATGAAAATGATAAGATCGTAGTGAATAGGGTCCTATCTGGTAGTGATGCTGAGAGAGCGGGAATCACGGCAGGAGATGTGCTCCTCAAGGTTGATGGCAAAAACGTTAAGAGTCTAGACGATGCAGCGGATTTAATGGAAGATACAGAAGACAGCGATGTCGAATTCACCATTTCGCGCGGGGGCATGGTTAAGAAGTACAAGCTGACCCGCTCAAAGATAGAGGATGATGGTGTTACGTATGAAGTAAAGGATTCGTCAAAGCATATCGGGTATATCCGCATCAGCACATTTAGAAATGGTACTGCAAAGTCGTTCAAAAATGCTGCAGAAACCCTTAAAAGTAGAGGGGTGTAATAAGATTATAATCGACATACGCGGCAATAATGGCGGTGTAGTCGAAGAAGCTTTTAGCTCTGCTGATAAGGTTTTGAAGAAAGCGAAGCTCGGCAAAAATAGTATCCAAGAACAAGTCTAAGGTGTACAGTTCCGACACGAAGTCAGCTGACGTCAAGATGGTAGTTCTCGTAGATCAAGATACAGCGAGTGCGGCAGAGATATTTGCCGCGGCATTAAAGGCAAATGGTACTAAGGTCGTTGGGGCCAAGACGTATGGAAAAGGTGTAATACAGACCGTGTTTAAGATGAAGGACGGTTCTGTGGTGAAGCTCACGACTGCCGAATACATCGATCCTAATGGCAAGAAGATAAATGATAAGGGTATTATGCCAAATGTGGAAGTCGCGTCAGGTGACTTGGCGGTCAAGGAGGCAGCGAAGCTACTAGAGAGCAATTAGGAGGTCCGATATGTATTTATTCTATACAAATGAATACAAGAGGGAGTCCGCTCACAGCAGGGAACTACTTGCTGCGAGCATTGGTGAACTTATAAAGCTAGATGGTTATGTAAGTGTTACTTCTGAAATAGCTGCTCTTGATGACCATGAGCTGCGCAGATATATTTCAGATAATATCGAGGTGAATAAGAATGGAAAGCCGAGCATTAAGGGGATTCCAGATTACTCGATTTCTCATGGTGAGAATACCTGGGCAATCATTTTTTCCGATACACCATGTGGCCTTGATATACAGTATAATAGAGAGGCAAAGCTTGAGAAAATCGCCTCGAAGTTCTACCAGAAAGATGAGGCTGAAAGCGCTGACCGGTTAGGTCGGGATGAGTTTTTTCGTATCTGGTCGAGACGAGAGGCTCTTATAAAGGCCGCTGGAAGTACGGTGTTTAGTGAAGCTCCGAGCACGATGGGAGAAAGTGCTACCTACCAAGGTTTCAAGTGGCGTATCTATGATGTTCTGATAGATTTTAAAGATAATACCCCTGAAAGTAAACTGAGTGTAACAAGCGTGCAGGAGAGAAATCTTAAGAGACCGCACGCAGCGGTTGCAGTAAGAGACGATTCTGAATTTGCAGGGGCAGGTAATATCAAGGTGCATAAGCTTGAGCTGTAAGCACAGCAGCTACAGGACAATAATAAAATCACAGATAGAGAATATAGGAGCATAAGGACATGGGTAAGAAGCGTGGTGTCGGTGACGAGGCTATGAGATACCTGTCTCACCGCATGCGAACTGAACAGGAGATGCGTCAGCACCTCAAGGAGAAAGAGTACGAAGACTCTGATATTGAAGGTGCGATTAGTGATCTCAAGGCGCATCATTATATAGATGATTACGAATACGCACTGGCCTTCTACAGAAACTCATTTGAGAAACTTAGGGGAGGCATGAGGGCAAAGCGTGAGCTCGAGCAGAAGGGAGTAGATGCTCTTACTGCTGATAATGCGCTGGAGGACTATAAATACGAAACCGGAGTGGATGAGCTTGCAAACGCTAGGAGAATTGCGAGAGCGAGCGCATATGGCTCTGATTTTGCAAATGGATATAGTGAGACGCCTGGAGATGTGATATCTGAAGCTTCTGCTGACGAAGGAGCAGAGTATATGGATGAGCGTAAAATTGCATCAATTGCAAGGAAGCTCGAAAATAGAGGATATACTAGTGGCATTATCTATAAGGTCGTTTCTGAGATGCGTAGTTGGAAAGTTAAGACGTAAAAGTTAAATTCTAGAAAAAAATAAGGTTAAATCATAGATGAATATTTTTTTATGATATTGTTATTAATTATGTGTCTAGGATCGATGCTGATGAGCATCCTTGTTCTGATGCGCACTAAGGGCAATGAAGAACGAATTGACACGTATTTTAAAGCTTATGGGGATGCAATTGCCAAGAGTCAGATGAGTATGTCCGAGCATCAGGATTTGAGACTCAAAGAGCTTAATGACAGCATGGCAAGGCTGCGTGCAGAAAATAACACTCAGATTGAAAGCATACGTCACACCGTTGACGAGAAACTGCAGACGACTCTGGACACAAGGCTTACAAAGTCTTTTGGGCTTGTGAACGAGCGACTTGAACAGGTGTATAGAGGACTAGGAGAAATGCAGTCCGTAGCTCAGGGAGTCGGTGACCTTAAAAAGATTTTATCTAACGTAAAGACTCGCGGTATACTCGGTGAGGTTCAGCTTGGCTCGATTTTGGAGCAGATGCTGCCACCTAGTCACTATGTAAAAAATGCGAGGCTTAAAGAGAACAGCAGAGAGAACGTAGAGTTTGCAATTAGGCTTCCTGGAACGGATGATCATGATGTATTCTTACCTATCGATGCGAAATTTCCTGGAGATGCATATAATGCGCTGCTGGATGCGTATGACCTAGGGGAGAAGGAGGCTATTGCCGAAGCAAAGAAGAAGCTAGTTAATAGAATCGAGAGCGAGGCAAAAAGATATTAACGCTAAGTACATAAATCCTCCGCTTACGACAGATTTTTGCTATATTGTTCTTGCCGTTTGAAGGTCTATATTCTGAAGCGATTAATGCAGGTCTCATAGAACCGCTACAGAGAAAATACAAGGTTACAATCGCTGGCCCTACTACGATGGCGGCGCTCCTAAATAGTCTTCAGATGGGATTCAATACTCTGGCCATAGAGAAGAAGAGCAGCGAAGTGTGGGAACTCCTACACGCTGTACGCAAGGAGTTTGATAGATTTGAAGTTGTTCTAGCCAAGTCACAAGGTCACTTAAAGCAAGCTAGTGATGACCTTGATGAACTGGCAGGTGTGCGTATGCGACAGATGAAGAAGGCACTTCAGAGAGTAAATAATATTGATGACGAAGAGGAATAAGTATGAAAATATACGCAATTGCGGATCTTCACCTTTCCTTTGATAAGAGAATAGATAAGCCGATGGATGTATTTGGCGCTGGATGGGATGATCATGCAGAAAGAGTTAAAGCTGCATGGACTGAGCTTGTGACAGATGATGATATTGTGATAGTTGCAGGCGATATATCGTGGGGGCTAAAGCTAGGCGAAGCGATGGCTGATCTCGACTGGATTCATGAGCTACCTGGCCAGAAGGTGCTTCTGCGTGGTAATCACGATCTATGGTGGTGCAAGATACAGTATCTGAGAACACTTTACGACGATATGCATTTTCTGCAAAATGACTGTTACTATATAGAGCCACTAGATCTTGCGATATGTGGATCGCGCGGCTGGCCGACACCAGATGCAGTATCTTATACTGAACATGATGAAAAGATGTATCAGCGTGAGCAGGGTAGGCTGAGAAATAGTCTCGGCGAGGCGAAGAAAAAGGGTGCATCTGAGATAATTGTGGCTATGCACTATCCGCCAGCCAAGATGGAAGAAACAGAATTTACTAAAATCATGAAGGAGTATAGTGTTACTAAGTGCATATACGGACACCTTCACGGAATGGTCGCATGGGATAATGGCATAAAAGGTGAGCATGACGGTATAGATTATAGGCTTGTTTCGCTCGACTATCTAGGCGCGAGACCGAAGCTCATATATGACAGTGAGAAATAAAAAGGATAAATTATAAAGAGGGACATTTATCAATGAAATATGCATTTATCATAAACCCTATTGCGGGAAACGGCAAGAAAGCAGATAAGCTGTGCAAGGATATCAGTGCGGCTGCACTAGATTCAGAATTCGATATCGAGCTACACTACACAACAGGTCCTGGCTCGGCTACTCACATTGCCGATAAGATTGCGACTGAAGCTGAGCGTGATGACGAAGAGGTTCGAATCTACGCATGTGGGGGAGATGGCACTGTAAATGAAGTTGCAAATGGCGTCTATGGCCATACAAATGCAGCACTCGGAGTTATTCCAATCGGCAGTGGTAATGATCTTATTCGCAACTTTGGTGGCTCGAGAAATACCGATTACAAGGATCTAATGTCACAGCTTTTGGCTGAGGAAGAGGTCATCGATGTGATGGCATACTCTTATAAGAGAGACGGAGAAGCATATGATAGGGTTGGTCTAAATGCATTCAATATCGGGTTTGACGGAAATGTTGCGATACTAGCGACGTATTTTAATAAGAAGACCTTTATCGGTGGCTCGCTGTCGTACGGACTGTCGATTTTTCTTAATCTCATAGAGAAGTCCGGACAGAACTTGCTTGTTGAGGTTGATGGAGAACAGGTTTTCAAAGGGCCACTCATGATGTGTACTATTGGAAACGGTAGATTTTTGTGGAGGCGGCATCGAGAGCAGCCCGAATGCTAAGCTCGACGATGGACTTGCAGATGTGCTAGTTGTTCACAAGATACCAAGGCGCACTGTTCTGAAGGTGCTTCCGAAGTTCGCAAAAGGTAAGCTTGACGAGATTAAAGGGATTGATAAGATAACCGATTATAAGCAGGGAAGAAAGATTCATATAGTGCCAAGAAGTGGGCACATGAAGTTTGTTGTCGACGGAGAGATAACTGAAACGGACGAGCTTACTATAGAAATCAAAGATAGATCGCTGCGTGTGCTCGTGCCTTACCTTCAGGTGTAGGTGTTTTGATAAACGCAAATAATCAAATGAGCGAAGTAATAAAAAGTTCGCTGAAAGATAAAATCGTGATTGGAGACTAGGAAATGAAAACTTGGGACAATCTCAAGAGAAGTTTTAAAATAGCGATTTTGACAGTGCTGTGCATATCTATGGTTTTCAGCACCGGTTTATTGTATGTGCTTTCATATGGAGCTACTAGTGAGCCAGAAATCAATGCGAAGAGTGCGGTTTTTGTATAGCGAGAATACGAAAACTGTGGTGTTTTCGAAGAATAAGGATGAACGTGTTGCACCTTTTAGCACCACGAAGCTGATGACAGCACTGCTGGTAGTTAAGCATATCAAGAATCTCGACCAAAAGGTAACGGTATCAAAAGAAGCTGCTGCTCTCGGTGGATCTTCAATGGAACTCAAAGAAGGTGAGGTCGTAACAGTTAGGCAGCTCCTCTACGGACTGATGATTCTGTCGGGAAACGATGCAGCCTACAGTCTTGCGGAAACAGTGTCGAATGGTAACGTAGATGAATTTGTACAGATGATGAACGATGAGGCGAAGGCGCTTGGCTGCAATGATACTCATTTTGTAAATCCTAATGGTATGAAAGAAGACGGACACTATACGACTGCTAGCGATTATATGAAAATTGCGAGGGCTGCACTTAAGAATAAGCAGGTATATAAGTTCGCTAGCACCAAGAAATATGAGATGGGAGCGACAAACCTAAGCGAAAGTCGCGTAATGAAGTCGCATACCGATCTAATAAATACTAAGGGGTCAGGGGTAGTCGCTGGAAAGACTGGCTTCTGGAATGGCGAGGCATCGATTGTACTCGCGTACGACAAGAAGGATTTGCAGCTCGTGCTAGTGCTGTTTGGCGACGATAAGGAGAACCGACCCAAGGATGCAAAAGCGATATTTGAATATGCGTACAAATACCTGAAGGTGAACAAGCCTGTTGTAAAGGGCAAGAAGATTACAAAGGTATTGGTTCGTGGTGGAAAAAACACAGTCGTTGATGCGTATGCCAGCGAGACAGCATATGCATATACTGAGAAGGGCGATCGTTCAAAGATAAGTGTAAAAATTAAGCGCGATTGGTCCGTAAAGGCTCCGCTCAAGAAGGGCGATAAGGTGGCTGTTGCAAAAGTGTATGTCGATGGCAAGTATGTATCCGATGCACCGCTAGTTGTGAAGAGAAATGTTAGCAAAGGGTGGATTACCTCCGAAGCATATATCTCTAATCTAGGGGCCATGGTATTAGGTCCAACACTAGTTGCTCTAATTGTGATTATTTGTCTAGTAAAAAGACGTAGAAAGAAGGCCGCAATGCCAATTGGAAAGCATGATAAAGTGTAATCGGCGTCTCGGCGTGTCGTTACGGCGCTTGCGACTACTTGCGTACACCATACTCCTATGCTATAATGACCTTCGCGGTTATCCGAACATATATTGGTAGTTTGACTCATAAGATAGCGCATTTGTGGAGAGGTACCCAAGAGGCTGAAGGGACTGGCTTCGAATACCAGCAGGCGGGTAACACCCGTGCGGGGGTTCAAATCCCCCTCTCTCCGCCATAAAAACAGACGGTGCATTTATGCACCGTCTGTTTTTATATTGAAACAAGGATTTGAATCCCCAGGGTTCTGTGGACCTAGCCTGCCGAAGCCGAACGTAGAGAAGCGAGGGATGGCAGGTCCCAGTCACAGACCGTCCGCGAGTGGCGAGCAAGCAGAAGTATAAAAGGCGAAGCCAGAGCGGAAACGGTCGGCTGTAAAATCCCCCTCTCTCCGCCATAAAAATAGACAGCACCACCGTGTGCTGTCTATTTTTATATGCGAGAAAGATTTGAATCCCCAGGGTTCTGTGGACCTAGCCTGCCGAAGCCGAACGTAGAGAGGCGAGGGATGGCAGGTCCCAGTCACAGACCGTCCGCGAGTGGCGAGCAAACAGAAGTATAAAAGGCGAAGCCAGAGCGGAAACGGTCGGCTGTAAAATCCCCCTCTCTCCGCCATAAAAACAGACGGTGCATTTATGCACCGTCTGTTTTTATGCTGAAATAAGGATTTGAATCCCCGGGGTTCTGTGGACCTAGCCTGCTGAAGCCGAACGGAGAGAGGCGAGGGATGGCAGATCTAGACTTTGCCGCATATTTTATTCTTGAAATAGTCCTTCTGACTATCAAACATCTTACAGGCTCTCTCATGAAGGCTAGTGTCTCCAAAGACATCGTCAATGGTGACCGATAGATGAATCAAGGCAAAATCAACACTTGCCTCGTTATACCCTATGGCATCGAGGTCTTTTTTTATCTCATCAAGCATCCAAATGTATAGAGCGTAGTCCTCACCGCTATTGATGCAGTTTCTTTCAAATCTCGCTCCTGCCTTTGTATGATTATCGAGCTTAGTTACCTCTCTAGCTGCCATGCGTCTCTTGTAATAGATTTTTGTCATCTATAGCCCAAACCACGAAGAACAGTATAGGAAGCCCAAAAATCGTAAATATAACAAGACCTTTTGCAAAGTAATCTGATATTATGTCCGCTGTACTACTACCATAATGAACCCACTCTGGAACTGTGCTATCCATAGATAATCTCCTATCTTAATAAGATAGTATAATTCTATTTTAAATCTTATGCTCATAATTTGCTGTATTTTAATTGTATTTATATCGCTCAAACTGTCTGTAATAACTTTAATTCCAACTGCTTATAATGTATTATATGGATATGTGAATAGAGCTTTGATGGAGGAGTACGCATGTATAGAGAAGAGATTACAGCTATTTCAACTGGAGCAGAAGCCAAGGCTAGACTTTTGAGAGAAAACCCTTGTGGATATATTCTTATGTCACTTCTCGGAGGAATTTATATAGGCATAGGTGTGCTTATTTCGTTCACGCTTGCCGGACAACTTCAGGGCGAGCCTTACGCTAAGCTAGTTATGGCGATATTCTTTAGCGTGGCCCTCAGCCTCATAATAATAGCAGGAGCTGAGCTTTTTACAGGTAACAATATGGTGCTTGCTGTTGGATATATGAAACGCAAGGTGACTATCGCAGATGTCCTAAAGGTCTTTGCAGTTTGCTGGCTTGGAAATCTAATCGGATCAGCATTGCTCGCATGGATATACAACATGACAGGGTTATATACAGATGCGACACAAGTGGCTATAGTAAGTGCCGCAGCTACAAATGAATCTACAACCTATCGCACTTCTTACGAGGGGTATACTGTGCAATTTCCTCGTTTGCCTAGCTGTATGGTGCAGCTTTAGGTGCAAGACAGATGCAGGAAAATTAATTATGGTGTTCTGGTGCATCGTTGCGTTCTTTGCTTCTGGATTTGAACACAGTGTAGCAAACATGACGATTCTGGCTCTCTCTTTGATCAACAACGGTGGAAATGAAGCCGTGACTATAGGTGGATACTGGTATAACCTAGGGCTTGTATCGCTTGGAAATATGCTAGGAGGTATCCTCTTCGTAGCTTTTCCATATATCGTGACAGCTAAGGAAAACTCGAAGTAGATTTAGATGAGGAAATAGATATTAGTGCAAATAAAGGAGGGATGGCAAAGCCATCCCTCTTGTCATATTCAAAAGTAGTTAATCATAAAATTGAGCTACTAGCTAACATCTAACAGAGCATATTCCCCGTGATCTGGTTTGTGCAGTTTGTAGTGGCTCGACCCTATGAGTTTTCCGGTTCTCTGCTCGTACATCTTCACCTCATATTCTTCTACGGTATATACAGCTCTGTAACCGATGTACTGTACCTTGTCTTTTTCACCATTTAACACGATTGGATCAGCTGCTTGATTATACATATCATTAGCAAATAGAGTCTTATATGGTATATTGCCTATAATCTCGTTGTTAAGCCTATCAACAGTGTGTCGGTCCGTAAAATCACTAGTTATGGATATATTCTCATTTACACGATAACCGAGTGTATCGCCGGTCACATATGCACGGAAGCTTACAGCTCTATCTGGTGTGATAGGGTTTCCGTCTGCTGAGTTCTCAATATTATTCGATACTCGTTTATACGAGCTATACTGTTTTGATTTCTTGATGAGTGTATTGCTGTAATAAATACCTCGGTACTGCTCAAGTCTAGCTTTAGATGCTGATGAACCCCCGAGTTTAGTACCGCCATAAACCGAAAGTAGAGGCAGGGCTAAGATACATATCATCACTAAAGTTAAAAGTTTTGATTTCTTCATGATGTCCACCTCCTGTTATAGGGTGACTCGCTGCTATGCGCAGTGGTTAACCGATGGTAACTTACTATTACCATATATAATTATTTATGTAAAGGGGGATATAAAAAAGAACAATTATATACAAAACTCAAGTTATTGCTGATGCTCGTCCTTGTATTTTTTTAATGCCTTTGAAAGCTGGTCCGGACATGATGTATCCTTAAATCCGCATCCTATGCCTTCTAGCCTTTCGATTACATCGTCGACAGGCATTCCCTTAACTAAGCTAGATATGCCTTGAGCGTTCCCCGCACATCCGCCTATAAATTCAACTGATTTGACTATGCCGTCTTCGACCTCGAGATTTAAGAGCTTTGCACAGACACCTTCTGGCTTGTATATCATGATTTGTTCCTTTCTCGTCTTAGTTTTAGTCTGCGTTTTACGATGAGCTGATATGCTGCAGCGGTAGCGACATCCTCTATTACTCTAAAATAATCCTGTTCTGGCTTCTTATGAGATATGCTATCAGCGTATGTCGAAGCGATTGCAGCCTCGAGTGTGCTGCAATATAGATCATAAGATTCAGATATCTTGTAACCGACACCATTGTCATCGTCTATTGCAGAAATTAGTTCAGCGATTTCCTGTACGTTAAATATAGATTTGAGTGTTACTATTACGAACAGCCGAGAAATTGCTTCCTTATCGTACCTGCGCTTCACAGGTGGCGGAATAACTCCAAGTTTAACATAATTATTTACCATAGTGCTAGTCAGCAAATAGCTGTCTCCGTACGTGTCTTGAAAATGTGGATTTATCAGCGATAGTACCTGTTCCATATACAAGGACATCTCTGGAAGCTCATCCCATCGTGGGAGACGTAGTATTGTGCTATCCTGCGGCAGTTTTCTTCTCTCCATATGTTCCTTCCAGTTACACTCCTAATAAGAATAGTAACACAGCTCCTCACGAGCTTCAAATATCTAAGAACTTGTATTTTTCAACTATTCGCACATATTTACTTGCATAAAAATCAAATTAAATATTGCCAAATTGTGCTAAATAGAGTATTATACAGCATATAACTAGATTATAATACTAAATAATATAGTTTTCAAAACTATTTTATAAATTTGTAAAACTTCTCCTTCGATGTATCGAGATATTGCGACTTTTAGGCAGGATGCTTGGTACATAGAAGGGGTTTAAGATGTTTTTATAAGCGGAGGTTGTTTTGGAGAACATTAGAGAACTACTAGAAGATGCTGTTAGTAAATATGGTGCTAACAAGGCGTTCACACTTAAGCAGGGGAATGGAGAGTATCGCGATATATCGTATAGCAGATACTATGAAGAGGTTAGATGTCTAGGAGAGGCGCTACTATGTAGAGGTTTCTCTAATACGAGAATCGTAATCATTGGCAAGAATAGCTATAACTGGTATCTTGCAAATATTACTACACTCGTTACTGGCAACATTACGGTTCCTCTTGACAAAGAGCTTAAGTATGAAGAGTTTGAGACTTCGCTAATCCGTAGTAAGGCTGAGGTTATATTCTATGATGAGAATGAAGCAGAGGCTGTTGCTAAGGCGATTAAGACCGGAAAGACTAATATCAAGGCCGCATTCCCGTTATTCAAAGCTGCTGATAAGACAGATATCTATGACCTTACAGTAGAGGGCAAGGAGCTAATCGAGGGCGGCTCTGACAAGTACGGCGCTGTTACGATTGATCCTGACACAATGTCGTTCATGATTTTTACATCAGGAACAACATCTCAGTCCAAGATTGTAATGCTCTCGCACCGCAATGTCGTTTCAAATGTTGTTAATACTATCGCATCTGAGCCAATCTATGATACTGATGTTAACATCTCGCTTCTACCGTACCACCACACATTTGGACTAACTTGCCAGATTATCATGTTTGCGGCAGGTGCTTCGACAGTATACTGCGACGGACTCAAGTACATTCAGCAGAACTTCAAGGAATACGGTGTATCCATATTTGTAGGAGTTCCGCTATTAATTGAGACGATGTACAGCCGTATCCTCAAGAAGGCAGAGAAGGAAGGTCTTGCTGGCAGACTTAAGACTATGGGTAAGGTTGTAAGAGTGCTTAATAAGGCCCATATCGATATCAGAAGAACTGTATTTAAGGGAGTTCTCGAGGCATTCGGTGGAAATCTAAGAATGGTAATCCTGGGTGCTGCTGCGGCTGACCCTGATTGTATAAAGGGTTGGAATGATTTCGGAGTTATATGCCTACAGGGATACGGACTTACTGAGACTTCTCCTGTGCTTTCGGCGGAGAGACTAAATACCGAAGACCTGGTTCCGTTGGAATTCCAATCGAGGGTGTTGGCATGGATATATACGAGCCAGATGAGAACGGTATCGGAGAGATTATCGCTCGCGGCGAGAACATCATGCTCGGATACTACGAGAATGAAGAGGCGACAAACGAATGCATTTACGATGGTTGGTTCCACACAGGAGACCTCGGATACAGAGATAAGGACGGATACTACTTTATCACTGGTCGTAAGAAGAACGTAATCGTGCTGATGAATGGTAAAAAAACGTTTTTTTCCTGAAGAGATAGAGCAGGAGCTAAATGTCCCTACCTTACAAGGAAGAGGCGATTATTGTAGGTATTCCAAATGCAGGAGATGAGCGTGACCTCGTAGTTACTCTCAAGCTTGTGTACAATCCTGAAGAATTTGAAGGAAAGACACCTGATGAGATCAATGCTCTAGTAAAAGCGGATGTTGAGAAGATCAATGACAAGCTTCCGCCTTACAAGAGAATCAAGAGAGTCTATACGACTGATGAGCCGATGGAGAAGACAAGTACTCAGAAGGTAAAGAGATTCGTTGAGACTCAGAAGATTATCGATGAGGAGAAGGCTGAAAAGCTACGTAGGGAAGAGGCTAAGTCTGAAGAGGCATAAATAAAAAGAAGGGGGCTCAATCATAGGAATGCAAAAGATTTAATAATAGCAGCGGGGATATTTGTTGCTATTGTAGGAGTAGCTTTTTTGCTCCCGAGGCGCTCCCAGAAGTATTAGCATTGATTTAGTTAATGTTAATACTAATGCGGAGGTGGTTATGAATATAAAAAAGAGAGTTGATAACAACATACCATTCAGTCTTCATGATAGTAGAATCATCGAAATCAGCGTAGAAGCAGAGCGTCTTACTCTGACGCTTGACAAAGTGTATGAGTATAATGGTGATAATGAGAGAAGTTATCCTGCTACTATGCTGTTTGAGGGCATTGATTACGAAGAATGCGATGTCATAGTTTTTGATTCTGAGCTTGGATATGGATCATTTACCGGAACAAGATACAGAATGAGAGAATTTGTAGATAAATTCCCAAATGGGATTTTTGAGATTATAACGGAGACATACAGCGGGTATGATACGATTTTTCGAGGATACATATATAAGAATGGTTGTGTCTATGGTTCTGGAATAATAAGTATATGGACAATGGGAGATGTCATATTGAGTACGAATTATGCAAGCAATAAGAAAGACGACAGAATTTAAAAAGATTTCGTATTGACAGTAAAAAAATATGGAGATGTGATAATATTCATATGAATTCCTTTCTCTGATGTTTTCCCAAAAGACATATTATGAGAAAGCAAAAAGCGAGGCAAGAATAAAAATTGCCTCGCTTTTTCAAATACCAAAAATCTGACCCTAAAATTCGTCCCTAAAATATCTAGACCCTAAAAAAATTTTTATTACCCGTCTTTTTGAATTCTTGTATCGCTAAAGCTTTAAAGCTCTGTTCTAGGCATTGATCAGCAGCTCTGCAATCTGTACTGCATTGGTTGCCGCTCCCTTACGAACCTGGTCGCCAGCACACCATAGGTTGATACCGTTTTCGCATACGAGATCACGTCTGATGCGGCCTACAAATACGATGTCCTGATTGCTGGTATCGATTGGCATTGGGTAGCTTAGTGACTCAGTATCATCTACAAGCTTGCAGCCCTTTGCCTCTGCAATAGCTTTTCTTACGTCCTCTAGCTCTAGTCTATCCTCTGTGATGACATTAGCTGAGATCGAATGAGAACGTTCAACCGGAACTCTCACGCATGTGCAAGAAACCTTTAGCTCAGGAAGGTGAAGAATCTTTCGCCCTTCGTTCTGTAGCTTCATCTCCTCGGAAGTGTAGAGATTCTCACCGAATCCACCGATCTGAGGTATTAGGGTAAAAGCAATCTGGTGCTGGAATACCTTTGGCTCCACTGAATCACCTTCACCAGCAAGGATCTGCTTAGTCTGCTCGTATAGCTCAACTGGGCCGCCGGCACCAGCTCCGCTTACTGCTTGATATGTTGAAGCATAGATTCCCGTAATAGGGGAGAGTTTGTTGATTGCGTTAATAGCAACGAGCGTGATGATAGTTGAGCAGTTAGGGTTGGCGATGATGCCGTTATTCTTAAGTGCATCCTCAGGGTTAATCTCAGGAATTACTAGCGGCACGCCTTCGTCGAGTCTATATGCGCTCGAGTTATCGATATAAGTAGCTCCAGCTGCTTTGATTGCTGGTGTGAACTTAATTGAGATATCGTTTTCAGCTGCACCCAGCACGAAGTCTAAACCTTCAAATGCATCTTCGGTTGCCTCCTGAATTACGACAGTTCCGTATTTCTCAGTTACGACCTCTTTACCAGCACTTCTCTTGCTTGCTAGAAGTCTGAGCTCTGATAGAGGGAAGTCCTTCTCCTGCAGAATCTTGAGCATTTCCTGTCCAACGGCGCCAGATGCACCGAGTATTCCTAGTCTGTATTCTTTTCATATTTTATTTATTGGAATCTGTAAGATCCCAAACCCCTTTCTTGTTACTTTGCAAAGCTCTCGTAGAGTACGCGAATTGCTTTCTCAAAATCGTCGTTAAATACGCCGATCATGATATTGATTTCATCTGCACATTGCTCGATGATACGAATGTTGATTTTATTTACTCCGAGCGCACCGAACAGCTTACCTGAGATACCAGTCTTGTATGCCATCTGTCTACCGACAATTGCAATCATGCTGATTCCTTGGTCAATTTCCGCATCTACACCGCATTCCTTCTTGATGGCAGACAGCACATCGTACTTGCATTGCTCGAGCTTGGATGATGGTGTGATGATAGAAAAGCTATCAACGCCGCTAGGAATCTGAGAAATAGGCACATCGTATTGCTCGCAGATATCTAGTACCTTGCGCAGTGTTTGTAGGTTTTCACCGATATTTCCCTTAGCAATTTTAATCAGTGAGAAATCACGCTTACCAGTAATTCCAGTGATGAAGCGGTTACTCTCCTCAGGACTTTCTTCTCCGAAGCTCTCGCGGATGATCGTACCAGGATTTTCAGGTTCGTTAGTATTTCTGATATTAAGCGGAATATCCTTGGCGCGAACAGGGAAGACTGTATCCTCATGGAGAACGGCTGCTCCCATGTATGAGAGTTCTCTGAGCTCAGCGTAAGTCACGTGGGCTATGCTCTTTGGATTTTCAACTATGCGCGGATCTACCATCAGGATACCGCTGACATCTGTCCAGTTCTCGTATACAGCCGCATCGAGAGAAGCTGCTGCTATTGCACCTGATACATCTGAGCCACCGCGGGAAAATACCTTAATATCTCCGTTCGGTAGACTTCCATAGAAGCCTGGAATTACAATCTTGCTATAGACCTCGAAAATCTCCTTGAAATTCTGCTCGGTCTTCTCCATATCCACGTCGCCATTATACTTAAAGCTTATGAGGTCTGCAGAATCCACGAACTGGTAGCCTAGATATTCAGCCATGAGTTTAGCATTTAAGAACTCACCCCTTGAAGCGAGGTAGTCCATGGAAATATTCTTGTTGAGCTTGTTTCTGATAATCTCAAACTCATAATCTAAATCTAGCGATAACCCGCACTCAGAGCGGATATCCATGTATCGCTGCTCAATCATCTCAAAGATGCTGTCGTACGATACATCATACTTGATATGAGCCTTCACTAGGTAGAGAAGATCTGTAACCTTATTATCATCGGATGAGCGACGGCCTGGTGCCGATACAACGACCACCCTGCGATCAGGGTCCTGCTCAATAATGTTCTTTACTTTGGCAAACTGAACACCATCACTTAGTGATGAGCCGCCAAACTTTGCAACTTTAATCATTCGTTTATACTTACTCCCTTATTCCTGCCATGAAGAAGTGCTCGTCGCTGCTTTCGGCAGCCAGCTTGTGTGCCTCGGTAACGCTCATAGCTTCTGTAATCTTGCATGAACCATTTTCTCTTACATAATATCTATGAGATTCAAGGCTATTGTCGATAGAGATATCGCTTACCTTGTTCTTTGTAGAAAAACTCCAACCGCTCTCTACATCGAGAACATCCTGAATTACCGATGTTCCGGTAGGGTATTTGCCAGCTCCCTGACCGTAGAAGCTTAATGTGCCTATGTTGCTGCCTGTCAAACTGATTAAGTTATTGTTAGCAGGCACTGCGGATTCTAGTGCACCTCTACCAACTAATGTAGGCTCAACATATGCGTAAGCGCCAGACCCAGTCTGACCAGCGTTCATTAGCAGCTTGCATGTATATCCATGGTCGTTAAAGTACTTGATATCGCTAGCTGTGATGTTCTGTATTCCGAATACAGGAACATCCTCCTCTCTGATACTTGCCCCAAAGGCGAGGTTTGCTGAAATTACACACTTGCGCTGTGTATCAAAACCTCCGATATCAGCAGTTGGATCTTTCTCGGCATATCCGAGCTCTTGAGCCTTTGCCAAAATCTCAGCAAAATCAACAGGCTCGTTGTGCATGGTGTCGAGAATGTAGTTGCAAGTACCGTTAACAATTCCGCTTATAGACAGTATCTCGTCGCTTCTCGACTGACGCTTCAAATTGAATAGCCATGGGATGCCGCCGCCAGCAGAAGCTGTGTAACGGAATTCTACACCGTGTTCACTAGCTAGAGCGTGTAGCTCATCCCAGTATGCTGCAACAAGATTCTTGTTAGGTGTTACCACGTGCTTGCCGCTTTTAAGTGCCGCTGATACGTATTCGTAAGCTGGATGTAGGCCTCCGATGCACTCTGCAACCAGTTCAATCTCTTTATCCTGCAAAATATCATCATAATCAGTAGTAACCACATCGCCGAGCTCTGCTATAGGTCTCTTGTATAGTACACGCTTTACTTCTATATTATCAGCAGTCTGTGCGACCTCGTATGCGCCGCTACCAACTACTCCGTATCCGAGAATTGCAATCTTCATATTATATACTCTTTAATCCTCTCTATGTCCTCGTTATGGTATCGTGTGTCCTTGTATGAAAAACACTTGTATTCCTACGAGGAATAATGTATCATAAAAACACAAAATACGCAACAGAAAAGAGAGATAAAATGTTGAATTATATAAGTACAAGAGATGTTACTCACAAGGTTTCTTCGTCGCAGGCAGTGCTCGACGGACTTGCTGCAGGTGGAGGACTTTACGTACCTGAAGATTTGGCTGCACTCAAGCTAGACTATAAAGAAGTAATTGCCGAGGACTATCGTGGGATGGCAAAAAAGGTATTTGGAAAGTTCTTCCCTGACTACGGCGAAGAGCTTATATGCGATATCGTTGAGAGAAGCTATAGGGATAAGTTTACAGCAGAGGAAATCACTCCGCTGGTAAGCGTTGATGGCAGATACATACTAGAGCTGTTCTGTGGTCCGACTTGTGCGTTCAAGGATGTTGCACTCTCTGCACTTCCTAATCTAATGTCAGAGGCAGCGAAGCTCAATGATTTTCAAGATGAAATTTTAATTTTGACAGCTACAAGTGGAGATACTGGTAGTGCGGCGCTTCACGGTTTCTCGGATGTCCCTGGTATCAGAATAGCAGTATTCTATCCTGATAAAGGTATCTCAGAGACTCAGCGACTACAAATGGTTACTCAGTCTGGTGCCAATACGAAGGCATTTGGTGTGAGAGGCAACTTTGATGATGCCCAGTCTGGTGTTAAGAGATTATTTCAGGAGATTCCTAGACCTTGTGAGGGAGTTTCGCTATCTAGTGCTAATTCCATCAATATAGGAAGGCTCGTTCCACAGGTAGTTTATTATTTTGCTGCTTATAAGAGCCTCGTCGATGAGGGAGAAATCAAACTAGGAGATGCTGTTGACTACACAGTTCCAACAGGAAACTTCGGTGATATTATGGCAGGCTACCTCGCCAAGCAGATGGGACTACCAGTTGGAAGGCTAATCTGTGCTTCCAACAAGAACGATGTTCTGACAGAGTTCCTAGAGACGGGACACTATGATAAGAAGAGAGAGTTTTATAAGACATCCTCACCGTCGATGGATATATTAGTATCGAGCAATCTTGAGAGACTGCTGTTCTTCGTATGCGGTGCAGAGAAGACTAAGGAGTACATGAAGTCGCTTGCTGAGACGGGTGAGTACCAGATTAGCGAGGAGGAGCTAGCTAAGATTAAAAATGATTTTGTCGGATATGCATGCTCAGATGAGGAAGGATCAGCAGCTATCGGTAGACTATTTGAGGAGACTAGCTATGTTATGGATACCCATACGGCAATCGCTTGGGCTGCATCAGATAGAGATTTAAAAGAAGGATCATCAGCAAAAAATGTAGTTCTATCAACCGCTTCCCCTTATAAGTTCACTGGTGCCGTGCTTGCGGCGCTTGGAGAAAAAGCTTCTGGTGATGACAGAGCGGACATGGAGAGGCTGGCTGAACTTACGGGAACAGAGATTCCTAGTCCTCTTCGTGCAATATTTGAGAGAGAAGTTAAGCATAAGGACATAATCAATGTTGATGAGATGAAGGTTAGAGTTGTGCAGTATGCTGGTGAGAGTAAGGAGTAGAAGGTGAATAGCAGATACCTTATAGTAGATAAAAAAATCCTTCCTGAATACTTTGAAAAGTCGTTGAGGCCAGCAGGTTACTTGCTGAATGTGAGGTTCCTGACATCAGCGAGGCAGTGCGCACAGTGGGAATTTCACGTAGCACGTACTACAAGTACAAAGATTATGTGATGGAGCTAAGTGCCAAGAAGACGAGCAAGAGGGCGATTATTTCTATGCAGCTTCGCCATGAGGCAGGTGTGTTAGAGAAACTGATTCGTGTGATTGCGAGTCATTCTTATAGCATCTGGACTATCAATCAAAGCCCACCTGTGAACAACATTGCGACCGTTATGATCGCACTTAACATGGATGATGCAACATGCGGTCTTGAGCAACTCATCCTCGATATGAGGGAGACGGAAGGTATAAAAAAAGCTAATCTTATAGGCGTAGAATAGAATTTTTCAATAGCAATCCCGTATACAATGCTGTTTGTTTGACACAATATTACAAATAATATAGTATTTAGGTTAGCTAACAGGAGTGTTTCATTAGCGAGGCGCTCCTTTTTATTTAAGGGGTAGTGGAGGAAAGATGGATTTTAAGCAAATTGAAGCTTTTGTAAATGTTGTTAGGTTTAAGAGCTTTAGTCGTGCGGCGGATGCGACATTCTTTACCCAGCCGACTATCAGTACGCATATCAGCTCGCTAGAGAAGGAGCTCAACACTAAACTTCTCGATAGAAAGGGCAGAACTGTTGAGATGACGCCTCACGGTCAGAAGTTCTATCAGTATGCCGTAGAGATGGTTAATGCTAGAGCTCAGGCTATTGAAGCGCTTGATAATGGGGATGATAATTTAGATGGCGTTTTGGAGCTACAGACTTCGACAGTGCCAGGAATTGCTTTCTTGCCTGAGATAATCCGTAAGTTCACAGATGCTCATCCGTTCACGCAGTTCTACATCGAGATGAACGACAGTAAAGCGACAGTTGAAAGTCTTCTCGAGAGACGTGGTGAAATCGGATTCGTCGGCGAGTATGTTGCCGAGCCAGGTATTGAGGTGCATGAGATTTTTCATGACCGTTCAGTATTGCTAGTGCCAGGAACATATGAAACTGACAAGGATTCTATCACCCTCGAAGAGATGTCTAAGCTCCCGCTTATATGGAGGGAGAATGGATCAGCTACTCGTAAGTCGTTTGAAGATACAGTTGCATCTAAGGGCTACGATAAGAATAACTTCAGAGTTATTTCCAGAACTAATGATCTTAACCTGATTATGCGTCTTGTTGCAAATAATGTTGGAGCAGCGATACTTTCCGAGAAGACAGTTAACAAGGTCGTAAGATCGGAGGAGTTCAAAAGTGCTTAAGATTGAAGGCTTTGACAAGCTACGCAGCTTCTACATGATTACGCTCAAGAATGTATTCCTCTCACCAGTTGCAGAGGCGTTCAGGAAGTTCGTTCTTGAGAATGCAGAGCAGCACAAGTAATATAATCATTGATGTTAGATAATCCATTTTATTATAAGCATAATAAAGGCAGGAAGACGATACTATTGCTTCCTGCCTTTTTTATAATTTTCGTCTTGCTTTAGACTTGATTTGTTTATGCGAGACGAGTTACTTGTTTAGAATCTCGATGTAGTGCGATGTGCGCTTCTTGAATCTTCCGATAACTGCGTTTTCACATCCCTTCTCACCAAGCTGGTACTGAAGTCTCTCTAGCTCCGGTTCCTTAACTGCGAGTAGAAGTCCGCCAGAAGTCTGTGGGTCGTAAAGCATATCTATCTGTGCCTGCTTTAGACCTACACTGTAGTCGATTACATCCTTTTCAAGGTATGACATGTTGTTATGAGCACCGCCTGGAAGAATTCCCTGTGATGCGAACTCAAGTACATGATCCATCAGAGGAACTCTCTCTGTGAAAATCTCAAGTGTCACATCGCCTGACTTAGCCATCTCGGCACCGTGACCGATTAATCCGAATCCGGTGATGTCTGTACAGCCGTTAACCTTTACACCTGCAGTCGCTTCGAAAGCATACCTGTTAAGCTCTGCCATAGTCTCAGCTAGAGCTTTGCTTTCTGCTTCAGTTATCATGCTTACCTTGTCAGCGCTTGTGAGTACTCCAGAGCCAATCTTCTTGGTGATTACGAGGTAATCTCCCTCTGAAGCACTGTTGCTCAAGATATCGTCAGGGTGTGCAAATCCTGTTACGCTTAGTCCGTATTTAGGCTCTTTGTCGTTTATACTGTGACCACCTGTAGTCATAGCCCCAGCCTCATTAACCTTATCGTTTCCTCCTTCGAGAATAGCCTCAACGGCAGCTAGTGGTAGTTTCTCAGGGAAGGTGAGCAGATTCATAGCAAGCTTAGGTGTTCCGCCCATTGCGTAGATGTCGCTTAGCGAGTTTGCTGCAGCAATCTGACCGAACATATATGGGTCATCTACGATTGGAGGGAAGAAGTCTATGCTATTGATGATAGCTAGATCATCGCTTGCCTTATATACACAAGCGTCGTCACTGCTGTCAAAACCAACCAAAACTCTTTCATCACGAATTTTAGGTAGTTTAGATAGTATGTCGCTTAGGACTCCCGGTCCTACTTTAGCACCTCAACCCCCAGCAGCAGTCATTTCAGTTAGTCTAACATCCTCCAGTGCCATAGGTATGGCACAGCAGGATTTCTTTTCATTCTCTCCCATTATCCTTTTCCTCTTTCTGTTATTGAATTTAATTAAACGATGATTTGCAATTATTCATGATCAAATTGTAAAAAAATATTTATAGGCTGCTCGCCGTAGCAAGCGCCTCAATAGCTTTCAGTGCAATGTCGATTTCGTCCTCGGTGTTGAAAGGACCAATTGAGAATCTAACAGTACCCTCTGGGAAAGTACGTAGAGACTCGTGTGCAAGAGGTGCGCAGTGAAGCCCAACTCTCGTATTTATTCCATAAGTGTGTTCAAGATTGAATGCGCAGATGCCGTTATCTTCATCAGTAAAAATCTACAGAAATTACACTAACTCTTCCTTCTGCTCTAGGTAATCCTGCGAGGCGCACACCTTTTTATATTTGCAATCCCGTCTAGCATCCTTGCAGTCAGCTTCTCCTCGTGTACACGAACTTCGTCAAAATGTTTCTGCAGCCATTTAAGTGCTGCGTGAAGTCCAAAGATCCCTGGCAAATTGAGAGTGCCGCTCTCGAATCTGTCTGGAAGCTCAGAAGGCATCTCTGCCATATCTGAGTGACTACCAGTTCCGCCAGAAATTATGGGGATGATGTCGTCCTTAATCTCTGGATTAATGAGCATTACTCCTATTCCCTGCGGTCCGAGAAGTGATTTATGACCTGGAACGGTAAGGCCGTCGATATGGCACTTCTGCATATCTATAGGTGTATTTCCTGCAGTTTGAGCTGCATCTACAATGAAGAGAACACCTTCCTCATGACACTTCTTGCCTATCTCCTCGATAGGAAGTACAGTTCCGCTTACGTTCGAAGCGTGGAGCATTACTACCGCCTTGATGTCTGGAGTAATCATCTCAAGTGCCTTGTCTAGCTCAAGCTGACCGAAGTCATTGCAAGGCATGCATTCATACTGAATTACACCGTCCTCCTGAAGCTGATGCAGCGGCCTGTATACAGCATTGTGTTCCATATGGCTAGTGAGGAACTTATCTCCCTTTCTAGCTAGACCTTTAATCAAGAAATTAAGTGCATATGTATTTCCTGGTGTAAATATCGCATTACGTGCACCGTAGCCGTTCATCATCGAGTCAATCAACTCTCGCGTCTCGAGGACTACCTCAGCAGCTGAATAAGCCTTTTCGTAACCACCGCGGTTGATGTTAGTACCAACATTGGTCATGAATTCATAGACTGCATCTGCAACTTCCTTTGGTTTTAGGGTAGGAAGTAGCACCATTATCCAGATAAATCATAAAAAGTCTCCTAATTGAGTAAACAGCTTTATTATAAAAATTTAGTGTTGGTTTTGATTATATCATAAAAAAATGTTAAATAGATTACCTGAGATACGCAAACTAGTTCTACGCAATTTAAAAACAGAATAACGTATAATTTTATATAGTACATAAGTAATAACTCTTTATTGAAGGGCTGCTATTTTGATGATATAATAACAAGGTATGTAACTTGGGGGTGGATAGGTGCTGGTGTGCCTTACGGTCTTCAAAACCGATATGAGGAGCTGATACCTTCTCGGGTGGGTTCGATTCCCACGCACTCCCGCCATTTAAGTTTGCATGGGAGTAAATAATATGAAAAAGAAATGAAGTTTTTACGACAGATTCCGAAGATAGATGAGGGTGCTCAAGGAGCACCTCTTTTCTAATGCCTTCGAGAAGAGTGGAAGAGATGTAGTTACGTCGATGGCGAGAAAGGTTATCGATGAAGTGCGTGCGGAAATCCTAGAGCTTAGTGATGAAGCAATCGAAGCTTACGATGCAGCAAAACTAAGTGTTGCAGGTATTGCTGATGAGATTATGGATAGGCTCGAAGAGGATGAAGTTAACCACCTGCATGGAATCATCAATGCGACTGGAACTATCCTACACACGAACCTCGGAAGGGCACCTCTATGTGAAGATGCTGTGCGCAATGTAGAGATGGTATCGCGAGGATACTCGAATCTCGAGTACGATGTTAAGCTTGGAAAACGTGGTTCAAGACATGATATTTTTACAGGACCTCATGGTTGAGCTAACAGGAGCTGAAGATGTTATGATCGTTAACAACAACGCTTCGGCAACTATGCTTGTTTTATCAGCGATGGCAGAGGGTCACGAAGTCGTGGTTTCCCGCGGTGAACTAGTTGAAATCGGCGGTGCGTTTAGAATCCCTGATATCATGGAGCAGAGTGGAGCGACACTGCATGAAGTTGGAACTACCAATAAGACAAAGCCTAGCGACTATGAGAAAGCGATTAATGAAAATACTGGGGCTCTCATGAAGGTGCACACCAGCAACTACAAGATTATGGGATTCACCGAAGAGGCTGAACTCGATGAGCTAGTAGAAATCGGTAAGGCACATGACCTGCCAGTCATATTCGATATGGGAAATGGCCTCATGGTTAACCTATCTGAGTATGGCCTTGATGAACCTAACGTTCCTGCTTCGCTAGGTACGGGTATAGACGTTATCCTGTTCAGCGGAGATAAGCTGCTCGGTGGTCCGCAGGCTGGAATAATTGCTGGAAAGCGCAAGTATATTGAGAAGATGAAGAAGCATCCGCTAGCTCGTGCACTGAGAGTGGACAAGATGACTTTTGCAGCTATGGAAGAGACTCTCAAAAAATACAGGGACACCACTGTTGCGATGCGCGATATTCCAGTGCTCCGCATGATTACTACTCCTAGAGAGGTTCTTCTTGAAAGAGCAGAGAAGTTGGCATGCAAGATTAGTGCGGCAAATGATAAGCTCAACGTTAAGATTGTCGATGCGGACGACCAGATTGGTGGTGGGTCGGCACCGATGGTATTTCTGCCTGGTGTTGCAGTTGCGGTGACTTCTGATAAATCTACTACAAAGGGTCTCGAAAGGGCACTGAGAAAGCATGAGGTTCCTGTAATCGCTAGAATTCACGAAGATGAGCTTCTGTTCTCTGTTAGAACGCTGATTGACCGTGAACTCGATGATGTTGCAGCGGCGCTAGGGGAAGTGGAATAAATGAAGAATGTAATTATTGGTACGGCCGGTCATGTTGATCACGGCAAGACACAATTGATTAAAGCTCTATCTGGAATCGATACAGATAGGCTATCTGAAGAGAAGAAGCGTGGAATAACGATTGAGCTTGGATTTGCTCATATCGATAATGATGCTGGATATAATATCGGAGTAATCGACGTACCGGGCCATGAGAAATTTATCAAGAATATGCTTGCTGGAATCAGTGGCGTGGATTTTGTGCTCTTCGTGGTTGCAGCGGATGAAGGTATTATGCCGCAGACTAAGGAACATTTTGAAATCCTGCAAGCACTCGGTATAGATGATGGAATCATAGCAATTACAAAGAAAGACATGGTTGATGAGGAGTGGCTTGAAATGCTGCTCGAGGATGTTAAGGAGTATTTTTGAAGGTTCATTCCTCGAAGGCAAACCGATGATAGCTGTTTCTTCCAAGACTGGCGAGAATATCGATATTCTCAAAGAAGAAATTTTAAAGAAATGTGGCCGAGAGTCGAAGAGGCGCGAGGAGCCTGAGCTGTTCAGACTTCCAATAGATAGAGTTTTCTCTATGCAGGGATTTGGAACTGTAGTTACGGGAACTCTTGTGGATGGAGTGCTCAGACTCAACGATGAGATGGCTGTATATCCGGATGATATACCTGCGAAGGTGAGAGGTATCCAGACTTATGGAAACGATACTGACGAAGCGGTTGCGGGGCAGCGAACTGCTGTGAATCTATCTGGTATCAAGAAGGAAAAATGCTCCTAGAGGATCCGTTCTGGCAGCTCCTGGTGCAGTAACTGTGACCAATATGCTCGATGTAGAGCTGAGAGTGTTTAAGAGTAGTGACAGGCAGATTCTAAATAACAGCAGGATCCACCTATACACTGGTAGCAAGGAGGTTCTGGCAAAAGTAATAATCTTGGACCGAGAATATATGGCGAGTGGTGATACGGCCTACGTACAGTTAAGGCTCGAAGAGCCTATCGCAATCAGAAGGGGCGACAAATTTATCGTCAGATTCTACTCACCGGTAATTACGATTGGTGGCGGCGTAATCTTGGATGCAAATCCAGAGAAGCATAAGAGAAATCGTGATGATGTTATGGCTGACTTTGATATTCTAGCAAGTGGAGATGTCGATGCAATTGTTCACCTCAAGGCGGGAAAGTGGAAGTATTATAAGCAGCAGGAGCTCGGACAGGAGCTGGGGTTAACTGCGGATGAGATAAAGTGTTCTATAGAGCGGCTTTCAGATCAAGGCAAAGTGATCACTCTTGCCGATGGCTCTATAGTGAGTGAGGATAAATTAAGTTTGCTTGGAGATACGCTTTCCCAAATCATCAACGAATATCACAGCCAGAATCCTATGGTAGATGGTATACCAAAGAGAGAGCTGCTTAGCAGATTAAAGGAATACAGACACATTGAAGATGACAAGCTAGGACAGGCGATAATTTCTAACTTCTTAGATACAGGTATGCTGGAGGATAAGGAAAAGACGATATCGCTTGCTGGCTTCAAGGTTGAGTTCTCGGATGAACAGCTTGCACTCATGGATAAGATAAATCAGATGTACAGTGAAGCTGGAGTTGAGACAATCAAGAATGAAGAGATATATGAGTTCGTAGGCGACAAGAATGTTGCCAGTGCGCTTCAGGCTGAGTTAGTATCTCAGGGAAAAATATTCAAGCTTGATGCTAGTTACTTTATCGATACCAAGGCATGGGGCGAAGCGGTTGCTGCTGTACGAGAACTTGGGTCAGAAAAAGCCCGATGGATTCACATTGGCGGAATATCGTGATAAGCTTGAAATTTCAAGGAAGTTTGCCTCTGTTTTATTATCCGCACTTGACAAGTACGGTATTACAGTGTTTAATGGAGAGTGCCGAAAGGCGATAAAAATAGTCATGAAAGGGAGAACTATAATGAAGAAAAAGACACTACTTATTGTAAGCATGCTTGTAATGGTTATGTTTTGCGCTAACAGCTTGCGGCGGCAAGAAACCGTCTGCTGTTGTTGAGGATAACCTAAAAGCAGATTAAGACTGAGAAGGCTAACACAAATGTTTCTAAGCTATTCAACGACAAAAACTCTAGAGCAGAAGTACGGAAAAGAGTACGACAAGTTCATCAAGAAGGTACAGGAGTTCGATTACGAAGTTAAGGAAGAGAAGGTTGATGGCAAGAAGGCAACTGTAAAGGTTGAGATCAAGACATACGACTTCGGTGCTGCTTATAAGAGAGCTTTCGACACTGTAGTAGGTGATGCTAAGAGCGGAAAGATTACAGCATCAACAGACATTAAAGACTACGTTTACCAGGTAATGTTTAAGGAGCTAAATGCTGAAAAGGATAAGTCATACAAGAAGACAGTTACAATCAACTGCACAAAGAATGACAAGGGCGAGTGGACAACAGATATCAACAACAACGTTGACTTCCTAGACGCTATGATGGGCGGAATGTTCACAGCAATTAAGAGTGTATCTGCTCAGCAGTAATCTTAATATCAAGTTGAACCATTAGTTCAATCGACTAATAAAAAACCGCGGTGCATGCACCGCGGTTTTTTTAAATATGTTTTATTTCATCAATTTGCAGATTCGTTCTCCGAACGCAAGAGGATCTTCGACTGGCATGCCCTCAAGTACAAGAGCCTGGTCGTATAGCAGGTGTGCATAATCGCTAACCTTGTCATCGTCTCCGGTATCGACAGCCTGCTTGATAGCTTCAAAGAATGGAAGGTCTCCGTTTAGCTCAAGCACTTTATCAGCTTCAACTCCTGATAAATCCTTGTTGCCGGACATAGCAGCCTGTGCTTTTAAGATTTTTTTCCATCTCTATAGACACACCATCTGCAGTTGCAAAGCAGACAGGATGATTCTTGAGTCTCGTCGAAAGAATCACGGATGACACCTTGTCTCCGAGAGCATTTTTGATAGCCGTTAGTGTATCTTTTGCTGCTTCATTTTTATCTTCCTGTGCTTTTATTTCCGCATCTGTTTTCTCAAATCCGAGATCCTTATCTGAAATGTTCTTAAACTCCTTGCCCTCATATTCTCTCATTGCCATGAAAGCAAATTCATCGATATTGTCTGTACAGTAAAGAACCTCATATCCTTTATCTTTGAATAGATCCATCTGAGGCATCATCTGGATTTTGCCTTTTGATTCTCCCGCTGCGTAGTATATGTATTTCTGGTCAGCTTCCATGCGCGATACGTAGTCACTCAGCGTAGTCATACTCTCTGTTGTACCACTGTAATATAGGAGTAAATCTATAAGTTTATCCTTGTCAGCGCCGAAGTTATCATATACTCCGTACTTGAGCTGGATTCCGAAGTTCTCAAAGAACTGCTCGTACTTTTCGCGTTCCTTGTCACGCATTTCTCCAAACGCCTGTAAAAAAGCTTTTTTTCGAGTCTCTGTGCTATTGCACGAAGCTGCCTATCTTGCTGTAGCATCTCTCTAGAGATGTTGAGAGATAGGTCTGGTGAGTCCACAAGTCCGCTGATAAATCCAAAGTAACTTGGTAGTAAATCCTCGCACTTATCCATGATTAGAACGCCGCTAGAGTATAGTTGTAGACCTGGCTTAAAATCCTTGTTGTAGTAATTAAAAGGAATTTCGCTAGGTACAAACAGAAGTGCGTCATATGAGATAACACCCTCGACGTTAGTATGAACTACTTTTAGCGGATCACTCCAAGACATGTAAGTCTTTTTGAAGAAATCGTTATACTGCTCGTCAGTGATTTCGCTCTTCTTGGTCTTCCATAGAGGAACCATGCTGTTGAGCTTTTCATCCTCATTAAAAGTCTCGTACTCAGGCTTGTAGTCCTCGGCACTCATCTCTTCTTCGGATGCAGGTTTCTGACGCTGCTTCGTAACATTCATCACGATAGGGTAGCGAATATAGTCTGAATACTGCTTAACGATGCTTCTGATTCTGTATTCTTCGAGGAACTCAGAGTAATTGTCGTCCTCTGTGTCGTCTCTTAAATAAATGATAATGTCGGTTCCGACATCAGCACGTTCTGCTTCAGCTATCGTGAAGCCTTCAGCACCTTCGCTCTCCCAGATATATGCCTGAGTAGAACCGTAAGCCTTGGAAATCACCTGAATCTTCTTCGCAACCATAAATGCACTGTAGAAGCCAACTCCGAACTGGCCGATTATATCCACATCCTGCAAAAGCTTCTGAATTATCTGACTTGAATTTGAGTGAGCCGCTATTGGCGATAATTCCGAGGTTGTTCTCGAGCTCCTCTTTATTCATACCGATTCCGTCATCTGAGATAGTTAGGGTTCTAGCTGCTTTGTCTGCTGCAATTCTGATTTCAAAATCATCTCTGGACTTTCCTGTGCAGCCATCTTCGGCTTCTCTATAGTAACGCTTATCAATGGCATCACTCGCATTGCTGATAATCTCTCTCATGAATATTTCGCGATTAGTATAGATAGAGTTGATCATCATATCGAGCAGTCGCTGTGATTCTGCTTTAAACTGCATTTTCTCCATATCATAAACCTTCTTTCATAATAATATCTAACGATTAGCACTCTCGTGCACCGTCTGCTAATAATATACTACTAGTGAGATAATATTTCAAGAAGGAAACGATAAACCGTTAATAAAATTACGTTGGCAAATTAGATTGCGCAAAATTAAAAATCACAGAATATTCATAATTTGCACCTTTCTTAGAGTATAATGGACTCATGATAATGAAGGTGAATGAATACATTCAGCGTGGATACATACATAAGGATTCTAATACACGGAGGTGCTAGAAATGGGCAATAAATATGATGTTGTAATTATTGGTGGAGGTCCGGCTGGACTAACAGCGGGAATATACGCAGCTAGAGCTGGGAAGTCAACGGCTATTATCGAGCGTGGTCTTATCGGTGGACAGATTACCTTTACCGATTCTATTGATAACTTTCCTGCAGCACCAGGAATGAACGGTGCTGAGTATGCGATGAAGATTCAGGCACAGGCTGAGTCGTTTGGTGCAGAAATCATCATGGATGAGATTGTTGAAGTTGAAGCTCCAGAAGCTGAAGGTGGAGTATTCAAGATTAAGGGCAATAGTGACGAATACGAAGCCACAGCTATCGTGCTTGCTACTGGACTAGATAATAGAAAGATGGGAATTTCTGGTGAAGACGGCTTAATTAGCCGCGGAATTTCCTTCTGTGCAGTTTGCGACGGTGCGTTCTTTAGAAATAAGGAAGTTGCCGTATATGGCGGCGGAAACACGGCTGTCGAGGATGCAGCATTCCTAGCTAATATTTGTACTAAGGTTACTATCATTCATAGAAGAGATAGATTTAGAGCAGAACAGGCTGTTGTAGATGAGCTTAAGGCGCTTGATAACGTTGAGTTTGTTATGACCAGCAATGTTGTAGGCGTAAATGGAGAAAAGGCACTCGAATCAATAACTGTTAAGAATAATGAGACAGGAGAGACGAAGGATATCGCTGTTAGTGCACTCTTTGTAGCTATAGGTAAGATTCCAAATGGAAAGCCTTTTTGCAAACCTCGTTGCTACTGATGAAGCTGGATACTTCACTATAGGCGAGTCTTGCGAAGCAGGAACACCTGGAGTATTCGTAGCTGGAGATGGCAGAGCTAAGGAATTAAATCAGTTAACTACTGCAGTATCCGACGGATCGATTGCTGCAACAAAGGCTTGCCACTACGTTGATAGAATGAATGGACAGGAATACGTTTAGGAATTTTTTTGAATTTGTAGTACAATATGTGAGTACGATTAACAAATAAGTAATTTGATATATAGGAGGAATGAGATGGCAGATAATATGCAGACACCTGAATCCTGCAGTCATGATTGTTCAAGCTGCGGATCTAGCTGCCCGTCTAGAGATGGCGGTGCACATGGTGGTCATGAGAAACCAAATGAACATAGCAGTGTTAAGAAGGTTATAGCGGTTGTAAGCGGAAAGGGCGGAGTTGGTAAGTCGATGGTTACTGCTCTGTCAGCTGTAACAGCTAACAGAAACGGATGCAAAGTCGGTGTGATGGATGCGGATATTACGGGACCTTCGATTCCAAAGATGTTTGGCATACATGATAAGGCTTACGGAAGTGAGATAGGGATCATCCCTGGTAAATCAGCTTCCGAGATCAAGGTCATGTCTCTTAATTTGCTAACAGAAAACGAGAGTGACCCTGTAGTTTGGAGAGGCCCTGTAATTGCAGGTGCGGTTACACAGTTCTGGACTGATGTTGCATGGGGAGACCTCGATGTGATGTTCATAGATATGCCTCCAGGTACGGGAGATGTACCGCTCACAGTATTCCAGTCACTACCGATTGACGGAATCATCGTAGTTACATCACCGCAGGAGCTCGTTTCTATGATAGTTGAGAAGGCTGTCAAGATGGCGAAGATGATGAATGTTCCTATTCTTGGACTAGTTGAGAACATGAGCTACTTCGAGTGCCCAGATAACGGCAAGAAGTACGAAATATTTGGTAAGAGTCATGTAGATGAAATCGCTACAGACAACGGTCTCAAGGTTCTTGCAAAGCTACCTATCAACCCTGACCTAGCTACGCTTAGCGACCAGGGAAGAATTGAGTTCGCAGATACTTCAGCTCTCGATGAGTCGATAATGCAGTTGCTACAGGACATTGAGAAGTAGTAGTATGATCTAGGATATATACTATATGTAGAAATTTAGCCTCAGAAACCTCGAAAGTGAGGGCTGAGGCTTTTTTTATTTATCAAGAAACCTTGTTTAATATATCGAGAATTATGATTAATATATTGACACTAAAGCTGATGCGATTATAATAGTGATGTTGGTTTACAAATACTAAACTAATTATTTATTATAATGCATAGCAGCAAATAATATTACATGTCATATCCGTGTGAATATACTGCAAATACTAGTGCATTTAGATTGGAAGATAGATGGAAATTGGAGAGAAGATTAAAGAACTTAGAATAGAACGTGGACTTACGCAGGAGGAACTCGCTGATAGAGCAGAGCTTTCAAAGGGCTTTATATCCCAGGTAGAGAGAGACCTTACTTCGCCGTCAATCGCGACACTAGAGGATATCGTTATCTCTCTAGGAACAGATCTCACAGCATTTTTCTCTGAAAAGGAAAGGCCGCAGGTCGTATTTAGCGGAGAGGATTACTTCGTTAAGGAGGATGAGCGTCATAAGAGTACGATAGAATGGATCGTTCCTAACGCGCAGAAGAATAACATGGAGCCTATCAGAGTGACCATAGGCGCTGGCGGCACGACGATACCTGATAACCCTCATGAAGGTGAAGAGTTTGGGTATGTTATAAAAGGTAGCATCGACGTTCATATCGGAAGCGACGCGTATCATGTGGGTAAAGGCGAGTCGTTCTACATATATCCAGAACAAGAGCACTTCATAAGCTCAGGAAAAGGCGCTGAAATTATATGGGTGAGCTCGCCACCTAGTTTCTAAGGCAATAAGGTAATTCTTTACAATAGCTACATTGGAGGAAGATTTTGAACGAGTTAATCAGACTTGACAATATAGGTAAGAGCTACGGCGACCAAGAGGTGCTAAGCGATATCTCGCTCTCAATCAATGAGAACGAATTTGTAACGCTGCTGGGTCCATCTGGATGCGGCAAGACTACTACTCTACGTATCATCGGAGGATTTGAAACTCCTGATATAGGAAAAGTTATTTTTGACGGCAAGGATATAACTAATGTTCCACCGAATCAGCGTCATGTAAATACAGTATTTCAAAACTATGCGTTGTTCCCGCACATGACAGTGCAGGAGAACATCGCTTTTGGTCTGCGTGTAAGTGGAAAGTCCGAGCAGTATATAAAGGATAAGATTGCGTACGGACTTAAGCTCGTTAATCTTGACGGTTACGGAAATAGAAGAGTTGATAAGATGTCTGGTGGTCAGCAGCAGAGAGTTGCCATGGCACGTGCGATAGTTAATGAGCCTAGAGTGCTATTACTCGATGAGCCATTAGGTGCTCTTGACCTAAAACTCAGGCAGGAGATGCAGTACGAGCTGGTTAGACTCAAGAAAGAGTTAGGCATCACCTTTATATTCGTAACTCACGACCAGGAAGAAGCTCTAACGATGTCGGATACTGTCATCGTTATGAACAATGGATACATTCAGCAGATGGGAACACCTGAAGAGATATACAATGAGCCGGAGAATGCCTTTGTTGCGGATTTCATCGGAGACAGCAATATCGTTGATGCAAGGATGCTTGACGACAAGCTTGTCGAGATAGACGGTCATGTATTTAAATGTATCGACGGTAGAGATAACGGCTTCAATATCGGACAGCCTGTCGATGCGGTAATCAGACCTGAGGATATTGAAATCCGTGAGTATGGTGAGGGCATCATGAACGGTAAGATAATTAGTAAGCTGTTCATTGGCGTTCACTATGAGATGCTCGTACAGAGCGAGGATGGTAAGGTGGAGTGGCTACTTCAGAATTATGATTCGCACGAAGTTGGTGAAACTATAGGTATGTATGTGCGACCTGAGAATATTCAGATTATGCACAAGCCTACATCAGAAGATGAGGAGGCACAGGAAGTTGATATCTAAGAGAAGGTATGCAGCGCCTTTTGTCATTTGGATTGTTGCGGGAACTGTAATTCCGATCTTGACTATCGCCTATTATGGCATAACCAATAGAAATGGTGCTTTTACATTTGAAAATATCACGGCAATGTTCAATTCGCAGCATCTACAGGCGCTCGGCATGTCGCTACTGCTCTCTATTGTGAGCACAGTGGTATGCCTCGTGCTGGCTTTTCCTATGGCACTAATACTGAGAGATAGCAGATTTGGAAACAAGGATTTATGATATTCGTCTTTATACTCCCGATGTGGATGAACTTCCTGCTTAGAACGATGGCATGGCAAGTTCTCCTCGAGAGACAGGGGGTAATAAATACTGTGCTCGCATCCATAGGATTGAGTAGGCAGGAGATGATGGGAACGCCGGGAGCCGTAGTACTCGGAATGGTGTACGACTTTTTGCCTTTCATGGTTTTACCTATCTATAATGTTGTATCGAAGATTGATAACAGATTAATTGAGGCAGCATACGACCTGGGTGCTGGTAAATTCTATGTATTTAGGAGAGTTATCTTTCCGCTTAGCATCCCTGGAATCGCAAGTGGAGTTACTATGGTGTTCATCCCAGCGCTAACTACATTTGTAATATCTAATATGCTTGGAGGCGGCAAGGTAAATTTGATTGGAAACATCATCGAACAGGAATTCACAGTTAATTCTAATTGGTATTTAGGCTCGGGACTTTCGCTGGTCATGATGGCATTCATCATCGTCAGCATGCTGATAGTTCAGAAATTCGGCGACGGAGAGGAGGACCATCTATTATGAAGAAATTCTTCGGCAATGTGTATTTGACAATAATAATGCTCTTCCTATATATGCCAATTCTGACGCTTATTCTGCTGTCGTTTAACGAGAGTAGGTCAATGTCGGTGTTTACGAGGTTTTCGCTGAAGTGGTACCAGGAGATGTTCCACAGCAGACTCATACTGGGAGCTATTGTAAACACATTTTCGATAGCTATCCTAGCTTCAATTATCGCAACTGTCATCGGTACTCTGGCGGTACTCGGAATTGAGTCGCTAAGACCTGGTGCGCAGCAGACTCTACTAGCAGTGAACAATATTCCTATGCTTAACGCAGATATCGTAACGGGTATCTCGCTTATGCTATCGTTCCTGCTATTCGGAGTATCACTTGGTTATATGACGATACTGTTCTCGCACGTGACGTTCTGTATCCCATACGTGATACTTTCGGTGAGACCGAGACTTAACAAGAGGACGGATACCCTTTTTGAAGCAGCGATGGATCTTGGAGCTTCGCGCTCGTATGCTTTTAGAAAGGTGGTTCTGCCCGAACTGATGCCCGGAATACTATCGGGAGCACTTCTATCGTTTACGATGTCGGTAGATGACTTCGTAGTTACGCACTTCACGAGGGGAGCGGGTATCAACACCATATCGACACTCATTTACAGTGAGGTGAAAATCGGCATCAGACCGACATTATATGCGCTATCAACGATTATATTTTTTTGATAGCCCTAATCGCACTATTAATCGTCAATGTGAACAGGGATAAGGAGCCTAAGAGAGCATGAAGAAAAAGTTAATAATCGGTTCGCTGCTCGTGCTTCTCATGTTGATTATGACAGGGTGCCGCAGCGGTGAGAATGGAGAGGTGTACGTCTATAGCTATGGAGATTATTATGATCCGGAAGTTGTCGCTGACTTCGAGGCTGAGACGGGCATAAGAGTAATTCAAGATACGTATGATACTGCAGAGGAGATGTATCCTATCATCAAGAATGGTTCGGCTGATTATGATGTCGTGTGCACGTCAGACTATATGATTAGCAAAATGAAGGATGAGGATCTGCTATATAAGCTGGACAAGAAGAATATCAAGAATATCAAGAACTTAGATGCAGATTACATGAAGATGGCCGAGGAGTACGATCCGAGTAACGAGTATTCCATCCCTTATATCGTTGGTGTATCGGGTATCCTTTACAACAAGAAAAATGGTAAATGGTAAAAAGATTGATTCTTGGGATGCACTCTGGGATCCAGATTTTAAGAATAATATAGTAATGCAGGACAGCGTTCGCGATGCGTTTGCTATTTCTCTGATGAGACTCGGTTATTCACCTAATACCACTAATCCTAAGGAAATAGAAGAGGCGAAGAATGCTCTAAAGGAGCAGAAAAAGCTCGTGTATAAGTATGCTAACGATTCCGCAAGAGACCTTCTAGCTGACAAGTCTGCTGCGATAGGTGTTGTGTGGAACGGAGAGTACATTTACACTCATGATCTCAATAAAGATGTTGAATTTGTGGTCCCTAAGGAGGGCTCTGAATTTTTTTATCGACTCATGGGTAGTGCCTAAGCGCGCCAAGAACAAGCGAAATGCTGAGAGGTTTATAAACTACATGTGCAAGGCGAAGGTAGCGAAGCAAAAACTTTGACTACATATATTACACGACGCCGAACAGCGCAGCGATTAAGACTATTCCTTCAAAAATACGTTTCAAATCCAGCGGTATTTCCGAGCAAAGAGACGATTGCTCGCTGTAAGCTACTTAAAAAAATCTCGATCCCGATACGACTAAACTCTACAGCGATAGCTGGAAAGAAGTGAAGTCAAAGTAAGGTGAAATTCGGAGATAGATAATGAATGATAGATAAAGGCTTTTGTAGAGGCAGCTAGACTTCTTGGTAACGTTTCACTTAATCCGCCATTTAGTAACGGTCAGTCGGGAGCTGCAGTGCATACAGCCATGCCACTTGGTGATAGACCATTTGCTATCGTGACAACAGAAGGTGAGAGAACACTGTATAGTAGATGATAGAGGATATATCTATGTAGACGCATATCAGGATGGACTCTATATAGTTCGCTGTACAGTATAAATATAATAGCTATTGCAATTTGGCGGTCTCCGTTAACCGGGAGACCGTCTTTTTTACTTTTTCGCTAAAGTGGCCGAATTAAAAAAGTATTGATAATATGAATATGAGTGCTAAAAAAAGCTTTAGAATATTGAAAATATTGATATGCATAAATTTCGTTAGGTGTACGTAATTTGACTTGTTACAATTGTTTAGAATGTATTAAATGACTGATATGTTTTGAAGGTATTGATAGGAGGTAACAAAATGAAAGTTAATGCAAAGTCAATTGATTTAGCAAAGGTACAGGCCGAGGCTGAGGAATCGTATCGTAAGGGGTTCTTCTGCTGCGAAGCAGTTATGGAAGTTATTATGGATAACTTTGAGCTCGATGTTCCTCACGAGATTATCAAGATGGCATCTGGAATGGCTATCGGTGTTGGAAAGTCGGGATGTATCTGTGGAGCGCTCAATGGTGGTGTTCTAGCTATCAGCATGTTCTTCGGTAGAGATGAACAGAGAGGTCCTAAGGATCCTGAGGTTGTAAAGTGTATGAGTATGACTAATGAACTACATGATTGGTTCAGAGAGAACAATACAAAGAAGGCTGCATGTTGCAGAGTTCTCACAAGAGAATTTGATATGGGTCAGGGTGCCCACAAGTCGCAGTGTATCTACTACACAGGTATGTGCGCAGCAAAGACTGCTGAAATTCTAGCTCGTGAGCTCGGAATTGAAACAACAGGAGAAATTACAGTTCTATCTCATGATGAATATCTAAAGACAAGAACTACACCTCTTGAAGCTTAATACTTGTAGTTTGTAGAAAACGGAGAATGTGACAATGATTAAAAAAGTACCTTTACCTATATGTGGTGTAATGCTCGGAACTGCTGCTCTTGGAAACTTGCTTCAGAGTTACTCTGAGAGTGCACGAAATATTTGCGGTATACTAGCAGCGTTTCTGTTGGTTTTTAATACTGCTTAAGCTCGTAATATATCCGAATATGATAAAAAGAAGACATGGGCAATCCTATTATGGCGGGAGTATCAGCAACCTTCCCAATGGGGCTGATGATTCTTAGCACCTACGTAAAACCATTCATAGGGCAGGGGGCGTACTTCATCTGGCTGTTTGCGATAGCGCTACACGGCATATTAATCGTATATTTCACAGTGAAGTTCTTGCTAAAAATACGACCAGAAAAAAAGTTTTTACAACATGGTTCATCGTATACGTTGGAATTGCGGTTGCGGGAGTTACTGCACCTGCGTATGAAAAAGACTGGCTTTGGAGCAGCGACATTCTGGTTCGGTTTAATCACACTCGTTCCGCTACTTATAATAGTAATTAAAAGATATGTAGCACTGCCTTCCCCTGATCCAGCGAAGCCGTTAGTTGGTATTTTTGCAGCACCAATGAGCCTTTGTATTGCAGCTTATATTCAGTCAGTTCAAGTTAAGAACTTTGCTCTACTCATGGCTATGTTCGTAGCAGCAACAGTGCTATACGTATATTCTCTAGTTGCAAGCTTAGGTCTTGTAAAGAAGTTCTATCCAAGCTTTGCGGGATTCACATTCCCGTTTGTAATCAGTGCAATTGCAACCAAACAGGTTATGGCTTGTGCAGCGCTCATGGGACATCCACTTCCTTGGCTAAGCATTGTATTACTCGTAGAGATAGTGATTGCAGTAGCGTTTGTGGTCTATGTATATGTAAAATACATGGTATTTATATTTGCAAGTACTCCAAAGCAAGAAGGAAGGTAAAAGGGGAACTTGCCACTTTAGAAAGATTGCTATTATATAATGATATAAACAGAAAAAGTAGCACATTTATTGTAGGATTAATAGACCTCGGCTCTATGCCGAGGTCTATTTTGTGTGATTAAGCGATGTCATATGCTTCACGAAAAAAACATATAGTGCTCAATTTTATGTGTTGACACTTAGTGGATACGATAGTACACTATGGGTAGTGATTAGCACTCCGCATTAATGAGTGCTAACAACTTTGAAGGCAAGGAGGAAAATCAATGGACATAAGCAAGAGAAAACTTCAGATCCTTCAGGCGATTATCACTGACTATGTCAAGAGTGCGGAGCCTGTCGGCTCACGTTCACTTGCTAAGAAATATGGATTGAGGCGTCAGTCCAGCGACGATTAGAAATGAAATGGCTGACCTCGAAGAACTCGGCTACCTGACACATCCTCATGCTTCGGCAGGTCGTGTACCTTCGGATAAGGCGTATAGACTTTATGTAAATAGCCTAATGAGCAAGCATGACCTTACGCCTGAAGAGAAAAAGATTATCAATGAGAGAATGCAGGTAAGCGTTGCAGAGTTCAATCAGACACTTCAGCACGCCGCAGAGCTTTTATCAGATATAACGAAGCTCGCGTCATTTGCGATGACACCTTCGGCGAACTTTGACACACTTAAGTTCATCAGACTGCTTCCTGTTGACGAATATACAATTGTATTGATGATAGTTTCAGATACAGGTAATGTGAATAATACTACGCTCAAAGTCGATGTGCCTTACACACCTGAATCTCTTGAGCTTTTGAGCAAGTCGATGACTTACAGCTATAAGGGGACCACGATAGACGAGGCGCTTAAGAAATCAATAATTGAGGATTTCAACTCCGACCTCGAGGCGATGAGTCCGCTGGCTAGTATGGTTATGCCGAACTTCATGAAAAACGCTCGAGGATATGCTCAACGTCAATCTATATATGGAAGGATTGACAAATATATTCAACATTCCTGAATACAGCAGCATCGACAAGGCAAAATCCTTTATCGAGCTTGTGAGCAGGAAGGATGAATTTGCTAGAGATATGCTGCAGCGTGAGGATGGCATAATCGTAACTATTGGAAATGAAAACGTCGACTCATCTATGAAGGATTGCTCGCTAGTCACAGCGACATATCATGTAGATGGTAAATTGATAGGAAAGATCGGTGTAATCGGACCGACACGCATGAACTATAGCGAGGTTACTTCTATTATGGAGTATCTGACGGAGAACCTAAGCAAAGCGTTCTTACTAAGCGATGGAAAGGAAATCAAGGATGACTGAAGAGAATAAGATTAATATCGATCAGGCTGAAGAACAGGCTCAAGCGGCAGAAGAGCAGGAGGCTGAAGCACCTGAGGATAGAGAGACGGGGGCTAAATCTGCAGACTGCAGTGATGAGGCGAAAGCTTCTGGAAACCCTGGTGAAGATACTAGCTCTAAGAGTGATGCCGAAGCGGAGAGCAAAAATGCACAGCCCGAAGAGGATGGTGATGCCAAGTATCTAAGGCTGATGGCAGAATTTCAGAACTATAAGAAGCGCGTAGCTAAGGAAAAGACAGATATTCATGCGTATGCAAATGAAAAGATTGTAACCGAGCTGCTCGAGGTTCTCGATAATTTTGAGAGAGCTCTAGCAAACGATACTTCTGCGGAAGCGGAGGGATATGCTCAGGGTATGAAACTTATATTTGACCAGCTGCACGGAGTGCTAACTAAGTCGGGGCTCGAGGAAGTGAAGGCTCTAGGTGAAGATTTTGACCCTAACCTACACAATGCAGTTATGACAGCAGATAGCGATGAGTACGATAGTAACAAGGTGTGCAGCGTCCTTCAGAAGGGTTACTCCTTAAATGGCAGAGTCATTAGACCAGCGATGGTTACCGTCGCAAAGTAAAAGTAAGTCGCGCAATATAAGCGTGCATAAAAATTTAGTAAATAAAGATTTCTTATATGAAAGGAAGTATATAAAAATGAGCAAGATTATTGGAATTGATTTAGGAACAACAAACAGCTGTGTAGCCGTTCTAGAGGGCGGAGAACCAGTTGTAATCGCAAACGCAGAGGGAGCAAGAACTACACCATCTGTAGTTGCATTCACCAAGAATGGTGAGAGACTAGTAGGAGAGACTGCTAAGAGACAGGCAATCACTAACCCAGATAGAACTATCGCTTCTATCAAGAGACACATGGGCGAGAGCTATACTGTAGAGATTGATGGTAAGAGCTACACTCCACAGGATATCTCAGCTATGATTCTAGGAAAGCTCAAGGCAGACGCTGAAGCTTACCTAGGCGAGAAGGTTACAGAGGCTGTAATTACAGTTCCTGCGTACTTCTCCGATGCTCAGAAGCAGGCTACAAAGGATGCTGGTAAGATTGCAGGACTTGAGGTTAAGAGAATTATCAACGAGCCAACAGCTGCATCACTAGCTTACGGACTAGATAAGGCTGAAGGAGCTCAGAAGATTCTCGTATACGATCTAGGTGGTGGTACATTCGACGTATCTGTTCTAGAACTAGGAGATGGAGTATTTGAAGTACTAGCTACTAACGGAGATACTCATCTCGGCGGAGATGACTTCGATAACGCAGTTCTCGATTTCCTCGCTGATTCATTCATGGCAGAGCACGGAGTAGATCTCAGAAAAGACAACATGGCACTTCAGAGACTTAAGGAAGCTGCTGAGAAGGCTAAGAAGGAGCTATCAAGCGCTCAGACGACTAAGATTAACCTACCGTTCATCACAGTTTCTGAAGCTGGCCCGCTACATGGATATGGACCTTACAAGAGCTAGATTTGATCAGCTTACTAGCGATCTCGTAGATAGAAGTATTGAGCCTATGAAGAAGGCTATGGCAGATGCTGGAGTATCAAACTCTGATATCTCCAAGGTAATTCTAGTTGGTGGTTCAACTCGTATACCAGCAGTTCAGGCTGCAGTTCAGAAGGTTACAGGCAAGGAGCCTTTCAAGGGAATCAACCCAGACGAGTGCGTAGCTGTAGGTGCTTCGATTCAGGCTGGAGTACTCACAGGTGAGGTAAATGACGTTCTTCTACTCGATGTTACTCCACTATCACTATCCATCGAGACACTCGGAGGTGTAGCAACTAAGCTAATCGAGAGAAATACTACTATTCCTACCAAGAAGAGTCAGATTTTCTCAACAGCAGCAGATAACCAGACTGCAGTAGACGTTCACGTAATGCAGGGAGAGAGAGAGATGGCTGCTGATAACATTACGCTAGGCAGATTCCAGCTCACTGGCATCGCCCCAGCTCCTCGTGGAATTCCACAGATCGAGGTTACATTTGATATCGATGCAAACGGTATCGTAAATGTTAGCGCTAAGGACCTTGGAACTGGTAAGGAACAGCAGATTACTATCACATCTTCGACTAAACTATCTGAGGATGAGATCAACGCTAAGATCAAGGAAGCTGAGCAGTACGCTGAAGAGGATAAGAAGAAGAAGGAAGAAGTCGAGGTTAAGAACCAGGCTGAAGGAATTCTCTTCGAGACTGAAAAGCAGATGAATGAGCTCGGCGATAAGGTTACAGCAGACGAGAAGGCTAAAAGTAGATGCAGCTAGGGAAGACCTAAAAGAAGGCTGTAGAAGCTAACGATGTTGAGGATGCTAAGACTAAGATTGAGGCTTTGACACAGGCATTCTATCCAATTTCATCAAGAATCTATCAGGAAGCTCAGGCTCAGGCAGGTGCTGCAGGAGCGGGAGAGCAGGCTCAGGATGGAGGACAGAGTGCTGGACCCGGCGGAAACACTGTAGATGCTGATTATGAAGTGGTAGACGAAGATAAGTAAACCAAATACAGTAGTGATCGCTGCCGGTACATAGTGCCGGCAGTTCACTGATTTATAAATTATCGTTGGAAGGAAATAATATGGCTGACAAGAGAGATTATTATGAGGTGCTAGGCATCCAGAAAGGCGCTTCCGAGGACGAAATCAAGAAAGCGTATCGTAAGATGGCGATGAAATACCATCCCGATAAGAATCCTGGTGATAAGGAAGCTGAAGAAAAATTTAAGGAAGCCAATGAAGCATACGCTGTATTGTCGGATCCTGATAAAAAGAGTAAGTACGATAGATTTGGACATGCTGGAGTAGATCCAAACGCAGGCTTTGGCGGCGACGGAGCTGGCTTCGGTGGCTTCGGCGGCTTTGAAGATATATTTGATATGTTCGGCGGCGGCTTCGGCGGTTTTGGTGGACGAAGTGCAAGGCGTAATGGCCCACGCAAGGGAAATGACCTACAGAAGTCGATTACGATTGAATTTACAGAAGCAATATTTGGGTGCAAGAAAGAGATTAAGCTCACTAAGGAAGTTAAGTGTAAGACTTGTAACGGTGAGGGAACTGCGCCTGGAACTCATAAGCACACTTGTGAGAAGTGCGGGGGAACTGGTCAGGTTTCACATGTATCGCAGACTCCGTTTGGAACTTTCCAAAATGTATCTGCTTGTGATGCATGCGGCGGGACTGGTCAAGTTATAGATAAGCCTTGTCCTGATTGCCATGGAAAAGGCTCTGTTAGAAAGACTGTAACACTTAAGATCGATATCCCGGCGGGAGTTGATAGCGATAGCATCATCCCAATTCGTGGTGAGGGTGAGCCTGGCGTAAATGGAGGTCCGTTTGGAGACCTTTATATCGTCATCAACGTAAAAGCCTCACAAGATATATAAGAGGCGCGGAGACGACCTTTATCTGACAATGCCTATTTCGTATGATCAGGCTGTTCTCGGTGACAAGGTTAAGGTGCCAGGTTTCAATGAGACTTATTCTTACACACTTGCTCCAGGAACTCAGACGGGTTCGAACTTCAGGCTGAAGGGCAAGGGCGTTAAGAACCCTAGAACTGGTAGATATGGCGACCTCTATGTAAAGGTTAATATCGAGGTTCCTACTAAGCTCAGCTCGAAGGAGAAGAAGGCTATTAAGAATATGGCTGAGGAGTTCTCCGAGGACTCATATCCACGCAAGAAAGAGTTTAATAACCTCAAGTTTGATAAATAAGAATTGTGATTAGTAAATAGACGAAAGTAGATATTTACGATGTTGCTGATATTAAAACGAGGGTTATAGGACAAAAAAAGAGTTGGTGGCTAATCCCAATAATTCTGAAATTCAGACGACTTATGCAGCTCTCCCCAGACCACCGCATCTCCCCATGTAGGGATAGATGAAGTGCGTTTATCTAGCTCTGAAATCTTCTGGTATATCGCTGCAATACTTTTGTCCGTTGGCATTACTTTTAATAGTTCAGACACAGAAAGCGGTCTTGGTGAGTGCACATAGCACCACCAGAAGACCGCTTTTATTCTTCTTTCAACAGATAGTCCACGGTGATTCCTTAGCAAAGCTCTTAGTCTTGTATTTATACCGCCTTCTATCTGGTTATTTGTAGATGGACCCTTACCTATCTCAGCTATTAAATCTTCATCCAAATAAGTGAATAAAGTGCCTTCTTTTTACCAACCTAGAAAGAGATCTCTGCGCCTTTAAAAGTCTTTCATGCGTTGCTCTCCAGTTACCATTTTCGTCTAGCGACCTTTGGCTCAAAAACTTGTTGTGTCTTCTCATCCAATCTAAGAACTCATCTATCCATTTATCTGCTTCAAATTTCTTTTCTAGGTGGAGCAGTCTTTTGGAAAGAGCATATAGCTCAGCCCCTGCAAGGGTTTTAGGTCTTGTTGTAGTATATCTTCTTACTTGAGAAAACACATGAAAAAGGCATCTCTGGTGCTTTGCATGAGGCCATACCTTTTTCAAGGCCTTATTAAATCCTTTCCCTCCGTCCGAAACTACAAGTGTAGGTTCAGTAATCCTGGACATTAATGAAATCCATGCATTTGCATGCTCATAGCGGCACAAGTACCAACCAAGCACATTATTTCTGTCACAGCAAATTAAAACACAGGCATTACGGCATAGATAAATTCCATTTACGAACACCACTGAATGCTTTTCTTCCACTACGGTTGGTAATGTCCATATATCCCAAAATTTGGATGTCTTTCGCCTAAAGGTACGACCACCTCCAGGCATATCCTTTTGAATATCTTTGCTAAAAAGCCACTTAAGAAATATATTAAGTTGCTTGGCTAGGTTATCTATTTTAGGTGTATTTATTGACTTGCATTTCTTACAAATCCACCTTTGTGATCCTGATTTATTCTTCCCATATTTTATACAAATATTTCCACAAACAGGGCAAATAACATGTTTCATTTTACTATCCTCCTAGAATACTATTTCTAAGGAAGATATAACCCCAATACACCTTGAGATTTCAAGAGTTACAAGTATTTTCACCAACTCTTTTTTTGTCCACCCTGTATCTTCTTTCAAAAAGATATAACCGCTATAGCCGTTGAAATTTCAACGACCACAGCGGTTTTTACCAACTCTTTTTGTCCTATATCCCTAAAACGAGCTACAAAGCATATGCTATGTAGCTCGTTCTTTTGTAAATATGAATTGATATCCGTTAATACTTAAGGAATATCAGCTTTGCTAATATGTTACCGCAGTGCCTCGTCGAGTACATCTTTGATGTGACCTCTGCACTCCTCATAGTCTCTCGAAGAGGTGAGCTTCATACTTCTTCTCACCATCTATAAACATCGAAGGAGTCGCATAGTAATCATAGTTTGCGATGATTTCAGGATGTTCATTCTCCTCAATCCATTCAACTTCTACCTTGCCGTACTCTGGATTCTCTTCGATAAGGTCGGCAAGAGCCTTTTTACCCTGTACACAGTATGGGCAACCTGCATATTCAAATGCTAAAATCTTTTTCATAAATTTTCCCTTTCTACTTTTATGTTAAGTGATAACTGTCTACATTATTCAAGCACCAGCGAAACCGGACAGTGATCACTGCCGTATACATCGGTGAGAATTGCAGCTTCTTTGATTTTGGGCTCGAGGCGATTTGATACTAAGAAGTAGTCGATACGCCAACCAGCATTATTTGCTCTCGCATTGAAACGATATGACCACCATGAGTACACGCCTGTGGTTTCAGGTTGAAGAAATCTAAAAGTATCTGTAAAACCAGCAGCCAGTAGCTCCGTCATTTTACCGCGCTCTTCATCTGAAAAGCCCGCACTACCACGATTGCTTTTCGGATTCTTGAGGTCGATTTCCTGGTGTGCTACGTTGAGATCACCGCAGTATACAACAGGCTTAAACTTATCTAGCTTAGACATATAGGCTCTAAGATCATCCTCGTATTCCATTCTGTAGTCGATTCGCTTCAGCTCGTTCTGAGCGTTAGGAACATAAGCACATATCAGATAAAAATCATCGTATTCAAGCGTAATTACACGACCTTCGTCGTTGTGCTTACCTTCGATTCCATATACTACGCTGAGAGGTTCTTTCTTTGCAAAAATCGCTGTTCCCGAGTAACCTTTTTTCTCCGCATAGCTGTAATATTCGTGATATCCTTCTGGGTGAAAGTCTGCTTGGCCTTCCTGCATCTTGGTCTCCTGTAAGCAGAAGAAGTCCGCATCGAGCTCATTAAAAATCTCTTCAAAACCCTTCTTGAGCACTGCTCTAAAACCATTTACATTCCATGATATAAATTTCATTTCTTGAATTTCCTTTTGCTTATTTTTGTTTTGTATCGCTTAAGCTTCTATGCCGCAAGTTTAGGCGTAGCGGCATTATAATATCTTCTTAATCTTGAAGCTGGTCATGATAGAATCTTTATATTCTCCTATCCCTGTAACTATAGCATATCCTGTACCAGGAGATGTGTTCTTAATGTATGCAACTTTATAATCTTTTCCTTCACTAAGTTCCTTGCCTTTGTCGTAAACCACGATTCCAGGCTTTACTATGAATCCGAGATATCTAGAGCTGTGACTCTTAAGCTGCACATGGCATTTTTCAATCGATCTCTTGCCATTGGCGTTAGAGCGTAGCGAATGATAAGTTTTTTTAGGATTCAAATACATGAAGTTCAAATCAACATTTTTATTGATACCGGGAACGGTCGCCTTGTCAGTGCTCTGCCACATCATATAATCACCCTTGTAAGTAGCTCTGGTATTATACTGCGCTAGCCATATATTGGTACTCTTGGAAAGCTCAAATCCGCTTGCGTAGTGCATGAGGAAATCATAGTTGCCATAAATCATCGTCTCATATCCACGGTCCCAGCCTCGCTTTGTAAATGCCAAAGCATTTTTATTTATCCCTGCCGTTCCGAGAGAACCGGAGCTTATCGCGTTGGCAAGTCTACCACCGTTATATAGCTCATAATCCATTACTATCGGTAGATCGATACTATATTTATCTGCTAGGCTAGTCAGGTAATCCGCTTCGGCAGCAGCTTCTTCGGTGCTTAAAGCTTGCGAATATATGTACACGCCAACCATGAGATTGGCATCTCGGGCACCTTTAATATTTTGTTCGAATTTAGCGTCTTTATGGAGATGACCTCTTGATGCGTCTCTGAAGCCAGCTCTGATATAAACGAAATCAACGCCTGATTTCTTGACCTTGTGCCAATCGATATTATCACCCTGTGCGTACGAAACATCGATTCCAGTAGATATTACATATCCGTTGAATCTTGCATCATGCGTGAAGTTTCCATACTCAAAAGACTTGTTACGCGTTAAGTGTAGAAAAACGACGAATAAAATCGCCAAGAGTCCGATAACTGAAAACGCTACCTTAAACTTGTTTCTCTTTATCTTGCTGATTGCTTTTCTTTTTAAGGTAGAGGTTTTGCGATTAAGCCATTTCTTAAATCTGACTCGAATTCCGTCTGATTTTTTCTTTGATTTACTACGTCTCTGATGCGGTGATTTAGCTAGTCTCTGTTTCATCGTTATATTCTAGTCCTCATCAATTCCAATATCATTACCTATTACGTGGGCAAATTTAATAGACGAGTTGCCAAATTTATCCCTAATTTCGTCCATAGCTTTAGCGATGTTTTCATCTCTATCATATTGGTTCTTTTCATCCGTAGAAGCACCCATTGTAAATATGGTGAGCTGACCGCCATCTTGTGAGTCTGTCAGGTCTATTGCTGTAACGGTGAGTAGCCGTATAGGGCGATTAGTGTAGTTAAGCTCTTTGATGAGATCAAATGCCACTTTCCTAAATGCTGCAGGACTGTTAATAGGGTTTGGTAATCTTTTCTGTCTCGATAGCCGTTTGAATTCGGGTGTCGTTATTTCAATTTTGACACCACGTGCCCATTTTTCGTGACGTCTTAGTCTGGTGCTTACTTTGTCTGTTAATTCCGTCAAAGCGATTCCAATGTCATCAGCACCTCTTAGGTTGCGGCGAAATGTCATGCCGTGTCCGACTGATTTTATGTCTTCGCGATTATTGTATGCGCGCACGGGATCATCGTCCTGACCGTTTGCATATTTGTAAAGATTTACTCCGTGGACACCAAATGTATTTGAAAGCAGCAACGGATCGGCATGTGCTAAATCACCAATCGTATGAATTCCAAAATTACTTAGTTTAGTAGCTGTAGCCCCTGCCTACGAAAAAAACATTTCAGAAGCAGGCATCGGCCATAGTAATTCCTTGAAATTCTCCCTTGAAATAACTGTAGTCGCATTAGGCTTTTTATAATCACTACCCATCTTGGCAAAAATCTTATTAAAAGAAACACCGACGGAGAGCGTGAGTCCAAGTTCGCGGTGTACACGCTCCCTGATGTTGTCGGCGATTATTTTTCGCATCGCCTAGCAGCATTTCACTAGCAGTCACATCTAGCCACGATTCATCTACGCTAAAGGGCTCAACAAGATCCGTATATTCTAGATATATTGAATTCAGTATATGGCTGTACTCTTGGTACTTATCGTGATGGGGCGGAATCGTCACAAGTTCAGGACACTTCCTCCTTGCCGACTGTATCGTCTCAGCGGTTACAACTCCAAATTTTTTGGCAAGTTCATTCTTGGCTAAGATAATCCCATGTCTGCTATCTGGATCTCCAGCAACCGCCACGGGCTTATCTTTTATATCAGGACGCGACAGCAGCTCAACAGAAGCATAGAAGCTGTTCATATCGCAATGTAGGATTCGTCTGTCTCTGTTCATGTAGCGGTCCTTTCGTGAGTCTATTAATAATACTATTATAGACGATTTGAGATAAAGTGCGAACAGATGTTTTGAATATAACAAAGGCGGGTTCAGCAGAACCCGCCTGATATTACTATTTAGTACACTACTAATACTGAATAAAACTTAGTGGAAGCCAATTCCTGCGATTAGAGTACCGATTCTGAGTGCGAATAGTGCGAAAGAAATCCACATAACTGGGGAAATTTCTTTTGCCTTTCCACCGATAACCTTGAGTAGTACCCATGAAATCATACCGAACATGATTCCGTTAGCGATGGAATATGTGAAAGGCATGAATGTGATAGCGCAGAATGCAGCTGCAGTATCAGCGATATCTGAGCCAAAGTCGATATCCTTGATTGATGAAACCATCAATAGTCCAACGTACATAAGTGCTGGGGTTGTAGCAAATCCTGGAATTGCTAGAAATACAGGTGAGAAGAATAGTGCGATTGCGAACATTACAGCAGATGTTACAGCTGTAAGACCAGTTCTTCCACCAGCAGCTACACCGGCACTTGACTCAACGTATGAAGTAACTGTTGAAGTTCCTACGAAAGCTCCAAATATTGTACCGAACGCGTCAGCAAGAAGAGCTCCTTTTGCGCGAGGTAGATTTCCGTTCTCGTCAAGAAGGTTTCCTTTTGAAGCAACACCGATTAGAGTTCCTACAGTATCGAATAGGTCAACGAATAGGAAAGAGAATGTGATAACTAGGAAGTTAATCAGATTCTGAGAAATCCATGTGAAGTCGAACTGTCCGAAGTAAGGGGCAGTAGGAATGCTGAATATCTTTGCAGGTACTAGTGAGAATGCACCAGCAGCAGGATCAACATGATACCAACCAGCCTTTTCAGCGATGATTCCGAGAATCCATGTTATGAGAATCCCCATAGAACTGCACCAGGAACGTTCTTGCGAACCATTGCACAGATACAAAGGAAACCAATCATAGCGAGTACGAACTGTGGTGATCCAACCTGACCAAGCTCAACAAGAGTTGCACCGCTACCGATTACGATGCCCGCACCCTTTAGTCCAACTAGAACGATGAATAGACCGATACCAGCTGTGATACCATACTTCAGGTTAGCAGGAACCTCGTTGACTAGCTTTTCGCGGAAGCTTGTCAGCGAAAGAAGAACGAATACGATACCTTCTATAAGAACTGCAGCGAGTGCAATCTTCCAAGGGTCATTGATTCCAGCCTTTGCCATTGGAATGCAGACAGAGAAAGCAAAGTATGCGTTGAGTCCCATTCCAGATGCAAGAGCGACAGGGTAATTAGCGAAGAATGCCATGAATAGAGTGGCTACAGTTGCAGAAATTGCAGTAGCTGTAAATACAGCAGCTCCATCCATACCTGCTGCAGATAGGATGTTAGGGTTTACTGCCAGAATATATACCATCGATAGGAATGTGGTAATTCCGGCGATAATTTCAGTACTGGTGGTAGTACCGTGTTCTTTAAGTTTAAAAAACTTTTCCATAAAGATAACTCCTTCTAGTGATAATTAAATATCTTGTAGTTGATAGAACAGCACATAAGTTGGTCTGTTCGTGATAAAATAATTATATGGGGCAAAAAGTCTAACTTCAAGAAATGTTCACACAAAATAGTCCTTATTAATGGGAGAAATGGCGGAAATTCGCCGATTTTCCGAACTATATGATGAATCTACTCGTAAAATATTCAATTTTAGCAAAATAAGCGAAATAGCGATGTATTTAATTTGGCTATACGATAGACCATAGTATTGAAGAAATCTATAATATGTGTTTGAAGATGTTTTTTTAATAGCATTGGGGAAAGTGAGATGTCAGAGATTAATAACATAATTGATAAGAAGAGAGTTCTGCTTACTGGTGGAGCTGGTTATATAGGAAGCCATGTTGCGGTTGAGCTGCTTGAATCAGGATTCGATATAGTTATTGCTGATGATCTCAGTAACTCTAGTGCGAAAGCCCTCGCAGGGGTTCGAGAAATTACAGGAAAAGGCTTTCCTTTCTACAATATCGATATTTGTGATGAAGAGCGTCTAGCTGACTTGTTTGAAAGAGAACACATAGATGCGGTCATTCATCTAGCTGGTTATAAGGCTGTTGGTGAAGCCGTTAAGTCTCCACTTAAATATTATAGAAATAATATTTTGTCTACTGTTGCGCTGCTCGAAGTTATGCAAAAGTATGATGTACGCAAAATCATTCTTAGCTCTTCTGCGAACGTGTATGGAGAATCGAAAATGGTCCCAGTTACTGAGGGCTGTGTAACTGGAAATTGCACGAACCCTTATGGAAGAACGAAGTGGGTGCAGGAAGAGCTGCTGAGAGATATGTTCACTGCTGACAACAGGTGGAATATAGTTATGCTCAGATACTTTAATCCAGCAGGAGCGCACCAGAGCGGGCTAATTGGGGAGAGGTATAGTAAAACGCCTAACAATCTTATGCCGTCGTTAGCTCTTGCGGCTTCGGGAGATATTCCTTTCTTTAAAGTGCTTGGGGGAAGCTATGAAACATCGGATGGAACTGGTGTAAGGGATTACATACATATTTCTGATTTAGCTAGTGGTCATGTTGCGGCTATAGAAAAACTCTATAGTGAGCCAAATGTATATACATATAATCTGGGAACTGGCTGTGGATACAGTGTTCTAGAAGCTGTCAAGGCTTTTGAAAAGGCGACAGGCAAAGAGATTCCGTATAAGATTGAAGCTGCTAGAGAAGGCGACATCGCTGAAATGTATGCTTGCTGCGATAGGGTTAGAGAAGATCTCGGGTGGTCTGCTAAGTATGACCTAAAGGATATTTGTGAATCAGCATGGAAGTGGCATAAAGTATACATGAGTGAGATGGAATAGTAGTTAGGTAGGTGCATGTGAACAAATACATGCATCGTTTTTTATTGAAATATTTAGTAGACTTTATGGCGTAATAGCTATAAAATTATTCTATTGATTAATTGTTAAGTAGAGTAGCGGATTATCGTTACTTGTGTTAGAAGAATAAAAGGAGGAAATAACTAATATGGGGACAAGGAAATTTACTAAAAAAATTTCACGCGCTTATAATTATTGTTGCTATGCTGATAACTCAGCTAGCAGCTATGATTCCCGCGTCCGCAGCTAGCAACATATTGCCTGTTGCACAGTACGTTACCCAGACAGGTAGCACAACTGGAGGAGCGGATGGCAGCAGTGCAACGTATAACGGTACAGTAAAGCTCAAGATACCGATGTCAAAGGTGCTGGAACCTAAAGAGTCAGAGATGGCTACTGCAGCAGTAAACGGTCTATACCCACACGGAAGAGAGGGAGCGAACAAGATTGCCTATATCGAGTACAATGTTACATTTCCAGAGGATGTGAACATTGGAAATATCTCTGCAGCAAACTCGGTATCATATATTAATGGCAATAAGATTATCAAGACAGTTAACGGTAGAACTGTTAACTTTAAGCTGTATCTGAACGATGTAAATTGGCAGGGTATTTATAACGCTTATCTTGCTGACAAGGCTAATCCAGATGCTCATACAGTAGATATCACAATCCCATATAGCGTAACAGTTAGCGACAAGGCTGCTGCTGCTAGGATGGAAGGTGAAAAGATTGTGGGTAAGGGCGATTTCTCTTTTTACCCATCTGGAACTGCTGCAGCATTTGGTTTTTGGCCTTCAGACATATAATACAGATGTAGCAAATGTTGGATTTACCAGCAATCTCGTACAGCATTTTCCTCAGGATTTGACAACTACTGGAAATCTCGAGGGTGACATCCTGGTAGGAAACGAGACAGAGCACAATTCTGTGTATGAGGTGCAGAAGAACGATACAATTGACTTCACAGGCAATCTTAATGTAAAAGCCTATCAAGGATGAACTTACAAGGCTTGAGACTTTGTTCCAAGGTGCTGTGGCAATCGGAATCAGAGTAGAAAAATATGGACACCGTATTTAATGCATCTATTGAGCTTCCAGCAGGTATGAAATTCAAGGATGCGAATCCAGAGGTTCAGCTGCTTGGTGCGAATGGAAAGTTTGAAGTAGCAAGCTCGACTTTAGTTGGTAATAAGGTAAACGTTACTATTAAGCTCAAGGATGCGAACAATATCACGACGTATACAGAGCTTAAAAATGCTGTCTCGGGAGTAGATGACAACTTAAAGGTTGTCGTTAAAGGGGCGCAGTTTACATCAGCATCTACACCAGATACAAACTATACGGTAGTGGGTTCTGTTTCAGGAAAGTTTACGGCTAAGACTACCAATGTATTAAGCAACAAAGTTATTAACTTTAATTATGTGTGGAACGGTAAGCAGAGTGCAGACGGAGCAGACGCGACGAACCCTACAGATCTAAGCAAGATTTCTTTCACACTTAAGTACAATGAGCCTACAGTAGTAACTGACGAGAGAGATCTCGAGGGCGATATCCTTATAGGAAATGAAACAGAGCATAATCAGGTATTCGAGACTAAAAAAACTGATACGCACGAAGTTATAGGTTTGCTTAAAGTAAAGCCTGTAAAGGATCAGATGACTCAGATTGAGAGACACTACAACAATCCTATTGCTAATCAGATTAGTTTAGACTCAGTAGATACGACATTTACTGCTAGTCTTGAGCTTCCAAACGAGATGACTTTTTGGCACTGGTACGCCGACTGCGACTCTTGAAGGTGCTAATAACATCTTTAAGATTACCAATGTTAATCGCACCGGCAACAAGGTAGTGGTTACTATCAAAGCTTGTTAAGAGCTACACGAATTATGATGATCTAGCTAGGGACATTAGATCCGTTGACGATGACCTTAAGGTGAAGGTTGGTGGTGTTAAATTTACTGGTGCAGCTGTTGCAAATACTAACTATACGATGAAGGGCGAAGTTGGTGGTCTATTCAAAGCGAAAGCTACTTACATACCTACTGGCAAAGTCGTAAACTTCAACCTTAAGTGGAACGGCAAACAGACTGCGGATGGAGCTGATGCTATCGCTCCAACCGACCTCAGCAAGATTACTTTCACCATGAAGTATGCTCCAGAGACAAGTCCTGCTGCACCAAAGAAACCTACTAAGCTGGGCAAAGTTGTAAAAGACTGGTGATGCTGCTAACATTCTGTTCTATATGCTTGTAATGGGTGGTGCAGTAGCAGGTGTTGCTGGTGCAGCTGGACTCAAGAGAAGAGAAGAGAGATAATTAATCATAAGATTTCTCAAAAACAATTTAAATTTAATAGTGACAAAGACGCCGATTAGTCGGCGTCTTTTTGTCTGCATATTTATTGAATTAGTATCTATATAAAAACTTGAAACATAAGCGGATAGGTATATGCATAATCAATCTATTGCCAAGGTGGTCAGCAACCTTTGGTGGATGTTTAGTAACACCTTATACTAGAAGTAATAATATTTTTTTCTTGAAAAATTTAGTGTGACATGTGGATATTAATATGCTACATTTGTAATAATGACAAAAATTAGTCAAAATTGTGGGTATTTTTTTATTAGGAGGAAGGTTTATGAATTCAAAATGCAAATTTGCGGTAAAAAAACTTTTAGTTCTTATTGTGTCTTGCATTATGCTACTCGGCATAACTCCCGTGATTGGTAAAGCTTATGCGGAGACTATTCATAATGATGTTGTTACTGAAGTCAAACTAACGAAGGCTGATTTAGTTACACCAGCAACATGGGCTAATGTGACAACTAGGATGCAGCTTGTAGTTAAGTTTGCTTTGAATAATAGAGTTCATGCGGGAGACAAGACTATTATCCATGTCCCTAATGAATTTGAAATCGTGAAGAGAGAGTCTTTTGCTATCAAGAGCCCTTCAGGCGAGACTATCGCTAATGCGGTTACAGACCCTGATGCGAAGACAGTTACGATTACATATGCCAATTATGTAGATAGTCACTCTGATATATCTGGTTCACTCCATGTCACTGTAAAAATTGATACAGATGTCGTTACATCTGGTCAGACGATGAGACTGCGTCTGGTTATGGACGGTGGACATGGATTTGACATCAATCCATTTGTATATGCTGGCGTTCGTAGAGATAATCCGGATGAACACCTGTATAAGAGAAGCTACTTCGATAACAACGACCCCACAATCGTGCGTACAAGAATTCGTGTAAACGGCAAGGGTGGGAATTTCCAGAAGCTTACTGTAAAAGACACAATCGAAACGCCAGCTGTTTCGTATGACAAGAACAGCTTTAGGATTACGAAGGGTAGGTGGGAGATTGGAGCTGATGGATACTTTGCTCTAAAGAATGAAGTTGACGTAACAAATCAGATTCCGATTAACCTTAATGGCAACAGCTTCACTATCGATTTCAACAATGTGCAGGGAGAAGGCTACTACATAAAGTATGATATGAAGCTTTCATATAGACCCGTCAATCAAGAAATTGTCAACAACAGAATTAGTGGCTATAATGACACTCAGGTGCTTATGGACGAAGTAATACGAGCTGTATATCAGGAGTCTGGTGGTGAGGCAAACGGCTACCACTTTACTATCAAAAATCCACAAGGAAAATGAAAATGGTGATAGCTTGAGTGGTGCTGTTTTCGAAGTTATCAGAGAGTCTTCAGGCGTTAAAGTTGGCGAGATTACTACTGATAGCAATGGCAATGGCAGCCTAGACGGACTGCTGAAGGATAAGTATACGATTAAAGAGAAAAAAGCTCCAGAAGGATATATGCTATCTACTGAGACTGTTAAGGTAGTTCCAGCGGACTTCGGCCCAGATAAGTCTGTTACGAAGATTATTAAGAACAGCCAGGTTCCAGAAAAAGCCTAGCATAACAGTGACGAAGCACAGGGATGACGGGAACTATAAGAGCAATAGTCCTAAGACTGGTGATGCAAGCAAACCTATTCAATCTGCACTTGTGCTATGTGCCTCTTCGGTTATACTCGCAGTAGTTGCAGCTAAAAAAAGACGTAATAATATTCAGTAGCAAGTTCGGTAATAAGACCATTGAACTTTTACAATGATGAATAGCTATGCAAGCAGGTGCTCGAATACTTACGAGTTATGAAATAAGGCGGCAATCAGCTAGGTAGTAGATGATTGCCGTTTTTCATATAAAAAGCTTGAAAAACTACTCATATATACTTGCATTAATAAGGCTCGTGACCTATAATATATAGGCATCTTTGTGTTCAAATGCATGGATGTAGTAAGTAATAATCACATCGTGAAGTTGCCGCGGTGCCTATTGAAGGTTGAAGGCTAGTGTTCACGGTGGAAGTAACAACCGGAGGTTAATTATGTCAGTAGTATCAATGAAACAGCTTTTTAGAAGCAGGTGTTCATTTCGGACACCAGACTCAGAAGATGGAACCCCTAAGATGGCTCCATACATCTTCACAGAGAGAAACGGAATCTATATCATCGATCTTCAGCAGACTATTCAGAGAATCGACGATGCTTATGATTTCATCAGAAAGGTAGCAGCAGATGGAGAGCCAATCCTATTCGTAGGAACTAAGAAGCAGGCTCAGGCAGCTATCAAGGATGAGGCTCTACGTGCAGGAATGTTCTTTGTAAATGAGAGATGGCTCGGTGGAATGCTCACAAACTACAAGACTATCAGCAAGAGAATTGCTAGACTTGCAGAGATTCGTGAGATGGAAGCTGATGGCACTATCGAGAAGTACGCTAAGAAGGAAGCTCTTAAGATCAGACAGGAAGCTGATAAGCTAGAGAAGTTCCTAGGTGGAATCAAGGATATGAAGGGTATGCCTGGAGCAATGTTCGTAGTAGATCCTAAGAAGGAAAAGATTGCTGTTAAGGAAGCAAGAACTCTCGGAATCCCAGTTGTAGGTATCGTAGATACAAACTGCGATCCAGATGATGTTGATTACATCATTCCTGCTAACGATGACGCTATCAGAGCTGTAAAGCTAATCACATCTGCAATGGCAGATGCTGTAATTGAAGCTAAGCAGGGCGAGAGCTTCGATGCTAGCGAGGTTCCAGCTGAGGAAGCTGAGACTGAAGCAGAAGCATAAATTAAAACAGACTTTTTATAAACGAATAATATAACAAGTGAATGCCGTCCGGACCGAGAAATAACCCGGCTCGGACGGTTATTTAGTAAGGAGGACACAATGGCTGTAACAGCTGCACTAGTCAAGGAGCTTCGTGAGCTCACAGGTTCCGGTATGATGGATTGCAAGAAAGCGCTAGTTGAGACAGATGGCGACATCGATAAGGCGGTAGATTGGCTTCGTGAGAAGGGAATCATGAAGGCTCAGAAGAAGTCTGGCAGAATCGCTGCTGAAGGACTTGTAAGGCTTGCTTTTTGGTGAAGGCAACAAGGTTGCTGCAATCGCTGAGGTTAACTCTGAGACTGACTTCGTATCCAAGAACGAAGAGTTCGTTGAGTTCGTTGAGGCAATTGCTGCTGAAGCACTTGTAAAGGGCGATCTAGACATGGATGCTTTCATGGCAGAGCCATTCCAGGGATCAACTGTTAGGGATGTTCTTACAGCTAAGATTGCTAAGATTGGTGAGAACCCTCAACATCAGAAGATATGCTAGAGTTGAGGAAGAGGGCGTTGTTTACACAGGATACATCCACGGTGGCGGCAGAATCGGAGTTATCGTTGGTATTAAGACTGATGCTACAGCTGCTGAGGTTGAGGCTTGTGGTAAGGACGTTGCAATGCAGGTTGCATCTATGAACCCTAAGTTCGTAGATGAAGCAGGTGTTGACCCTGAGTACATCGAGAACGAGAAGAAGATTCTTACTGAGCAGGTTCTAAACGAAGGAAAGAAGCCTGAGATGGTAGAGAAGATAGTTACTGGAAAGATCAAGAAGGAGCTCAAAGAAGTTTGCCTAGTTGATCAGCCGTTCGTAAAGGATAGCGACCTAAGCATCGCTCAGTACGTAGAGAAGTGCGCTAAGGAAGTTGGTAAGGATATGCAGGTTGTATCTATGCTAAGGTACGAAGTTGGCGAGGGAATCGAGAAGAAGGAAGACGACTTTGCAGCTGAGGTTGCTGCAGCAGTTCAGGGCTAAGCCTTGCTCGTTTCGATAAAGCTATAATATAGTTAAAATCTTGATATTAGTAAGATATCGAGTGACGAAAAAAAGCGGAGCCGATTGGCTACGCTTTTTTTAATGCAGAAATAGATTGAGAGAACAATAACTCGAAAACACATAATCGAGGGTAAATCATATTGAACTAATTCACATATCTATTTATAATTGTTTATATAGTATGTAAAACTATGGTTTTAACATTATGGAGGTATTAAATGAGCGACGTAAGCAAACTAGCACCACAAGAAGTGTTTAGATATTTCAAAGAAATCAGTGATGTTCCACGTGCATCAGGACACACCGATAAGATTAGTGCATATCTCGTAAATTTTGCGAAGGAGCACGGGTTAGAATATTATCAAGATGAGTCAGGCAACGTAATTATCTGGAAGGAAGGAACTCCAGGATACGAGAACTCTGACATGGTTATGATTCAGGGCCATATGGATATCGTTGCTGAGAAGACTGAGGATAGCACTCACGACTTCCAGAACGACCCGATTGAACTGATTATCGATGGAGATTTCTTAACTGCTAACAAGACTACTCTCGGAGCAGATGATGGTGCAGCAATTGCTATGGGACTTGCTCTTCTCGATTCGACGGATATTCCGCACCCACCGCTAGAGTTAGTCGCTACTGTTGATGAAGAAATTGGTATGCTCGGAGCTTACGCTCTCGACGGTTCTAAGATTAGATCTCGTAAGGTTATCAACGTAGACTCTGAGGACGAGGGCGTTATAACGGTTGGATGTGCAGGTGCTGTTGATATAATCACAAGCTTCCCAGCAGATAAGAAGCTCGTTAAGGGTGTAAAATACAAGTATATCGTTGAGGGACTACTCGGTGGTCACTCTGGACTAGATATTCATCAGGAGCGTGCAAATGCTGGTCAGATTGTAGCTAGAATGCTACTCAATGCTAGCGAAAAGGCTGAATTCAATCTCGTGTCCATCAAGGGTGGTAGAGCAACTAACGTAATCCTCGGAAAGGTAGAGGGTGAAGTAATTGTCGCTGCTTCTGATGTAAAGGCATTCGAAGATAGCATTGCTGCTTCCACTGAAGAGATTAAGGCTGAGTACCGCACTTCAGACCCTGGAATCACTGTATCTATTGAGGCTGTCGGTGAGGTAGAAGAAGAGGCAGTAGGTAATGAGTGTCAGGAAAACTTCTTTAAGTTCGTTGTTGCTTGCCCTGTGGGAGTAGAGCATTACAGCGTAGAGCTAAAGGGACTTGTTGAGACATCTCACTCAATCGGTATCATCAAAATTGAAGAGGGAAGACTGATTACTAAGTCTATGGCTGGATCTAGCGTTAACTCTCGCAACTATCTACTTGCTAAGAAAATTAGAATTCTTGCAGAGGCTCTAGGTGCTAAGACTGAGCTAGGAAGCTCGTATGGTGCTTGGGAATTTAACAACAAGTCGGATCTTCTCGATGTCTGCATCGCTGCATATAAGGAGCAGTATGGTGAAGAACCAGTTGTAAGCGCAATGCACGCTGGTATTGAGTGTGGAATTTGGGCTGAGAAGTTAGGTAAGGTAGATGCGGTATCTATTGGACCAGACATTTCAGACGTTCACTCTGTAAACGAGAACATCTCAATCTCATCAACCGAAAGAACTTGGCAGTATTTGAAGCTTATTCTTTCACACTGCAAGTAAGGGGCTGTGAGTAGAACAAATTCAAAAAGCAACATTGAATTGTTAAATAAATAGTGATATATTAATAAAGACAGGAATAGTTGTATTATTATTCCTGTCTTTTATGCAATTGTAGTTAGATATAACTAACTACAATAAAATAATTCTCACAAGTTAATAAGGAAGGCAGAGGATATAACATGTACCTGAAGATTGACAGCATAAAGAAAAGCTATGGCACGGGAGATAGCCGCGTCGATGTTCTAAAAGGGGTTAATTGTGGCGTTAAAAAGGGAGAAATATGTGTGCTTTTAGGCCCATCAGGGTCTGGAAAGTCGACACTGCTCAATATACTTGGCGGTATCGATAAGGCGGACAGCGGATCGGTGACAATTGGAGATGATAAACTTGAAAATTTCAATGATAAACAACTCTCTCAGTATAGGCGTAAACACCTAGGGTATATATTCCAGTCTTACAACTTGATTCCGAACTTAACTGTGAGAGAAAACATCGAAGTTGGTGCATATCTCAGTGATAGTCCGCTTCCAATTGATGAACTGATTGAGCTACTTGGTCTTGAGGCTCATAAGAATAAAAGACCAAATCAACTTTCAGGAGGGCAGCAGCAGCGTACATCCATAGGTAGAGCAATTGTCAAGAATCCTGATTTACTTCTCTGTGATGAGCCGACTGGAGCTCTTGATTACAACACATCTAAGGAAATACTTAAACTGATTGAGGACATCAACGAGAAGTATGGCAGCACAATAGTGATAGTTACACACAACGTTGCAATTAGCCAGATGGCACATCAGGTCATAAATCTTCACGATGGCAAGATTAGGAGCGATGAAAAGAATTCTCAGAGATTAGCTGCAGAACTTATTGAATGGTAGGTGCGGCTATGAAGAATCCAATATATAAAAGAGTCTTTAGGGAGCTTTGGGCAGAAAAAGCCAAGTATTTAGTGTTGTTCCTTTTTCTTGTTTTTCTCCATTGGTTTCACGAGTGGATATCTCGTTGCTGATGGCAGTATGCTTCGCACGTATAATAACAGCTTTAAAAAGTACTCCATTGAGAATGGACACTTTAACTTTGCGGTGAAGCCAAACGAGGACTTCGATGCAATTATAGATGAACTAGAGAAGAATCAATCAATCAAAGTTCAAGAGCAGCATTATAAAGAGCAGAATGTGACGTCGGGTAAGCACAAAGGTGATACATTCCGTATTTTTTTAAGGACAGAAAGAAACTTAACAAGGTATCGATGATGTCCGGCCACAAGCCTAAGGGCGATGATGAAATTGTAATCGACCGACTCTATGCAGAGAACAATCAGATTAAAATCGGTGATACGATCTACGTGAATGACCGTAAATTCAAGGTGTCGGGGTTAAGTGCTTTTTCTGATTACAGCGCTATGTTCAAAAATAATGCAGATATGATGTTCGATGCGCAGAATTTCTCGGTGGCTCTTGTGAGTGACAAGGCGTGGGATGAGATTGGAGATAATGGAATAGTTTATTCCTATGCTTGGCGAAATAACGACCAGAAGCTGTCCGAAAAAGATCAAAAGGACAAGGCTGTAGATGTTAAGGATGAACTTATAAAAAAGCGTGTGATGCTTTCTGACGTAATAGCTAGACCTGATAACAATGCAATTATGTTTACAGGAGATGACTTCGGACATGACATGGCAATGATGCAGTTTATGCTTTATATAATCATGGCGGTCATCGCTTTTATATTCGCTATCAGTGCTAGAAATGGTATTGAGAAAGAGTCTAAAACTGTCGGAACACTAAGGGCAACAGGATACACGAGGCGCGAGCTTTTGTCATACTACTTAATGCTACCAATGATTGTATCGCTCGTAGCTGCGATTACAGGAAATGTCCTTGGATATTTATGGCTTAAGAAATACATTGCAAAGGCGTATTACCACAGTTATTCGCTTCCTATGTACACGACGTATTGGAACAGCGAGGCATTTATCAAGACAACGATAGTTCCGTTAGTAATAGTTCTAATCGTTGATATAGTAGTTATAGTGCTTGCACTTAGGACTGAGCCACTACAGCTCCTGAGAGGAGAGGTCAAGAACAAGAGAAAGTCCAGGAATCCTATATCCTTACCTAACTGGAGATTCATATCAAGGTTTAGGGCGAGGATTATACTTCATAATATTGGTGCCTATGTTACATTAGCGATAGGAATTCTCTTGGCTAGTATACTGATGATGTTCGGAACTATGCTGGGTCCTATGCTTCATCATTTTTAAAGCAGATGTCGCAAAAAGTCAGACTGCAACATACCAATATGTCCTCAAAGCACCATACGATGTTAGGTACGAAAGTGCGGAGAAGTACGCATACTCAACGCTTCAGAATGAACGAGGTGAAGATGTATCGATATTTGGAATCGAAGAGAATTCAAAGTACTTTAAGGGAAGGCTTGTTTATAACGATAAGGACGATTCAGCGGATGCATCTAGCGATAGTGCTAATTCAGAATCACATAGCGATTCCAGTGTAAAAGTATGATGATGGGAAACGAGAGATTGAAGTCTTAGCTTCGAGTGGTTACATGGATAAGTATCGCCTAAAGGATGGTGATAAGCTTAAGCTACATGCGAAATTTGGCGATGAAAAAAATATACATTTGTAGTAAAGAGGACTTACAAATATCCATCCTCGCTTGCTCTCTTTTATGCCGATAAAAAAACATACAACGAGGTGTTCGGAAAAAGCTGCGGATAATTATACAGGATATTTCTCGGATAAGAAGTTAAGTGAAATAGATAAAAAAACTATATTGCGTCTATTATTACTAAACAAGACTTGACTCTAGCTGCTGACCAACTTGAGTCATCTATGGGTGAGATATTTGAGATGTTCGGAGCGTTTGCGTGTACATTATATAT